>Ga0247834_1000033_pt1 | contig 206227 bp, 204 predicted proteins | sample LaCruzMarch2015__8_FD_187118 | JGI IMG/M metagenome (GOLD analysis project Ga0247834, IMG submission 187118) | Freshwater microbial communities from meromictic Lake La Cruz, Castile-La Mancha, Spain - LaCruzMarch2015_12m | ecosystem: Environmental > Aquatic > Freshwater > Lake | place: Spain...
GTTCGCCGTCATCGCGAACTTGTCGATGGCCACGAGAATTTCGCCATCCGCCAGCGCGGGCATGTCGATGGAAACGACCTGGGTTTCGGCGAAAGCCGAGCGGCGGACCTGGACCTGGGTAATCATGATCTGTGTTCCTATCAGGTGCGGCGTGGACGCAGCGAGAGAGCGAAGAAGACTAGGCCGAGCACGACAAAGAGGGCCGCGCCATAGTGTTCCGGAGGATGGTGGCCGCCATGCGAGCCCTTCCAGAACCATGCGGAAAAGGCGCTGAGCGACTGGAGGAGGACCAGGAGCAGCAGCACCAGGGGCACAAGCGTGCGGTATCGCAGAGCGATGATCAGAATGAGAAGCCCGAACGGGATCTGCATGGCGCCATACCAGGCGAAGATCGCGATGATGGTGTCGGCGCGGGTTGTCAGGTCGACATTGCCGATGACGCCGGCGCCGCCATCCGGCAGGAAATAGTGGATCAGCCCCGGTATGATGGTCGTCACGGCGGACAGTCCGAGGAACCAGACCGAGAGGATCGATCCGCGATAGTCGTCATTCGTGCTTGAGGGGAGCAGGGCCATGGAGAGGTCGCCTCAGTTCACATCCAGGAACGGGATGATGTGGGCCAGCAACTCCTCCGGCGCGTCCTCCTGGATGAAATGGTTCGCAGTCGGAATGTTGTGGTGGCTTTGTCCGGCCGCGCCGGAAATGTGCGCTTGCGCCCGCTTGTCCCATCCGCGCGCCACCGGATCGAGGTCGCCGAACAGGGTCAGGAACGGTTTGTCGAACGTCGCCAGCTTGGCCCATGCCGCCCGGTTGAGCGGTGCACCCGGGTTGTCGGTCTGGACGGCGATAAGGACCGGGAACTGGATGATGCCGGCCTCGTAGTCCGATGTAGGGAATGGCGCATGGTAGGCGGCCAGTTCCTCCCCGGTCAGCTTGCGCTGCATGCCGGCCTCGAGCATCGGCCAGGGAAAGGCTGTCGCCTCGCGCATCATGCCCACCCACATCTTCATGAACTCGCTTTCGCCCTCGCCCAGCGGCAGGCCGGTATTGGCGGCGATCACACGGGCGAAGCGTTCAGGGTGTTGCGCGACCAGATAGAGTCCGATGTTGCCGCCCCAGTCCTGGCAGAAGAGGGTGATGTCGCTCAGGTCCATCTGCGTGAGCCACTTGCCCATCCAGTCGTAGTGCCGCGCCAGGGTATAGTCGCTTTTCGCCGCCGGTTTGTCCGACCGCCCACAGCCCACAAGATCGACCGCGATCACCCGTCGCCCTGTTGCGAGCAGGCCGGGGATCATGTGGCGATACAGAAAAGCCCAGGACGGATTGCCGTGCATCAGCAGGATCGGGGCGGCGTCGCGCGGACCCTCGTCGACGAAATGGATGCGAATGTCGGTACCGTCATCGTCCCTGACGGTCATGTAGTGAGGCGCCCACGGGAACTCTGGCAGGGCTTCGAACCGCTCATCGGGCGTGCGCAGGATTTTCATGGATCGACTCCGGTCTGAAGGGCGGATTGAGGCCGAAACTGGGTGTCAGTTCGGCGCGGCGAGCAGCAGCAGGGCGATCTGCGCCACGGCGGCGGCGAGAGCCAGCGAAAGACCCACCCAGATCCGTGGGCTCGCCAGGGTCATGATCATCGGACGGGTCGGGAAGTTGAAGGTCTGCGGCATGGCGGCGAACTTGAACGCGTGGGCGCCGCCGAAACGCGGATCGCAGACCAGATGGGCGATGTCGCGGCGGCTGCGATAGCGCATGTAGCCCATCATCGACCACTCCGGGACCTCCTTGAGCCCCCAGGTGTCGACCATGCCGCCGACGCGGCGCGCGGCCAGGGCGGGATGTCCGCCGCGGGCGAACAGCGCCGGCATGAACATGCGGGTGTAGCCGGCCATGACCTCGCGCGCCGGTCTCATCTTGCCGGTGACGGGGTCGGCGACATCGCCGCCTGACATGCGAATGACGTTGAGCATGTAGAACTCGCGGCCGTCATCCTCCTCGAGAAAACGTTGCATGACCGGCATTTCGTCCTGGTCGCCGTGCCCGACATTGTTGGCGCGCATGCGCGCCATGAGGGTTTCGACCTCGGCCTTGGACAGCGGGCCGCGCCAATTGATGTACCAGCTCAGAAAAATTCCATGGACGAGCAGGGCGATGCCCCAAACCCAGAAAGTCGCCATCGCCCGGCCCCGGTTCCCTCAGTCCAGTTCAATCTCCTGCAGGACTCGCCCGCAGACATATAGTGACAGTCACAATGTCATTATATGGTGATCTCGGGCTTGGCAACGCCAACCGTTGAGGCGGGCGGTCGGTCTCCCCGACCCGGCGGCGAGACCAGACTGTTCCAGCTGTATTCTGGCCGAGGCGCTCAGTCGCCCAGCAAGCGTAGAACTGCGGCGACGATGGCCAGCCGGCTCTGGTTCGCGCTCAGGCCCTGTGTTCGACGCAGCCTCAGCCATCCATCCATTGAGGTCAGCAGCTCCACGGCGGCGGCGACCTCCGGCCGCGCGCCCACTTCGGGCAGGGATGCCAGGAGCTGGCGGCGCTGTTGAGCCGCGAACTGGGCCCGGGCGCGCTGGAGCGTTGGCGAGGCGTGCAGACGGGTTTCGCCGGAGAGGTAGTAGGCGCTGATCTGCTCGAACGGGGCCGCCCGGGCCGCGACCAGCTGCTCGACCCGTTCCGCCAGCGACCCTTCGCAGGGGGCTTCCGTCAGAACAGACTGCGCAAGGTTACGAACCTTGGCGTTCATCTCCTCGAAGAGCGATTCCATGTCCTGGAAGTGACGGAAGACGGTGCGGTGTCCCACGCCCGCGTACTGCGCTACATCCTCGGACGTCGGACTCAGATTGCCCGCGCGAATAAGGTCGAGCAGGCCGGCGATTATCCTCTCCCGCGTGACGCGGCCGCGCTCCATCCGCCCGTCCAGTTCCGGGGGCGGCGTGCGGCGGGCGCGGCGCGATGATGGTTGGGCCGTATCCGAGGTCATGCAGTGCCGATAGGGGGTGAGCCCAGGCTAGGCAAGCCGAACACTCCGCGCTGCCCCTCCAACGCCAAGCATCCTTCTACTGAAGGAAGGGAAGGCATCCCGCGTCCGCATGCCGGAGCCGCAGGTGGGATCGACGGAGCACTCATGGAGTTGCCCGGCCAGGCCATGAGTTCCATGACGTCCTCGCCCATCGATCAATGCAGGACCGGCTCGATATGGTGACATAGCCAGTGTCGCTAGTCGAAACTGACCGGCGTCTGGAGAGTGCTGTCAGTCAGTGAAGCGTCGGTAGGTGTCTGTCCGATTTGCGACCATGTCGGTAAGGCGTGATTTCAGCGCGCACAGGCCTGTCTGGGACTGGGTTGGGTATGGTCTCCGGTCGTCATCCCGAACGGCCCCGACCGCCTTTGAATGCTCGGTTTTTCGCGCGCCCGTGACTGGATTTCTTAATGCGGGGGTCAGGTGTTCGAGTCACCTAAGCGGCACCACCCTTCCAAAGCACGTCAAACCAGGACGTCGGCGAGTTAGCTGCGCTACCCACGCCGCCGGTCTGGTCGCCGTCGCGTCTTGCCAATCAAGCCCGGCGCCGTCGGGGTCAGAGGGCGATGGGGCTGTCCGATGTCAGGCTGAGGGCGGTCTCGAAGACGCTTTTCGCCAGGGGGGTGCGGCGCTGATCGGCGAGGCACATGACATAGCCGGTCTGGATCGGAACCTCGCAGCCCAGCGGCAGGTAGACGATCCGCGGATCCGGCGGGCACTCGGCCGAGTAAAACATGCTGACGCCGATGCCGATCGCAATGGCCTCGCGAATGGTCTCCCGGGTATGAAGCTCGATGGTCTCCGCCGGTTCGATGCCCGAACAGGAGAGCATATGAAGCGTGGTCTTGCGCGTTCGTGACGGCGCTTCGCGCAGCAGGAGTGTTGCCCCGTGCAGGACGCTGAGCGGGGCGCTGGTCGACCCGGCGAAGGGATTGTCGCGCGGCACCCCCAGCACCAGTTGATCGCGGTAGATGGCCTGATAGGCGAGAGAGGCGTCGATCGGCGGATCGCAGGCGATGATCGCGTCGACCTCACCGGCCTTCAGCCAGTCGACAACCTCGCCCGCATTGCCGATCCTGACCTGGACCCTGGCTCCGGGCCGCCGGGCGGGATAGGCCGCAACGAACCGTGCCGCATAGGTCGGACTGTCGGATGCGAGGCGTAGCTCCAGTCCGCCGGGACTCAGCGATTGCGAAAGAAACTGGTCGATTTCTCCACTGACGGAGAAGAGGCGCTGGGTCAGGGCGAAGAGCGAGCGGCCGGCCCCTGTCAGGACCAGCGGTGGTTTCCGCCCCTGGAATAGCGGCACCTGATGGCGCTGCTCAAGTGTTCGAAGTTGCTCAGAAATTGTGGGCTGCGACACCGCCAGCCGGCGCGCGGCGCGAACGATGCTGCCCTCGCTGGCGACCGCATGAAAGGCCCTGAGATGTTGAAAATTGGCCGCCAACGGTCGCCCCCCCCTGGGTCCGTAGATCGGTGGGATGAAACGCTGATGACACCCCGGAACGGCCGATGCCCCCCCCAGAGACAACCGATTCGCCTCCTCTGACGCCGTCGGGCGAAACAGCCCTGCCATGGCCCGGGGGGTCTGGCCCACATCGGGGATACAGACATGACTTTCACCAAGAGCGCGCTTCTTGCGAGCGTGGGATTTCTGGCGATCGCAACAGCCGGACAGGCCATGGCCCAGTCGGTCGTCGAGACTGAAGGTCCGACCCAGCTGGACGAAATCGTTGTGACCGGCGAGGCCATCGCCCGCGGCAACAACGTCGTCACCAACGAACGGATCGGCGACCTGCCCGTCGGTCAGAATATCGTGGACGCCATCAAACTGGTTCCCGGCGTTTCGATCCGCGGGTCTGATGCGCTGAACAATGACCCCTGGACCTATGCGATCAACATTCGCGGCTTCGAGGTCAACCAGCGGAGTTCGAAGATCGGCCAGACACTGGACGGTCTGCCGCTCTTCAATGCCTCCTACTATCTCGGCGGTTCGCCGGCGCAGAAATATGTGATCACCGAAAGCGTTGACCGGATCATGGTCAGCCAGGGCACGGCCGACGTCGGCTCGCCGGCGGCCAACGCCCTTGGCGGCACCCTGGCCTATTTCACACGGCAGCCGACGGACGAGGCCGGCGGCCTGGTCCGTGCGACCTTCGGCGATTTCGACACACGTCGCTTTGTCGGCCGCTATGATTTTGGAACCCTGTTCGGCAACACCCGGCTCTATGTCGCGGGCAGCCAGCTGACGGCCAAGCTCTGGCCGCACGGCGGGGCTACACCGGCCGGGATCGAGCAGTTCTCGGTTGAGGCGAAATCGGTCACGGACTTCGGCAACCTGACGGTGACGGCGTTCGCGAACTACAATGACAGTGATGATGATCCCATCATCGAGGCCTCGCGTTCGGCCATCAACACGCGCGGCCTGGGCGTTGACGCATCGTCGGCGACCTTCAATCCCTACAGCGCGGCCGCCAATGAGAACTGGGCCGATGACTGGGCCGCGATGCGTGAGAACGCCTTCGCCTATGTGAAGTTCGACTGGAAGGTCAGCGACACCCTGAGCTTCGAGCTGTCGCCCTATATCCAGAAGAACGAAGGGATCGGCGAGTTCCTGCCGCCGGGCCTGCAGCCCCGCATCGTCACGGTGGGCGGCCAGCGTCGCCAGGTCGTGTTCGGCAACGGGGCGTCCCGCTCCCGGACCGCGACCTTCCAGAACAGCGCCGGCAATGCCGTGTTCAACTACACGGGCGGCATCGCGGACAGCTACATCGCTCTGGACGGAAGCACGGTTACTTCGGCCGACTGTTTCAACACCGATGGCTCGGTCAAGCTGACCAACGGCATGCCGACCTGCGCCCAGGGACAGTCCTATCGCAACAGCACCTACTACCACACGCGCGGCGGCGTGGTCGCCAACGCCCGGCTCGATCTTGGCAGCCATACCATTCGCGGCGGGGTCTGGTACGAAAAGCTGGACCGCGATTTCGGTCGCAAGTGGTTGCGATACCAGGACATCCGCACCGGGCCGGTGATCGTGGCCAACTCGGTCTATCGCGAGGACTTTGAACAGACCTTCGTAACCGACATGTACAAGTTCTACATCGCCGACGACTGGGCGGTGACCGAAGACCTGACGGTCAGCCTGGGCCTGCAGCATTTCGTGGTCGACATCTCGGGGCAGACCCGCGACGAGAGCCGCTATGCCGCTGACGGGACGTTCAATGGCTTCCTGAAGTCCAGCGTCAACAGCGACAGCAATGAACTGCTGCCGTCGATCGGCCTCGTCTATGACGTCACGGGTGATCTGCAGGTCTTCGGTGGTTACTCAAGGAACTTCGGAGCTGTCGGCGACTGGGCCCTGGAAAAGACCGGCACGGATTTCGCCAATCTCCAGCCCGAAGTGAGCGACAACCTTGAGGCCGGCGTTCGTTACAGCACACCGCGGATTGCCGCCGCCGCGACCCTGTTCCGCACCGAAAACGACAAGGCGATCGTGTTCCTGGACGAGACCTTTGCCTCCACGACGGGTGGGATCAACTACAATGTCGGCACGGGCGGCACCTATGTGAACGCCCCCGGCGGCATCCGGACCACCGGTCTGGAGGCCAGCGCCCAGGTCCGTCTGACCGACGCCTTCAGCGCCTATGCGGCCCTGACGGTGCTGAACAGCGAGTACAGCGCCACCTTCAACGCGGCCAACTACGGCGGCAGCCGTCGCACCCAGGTGACCGCCGGCAACAAGGTGCCCGGCACGCCGGACCTCCTGCTGGGCGGATCGCTCAACTACGAGAACGGACCGTTCACCGGCAGCCTCAGCGCCCGCTATGTCGGTGAATCGGAAGGCGACGCCCAGAACCGTCCGGAACTGAGGGTTCCCTCCTACACCCTGGTGGATCTGTCGGCGACTTATCGCCTGCCTCTGGGTGACGATGGGCAACGCTACTTCGAGGCCCAGATCGCTGTGAACAACATCACCGACGAACGCTACATCGGCGGTATGCTCGATGAGTTCAATCAGCGCTACACTCCCGGCGCGCCGCGTACGGTCTATTTCACCGTCTCGGCCGGCTTCTGATCGACCAACCACCCCCTCGACCCCGGTCGAGGGGGTGGTCCCTCTTCCCCAGATTGAAAAGCGGGCGCTTGAATCCTCCAAACACACAGAGCGCCCGGTTCGACGTCGCCGTTGTAGGGGCCGGAATCCTCGGCCTTGCCCACGCGCTCGCCGCTGCCCGGTCCGGGAAATCCGTGGTCGTTATTGACCGCGATGCCCATTCTGTCGGGGCCTCGATCCGGAATTTCGGCTTTGTGACGATCACGGGGCAGCGCCGGGGTGCGACCTGGAACCGCGCCCGGCGGAGCCGGGATGTCTGGGCCGAGGTGGCGGGTCCAGCCGGGATCGCCATCGAGCAACGCGGCCTTGCCATGCTGGGCCGCCGCGACGAGGCCCGGGCGGTGCTGGAAGCCTTTATGGACACCGAGATGGCGGTGGACTGCCAGCTTCTGTCCAGGGCGCAGGCCGAAGCCCGCTGGCCCGTCCTGGCAGGCGCGCCGATCACGGCCGCGCTCTGGAGTCCCCATGAGGTCCGGGTGGAATCCCGCTTGGCAATCCCGCGACTTGCGGCCTGGCTGGCCGAGGCCTGGAATGTCCACTTCCTTCGTCCGGCGGCGGTCCAGACCATAGCGTTGCCGCAGATACAGACCTCGCAAGGCGTGGTCATGGCCGAGACCTGCGTCGTTTGTCCGGGGGACGACCTGGTGAGCCTCTACCCTGACGTCATCGCCGCCCGCGGCGTGACGCTCTGCAGTCTGCAGATGTTGCGTCTGGCCAGTCCCGGAACGACCCTGCCCGCGCCCCTGATGTCCGACCTGGGGCTGACGCGCTATCGCGGCTACGCGGATCTGCCAGAGGCGGCGGTCCTGGCCGCGCGCCTGGCGGACGAACAACCCCTACACCTCGAGCACGGCATCCACCTGATCGCGGTGCAGAGCGCCGATGGGTCGCTCGTGGTCGGCGACAGTCATCACTATGGCGACACGCCGGGCCCATTCGCGGCGCAGGAGGTCGAGGACCTGATCCTGGACGAGTATCAAGCCGCCACCGGTCGATCCGCTCCTCCGGTCGTCGAGCGGTGGAACGGCGTCTACGCCTCGGCTGACGAGGACATGTTCATGGCCACACCCGAGCCCGGCGTTCGCCTCGTGATGGTGACCAGCGGGACCGGCGCCTCCACCGCCTTCGCCATCGCGGAGGAAACCATCGCCGATCTGTTCGGCCGATCAAGGGAAGCCGCAGAATGACCTCACCTCTGAAGGCGGTGATTTTCGACTGGGCCGGGACCATGGTCGATTTCGGGTCGGTCGCGCCGGTCATGGCCTTGCGCGACGCGTTCGACGCCGAGGGTGTTCCGGTCACCGACGCGGAAATCCGGACCCACATGGGACGCGCCAAGCGCGATCATGTCGCGCAGATCCTGCACCATCACCGGGTCCATGCGGCCTGGACGGCGTTCCACGGTGCGGCCCCCTCCGATGCGGATGCTGACCGGATCCACGATGCCCTTGAACCGCTGATGTTCGCCGCCGCCGCCACCTGCGCCGACCTTGTCCCCGGCGCGGCCGAGGTCGCGCGCGGCCTGCAGGACCGCGGCGTCCGGATCGGCTCCACGACCGGCTACACCCGCACCATGATGCAGGCGATCCTGCCCCGGGCCGCGGCCCAGGGCTATGCGCCCGAGGTCGTGGTCTGCGCCGGAGAAACGATCGAGGGCCGCCCGTCGCCCCTGATGCTTTGGAAGGCCCTGGTCGAACTGGGCTGCTGGCCCGCCCGGGCCTGCGTCAAGGTGGATGACGCCGAGGTCGGAATGGGTGAAGGCCGCGAGGCCGGCTGCTGGTCCATCGGGATCGCGGCGTCCGGCAACGGTGTCGGCCTTGGCCGGGCTGAGCTGGAGGCGCTGGATCCGGCCGAACGGCGCGCCTTGGTCGGGGCGGCGGGTCAGTCGCTTCTGGCGGCCGGCGCGCATCTGGTCATCGATACGGTGGCCGATCTGCCGGCGGCTCTGGCCGAGATCGAGCGCCGCATCCGTGTCGGTAACCTGCCGACGGAAACCTGAAGTCCATGGCGTCGAAACGATGGCTTGAAACGGCGCACCCTCTGGCGTTCTCGCTGTTCGCGGGGGCGGCGGCCTTCTCGACCTATTTCGCCATGTACGCCTTCCGCAAGCCGTTCACGGCGGCGACCTTCGAGGGTGTCACGGGCTGGGAGTTTGCACTCGACTACAAGGTCGCCCTGGTGATCGCCCAGGTGCTGGGTTACGCCCTGTCCAAGGTGATCGGCATCAAGGTCATCTCGGAAACGGACCACAGCCGAAGGGCGCTGGCCATCGTCGGCCTGATCGGCCTGTCATGGTTGGCCTTGATCGGCTTCGCCCTTGTACCCGCGCCCTGGAACGTCGCCGCCCTGTTCCTGAACGGCCTGCCGCTCGGACTGATCTGGGGGTTGGTGTTCAGTTATGTCGAGGGACGGCGTACGTCCGAGGTTCTGGGGGCGATCCTCTGCGCCAGCTTTATCCTCTCATCGGGGGTCGTGAAGTCGGTGGGCAAGGCCCTGCTCAACGCCGGTGTGCCGGATCTGTGGATGCCGGCGGCGGCCGGCCTGGTGTTTGTTCCTCTGCTGCTGGTGTCGGTCCTGGCCCTGTCGCGCATGCCCCCGCCGAACGCGGCCGATGAGGTCGCCCGGATCAAGCGGGGTCCGATGGACGGTACGGCCCGCGCGGATTTCCTGCGCGTCTATGGCCCGGGCGTTGCCTTGCTGGTCGTCGCCTATGTCCTTTTCACCGCGGTGCGCGACCTGCGCGACAACTTCGCCGCCGAAATCTGGTCCGCCCTGGGGTTCGGGCAGACGGCTACGGTCTTTACAGCCAGCGAACTGCCGGTAGCGGTGATCGCGCTCGGGGCGCTGGCGGCCATCATGGTGGTGCGCGACAATCTGCGGGCGCTGCTGGTGATCCACGGGATCGTGATGCTGGGCGCCGTCCTGCTGGGCGGTGCGACCCTGGCATTCCAGTTCGACCTGATCTCGCCCGTCGTCTGGATGATCATGTCGGGGGCCGGACTCTACATGGCCTACACGCCGTTCAACGCCATGTTGTTCGATCGCATGATCGCGGCGACCGGCCGTGTGGGCACCGCGGGCTTTCTGATCTACCTCGCCGACGCCTCGGGCTATGTCGGCAGCGTCGTCCTGCTCCTTTTCCGCAATTTCGGCGTCGCGGACATGGACTGGCTGAGCTTCTTCATCGCGATCTGCTACGCGGCGGCGGTCGTGAGTCTGGGCCTGGTGCTCGCCTCCGCCGTGTTCTTCGCTCGCCGGCGGCGCCGACCCGGCGGGTAGGGTCTCTGGCTCTCCACGGCTGGACAGGATCGTTCTGAACCCGTCCTCTGTTGACATGATCGGGGTCGCCGCTTGCGGCGGCCGTCATGAAGCTGTCGCCTGGCCGGCTCTAGCCTTGTGGACGTCCGGTTCGGATGGCCGTGGATGCAGGAAGGGTGTGATGGTGCGAGGACGATCCCTGTGGTCGGCCGTGGTGGCGTTGATCGCCGTCGCCTTTGTCACGCCGGCCCACGCCATCAGGGAAATCACCGTTTACATCACGGGCGCGAGCGTCCCGGCGGGGCAGACGGTGATGTATGGGGTGGTGGACCGGATGTGCGCGGGGTTGCCCTTTGCCGTCATGGTGCGGGGCGGGGACCTTAGCGGCGTTCCGTTCCGAATCTGCGCCGTGGCCCAGGGCGGCGCGATCGGCATCATCAACCAGGACGGCTCGGCCGGCCCGGGAGTCCAGTGGCTCCAGGATGGCGCCCGGGTCGACGCCGTGACGGGCGCGACCGAACGACCGGCAGGCTGGACGCCCCCGGTCATCAGGCCGGCGCCCCGGGCCGCCCCAAGGGGGACGCCGTCCTCCACAATCGACCCCTCGCGGTTCACCGGGCGGTGGGTCGGCCAGGTTTATGAACCTGCCGGCATGTTCAAATCCTACACGGCCTATGCGACGCTGCAGTCCAACCCGGATGGCACGCTCACCGGCTCCATCCAGTACTCAGGGTACAATTGCAGTGGAAGCTGGACAGCCTACGCCTCCAACCAGGCGCCAGCGGGTCGGCTGACGCTCGTCGAGTCGATCAACGATCAGGGCGCGGGGTGCGCGTCGAGCGGATTCGTCGAACTGGCGCCGCGAAGCGATGGCAGGCTGGACTACAGCTGGCGCGCGCGACAGGGTGGCGAGATACTGTCGAGGGGCGTCCTCAGATCTCAATGAGGCAGCAGGCGGAGCCAGGATGATCACCCACCATCAAGACTGCCGGCCGCGCGCTCGCGCCCGCGGCGTTCGGGCTCCGTCCTGATGCTCGAGGGATGGCGCGAGCGGGGCCTTGTCCGCCGCATTTCCGGCCTGGTCCCCGCACCGCTGTCGCCGGATCTCAGGGCGGCCGTCGTCGAGACCGGCGCCGGCTTGACGATGAAGGTGCTCGGCTCGAGTTTTCGCCCCTACCGCGACGAGCTGATCCTGATCTTCGCCAAGCAGCTGGCCGACGCGACCCGGCGGCTCTCATCGAGCCACTGGTCGTCCGGCGGCGGTCGCAACGTCGGAATGGATGTCTACTTCGCGCACGGCCGGGCGGTTGCGGCGCTGAAGGCGCTGGCCGCCCAGCGGCCGCGTGATCCGCTGAACGCCCTGCTCAAGGTGCTGGACGATCTCATGGACGCCCAACGCGCCGCGCCCGGGGACGAAGACGGCTACGGAATCGCCACCCTGGGCGAGATCCGCCGGGATGTGGAGCGGCTGATCGCCGCCGACCGCCGGACCTGACGCCACGGCGCCATTTCCCCGCCCGGCGACCGGCCCTAAGGTCGCGTCCCAACAAGGGAGCGCGCCGCCATGCATTTCGAGCTCAGTGAAGAGCACCGGATGATCAAGGACCTCGTGCGGCGGTTCGTCGAGGACGAACTCATGCCGCTCGAGGCCACGGTGCTGGAGCGCGAGGCCTCCGGCGGGCCCACCGCCCTGACGGCCGAGGAGCAGGCGAAGATCGACAAGGTGTCGCGTGAGCTGGGCCTCTGGGGCCTGGACGCGCCCGAGGACGTCGGCGGCATCGACCTTCCGGCCGTGGCCCTGGTCGGGGTCAATGAGGAGCTGGGGCGGACGGTCACCCCCTACACCCTGCCGCCGGACAGCCCCAACCTGCGCATGCTGATGGCCACGGTCGACGACCGCCAGCGCGCCGCCTACCTGGCGCCCTACGTCGCCGGAGAGACCATATCCGCCATCGGCATCTCCGAGCCCGGCGCTGGGTCCGACCCGGCCGGCATGATCACCCGCGCCGAGCGGGACGGTGAGGACTGGATCCTCAACGGCCGCAAGATCTGGATCACCCGCGGGGCCGAGGCCGACTTCACCATCACCATGGCGGTCACCGACCGCGAGAAGGGCGCCCGGGGCGGTATCTCCGCCTTCCTGATCGACAGGGGCACGCCCGGCTTCAACGTGCTGCGCCGCATCCCCATGCTAGGCGGCCAGTACAGCTACGAGATCGCGCTGGAGGACTGCCGCGTCCCCGGCTGGAAGCTGCTCGGCAAGGAGGGCCAGGGCTTCGCGCCGATGCAGGTGCGACTGTCGACCCGGCGGATCGAGATGGCCAGCTGGTCGATCGGCATGGCCCAGCGGGCGCTGGACATGCTGATCGAGTACGCCCCGCAACGCTCGACCTTCGGCGCGCCGCTGTCGGAGCGCCAGCAGATCCAGTGGTGGATCGCCGACGCCGCCACCCGCATCCACGCCGCCCGGCTGATGACCTACGACTGCGCCTGGAAGCTCGACCAGGGCCGCGACGTGCGCAACGAGATCTCCATGATCAAGGCCTACGGCACCGAGATGGCCTACGAGGTGGTCGACAACGTCATGCAGGCCTTCGGGGCCATGGGCATGACCCGCGAGCTGCCGCTGCACCTGATGCAGTCCAAGCTGCGCACCATGCGCATCTATGACGGCCCGACCGAGGTCCATAAATGGGTCGTGGCCCGCAACCTGCTGGGACTGAAGCGATGAAGGCCGCCTACGGAGAGGTCCGCGTCACGGTAGAGGGCCATGTCGCGGTGCTGGAGATCGACCGGCCGCCCAACAACCATGTCACTGTCGATCTGATCCGCGATCTGGCCGACGCGCTGGACGACGTCGACGCCGACCATGAGCTGCGGGCCAGCCTGCTGTGTTCGGCCGGGCGGGTGTTCTGCGGCGGGGCCGATCTGGTCACGCCGGGCGAGGCCGGGGTCGTCGACTCGACCCACGCGCTTTACGCCCAGGCCGCCCGGTTGTTCGCCACCCGCAAGCCCATCGTCGCGGCGGTGCAGGGCGCGGCCGTCGGGGCCGGGCTCGGGCTGGCGCTGGTCGCCGACGTCCGGGTCGCGGCGCCCGAGGCGCGGTTCTCGGCCAACTTCGTCAGCCTTGGCTTCCACCCCGGCTTCGGCACGACCGCCAGCCTGCCCCGTATCATCGGCGCCCAGAAGGCGGCGGTGATGTTCCTGACCGGACGACGGATCAAGGCCGACCAGGCGCTGGCCTGGGGCCTGGTCGATCATGTCGCCGACCTCGCCACCCTGCGCGCCGACGCCATGGCCTGGGCCCATGAGATCGCCGGGAACGGGCCGCTGGCCGTACAGGCGACCCGCGCCACCCTGCGCGCCGCCCTGGCCGACGAGGTGCGGGCCCAGACCGACCTGGAAGCCGCCGAACAGGCGCTGCTGCGCCCGACCAACGATTTCGCCGAGGGCGTCCGCGCCGTCGCCGAGCGGCGGCCAGGGCGGTTCACGGGGACGTAGCCGGCGCGGGGACATGTACCGTCTTCGGTACGTGTCCCCTGCAGCTTCGAAGCGGCGGGGGACACGCACTGAAGTGCATGTCCCCGACCGTCCCTTGCCCTCCCGCGCTCCAGAGCGCATGGCCAGCGCATGAGCAACTCCCCCAAGACCGTGACCGTCATCGGCGGCGGGCCCGCCGGTCTGATGGCGGCCCAGCGGCTGGCGCAGGCTGGGCTGGCCGTCACCGTGCACGAGAAGATGCCCACCGTCGGGCGCAAGTTCCTGATGGCCGGCCGCGGCGGTCTGAACCTGACCCACTCCGAGGACCTGGAGGCCTTCAAGGGTCGCTACGCCGAGGCCGGCGACCGGCTGGCGCCGCTGCTCGACGCCTTTCCACCCGACGCCCTGACCGCCTGGGCGGCCGACCTGGGCCAGGAAACCTTCACCGGCTCCAGCGGCCGGGTGTTCCCGCGCGCCATGAAGGCTTCACCGTTGCTGCGGGCCTGGCTGGCGCGGCTGGAGGGCCTCGGCGTGACGATCCGCACCCGCAGCGAATGGCTCGGCTGGGACCAGGCTGTCGGCCTGCGCTTTCGGTCGGCCGATGGCGAGACCGTTGAGACGCCCGACGCCACGGTCCTGGCGCTCGGCGGCGCCAGCTGGGCGCGGCTGGGTTCGGACGGCGGCTGGGCGCCGTGGCTGGCTGAAAAGGGCGTGCCGCTGACGCCGTTCAAGCCGTCGAACAGCGGCTTCGCTGTCGCCTGGAGTGACATCTTCCGCGACCGCTTCGCCGGTCAGCCGCTCAAGAGCGCGGCCCTGACGTTCGGCGACCGCACGGTGAAGGGCGACGCCATGATCGCCGGCTACGGACTGGAGGGCGGGGCGGTCTATGCGCTGTCGCCGGTCCTGCGCGAGGCGATCCTGGCGAGCGGGTCGGCGACCCTCACCATCGACCTGCGCCCGGCCATGACCCGCCAGCAGCTGACCGCCCGCCTGCATCGCGGCGAGAAGGGCCAGTCGGTGGCCACCCGGCTGCGCAAGCTGATCCATCTGTCGCCGGCCGAGGCCAACCTGCTGCGCGAGGGGCACGGCGTCGACCTGCCGCTCGATCCGGGCGCCCTGGCCTCGCGGATCAAGGCCGTACCGGTGACCCTGACCGGCGTCGCGCCGCTCGACCGGGCGATCTCGACCGCCGGCGGCGTCGCGCTGGAGGCGGTCGACGAGACCCTGATGCTGACCGCGATGCCTGGCGTCTTCGTCGCCGGCGAAATGCTGGACTGGGAGGCTCCGACCGGCGGCTATCTGCTGCAGGCCTGTTTCGCGACGGGCGTGGCGGCGGCGGAGGGGGTGCTTGGGCGGTTGAAGGGGTAGGGTCAGCACACCTGTTCTCGTCATCGTCGGACTTGTTCCGACGACCCATGAACACGAACGACGAAACCGTCGCACGGCGAGCCTCTTCCGGCGCCTCACCACGCTTGGGTCGTCGGAACAAGTCCGACGATGACGGATGTTTGTGAGCTTTGAAGAAGGTTAGTGGCTGCCCGCGAATACCACGCCGACCATGACGGCGGCGTACTGCACGGCGGCGCCGGCGACGACGTGGCCGTGCCAGACCGCGCGGCGGAAGTGGAACTTCTTCATCAGGTAGAAGATCACGCCGGTCGAGTAGATCAGGCCGCCGATGCCGAGCAGCAGCAGCGCCACCCAGCCCAGGCCGTCGATCATCGGCTTGATCGCCACGAGCACGATCCAGCCCAGCGCCACGTACAGCGCCACCCAGAAGCCGCGGCCCAGGCCCGGCAGGAACAGCTTGCCCAGGATGCCCAGGGTCGCCAGCGTCCAGACGCCGACGGTCATGCCGATCGACCAGGCGCCGGTCAGGTTCTGGGTCGTGAAGGGCGTGTAGGAGCCGGCGATCATCAGGAAGATGCCGGCATGGTCGAACCGGCGCAGCACCGGCCGCCAGGTGTGCTTGCCGAAGTTGTAGGCCATCGAGCAGCCCAGCATGGTCATCATGCCGACCGCGTAGACGCCGACGGCCGCCACCTTGCCGAGGTCGCCGACGCCCACCGACAGACCCAGCATGATGCCGCCGCCGAACAGCGCGAAGGCAAGGCCGACGATGTGCACGACCAGGTCGGCGCATTTGGCGCCGGAGGTCGGATAGTGGGTCTCGGGCTTGTCCATGGGAAGAGACCGTATCCTGTTCCGGTGACGGCTTGAAGGCTCCCGGCGGCAACAGTTGACGAGCGAATGTTACAGCCGGAAGGCGGCCAACCGCTCGTAGTGCGACCGGGCCGCCTCGGCGATCCGGCGCAGGTCGTCGGTGAGGGCCGGTGGGGCGGTCTCGTCCGGCGGCGGGCCAAAGCCGGTCGACCGCTCGACCGCGTCGTACCAGGCCGGGGCCCAAACCCCGTCGCTGTCGCGCGGCCCGGCCGGCCAGGCCAGCATGGCGGGATCGAAGGCGACGCCCAGCGCCGCGCAAAGCCGGCCCAGCGTGCCGGCCGGATCAGCCAGCACGTCGCGGCCCTCGACCACCGGCGGCGGCGCGCCCAGCCGGTCGGCCTCGCGTTCGAAGAGTTCCCGCTGCCGCTCGACCCCGATGTCGGCCAGGGTGACCTCGCCGCGCTTGACGACATAGGAGGCCAGCACCCGGGCCGGGTCTCGGATCAGGAAGGCGTTGACCGCCCCGTCCGCCCAGTCGAGCCCGAACCCGTCCAGCATGTGGTGGGTCATGTGCTTCTGGTACCAGACCTTCGCGCCGCCTGGCGCAGGACCGGCCAGGGCCGCCGCCACCGCGCGCCAGTCGGACGGCTGCGAGGCGAGGACCTCGTCCCGCATGGGGTGGTCCAGCCCCGTCTCCGCCAGGTAGGCGGCGTAGAAGGGCTCGTCGCTGACCGCGCAGTCGGAGCGGTTCTCGAAGGACCGCATCATCGCCGTGGAGATGTTGCGCGGCCCGGACCACATGCAGATGCGGAGGGGCGCGCTCACAGCCCGGCGTCCCTGTCCTTAAGCCCCTCGTACAGCGCCCGCAGCTCCGCCGTGCGCGGGCCGGGCAGGGCGTGGGGCAGGGTGCGGCCGTCGATCTCGCGCACCGGGGTCAGGCCGCCGAAGGTGCCGGTGACGAAGGCCTCGTCGGCGCCGCGCGCGTCCTCGATCGGGAAGCGGTCCTGGCGCAGCGGGATCCTGGCCTCGCCGCACAGGGCGATGACGTTGGCGCGGGTGACGCCGTTGAAACAGAACTCGCCGGTCGAGGTCCGAACCTCGCCGTCCTTCACCCAGAAGAAGTTGGTAGCGTTGCAGCTCGATACGAAGCCGTCCGGATCGAGCATCAGCGCCTCGTCGGCGCCGGCCCGGATGGCCTCGTTCAGGGCGATGATCAGGTTCAGGCGGCTGTGGCTGTTGAGGCGCATGTCGAACATGTGGGCCGGGGTGCAGCGGATGCCGACCGTGGCGAGCTTCAGTCCCCGGGTGACGATGGCAGGGCTGGGGACCTTCCATTCGGCCAGGATGACCACCGTCGGGATGCCCAGCGCGTTGCGCGGGTCCTGGTTGGCGCCGGCCTTTTCGCCCCGGGTCACCATCAGTCGCAGGTGGACGCCGTCGTCCATCCGGTTGGCGCGCAGCAGGTCGTCCAGCGCCGCCGTCATCTGCTGGCGGCTCATGCCGATGTCGAGGGCGATCGCGTCGGCGCCCTGGTAGAGCCGGTCGAGGTGCTTCTCCAGGAACAGCAGCCGGCCCCTGTACAGCCGCAGGCCTTCCCAGACGCCGTCGCCGACAACGAAGCCGGCGTCGAACACCGAGACCCGCGCGGCGTCGCGGGTGACCAGTTTCCCGTTCAGCCAGATCAGCGCATTGGCGTTGCGCGGATCGGCGGCGAAGTCCTGACTGCCGGCCATGATCAGGCTCCCGGTTGCGGTCCGAAGGCCGCGGTCAGGGCGGCGGAGTCCAGCCCCTCGACCTCGACCTGCTTGAGCCGGCCTGTCTGGCCGGCGGCGATGCGGACGGAGGATTTGCTGACGCCCAGCGTTTTCGACAGCAGCACCGTCAGGGCGGCGTTGGCCTCGCCCTCGACCGGCGGGGCGGCGACCCGCGCCTTTAGGAAGGCCCGCCCGTCCGCCCCGGTCGCCCAGCCTTCGACCGCGTCGCGCCCGCCGCGCGGGGTGAGGCGGACGGCCAGGCGCATGGTCAGATCAACAGGCCGCGAACGGCGCCGTAAGCTGCCGGCAGCAGGATGCTGCGCGTGCCCTGCAGCAGCAGGAACAGAACGATGAAGCTCAGGTCCACGCCGCCGAGCGGCGGCACGAAGCGGCGGATCGGCGCCAGCAGAGGCTCGGTGAGGCGCTGCAGGCCATAGTAGAGGCTGCTCGCCAGGCGGTTCCGCAGGTTGATGATGTCGAAGGCGACGAGCCAGGACAGCACGGCCGCGATGATCAGCGCGATGATCAGAAGGCCGAGAAGGCTGCTGATGATGAAGAAGACGAAATCGACGAGGGCGAACATGGCGCGGCTGTCCCGGGGGCGTTGATGAGACCGCTTCTAGCCGTCGCGCGGCAGGCCAGCAAGGCGCGCTCCGGCCCCTGGCCGACGAGGCTCCTGACTTGCGCTTGACAGCCGGGGAGCCCCCGCCGTATTTGCCGCGCTCTTCTCTCTCTGAGAGGGGGCCGTAGCTCAGTTGGTAGAGCGCCTCGTTCGCAATGAGGAGGTCAGGGGTTCGAATCCCCTCGGCTCCACCAGTCCTAATCCATAAATTTCAGACACTTGGATCAGGCTGGTGGCCACCCCGTGAGGGGCGCGCTAAGGCGCGATACCACATTGATACCAAGGGGCGGGATTTCGAGGGAGTTTGTGCGTTCCAAAACCTTCGATGGTGACTCGAAGACACCTCGCCTTTGATAGTGTCCTTCAAGCCTCCCGCTCGGCCATTTTGCGCTCCCACTCGTCACGATGAGCCACCAGCACTTCGAAGTTCTTCGCTAGGCGCTTGTTGCTAAAATCCTCGAAGCGCAGTCCCTCCGGCCGGAACCAGTGCAGCGCCATCGAGAGCGTTTGCTCCGCAATTCTCGCGCACTTCCAAACGCCCTGCCTGACCCGAGGGTCTGTTGGAGACATTGACCCATGCACAAGTTTCGACCTGAGGTCATAGACCTCACGGACATCATCCACCCATTTCTGGTGCTCGCCGACCCCGGCGCAAAGTGCGGCAATGCGTGTAGAAATCGTGTTGGCAATGTCTTCTCGCTCGTCCGTCATAACCATCCGCTCGAGAGCGGTGACGAACTTCACGATTTTGGCGGCAGGGGAGTTCTGCTCGCGCACCGCCTCGCCAAACCAATGAGCGGCGTCCAGGAAACGTCGAGAAAGCGGCCGGCCGGCGCCGGGCTCAATCGTTGCCTCCATGGCGACGTCAAAGAGGCCCAATAGCTGAGTGACATCCTCCCGTTCGAGCGCGTCAGCCCAGCCGTCGCGATAGCCAACCTGCCCGCGTCCTGCGATTGAGATGGAGGCGCCAAGGCCCTCGTTTGAGAACGTGAGCGTGCCTCGTCGGTCACGGGTAATTCGCGGCCCACCTACCTCCATCTCGTCCGAATGGCTGGCCCCCAGGAGGAGGTGAAGACAGTCTAGAGCCGAGGTCACAGCCCGCCGAGCCATTTTTGCCGACGTCTTTTCGTCGCTGACTGGCACTAGGACTTCCGCGAACCACTTGAAGGCCTTGTAGTAGGAAATCGAGTCCAGCCAGAATTTTCGCTCCCTGCCGAGCCCGCCACGGGCCAGCGCATTCGCCTTTTCAGCCCGCAATGCACACCTGATGCGCTCTGCGAATGACGACCGATTGCGAAACGTGACTGGTCCGAGCTTCAGTTCCTGCGGTTGCTGGCTGTGCATCAAGTGGCAGGGAAGGAAGTGGATGCAGTCAACGCACTTCGACCTCGCCCAACTCCCTGCGGCAGCGATTACACGGTCGACCTGTTTCCTGTCGATCGGACGTCCCTGGGTAACGAATCTCTCGACGAGAAGTCGCTCGATTGGCCGACGGGCCGTCGACAACTGGGCTCGCCCCTCGATTCCGGCCCTCCGAAGAGCTTCGGAAGCAAGGCGATCAAGGCGTTCGCCAGCTGCCCTTCCGCATAACCAGTGGCCGCCACCCGGCGCGGGCAGTTGGTCCCACATGTCTTCCTTCGGGAAGCTTTTGAGCCCGCTCTCCCGGACAAGATCCAGCAATCGTCGAGTCTCTGAAAAGATGAACTCGACGTCCTGTTCGAATGACGGCTTGGTGGGCGGCACGATCGGCTATTGCGCCGAGATTTCGGCTGGCGACATTCCCCGGTCATCGATGACGCATCGAGCGTGCTGCGGCAGCTTTGTGCCAAGACCATTCTTGGCGTCGAAGCCGAACTCGACAACGACGTTTCCGCCGGGCGCTCTATAGACGCTGGTGTCCAGGCGGTGTCTCTTGAAGGTCTGGGGGTGGTTCAACGCGGCCTTGACGCTTTGCTCGCAGCCCTGGATGGCGTCGAAGTTGCTGACCGCCGCAGTCTGCGCGCCTTTGGACGTTGCAACCTGGTTGGAAGTGGCGTCCGCCTCGCTGATGTAGAACCGCTCACCATTCTTACAGTCGACGTAGAAAACTACCTCCGACCTTGGGATGCTGCGGTCTGAGAGTCCGGCTACCTCCACGTAGTCACATGTGGCCGACTCGGCCGCCTTTTGGGCCGCAAGGGGCATGGCCTTGTTGATGCGGGCGATCCAAGTGCTCCCCCATTCGCGCCGGGTCTTTTCCCAGCCCTCGCCCTCAATCAGAAAGGCGGCGTCGGGCGAAACCTTTGCGTCGGGATTTTCGCTTTGTGGAGGGGCGGCGATAGCCGAAGGGAGCGGCGATGAGGTGCCTTCCTTTGCCCCTCCGTCGCCACAGGCTGCGACAAGGAAAAGGGCGAGGAGTCCCCAATGCCTGCCAGTAACGTTCTTCCCATGCGCCAACATTCTGGTTCCCTCAGCCCTGTGAGAGAAACTTTAGCACGCAATCTGAGCGCGCGTAGCTTCGCAGACGCTTGAGCGGGCATCGGCATGGTCCGACCTTTGGACCACCACCGCGCTCTGAGACGAATCCGCGAAGTCATCCTTCGAGTGGGTACCTTCAGGCCCGTAGCCGTCAATCAAGCTGCCCCCTCATGGTAGATATATATGTGTGTCCCAAAGGGCGGGACCGGCCAGCGGGCCCAAAGAAGTGCTCACGGTCCCAAACGAAGGACGCTTGGTTGTCACAGCTCCAGCAACTGTCCGTCGATTGGGACCGGTGGGGAGCAATCTGGGACCGCGCTCTAGGCTAACTCCGGGGACTTCCAGCGCTTGAAACCATACCGGCCAACTTCACCGGTGCGGTCGCAGCGGAGGTGGGTCAGGCGATACTCGGCCGCGTGCCGAAGCTTCATGCTGAACCCACCGGGCACAACGAGTTCGACGAAACCCTTCTCGATCAACTCGCGAAACACTTTCGTGGCAGTATCCTTGGCGATGTTGCAGCGCGCCGCGGCGTCCCGCGCAGACAGCGCCAGGTAGCCATTGTTGCGGCCGTTGTAGATGCGGATCAGTTCAATCAGCACGACGCGTGCCTGCGGGCTGAGAGAGCGCCAGGCGGCGGTGTCCGTAAGAAGGTGGGGGATCTTGACGAAGGGGCCCTCATACTTGGAGCGCCCCTTGTGGTTCTGCTTGTTGGGCATTGGATCTTCCGGTCACGTTGCCGGTGGGGTGCCCTGATGGGCCGAGGGCGGCAGCGTCAAGCCACCGCCCTCCTGCCGCCACCAAGGATCAGGCGGCTTGAACGGCCGGGCTGGAAACCGCCACGGCGCACTCGAGGAAGTAGACGGCATGAGCGCCGCCGGGATGCTCCTCGCGCTCAGTGCGAATGGGAAAGCCCAGCTTGCGCAGGTCGCAGACATAGGCCGCCAAACGGAACGGCGGACCTCCGGGGAAGTCGAAGGCGCGAAGGCCGTCGACGCCCTTGATGCGCAGCGCGAGCATCGTCAGAGCTTCCTTGCCGTTGAGCGCAACCGGATCGCCGTCCGGCAGACGCCTGGCGACGATCAAGGGGCAGCCACGGCGCGTCACTGGGTCACCTCGCTAGTGCTGGCCACCGTGCGGCGGCTGACCCACTGTTCGATGTCAGCGGTGCGGTAGCGAATACTCCGGCCGCAACGGACAAAGCGCGGGCCGCAGCCCGTCAAGCGCCACTTGCGCAGGGTGATCTGTGCGACGCCGAGGCGACGCGCGACCTGAGAGGTATCGAGAAGGGTTTCCAAGGGTCTCAAGGCTCCATCTGTTCCGGCTGATTCCGGGAGACGGCACTTGAGTTGCTGCAGATTTCGCACTTCCGGCAGATGCCTGATGGTGTGCGGCACCCCCACTATTCGACGATTTTTCCTCTTTGGCGGCCGCCGAGGACACGAATTTGGTCATCCAGCCGACGCACACCCTTCCTGATGCCATCGTCCTCCTTGGGAAACCTAAGGGGCGATCCGCCGTCCTTCTGCTCGGCGATCCATTCCTTTGCCAGCTTTACGGCACGGCCGAGGGTCAGCGTTGGATCGCAATGCCCGGCGTCCTCCAACACTGGCTGGAACGCCTTCACCCAAGGGGCCAATGAGTCTTTGCGTTTGAAGGACATTGAGCGCGCGAGGCTGGCCTTCTTGAGCTGATCGAAGTCGCCAGGTTCCACAAAAAAGAGCCATTCATCAGCGGCACCCAGCGAGGCGCCCGCCTGAAGAAGACGACTGACGTCGAGTTCATCTGCGCACACTGAAATAGCCTCCTGAACGGCCCGGAGCGCGTCGTCTACGATCTGTAGGCGTGCGTCTGGCGCCTCTGCCATGGCTGCTGAGCAAAGCCGCCTCGCGGACGCGACCAAGGCTTCTGAAGGCTCGGGAAATCCCTCCAACAGAGGGGGACCCAAGCTGCCAGCCACCTTCAATGCCCGGCGAAAAACGGTGACTATCGGCCCGGGGAGCGGCGGCAATAACCTAGGCTCCCTTGAGAGAGGAGACGTTGTCGGCTTCCTCTTGCCGAGGCTTGCTGAGGTTTTTGGCGACGGCGGCCGCTACGGCGTCCAGTGGGTCGCCGCTTAGGTGCGCATAACGCTCTGCGGTCCTCGATGTCGCGTGGCCAAGCAGCTTCCCCACGAGGAACAGACTGGCTCCATCCGCGACCGCGAAGCTGGCGAAGGAGTGCCGAAGGTCGTGGACGCGGAGGTCGTCTAGGCCGGCAGCCGCGCAGGCGGCCAGAAAAGCCTTCCTGAGTCCCACGACGGGGCCGACCGTCTTAGTGCTAGGCAGAACGAACTCAGCGCCCTCCTTGGCCTCCTGACGCCGCCTGGCGAGTATCTCAAGGGCAGGGGGCGAGAGGACGATCCGTCGCTCACCGTTCTGTCCGCCTGCCTTGGTGCGAGCTTGTGGCAGCAGTAAGCGCTTCCGCTCGAAATCGACCTCTGCCCAGCGAAGGCCGAGTATCTCGGTCTTCCGGGCGCCGGTAAGCAGCAGCAGCCGGATGGCGTCCCCGAAGGCCGGGTTGATCGTCTTTGTGGCTTCGAGGCGCGCGATCGAGTCGATGAGCTTCCCGGCCTCGTCACGGGTCAGGAAGCGCTCTCTTGTGGCGGGTGTGGATAGCCGCATGGAGGCGAACGGGTTGGACTTCACGTAGCCATGCTCAACGCCCCAGGCGAACATCCCCGCGGCCGTAGCGCGCGTTCGGTGAGCGGTGGCCTCACCTCCGCTGACGATGATCCGACCGCGGGCGTTCTCTGACTTCTCGTCGATAGCGGTGACGCCTTCGACGATGTCGCGGATGGCTTTGGCCGCCTCCGCCTTGGTCACGTGGTTTGCCACTTTGCGGCCGAGCAGGGGCCGGATGTGTCGCTGCAGGTTGGCCCGATCAATCGACCAACTGCTTTCCCGCTTCGAAGGCTTAGTCGCCGGGCCTTCCTCAAGGTAGCGGGCGATGAGCTGAGTCACCGTTAGGGCTTCCCGTTCGGCCTTCTTCTCGATGGCCGGATCTTCGCCCTCCTTCACGCGCCGGAGAGCCTTGTCGGCCGCATCGCGAGCGCTCTCAGGCGTGAACGGGGAGCCGTGTTCGCCGATGGTGAAGATGCGCTGACGCGGGCCAAGGCGATACTTCAGAGCATAGACACGACGGCCAGTCGGATAGACCCGAAGAAAGAACCCCTTGATGTCAGTGTCCCAGAGCCGCGCCTCTCCGGTTTCCGGCTTGGCGACGGCGTCGACGGTCCGCTTGGTGATGCGGGCTTTGTGGCTGGTCATGGCTGCCTGAGGGTCTGATCTGGTATCGCGTTGATACCCAATAGATACCACAGGAGCGGGAATCAGGGGAAACGAGAAGATGCGACGATAGCGTCATCGCCCGCAATCTTGCCGTAAACTTGCTGTTCTGGGGCGCTTCAAGCCATCTGGCGACACCGGGCGAAACGACTGACTGCTACATTCGCAATGAGGAGGTCAGGGGTTCGACTCCCCTCGGCTCCACCAGGGATTTCCTGGGCCTGCCCCCCACGGTCGCGGCCTTGGCGCTCGAGACGCTTGCCGCCCCCGGGTTCCTGTCTTACCCAGAGCATCGGGCCGATGCGGGCGCCCGATGTCGGCGCGCTTCGCCCAAGTCCTGCTCTGCGCCTTACGCCCGCCGTCCGGCAAGGGAGCGCCTGTGTTTTCCATGTCCCTTCCCCCCAAGCCGCCGCCGTTCGGGAGCTGCCAGCCGCGCGCTCTCATTCTTGGTGATGTCCGCGGCGATCGCGGTTTCGCACCCCGTCCTGGCGCAGGACCGCTCGCCCTGGTCCGTCAGGAGCGCGCTCGGCGCCCCGGAGCCGTTGAAGGTCTCGGGAAGCTTCCGGACGCGATACGAGGCGATCGACGGGCAGGTTCGCCCCGGTTTCGAGCCTGAGAGCGACCTCGTCAGCCTCCGAACCACCCTGTTCGCGGAATACGACTTCGGGGCGGTGAGGCTCGGCGGCGAGCTTTACGACAGCCGGGCTTTTGGCGCGGGCGCCCTGACTCCGGTCTCGACCGGCGAGGTCAACACCACCGAGCTCGTCCAGGCCTATGTGGCCGTCGATCTCGATGAACCGTTCGGTCCGGGGACGCGGGCGACCGTCCAGGCCGGTCGTTTCATGCTGAACCTGGGCTCGCGACGGCTGGTGGCCGCCGACGACTACCGGAACACGACCAACGGATACACCGGGCTTCGCGCGGACCTTTCCCTGCCGTCGGGGATCAGGACGACGCTCGTCTATACGATGCCGCAGACCCGGCTTCCCGACGACCTGCCCTCGCTCCGGGACAACGGGGGCCGGGTCGACCGGGCGACTGAAGATGTCGTCCTCTGGGGCGGCGTCGTAAGCAAGGCGGATGTCTTCGCCGGCGCCACGGTCGAGGCGTCCTACTTCCGGTTCGACGAACGGGACGCTCCGGGTCGGCCCACGCGCGACCGGGCTCTGGACACGGTGAGCGTCCGGCTGATCCGCGATCCCAGGCCGGGCGCCGTCGACTACGAGGTCGAGGTCATCCGCCAGACCGGCTCGGTCAGCGCGGGTCCTGGCCCGGCTGCCGCGCGGCTGGACGTATCGGCGGGCTTTGTTCATGCCGAGGCGGGAGTCAGCCTGGACAGCGCATGGTCACCCCGGCTTTCCGCAGAGTTCGATTATGCGAGCGGCGACGACGGCGACCCGGCGTTCGGTCGCTTCGACACCCTGTTCGGCATGCGTCGCGCCGAACTTGCGCCCTCCGGACTCTACAACGCCGTCGGTCGCGCCAACATCCTGACGCCGGGCCTGCGGATCGAAGGCTCGCCGAATGCGCGGGTCGACCTGTTCCTCGCCGGCCGTCTGCTGTGGCTGGCGTCGGATGCGGACAGCTTCTCCACGACGGGAGTTCGCGACGCCGCCGGGCGTTCGGGCGATTTCGCCGGCCGCCAGATCGACGGACGCGTACGCTGGTGGATCATGCCCGCCGCCCTGCGGCTGGAGTTGGCGGGGGTCTGGCTTTCGAAGGCGGATTTTCTAAAGGCCGCGCCGAACGCACCCCGGACCGGGGACAGCCGCTACCTGTCCCTGAATCTGACGGCGCTGTTCTGACAGCCGGTGAGCTGCGGCGCCGCGCTTAAACCGCCAGCGGCAAGGCCTCCAGGCGCGTCTCGCCGGGCGCCGGTTCCCGGTGGCGGATCGACACGGCCATGCCGGGACCAGCGCTGGTCACGGCGATGTCAGCCGCCAGCTGCTGTGACAGCGCCCGGACTATGCTTGTGCCCAGGCCGGGCGGGGCGTCGGCTGGGTCCCTGGGCAGGCCGACGCCGTTGTCGGTGACCGACAGCGTCCAGTCCGGACCCTGTGAGCGATAGCGGACGACGATCCGGCCCGCCCCCCCCGTCGGGAAAGGCGTGCTTGAGCGAGTTGATGACCAGTTCGGTGACGATCAGGCCAAGGCTCACCGAAACGTCGGCGGTCGAGAGGCTGTCGTCGGAATCCACGGACAGCAAGATCTGGCCGGGGTCGCGGATCATCGAGGCGCTGATGCTGGTGCACAGCGCGGTGAAATAGGCACGCAGCTCGACATCGCCCACCGAGGTCTCGGACAGCTGCCGTTGCAGCTCCGCCACCGACATCACCCGGTTGTGGGCGTCGGTGAGGTACATGCGCGTCTCCTCGGAGTGGGTCTTGCGGGCCGTGTGCAGGATGACGCTGGCGATGATCTGCAGACTGTTGGCCACACGATGCTGAAGCTCCTGCATCAGGACGCCCTTTTCCTGGACCAGCCTGTCGCGGAGGGCCTCGGCGCCCCGCACGTCGGTGACATCCGCCACGGTCAGCATCAACCGCACCGCGGCGCGCGCGCCGTAGCTGAGATTTCGGGCGTTGAGCACGAGGCGGCGCAGCGGCTCTCCGGGCGTCTGGAGGTCCAGTTCATAGGCGTCGATCTCGGCCGCGCCCGAGACCGTCGTCGACAGCAGCGAGCGAAGCTGACGCACATCCCATTCGCCCTGGCCGAGCGAAAAGACCGACCGGCCGATGATGGCGGCCGGGTCGATCCTGAAGGCGCGGCTGAAGGATCCGCTGGCGGCGATCACCTTGAGGTCGCCATCCAGCAGCAGCACCGGCGCGGTGGACGACTGGACGAGCGCCAGGGCCAGCCCGAGGACAGCCTCGCCGTCCAGGGTAGCGGCGACCATGTGCGGTCCTTTCGGTTCTCAGGTCTGTCGATCAATCCGCGCCGGCCGGAATTCGCATTCGGGTCAACAGAAACGCCAGCGGATCGCGATGACAAAGACCTTATCACGACAATCGGAAAGGACTCGCAACTATATCTTCAAGCGATGATTGCACGGAACCGTCCCCCGTGAGCGCCCGAGAGGGTCGGTCGTGACAGGCGCGTAGCGGTGACCACTTCGCGGATACTTCACCGCTGTCCCGTCTAGATCGGGACCCTCATGAGCCTGAGCAGGATCAGCGCAACCACCACGGTAGCCGGCACCGCCAGGCTCCAGTACAGCATATCCTTCACGGCAAGCCCTCCAAGCCTTCCCGGCCGCGGGACAAACGCCGTCTGTCGGGCGAGGTTCCCGCGCGGCCCCTCCCCGAGGCCGGTTCCGACCGTGACGTGATTCGCGGCCGGCGTGATCGCGGACCGGAAAGGCCGCCCTGTGCGCGACCAGGTCGCTCCTTTCGATGAGGGGCCATGGCCGGGTTTGCGATGGATTCAGCTTTTCCTGCGCAAAGTCCCGCTCCTGCTCCATGCAACCGTCTGCCTGAATGTCCCGGCTAAGAACCGCTCTCAAGATCGACAACGCCGTCCTGACGCCGAAGGACTTCGCCGCCATGGTCATGCGGCACGAAGCGTTCGCCGCTGGCCGTCGCGGAGGGGCGCGCGCCATCGGTCGCTTCATCGAGGTGCGCGGCGTAGCCTGCATAAAGCGAATGCTCGCCGACGCCGACTTCACCGGCGCCAACTTCGAGGACGCCGTCCTGGCCGGCAGCGACCTGTCACAAGCCAGCTTCTACTGCGCCAATCTCGCCAGGACCGATCTGCGCCGGGCGATCCTGCGTCGGGCGGACCTGCGCGGCGCCAAGCTCGGCGGGGCTATACTGACGTCGGCGGTGCTGGATGAGGCCGACCTTCGGGCGGCCGTCCTGTGCCTGGTCGACGAGCTTACCGGACTGCGCTGGATGGGCTCCTCCGTGGACGCCCGGGGGGCGTCGCTGAATGACGCGGACTTGTCGGAAGCAGTCGCCCATGGCGTCGACTTCTCCAACTGCAGTCTGCGCGGGGCCTCGCTGCGGTCGGCCAACCTGAAGAACGCCAACTTCACCAACGCCAACCTCAGTAGCGTGAACCTTATGGGCGCCCGACTGGAGGGGGTGCGCATGCGGGGCGCGATCCTCACCGGCGTCGATGTCCAACGTCTTTATCTGCCCCCGTCCGCCCTCGAGGGCTGCGTGTTGGACCCCACGCCCGAGGCCCACGGGATGGCGGACTTCATTCGCGCCGAAATTGATCGCGCCGAGGCCTCGATCCACTCGTCCGCCCGCGCCGGCTGCCGCGCCGGCTGCCGAGCCGACGTCTCCGGCCATGACCTGAGGACCGCGCCGGTGTTTCGCAATCGCACCCTGCCAGGCCTGGCGGCCGCCGATGTGCTGGCCGTCGACATGGACTTTTCCGAATCCCAGCTGCAGGCCGCCTGCTTCGACGGCGCGGACCTGAGGGGCGTCAATTTCTCGGGCTCGGACCTGCGCGGCGCGAGCTTCCGGGGCGCCAACCTGACACACGCCCGGTTCGCCAACGCCGACTTGAGATCTTTGAAGCTGGAGGGCGGCGCGATCCGGCCGACCGACTTCTCCGCGGCGCGTCTTGATGGGACCGGCATGGAGCCGCCGATAAAGGAGCCGCTCCTGCTACCGACCTAGTCGGCTCAGGCCGCCACCGTCGCCGGGACCGTCCCGAACAGCAGGTGCTCGACCGAGACCTTGCTGATCAGGTCGCCGTTCATCGAGATCAGGCCGCAGACGAACCCGTCCTGCGCCGTACTAGCCAGGTCCGGCGTCGGCTGGATGTCCCCGACCGCCACGGTGACGATGTCGGACACCTCGTCGACCAGCAGGCCGGCGAGGTGATCCTCATGCTGCAGGACGATGGTCACGCTGCGCGCCGAGGGGCCGGCCGAAGGCAGGCCCAGCCGGATCGACGCGTCGATGATCGGCAGGATCGCCCCGCGCAGGTTGGTGACGCCGCGGACGTAGTCCGGCGACTGCGGCAACCGGGTCTCCGCGGACCAGCCACGGATCTCCCGCACGGTCATGATGTCGACGCAGAAGGACTGCTCGGCGACCCTGAACACGATGTACTCCCCGCAGTCAGAACCGCGGCGGGCCAGGCTGTCCATGGTCAGAACTCTTCCCAGCTGGAGGTGTCGGCCTTCAGGGCGTTGGCTCCGCTCGTCATCGGGGCAGGCGCAACTCCGGAAAGCCGTCGACGCGCCTCAAGGACCGCGGGAGTCGTCGGGGCGGCGCGGGCAGGGGGGGGCGCCTCGCGCACCGGGTCGGAGCCCGTCAGCTGGAACCGGCCGACGAGGCGACCCAGTTCCGCCGTCTCGGACTTCAGGGAATGGGTGGCCGCGGTCGATTGCTCGACCATGGCTGCGTTCTGCTGGGTCACCTGGTCCATGTGATTGACAGCGTTGTTGACCTCGTGGAGGCCGTTGGCCTGCTCCTTGGACGAGGCGGCGATCTCGGCGACAAGGCCGTTGATCTCTGCCACGCGCTCGACGATGCGCTTGAGCGCGCCGCCTGTCTCGCCGACCAGCCTGGCGCCCTGACCGACATGCTGGGTGCTGGCGGAGATCAGGGCCTTGATCTCCTTGGCGGCCTCTGCGGAACGCTGGGCCAGGGCCCGCACCTCGGAGGCCACGACCGCGAAGCCGCGCCCGGCGTCGCCGGCGCGCGCCGCTTCGACGCCGGCGTTCAACGCCAGAAGGTTGGTCTGGAAGGCGATCTCGTCGATGACGCCGATGATCTGGGCGATCTGGCCGGAGGACGACTCGATCTGGCCCATGGCCGTGACCGCGTCGTCCATGATCAGGCCGGAATGCTCGGCTTCCTCACGGGCCGTGCCGACGAGACTCGCGGCCTGGCCGGCGCCGTCCGCCGCCTTGCGCACCGCGGCGGTCAGTTCGTCGAGCGCGGCGGCGGTTTCCTCCAGGCTGGCGGCCTGCTGTTCGGTGCGCCGTGAAAGGTCGTCGGAGGCCAGGGAAATCTCGTCCGACCCGCTGCGAATGCCGTCCGATGCCCGCGAGACGGCGCGCAGGGTTTCGGCGAGGGAGTCCACCGCTGCGTTGTAGTCATCCTTCAGCTTCTGGAATTCGGGCGACACCGCCTCGCTGAACGGCGTCGCCAGATCGCCGGCGGCCAGACGGGCCAGAGCCCGGCCCAGGGCCCCGACGGCCTGGGTCTGTCGGGCTTCAGCGGCAAGCCGGATGTCCTCCGCCGCCTTGCGCTGTTCCTCCAGGGTCTCGATGTAGATCGAGATGGCGAAGTCCATGTCCAGCAGGACGGCCTTGATCAGACTGGCGATCTTGCGACCCAGCGCATCGCCGCCGCCCTTCTTCGCCACGAAACCCCTGGGCCAATCCTCCCGGACCACAGCCTTGACCAACTGCTCGGTCAGCAGGGCGTAACCGCCGATGTACCAGCGCGGCTCCAGCCCGATCCGGGCATGGACCTGGCCGATGGCGCGGACGCCGCGGACATAGTCATCGCCGTAGTTGGCCGAGGCAATGATCCCCCAGTGTTGCTGCTGGCGGCCGGCGGCGGTGTCGATGTGGGAATCGCTGGAGAAGAAGCTACGGGTTTCCGGGAAGGCCCGCACCTGGGCGTAGAAGGCCTCCAGCGCCGGGCGGATGGACTTCGCGATGACCGGCTGCAGCCCGCGGATGTCGGCACGGGCGGCCTCATCCAGCTGCATGAAGTCGAGGCGCTGGTTCAGGGCATGATCAGTCGACATACAGGGTCCTCCGCTCGCTTGACGAAATGGGGCCTGAACCCGTCTCACCGTCGGCGGCGACGTCATCAGGGTTCGAGTACGCCGCGATGAACTCGCGGCACAACTCCGCCGAGGGCGGGACAGCCACGCCCGCCTCGACGGCGAGCAGGGCATGTTCGGATTGCGCGGCGAGCGCCTGCCTGATCGCCCGGGGTCCGCCGGGCAGGTGGTCGACTGCGCTGACCAGAACGGCCAGGAGGTTCTGGTGCGTGTCCAGATCGATGGTCAGGGCGCGCGTGGTCGCAACGCCCCCAAAGTCGTCCGCGCACTGCGCACCGGGCTTAGACATTGCCTGCACTCTTTCATTTCCAGATGGCGAAAGCGGTACTTGCGTGCACCGCTCCATTTGTCCCGAGGTTCCCCAGATGCGGTAAAGAAGCTGTTAGTGATTCAGATGTTTCCAGTCAAATATGTACCCAAAATGGGCGTAACGGCATCGACCATTCAAGACAGTCGAAAATGAAGGTCCAGACCTATTCAAAATCGTCAAACCATCCCTGCCAGTTACTTGTTCCTTTAAAAATCCGACTACCCGATCATGACGGATCGATCGACTTCATCTTGAGTGCGCGGCCGCAGGGCGCCGACCCGATCCAGTGAAATGATCAGTTCGTCGAGCGCATCGAGCGAGTCCTGGATGACGACGTTAGGCCGCATCTGTTCTATCGCGCTGGCTGGAACGATGACGCCGCCGCGCGGTCCCATCCGGATGCAACGGCCTTCCTCGATAAGTTTCCCGACGTGGCGGCGTACGGTTTCGTAAGGCAGCCCCAGTCGCCGCGCGACGGCGTAGACGCTGACCGGCTTCCTCAGCGTGTCGTCAGCGACGCCGCCGTGCAGGGAGTCGTAGTCCTTGTCGCCATTCGACAGTCGCAGGAGCGTGGTGTTCGCGTTGATGATGGTGAACAGGATGACACCATGGACCATGTCGCCGCCGCCCAGGTCGGTGGCGATGCCCACACAACGCAGCACGTGCTGCCACCCGTGCCGGACGCTGGCCCGACGAACATCGTGACCCGTTCCAGTTCTGTCGGGCACAAAATCGATCATCGGCGGACCCTCTCGCGACCCCTTGCGGATCCAAAGCTTCCGACAAGTTTGATGGCCGCAGATGGAGCGGGTTTGATTCAGGTCAACAAGGCGCGGCCTGTGGTCATCGGTCGCACCGGACTCCGAGGGACCCTCAGGTCAATGCGCCTCGTCCCAGTTGTCCGCGGCGCGGGCGTCGACCACCAGGGGAACGGACAGGTCGACTGCGGGGATCGCCGCCTTCTCCATCACCGGCCGGATCACGGCCATGGCGGCCTCCGCCCTGTCCCGGGGCGCCTCGAAGACCAGTTCATCGTGGACCTGAAGCAGCATTTTCACGTCCGCGAGGCCGGCCTCGGCGAGGGCGGCGGGCATGCGCATCATGGCGCGCCGGATGATGTCCGCCGCCGCGCCCTGGATGGGCGCGTTGATGGCGGCGCGCTCGCCGAACTGGCGCTCGGCGCCGGACTTGGAGTGGATCGCCGGGATGTGGATGCGACGGCCGAAGACGGTCGAGACGAAGGCAGCCTCGCGGACCTCGGCGCGCGTCTTGTCCATGTAGTCGCGGATGCCCGGGAAGCGCTCGAAGTAGGTCTTGATGTAGGCGCCGGCCTCGCCCTGGTCGATGCCCAGCTGATTGGCCAGGCCAAAGGCGCTGATACCGTAGACGATGCCGAAATTAATCGCCTTGGCCCGACGGCGGGTCTCGGCGGGCATACCCTCGACCGGGACGCCGAACATCTCCGAGGCGGTGGCCGCATGGATATCGAGCCCGGCCCTGAAGGCGCGCTTCAGCTCCGGAATATCGCCGATGTGGGCCAGCAGACGCAGCTCGATCTGGCTGTAGTCGGCGCTGATCAGCACGTTGCCCGGCGCGGCGACGAAGGCCTGACGGATCTGGCGGCCGATCTCGTTGCGGACCGGAATGTTCTGCAGGTTCGGATCTGACGAGGCGAGTCGCCCGGTGGTGGCGGCGGCCAGCTGGTAGGAGGTGTGGACCCGGTTGGTCGCCGGGTCGGCGGCGGCCGACAGGGCGTCGGTGTAGGTGCCCTTCAGCTTTGACAGCTGCCGCCAGTCCAGCAAGGTGCGGGGCAGGTCATGGGCCAGGGCCAGGTCCTCGAGGACGCTGGCGTCGGTGGCCCACTGGCCGGTGGCGGTCTTCTTGCCGCCGGGCAGGGCCATCTCGCCGAACAGGATGTCGCCGATCTGCTTGGGACTGCCCAGGTTGAATGGCCGGCCGGCCAGCTCGTGGGCCGTGGCCTCAAGCTCGACCATCTTCATGCCGAACTCGTGGCTGAGCCGGCGCAGGCGGTCGGGATCGACGCGAATACCCTCAAGCTCCATGTCGGCGAGAACCGCCGGCATGCCGCGCTCAAGGGTCTCATAGACGGTGAGCAGCCCCTCGCGGGCCAGCCGGGGCTTGAGGATGCGCCATAGCCGCAGCGTCACGTCCGCGTCCTCGGCGGCGTAGCGGGTCGCCGGGATCAGCTCGACATGCTTGAACGACTTCTGCGCCTTGCCGACCCCGGCCACCTGCTTGAACGGGATCGGTTCATGGCCCAGATGCAGGCGCGCCAGCTCGTCCATGCCATGGCCGTGGAGACCGCCCTCCAGGACGTAGGAGATCAGCATGGTGTCGTCGATCGGCGCCACGCGGATGCCGCGCCGCGCCATCACGGCCATGTCGTACTTGCCGTTCTGGGTGATCTTCAGGACGCTCGGGTCTTCCAGCAGGGTCTTGAGCCGGGCCAGAACCGTGGGCTTGTCCAGCTGCGTGATCGGCTCGCGGGTGTCCGGCGTGTCGCCGAAGTCGAGCCCGCCGGCGCCCTCCATCGGCGTGTGCTCATGGGTCAGGGGGATGTAGCAGGCGTCGTTGGGCCCGATGGCCAGCGACACGCCGCACAGGCCCGCGTGAGTCGCCGACAGGGCGTCCGTCTCGGTGTCGAACCCGACCACCCCGGCCTCGGTGGCGCGGGCGATGAATGCGTCGAGCGCCTCAAGGGTCTGGATGCACTGGTAGGCGTCGTGATCGAACGCCTGTGTCGCCACATCGGCGTTAACCGCCTGGGGCGCGTAGCGGGGCGAGATGACCGGGGCGGTCGGGACGGCCGGGCGCATCTTCGAGGCGAAAGCCTGGCCGTCGTGATTCTCGTGCCTCCCGTCGCCGACCCGGCGCTGCAGGCTGCGGAACTCCATCAGCTCCAGGAAGGCCGACAGGGTGGAAGAGTCGGGATCGCGGACCGCGAAGTCCTCTATGGGCTCCGGAGCCGGGGCGTCGCAGGCCAGGCGGACCAGCTCGCGGCTGAGCAGGATCTGGTCGCGGAATTCGATCAGGGTCTCACGGCGCTTTGGCTGCTTGATCTCTCCGGCCCGGGCCAGAAGCGTATCAAGGTCGCCGTACTCGTCCAGCAGCGCGGCCGCGGTCTTGGGACCGATACCCGGGGCGCCGGGGACGTTGTCGACGCTGTCGCCGATCAGGGCCTGCAGGTCGACCATCTTGTCCGGGGTGACACCGAACTTTTCCATGACTGCGTCTTCTTCCAGGCGTCGGTCCTTCATCGGGTCGTACATCACAACCCCGCCGCCAATCAGTTGCATCAGGTCCTTGTCGGACGAGACGATCACCGCCTCGCCGCCGGCGTCCCGCGCCCGGCAGGCGTAGGTGGCGATCAGGTCGTCGGCCTCGTAGCCGGGCAGCTCGACGCAGTGGACGCCGAAGGCCGCGGTCGCATCGCGCACCAGCTGGAACTGCGGGACCAGATCCTCGGGCGCGGGCGGGCGGTGGGCCTTGTACTGGTCGTACAGGGCGTTGCGGAACGTCTTCTCCGAATGGTCGAAGATGGCCGCCAGGTGGGTCGGCCCATCGGCGCCCTTCATGTCCCGCAGCAGCTTCCACAGCATGTTGCAGTAGCCCTGCAACGCCCCGACCGGCAGGCCGTCGGACTTGCGCGTCAGCGGCGGCAGCGCGTGATAGGCCCGGAAGATGTAGGCCGAGGCGTCGATCAGATAGAGCCGCAGCGCGGGGGCGTCCTGGGTCGGCGGGCTATCTTCGGCGGAGGGCGCGGCGGAGTCGGTCATGGGGGGAGGATAGTGGCTGACTCGCGCCGGGTCAGCAGGGGATCAGCGTCTGCCGGTCGCGATCTGGAGGCTGTCCGCCGGAAGCTAGCGCGGCTGCGGACCAACCGGCGGGGCAGTTTGCAGCGGTGGAATCTTGACGCCCTGCTTGGCGGCGCCGGTCGCGGGCTGGATACCGACAGCGCTGACCTCGCCCGAGGTCAGGGACGGCGCCGAAGCGGGCGCGATCAAGACGCCGGAGCCGCGCCACGTCGAGGATGACGGCGGAGTCGCAGGCTTGCTCTCCTCGTCTGCGCCGGGCTTCTTTTTCGGGGTCCGACCGGCGCCGATCGCCCAGTCGCCCGACCCGTTGGCCAAGGCATCCTGCGCCTCCTTCTCGGCATCCCGCTTTGCCTGTTCGCAGGCGGCGTCGCAGGGTGAGAAGGGCGGAGGCGTGCCGCCGCCGACCTTTGATCCGGCGAAGGCCGGTGACGCTACGGCAAGCGTGGCGGCAAACAGAAGTACGCGCATACGGGGTCTCCCGGATGGGGTTACTTTCAGTTTACACCGGGCCGGGCAGCTGCGCCAAGACGTCCGCCGCGAACGTCGACAGCGTATCGTCCCTCGCCCCCATGATCACGATGCGGTCGCCCGGTCGGGCCAGTTCGACGAGCCGGTCGCCGACCGCTTCGCGGCTATCGAGCGCCTCGGCCTTGCGACCGGCGACAACGACATCACCGGCGATGTCGGCGCTGGTCACATCCATCGTCGTGGTGCCGCCGTGGTAGACCGGCGGGGGCATCAGCAGCAGGTCGTCGGACGCCAGCCCGGATGCGAAGCCCTCCACGAACTCCCGGCGCATCATCCGCAGAGGGCCAAAGCCATGCGGCTGGAACATCACCAGCAGCCGGCCCGGGAAGGCGTGCAGCGCCTCCAGCGTGGCGGCGATCTTTTCGGGGTTGTGGGCGAAGTCGTCGATGACGGTGACGCCACCCTTGCGACCCACGATCTCCAGCCGCCGCTTGACGCCGCTGTAGCCTTCGAGCGCCGCCGCCGCCTTCGCCACGTCCAGACCGAGCGCCTTGGCCGCCGCGAGCGCCGCCATGGCGTTGGCGACGTTGTGGCGGCCGGGCACGCCCAGCGTCACGGGGATGTCTAGCCCGTCGCGGCCGGTCAGGCGGAAGGCGATCGACTCGGGGGCGGGGACGATGTCCGATGCTTCCAGGTCGGCGCCCAGGTCCGAGAGGCTCCAGGTGATCAGCCGCTCCGGCCGCGCCTTGCTGGCCAGCAGCGCCGTCTCTTCGTTGTCGAGGTTCAGCACCACCCGGTGGGCGCGATCGGCGAAGCCGGCGAACAGGGTCCGCAGCTCGGCCATCGACTTGTGGTCTTCGGAGATGTTGTTGATCACCGCCACCGTGGCGTCATAGCGGGCGATGGAGCCGTCGCTCTCGTCGACCTCGCTGACGAACAGGTCGCCGCCGCCGACCAGGGCGCTGGCGAAGGGGATGTCGTCGGTGACGAAGTTCTTCATCACCGCGCCGTTCATGACCGTCGGGTCCTGGCTGAGGCTGTGCAGGATCCAGGCGATCATCGCCGTAGTCGTCGATTTGCCGCTGGTGCCGGCGACGCCGACCGAGCGCGGGGCGCCGTTGAACAGGTCGGCGAGCAGTTCCGGCCGGCGCAGAACTGTCGCCCCCAGCTCGCGAGCGCGGACCATGTCCGGCACGGTGTCCTCGACCGCGGCGCTGGCCACGATGACCTGGGCGGCGCTGACCACGCCGCTGCCGTCCTGCGGGTGCAGGCCGATGTCGAGGTCAGCCAGGAACTGGAACTTCGCGCCGGTCATGCCCTTGTCGAGCGCCCGGTCCGAGCCCTCCACGCGCACGCCCGTGGCCTGGACGATGAGGGCGAGCGGCAGCATGCCGCTGCCGCCGATGCCGGAAAAGAAGTACGGTCTGTCGCGAAGCATCCCCGGGCAATATACGGTCGCGGGCAGGGCGGCAAACGGCCGGAAGGACGCGGACGGGGATGGGCGAGCGGGTCAGGATCGGCGTGGTCGCGCCCTCGTCCTTCATCGACCCCGCCGTGCCCGATGAGGTGACGGCTTTCGCCAGAGCGCAATATGGCGACCGGGTCGAGCTGGTGTTCGATCCCCAATGCTTCGCTCGCCATGGCCACTTCGCCGGAACCGACGCGGAGCGGGCGCAGGGCGTCCTGCGCATCGCCAATGATCCCGGCATCGACGCCGTCTGGTTCGCGCGCGGCGGCTATGGCTCCTGCCGCCCGGCCGAGGCCATCCTGGCGGGGCTGGGCGAGGCGGCGCGGCGCAAGGCCTGGATGGGCTACAGCGACGGCGGCGCGCTGCTGGCGGGCCTGTACCGGGCGGGTCTGCCGCATCTCGCCCACGGGCCGCTGCCGCACGATATCCGCCGCGCCGGCGGCGAGGCGGCCGTGGCCCGGGCCCTGGCCTGGCTGGTCGACCGCGACCCCGCCGCGCTGGAACCGGGCCTGATCCCCGGCGAGAAGGTCGCGGCCTTCAACCTGACCATCCTCAGCCAGATCCTCGGCACGCCGCTGGAGCCGGACCTGACCGGCCATGTGCTGATGCTCGAGGAGGTCGGCGAGTATGCCTACCGCATGGACCGGATGATGTTCCACCTGACCGGCAACCCGGCCATCGGGCGCGTGAAGGGCATCCGGCTGGGCCGCTGCTACGTCGACGACAATCCGACCGCCGACTTCGCCATGACGGCGGAGGAGATCGTCCGCTTCTGGTGTGAGCGATCGGGGATCGCGTTCCTGGGCGAGGCCGACATCGGCCACGACGCGCGGAACAGAGTCGTACCGTTCGGGGGCGTCTGACGCCCCACGGGGCCCCTAGTGCCCCGCCGAACCTTCGAACACGCCCGGCGCCAGGCGTTCGTCCTCATCGCCCGGCGCGGTCGCGGCCACGAAGCGGCGGTCGCAGTAGGGGCAGTCGACCCAGCCGGCCTCGCCCATTTCCAGCCATACCCGAGGGTGGCCGAGCGCCCCGCCGACGCCTTCGCAGGCGATGCGGTGCGAGCGGACCGTCACCGTCTCCGGCGCGGGGAACTGCGCCGCCTGGGGCAGCGGGGTCGCGGCGGGGGTCGTCGCCTTGGGCTTGCGGGCCATCGAGGGTCTTCCGTGCAAAGCGTCAGGCCGCCCTTGGCTGGACGGCGCGCGAGGCATACCTATGCGACACGCCGCTTTGGCGTCAACGACCCCGGGTTCCCATGCCGCTCCCTGACTACGCGATCGAGGCCGAGGGCCTCTACAAGACCTACGCCGGCACCAAGACAACGCCGCCGAAACAGGCGCTCAACGGCATCGACCTGAAGATCCCCCGGGGGTCCATCTTCGGCCTGCTGGGACCGAACGGGGCCGGAAAGTCGACCTTTATCAACATCCTGGCCGGGCTGACCCGCAAGACCTCGGGCACAGTGCGTATCTGGGGCCGCGACATCGACGAGCGATCCCGCGACGCCCGCGCCGCCATCGGGGTGGTGCCGCAGGAACTGGCCGCCGACGTCTTCTTCACCCCGCGCGAATCGCTGGAGGTGCAGGCGGGCATGTATGGCGTGCCGAAGAGCGAGCGCCGCACCGACGAGCTGCTGGCCGCGCTGGGCCTGTCGGACAAGGCCGGCGCCTATGTCCGCATGCTGTCCGGCGGCATGAAGCGCCGGCTTATGGTGGCCAAGGCCATGGTCCACCAGCCGCCGGTCCTGATCCTTGATGAGCCGACCGCCGGGGTCGATGTCGAGCTGCGCCGCCAGCTGTGGAACTATGTCGTGGGGCTCAACCAGATGGGCGTGACCATCGTCCTGACCACCCACTATCTCGAGGAGGCGCAGGAGCTCTGCGACCAGATCGCCATCATCAACAGGGGCGAGGTCGCGGCCTGCGAGCCGACGGCGACACTGCTGAAGCGCCTGGACACCCGCAACGTCGTGGTCACGCCCGACCAGCCGGTGGCGATTGCGCCCGACCTGACCGGCTTCGAGACCCGCCTGCGCGAGGGCGGCTCCTTCGCGGTGACCTACAAGACGGGCCAGTCCAGCGTCGAACAGGTGCTGGCGGCGGTTAAGGCCAGCGGCCTGAGCATCAAGGACATCGCCACCGAGGACCCCGACCTGGAAGACGTCTTCCTGGCCCTGACCTACGAGGCGCCCGGCGGGGTCAGTCCCACGAAGGACTGAAGGTCATGCCCGGTGCGTCCTTCGACACGCCGCTTCGCGGCTGCTCAGGATGACGTATTTGGAAGGCTCCTCTCCTACGTCATGCTGAGCAGCGCTCCCCCGGGTCCGGCATGACCCGGCCCGAGGATGAACTCCGAACGCGTGTCGAAGCACGCAGGGCGCCCGCTCCCTACAGCTCGATCATGTCGAAATCCGACTTGGGCGTGCCGCACAGCGGGCAGACCCAGTCGGCGGGGATATCCGACCAGCGGGTGCCGGGGGCCAGACCCTCGCCCGGATCGCCCTCGGCCTCGTCATAGAGATAGCCGCAGGTCCGGCACTGCCAGGTCTTGAAGGCGTCTTCCGTGGTCATGGGCGAGTCTCCGGATGCGGATGGGCGGCGAAACTGAGGCGCAGGGTCGCCAGGCTGGTTTCGCGGATGGGGTCGAGGTCCATGTCCGGATCGACAAGGCACTGCACCGACAGGCCCAGCAGCAGGCTGCCGACCATCAGGGCGGCGGCGTCCGGGTCCAGGTCCGCGCGGATCGCGCCCTCGTCCTGGCCGCGGATGACGATGCCTTCCAGCAGCCGCTCGACCCGCTCGTGGGAGGCGGCGAAGGCTGTCCGCAACGCAGACAGGTCCGAGACCGCGTCGGCCAGCAACATGAAGTAGGCCCGGCCCTCGGCCTCCAGCCGAAGCTGACGCAGATAGTGGTCGACATAACCCAGAAGCGCCTCGAGCCCCGGCGCGGAGTCTATGCCGGCGGCGTCCAGAGTCTCGGTCTGCCGCTCGTGCAGGTGGGCGATGAGCGCCTCGGTCATGCCCTGTTTGGAGCCGAATTTCTGAGTGGCGAGGCCGCGGCTGTAGCCAGCCCGCGCGCCGATCGCCTCGAAGGTCGCGGCCCGCACCCCCTGCTCGACGATCACTTCCGTCGCCGCGCGCAGCAGCCGTCGCTCGGACTCGTCGCGGCGCTGGGCCTGCGAGCGCCGGGTCGTGACGGTCTGGTCGCGGTCGGGCATGACCAAGTCCTAACTTATTTGTTGGTCGTATAGCAACTGAATGCTAATCTCCTTTCGAGGCTGCCCCCAGAGAGCCGCCAGGGGAAGACGCAAGGAGCGCCAGCATGATCCCGCAGGACGTCGCCAACACCATCATCGACCCGAAAGCCTACGCCGACTGGAACCGCATCGACGACGCCTTCCGCTGGCTGCGCGCCAACGCGCCGCTCGAGCAGGCCCAGCCCGACGGCTTCGATCCGTTCTGGGTGGTGACGCGCTTCGCCGACATCCAGGAGGTCGAGAAGCAGAACGAACTGTTCCACAACGGCGACCGCGCCACGGTGGTCACGCCGATCGAGGTCGACAGGCGGGTGCGCGAGATGACCGGCGGATCGCCGCATCTGGTCCGCTCCCTGGTCCAGATGGACAACCCCGACCACATGAACTACCGACGCCTGACTCAGGCTTGGTTCCTGCCGCAGAACATCCGCGGGCTGGAGGCGCGCATCCGCGAGATCGCCCGCGGCTTCGTCGACCGCATGGCCGCCAGGGGCGACCGGTGCGATTTCGCCAAGGATGTCGCCTTCCTCTATCCGCTGCACGTGATCATGGAGGTCCTCGGCGTTCCGGAGATCGACGAGCCACGCATGCTCAAGCTGACCCAGGAGCTGTTCGGCAGCGCTGACCCGGAGCTGAACCGCGGCGGCGCGGTCACCGACGTCGACACCGGCGTCGCCAACATCCAGGCCACGGTCATGGACTTCATGACCTACTTCAACGCCATGACCGAGGACCGTCGCGCGAACCCGCGCCAGGACCTCGCCAGCGTCATCGCCAACGGCCAGATCGAGGGCAAGCCGCTCGGCCACCTGGAGGCGATGAGCTACTACATCATCGCCGCCACCGCCGGCCACGACACCACCTCCAACACCACTTCGGGCGCCCTCTGGGCGCTGGCGGAGAACCCGGACCAGTTCCGCAAGGTGAAGGACAACCTCGCTCTGATCCCCGGCCTGATCGAGGAATCGATCCGCTGGGAGACGCCGGTGAAGCACTTCATGCGCACCGCCACGGCCGACACCGAGCTTGCCGGCCGCAAGATCGCCAAGGGGGACTGGCTGCTGCTCAGCTATCCGTCCGGCAACCGCGACGAGACGGTCTTCACCGACCCTTATCGCTTCGACATCGAGCGCACGCCCAACAAGCATGTGGCCTTCGGCTACGGCGCCCACGTCTGCCTCGGCCAGCACCTGGCGCGGATGGAGATGCGGGTCCTGTGGGAGGAACTGCTCCCCCGTCTGGAGAGCATTGAACTGGACGGAACCCCGCGGCGCATGGAGGCCAGCTTCGTCTGCGGACCGAAGTCCGTGCCGGTGCGCTTCAGGATGACCTGATCCCGAAGGCCGGATCGCCGGCGATCCGGCCGCCTGGCTCGGCGTCCGTCGAATCGGGCCGGCGGCGGGCTAGCGCAACGCGCGGACTTCCGCTAAACACCCGCCTCCGCCAGCGATCCGCACCCGTAGCTCAGCTGGATAGAGCGTTGCCCTCCGAAGGCAAAGGTCACACGTTCGAATCGTGTCGGGTGCGCCAATCCCTTACTCTGCTCCGGGCGCAGGCCCGGAAGAAGGGTCTTTCGCGGCCCTCGCTGCCAGTCGCGCCGGCGCCGCAGCGCCTGGAACTCGGCCCTACTCAGGGCGGTTAAGGATCGAGGCGGTCGCCACCAGATCCCCCAGCAGGGCCATGGTCGCCGCGCCCGAGCACTCGAAGGGATTGAGCTCGACCCGCCTGAAGTACTTCAGCAGCAGGGCGGGGTTGAGCTTGTTGATACTCACATGGCCCATCGTCCAGTTGCCGAACCGCCGCTCCGAAATCTCCTCGTAGGCCAGCAGTCGAACCTGCTGGTGACGATCGTCCCGGACGATGGCGTTGAAGAGGTCGCAGACCTCGTCGCGACCGCCCTCGATGACCTGCAGGAACAGGTCGTCGGAGACGCACAGCAGACCGGTGATGCCCAGGGCCGGGTTGTTCTTGCGCGACTGCTCGAGGATGGTGTCGAGGGCGGCCCCTTGCAGGGCGGAGACAGGACGGCTGGCGTAGAGACAGCGAACAAGCATCATCAGCTCCGGTGTTTCAGCAGCGAGAGGAACTCGCTGCGCAGGTGGTGATCCTTGAGGAACGAGCCCCGCATCACGCTGTTGATCATCATGGTCTCGTTATCCTTCACGCCGCGCCAGTGCATGCAGAAGTGATCGGCTTCCATGACGACGGCCAGGCCGTCGGGCCGCACCTTCTCCATCAGAAGGTCGGCCATCTGGGTGATGGCCTCCTCCTGGATCTGGGGGCGTGACATCACCCATTCGGCGAGGCGGGAGTATTTCGACAGGCCGATGAGGTTGGAGTGCTCGTTGGGCATCAGCCCGACCCAGAGCTTCCCCATGATCGGACAGAAGTGGTGGCTGCAGGCGCTACGGATCGTGATCGGGCCCACGATCATGAGCTCGTTCAACGCCTCCGCGTTCGGAAACTCGGTCACCGGAGGCGGGCTGGCGTAGCGGCCCCGGAACACCTCGGTCAGATACATCTTGGCCACGCGCCGCGCCGTTTCCCGGGTGTTGTGATCACTCTCGGTGTCGATCACCAGGCTTTCCAGCACGCCCGTGAACTTGCCCTCCACCTCGGCGAGGAGCGCCTCGAGATCGCCGGGCTCCAGGAAGGCGGAGATGTTGTCGTTGGCGTGGAAGCGCTTGCGCGAGGCCTTCAGTCGAACGCGGATCTTCTCCGAGACGGGCTCGTCGGGGGTGTGGGATTTGCTCACCGGCTCTCCATTCGCAAGACGCCTGCCGCCCGTCCCGGGCGATTGGCGGGACAGTTCTGCGGGGCCGTCCGCATGATGTCTTTAAACCCGGGGCGCATCCCAGGCCAAGGCTAACGCGCGCTGGCCGCGGGGCCCGCCGAGACCGGGATCCAGACTTCGTTGCGACGCATGAACCACGGCGTCCACGGGGGATCGTACCGCGCCAGGGACGAGGGGCCGGCGCTGTTCAGCTTGCGGCGACCCATGAAGGCGCGCAGCGCCGTCGTCCGACGCTCGACCTCGGCCGGCGATGCGAGGCCCGAGAAGCGCACCACAGCAAAACGCTGCGGCGGTATCTGCAGGAGGCGAACCCGCGGGTCGTTCGGCGTGGGCAAGGTCTTGAGCGTGTACTCCGCCGGCATGACGAAGCGCACGAGCCAGGCTCCGTCGCTCCCCGACTGCGTTACCGGCGCGGTCATGGCGATGGTCTCGCCCTTGGCCCGTTCCTGAACGACCGGAGCCGTCATGGCGATGCTCTGCTGACGGGTGTTGCCGCCAAAGATATAGCCCGCAAGCAGTCGGAACCCCGCGCTGGAGGCCTCGTCACGATCGCCGCCGACCCTGACCTCGGCCGCCAGTAGCGTCGGATAGTCCCGAATCTCGAAATCGCCTTCCCGAATGGCGACCTTGAATGGTGGCTCTTCGGTTGCCATGGCGGGAGTCCCGACGGTCAGAACAGCAAGGATGAGGCCGAGGAAAAAATGTCTCATCACCCTTAAACGCGCGCCGGCGCCGTTTGGATCCCTCCGGCCTCGCGAAGCCGCAAAGGGTCTCAGAACCAGCCTGCCTCTCGCAGGGCCCTGGCGTAGGCGCGGCTGACCGGGGCCTCCACGCCGTTCTCAAGCGTCAGGGTGGCCTTGCCGTCGCCGCGACGGGCATCGGTTACGGCGTCGCGGGCGACCCACCAGGAGCGGTGCACCCGGGCGCCTTCCAGGCCTTCCAGCTCGACGACGGCGTCCGACAGGCGCATCAGGATCAGATCCTGACCCTTGCTGGTGTGCAGGCGCAGGTAGTGGTCCTCGGCCTCCACGGCATGGATCCGGGCGCCCCGGAGTTTGACCGGCAGGCGTTCCAGGAAACGGGGCGGCGCCTCGCCGGCCGGCGAGGCATGCGTTTCGGCGGGTGCGCGCTGGGTGAAGTAGTTCAGCGCCGTGATCACGCAGGTGATCACGAACACGGGTCCCACAAAGTAGGGCAGCTGTTCCGGCCGTGGCTCGCGATCGAAGAAGAGGTTCGTTACCGCCCAGATGATCAGGGTCAACGGTATGGTGAGCGCCACCACGATCACCCCGCCCTGCAGCGCCGGGCGGTCGTCGAACCAGCCCCCGCGATCGACCAGCTCTGAGACGACGAAGCCGGCCAGGCCGCCGATGAGCATGACGGTGACCCAGTAGAACAGCCTGCCGGGAAGTGGCGCCCCGCCTGTTCCAAAGGCGCCGGACAGCGCCAGGAAAACCCCGGCGCCGGCCGCGATGAGCAGGCCCCGTGTATGGCGTGAGGCAATCACCGTGGCGATCCACGATGCGTGAACGGCGCCGCGCGGCGTTTCGCGAACGGCGCTGGTCTTCCCGCGTATCGGCGACTGCGTGTCCAGGTCCCGGCCCCTAAGCCTTCCGTCATCGACAACCCGCCAGCACAGGCTGACCCCGATGACCTCATCCCGGATGAAGACCGCCGCCCTCTTCCTGTCAATCGTGACCCTGCAGGGCGTGATGCTCGCGGCGCTGCCGCCGGGCGCAGCCCGGGCGCAGGACATCACCCCGGCGTCGGAGGCGCAGGCGACCCGGCCGGTCGCTTTCCACGGCGCCTTTGTCGGGGCCTGAGTCATGACCGCGCAAACTTCACGCATCCTGCCGTCCGGCCGCGTCGCCGGCTGGGTCCTGGTCGCCGCCGCCGCCGTCGCCGCGGTCATCCTCTACGGGCCCCGGATGCGGGCCGCCGTCGAGGCCGGTCGCTTTCACGGCCCGGACCTGGAGCTGTTCGCCGCCCAGCCGATGATCCTGCAGCTGCACATCCTGGCCGCTTTGGGCACGGTCGCCGTGGGCGGTCTGATCTTCTCGATGCGGAAGGGGCGGACCTTCCACCGCGCCGCCGGCTGGACCTGGGTGGTCCTGATGGCGACGACGGCCTTCTCGTCCCTCTTCATCGTCGGGCTCAACGGGGACGTATGGTCGCTGATCCATCTGCTCAGCGGCTGGGTGCTGGTGACGCTTCCGCTCGCCGTATACGCCGCCCGCAAACACCGGGTCAGCGTCCATAGACAGGCCATGACCGGCATGTTCGTCGGCGGCTCGCTGGTGGCGGGCGCCTTCACCTTCCTGCCCGGGCGTCTGATGTGGGCGCTGTTCTTCGGCTGAGGCGGCCTTGCCTTCGGCGCGGCGGGGGCGCTATCCCGGACAAGGGCGGCGCCAACGACCGCCCGTCAGGACGCGCGATGACCGCAGCCAAGCCCCGCGCCCGTTCCGCCGGCAGAGGACGTCCCTCCAAGGGTACGGGTCTCGACCTGAAGCAGGCGATCCTCGATGCGGCCGAGGGGCTGTTCTCGCGACATGGCTTCTATGGCGTGACCACGCGCCAGGTGGCGTCCGAGGCCGGCGCGGACACCGCGCTGATCCATTACTACTTCGGCGCCAAGCGGGAACTGTTCGACGCCGTGCTGCTGCGCAGGGCCGAGATTCTCAATCAGGAGCGGGCCCGGGCGATGACCGCCTACGAGGCGGCCCATCCGGGTACGATGACCGCTGAGGGGGTGATCGCCGCCTTCATCGACCCGCTTGTCGAACGGGCCCTGACGGGCGGGACAGGCTGGAAGAACTGGTTTGGTCTCGTGGCCCAGATCAACACGACGCCGGCCTGGGGCGGAGAGGTCATGCACCGGTTCTTCGATCCGGTGGTGCGGCAGCTGATCGACACGCTCAAGCGGGCCCTGCCGGAGGCGGATCTGGCCGATCTCTACTGGAGCTACCAGTTCCTCACCGGCTCAATGACCCTGTCCGTGGCCGAGACAGGCCGTATAGACCAGCTCTCCGACGGCCTTTGCCAGTCCAGTGACCTGGAGGCGGTTCGGCAGCGGCTCTACACCTACTGCGCGGCCGGCTTCGAGGCCGTTATCCGCAAGGCGCGCGCCTGAGCCCGTCTTGGGCCCGTGTGGCGCCATTTCATCACATGGTGAAAAATCGCGGGGCGCTGCGGCCCGGCCCCTTCCGCTCGCGCGCGGCTTGGCGGATGTTTCAACTCAATTCGCGTTTCGGTGAATTCGAAGCTTTGACGATCCCGGCAAAGGGATCGCATGGGAGGACTACAATGAGGACGATGTTCAAGGCCGCTCTGCTGGCCGGCGCCGCGTGGAGTTCTTGCGCGACTATCGCCATCGCGCAGGATGTTCCGGCCACCGGCAATGAAGTCGAAGCGGTCGTGGTCACCGCGCGGCGCACCGAGGAAAACCTGCAGGACGTTCCGGGCGCAGTCTCGGCCTTCAGCCAGGCCTCGCTCGAGCGGCTTCAGGTCACCGACGTCACCGGCCTTCAGGGCGCGGTTCCCAATGTGAACATCTCGCAGGGCCGCGGCTCTTCGAACGCGACCAACATCTTCATCCGCGGCATCGGCCAGCCCGACGCGCTGCAGACCTTCGACCCGGCCATCGGCGTCTATGTCGACGACGTCTACTACAGCCGGATCCGCGGCACGCAGTTCGACCTGTTCGACCTGGAACGCGTCGAAGTCCTGCGCGGCCCGCAGGGCACGCTGTACGGCAAGAACACCATCGGCGGCGCGCTGAAGGTAGTCACCCGCAAGCCGGGCGACGAGTTCCGCGCCGGTCTCTCGGCCGCCTACGGCAGCTACAACCAGATGGAGCTGAAGGGCTCGGTCTCCGGTCCGGTCAGCGACACCCTCGCGCTCGGCGTCGCCGGCCTGGTGTCCAAGCGGGACGGCTTCGTCGAGGATCCGGTCTCGGGCGAAGAGTACAACGACAAGAACACCTGGGCCCTCCGCGCCGCGGCCACCTGGAAGCCATCGGACGACATCCGCGTGGACCTGTCGGCCGACTACAGCCGCGACGACGCGGCCATGACCGTGGGCCAGGCGACCAGCACCCTGACGACCATCCTGGGCGTGCCGCTGCTGGCGATCACCAATCCGCCGCCCGCCTATGACTTCAAGACCCGCACGACCACGGGCCTGCCGAACTCGACGGAGCTCACCCACTACGGCTTCGCCGGCACGGTGACCTGGAACCTGAGCGACGCCCTGTCGCTGAAGTCGATCACCGCCTACCGCAACCTCGAAACCGCCGACTATATCGATATCGACGCCACCCAGCTGGAGCTCGGCGACGTCTTTGTCGGCGTGAACCAGAACCAGACCAGCCAGGAGTTCCAGCTGACCTATGACGAGGGTCCCTGGACCGTCGTCGGCGGCGTCTACTGGCTGAACGAGCAGATCGACTCGCACCAGGAAGCCTATGCTGACAGCTTCCTCGGCGCGGCCTTCGGCAACGCGACCTTCCTGCGCACCGTGGACGACGATCTGGAGACGACCAGCAAGGCGGCCTACGTCAATGTCAGCTACGACCTGACCGAGACCGTGCAGGTCACCGGCGGGCTGCGCTACACCGACGAGGAAAAGACCTATTCGCGGACCACCTCGACCTTCTCCTCGAACGCGGCGTTCACCGCCAATCCGGCCTTCGCCTTCAAGGGCCTGACCGAGAGCTGGGAAGACGTTTCGCCGATGGTCGATGTCCGCTGGAAGCCGGCGGACAACGTCACCGTCTACCTGCGCGGCTCGAAGGGCTTCAAGTCTGGCGGCTTCAACGGCCGGGCCAACAATCCGGGTGAACAGGCGCCGTACAATCCTGAAACCGTTGAAAGCTTCGAGGGCGGCGTCAAGACGACCTGGGACGGCGGTCGCTACCTGCTGAACCTGACGGTCTTCACCAACAACTACACCGATTTCCAGGCCCGGGTCTCCGGCACGGTCACCGATCCCGGCACCGGCCTGCCGAGCCCGGAACTGACGGTCATCAACGCCGGCAGCATGAAGACCTCCGGCGCCGAGATCGAGGCCGTCGCGCGCCTGGTTCCCGGCCTGCTGCTCGACGCCCAGATCGGTCTGCTCAACGCGGAGTATGACGACTTCGACGACGTCCGCTTCGCGGCCACCGGCGGCAGTCGCGCCTTCCAGAAGCCGGCCTTCGCGCCGAAGTGGACCGCCCGCTATGGTGCGCAGTACGCCTTCGATCTCGGCGAATCCGGCTCGCTGGTCCTCGGCGCCCAGGCCAAGTACCGCTCGGAGATGGCGCTCGCCATCGACAACACGGTGACCAACAGCGCGGCCCGGATCCCGGGCATGTGGGATGACGGCGTCTGGCTCTGGGACGCTCGCGCGGTCTGGGAAAGCAGCGATCGCCGCTACACCGCCGGCCTCTACGGCCAGAACATCTCAGACGAACTGTACAAGACCGACGCGCAGGAATTCTCGTCGGTCGGCGGCATCCGCACCGCCTACTACGGCGCGCCGAAGACCATCACGCTGCGCCTGACGGCGAAGTACTAGCAGGCTGGGCCTTCACGGCCTTCGCACAAGCAACATTGAACCCCGTCGGGCGACCGGCGGGGTTCTTTTTTGCTATCGCCTCCATCGGGTTGCACCTGCCGCCCGACCGCGCCATAACCCGCCCCGGTCCGCGACCGCGGGCCTTCCCTAGCGACATCCGCGAGACCCAATAGCGCGATGAATATCCACGAACATCAGGCCAAGGCCGTCCTGGCCGAATTCGGCGTCCCCGTTCCGCGCGGCTTCGCCGCCTTCACCCCCGAAGAAGCCCAGAAGGCCGCCGAGACGCTCGGCACGCCGGTCTTCGTCGTGAAAAGCCAGATTCACGCCGGCGGCCGCGGCAAGGGCCGCTTCGAGGGCCTCGGCCCCGATGCCAAGGGCGGCGTGCGCGTCGTCAAGTCGGTCGCGGAAGTCCGCAGCAACGCCGAGGAGATGCTCGGCCGCGTGCTGGTGACCCATCAGACGGGCCCCAAGGGCAAGCAGGTCAATCGCCTCTACATCGAGGAAGGCGCGGCCATCGCCAAGGAATTCTACCTGTCGCTGCTGGTCGACCGGCAGACGAGCATGGTCTCGGTCGTCGCCTCGACCGAGGGCGGCATGGATATCGAGGAGGTCGCCCACGACACTCCGGAAAAGATCCACACCTTCTCCATCGACCCCGCCACGGGCGTGTGGCCGACTCACCAGCGCGCGCTGGCCAAGGCTCTCGGCCTGACCGGCGGCCTGGCCAAGGAAGCGGCCTCGCTGCTGACCCAGCTCTACACGGCGTTCCTGGCCAAGGACATGGCGATGCTGGAGGTGAATCCTCTCATCGTCACCGCCGACGACCACCTGCGCGTCCTCGACGCCAAGGTCTCGTTCGATGGCAACAGCCTGTACCGCCACCCGGACATCAAGGCGCTGCGCGACGAGACCGAGGAAGACTCCAAGGAAATCGAAGCCAGCAAGCATGACCTCGCCTACATCGCCCTCGACGGCGAGATCGGCTGCATGGTCAACGGCGCGGGCCTGGCCATGGCGACCATGGACATCATCAAGCTGTACGGCGCCGAGCCGGCCAACTTCCTCGATGTCGGCGGCGGCGCCAGCAAGGAGAAGGTCATCGCGGCCTTCAAGATCATCACCGCCGACCCGGCCGTCAAAGGCATCCTGGTCAACATCTTCGGCGGCATCATGCGCTGCGACATCATCGCCGAGGGCGTGGTGGCCGCGGTCAAGGAAGTCGGGCTGAAGGTGCCGCTGGTCGTCCGTCTCGAAGGCACCAACGTCGAGCTGGGCAAGAAAATCATCAACGAAAGCGGCCTGAACGTCATCGCCGCCAACGATCTGTCGGACGGCGCGGAGAAGATCGTCGCCGCCGTGCGAGGCGCCAAGTAATGTCCATCCTCATCGGCTCACACACCAAGGTCATCTGCCAGGGCATCACCGGCGCCCAGGGGACCTTCCACTCCGAACAGGCCATCGCCTACGGTACGAAGATGGTCGGCGGCGTGACGCCCGGCAAAGGCGGCACGACCCACATCGGCCTGCCGATGTTCGACACCGTCGGCGAGGCCAAGTCGGCCACCGGCGCCGACGCCTCGGTGATCTACGTTCCGCCGCCCTTCGCGGCCGACGCCATCCTGGAAGCTATCGACGCGGAGATCGGCCTGATCGTCTGCATCACCGAAGGCATCCCGGTGCTGGACATGGTCAAGGTCAAGAAGGCCCTGGCCGGTTCGAAGTCGCGCCTGATCGGTCCGAACTGCCCGGGCGTCCTGACGCCGGGCGAGTGTAAGATCGGCATCATGCCGGGCTCGATCTTCTCCAAGGGCTCGGTGGGCGTCGTGTCGCGCTCGGGCACCCTGACCTATGAGGCGGTGTTCCAGACCACCAACGCGGGCCTCGGCCAGACTACGGCCGTCGGCATCGGCGGCGACCCGGTCAAGGGCACCGAATTCATCGATGTGCTCGAGCTCTTCCTCGCCGACGAAGCCACCCAGTCGATCGTCATGATCGGCGAGATCGGCGGCGCGGCGGAAGAAGACGCTGCCCAGTTCCTGATCGACGAAGCGAAGCGTGGCCGCAAGAAGCCGATGGTCGGCTTCATCGCCGGCCGCACCGCCCCTCCGGGCCGTCACATGGGCCATGCCGGCGCCATCGTGTCGGGCGGCAAGGGCGGCGCCGAGGACAAGATCGCGGCGATGGAGGCGGCGGGGATCCGCGTGTCGTCCTCGCCCGCGCGCCTCGGCGAGACCCTGCTCGAAGTGCTCAAGGGCTGACGAATCGAGGTGTCCCTTGCGGACGCATTCGGCGAAATACAGGGGAGGGGGCTGGTCGTGAGGCCGGCCCCCTTCGTCCGTTCCGGATCGCGGATCGCTCCAATATCGTGAGCAAAGCCGCCCTGACGAGGGCCCTGCACCGAAAAAACTTACCTCTCGGGATTTTTGGCAGGTCCCTGCGAAGTTAACAGAGACTATATAGCCCCGCAGATAAACAGCCCTGACCCCGGGGGCTGAAGGCACGAGACCGATGGCGGACGACGCAGGCATCATCAATCAGGTTCTGACCGAAACTTCATTCCTCTACGGCGCCAACGCCGCGTTCGTTGAGGATCTCTACGCATGCTGGTCCAAGGATCCGGGTTCGGTCGACGCCTCCTGGGCCGGTTTCTTCGCCACGCTGCACGACCGCGCCGAGGAAGTGCAGAAGGCAGCCGAAAAGCCGTCCTGGACGCCGCGACAGGCGCCCTCCGCCCGACCGGACTGGCTGTCGGCCATCGACGGCCTGTGGCCCGCGGTCGAAGCCAAGCTCGGCAAGGCGATCGAGGCCAAGAAGCCGGCGGCCGCCCCCGCCGACGTCCGCGCCGCGACCCTCGACTCCCTGCGCGCCATCATGATGATCCGGGCCTTCCGGATGCGCGGTCACCTTCAGGCCAGCCTCGACCCGCTCGGCATGGCCACCACGCCCGGCGACGCCAGCGAGCTGGACCCGGCGACCTACGGCTTCACCGAGGCCGACTACGACCGCCCGATCTTCCTGGACTTCGTGCTGGGGCTGGAGACCTCCACCCTGCGCGAGATCCTCGCGATCCTGCGCCGCACCTACTGCGGCACGGTCGGCGTGCAGTACATGCACATCTCCGATCCGAAGGAGAAGTCCTGGCTTCAGGAGCGGATCGAGGGCCGCGACAAGGAGATCACCTTCTCCAAGCCGGGCAAGGTCGCCATCCTCAAGAAGCTGATCGAGGCCGAGGGTTTTGAGCGCTTCCTGCACCGCCGCTTCCCGGGCACCAAGCGCTTCGGGCTGGATGGCGGCGAGGCCGCGATCCCCGCGCTGGAGCAGATCATCAAGCGCGGCGGCGCCCTGGGCGTGAAGGACATCGTGCTGGGCATGCCCCACCGCGGCCGCCTGAACGTGCTGGCCGCCGTGATGGGCAAGCCCTACCACGTGATCTTCCACGAGTTTCAGGGCGGCTCATCCCTGCCTTCGGACATCGAGGGCTCGGGCGATGTGAAGTACCACATGGGCGCCTCGTCGGACCGTTCGTTCGACGACAACAGCGTCCACCTGTCGCTGACCGCCAATCCCTCGCACCTGGAGATCGTCAACCCGGTCGTGCTGGGCAAGGCTCGGGCGAAGCAGGCCTTTACCCTGCGCGAGACGCCGGACGCCGGACGGGGCCATGTGCTGCCGCTGCTGCTGCACGGCGACGCAGCGTTCGCCGGCCAGGGCGTGGTCGCCGAGTGCTTCGCCATCTCCGGCGTGAAGGGATTCCGCGTCGGCGGGACCATCCACTTCATCGTCAACAACCAGATCGGCTTCACTACCGCGCCGAGCTTCAGCCGCACCAGCCCCTATCCGTCGGACGTCGCCCTGATGGTCGAGGCGCCGATCTTCCACGTGAACGGGGATGATCCCGAGGCCGTGGTCTTCGCCGCAAAGGTGGCTACCGAGTACCGCCAGCAGTTCGGCAAGGATGTCGTCATCGACATGTTCTGCTACCGGCGGTTCGGTCACAACGAGGGCGACGACCCGACGATGACGTCGCCGCTTATGTACGCGCGCATCAAGGACCAGCCCTCGACCCGTGAGATCTACAGCGCCCGCCTCGTGGGTGAGGGCGTCGTCACCGACGCCGAGGTCAACGGCTGGATCGACGAGTTCGCGGCCTTCCTCGACGCCGAGTTCGAGGCCGGCAAGACCTACAAGGCCAACAAGGCTGACTGGCTCGACGGCAAATGGGCCGGCCTGACCCTGCCGGGCGACGAGGAGCGTCGCGGCCAGACCGGCGTGCCGATGGCCAAGCTGATCGATCTGGGCCGCAAGATCACCGCGATCCCCGACTCGGTCGACGCCCACAAGACGGTCCGCCGCGTGGTCGAGGCCCGTCGCGCGGCCATCGAGTCCGGCGAGGGCCTGGACTGGGGCACCGCCGAGCACATGGCGTTCGCCACGCTGCTGGATGAGGGCTATCCGGTCCGCCTGTCGGGTCAGGACAGCGTGCGCGGCACCTTCACCCAGCGCCACTCCGACCTGATCGACCAGACGACGGAGGAGCACTACACGCCCCTCAACAACATCCGTCCCGGCCAGGCCCACTACGAGGTGGTCGACTCGGCCCTGTCGGAAGAGGCCGTGCTGGGCTTCGAGTACGGCTTCTCGCTGGCCGAACCGAATACCCTGACGCTCTGGGAAGCCCAGTTCGGCGACTTCGTGAACGGCGCCCAGGTGGTCATCGACCAGTTCATCAGCTCGGGCGAGCGCAAGTGGCTCCGGATGAGCGGTCTCGTCATGCTGCTGCCGCATGGCTATGAGGGCCAGGGTCCGGAGCACAGTTCCGCGCGCCTGGAGCGCTTCCTGCAGTCCTGCGCCGAAGACAACATGCAGGTCCTCAACTGCTCTACCCCGGCCAACTACTTCCACGCCCTGCGCCGCCAGATGCACCGCGAGTTCCGCAAGCCGCTGGTGGTCATGACGCCCAAGAGCCTGCTGCGGCACAAGAGGGCGGTCAGCAACCTGGCTGACCTGGCCGAGGGCTCCAGCTTCCACCGCGTGATGATCGACGGCGCCGAAGCCAACTGCGACGTTGGCGGGATCACCCTGACCAGCGACGACAAGATCAAGCGCGTGATCCTGTGCTCTGGGAAGGTCTACTTCGACCTGATCGACGCCCGCGCCAAGGCCGGTCGCGACGACGTCTACATCCTGCGGCTCGAGCAGTTCTATCCCTGGCCCCACAAGTCGGTCAGCCAGGTGCTGGCGCGGTTCAGGAACGCCGAGCTGGTCTGGTGCCAGGAAGAGCCCAAGAACATGGGCGGCTGGACCTTCATCGACCCCTGGCTCGAACTCACGCTTGAGCGCATCGATGTGAAGGCCAAGCGCGCCCGCTATGTCGGTCGTCCCGCCTCGGCATCTACCGCCGCCGGCCTGATGAGCCGCCACCTGAAAGAACTCGAGACCTTCCTGGCTGAAGCCTTCGCCTGACCGCGACGCCGCTTCGCCCTGACGACAGACCGAACGAGAGACACAAGACCATGGCCGACATCATGACGCCCGCCCTGGGCGAATCCGTCACCGAAGCGACGGTCGCCCGCTGGACCAAGAAGCCGGGCGATGCCGTCAAGAAGGACGAGATCCTCGTCGAGCTGGAGACCGACAAGGTCAGTCTTGAAGTGGCCTCGCCCGCCGATGGCGTGCTGGAAAGCATCGCCGCCGCCGACGGGGAGACAGTGGTCCCGGGCGCGCTGCTCGGAACGGTGACCGCCGGCGCCGTGGCGTCGGCTGCGGCGCCCAAGGCGGCGGCGCCCGCTGCGCCTGCGCCCGTTGCTCCTCCCGCTGCTGCTCCGGCGCCCGCCCCCGCCGCCAAGGCTGAAGCCGCCCCGCTCAGCCCGTCGGTGCAGCGCATCGTCACCGAGACCGGTCTGAACCCGGCCATGGTTGCCGGAACCGGCAAGGACGGCCGCGTCACCAAGGGTGACGCGCTGGCCGCGCTGGAAGCCCGCGCCGCCGCCCCGGCTGCCGCCGCCCCGGCTGCCGCCGCCGCGCCTGCCGCGCCCCGCGCCGTTCACGAGCGCGAAGACCGGGTGAAGATGACCCGCCTGCGCCAGACCATTGCGCGCCGTCTGAAGGAAGCCCAGAACAACGCCGCCATGCTGACGACCTTCAACGAGGTCGACATGACGGCGGTGATGGCCCTGCGCAACGCCTACAAGGACCAGTTCGAGAAGAAGCACGGCGTGAAGCTGGGCTTCATGAGCTTCTTCGTGAGGGCCTGCGTCGCGGCGCTGAAGGCCATCCCGGACGTCAACGCCGAGATCGACGGCACGGACCTGATCTACAAGAACCACTACGACATCGGCGTCGCCGTCGGCACCGAGAAGGGACTGGTCGTCCCGGTCGTGCGTGACGCCGACGGAATGGACCTGGCCGAGATCGAAAAGGCCATCGGCGCCCTGGGCAAGAAGGCTCGCGATGGCCATCTGACCATCGAGGACATGCAGGGCGGCACCTTCACCATCTCGAACGGCGGGGTCTACGGCTCGCTGATGTCGACGCCGATCCTCAACGCCCCGCAGTCGGGCATCCTGGGCATGCACAAGATCCAGGACCGTCCGATGGTCGTGAACGGCCAGATCGTCATCCGCCCGATGATGTACCTGGCGCTGAGCTACGACCACCGCGTCGTCGACGGCCAGGGCGCGGTGACCTTCCTGGTCAAGGTCAAGGAAGCGCTGGAAGACCCGCAGCGTCTGCTGCTGGACGTCTAGGGCTTGGCAAGGGATCGGCTCTTCCTGCTGGCGCCCGGGTTCGAGAAGGACGGGATCCCGTCCTTCTGCGGCCCCTGCGCCATGGTCGAGGGCTTCCTCGGCTATTTCCCGCAGGTCCGCGAGACGCTCGAGATCGTCTACTACCCGTTTCCGCGCCCGCGCGCGGCGATCGTCGACCTGGTCGGCGAGGCCAACCAGAGCATGCCGGTTCTGGTCCTGGCCGGCCCGTCCGATCATCCGGATGTCCAGCAGGTCAACGGCAACTGGTTCGTGATCGACCCCAAGCCGATCTGCCGGTTCCTTGCGGAACGCCACGGTCTGCCTGTTCCGCTGGGCTGAGCGGTCGGACTGGACGGCGCGGCGCCGCGGCGTCAGGCTGAGGTCCGGAGGTCAGCATGGCCCTTGTTCAGGTCGCCCGGTATCACACGCTGTCAGAGGCTCATGTCGCAGCCTCGGTGCTTCAGTCCGCCGGCATAGCGGCGTCGATCGCCGACGCCCACTATGGCAGCGTCTTCTGGCTGGAACAGTCGGCCCTCGGCGGATATCGCCTCAGCGTGGCCGCGGAAGACCTCCCGGATGCGGTAGAGATCCTCCACTCGCCACCGCCGCCCGACCCTGCTGATGAGGCTCCCGACGATCCCTTGCCGACCAGTCAGCGTGTCGTCGCCGGAGCGCTCATGGTCACCATGGGCCCGGCGGCGGCCTGGCTGGCGACGAAGCGGTGGAAGCGATCATCCCCCATCGATGATCCTGCGGCGGGGATCAGCGTCCGCTTTCAGGTCGCGCTTGTCGTCGCCGCCGCGGTGCTGGGCGTCTACTTCGTGGCCGAGCTTCTGACCAACCCGCCGTAGCGCGCTTGCTACCGCCGCCCTCACGCGCCTAGGCTGCGCGCGAACGGGGCGACGCTCATGCAGGACAAAGACCCGAAGGAGCCCGGCCAGGGCGAGATCGTCTCTCGGGCCGGAGCCGAGCCGGCTGCCCAAGGCGGCGGATGTGCTGGCCGCCATGAAGGGGCTCTTCGCGCCGCGCGCCGATGCGGCCGGGGACGCCGTTCCGCAGCGACCCCGGCGAAAGGCGCGGTCCAGCGCTCCGCAGAAGCCCGCGAAGTCGGCTGAGCAGCCTTTGGGTGGCTATCCCGCGGTCTGGATGGCCCCCTTCTTCCTGGTCTTCGCCGTCCTGTTCGCGCTGCCGCACGCGGCAAACCTGCTCGAGCCGGAGGCCCCTCGCGCCTGGCTGGCCTCATTCGTCGCCCGGCTTCCGGACCAGGCCGCGCCGCTGACCGACATCCTCGCCGGATGGCTGTGGCTGCCGTGGTGGGTCGGGCTGGCGACCTTGCTGCTGCGCTTGCAGGCGGTGCGGATGACGTCGCGGGGCATCCTCGACGCGGTCGGCTGGGCCATGGCGGCCCTGGTTGTCGAGGGCGCGGCCTGGCTGCTGTTCGGCAGAAGCCTGCTGGCCGAGGCGCCCGAGGCCGTCCGTGACGGCGCCTGGCGGCTGCTGGTCGCCGAGTTCGTGTTCCTGTTCCTGACCGCGACCCTGTTCGGCCCCAACACCCAGCGTCGGATCAACTGGCAGTATGGCGGCCGGGGCTGATGGCCGGCGACCACAGGAACAACGACATCGTTTCTCGCGGCGGCGGCTTTCACTGGCCGTGGACGGGAGGCCAGGACGTCAACATCGGCTCGGGCTCACGGACGGAGAACAGCACGGTCAACCTCGGCTCGCCCGCGCGGGTGCAAAACAGCACCGTGAACCTGGGCTCCACCGACCGGGTCGGGAACAGCACCGTCGACGCCGAGCCGTCGGGTCGGGCGCGACGGGCCGAGCGCCGCCGCAAACGGGCGACCCGCCTCTATCGGTCGTCCGGCGACGCGGGCTGGCGGGGTCTTGTCGTCACCATCGTGGTCATGGCGGCCTTTGCCTTTCATGCCATCCCGCATGTGGCGCGCCTGGGCGGGGCCATCTCCCCCGAGGAGGTGCGTGGCTTCCTGGTCTCGGTTGGCAGCTTCCTGCCGGTGATCGGTGATGTCGACCTCGCCCGCTGGCTGGTCCCGGCCGCGTCGGCCTGGCTGTGGCCACCGTTCGCCGCCGTGATCGGAGCAGGGGTGCTTCGCATGGTGTCGCTGAACACTGCCCAACGCGATCCGCGGGCGGCGATCTGGATCGCCGGCGCGGCCCTTCTGGTCGACGCCGCAGCCTGGATGTTCATGGGCCTGAAGCTGTGGGGCGAGGCCTATTCCGCTGTCGAGGGCGAGGCCCTGATCACCCTGTTGAAGGTGGAGGCCGGGGCGTTGTTGGTCATGTTCTTCCTGCTTGCGCGGCCTCGGGGCAGGCGTTCGCAACAGGCCGACGCCATCCTGGGCGGCGACAACTGACACCCCGCTGGCGCGCCGATGCCGGATTTCGGGGTCTCTTGTGTTGACCTAGGGGCGCAACCCCTTAAACCGCCTCGCGAAAGCGCGTTCGCGCGCCCATATGTCCGGACACCATCGACACAAGGCGGCTCCATCCCATGGCCCAGTACGACGTCATCATCATCGGCGGCGGTCCCGGCGGCTACAACGCGGCGATCCGCGCCGGCCAGCTGGGCCTGAAGGTCGCACTGGTCGAGGGCCGCGAGACGCTCGGCGGCACCTGCCTGAATGTCGGCTGCATGCCGTCCAAGGCCCTGCTGCACGCCTCCGAGCTCTACGCCGCCGCGACCGGCGATGAGTTCGCCAAGCTCGGCATCGAGGTGAAGCCCAGGCTGAACCTGGCCCAGATGATGGCCCAGAAGTCCGAAAGCGTGACCGCCCTCACCAAGGGCATCGAGTTCCTGTTCAAGAAGAACAAGGTCGAGTGGATCAAGGGCTGGGGCCGTCTCGACGGACCCGGCAAGGTCATTGTCACCGCCCCGCACGGCGCGGAGATGACCTATGAGGCGAAGAACATCATCATCGCTACCGGCTCGGAGCCCACGCCGCTGCCCGGCGTCGAGGTCGACAACAAGCGCATCGTCGATTCGACCGGAGCCCTGTCCCTGCCGGAAGTGCCCAAGTCGCTGGTCGTCATCGGCGCCGGCGTGATCGGGCTCGAGCTCGGGTCGGTCTGGCGCCGGCTGGGCGCGGAAGTGACCGTGGTCGAATTCCTTGACCGCATCGTGCCCGGTACAGACACGGAGACCGCCAAGACCTTCCAGCGCGCCCTGACCAAGCAGGGTCTGACCTTCAAGCTGGGCAGCAAGGTCACCGGCGCCAAGTCGATGGGCAAGGCGGTCGAGCTGACCGTCGAGCCGGTCGCCGGGGGCGAGGCGGAGGTCCTGACCGCCGACTACGTGCTCGTCGCCATCGGTCGCCGTCCCTACACCAAGGGGCTGGGTCTGGAGACGGTCGGCATCACGCCCGACAAGCGCGGCGTCATCGCCAATGATCACTTCAGGACCGGCGTCGGCGGCGTCTGGGTAGTCGGCGACGTGACCAGCGGTCCGATGCTGGCCCACAAGGCCGAGGACGAGGGCGTGGCCTGCGTCGAGCTGATCGCCGGCAAGGCGGGCCATGTGAACTACGGCCTGATCCCGGGCGTCATCTACACCGCCCCGGAAGTGGCTACGGTCGGCCAGACCGAGGAGGATCTCAAGGCCGCGGGCGTCGCCTACAAGGTCGGCAAGTTCCCGTTCAGCGCCAACAGCCGCGCCAAGATCAACCACGAGACCGAGGGCTTCGTGAAGGTGCTGGCCGACGCGAAGACCGACCGCATCCTGGGCGTCCACATGATCGGCCCCAACGTCGGCGACATGATCGGCGAGTACTGCGTGGCCATGGAGTTCGGCGGCGCCTCCGAGGACGTCGCCCGTACCTGCCACCCGCACCCGACCCGCTCCGAGGCCCTGCGCCAGGCGGCCATGGGCGTCGAAGGCTGGACGATGCAGGCCTGACGTCGCCCCCTTGACACAGAGTGGCGCGGCGGGTTTCGTCGCGCTCTGGTTGGGGGGCTGCATGAGCTACTTTGGCAATGCTACGCCGCGCACGGTCGCCGGCATGGCCGAGCGACTGGACGGCGGCGGGATCCTGCTGCGCCGGTGGGCGGGGTGCTGGATCGACTTCATCGTGCTGGCGGCGCTCTTCTTCCTGCCTGCCATGGCATTGGCTCCAGCCGATGCGACGGCGTCCAGCGCCGGCCTGCTGCTGTTTGTCCTGCCGCTGGCCTATTTCCCTGTGACGGAGACGCTCTGGGGCCGCAGCCTCGGCAAGCTCGTCACCGGCCTCATTGTCGTGGACAAGACCGGAGCCAAGCCGGCCTTCTGGCGCGTGCTCATCCGCACCCTGCTGCGGCTTGTCGAGGTCAATCCGTTCCTGATCGGCGGCATCCCGGCCGGGATCTGCGTGATCGCCACCAAGCGCAAGCAGCGGCTTGGCGATATGGCCGCCGGCACCTATGTCATCCCGATAAAGGATCTGGCGTCCGTCCTCAATGCGCCGGCCGCCGACACGGCGGCGCTGTTCGACTGACAGGCCCGATCCGGGATTTGCCAAGCGCCGCCCGGCCACCTTACGCTCGTCCGAAGAACAGGGAGCGGGCGACATGACGGGTGACGGCAAGACCTACAGGGATCCGGAGATCGGCGCGGTGCGCGCCCTGCTGGCCTCGACGCCGGCGGCGGAGGAAGGTTCCAGCGACTGGACCGCGCGCCGGGCCGGGATCGACGGCTTTGGCGATATGACGCCGTTGCCGCCCGGCCTGACGGTCGAGGCCTTCGACATCGCAGGCCTGTCCGCCGAGGTCCTGACTCCGGCCGGCGCCGACCCGGCCCGGGCGCTCCTCTACCTGCACGGCGGCGGCTACTGCATCGGCAGTCCACGCAGCCACCGCGGCCTGGCGGCCAACCTGGCCCAGGCCATCGGAATCCCCTGCCTGCTGCCGGACTACCGGCTGGCGCCCGAGCACCGCTTCCCCGCCGCCGTGGATGACGCCGTGAAGGCCTATCGCCACCTGCTGGGGGAGGGGATCGAGCCCGGCCGCATCGTCATCGCTGGCGACTCGGCGGGCGGCGGCCTGACCATCGCGGCGGCCATCGCCATCCGGGACAGCGGCCTGCCGCAGCCCGGCTGCCTGTTCGCCATCAGCCCCTGGGCCAACCTGAGCCAGTCCGGCGCCGCCTATGCCGTCGTGCTCGACGACCCGATGCTGACCAGACAGGGCCTGCAGGATTTCGCCGACGCCTATCTGCAGGGCGAAGGGCCCGACCATCCGCTGGCCAGCCCGGCGCTGGGCGATCTGCACGGCCTGCCGCCGATGCTGCTGCAGGCGGGCGGGGCGGAGATCCTGGCGTCGGACACCACCCTGCTGGCCGAACGCGCGGGCCTGGCCGGCGTCGAGGTCCGCGCCGAGATATGGCCCGAGATGATCCACGTCTGGCACGCCTTCGCGCCCTGGCTCGGCGCGGGCCGGCGGGCGATCGACGAGGCGGCGGTGTGGGTGAAGGCCAAGCTGGCTTAGGCTGTGCGTCCTTCGACACGCCGCTTTGCGGCTGCTCAGGATGACGTAGTTCTAGGGCCATCCACCCACGTCATGCTGAGCAGCGTCCGCAGGGCGCGTGTCGAAGCACGCAGCTAAGCCCGCGGATGCGCCTTCCCGTACGCCGCCAGCAGCCCCTCCGCGTCCACCGCCGTGTACTTCTGCGTTGTCGACAGGCTGGCGTGACCCAGCAGTTCCTGGATCGAGCGCAGGTCCGCGCCGGCGCCCAGCAGGTGGGTGGCGAAGCTGTGGCGCAGGGCGTGCGGCGTCGTCCGGTCCGACAGGCCGAGGCGCCCGCGCAGGGCCTGCATCCGCGCCTGCACATGCCGGGGGCTCAGCGGACCGCCGCGCACGGCGCGGAACAGCAGCTCGTCCGGCGCCAGCGCGAAGGGCAGGGCGGCGACGTAGGCGTCGATAGCCTCCTGAACGACCGGCAGCACCGGCACGATCCGGGTCTTGGAGCCCTTGCCCAGGATGCGGATGCTGTCGCTGAGCGGGGCGTCCGACCGCTTGATCGACAGGGCCTCGCTGATTCGCAGGCCACAACCCCAGAGCAGGGTCAGCACCGCCTCGTCGCGCAGGGCCTCCCAATCGTCGCGGTCGGGATCGGTTGCGGCTTCCGCGATCAGGCCGCGGGCGTTGTCCTCGCTGACCGGACGCGGCGCGCCCGGCTTGACGCGGGGACCCTTCACCAGGGTCAGGGCGGCGTTGGGGGTGGCCAGCCGTCTGTCCAGAAAGCCGTGGTAGGACCGGATCGCCGAAAGGGCCTGGGACACCGACCGCGCCGCCAGCGGCCGCTCGCCGTCGCGGCGATGGGCGAGGTAGGCGCGGACCTCGGCCGGGGTGACGGCGGCCATCGCGGCCAGACTCAAGGCCTCGCCGCGATGCTGCTCCAGGAACGACAGATAGGGCGAGACGGCGCCCAGATAGGCTTCGATGGTGCGGAGCGAGACCCGGCGCTCATTGGCCAGATGGTCCAGCCAGGCGGACAAAGCCTCCCGGGCGGTGGAGATGGCTACAGCACCGGCCATCGTTCCGCCGTGCGCTCGACCACCCGCGCGAGGAAGGCGACCAGCTCGGCGCCCATGTCCTCTGCGAAGCCCTGCGCGTCGGGCGAGCCGAAGGCCAGCACGCCCTGACGGGCCGGCTCCCACATGGCGACGCGGACCATGGCCATGGACATAACCTGCTCGCTCCTGGCGCCGAACAGGCCGCGCGCCGGGGCGTGGAAGCCCATGCGGGCCAACCGCTGAGGGCCCAGGATCATGTCGGTCTGGCCCTCGACCAGCGCATGCCAGCCGGCCGGAACCCGCTCGGGCCCCTCGATGGCCAGAGTGGCGCCGACAAGGCCGAAGCGCAGGCTGGCCAGGTCGTCGATCCGGCGGGCCAGGTCGGAATGGTTGCGCGCCTCGAGCAGGTCGATAACGGCGGCGTGGGTCTGGGCCTGGGCGGAGAAGTTGGCCCGTGCCGTGGCCTCGAGATGTTTGCGGGCCCGGGACTCGCGCTTGTGGGCGGCATGAACGCGCGCCAGCGCGGCGGGGCCGAAGTCGACGATGTTGGCGGCGTCCAGGCGAAGGCCGAGGTCGGCCAGAAGCTCTTCGTCCTCGCGGATCAGGTGAGGGTGTTCCCGCAGCACACGCCGCAGATCCTCGGCCGCCGATTCCTTCCGCTTCGCGTCAGACATTTTCGCCCCCGAACCGATCGGTTCCGCAGGGCGATTCTGCCCTACAGGATCGACTGGCCGGTCTTGGCCCAGTCGCTCAGGAACTGTTGAAGCCCGGACTCGGTTAACGGGTGCTTGAAGAGCGCCTCGAAGACCGCCGGTGGCAGGGTCGCGCAGTCGGCGCCGGCCAGCGCCGATTCCGTGACATGGGCGGGGGTGCGGATCGAGGCGGCGAGGATTTCGGTATCGAATCCGAAATTGTCGTAGACCGCCCGGATGGCGTGGATCAGCTCGATGCCCGAGCCCTGGGTCTGGTCGTCCAGCCGGCCGATGAAGGGCGAGACGTAGGTGGCGCCGGCCTTGGCGGCCAGAAGGGCCTGGTTGGCGGAGAAGCAGAGGGTGACGTTGGTCGAGATGCCCTCACGCGCGAACTGGGCCGTCGCGATCAGGCCTTCGCGGGTCAGCGGCACCTTGACCACCACGTTGGGCGCGATGCCGGCCAGCTTGCGGCCCTCGGCTAGCATACCCTCGGCGTCGGTGGCGACCGCCTCGGCGCTGACAGGACCCTCGACGAGGTCGCAAATCTCGGCGATGACCTCGGCCATGGGCCGCCCGGACTTCGCGATCAGGGTCGGGTTGGTCGTGACGCCGTCCACGAGGCCCGTGGCGGCGAGGTCCTTGAGGACGACGGTGTCGGTGGTGTCGAGAAAGAGCTGCATGTCTGGTCTTCTAGCGGCTCGCGCCGCCGGGGACCACCTGTGACCCGCATCGTTTCGGTACTTCTGCCGATGCCTTTGCCCGAAGCGTTCGACTACGCTGAGCCGGAGGGCCTGGGTCTGGTCGTGGGAGACCACGTGGCCGTGCCGCTGGGCCCCCGGGCCGTGCGGGGCGTGGTCACGGCCGTGCGCGACGGCGCCGGCGGCAACCGGCCCCTCAAGCCCGTGCTGGAGCGGATCGACGACCCGGTCATGCCGGCCAGCACCCTGCGCTTCGTCGAATGGGCGGCTAAGTACTCCGTCGACGCCCCTGGCCAGCCGTTGGCCATGGCCCTGCGCGGCCTGCGGGCTCCAAGGCCCAAACCGGCAAAGCTGCTGCGGGCGACCGGGGTGCTTCCGGCCCGCGCCACGCCGGCGCGCCAGAAGGTGCTCGACGCCGCCGCCGCCGGTGCGATGTCCGGTGCGGAGCTGGCCGAACGGGCCGGGGTCTCTTCAGGCGTGGTGAAGGGGCTGCTCGACGAGGAGGTCCTGGCGCTTGAGCTGATCGTACCCGAGACGCACTTCGACGATCTCGACTGGGCGTCACCCGGCCCGGACTTGAACGCCAGCCAGCGGGCGGCCGCCGACGTGCTCATCGACATGGTCCACCAGGGCGGCTTCCAGGCGGCTCTGCTCGACGGGGTGACCGGCTCGGGCAAGACCGAGGTCTATCTGGAGGCCGTGGCGGCGGCGCTGGCGGCCAGTCCCGAGGGCCAGGTCCTTGTCCTGCTGCCCGAGATCGCCCTGACCCAGGCTGTGCTGACCCGCTTCACCACCCGCTTCGGCGGCGCGCCGGTCGAATGGCACTCGGCCGTTCCGCCCCCGCTGCGCCGAAAGGCGTGGGAAGGCGTCGCCTCAGGCAAGGCCCGCATCGTCGTCGGCGCCCGGTCGGCGCTTTTCCTGCCCTATCGCGACCTCAAGCTGATCGTGGTCGACGAGGAGCACGACGGGTCCTTCAAGCAGGAGGAGGGCTTTATCTATCAAGCCCGCGACATGGCCGTGGCCCGGGCCCACATCGAGAAGTGCGCCATCGTGCTGGCGTCGGCCACGCCGTCGCTGGAGACGATCTGGAACGCGCGCCAGGGTCGCTACCGCTGGCTGAAGCTGGGCGCCCGCCACGGCGCGGCGCAGTTGCCGGACGTCGATCTGATCGACCTGCGCCAGACGCCGCCGGAGACCGGCCGCTGGCTGTCGCCGCCTCTGGTCGCGGCCATGCTGGAGACCTTCGCCCGCGGGGAGCAGACGCTGCTGTTCCTGAATCGGCGGGGCTATGCGCCGCTCGTGCTCTGCCGGGCCTGCGGCGAGCGGATGAAGGCGCCGGATTCCGACAGCTGGCTGGTCGAGCATCGCTACACCGGCCGGCTGATGTGTCATCTCACCGGCTTCTCGATGCCGCGCCCGGACAGGTGTCCACACTGCGGGGCGAAGGACAGCCTGGTCTCCATTGGCCCGGGCGTCGAGCGGGTCGAGGAGGAGGTGCGGGAGCTCTTCCCGCAGGCGCGGGTGGCGGTCTTCTCGTCCGACACGGTGTTCGACGCCGATGGCGCGCGCGGCCTGATCGCCACCATGGCGGCGGGCGACATCGATGTGCTGGTGGCCACCCAGGCGGCCGCCAAGGGGCATGACTTCCCGAACCTGACCCTGGTCGGCGTCGTCGATGCCGATCTTGGCCTGCGCGGCGGTGACCTTCGGGCCGGAGAGCGGACGTTCCAGCTTCTGGCCCAGGCCAGCGGGCGGGCGGGGCGGCGCGACCGGCCAGGCCGGGCGCTGCTGCAGACCTATGCGCCGGAGCATCCCGTGATGCAGGCCCTGGCGGCCCAGGACCGCGACGCCTTTATCGATGCCGAGATGGAGGCGCGCGAACTGGCCGTATTGCCGCCCTTCGGCCGACTGGCGGCGGTGATCGTCTCCGGCCCCGATCCCGTCGCGCTCGAAGCCTACGTCCGCCAGCTGGCGTCGGTCGCGCCCAATGCCGACGGCGTCGACATCTTCGGACCCGCCGATGCGCCGTTGGCCCTGATCCGCGGCCGGCGGCGCAAGCGCTTCCTGGTGCGGGCCGACCGTGGTGTCGACCTGCAGGGCTTTCTCGCCGCCTGGCGCGCGCGTGCCCGGCCGCCTGGCGCGATCAGGCTGGTTCTGGACGTCGACCCCTACAGCTTCCTGTAGGGGTCACGCGTCGTCAGTGACCTTCTGATGAAGCCTTGTCCGATGTGTCCGCCAGCCTGGCGGCCTTCTTTCTGGCGCCGTTCCGGGAGGCCATGTTCAGCCCCTCGACGAGACCGGCGAAGGCCATCGCCGCGTAGATGTAGCCCTTGGGCACATGGACGCCGAAACCGTCCGCGATCAGCACCGCGCCAATCATCAGCAGGAAGCCCAGCGCCAGCATCACCACGGTGGGGTTGTCGTTGATGAAGTTGGCCAGCGGATCGGCGGCGAGCATCATCACGGTGACCGCCACGAGCACGGCGATGATCATGACCGGCAGGTGATCGGTCATGCCGACCGCGGTCAGGATCGAGTCGACCGAGAAGACGAGGTCCAGCAGGATGATCTGGAAGATCGCCGAGCCGAAGTTGGAGATGACGACGTTCTTGGTGTCCAGCACGTCGCCGGTCGGGTCCGGATCGACGCTGTGGTGGATCTCCTTGGTCGCCTTCCACAGCAGGAACAGGCCCCCGGCGATCAGGATCAGGTCGCGCCAGGAGAAGGTGGTCTCGAAGGACGGTTCACCGTGTTCACCCGCCGGTCCGCTGAGGCCCAGATCGAAGACCGGCGCCGTCAGTCCGACGATCCAGGTGATCGAGAACAGCAGCGCGATACGCATGACCAGAGCCAGCGAGATCCCGATGCGGCGTGCCTTCTGGCGCTGTTCGGCCGGGAGCTTGTTCGACAGGATCGAGATGAAGACCAGGTTGTCGATGCCAAGCACGACCTCCATGATCACAAGGGTGATCAGCGCCGCCCAGACCGTCGGATCGACGGCGAGTTGAAGAAGAGCGTCCATGAGCGAGCGTGGCCTTTTACGTCTGGTGAACCCGGAGGGCTTTATCTAGCGCGTCACGCGCCGGATTGAACCGGCTTCTCGAGGATTCGTCCATCTTCGGGGCGGGAACGGGAGAGCGCCATGCAGGATGCCGCCAATATCAGGCCGCTCACCGCCCTGCGCTTCTTCGCGGCCATGTGGGTCGTGCTTTTCCATTACTGGCCCAAACTGGATGTCGGCTTCACCCCGACGTTGGTCGAGAAGGGTTATTTGGGTGTGGAGCTGTTCTTCACGCTGTCGGGTTTCATCCTCTGCCACGTCTATCTGACCGCCTTCTGGGAGGGTCGGTTCAGATACGGTGACTTCCTCTGGAACCGCCTGGCGCGGGTCTACCCGCTGCACCTTGCCACCCTGCTGGGCATGATCGCCCTGGGTGTCGGCGCGGGCGCCGCGGGTTTCGCGGTCGACGCCGGCATCCTGAGCTGGGAGTCGCTGCCGGCCAACGTTCTGCTTCTGCAGGCGTGGGGCCTGGCGCCCCAGGCGGCGTTCAATCATCCGTCCTGGTCGATCTCGGCGGAATGGTTCGCCTATCTGACCTTCCCCGTCTCGGCCTGGGTCGCCTGGAAGCTCCGGAGCCGGCCCTGGGTTTTCACCGGCCTCGTCGTGGCGGCGATCTCGGGGCTCTATGCGGCCTTCCAGCAGCTTTCGGGCTTCTCGCTGACCCAGGCGACGATCAACTGGGGCGTCCTGCGGATCGTGCCCTGCTTCCTGCTGGGGTGCGCCATGCACGCGCTATGGCGGTCAGGCGCGGTCCGCAACCTGACCACGGCCGCTCTGGGCGCCGCATTTTGTGGCGCCGGCATGCTCATCGCGGCGGCGGCCGGGGCCCCGGATGTGGTCAGCGTCCTGGGCTTTGGAGGTCTCATCCTGTGCCTGGCCGGCATGGCCCAGCATGGTTCCGGCTTCGCCTCGCAACCCGCTTTCGTCTATCTCGGCGAGATCAGCTATTCGACCTACATGATCTGCGTGCCCTGGAAGATCATCTTTGTGAATGCGGCGGCGAAGGTCATGAATCTACCGACTGAAAAGCTGCCGCTCGGCCTGTGGATAATCTTCCTGGTTGGTGTGATTCCACTGTCAGCCGCATCGTATCATCTCATCGAGAAACCGGCGCGTTCGCGCATGAAACTGTGGGCAGACTCATGGCGCGCGCGGCGACACGCCGCGGCGACAGCGTAAAAAGACTCTTTTCATTCGTGCGTGAGATGAGTATCCCCCTGAATTCCAGTACCACGGGGGAGCGCTCCTGATGCGTCAACGGACCAGAACCATCCTTGGTTCCCTGGCCGCCGCAACGGTGATCAGCCTTACGCCCACGGCTAACGCCATGGCGGATCTCTATTGGCAATGTGTGCCCTTCGCGCGCCTGCTGTCCGGCATCCAGATCTACGGCGACGCCCGGACCTGGTGGGGACAGGCGGGCGGCAAGTACGAGACTGGCCGTATGCCGCGCGCCGGCGCGGTCCTGACCTTCAAGCCGACCGGCCGGATGCAGCTCGGCCACGTGGCCGTCGTGACCAGCCTGGTCACCGACCGCGTGATCCAGATCACCCACGCCAACTGGTCCCGCATCGGCGGCGCCCGCGGGCAGATCGAGACCGACGTGACCGTGATCGACGTGTCGCCGCTGGGCGACTGGTCGCTGGTCAAGGTCTGGTACGACCCGATCCGCGACCTCGGCACGTCGGTCTATCCGACCCATGGCTTCATCTACCAGAACGCCCAGGCCCAGCGCCTCGCCCAGACCGATCCGCGCTTCTGGTCGGCCCAGGGTGTGACCATGGCGCGCGCCGCCGCCAACCAGACCGCCGGCGGCATCGGTCCGCTGCCGTCGCCGCTGGGCGTGGTGAACCAGGCCGCCGACGCGACCGACCGGATCGCTGCCCTGATCGCGGCCGCAACCGGCCAGGCCCAGTCCGACCAGGAAGACTGATCCCCGGCGCATTGACGCCGGGCCCGGCCCGCGCCATTCCGGTCTCCTGACCGGGAGATACGCACGCCTATGCTCAGGGTGCTTCGCAGCGGAGACGGCGGTCTCCACGAGGTGGACGAAAGCGACCCTGACTGGACGCTGCCATCCGACACCGCCTGGGTCGATCTCGCCAACCCCACCCGCGCCGAGGAGGTGGCCGCCGAGAAGGCGCTGGGCGTACAGCTGCCGACCCGTGAGGAGATGGCCGAGATCGAGGTCTCGTCCCGGCTTTACCAGGAAGACGGCGCGCATTTCATGACCGCCTTCGTGCTGGTCGGCGCCGATGGCGAGGACCCGGCCCTGGCGCCGATCACCTTCGTGCTCGCGGGCGGCAAGCTGGCCACCATCCGCTATGTCGAGCCTCGCGCCTTCGTCGCCTACATCGCCCAGGCGACGCGCGACGTCGACTTCTGCACCGGCGGCACCAGCGCCTTTCTCGGGCTGCTGGACGGGGTGGTCGACCGGCTGGCCGACATTCTCGAGACCGCCTCCGCCGACGTCGACAAGATATCGGGCGAGATCTTCAGCCGGGATCGCAAGGGGGCCTTCAAGCCGATCCTGCGGCGGCTCGGCCGTAGCCAGGCGATCACGGCCAAGGCGCGTGGCAGCCTCGTAAGCCTGGCGCGCCTGGTCTCCTTTGCGTCGCTGGCCGAGGAGATCGCCAGCCTCAAGGACAACCGCGAGCGGCTGCGGTCGTTGCAGCGGGACATCCAGTCGCTGACCGATCACTCGGCCTACCTGACCGAGAACCTGACCTTCCTGCTCGACTCGGCCACCGCGCTCATCAACACCGATCAGAACGAGATCATGAAGGTGTTCTCGGTCTGGGCAGTGGTGCTGATGCCGCCGACCCTGATCGGATCGATCTACGGCATGAACTTCGAGCACATGCCCGAACTGCGCTGGGTCGGCGGGTATCCGCTGGCCCTCGTCGCCATGGTCGGGGCGATGGTGGTCGCCCTGTGGTGGTTCCGCAGGAAGGGCTGGCTCTGACGCCGCCGATCCCGATTTTCACACCTTCCATTAAGGCTGCCTCGGCGAAAGTACCCCGGTTCGGAAACCCGCCTCAATACCCGCCGTCGCCGCTGCGCCAAGCCTTATCCGTCATCTCGACTTCAGCGCCGTAAAGGCCGCGCTGGAGGCGCATGCGCGCTATCTGGGCGGCAGGACCGGCGGCAAGCGCGCCAACCTGTCCTATGCCGACCTGTCGAACATGATGTTCGACGGGGTCGATCTGACCGAGGCCGAGCTCACAGGCGCCTGGTTCCACGGCGCGAGCCTGAAGGGCGCGGTGCTCAAGCGGGCGACGATGTTCGGTTGTGACCTGCGCGACGCCGACCTGAGAGATGCTGACCTGACCTCCGCCGATCTGCGCGGGGCATGCCTGCGCGGGGCCAACATGTCCGGCGCGAACCTTGCCGGCTGCGACCTTCGCGAGGGGCGCATCGCCATGCAGGGCTCCGGCAGCGGCTGGCGAATCCTCAAGCATGAGCGCCGGCCGGGCGAGCTGGACTACGCCGTGCTGGAAGGGGCGAACCTGGCGGGCGCCCAGCTTTCCGGCGCGCATGCCCTTGCCGCGGACTTCACGGACGCCAACCTGAGCGGCGCCTGCCTGACCGGGGCGAAGCTGGTCAACGCCGTCCTGGACGGCGCCGACCTGTCCGGCGCGGACCTGTTCGGCAGCGATCTTTCGGGCGCCTCGTTGCGGCAAGCCGTTCTGGTCGGCGTGAACATGGACGACGCCAACTTCGACAAGGCCGACCTGACCGATGTCCTCAAGGCGCCGCCCCCCATCATCTATGTCGACGACGTGCCCATCCAGGAGCTGTTGCGTGAACACGAGCGCTTCTGCGAGTCCGATGGCGCGGAGGGCTCGGTGATGAAGGTGTCGCGCGTCGATTTCCGGGCGCTGCGACAGCTTCGCGGACGCCGGATGACCGGTCTGGTCGCGCCGCGATCCGTCTTCTTCGGGATGAATCTGACGGGGGCCGAACTTCAGGGCGCCGACCTCACCGGCGCCGATCTGCGCAGCACGATCCTGAAGGGCGCCGATCTGCGCGGCGCGAAGCTGGCGGGCGCCCAGTTGACCAAGGCCGACCTTCGCGACGCCAGGCTGGGCCCCCTGATGATCGCCGAGGGGCGATTCATCCGCACGGACCTGACCCGGGCCGTCCTCCGCGGCGCGGATCTGCGCGGCGCCCACGCGCAGAAGGCCCGGTTCCTTGAGGCTGACCTGGACGGCGCCAGGCTTCAGGACGCCGATCTTCGTGACGCCGAACTTGAAGGCTGATCACCGGTTGCGTGCGAACGCTTTGCCCGATCGTCCCTGTGGGGCAGATTGCGCGCGCGTGACCGCCTGACGCCCTTCGCCGGAGTTGCCGCCATGATCGTTACCGATGAGATACTGATCGCCTACCTCGGCGGCAAGCTGTCGGCGCCGGACCGGGCGGCGGTGGAGGCGGCGGTCGCCAGTGATCCGGCGGTCGCCGAGCGCCTGCGCCGCCATCGGGAGGTCGGCGCCATGATCCAGAACGCCATCACATCTGGCGGTCGGAAGGCCAGGACCGCCGCGGGCGACAAGTCCGTCGCGCCCGTGGTCTCCCTGGCAGACGCCCGGCGGACCCGAGAGCCGCCGCCGCCGCCGAAGCCGCAGGTCAAGGCGCCGGCCGCCCGCAAGCCGCTTGACCCGAGGGTGGGGCTGCTTGCGCTCGGCCTCGTCGCAGGCGTTCTGATCGGACTCTTCGCGCCGCGACCCACCAATGACCTGCTGAACGGAACGCTGCAGGCGCGCGGCGTCCTGGCCGCGACGCTGGAGCAGGGCCTGATGGCTGACCAGAAAGCCGGCGCGGCCGTTCGACTCCTTGGCACCTATCGCAGCGATGAAGGCGTCTGGTGCCGGGCTTTCACGGGCGAAAGCCGGATCTCCGGCATCGCCTGCCGCACGGGCGACGGATGGCGCCTGATGATGACCGAATTCGGCGCGCCTGCCCGTTCGCCGGTGATGGCCGCGGCCGTCGCCTCGCTGGGTCTCGGCGCGCCGGTCGACGCCGCCGCCGAGCGCAAGGCCCGGTCAGCGGCCTGGCGCTAAAGTCCGCGCCGGAGCGGCAGCAGATCCGGGAACACCGGGTCGCGCTTTTCCTGCCTGGCGGCGAATGCCTCGGCCATATGCGGACCCGAGAACATGCCGACCTGCCACAGCGCGATATAGTCCAGTGCGTCCTTGATGGTGTGGTCGCGGGCGTAGTTGATCATGACCTTGCTCCCGGCCACGGCCAGCGGCGACTTGCTGGCGATCTCGTGGGCGGTGGCCAGGGCGTGGGCGACGACGGCTTGATGCGTATCAAACACCTCGTTGACCAGACCGATCTCCTTCGCCCGCTGGGCGGGAAGGCGGCCACCCGTGTACGCCAGTTCACGCACCCAGCCTTCGGGGATCAGCTTGCACAGGCGCGGGAAGGTGCCGACGTCCGCGGTCATGCCGATATTGATCTCCATGATCGTGAAAAAGGCGTCGGCCGAGCAGTAGCGGATGTCGCAGGCGCTGGTGAAATCCACCGCCCCTCCGATGCAGCCGCCATGGATGGCGGCGATCACCGGCATACGCGCCTCGTCCAGGCAGCTGAAAGTGTCCTGCAGATGGTGGACGTGCCGGCGGAAGCTCTCCCCGGCCACATGACGGTCCACCGGCGCGCCGTCGCGGTCGCCGACATTGGCGAACACCGACAGGTCCATGCCGGCGCAGAAGTGCTTGCCGGTCGAGGAGATGACGATACAACGCGCCCGGGCGTTGTCGTCGATGTCCTTCACGATGACCGGCAGTTCGCGCCAGAAATCCTTGTTCATGGTGTTCATCGCCTCGGGCCGCGTCATGCGGATGTGGGCGACGCCGGCCTCGATGGTGACCTCGAAGCAATTCCACTGTGTGTCGGTGGCCGAGATGGCGGCGTGAGCAGTCATGATGTCCTCCCGTTTTGCACAGTGTCGCTCTTTGACGCGGGGAAAGCCAAGGCCCCCTAACAGAGGATGCGACCGGCGCTGGCGTCGTGGTCGAACATCGCATGGACGCGATCGACATCACCGCCCGCCTCGTGGGTGCCTTCTACACCTTTGGCGGCATCATGGCGCTGAGGGCGCTGGCGATGGACTCGGTCCTTGACCAGGCCCTGGCCTCTCTCAGCCTCAGCGGCCCCGATGCTGACGACGTGCTCCGCCGGCGGATCCTCGCCGCCACTTCGGTCGTCACCGGCGTAAGCGGTTTGAGCCTCGTTCTCCTCAGCGGCTGGGCGGTCTGGCTGTTTCTGCTCAACCTCGGCCTGCAGGCGGGCTGGCTCGTCTTCGCCGCCCGCCGCTTTCCGCCTATGGACGAATCAGAAGCCCTCGGCCGTCGACAGGTGGCAAACGCGGCGGTGATCTGGGCCGTGGCCACGGCGATGGTGTTCTGGCTTGGTAACGAAGACCGCCTCGGGACGCTTGCTGATCTGTGGCACATCGGCATCCTGGCGGTCGCTGCGCTGACCATGGCCATCTGGGTCTTGCGGCAGCTGACCTGGAACCCCGGACCCCGGCCCGCCTTTGGCGAGGAGCCGGACGGCATGGCCGTCGTCCAGCCGCGTCCGGCCCGCGTGCGTCTGGTGCGCCGGTATGGCTATCAGCCTCTGCACGACGCCGATACGGGCTACCCCGTCGACATCTTCGAGCATCTCCCGGAGTTGCTCGCCGAGCGCCTGAGGACCTGGGAGAACGACTTCCACGACGCGGTCGACCCCTACGATCCCGACGCGGGCCCGGCGTTCGGCCCCGCTGAGGCCCTGGCCCATGATCAGGAGGGCGAAGCCATCGCCGAGGCCCTGCGGGCCGAGTTCGGCGACAGCAACGTCGAGGGGCCCCTGCACGAAGCCTGAGGCGCTCGCCCGGGCGAAGCCCGGCCGGCCGGGCCTTGCACAATTGCGTGAGGTCAACGCCGCACGCTGAGACTGACACGTACGAGAGCGCTCCCGCATATTACCCTGAGCGTCCGAACCCACCCTTGCTTCACAAGGAGAGAACGATGCGCCTCGCAGTTACAACCTCCGCAATTCTGGTCGCCGCCGCTGTCGCCATGCCCGGCGCGGCCCAGGCCAGGGGCATCTTCGGATGTGACGCCGACGGCGGGAAACAGGAGGGCGGCGCGGTCATCGGCGCCATCGTGGGCGGGTTCATCGGCAACAAGATCGCCAAGAACGAGCGTGGGCTGGGCACCGTGATCGGGGCTGGCATCGGCGCCGCCGCAGGCTCGGCGATCGGCTGCAAGATCCAGGAGAACGACCGCAAGAAGGCTGAGGCGGCTCTTGAGGAAGCGCTGCGCACCGGCCAGGCGACCAACTGGCGCAACCCGGAAACCGGTTCGCGCGGCGATGTCGCCGTGCAGCCCTGGAGCGCCTACGGCGAAGGCTATGGAGAGCCCTATCGCCTGCAGAGCGTCAGCTTCGCCCGCGGGGTCACGCCCCAGAGCGCCTGGGAAGGCGGCGGCGGCTGGTGGACCGCGTCGAACACGGTGAACCTTCGGGGGCGTCCGTCCGCCTCGGGGCCCATCGTCGGGAAGCTGGCGGGCGGCCAGGACTTCCAGGTGCTGGCCAAGGTTCAGGGGCAGCCCTGGCTGCTGGTCGGTCAGAACGGCTACGCGACCGGCTACGTCTCGCAATCGGTGGTCCGGCCGCGCGGCGGCGACAGCGCCGACTGCCGGCGTATCGAGCAAACCATCTACACCAGGAATTATGGCGCCGAGCGCGAGCGCTATCGCGCCTGCCGTCAGACGGGCGGCAGCTGGGATCTGACGAAGATCTAGCCCCCTCGACTCACGTCAGGGCAAGGCTCTAGGCAGGGCGGATGACCAATGCCGCCCTGCCAGACGTCTCGCCCGCGCGCCGCCGCATGATCGCTGTTCCGGGCGGCCATATGGCGGCCATCGAGTTCGGCCCCGCCGATCGGCCGCTGGACATCGTGTTCCTGCATGCCAACGGCTTCAATGCCGCGACCTACCGGTCAATTCTTGCGCCGCTGGCGGACCGGTTCCGGATTCTGGCGGTCGACCAGCGCGGCCACGGGCGCACGACATTGCCCGCGGTCCCGTACGCCGCCAACGTCTGGCGCGGCTACAGCGATGACCTGCTGGCCCTGCTCGACGCGCTTGCCGAGACCCCGGCGGTGCTGTCAGGCCATTCCATGGGCGGCACGGCCTGCCTCCTGGCCGCCGCTGACCGACCGACAGCTGCCCGCAGGCTCGTGCTGTTCGATCCGGTGATCATCACGCCCGAACGCGCGGCCGCCCTCGGCGAGGACGGCATGAGAAGCTCCCCGCTAGCGTTGGGCGCCATGAAGCGGCGGTCAACCTTCGCCGACCGGCAGGCGGCCTTCGAGGCTTACCGCGGGCGCGGCGCGTTCCGGACCTGGTCCGACGAGGCCCTGAGCGATTATCTCCTCGACGGGCTGGTCGAGGACGGCGAGGGGCAGATGCGCCTCGCCTGTGCGCCGCAATGGGAGAGCGCCAACTTCTCCACGCCATCGCCGGACGCCGTCGGCGGCATCCCGCGCATCCGGGCGCCCTTGCGCATTCTCAAGGCCGAAGTGGGCTCCACCGCCCAGTTCGAGGTCCATGAGGCGATGGTCCTGGCGAGCGGTGCGCGCATCGAGACGGTCCCGGGAACCAGCCATTTCCTGCCGATGGAACGCCCCGACCTTGTGCGCGAGGCTCTGCTGGCGGCGGCGGGTTAGCCTGGGGACCGGATACCGTGTCCCTTGGGACATGGTTTCCTGTCCCCGACACCGGCCGGACGCTCGGGGACAGCAAAAGCCGTCCCCGCTAAAGCGCCAGTCCCGGCGTCGCCTGCGCCATCAGCCGCTCCCGCGCCGCCTCGGTGATCGGCACGATCTTGCGGGCGTCGAGATCGAAGGTGATCGCCACGGCCTCGGACGTGCCCCAGGCCTTGCCGGTGTCGGGATCGATCATCCAGTGGACCATGGTCTTGGTCCGGGTGTCGGCGGTTCTCAGGCCCGAGCGGATTTCCAGGCGCTGGCCGGCGCGCGGCCAGTCGAGGTGGATGAGGCGGTACTCCAGCACCGCGCCGCCGACCCGCTTCGGTTTGTCCTCCGCCGCCTCGCTGACCGTATCGCGGAAACCGCGCACCAGCCGGGGGATGCCGTCGGAGACCCGTCCGATGAACTGCTCGGCCCGCATGCGGCCAAAGATGTCGCAGTCCTGCGGCGAGACAGCGCCCTGGGCGATGCGCACCAGTTCCAGCTCATCGGCGCGGGCCAGGCTCGCCGTGGACGTCACCGGGGCCAGGGATACGCTACGCGCCGCGGCCTGGTCTGGCAGGTTCACGACCAGCGCCTCGGCCGTTCCCCTGGACCGGGCGCTCCAGGGGAACGGCCGGCCGTCGCGCGGGGTGACATGGGCGACCACGGTCTGGAACGTCGCGGCCAGGGCGCCGCTCTCGCTGTGCCACAACAGCTGGACCAGCCGCGCCTCGTCCTCGCCGAAGGCCAGAACGCCGCCGGTCATGTGCAGGGCCGCGCCGGCGTGGGCCTCGCGCAGGAACCGGATGTGTTGCTCGCGGATCAGCAACGTCGATTCGGCATGGGCGGCGAAGGCATTGGGCAGGCCCAGGGCGGCGGCCATGCCGACCAGGCCCTCGGAGGCCTTAGTGACGTAGAAGCGCACGTTCATGTGCCCCATCTCGTCGCATTCCCAGGTGTTGACGCCCCCGCGCCAGATCTCGACTCCGAACTCCGACATCAGGCGGCGCAATCCTGGCAACGGCCGTGGGCCTCGACCGTGAGGCCGGTCAGGGTGAAGCCGCGCTCGGCGGCGAGGCGCTCGATCTCGCTTGCGCCGGCCGGCGCGATCTCCCGGGTGCGTCCGCAGCAGTCGCAGATCAGGAAAGCCGCCGCATGGCCCTCGCTGCCGCCGCCGCAGGCGATATAGGCGTTCAGACTTTCTATGCGGTGGGCGAAGCCGTGGCGCGCGAGGAACTCCAGCGCGCGATAGACCGTCGGCGGCTTGGCCGGCTCGCCGCCGGCGCCGTAGGCGGCGATCAGATCATAGGCCTTCACGGGCTGTCCGGCGCCGAGCAGCAACTCAAGCACCCGTCGGCGAGGCGCGGTCAGGCGCTGGCCCGCGGCCGCGCAACGCGACTCAGCCGCCGTCAGCCCGGCGGCCAGCGCTCCGCCGGACAGTCCCGGCTGGTCGTGATCGTGGTCGCAGGCGTGCGTTTGGGCCATGGTGGCAGAGGTAGAGACGGCTGACCCCAAGGGCAAGCGTCCGCCGAAGGTCGCGACTACCAGGGTGCCGTGGCGAGCACCTTTGCCTCGACCTCGCAGCCCTCCAGAGGCCCCGCCTTGGCCCGGAGGGCGGCGAGCTCCGCGCGAGCTGCTTCCATGTCCGCCCGGAAGTCCGGGACGCCGTGCACGGCGGCGATCACGGCCGCGCCGTTGTCCCGGCCTGCCGCGACGGCGCTTGCGCTGTGCACGCCGCAGACGGCGCGGCTTTCCCCGAAGGCGCGGGCGCGCTGCAGGATCGGCACGGCCCGGTCAGGCGCAAGCTCGGCCAGAACCAGGCCGACCGCCCAGCCCCAGCTGGAGTGACCGGACGGGTAATCAGGGCTGCTGGCCAGCGCATCGCTGCGCTCGGTGCAGATCTCGCCGTCCTGTTCGAGATAGGGCCGCTTGCGGTTGTAGAAGGCCTTTGGCGCGTCGACAGCCTTCGTCAGGTCGGGCGCGACCCGTAGCAGCACCCGCGACAGCTTCGGCGCGTCGGCGAGGTCCTTGATCTCCACGCCGATGGCGCAGCGCATGCCGTAGACGACCCTGCGCTCATCCAGGTCGGCGACCGCCATGTCCCAGCGCGGCGTGCCCTTCAGGGCCCGTGTGGCGGCGAAGATGGCCCGGTCGGCCTCTGCCTGCGGCGAGCCTGGAGCGGGCGCCGACGGAATGACCGCGGAGGTGTCGATCGCCTGTTTGCCAAGATAGCCGGGGAACGGGAACTGCGCCCAGGCCGCGCCCACCGAGGCCACGGTCGCCACGCCGGCGATCATGATCATCCGCATACGGCTCATTGACGCATCTCCCTAGTTTTCCTGCAGGATGACCTTTCCGGCCGGGGTTGCAAGCCCGCATTCGGTAGCGGCCTCCGCGCCGCCGAGGCGGCTGGTCGTGGCCTGTGGGACTGGACGAACCGGAACGAAAAAGCCGCGCGAGGGGCGGACCCTCGCGCGGCTCGTCTCGTCCGGCGGTCAGGAGACCTTACGCGAACAGCTTCTGCCAGCGCGGCTTCACACGGTTCTTCCAGGCGCCGCGATGATAGGCGTCAGAGCCGATCAGCGGGACCACGGTGGTGGCTTCCGCGAAGACCATCTGCTCGTGCGTGGTCTGCACCTTGCCCCAGCTGGCGGCCTCCTTGAGGGTCGATGAGCTGCAGGCGCCGTCACGCACATCGGCGACGGTGATCTGCACGGCGTAGCGGTGCATCTCGGCCTCGACGCCGAGGATCTCGGCGCAGACGACGGTGTCCTGGGCGAAGTTCTTGGGAACCCCGCCACCGACCATGAACAGGCCGGTGACTCCGGCGGCGATCTTGATGTCGGTCAGTTCGCGGAAGTCGGCGATGGCGTCGAGCATCAGATAGGGCTTTCCGGCCGCGGCGCGTTCCTTCTGGTGCTTGACCAGGCCAAAGCCCGCCGAGCTGTCGACGAAGGCCGGGCAGAAGATGGGCACGCCCTCTTCGTAGGCGGTCTGGATCAGGCTGCCTTCCTTCCTGGCGTTACCCTCGCTCAACCACTTGCCCATCTCCCAGATGAACTCGCGCGAGGAGTAGCCGCGCGGCTCGAGGCGGTTGGCGATCTCCAGGATGGTGTGGTCGCAGGCCTGGAGCTCTTCCTCGTCGATGTAGGTGTCGTAGATGCGGTCGATGTAGTTGTCGCGCAGCACGTTGTCGTCGACCGGGCCGGCGGCCTGGTAATGCTTGAAGCCCAGGGCCTCGAAGAAGTCCATGTCGACGATCGAGGCGCCGGTGGCGACCACCGCATCGATCATCCCCAGCTTCACCATGTCCCGATAGACATGCATGCAGCCGCCGGCGCTGGTCGAGCCGGCCAGGATCAGCCAGGGCGAGCAGGCGGTGTCTTCCAGCGCCATGTTGAAGATGTCGGCCGCCCGGGCGGTGTCGCGCGAGCTGAAGCTCATCTTGCGCATCGAATCGATGATCGGACGCGCATCGAAGCTGGTGATATCGATATGCTCGACGGTGTTGGCGAGCAGCTGGGCCTTGGTGTTGGTCGGAGCGTTCATCGCTTCGGTTTCCCTGACAGTGAGCGCCCGTCCATTGAACAAAGTCCCCAGCCCGGACGGAGCGACGGGCTGGGGCTGGTCTTGATGAAACCGCCCGGAGAGCGGCGGGTTGCGGCCTACCTCTTCCGCTTCCTCTGGCCGGCCTTACCCTTGGGGCGCGACAGCCGGACGACATTGGTGGTTTCCGCAGCGCGCGGCATCGGGATCGAGCGGCGCGCGAGGCCGAACATCGAGGCCATCGGCGCGTCACCGACCTCGACCTCTTCCACGGCGCCGAAGCCGTTGAAGCGGGTCTGCATCGCAACGCCATAGGCGCCCAGCATGCCGATCTCCACGAAGTCGCCCTCGCGGATGTCTTCCGGCAGCCAGAACGGGCCCGGCATGTGGTCGATCGAGTCGCAGGTCGGGCCGTAGAACTCGAACGGCTTCAAGGCGCCGTCGAGCTCACAGGCGTCCGCGCCGCCGCGGTAACCCTTCACAGGGAAGGGCCATTTGGCGTGCGCGGCGTCGAACAGCGAACCGTAGGCGCCGTCATTGAGGTAGAGGGCGTTGCCCTTGCGCAGCTCGACCCGGGTCAGCAGCGAGGTCGATTCCGCCACCAGAGCCCGGCCGGGCTCGCACCACAGCTCGGTCGTTTCCGACACCGGCATCTCGTTGAAGCCGCGATCGATGGCCGCGATGTAGTCGGCCATGTCCGGCGGAATCATGCCCGGATAGACCGACGGGAAGCCGCCGCCGACGTCGATGACGTCCGCGAACACGCCGGCGCGGATCAGCGCGCGGCCGGTCTGGGCCATAGCGGCCTGGAAGGCCGTCGGCCGCATGCACTGACTGCCGACGTGAAACGACACGCCCATCAGCTCCTGCGTCGACCGGCGCGCGGCCAGCATCAGGTCGGGGGCCTTGTGGCTCTCGACGCCGAACTTGCCCGACAGGCTGTACGCCGCGCCCTCCGCCGATACGCCCATGCGGACGATCAGGTTGAGGTCCCTCGCCTGGCCCGTGGCGTCGAGAATCTTCTCGAGCTCCTCGTGCGTATCGAACGAGAAGGTCTTCACGCCGTGGTCGAAATAGGCGGCCGAAATGGCGGCGCGGCTCTTTACCGGGTGCATGAACGCCATGCGCGATCCCGGTGCGAGCTTCGCAACCAGCTCGACCTCGTTCAGCGAGGCCACGTCAAACCCGGAGACGCCGTTCTGCGCGAGGGTCTCAATGACCCAGGGCGAAGGATTGGCCTTCACCGCGTAGAGGACGTCGCCCTTGAAATTCGTCTGGAACCAGCGCGCCGAGACAGCTACGGCGTCGCGTCGCACAAGGGCGACGGGACGTTCCGGAGACCGCTCACGGACCAGGTCCAGGGGCATGTGGTACGTGCGCAATTCACGTAACCCCCTGTTGATTGTTGAACCCAGACCGGCGTTAGCAGCGTAGGTGGACACGGGGTCCGCCGGGAGCGGGCGATTTAGGGTCGATGGCCCCCCATGTAAAGCGGTAAATTTCCCTTGCCCCGTCAGGGGCCGCCAGGGGTCGCCGGGCAGCGGTCCTCACAGTCGCCGTCCACGGACTTTTTGTATGGCGCGCGCAACGCCGCTAAGGCCCTTTTTGCAAGGCGGGGAGACAAATGCCCCGTGTCATGAAACTTTCGCACGCCCCTTCCATGACGGCCGGGCATCTGTGTTAAGGACTCTCCCCGAAAAGCCATGACGTCGGACGCCGTTCTCTCCATTCGCCAGGTCTCCAAGACCTTTGGCCAACGCCGCGCGCTCGACGGGGTCTCGCTCGACGTCGCCCGCGGCGAGATGGTCGCCCTCATCGGTCCCTCGGGCTCCGGTAAGTCCACGCTGCTGCGGTCGATCGACGGCCTGCAGACCATCGACAACGGCGACGGGGTCATCGAGGCCTTCGGGGTCAGGACCCAGGTCAGGGGCAAGGTCGGCGACAAGGTGCGCGAGGCGCGCATCCGAATCGGCTTCATCGCCCAGCAGTTCAATCTGGTCGGCCGCCTGAGCCTTTTCACCAACGTGGCGCTCGGCTCGCTGGGGCGCATCCCCTTCATGCGCGGGGTCATGGGCCGGTGGCCGGAGGAGACCCAGCAGGCGGCGATGGCGGCCCTGCACCGCGTCGGCGTCAGCGACTACGCCGGTCAGCGCGCCAACACGCTGTCGGGCGGCCAGCAGCAGCGCGGCGCCATCGCCCGGGCGCTGGTGCAGAAGGCCAAGATCATCCTCGCCGACGAACCGGTCGCCTCGCTCGACCCGGTCTCCGCCCGCAAGGTGATGGAGATCCTCCGCGAGTTGAACCGGAAGGACGGGCTGACCGTCATCGTGACCCTGCACCAGGTCGACTACGCCCTGCGCTATTGCGACCGCGTCGTAGCCCTGAAGGCTGGCAAGAAGGTCTATGACGGACCCTCGTCCGGCCTCGACCGCACCCGCCTGATCGACATCTACGGCCCGGAATTCGAAGACGTCTTCTGGGAAGGAGCCCCCCAATGATTCTCCGTCGTTCGCTGCTGGCGCTGGGCGCCGTCGCCACTCTCGCCCTCGCCGGCTGCGGCGGCGACAGCGCGCCGAAGGAGGCTTCGGACACCATCACCTTCTCGATCCTGTCGACCGAGGACGCCCAGAACATGGAGTCCTACTGGACGCCCATCCTGGCGGACATGGAGAAGCAGACCGGCCTGAAGGTGAAGCCCTTTTTCTCCAGCAACTACAGCGCCCTGATCGAGGCGATGCGCTTCAAGCAGACCGATCTGGGCTGGTTCTCCAACCAGTCCGGGCTGGAAGCGGTGCGCCGCTCGAACGGCGAGGTCTTCGCCCGCACGTTCGATCCCTCGGGCGAGGACGGCTACAAGTCCGTGATCATCGTCCCGGCCGGAAGCCCGATCAGGACAGTCGACGATCTGTTCAAATGCGACCGGACGCTGAACTTCGGCATGGGCGACAAGAAGTCGACCTCCGGCACGCTCGCGCCGATGACCTATGTGTTCATCCCGGCCGGCAAAAGGCCCGAGACCTGCTTCAAGACCGTGCTGACCGCCAACCATCAGGCCAATCTGTTCGCGGTCGCGGCCGGTCGGCTGGACGCCGCGACCAACAACTCCACCGCTATCCGGCTTAACGCCCAGCGCGGCGAAGGCCAGGCCGAGAAGGTCCGGGTGATCTGGGAATCGCCGACGCTGCCGGAAGATCCCATGGTGTGGCGCAAGGACCTCGATCCGGCGGTGAAGGAGAAGGTTCGCCAGTTCTTCCTCACCTATGGCCAGGGCGACGGGCCGGAGGCTGCGCGCCAGCGCGCCAACCTCGAGGCACTCAGCATCGGCGGCTTCCTGCCGGCCGACGACACCCATCTTCTGATGGTCCGCGAGATGGAGGCGACCGAAACCCTCCTTCTGGCCCGCGACGCCGGCGACCCGACGAAGATCGCCGCGGCGGAGAAGGACCTCGCCTCGATCCAGGCCGAACGTGCGACGGCCGCCGCCAAGGCCGGCGCGGCCCCCGCCGTTCCGGCGCGATAGCGGGATCCTCCATGACCGTTACGGAAGCCACCCTGTCGCCGCCCCAGCGGTCGTTTTCGGCCCGACTGTTCGACTTCGCCATCTTCGGCGGGGTCGCGGTGCTGCTGCTGATCAGCTTCGGCCCGGCCGAGATCAGCAAGTTCCCGATGCTCTTCAGCGAGAAGAGCGGCATGGCCAGCTTCATCAGCGAGTTCTTCTCGCCGTTCAAGTTCATGTCCAGCGACTGGACGCCTTCCGACTTCACCGGACGCGACTGGAGTCTCTACATCGGCAAGATGTGGCAGACGATCCAGATGGCGCTGTGGGGCACCTTCCTGGCGATCATCGTGGCCGTGCCGCTCGGGCTGCTGGGGTCCAGCAACATCGCGCCGGCCTGGATCCAGCAGCCGGTGCGCCGGGTCCTTGATCTGATCCGCTCGATCCCCGACCTGGTGGTCGCGGTCATCTTCATCACCGCCGTGGGCCTTGGGCCGTTCGCCGGCGTCATGGCCATGATGTTCAACACCGGCGGCGTGCTGGCCAAGCTGTTCTCCGAAGCCGTCGAGGCCATCGACAAGGGCCCGGTTGAGGGTGTGCGCGCCACCGGCGCCGGCCGTCTGCAGGAAATCACCTGGGGGGTCATCCCCCAGGTCGCGCCGCTCTGGACCAGCTATGCGCTGTACCGGTTCGAATCGAACAGCCGCGCCGCGACGGTGCTGGGCCTGATCGGCGCCGGCGGCATCGGCCAGGTGCTGATCGATTCGACCAACACATTCCGCTACGGCGAAACCGGCTGCATCGTGCTGGTCATCGTCGTCGCGGTGTCGGGCATCGATCTGCTGTCGCAGGCGATCCGCAGCCGCCTGATGTAGGACGTTCCGGTCAGGCGGCCGTCGACTTGCGGCGGAGCCTGGCCAGTCGGCGAAGCCGCCGCCAGAAGCGCGTCTTCTCCGGCTCGGGATAGGGCTCGAGGTTCTTCACGAACTGCTCGGCGCAGGCGCGCCAGGAAAACGTCTCGGCGAAGCGGCGCACCACGGACTTGTCGATGTCGAGGCAGGCGATGCAGGCCTCGCGCAGGCCGTCGGTGCGACCGGGCGCCAGCACGCCGGCGCCGGATCCCGGAATGATGTCAGCCGGGCCCGGCGCGTTGAAGCCGGCGACTGGCGAGCCGGTGGCCATGGCCTCCAGAATCACCAGCCCGAAGGTGTCGGTCAGCGACGGGAAGACGAAGACGTCGGCGCTGTTGAAATGGGCGGCCAGCTCCTCGCCGAACTTGGCGCCGGTGAAGACCACGTCCGGGTACTTCGCCTCCAGCTCGGCCTTCTGCGGGCCGTCGCCGACCACCACCTTGGTGCCGGGCAGGTCGAGGCAGGCGAAGGCCTCGATGTTCTTCTCGACGGCCACCCGGCCGACATTGAGGAAGATCGGCTTCTTCAGGTGGGCGAAGACGTCGGTCTCGTCCGGTCGGCGCGGGTGGAACAGGTCGGTGTCCACACCCCGCGACCAGGAGGAGATGTTGCGGAAACCGTGGCTCTCCAGCTCCTCGCGCATGGTGTCGGTGGCCACCATCATCCGCCCGGACGGCTTGTGGAACCACTTCATATAGGCATAGCCGGCCGCAAGCGGCACCGGCAGCCGGGCCGAGACGTACTCCGGGAATCGCGTGTGGTAGCTGGTCGTGAACGGCAGCTTCCATTCCAGGCAGACGCGGCGCGCCGCCAGTCCGACGGGTCCCTCGGTGGCGATGTGGATCGCCTCGGGCTCGAAGGACTTGAACTTTTCCTGCACCGGCTCGTAGGCCCCGACCGCAAGCTTGATCTCGGAGTAGGTGGGCAGGGGCACGGTGTTGAACTGGTCGGGGCTTATGATCTCGACCTGGTGGCCCATCAGCCGCATCTCGTCCACGACGCGTGTGAGCGTCCGGACAACGCCGTTGACCTGGGGCTCCCAGGCGTCAGTGGCCAGAAGGATACGCATCAGGCGGCGACCGGCTCCGGCAGGACCGCGGGGAGGTTCCGCGGTGCATTGGAGCTGGATCGCCGTCCGGCCCACTCGATGATTTCAAGCCTGCCGTCGTGGTGCTCGACCAGCGCGGTGCAGCTTTCGACCCAGTCCCCGTCGTTCACGTAGAGGATCCCGTCCATGTCCCGCATCTCGGCCTTGTGAATGTGGCCACAGATGACGCCGTCCACGCCGCGGCGTCGGGCCTCGTCGGTCACGGCTTTCTCGAAGTTCTCGATGAATTGCAGAGCGTTCTTCACCTTGACCTTCAGATAGGCCGAAAAACTCCAGTACCCGAGCCCCATCCGGTGCCGCATCCGCGCCACCAGAGTGTTCAGCATCAGGAGGGTTCTATAGGACCAATCGCCGAGGAAGGCGAGCCAGCGCGCGTGCTGGACGATACCGTCGAACTCGTCGCCGTGCACGACCAGGAAGCGCCGGCCGTCGGCGGTCTCGTGGATGGCGTCACGCACCACGATCACCCCGCCGAAGTGGACGCCGCAGAAGTCCCTGGCCTTCTCGTCGTGATTGCCGGGAACATAGGTCACGGTCACGCCCTTGCGGGCCATCCGCAGGACCTTCTGCACGACGTCGTTGTGGCTCTGTGGCCAGTGCCAGCCGCCCTTGAGCTTCCAGCCGTCGATGATGTCGCCGACCAGGTATAGATGCTCGCACTCAACGTGCCGGATGAAGTCCAGCAGCATCTCGGCCTGACAGCCGCGGGTGCCCAGATGCACATCGCTGATGAACACCGAGCGGACGCTCAAGTCCTGGGCGTTGGCCGTCATTGTCGCTCCCCCGGCAGGCGCCAAACATGCCCGAGCTATGATGATTGCGTGTCAGTCTCGTGAACCGGGGACTCGCCGTGTTGCGGCGCAACATCGCAGACCCTAGATGGGGTGGTGATGGCCGAGACTACGACAGTTCCGCGGGACACCCCCAAGTCACGGCGCACCCGCGCCCGGATTCTGGACGAGGCGGTGCACGTGATCGCCACCCAAGGCTACGCGGCGACCACCAATGCGGCTGTGGCCGAGGCGGCGGTGATCACCCGCGGCGCCATGCTCTACCATTTCCCGACACGCGAAAGCCTGCTCGAGGCGACCATCGAGCATATCCAGGCCCGGCGCTCGTCGATGTTCAAGGCGGCCGCCGAGAGCCTGCCGGCAGGCGGCGACGTCACCGAACACGCCATCGAGAGCTACTGGGAGCTTCTGCACCGCGAGCCCTTCATGGCCTTCGCCGAGCTGGAGATGGCCGCCCGCACCGACCCGCTGATCAGCGCCCTGCTCGCGCCCGCCCAGGCCGAGTTCGACCGGGCGCAGATCGGCGACCACTTCCTGAAGATGCTGCACGCCGGCGCCGGGCCCCGCTTCCAGGCCGGCCGCGACCTCGCCCGGTTCATGCTGGAAGGCATGGCCCGCTCGAACCTCACCTACGACAAGGACCAGCGCGTCAAGCGTCTGCTGGCCGTCATCAAGCGCGCCACCCACATGCTCAACCGCAAGGGCGGCGTCACGGACATCTGGACGGAGTAGTATCCGGCGCCGCTGCGTAGGGGACAGCTCAAGATGTCCCTTCGGACACCATAAACCGTCCCCGATTTTTCTGGAGCCGCCCCGCCATGAACCGATTCACACACCATCCGAACGCGGTCGGCGAGAGCTACGGCCGGCATTTCGGCGTGGCCATGACGTTCGGCGCGGCCATGATCGTCGGCGGGCTTGGCGCGATGCTGCACGGGGTCTTCCCGTGGATGTTCGAGACCACCGGCAGCCGGACGGTGACGCGCCTCTACCAGCAGATCGCCGGCCGCGGGCCGGACCGGCAAGGCGCTGAGGAATGGGAAGGGGCCGGAGTCTAGCCTAATCGCTCGTCCGCGCCTTCTCCGCTGCGATCCACCGGTCGATCCGCGCCTCCATCAGGTCCATCGGCAGGGGGCCTGCCAGCAGCACCGCGTCGTGGAAGCGGCGGATATCGAATCTGTCGCCCAGCGCCGCCTCGGCCCGGGCGCGGACCTCGACGATCTTCATCTCGCCGATCTTGTAGGCCAGGGCCTGGCCGGGCCAGGAGATGTAGCGGTCCAGCTCGACCTCGATGTTCAGCGGCGACAGGGCGCTGTTGTCGGTGAAACAGGCCTTGGCCCTGTCGCGGGTCCAGCCCATCCAGTGCATGCCGGTGTCGGCGACCAGCCGGCAGGCTCGCCACATCTCGTAGCTGAGCCGCCCGAACCGCTCGTAGGGGGTCCGGTAGATGCCCATCTCGATGCCGAGCTTCTCCGCATAGAGCCCCCAGCCCTCGGTGAAGGCGGTCATGTCGGCGTCGCGGCGGAAGGCGGGGACGTCCTCCAGTTCCTGCGACAGCGCGATCTGCAGATGGTGGCCGGGCACCGCCTCATGCAGCGTAAGGGCCGGCAGCTCGTACAGCGCCCGCTGGTCCAGTGCGTAGGTGTTGACCATATAGCCGCCGGCGATGCCCAGGCGCGGGCTGCCGGTGAAGTAGCGGCCGGTCGTATAGGTCGGCGCGATCTCCGGCGGCACCGGACGCACGCCGTACGGCAGGCGCGGCAGGACGCCGAAGAAGCGCGGCAGCTGGTCATCGGCCCGCTTGGCGATCTCGCTGGCCTTCTCGAGCAGGTCCTCGGGCGTCTGGGCGTAGAACTTCGGGTCCTTGCGCAGGTAGGCCAGGAACTCGGCGTGCGTGCCGGTGAACCCCGTCTGGGCGCGGATGCCGTCCATCTCGGCGCGGATACGGGCGACCTCCTTGAGGCCGATGGCGTGGATCTCGTCCGGCGTCAGGCTGGTGGTGGTGAAGCGGCGGGCCAGCCAGGCGTAGTAGGCCTTGCCCTGCGGCAGGGTGGCGACGCCGAGGCCGGGCCGCGAGGCGGGCAGGTATTCCTTTTCCAGGAAGGTCACGAACCGGGCCTGGGCCGGGCGCAGGCCGTCCCGGACCAGCGCCGTCGCCCGGGCCTTCAGCGCCGCCTTGTCGGCGTCGGAGACGGTTCCAGGCAGCCGGTCCAGCGCCGCGAGGGTCGGGTCTGCCTCGACCGGCGCCGCGGCGGCCTTGCGCGCCTGGGCCAGGGCGATCTCGGCGATGGGCCGAGGCTGGGTGAACTTCGTCTTCACCCCGCGCCGGGCGTTCTCGGTATTGCTGGCGTACCAGCCGGGCAGGGCCGCGACGCGCGTCAGCCAGGCCTCGGCGTCGGCCACGCCCGTCATCGGCGCTGTCTGGGCAAGGTAGGCGATGTAGCCGTCCCAGGAATCGTCGCTCGAGAAGGCGAGGCGTCCGGTGTCGAAGGCGATGGCCTGCAGCTGGCCGTCGATGACGCGGCCCAGGAAGGCGTGGTTCAGCTTGCCGTCCTCGTCCAGGCCCAGAGGGTCGATGGCGGTCAGCCGCACCTGGAAGGCGGTCAGCGCCGTCTTGCGCCGGGCGTCGGCGGCCAGGGTCACATCGGGCAGCTTCGACAGCGCAGCGGCGTCGCCGTTGGCGCCGGCCGACAACGGGTCCTCGGCCGTCTTCCAGGCTTCGTAGTCGACGATCAGGGTGGTGAGCGCGGCCTGCGCCGCCGTAGCGCCGGACGGCAGGGTCGGGGCGGCGGGCGGGGCCGACGACTCGCGCGCCTTGGCGGCCGGGCCCAGGGCCAGCGCGCCGGCGGCCAGCAGCAGGACGGCGGTGTTGCGACGGATCATCGGTGCTCTCTCCACGGATCGGGCGGCAGGCTGCCCCGCGAGGCGCGCGACCGCAAGCCGGGGGCTTGGCGAAGCGGCCCGGAGCGGTCCAATCTGCCGCCACATACCCTGGGGGAGGGACGGTTCATGAGCTTCCTGACGCGACGCACGCCCATAGAAGGCCACGCTGACCACGCCCACGGTTCGGGCCTTAAGGCCACGCTGGGCTGGCCGCATCTGGTGGCGCTGGGCATCGGCGCCATCGTCGGCACCGGCATCTATGTCCTGCCGGGCGAGGCCGCGGGCCTGGCCGGCCCCGGGATGATGCTGTCCTTCGTCATCGCCGGGGCGATCTGCGCCGCCGCCGCCCTCTGCTACGCCGAGATGGCGACGCTGATGCCCCGCGCCGGCAGCGCCTACACCTACAGCTACGCGGTGATGGGCGAGACCATCGCCTGGATCGTCGGCTGGAGCCTGATCCTGGAATACACCGTGGTCTGCGCGGCCGTGGCCGTGGGCTGGGCCGGGTACGCCTCCGGTCTGCTGGTGCAGCATGTTCCCAACTTCCCGCCGGTCCTGCTCAATGGACCCCACGCGGGCGGGATCGTGAACCTGCCGGCGGTGTTCATCGCCCTGGTGGTCGCGGCCCTGCTCGCCGCCGGGACCCGCGAAAGCGCCCGGGTCAACTTCGTGCTGGTCATCGTCAAGCTGGTCGCCCTGGCCGGCTTCATCGCCCTGGCCCTGCCCGCCTTCAACGGCGCCCACTTCACGCCCTTCATGCCGCAGGGCTTCTGGGCGCACGAGGTCGATGGGCTGAAGATGGGGGTGATGGGCGCCGCGGCGATCATCTTCTTCGCCTTCTACGGCTTTGACGCCATCTCGACCGCGTCGGAAGAGGCGAAGAATCCGGCCCGGGATCTGACCATCGGCATCGTCGGCTCGATGCTGATCTGCACGTTGATCTACATGGCCGTGGCGGCCGCAGCGATCGGGGCCATGGCCCCCGCCCAGTTCGCCACGAGCAAGGAGCCGCTGGCCTATATCATCCGCGAACTGGGCCATGATCGCGCCGCCTGGCTGATCGGCCTCGCCGCCATCATCGCCATGCCGACGGTCATCATGGTCTTCATGTATGGCCAGACCCGCGTCTTCTTCGCCATGGCCCGCGACGGCCTGCTGCCAAAGGGCCTGTCGAAGGTCAACACGAAGACCGGCACGCCGGTGGCCGTGACCCTGATGACCGGCGTGATCGCGGCCGTGCTGGGCGGCGCCCTGCCGCTGGGCGAGATCGTCTCCCTGGCCAACGCCGGCACCCTGGCGGCCTTCGTCGCGACCGCTATCGCCATGATGATCCTGCGGGTCCAGCAGCCCGCCCGGCCGCGCCGCTTCAAGACGCCGCTGTGGTGGCTGGTCGGCCCCTTCGCGGTGATCGGCTGCCTCTATCTGTTCGCCGGCCTGCCGACGAAGACGATGATCTTCTTCCTGATCTGGAACGCCATTGGCCTGTTGGTCTACCTGGCCTGGGCCCGGCGTAACTCGAACATGGCGAAGCTCTGACACCGCCGCCCTTCGCGGGCGTGAGTCTCGCTTCCGGGGACGGCTTCGCGAAGCGTAGCTACCCCTCCAGCCCGTCGCCCAGCGCGTCCAGCGCTGCTTCCATAGCGCTCTCCAGCACCGGCCGCAGCCGTGCCGCGAGCCCCTCGTCGATGCGATTGTCGACGCCCAGGTGGGTGCTCTTGGCCAGCTCCATCTGGATGGCGTGGACGCCCTTCGCCGGCGCGCCGTAGCTACGCGTGATGAAGCCGCCCTTGAAGCGGCCGTCGAGCACGGCGGAATAGCCGCTGGCCCGGCAGACGCCGAAGGCCGCCGCGCTGGTCTCCGCGCCGCAGGCCGCGCCCTGCGCCGTGCCCATGTTCAGGTCCGGCAGAGTCCCTTCGAACAGCCGCGGCACGACCGGGCTGATCGAATGGGCGTCCCACAGCAGCGCGAAGCCGTGCGCCTCGACCGCCGCGTCGATCGCCGCGTGCAGGGCGTCGTGATAGGGCCGCCAGTACCGGTCGCGGCGGGCGGCAATCTCCGCTGCGTTCGGTGCGTCGCCCCGGTAGACCGCTTCGCCCAGGAAGGTCTCCGTCGGAACCAGGCCCGCGCCCCACTGGCCGGGATAGAGGGGCCTGTCGTCGGGCGGCCGGTTGACGTCGATGACCAGCCGCGACCAGCGGGCCGTGACGGTCGTGGCCTCCAGCTCGTCGGTGAAGTCATAGAGCGCCGGCTGCGCGAAGTCGGTGTCGTCCAGCCGCAGGGCGGCCGGCGTCATGCGGGCGGCGATGTCGTCTGGCACGTCGGTCCCGACATGCGGAAAGCTGACGATCAGCGGACTGGCGCCGCGGGTGATGTGGACGTCGGTCATGCAGTGCGTCCTTCGCGACGCGATCCTGTCGGATCGCTCCTCAGGATGACGAGCTCAGTGGAACGCCATCCACCTTCGTCATGGTGAGGAGCGAGCCTTGGGCGAGCGTCGCGAACCACGCAAGGCCTCACAGCTTCACGATCCCCCCAAACGCACCGTCGAGCACCAGCGCTGTCACCGCCGCGATATCCGGCGCGAAGTAGCGGTCGCGATCGTAGGCGGCGGCGACGGACCGGACCCGGGCGTGCGCCGTCTCCAGAGGGGGCGACGAGCGCAGCGGGCGGCGGAACGCGATGCCCTGGGCGGCGGCCAGCAGCTCTATGGCGACGATGGCGGCGCTGTTCTCCGCCATCGCTGTCAGTCGCCGGGCCGCATAGGTGGCCATGCTGACATGGTCCTCCTGGTTGGCGCTGGTCGGCAGGCTGTCGGTGCTGGACGGATGGCTCAGACCCTTGTTCTCGCTGGCCAGCGCGGCGGCGGTGACCTGGGCGATCATGAACCCCGAATTGACCCCCGGCTCGGCGACGAGGAAGGCGGGCAGGGCGCTCATGTTCGGGTCGACCAGCAGGGCCGTGCGCCGCTCGCTCAGCGCCCCGATCTCGGCGATGGCCAGCGCCAGCGCATCCGCCGCGAAGGCCACCGGTTCGGCGTGGAAGTTGCCGCCCGACAGCGCCTCGCCGGTGTCGGCGAAGACCAGCGGGTTGTCGGTGACGGCGCCGGCCTCGATGAGCAGGGTGCGCTGGGCGTTGGCAAGCAGGTCCAGCACGGCGCCCATCACCTGCGGCTGGCAGCGCAGGCTGTAGGGGTCCTGGACCCGGTCGCAGTCGTCGTGGCTGTGGCGGATGGCGCTGCCGTCCAGCAAGGCGCGCAGGGCGCTCGCCACGGCGATCTGACCCGGCTGGCCGCGTGCGGCGTGGATGCGGGCGTCGAACGGGGTGTCGCTGCCCAGCGCGGCGTCGACGCTCATCGCGCCGGCGACCAGCGCCGCCTCGAACACCCGCCGCGCCAGCACCAGGCCCTTGAGCGCGAGGGCGGTGGAGGCCTGGGTGCCGTTGATCAGCGCCAGACCCTCCTTGGCCCTCAGCGCGATGGGCTCGAGCCCTGCGCGCTTCAGACCCTCCATGGCGGGGATCGTCTCGCCGCCCACCCGCATCTCGCCTACGCCGAGCAGGGCGGCGGACATGTGGGCCAGCGGGGCGAGGTCGCCCGAGGCGCCGACCGAGCCCTTTTCCGGGATCACCGGCAGGATGTCTGTCTCCAGCAGCCGCTGCAGCATGGCGATCAGCCCGGGCCGCACGCCGGAGAAACCGCGCGACAGGCCGGCGATCTTCAGCATCAGGATCAACCGCACCACATCGTCGGGCAGCGGCGCGCCGACGCCGCAGCAGTGCGACAGGATCAGGTTGCGCTGCAGCTCCGCCAGCTGGTCGGGCCGGATGGTCTGTTTGGCCAGCAGGCCGAAGCCTGTGTTGACGCCGTAGACGGTCTGTCCAGCCGCGAGGATGTCCTCGATCGTGGCGGCCGAGGCGGCGATGGCTGTGTTGGCCTCGCCCGTCAGCGTCACCGCCACCGGTCCGGCCAGGGCCGCCTGGATGTCGTCGAGGGAGACCGTGGCCTCGCCGAGCGTGACCTGACGCATCAGCGGTCTCCCAGGCCGGGCAGGTCGAGCCCCTGCTCGCGGGCGCAGTCGACGGCGATGTCGTACCCGGCGTCGGCATGGCGCATGACGCCCGTGCCCGGATCATTCCATAGAACGCGCTCGAGGCGTCGCGCCGCTTCCGGCGTGCCGTCGGCGACGATGACCACGCCGGCGTGCTGGCTGTAGCCCATGCCGACCCCGCCGCCGTGGTGCAGCGATACCCAGGTCGCGCCGCTGGCGGTGTTGAGCAGGGCGTTGAGCAGCGGCCAGTCGGAGACCGCGTCGCTGCCGTCCAGCATGGCCTCGGTCTCGCGGTTGGGACTGGCGACAGAGCCGCTGTCAAGGTGATCGCGGCCGATGACGACCGGCGCCTTCAGCTCGCCGCTGGCGACCATTGCGTTGAACTTCAGGCCCGCGCGGTGGCGGTCGCCCAGGCCGATCCAGCAGATGCGGGCGGGCAGGCCCTGAAACGCGATCCGCGCCTTCGCCATGTCCAGCCAGCGGTGCAGATGGACGTTGTCGGGGAAGAGATCCTTCATCGCCCGGTCGGTCTTGAAGATGTCCTCCGGATCGCCTGACAGCGCCGCCCAGCGGAACGGTCCGACACCCCGGCAGAACAGCGGCCGGATATAGGCCGGTACGAAGCCCGGGAAGTCGAAGGCGCCCTCCAGCCCTTCGTCGAGCGCCACCTGGCGGATGTTGTTGCCGTAGTCGAGGGTCGGCACCCCCATGCGGTGGAAGTCGAGCATGGCCTGCACATGCGGCACGATCGACGCGCGCGCGGCGCGGTCGACGCTGGCGGGGTCGGCGAGTCGCGCCTGCTCCCACTGCTCGACCGTCCAGCCCTTCGGCAGATAGCCGTTGAAGGTGTCATGGGCGCTGGTCTGGTCGGTGACCACGTCGGGCCGCACGCCGCGCCGGACCAGCTCGGGGAAGACGTCGGCGGCGTTGCCCAGCAGGCCGACGGACAGGGCGCGGCCCTCGGCCTTGGCCCTGTCGATGCGGGCAAGGGCGTCGTCGAGGTCCTCGGTCGCCTCGTCGAGATAGCGGGTCTCCAGCCGGCGCTCGATGCAGCGGCGCTGGCATTCGACGGCCAGCATGCTTGCGCCGGCCATGGTCGCGGCCAGCGGCTGGGCGCCGCCCATGCCGCCCAGACCCCCGGTCAGGATCCATTTGCCGGTCAGGTCGCCGCCGAAGTGCTGTCGGCCGACCTCGACGAAGGTCTCGTAGGTGCCCTGCACGATCCCCTGGCTGCCGATGTAGATCCAGCTGCCGGCGGTCATCTGGCCGTACATGGCCAGGCCCTTCCTATCCAGCTCGTGGAAATGCTCCCAGGTCGCCCATCTGGGTACCAGGTTGGAGTTGGCGATCAATACGCGCGGCGCATCGGCGTGAGTCCGGAAGACGCCGACCGGCTTGCCGGACTGGACCAGAAGGGTCTGGTCCTCCTCCAGCCGGCGCAGGGCGGCGACGATGTGGTCGAAGCTGTCCCAGTCGCGGGCCGCCTTGCCGATGCCGCCGTAGACGACCAGTTCCTCGGGCCGTTCAGCGACCTCAGGGTCGAGGTTATTCATCAGCATACGGATTGCTGCTTCCGTCTGCCAGGATTTCGCTGTGCGTTCCGGGCCGCGGTCGGCGCGGACGATGCGGCTGTTGCTGGCCATCAGGCGGGGTCTCCAAAGCGTCCGGCCAGCTGGAAGGCGTGGCCGGGGTGGATCAGGCGGGCGGCGGAGGCGACCTGCCCCCGGCTCCAGGTGCGGCGGGCGACGGTCAGGACCGGCGCGCCTTCGGTCAGACGCAGCAGGCCAGCCGTGCGCGGATCGGCGGCCTCGGCCCGGACGATCTGCTCGCCGGCCTCAATGGGCGCGGTGGCCAGCAGGTGGGCGGCGGGCGTGGCGAGGGTGAAGTCCTGGGTCAGGTAGTCGGGAAAGATCGCCGGCGAGACCCAGCGGCGCTCCAGCTGGATCGGGGTCCCGCCCTCGAAGTGGATGACTTCCGAGCGGAAGAGGGGCGCGCCCGGCTCGACGGCGAAGCGACGGGCCAGGTCCGCGTCGGCGCCGGCGGCCTCGAGCGCGATCACCTCGGCGCGCCAGACATGGCCGCGCGCGGCGACCTCCTCGGCGATGTCGCGGATCTCCAGCGGGTGGCTCTCGGCCAGAGGCTCGCCGGCCACGAAGGCGCCGACCCCGGCGCGGCGGACGATCAGGCCCTCCTGCGTCAGCTCATCCAGAGCCCGGCGGACGGTCATGCGCGCAACGCCCAGCTCCCGGACCAGCTCGTGCTCGGAGGCGATACGGTCGCCGACCCGCCAGCGGCCGGTGCGGATGGCGCCCAGCACATGGCGTTTGACGCCCTGGTAGCGCGTGGCGCGGGCGGCGGTCATGCGGCCAGCTCGGCGACCGCCACCCGGTAGGCCGCGGCGATGGCGTCGCGGGCGACGTGGCGGCCGCCCTCGACGATGCGGGCCCCGCCGGACCAGACCTGGTCGATGGCGCCGGAGCCGGAGAACACCAGACTGTCCAGGGTCAGGTCACCCTCGCGCCCGGCCAGCACCGGATGGTCTATGTCCAGCACGACCAGGTCACAGCGGGCGCCGACCGCGATCTCGCCGGTGCGGCGACCGGTCGGATGGCTCCCGTTGCGGGCGGCCGTCAGCCAGAGCCCGGCGCCGACGTGCTCGCCGGTCCCGCCGCTCATCGTCCGCTTGCGGGCCTGAAGCCGGCGGCCGTACTCGAACCAGCGCAGTTCCTCGGCCGCGTTGGTCGTGACGTGGCTGTCCGAGCCGATCCCGAACCGGCCGCCCGCGCCGAGGAAGGCGTCGGCGTTGAAGAAGCCGTCGCCCAGGTTGCCCTCCGTCGACGGACAGAGGGCGACGGTAGCGCCGGTCTTCGCGAGGCCGGCGGCCTCCGTGTCGGTCATGTGGGTGGCGTGGACCAGGGTCCAGCGCTCGGACACCGGGGCGTTGGCCAGCAGCCATTCGACCGGCCGCGCGCCGGACCAGGCCAGGCAGTCGTCGACCTCGCCGGTCTGTTCGGCGGCGTGGATATGGACCGGCATCTTCGGGTCGACAGCGGCCAGCACGTCGCGGATCTGTTCGGGGGTCACGGCGCGCAGGCTGTGGAAGGCGCAGGCCTCCGCGCCGCTCAGCTCCAGCAGCCGAAGGAATTCATCCGTGCTCTTGATGAAGCGCCGCTGGCCGTGCTTCGGCGGCAACCCGCCAAAACCGGAATGGCTGTAGAGCACCGGCGCCAGCGTCAGGCCGAAACCCGCCGTCTGCGCCGCCCGCCGATGAGCGGACGCGGTCTCGGCCGGGTTGGCGTAGGCGCGGCCCTCCGGGTCGTTGTGCAGATAGTGGAACTCGACGATGCCGCCGTACCCGCCTTCGGCCAGATCGGCGTAGAGCATGGCGGCGATGGCCTCCATCTGCGGCGGCTTGATGCGGTCCAGGAAGCGGTACATCGCCTCGCGCCAGGCCCAGAAGTCCTCGACCCCCGCCCTGGCCCGCTCGGCCAGACCCGCCATCGCCCGCTGGAAGGCGTGGCTGTGCAGGTTGGTGATCGCCGGGACGGTCGCGCCCTTCAGCCGGTGCGCCCCGGCCCGGTCGGCGCCGGCCTCGACGGCGGTGATCATGCCGTCCATCACAGTCAGCCGGACATCGCGGGCCCAGCCGCCGGGCAGTCGCGCCTGGTCGAGATGAAGGGTGTTGGCCACTTGTCTAAACCTGTCTAATCGAGGCCACCCTATCCACGAACCCTTCCGGGTGGCAAGACAGCGACATGCAGCGGATCGACCTGATCATCACCGACTGCCGCGCGGCGACCATGGTTCCGGGCGACACGCCGTATGGCGCGGTCGAGGACGCGCTGATCGCGGTCGACAAGGGTCGTATCGTCTGGATCGGCCCGCGCGCCGAGGCGCCCGACTACAACCCCTTTGCTGTCACGCGGCTGGACGGCCGGTGGGTGACGCCGGGCCTGATCGACTGCCACACCCATCTTGTCTTCGGCGGGGATCGGATCGCCGAGTTCGAGGCGCGGCTGGGCGGCGCCACCTACGAGGAAATCGCCCTGGCCGGCGGCGGTATCTGCTCGTCCGTCGCGGCGACCCGCGAGGCGGACGAGCCCGAGCTGATCAGGCGCGCCAGGCGGCGGCTGGACAACCTCGTCGCCGAGGGTGTGACCACCGTCGAGATCAAGTCCGGCTACGGCCTGGATCTGGAGACCGAGCTGAAGATGCTGCGCGTCGCCCGCTATCTCGACGGCGACGTCCGGGTCGTGACCAGCTTCCTGGGCCTTCACGCCGCGCCAAAGGACCAGCCGCGCGAGGCCTGGATCGACATGATCATCGACGCGGCCCTCCCCGCCGCGACGGCCGCCGGGCTGGTCGACATCGTCGACGCCTACCTGGAGAGCATCGCCTTCACGCCGGCCGAGGTGTCGCGCCTGTTCGAAAAGGCCGCCGCGCTCGGCCTGCCCGTACGGCTGCACGCCGACCAGCTGACCGACGGCGGCGGGGCGGCGCTGGCGGCGTCGCACGGCGCCCTGTCGGCCGATCATCTGGAGTTCACCTCCCGGGCCGGAGTCGAGGCCATGGCGAAGGCCGGTACCGTCGCCGTCCTGCTGCCCGGCGCCTTCATAGCCCTGGCGGAAACGCAAAAGCCGCCGGTGGCGGCGCTGCGGGCGGCGGGCGTGCCGATGGCCGTGGCCAGCGACTGCAACCCCGGCACCTCGCCGCTGCTGTCGCTGCGGGCGGCGATGATGCTGGCCTGCGCCCAGTTCCGCCTCACGCCCGAAGAGACGTTGGCCGGCGTGACGCGCAACGCCGCCAGGGCGCTCGGTCTCGGCGCCGAGACCGGCGTGCTGGAAGCCGGCAAGCTGGCCGATATGGCCTGCTGGGACATCAAGCGTCCCGCGGAGCTCAGCTACTGGCTGGGCGGCCGGCTGCTGAGCCGCTCCTGGCGCGCCGGACGGCCGGTGGTGGCATAGAAGCGCGGCGCCGCCGATACATCGACCTTGCCCGGGCCTTCGACGCCAGTGCATCCCTCTCAACCAGCCTTCGGCTGGTCCCCCTCCCCCAAGTGGGGGAGGAAGAGATCCCCTAAGCCCAGCGGTGGTTCTTCGGCCGCCCGCCGGCCTGCGGGGTGAGCACAGCGGGGAGCTCGGGAATCGGGCCCTGAAGGTGCGCCGAGGCCGGTCCGAGCCGCGCGTCGACCACAGCCCGGTCCCTCGCCGACAGGCCCGCGTATAGCGTCCTCAGATCAATCAGACAGGCGGCGCAATAGGGCGAGATGGGCGTGGCCCAGCGCGCGCCGCGCAGATTGAAGGTCGCCTCGGTCCGTCGATCGATGACGGCGTCGAGGTTGGCGACCAGCTCCGTCAGATGCTCCTGCGCCGCCAGCTTCAGCAGCGGGTCGAGGTCGGCCGGAGCGTCGACGGGCCTCGCCGCCGCGGCGGCGGCTGCCGGCGTCAGCGCCCACAGCCGCGCCGTCCACGCCATGACGTTGGGCGCCGTCTCGCGCATGATCGCGGCGGGGGTGGGGTCGGAGAAGAAGTGGCGGAACATCGGGCCGAACAGACCGAAGTCCGCCGCCACCGGCCGCTCGCCGAACAGGAAGGGCCGGCTCGCGAAGACGGGATCGAGCAGGGTGAGCACGTCCCTGTATTGCGCTTCGATCAGGGGCGCGGTCTCCCGCGTCACGCCGTCCTCGCGCAGGAAGGTGCGCTGCTGGCGATGGCGGATGCCGAAGGCGCGGAGGCCCAGGGGACCGGGCAGGTCGCCCAGGATCGTGCGACCGAGCTGGCGGCCCATCAGCCGGGAATCCTCGTGGAAAGCCCAGCGGTAGTAGAGCGCCGGCCGCCACAGCCACTCGTCGAAGGCGTCTTCCAGGAACAGGCTGAGAAAGGCGGCAACCGGTTCGGAGGGCTGCAGGGCGGGCTCGGAACTCTCGGCTTCGAAACGGCGCAGGATGGCGGTGGTGTCGGTCAGCCAGACCCCGTCCGGCCCCTCCAGCTGCGGCATCTGGTTGACGCCCGTCGCCCGACCGCAGGCGCGGAAATCGGCGGTGTCCATCTCCACGAAGTCGAACGGCACGCCCTTGACACGCAGGTAACCCTCGAGCTTGCCGGTGAAGTAGGACTGCTTGAGCCCGTGAAGGCGCCAGGGTCTCGTCATGCGGCCTTCGCGCGACGGCGACGGACCAGCACAACCGCGCCGAAGATCAAGCCGCCGGCAAGGCCGAGCAGCAACAGGCCAAGGACGATCAGCCTGGGCCGTTGCTTGCCCATCGCATTGTCCATCAGCTGGTTCTGCGTGGTGTAGCCCTCGGGCAGGGGCTGGACGCCGACCCGGGCCTCGTAGGCGGCGTAATCGGCCAGCATCTGCCGGAAGAGCGCCGGCTCGGCCGTGGCCAGATCCGTCGTCTCGCCCGGATCCTTCGCCAGATCGTACAGCCGCCACTGGCCGTCGCCGACCGGAGGCATGTCGCGAACGATCTTGTGGCTGCCGCGGAACAGGGCCGCGTTGCCGGAAACCTCGATCCCGACCGCATCTTCCGGGCCGTAGGTCTCCCGGGCCGCTCCGGTCATCACGGGCAGCAGGCTGCGGCCGTCCATGGTCATCGCGTCGGGCTGGTTCCTCGCGCCCACCAGGTCCACGAGCGTCGGCGTGACGTCGGTGACAAAGGCTGCCGAACTCACCCTTGTGCCGGCCGGGACCCCCGGACCCGAGACGATCAGCGGCACGCGGATGCCGCCCTGGGAGGTGTAGAACTTGTAGCGGGCGCCGGGCGCCGATAGGGCCAGGGCCCACTCGCGGCCGATGAAGGCCAGACTGCCCTTCTCGCCCAACCCGTTCAGCGTCCAGCGATAGCCGTTGAGCATCATCCAGAGGTTCATGCCGGGCGCATGGACCGGGTCGCTGGGCTCGGGCCCGTTGTCGGAGGTGATCACGAACAGGGTGTTCTCGAGCTCGCCACGCGCCTGCAGGTGGGCCATCAGCCCGCCGATCGCGGCGTCCATCGCCTCCAGCATGCCGGAGTAGGCCTCCATGCTGCGGGCATAGATGGCCTTCTCCCGGGCGGTCAGCTGGTCCCAGCGGCGGGCATCGTCGGGCAGGCCGCGGACTGCGGCGTCGGCCGGGATCAGGCCGAGCGCCTTCGCCCGCGCCGCGCGATCCTCGCGCAGCTTCTCCCAGCCGGCGTCGAACCGCCCCTTGTAGCCATCCGTGTAAGCCTTCGGCGCCTGGACCGGGATGTGTACGGCCTGGAAGGCGAGGTAGGCGTAGAAGGGCTGCGCGCCGGCCGGGCGTTCGTCGATGTAGCCCTTCAGCCGGTCCACCATCATGTCCGAGGAGTAGTAGCTGTCCGGCATCTTCGCCGGCTTGCCGTCCTCGAACCACGGCGCGGTGTCGTAGTAGGGCATGTAGGGCCTGGGCCCCCAGTTGTCGGCGCCCGAGGCGTCCAGCGCCAGCGAGCGGTCGAAGCCGTTCTCGTTGGGCAGGGCGCCGGGGCCATGGCCCAGGTGCCACTTGCCGACCATCAGGGTGCGATAGCCCTCGACCTTCAGCCGGCGGGCGAGGGTCCAGACGCCGGGCGCGAACTGCAGGCCGTAGCCGGGCTTGTCCTTCTGCGAGGGCGGCAGGATCTCCTCGATCGTCGCCACCCCGGCCCGGTGGTTGTCGACCCCGGTCAGCAGCATGGCCCGAGACGGCGAACACAGCGGCGAGGAGTGGTAGGCGGTGAACATCGCGCCGCCCTTGGCCAGCCGGTCGATGTTGGGCGTCCGCGCCTCGCCGCCGAAGGCCCCGAAGTCCATCAGGGCGGCGTCGTCGACGACGATCATCACGATGTTGGGCCGCTTGGGCGGGGGCGGGGGCGGGCGCTCGGCGCGAACGGCCGCGACGGGCGCCATTGCCACAAGGGCCGCCATCGAAAGACTGATCAGGGACCGCAAGGTCCGGACCGGTGTCGCGCGCATGTGGCCTCCCCGAGGCTCGCGGGCGTCTCGGCGCGCCCATAAGTTACTCGAGAGTAACTCAAGCTGCGGCGCTGTCAAACCGGGCTGTCTAGTTCGAGAACTGCTCGGCGATCCGGAAGGCAGCCGGGAGGATCAGCACCCCCATCAGACAGGGGAAGATGAACAGGATCAGCGGGATCATCAGCTTGGCCGGCAGGGCCATGGCCTTTTCCTCGGCCCGCAGCATGCGCTTGGACCGCATGTCGTCGGAGAAGACGGTCAGGGTCTCGCCCAGGCTGGTGCCCATCTCCTCCGACTGTCGCAGCATGGTGGCCAGGGAGCGGGCGTCATCGATACCGACGCGCTCGGCGAAGGCGCCCCAGGCGTCCTTGCGGGCGCGGCCGGCCCGCAGCTCCAGGGTCAGGAACTTCAGGTGCTCCGCCAGATGCGGGTAGCGTCGGACCATCTCCTCGCCGACCCGGCTGACGGCGGCGTCCAGCGACAGGCCGGCCTCGACCGAGGCGACCAGCAGGTCGAGCAGATCCGGAAAGCCCTCGATGTACTCCAGCTCAAGCTTGCTGCGGCGGGCTTTCACCACCTGTTCGGGGCCCATGATCGCCGCGACCGCGAACACCGCGGCGACGCAGATGGCCAGCATGCCGCCGCCGCCGTTCAGGGCCCAGGGCACGGTGAACATCGTGGCCACCACCGCCAGCGCCAGGGCGGCCGCCTTGGCGCCGAGGTAGAAGGCGACAGCCTCGCGGTTGAACCAGCCGGCCTGGACCAGCATGGCCCGGATCGTCGACAGCTGGGCCGGGTCCTGGATCGCCATGCGGTCGCCCAGGCGCTTGACGCCGCTGACGACGCCGGCCACGGCGGCGGAGCTGGTGTCGGGACGTCCGGAGACGACGGTGTTGCCGGCCAGCCGAGCCCGCCGCCGGACGCCGATCCGCACCTCGCGCACGCCCAGCACGGCGACGCCGCCGACGCCCAGGGTGATCAGGGCGACGGCTGTCCAGGTCAGGAGGGTCTGAAGCTGCAGGGGGTCCATGGCGTCAGATCCGCATGTCGATCATGCGGCGCATGACCAGGTTGCCGAGGAACATCCAGCCACCCAGTCCCATCAGGCCGTACTGGATGAACTTTTCGTGGATGACATCGCCGTAGAACTGCGGGCTGGCGAAGGCGAGGATGCCCATGACCGCGAAGGGCGCCGAGGTCAGGATGATGGCCGAGGCCCGGCCCTCGCTCGACGCCGCCTTGATCTTCATCCGCATCTTGCCGCGCTCCCGCACCGCCTTGGCGTTCATCTTCAGCAGGCCGGTCAGGTTGCCGCCGGCGCGCTCCTGCAGGCGGATGGTGGCCGCGAACAGGTCGACGTCGGGGTGGCGGCAGCGGTCGGCCAGGCGCCCGACCCCCTGCTCCAGAGTGGCGCCGTAGGCGATCTCGTCGGCCAGCATGCCGAACTCGCTGCCCAGCGGGTCGGGCATCTCCCGGCCGACCAGGCCCACGGCCGTCGGCACCGGGTGCCCGGCCTCCAGGCTGCGCACGATGATCTCCAGCGCGTTGGGAAGCTGGGCGCCGATGCCCTTGGCCCGGGCGCCGGCCTTGATCTTCAGCCAGACGAAGGGCAGGCCGAGGCCGATGACCGGAGCCGCCGCCAGGCCGAACGCCCAGCTCTTGGCCAGCAGGAAGACGCCGAAGAAGGCGCCGATGGCGAGACCCAGCGCATAGGCGGCCCAGCGGCGCGGCTGATAGGTCGCGCCCGAGCGGATCACCAGGTCGGAGAACCAGCGGACCATGATCCGGCTGTCGCCCTTGTCGTCCAGCCCGCGCTGCTTGCGCAGCTCCAGGATCAGGGCCTCCAGCGAACCTGCAGCCTCGGCCACCGCGAGGCGCTTGTTCACCTTTCGCCTGGCGCCGGCGACGGTCACCAGCCCCCAGACCGCCTGGCCCGCGGCGAATACCGCCGCGAAGATCAGGATCAGGAAAACGATGCGCGGGTCGACGCTGTCCATCCGCTACGCCCTCCTACAAGGCTCGCTGCGGATCGAAGTTGGCCGGGTCATAGTGGATGCCCCGGCGGGTCATCTCGTCGAGGCATTTGGGGCGCAGACCCGTGGCGCGGAACTCGCCATGGACGGTGCCGTCCGGATCGGTCCGTGTACGGCGGAAGACAAAGATGTCCTGCATCTGAACGACATTGCCTTCCATGCCGGTGATCTCGGTGACGTTCATCACCTTCCGCTTGCCGTCCGACAGGCGCATCACCTGGACCACCATGCCGACCGCCGCCGCGATCTGGCCGCGCACGGCCTCGTTGGACAGGTTCATGCCGCCCATGGCCACCATCTGCTCCAGACGCGTGATGGCCTCGCGCGGGTTGTTGGCGTGGATGGTGGCCATCGAGCCCTCGTGACCGGTGTTCATGGCCTGGAGCATGTCGAAGGACTCCTCGCCCCGGACCTCGCCCAGGATGACGCGGTCGGGCCTCATTCGCAGGGCGTTCTTGACCAGTTCGCGCTGCCGGATCTCGCCCTTGCCCTCGATGTTGGGCGGGCGGGTCTCCATGCGCACGACGTGCGGCTGCTGCAGCTGCAGTTCGGCGGCGTCCTCGATGGTGATCAGGCGCTCCCGGGGGCTGATCGCCGCCGAACAGGCATTGAGCAGGGTGGTCTTGCCCGAGCCGGTGCCGCCGGAGATGACCATCGAGACACGGGAGTAGACCGCGCCCTGCAGGAACTCGGCCACACAGGCCGGCATGGCGCCGACCTCGACCAGCCTCTGGAAGCTGAGCGGCTTCTTGGAGAACTTGCGGATCGAGACGCAGGCGCCGTCGATGGTGATCGGCGCGATGGCCGCGTTGACGCGGCTGCCGTCGGCGAGACGGGCGTCGACCATCGGCGAGCTCTCGTCGATCCGCCGACCGACGGCGGCGACGATGCGGTTGACGATTCTCAGCAGGTGGTCGTTGTCGCGGAAGCGGACGGGGGTCAGCTCAAGCTCGCCGCGCCGCTCGACATAGACCTGGAAGGGACCGTTGATCAGGATGTCATTGATCGACTCGTCCTTGAGCAGCGGCTCGATGGGGCCAAGGCCGACCATCTCGTCGAAGACCTCGGCGCCCAGCTGGTCCATCTCGGCGCCGTTCAGCGCCAGCCGGCCGTCGCGGGCGAAGTCGCCGACCAGCCGGCGGACCTGACGACGCATCTCGCCCTCGTCCAGCTCGCCGAGCTTGGAGAGGTCGATCTCCTCGATGAGTTTGCCGTGCAGGCGCAGGCGCATGTCCAGCATGTCGTCCTGGGCCGGGGTGGGCGCGACGACGGGCTCGGGCGCCGGGATGACAGTCACCGTCGCGGCGGTCGGCGAGGGCTGGGCCGAAACCGGCGCGGCCTCGGGCGTCACCGCGCGGCGAAGGGAGAAGCGGCCCATCAGGCCACCCGCAGGTCTTGGGGATGAGACCCGGCCGGCGCGGCGATCAGACGGTCGACCAGGTCGGCCACATCCTTGACGATGCGTGACTTGGGCCGGTGCTCGCTGATCGGCCCGCCGAGATTGGCCGAGGCCGCCGCCGCCTCCCAGTCGGAGGTGATGCCCCCGGCCGCGCGCCGGCCCATGGCCTTCTCCGCCTCGGCCATCGAGGGCGCGGGCCCGAAGACCCGTTTGGCCAGCCGGTTGAGCACGATGCGGGGCGGCGGACCGCCGGGCAGCTCGTTCTCGATCTCGGCCGCCAGCGACCGGGCGGCCAGCAGGGCGGGTACGGTGAGCTCCGACACCACCAGCAGCTCGTCGGACCCGGCCAGAACGTCCAGCGTCCAGGACCGCCTGTGGCGGGGGGCGTCGACCACAACCGCGTCGTAGACCTGGCAGGCGACCTCCAGCAGCCTGAGCACCGCGTCCGCCGACGTGGTGTCAAAGGCATTGGGGTCGCGGGCCGAGGCCAGCAGGTCGACACCCCCCGGCGCGCCGGACACGAAGGCGTCCAGAAGCTGGGGATCAATCCGGTCCGCGGCCTGGGAGGCGCGGCTGAGCAGCATGTTGGCCGGGGCGCCAAGATAGGCGGCCGCCGCGCCGTCGGCCAGGTTCAGGTCGATCAGGCAGACCCGGCGCGGACCCGGCAGGCGCCGGGCGAGAGCGCAGGCCGTCTCGATGGCTAGCGTCGTCGCGCCTGCACCGCCGACCGCGCCCATGATGGTCCAGCAGCGTGACGGCGCGTTCAGCGTCGGCGCGGCCAGGGGGGCGACAAGCGGCGCGGAAGCGGCGACCAGGTCGGCGGCGGCAAAGGGCGCCTCGAGCACATCCGAACGGGGCAGGCGCATCAGATTGCGCACCAGCCCGGCCGGCAGGTGGTCGCCGGTCAACAGGGTGGGCGGCGGCGAGGCCCCCGCGCCGAGGGCGGCGATGGCCGCCGAGAGGGCCTCCGGTTCGAACGCGCCCGCCTCGATGAGGATCAGGTCGGGCGCGTCGCCGAACGCCCAGCGGGCCTGCAGGCGTTCTATCCCGGCGGTCTGCAGGGCAGCGTCCCGGAAAGCCTGGCCGGCCAGCTCGGCCAGCCCGGTCCCGACGATCAGTATGCGGCGTCCAGCGAAACTCATGTCAGCGCCTCAGGGAAGGGGACGATAGGCGTCGGCGGGCGGCGCCTTCATAGGACGGTCCAGCGCGATGCCCATCAGGATCAGGTCGATGGCGCTGGCCTCGCCTGAGCCCTCGAACGGATCGGGAGCCAAGGCCCGGCTCTGGGCGGCGGTCGTCAGACGGGGCGTGACCAGGATGACAAGTTCGGTCTCGGCCTTCTTCCAGCGCGCGGAGCGGAACAGGGAGCCCAGGACCGGCACCTCGCCGACCCAGGGCAGCTGACGCATCGTGTTGGCGTAGTCCTGCTGGAACAGGCCGGCGATGGCGAAGGTCTCGGTGTCCTTCAGCTCCACCGTGGTGGCGGCGCGGCGAACCAGCAGACCGGGCACCTCGACGCCGGCCAGGCGCAGGCTGGCGCGGCTGTCCAGCTGGCTGACCTCGGGCGACACCTTCAGCCGGATCAGGCCGCTGTCCTGGACGGTCGGGGTGAACTTCAGCGTCACCCCGAACGGCTTGAACTGGATGGTGATCTCGCCCTGGCCGTTGGGCACGGGATAGGGGAACTCGCCGCCGGCCAGGAAGGTGGCCTCCTCGCCGGAAATGGCCGCCAGGTTTGGCCGGGCCAGGGTGCGGATGACACCCTTCTCCTCCAGCGCCCGCAGGGTCGCCTCGATGGTGGTCGGGCCGAGGTTGGTGGATATCCCCAGCGTGCCCTGGGCGGCGTTGACGCCGATCAGGCCCGTGCCGGAGCCGAAGACGATGCCGGAGTTGTTGGCGATGTCGACGTTGATGCCGAAGTCCTTCAGCGAACTGCGGCTGGCCTCGATGATCCGGACCTCCAGCATCACCTGCTGGGCCGCCTCGACGGTCAGTTCGGAACTGACCCCGCCGGGGGCGTACTTCTCGGCGATTCCTTTGGCGCGCGCGGCGGCGGAGCTGGTCGAGACCTGTCCCGACAGCATCACGCCGCCGGCCAGGGCCGAGACGCGGATCGGCTCGCCGGGCAGGGCGGAACCGAGGTCGGCCTGCAGCGACTCGATGTCCTGGCCGACCCGGACGTCGATCACCTCGATCAGGCGGTGGCCGGCGTCGTAGATCAGGATGTTGGTCGTCCCCAGCGCCTTGCCGCGCACATAGAGGCTGCGGTCGGTGTTGGCGACGATCTGGGCGATGTCCGGCTGGGCGACGACGATCTCGCCGGCGGCGGCCATGAGGCGGAAGGCCGCCGACTTGTCCTTGGGCACCGTGATGGTGCGGCTGGGCGCCATCTCGCCGATCAGGCTGGACGAGACGAAGGACTGGGCGAAGGCGGGGACGGCGGGCGCGCAGGCGAGCGCGGCCGCGCACAGGATGGCGATGCGGCGCATGGTCAGCTCCCGAGGCGTTCGGTGGGGACGTTGACGACGGTCTTCCTGTCGCCCTCGGTGACCGTCAGGCCGCGCGCCGGCGCGGCGGCCGGTCGGGCGGCGGGCCGCCGCACCGTCTTGCGGGGCGCGTCCGAGGCAGGCGGGTAGTCACCATACAGCCCGGTGACCTCCCGGGCCGTCATCGGTCGAACCTCGACGATCTCCGTCGCGCCCGAGCGGCGCAGCGCCAGCGACAGGGTCCCGGCCTGACCCGCCACCGCCAGCTTGCCGGCGTCCTCGACGCTGACCTCCAGGGTCGCGGTCGACGGTTCGAACTTCTCGACCGAGGCGGGGTCGGCGACCATGTCCATGCCCAGGACTCGGACGTTCTGCAGCACCAGGGAGGAGACGATGACGCGGTTGCCTTCCGCGCCTTCGACGCCCGGCGCGGCGAGGGCGCGGGCCAGCAGCACATCGACCCGGTCGCCGGGCAGGACATGTCCACCGCCGCCGGCCACCTCGTTGACCTTGATGGTGTAGGCCCGCATGCCCGGATCGATCAGCGCCGCCACCGAGGGCTTCAGGCCCGGACCGCTGACCCTGGACGGCAGCAGGGCCTCTCGCGGCGCCAGGGCGGCCAGCGTGACCGGCCCGCCGCCGTCGCGGCCGAGCACCTGGGCGATCGAGGTGAAGGCGCCCTCCGGTATCGAGCTGGCAGGAACCTTGATCAGGGTAAGGTTCTTGGCTTCCAGTTTCGTCCCGTAAGGCACGGAGGTCGCCGCCGCGACGATGGAGGACATGGCGACCGAAGGCTGCGCTGCGGCCTTGCCCGGGCCTGACTGGGCGTTGGGCAACCAGACCTTGGCCACGAACAGGGCCCCGACGCCCAGAAGGGCGGACGCGCCAAGACTGGCGATGGTGGCGACTCGCATAGTGCGGACCCCGACTATAGAGTGTCGGTTTTCGACACTCTTCCCCTAACTTCAATTGGAGACTGCGGAGTAACCACTTGCGATATGTTCAACGAATACCCTGAACGGGTATAAACCTTGTACGTGTTCAGAGTATCAAGCTTAACCGGGATCAACCGTATTCAGCGTTGATGGCGCCGAATCCCGGCGACCCAGGTCGCGGCCACGGTCCTGTCGTCCCCCAGCACCATCAAGGCCATCATGATGTCTGCCAGATCGGTCGCGCCGTTCAGTCGGCGCGCGAGCAGAGGCGTGGCCGCCAGGTCCAAGGCGACGAAGTCAGCCTCGCGTCCCGGCTCGAATCCGCCGATGCGGTCGGCAAGGCCCAGCGCCCGCGCCCCGCCAAGCGTCGCCAGATAGAAGGCACGAAGCGGATCGAGCGTGGCGCCGCGCAGCTGGGCGACCTGTATCGCCAGACCCGCCGTGCGCGGGATCGAGAAGCTTGTTCCGGCCCCGACGTCAGATCCCAGCGCCGTCCTCACGCCATGGGCGTCCGCGCGGGCCAGGTCGAACAGGCCGCTGCCGAGGAACAGGTTGGAACTCGGGCAGTGTGCGATCACCGCGCCGGCGGCCGCCATCCTGTGCAGGGACCGGTCGGTCATGTGGACGCAATGGGCGAACACCGAGCGCGGGCCGACCAGCCCGAAGCGGTCGTAGACGGCGAGATAGTCACGGTCCGGGAACCGCTCCGCCACGAGCGCCAGTTCGCGCGGCGTCTCGGCCAGATGGGTCTGCATCCAGACGTGGTCGTGCCGGGCCAGCAGCGCCCCCGCCGAGGCCAGCTGCGCGTCGCTGGACGACAGGGCGAAGCGCGGAGTGACCGCGTAGCCGAGCCGGCCCCGCGATCCCCAGGCGCGGATCAGGGCCTCCGTGTCCGCCGCGCCGTCCTCGCAGGTCTCGGTCAGGCCCTCGGGGCCGAGGTCCATCATCGACTTGCCGGCGATCAGCCGCATGTTCCGGTTTAGCGCCGCCTCGAACAGCGCGGCGGTCGCCTCGCGGTGGACGCTGCCGAACACCATCGCCGTGGTCGTGCCGTTGCGCAGCAACTCGTCCAGGAAGGCCTCCGCCACCTCCCGCGCGTGGGCCGGGTTGGCGAAAGCCCGTTCGGCCGGAAACGTGCTGCGTTCCAGCCAGTCCAGCAGCGCGCCGCCCGGCGCGCCGATCATGTCGGTCTGCGGGAAGTGGACGTGGGCGTCGACGAAGCCGGGGGTCAGCAGGCAGCCGGGCAGGACCTCGACCGCGACATCGGCGGCCAGGGCCGGCGACAGCGCTGCCCAGTCGCCGGCGGCCGCCACATGACCGTCCTCGACAACCAGCAGGCCGTCCGGGTGGTGCACGCAGGCCGGCTCGTCGCTCACGCGCGGGTCGTCGACCATCCAGGCCAGGGCGGCGCGCCAGGCGCGAACATCGGACATGGCGGTATCTGGCGGATGTTGCGGCGAAGAGGCAAGCGGCGGTCCGCTCCCGGCGGGGAGGGGGCGTCCGAGGCTACTCCCCGCTCATCTTCAGGTGGATTTCCTCGGCGAAGTCCGGGAACGGCGGCGGGGCGTACTTCAGGGTGCCCATCTTCCCCGCCACGCACTGGGCGATCGGATGGTCGCTGGTGTGGCGGATGGCCTCGAAGGCGCCGGACTTGAAGCTGAGCACGACGGTGAAGTCAGGCCGCCCCGCGGTGTTGGCGCCGGGCGCACAGGCCTCGAAGATCGGCGGCATGGCCTTGGCCAGCGGCGGGTAGAGCCGGTTGAGGCGGTACATCTGCGCCTGGGGATCCTTCTCGTACGTCTCCGCCCGGGCCATGGCCTCGGCATAGGCGAGCGCGGTGTCGGGCGCGGCGGCGAGGGCGCCGATGGCGATGAGGACAGGCAGCATCAAGACGTGGTCTCCGGCGGGAGCCCCACCTCTACCGGGACAGATGGCGACAGCAACCCCGCTTGCCCCCTCCGCCTCACGGGCCTAATGCGATCCTTATGCAAGAGAGCGAAAACCTCATCGAGACCCTGTCCCTCGAACCGATCGAGATGAACCTGTTCCGGGGCGTCTCGCCGAACGACGGCTTTCCGAGGATCTTCGGCGGTCTGGTCATCGCCCAGGCGCTGATGGCCGCCTATGAGACGGTCGAGGACCGGGTCTGCCACAGCCTGCACGCCTACTTCATCCGGCCGGGCGATGTGAGCATTCCGGTGCTCTACGAGGTCGACCGCTCACGCGACGGCGGCACCTTCACGACCCGTCGGGTCATCGCCATCCAGAACGGCAAGCAGATCTTCAACCTGGCCGCCTCGTTCCAGGTGATGGAGGAGGGTCTGGAGTACCAGTCGACCATGCCGGCCCACCCCTCGCCCGAGTCGGTGGCCACGGAGATGGAGCAGGCGCTGGCCGAGAACCGCGACATCCCGGCCCAGATGATCGAGCACATGAAGCGCCGCCCGGTCGAGGTGCGCTGGCCCGACCCGCAGAACATTTTCAGCCCGGTGCCCAAGCCGCCGCGCAAGCAGGTGTGGATGCGGGCCAAGGCGCCGATCGGCGACTCCATCAAACTGCAGCAGGCGGCGCTGGCCTATGCCTCCGACATGGCCTTCATGGAGACCGCCCTGCGGGTCCACGGCCTGACCTGGCGCACCCGCGGGCTGCAGTCGGCGAGCCTGGACCACGCCATGTGGTTCCATCGGCCGACCAACTTCAACGAGTGGATGCTGTTCGACCAGGACTGCCCCTCGACCTCGCAGGGTCGCGGCTTCATCCGTGGCGAGATGTACACCCGCGACGGCGTGCTGGCCGCGTCCGTGACGCAGGAATGCCTGATGCGGGTGAAAACGTAGCCTTCCTCTCCCTCTTGGGAGAGGGGGACCGCCCGCAGGGTGGTGGAGAGGGATACGCCGCCGACAGCCGTCAGGGCGCGGTGGTCGACGTCATCCAGCGCCCGGATAACCAGCAGCCGGGAGCGCCTCCCGCTCCACCATGCTCCGCATGGACACCCTCTCCCAAGAGGGAGAGGGTGTCCCATCAGGCCTCTTCCAGCGTCCGCTCGACCTTCGCCGCCGCCGGCTTGCCGTCATAGACGAACTCCGGCGCGTCCAGGTCGACCTTGGGCAGGACGTCCTTCTCCATCCAGTAGTCCTGGCTGTGCTGCCACTCCGGCTTGTCGCCGCGGCGGGGCAGCAGGTGCATGCCGCGCTGCAGGTAGCCGGGGTTGAAGTTCTCGCTGTCGATCCAGTCGAGCAGCGGCATGTCCTTGTCTTCCGGCCGCAGCGCCACCTCGACCCGCTTGGAGCCCTGCTCGTCCATGTGCTTCAGCAGCCGGCAGACGAAGTCGCCCAGCAGGTCGGCGCGCAGGGTCCAGCTGGCCCGGAAGTAGCCGAACACCCAGACCATGTTGGGCACGCCAGTGAACATCATGCCGCGCCAGGTGACCGTCTTTCCGAAATCGAGCGGCTTGCCGTCGATCTCGAAGTCGATGTCGCCCAGGACGTTCAGGTTGAAGCCGGTGGCGGTGACGATGATATCGGCCTCCAGCTCCTGGCCCGATTTCAGCAGGATACCCTTCTCGGTGAAGCGGTCGATGTGGTCGGTGACCACCGAGGCCTTGCCCTCGCGGACGCCCTGGAACAGGTCGCCGTCAGGCACGAAGGCGATGCGCTGGCGCCAGGGGCGGTAGGTCGGGGTGAAATGCTTCTTCAGCATCTCCTCGTCGCCGCCCAGGCACATGCGGACGCCTTCGAGCAGCTCGTTCTTGACCGTCTCGGCCTCCTCGAACGAGCGCCTGGTGAACTGGGCCTGGTCGTGGAGCAGCTTGCGGCGGACGATCTCGTGGGTCCAGGCCGGGTCGACATCCAGCTCGCGCAGGATGTCGGCCAGCTCATTGGCGTTGCGACCGGGGATGAAGTAGGTCGGCGACCGCTGCAGCAGGGTGACATGGGCACAGTCGGCGGCGATGGCCGGCACGACCGTGGCCGCCGTGGCGCCCGAGCCGATGACCAGGACCTTCTTGTTCCTGTAGTCGAGGTCTTCCGGCCAGGTCTGCGGATGGATGATCTGGCCCTTGAAGTCGCCCATGCCCTCCCACTCGGGGGTGTAGCCCTCGCCCTGGCGGTAGTAGCCCTGGCACATCCACAGGAAGCCGGCGGTGAAGGTCACCGTCTCGCCGGTGTCGGCGCGGGTCGCCTCGATGGTCCAGAGGTTGTCGGCGCCGGACCAGCGGGCCTTGGCGATGCGGTGGCCGTAGCGGATGTGCCGGGCCAGATCGTCTTCCTCGATCACCTCGCCCATGTAGCGGAGGATCTCCCCGGCGGTGGCGATCGGGGCGCCCGTCCAGGGCTTGAAGCGGTAGCCGAAGGTGTAGAGGTCGCTGTCGGACCGGATGCCGGGATACGTGTGGGTCAGCCAGGTGCCGCCGAAATCCTCAAGCGCCTCCAGGACCACATAGGTCTTGTCCGGCTGCTGGTGCTTCAGGTGCCAGGCGGCGCCGACGCCGGAGATGCCGGCCCCCACGATGAGGACGTCGAAGTGATTGGCGGCTTGCTTGGCGGTCATGGCGTGCTCCGATCCCGGTCCCTCGGGAACGCCGCCTCAGGCCCGGACGGCGGGCCTGACGGGTCGCGGGCCGTTGGACACGGCTCCTTCCGGCGTTCCTCGGCCAGCAGCGTAACTCAGGAAAGCCGACTTTCGTTGATCGAAATCAACGAAAGTGATCATTGTTCACAAATAACGGAACGCTACTCGACCTCGACCGGCCGCACCGCGACGATCTGGCCTTCTGCGATCTTCACCTCCGGCACGGCCTCGCGGGTGAAGGGTAGGTACCAGGTGGCGCCGCCCTCTTCCGGGATGATCTCGAGAATGTCGCCGGCCCCGAAGTCCTGCACCGATTTCACCTTGCCGACCGGCGCCCCGGCCGGGTCGACCACGGCCAGGCCGATCAGGTCGGCGAGGTAGAACTCGTCTTCGTCCGGTTCGGGCAGGGCGTCACGGGGGACGAAGAGGCGCAGACCGCGCAGGGCGTCGGCCTGCTCCTTGGTCTCCACGCCGTCGCAGCGGCAGATCAGGCCGCCCTTGGCCTCCCGCGCGGTGGTGATGACGAGGGCGGGGGAGCCGTCCTGGCGCATCAGCGCGCGAAAGCGCGCCAGCGCCAGGGGCTGTTCGGTGAAGGCGGCGATCCGCACCTCGCCGCGGACGCCGAAGGCGCCCGCGACGCGGCCGACAGCAAGGAGGCGGTCGGCCGACATGCGGCGCTAGGCTTTTTCTTCAGTCGCTTCGGCGGCCGGGGCCTCTTCGGCGGCGGCTTCAGGAGCAGCTTCAGCAGCGGGAGCTTCTTCAGCGGCGGCTTCGGCGGCCGTAGCCTCTTCGGCGGCGGCTTCCGGAGCGGCTTCTTCAGCAGCGGCCTCGACCGGGGCTTCCACTTCGGGTTCCGGCTCCGGAGCCGGCGGGTTGGCGGCCAGTTCGGCGGCGGCGGCGGCGCGGTCGGCTTCACGCTGGGCGCGTTCGGCGGCGCGTTCCTCGGCCTTCTTGCCGGGCTTGCCCTTGGTCGGGTTGTTGCCGTGAGCCCACTGGCCGACGCCTTCAGCGGCCAGGAAGCGGGCGACGCGGTCGGTCGGCTGGGCGCCCTTGGCGATCCAGGCCTGGATCGACTCGAGCTTCAGCACGACGCGCGGCGCCGGACCGTCCTTGGGCAGGAGCGGGTTGTAGGTGCCGACCTTCTCGATGAAACGGCCGTCGCGGGGCGAGTGGCTGTCAGCGACGACGATCGAGTAGTAGGGGCGCTTCTTGGCGCCGCCACGGGCGAGACGGATCTTCAGCATTTCGGGTAGTCCTCTGGTCTGAATTCTATTTCTTGAAGGGGTTGAAACCGGGAGGCAGCGAGGGGCCGCCGAGGCCCGGAAGCCCTCCCGGGGTGGGTGCGCCGCCGCCCAGGCCCTGAAGCCTCTGCTGCAGCTGTTCGAGTTCCTTGGGGTCCGGAGCGGCCTGCTTGCCGCCCCCGAGGCTTTTCAAGCGGTCGTTGCCACCGCCGCCCAGCATGGAGGCCATGCGGGCCAGGCCGGCGCCGCCGTTGCGGGTCATCATCTTCATGGCGTCGGCCATCTGCCGGTGCTGCTTGAGCAGGCGGTTGACTTCGCTGACCTCGACTCCGGCGCCGGCTGCGATGCGGCGCTTGCGCGAGGCGGCCAGGATGTCGGGCTTGCGCCGTTCCTGTTTGGTCATCGAGCCGATGATGGCGCGCTGCCGTTTGATCATCCGGTCGTCCATGCCGGACTCGGCGATCTGCTTCTTCATCTTCTGGACGCCGGGCAGCATGCCCATCAGGCCTTCCATTCCGCCCATCTTCTCCATCTGGGCCAGCTGGTCGGACATCATCTCCAGGTCGAACTGGCCCTTGGCCAGCTTGCGGGCCATGGCCTCGGTCTTGGCCTGGTCGAGGTCCTGCGCGGCCTTCTCGACCAGGGCGACGACGTCGCCCTGGCCCAGGATACGGCCGGCCACGCGGCGGGCGTCGAAGACGTCGAGCGCCTCGACCTTCTCGCCGGCGCCGAGGAACTTGATCGGCAGGCCGGTGACGGCTCGCATCGACAGGGCCGCGCCGCCGCGCCCGTCGCCGTCGGCGCGGGTCAGCACCAGCCCGGTCAGCGGCAAACGCTCGTGGAAGGCCCGGGCGGTGCGCACCGCATCCTGGCCGGTCAGGCTGTCGGCGACCAGCAGGGTCTCGGTGGGCGAGGCGATCTGCGCGATCTGCGCCGCCTCGCTCATCATCTGCTCGTCCAGCGTGGTGCGGCCGGCAGTGTCGAGGATCAGGACATCGTAGCCGCTGAGCTTGGCCGCCTGCACGGCCCGGCGGGCGATGTCGACGGCGCTCTGGCCGGCGACGATCGGCAGGGTGTCGACGCCGATCTGGGTTCCCAGCGTGGCCAGCTGCTCCATCGCCGCCGGGCGGCGGGTGTCGAGCGAAGCCATCAGGACCTTCTGGCGGTCCATCTTCGTCAGCCGCAGCGCCAGCTTGGCGGCGGTGGTGGTCTTGCCCGAGCCCTGCAGACCGGCCATCAGGATGATCGAGGGCGGGTTCAGCGCCAGCTGCAGGCCGGTCGGCTCCTCGCCGCCCAGCATCTCGACGAGGCCGTCGTAGACGATCTTCACCACCTGGTCGGCGGGGCGGATCGAGCGGATCACCGCCTCGCCGAGCGCGCTCTCACGGGCCCTGGCGATGAAGTCCTTGACCACCGGCAGGGCGACGTCGGCCTCGAGTAGCGCGACGCGAACCTCGCGCAGCGCCTCGTCGATGTCCTTCTCGCCGAGCACGCCACGCCCGGAGAGCCGGTCGAACACGCCGCCAAGTCGTTCTGTAAGGCCTTCGAACATTCGGGTTCTGAACCGTCATTCAGGTCGGATGGCCCAAACGCAATTCGCCCCCGTGGACGATCACGTCGACGGGGGGCCTCGCCGTCCTCGTCCTGCCATGAAGTCCGGCCGGGGTCGTGACGGTAGAGGGCGCTGAACTGCATCTGCGCCGGAAGGCGGGCCTTATGCGCGGAAAGGGCCGGGAAATCAAGGCGGACGAGTCAGGGACGCGTCCTGACCCGCCCGGACAGGAAAGGGCCGCGGCGCTTTCGAACCGCGGCCCCTGTATCGGGTCTAGTTGGTCGGGAAGCCCCGGACCTTGAGCAGCGCCTTCACGTCCGGATCACGGCCGCGGAAGCGGCGATAGGCGTCGGCCCGGTCGGTGGTGTTGCCCTCGGCCAGGATGATCGCCTTGTAGCGTTTGGCGATGTCCGGATTGAAGACGTCGCCCGACTCCTCGAAGTAGGCCCAGGTGTCGGCGTCCATCACTTCCGACCACAGGTAGGAATAGTAGCCGGCCGAGTAGGCGTCGGAGGTGAAGAGGTGATTGAACTGCGGCAGGCGGTGCCGCATCACGATCTCCTTGGGCATCCCCAGCCGGGCCAGGCTTTCGCGCTCGAAGGCGTCGATGTCGGCCGGCGGCGTGGCCTGGGTGTGCAGGTCCATGTCGACCAGGGCCGAGGACAGGTAACTGACCGTCGCGTAGCCCTGATTGAAGGTGCCCGAAGCCTCGATTTTGTCGACCAGGGACTGCGGCATCGGCTGACCGGTTTCGACATGCTTCATGAACCCGTCCAGGATCGGCCGGCTCAGCACCCAATGCTCGTGAACCTGCGACGGGTACTCCACATAGTCGCGGGGCGTGTTGCCCAGCGCCGGATAGGTCACCGTCGAGGACAGGTAGTGCAGGGCGTGGCCGAACTCGTGGAACAGGGTCTGCGCGTCATCCAGCGAGATCAGCAGCGGCTGGCCGGCCTCGGCCTTGATGAAGTTGTTGTTGTTCGAGGCCAGCACGTTCTCGGGGCCGTCGTAGGTCGAGTGCGCGCGGTAGGTGGTCATCCAGGCGCCTGAGCGCTTCCCCGGGCGCGCGAAGTCGTCCGAGTAGAACAGGCCGATGTGACGGCCGCTGGCCTTGTCCTTGACCTCGAAGACCTCGACGTCGGGATGGAAGCCCGGGACGGTTCCGGCGGCCAGCGGGATGAAGTCGAAGCCGTACAGGCGTTCGGCCATGTAGAAGGCGCCGCGCTTGACGTTGTTGAGCTCGAAGTAGGGTTTCATCTCGTTGGCGTCGAGGTCGTACTTCGCCTTCCGGACCTTCTCGGCGTAGTAGAGATAGTCCCAGGGCTCGATGTCATGGCCGGCGATCTGGCGCATGTCGGCCACTTCCTCGACGACGCGCGCCTTGGCCGGGGCCCAGACGCGGTTCATCAGGTCCATCGCCTTGGCCGGGGTCTTGGCCATCGTGTCCTGCATCCGCCAGTCGGCGTGGTGAGCGAAGCCGAGAAGCTTCGCCCGTTCGGACCGCAGCTTCACGATCTGGGCGATGGTGGCGTTGGTGTCATTGGCGTCGCCGTTGTCGCCGCGGTTCACGAACTTGCGCCAGACCTGCTCGCGAAGGCCCCGGTCGTTGGCGAAGGTCAGGAACGGATCGACGCTGGAGCGGGTGTTGACAATCACCCAGCCGGCGACGTTGCGGCTCTTGGCCGCCCCGGCCGCGGCCGCCTTGTTCGAGCTCGGGAGACCGGCCGTGCCGGCCTCGGTCGGGATGACCGTCCAGGTCTTCTCGTCGGCGACGACCTTCTGGCCGAAGCTGGTGAAGACATTGGACAGGGCGGTGTTGATCCGGCCCAGCTCGGCCTTGCCCGCCGCGTCCAGCGCCGCGCCGTTGCGCACGAAGCTGTCGCGGCTGCGGGTGGCCACGCGGGTCTGTTCGGCGGTCAGTCCGGCGGCGCCGGCGCCGTCGGCCACGGCCTTGACGCGCTTGAACAGCGCCTCGTTGAAAGTGATCTCGTCACTGGCCGCCGACAGCAGGGGCGACACCTCGGTGTCGATGGCCTCGTAGTCGCTCGAGCCGATGTTGCCGGTCATCACGCCGAAGATCGACAGGGCGCGGTCCAGCGGCGCGCCGGCCATCTGCATGGCGACGAGGGTGTTGGCGAAGGTCGGAGCCGCGGGATTGTTTGCGATCGCCAGAAACTCGGCGCGCTGAAGCTCGATGCCCTCAAGGATGGCCTCGCGCAGCTTGGGGGCCGTCACCTTGTCCCACGGAGGCACGCCGCCGTAGGGGCCGGTCCAGGTCTGCAGAAGTTCAGCCCGGGGCGTCTGCTTCGGCAGCACGGCGCGGGCGACGGCGGCGTCTTCAGCCAGGGTGGCGGGAGCGGCGCCGCCCCCGATGAACCCGCGAGCCGAGGCGCAGCCGGAAAGGGCGAAGAGGCTCGCGCCCCCGATGAGTAGTTCACGTCGGTGCATGATCGCTCCGTGATCGAAAAAAGCTTTGGTCCGGACCCTAGGCGCATTCCGCCCGACCGTCACCTGAACGGACTGTAATGACCGTCATGTGCTTCCGTTAGGCGAAGCGGACCTCTAAAGCGGAAGTCATGTCCATCGGCGTCTTTGATTCCGGCGTGGGCGGCTTGTCCGTCCACCGCGCGCTCGTCGAGCGCTTCGCAGCGGCCGACTTCATCTATCTCGCCGATCAGGCCAATGCCCCCTATGGCGGCCGCCCGGGCGAGGAGATCGTCGAGCTGACCAAAGCGGGTTGCACCCGCCTGTTCGAGGCCGGGGCGAGCGTGATCGTTCTGGCCTGCAATACCGCCTCGGCCATCGCCCTGCGCCGACTGCAGCAGACCTGGCTGCCCGGCTACCGGCGCGAGACCGGACGGGCGCTGAATGTGCTGGGGATCATTGTCCCGACCATCGAGGCGGCCACCGGCCTGCCCTGGGAGCACGAGGCCGAGCGCCGCGGCGAGCAGGTGCAGAAGGTCGACGTGCTGGGCGTCTTCTCCACGCCGGGCACCGCCGGCAGCCGGGTCTTCGAGATCGAGATCGACAAGCGCAAGCAGGACCTGGCGGTATTCTCCGAACCCTGTCCCAATCTCGCAAGGCTGATCGAGCAGGACGCGTCGCGCGCGGTTCTGGCCGCCGAGATCGCAGGCCATGTCGACGCCCTGCGACGTCGCATCGGCCGCCATCCGGACCGGGCCGTCCTGGGTTGCACCCACTACGAGATCGTCGCCGACCTGTTCCGCGAGGCCCTGCCGCCGGGCACGCCGCTGATCCACCAGCCGGACTCCACGGCCGACGCTTTGACCCGCTATTTCGAGCGCCACCCGGAATACGACCTGGGAACCTCAGGCGGCCGGCGGTTCCTCACCACCGGGACGCCTGGGCCGCAGAACGACCTGGTCGCCGCCTTCTGGGGCGCGCCGCTGGCGTTCGAGGCGGCATAGGGCCGGCGCGAACCCGGCCTCAGGTCTCGTGGGGCGCCCTTACCGGTTCGCTGGCGGTGCGCAGCAGCTGCGCTTCCGGAAAGAAAAAGGTCACCACCGGGATCAGTAGCGCGGCGACGGCCAGGCAGGCGACGGAAAGTCCAAAAGTCCAAAGCACGTCGTACCGATCCCGGAGGGCGCGCCAGGCCGGAGCGGTTCGACCGCCGGGGCGGTTCACTCTCGACGGCGGCGCTCACTCCCCAACCGATGCAGGGCCTGGAGGTTCCGATGACCCGGAAGACCGGGAGCTCCTCGCCCGTTCGGGGGGGGCTGGGCCGAGGAGCTCCCGGGCCACGCGGCCCCCTGGGGGGCAGGCCGCGTGGTTGGACCGGATCGGCGCGGTCGATGCGCGCCGGACAAGGGCGAGAATAGGTGGCGACACGGTACAAATCCAATCGATCTTTCTTTTCGAAACCATAGAGTGGGTCATTGCTGCGGGGCGGGGCGAGGTCTATCGTCGGCCATGCTCCCCACCCTGCGACAGCTCCAGTATCTGCGGCTTCTGTCCGACCACGGCTCGTTCAGCCGGGCGGCGGAGGCGGCCCATGTCACCCAGCCCACCCTGTCGGCCGGCATCGCCGAGCTGGAGAAGATCCTCGGCGCCCCGGTCGTCGACCGCGCCCGCTCCGGTGTGATCCTGACCGCCGCCGGCGAAGAGGCCGTTCGCCGCGCCCGCGTCATCCTCGATCAGGCCGAGGACCTCGTGCAGGCCGCCCAGGGCGCCGGCCAGCCCCTGAGCGGGCGGTTCAGGCTGGGCGTCATCCCGACCATCGCCCCCTTCCTGCTGCCCCGCGCGCTGCCGGTGCTGCGCACGACGTTTCCCAAGCTGCGGCTGTTCCTGCGCGAGGACCTGACCCACCGGCTGATCGCGTCCCTGCGGGCCGGCGCCCTGGACGCGGCCCTGATCGCGCTGCCCTACGACATGGCGGGCCTGAACTGGGCCCATGTCGCCGACGACGAGCTGCTCGCCGCCGTGCCCGACGGCCATCCGATCCTGGGCAAGTCCAACCGGATCAATCCGGAAAGCCTGGCCCCCAAGGACCTGATCCTGCTGGAGGACGGCCATTGCCTGCGCGACCACGCCCTGGCCGCCTGCGGCCTGGAGCCGCCCAGGTCGACGGACGAGGAGACCTTCGCCGCCACCTCCCTGCCGACCCTGGTGCAGATGGTCGGCTCGGGGCTGGGGGTCTCGTTCCTGCCAGCCATGGCCGTCAACGCCGGCCTGACCGAGCACGTCAACGTCACCACCCGACCCCTCCAGGCCGAGCACCCCAGCCGCGAGATCGTCGTCGCCTGGCGCGCCGGCTCCAGCCGCGCGGCGGAGGGCCGGCTGCTGGCCGAGGTGCTGCAGGCGGTGTGAAACCGGGTCCGGGAAAGCGCGGGCGCGATCATCCGTCCACGCCGTGACTGACACGAATCCGTCGCGGAACCATCACCCGCGCGTCTCACCGTTTGATTACAGGGTGCGTCGATTTGCAACGCGCGCCGAGACCCCAAACCGGGCGGGTGCGCTCACGGGGGATATCCGATGAAGAAGTCCGCGCTGTTCGCGCTCGCGGCGCTCGCGCCGCTCGCGCTCGCCACTCAGGCCATGGCCGCCGACGAGGCGATCGCCACCGCTGATCCGACCACCGTCGAGGAACTGATCGTCACCGGCGAGATCGTCTACCGCAACCGTACCGAAGATGCCGCGCCGGTCCTGTCCTACGATCAGGGCTATTTCCAGCGCTTTGAGCCGGTCTCGGCCGGCGACGCCCTGAAGCGCGTGCCGAGCGTGACCTTCCTCTCGGACGTTCTGGAATCGGACGGCGCCCGCCTGCGCGGCCTCGACCCCGGCTACACCCAGATCCTGATCAACGGCGAACGCGTCCCCGGCGCCTCGGGCGACCGCTCGTTCTTTGTCGACCGCATCCCGGCCGAACTGCTGGAGCGCATCGAAATCATCCGCGCCCCCTCGGCCAACCGTAGCGGCGACGCCATGGCCGGCTCGCTGAACATCGTCCTGCGCGACTCGGCCAGCCTCGACGGCGGCTACGTCCGTGGCGGCCTGACCTACTACGATGACAAGGAATTCGCCGAGAACCTCGGCTTCTACTGGGGCGGCGCCCTGGGTGAAGGTCGGCTGCTGATCGGCGCCAACGTCCAGGGCCGCCGGTCGCCGAAGCTGAAGACCAGCTTCCGCTACGACGCGCCGGGCGGCACGCTGGTGAACATCGAGGACCAGACCGACACCCGCGACGGCACCGACTACTCGTTCAACGCCAACTACGTCACGCCGTTCGCCGGCGGCGAGCTGACGCTGGACGGCTACTTCGTCCGCACCGACCGGGTCCAGGACGAGGACTCGCTGGAGTACCGCAGCGGCCTGCGCAACGACGCCAACCTGCTGACCGTCAACGACAACGACCTGGACATCGTCACCGACAGCTGGTCGCTGCGCGGCAAGTTCGTCGTCGAGATGCTGGGCGGCGAAAGCAAGTTCAAGCTCGGCTACGCGGCTGTGACCGACGAGCAGTTCGAGTTCGAGAAGGAACTCGAGTTCCTGCGCGATGTGACCCCGACCCCGGACGCCGACCGCTTCACCCACGACAACACCGACACCGATCTCGAAGACACCGAACTGTCGGCCGAGTTCGAACACGAGCGTGACCTGGGCGGCGCGAAGCTGACCTTCGGCCTGCAGTACAACGCCAAGGATCGTAATCTCGCCCTCCTGGACGCGCGCTCGCGCTTCAACATCGCCAACGACGTCAACAGCGGCTCGACCTTCCCGGCTCCGCAAGTGTTCGTTGTGCGCAGCGACGTCGACGTCAACATCGAGGAAACCCGCCTCGATCCGTTCGTCATGCTGTCGGGCAAGAACGAAGGCCTGCGCTGGGAAGTCGGCCTGCGCTACGAGACGACGGAAACCACGATCACCGACGACAGCCTGGGCGTCGCCCCGGCCGACCGGCTCACTGAGAACGACTACACGGTGCTGCTGCCGTCCGCGAACCTGCGCATCAACGTCGGCGAGGGCGGCCGGATCAACCTGTCGGCCGGCCGCACCGTGCGCCGCCCGAACTTCGACAAGCTGCAGCCGATCCTGCTGGTCGAGGAGTACGGCGACGACGACTTCATCGGCAACCCGGACCTGCAGCCGGAAACGGCCTGGGGCTTCGACATCGGCTATGAGCGTCGTCTCGGCTCGCGCGGCATCGTCGGCGTCAACTTCTTCTACCGCGATGTCACCGACCTCATCGAGGACGTGAACACCGGCCTGGAAGGCGACGGCGGCCCGGGCACCTTCATCTACTCGGTCGACAACGTCGGCGACGGCAAGGTGATGGGTCTTGAGTTCGACCTGTCGACCCCGCTGTCGTTCATCGGCCTCGACAACACCGGCGTGTTCCTGAACTACAGCTGGCTGGACAGCGAAGTCACCGACTTCGCCGGCGACCGTCTGTTCAATGACCAGTCGAGCTACGTCTACAATATCGGCTTCATCCAGGACATTCCGACCTGGGCCGCCGCCTTCGGCGTCACCTACCGCAAACAGGGCGACGCCTTCGGCCGCGTCGCGCTGGAAGAGATCGACACCGAATACGGCGCCGACCTCGAAGCCTTCATCGAGAAGCGCTTCGGCGAAAGCTTCGTGGTCCGCCTGACCGGCCAGAACCTGCTCGACGCGTCCAAGGACGAAGTGTTCGACAAGTTCGGCACGCTGGCTGACCAGGCCGCCCGCTCGTATGACGAGTACGAGCTTGAAACCGAAAAGGCCGGCCCGGTGTTCCAGCTGACCGCCCGCTGGGCGTTCTAGGACAACACCGTCATGGCCCGGCTTGTCCGGGCCAGGGCTGACGACACTGTCGAAGGGGCGCGGAGCAATCCGCGCCCCTTCTTCATGCGTGCTACGTGCGCGTCGAACCCTCGACAGGTCAGCCCATGAGGTGCCGGACGCACGGGCGTGAAAAAGGCCCCTGTCTCACGACGGGGGCCTTTTCTGTTCCCGCGGCAGGAAGCCGATCAGTCGATCAGCTGCTGGCTCAGATAGGTGAACTCCAGCGCATAGCGCGTCGCGCTCTCCTCGAGATTGGCGGCGGCGGAGTGACCGCCATCGATGTTCTCGTAGTAGACGTAGTCGTAGCCGAGCTCTTTCATCCGCGCCGCCATCTTGCGGGCGTGGCCCGGGTGGACCCGGTCGTCCTTGGTCGAGGTCTCGATGAAGGCCTTCGGGTACTTTCGGCCCGCCTTCAGGTTCGAATAGGGATCGTAGGCCGCGATCCAGGCCCGCTCCTCCGGCCTGGCCGGATCGCCGTACTCGCCGACCCAGGACGCGCCGGCGCCCATGCGGGTGTAGTTGAGCATGTCGAGCAGCGGCACCTGGATGACGATGGCGTTGTAGAGGTCCGGCCGCTGGGTCAGGGCCACGCCCATCAGCAGGCCGCCGTTGCTGCCGCCCATGGCGCCCAGGCGCCGCGGGCTGGTGATCTTGCGGTCGATCAGGTCCTGAGAGACCGCGAAGAAGTCGTCGTAGACCTTCTGACGGTCGCCCTTCAGGCCGGCCTGGTGCCAGGCCGGACCGTACTCGCCGCCGCCACGGATGTTGGCCACGACATAGACGCCGCCGCGCTCCAGCCACAGCTTGCCGACCGTCGCCGAGTAGCCCGGCGTCATCGACACCTGGAAGCCGCCGTAGGCGTAGAGAAGCGTCGGGGCCTGGCCGTCGTACTTCAGGTCCTTCGACCGGACGACGAAGTAGGGGACCTTCGTCCCGTCCTTCGAGGTGGCGAAGAACTGCTCGACCACATGGCCGTCGGCGTTGAACCGGGCGGGCGAGGCCTTGATCGTCTCGACCTTGCCGCTCGCCGCGTCGGCCAGCCAGTAGGTGGTCGGGGTCAGGTAGTTGGTGACGCTGACGAACAGCCGGTCATCGGTGTCGGAGGCCGAACCCAGCCCGATAGTGGCGTTACCCGGCAGGTCCAGAGCCTTGCTGGTCCAGCCGCCGGCGGCCGGGGTGTAGACCAGCGCCTTGCCCTTCACATCCTCGAACAGGGCGATGATGAGCCGGTTGCGGGTGATGGTCACGCCCTCGATTGACTGACGGGCGGTCGGACGCAGGATCAACGCCGGGTGCGCCTTGACGGGATCGGCCTTGAGCGCGGCAAGGTCAAAGGCGGCGAGGTCGCCCTGCTTGAGGCCGTGGGCGTCCCAGTCCTGTTCCAGACTGAAGACCAGCCGGCCCTGCACCAGGCCCTGGATCGAACTCTTCAGCGGGAAGGGCAGCTTGACCGGACCCTTGTCGGTGATCAGGTAGTACTCGCTCTCGAAGAAGCTGGCGGCGCGGGACAGCATCACCGCCTGGACGGCGCCGTCGGCGTCGCGCAGCACGAAGGGCGAGACGGCGACGTCGTCGACCGTGCCCCGGAACAGCTCGGTCGCCGCCGACAGCGGCTCGCCGCGCGTCCAGCGCTTGACCACGAAGGGATAGCTCGACTTCGTCATCGTGCCCTCCCCCCAGTCACGCGCGACCAGAAGGGTGTCGCGGTCGACCCAGGTGACGTTCTGCTTGCCTTCCGGCATCACGAAGCCATCGGTCAGGAACGTCTTCGTCACGGTGTCGAACTCGCGGTAGACGACCGCGTCCTTGCCGCCGTCCGACAGCGAGACCAGGCAATACCGGTCCTCGGGGGCCAGGCAGCTGGCGCCTTTGTAGACCCAGTTCCTGCCTTCGGCCTTCGCCAGGGCGTCAATGTCGAGCACCGTCTCCCAGACCGGCTCGGCGGTGCGGTAACTGTCCAGCGTTGTCTTGCGCCAGATGCCCCGGACATGGGTGGCGTCCTGCCAGAAATTGCTCAGCTTGCCGTCGCCGGAAAAGCTGACGCCGGCGATGCGGTCCTTCGCCTGCAGGATGGTCAGAGCCTCGGCGCGCATGCCGGCATAGCGGGGATCGGACTGCAGGGTCGGCAGCGAGGCGGCGTTCTCCGCCCGCGCCCAGGCCATGGCCCGATCACCCTCGATCTCCTCCATCCAGGTGTAGGGATCCTCAGGGGTCGGCGGCGGAACGGGCGGGGCGGCGAAAGCGGTCAAGGCGGTCAAACTCATGGCGGCGGCTAGGAGGTACGATCGCATTCTCAATCCATCAGCTGACGTGAAAGGTAGGTGTAGTGCATGGCCCAGCGCCTGGCGTTGGCGGCCGGGTCGGCCGCATTGGCGTGGCCGCCGTCGGTGTTCTCGAAATAGAGGTAGGGTGCACCGACCTCGCCCAGCCGCGCCGCGAACTTGCGGGCATGGCCGGGGTGAACGCGGTCATCCTTTGTGGAGGTGGTGATGTAGGCCAGCGGATACTTCACCCCGGGCCGGATGGCCTGAAAGGGGCTGTACGCCGCGATCCAGGCCGCTTCGTCCGGCTTCGTCGGGTCGCCGTACTCGCCGATCCAGGACGCCCCGGCCGGCAGCAGGTGGTAGCGCATCATGTCCAGAAGCGGGCTCTCGACGACCACGGCGTTCCACAGGTCCGGTCGCTGGGTCATCGCCACGCCCATCAACAGGCCGCCGTTAGACCGGCCATAGGCGCCCAGACGGCGCGGGCTGGTGATCCCGCGACGGATCAGGTCCTCGGCGACGGCGTAGTAGTCGTCATAGGCCCGCTGGCGATTGCCCTTCAGCGCCGCCTGGTGCCAGGCCGGACCAAACTCGCCGCCGCCGCGGATGTTGGCCACGACGTAGGTGCCGCCCCGCTCGAGCCAGAGCTTGCCGATGACAGGGTCGTAGAGCGGCGTCTTGCTTATCTGGAAGCCGCCGTAGGCGTGCAGCAGGGTCGGGTCCTGCCCGTCGTGCCTGTGGCCCTTCGGGTGGACGATGAAGTAGGGGATCTTCGTACCGTCCTTCGAGACGGCCTCCTTCTGTTCGACGACATGGGTCGAGGCGTCGAACCGGGCAGGCAGGGTCTTCACTACGCTAGCCTTGGCGTACTTCAGCGGCGCGTAGCGCAGGCGGGTCGGGGTGGTGAAGCCATCTTCGGTGAAGAACAGGCCGTCGCCGGAGTCGGCGGCGGCGAGGATGGCGACCGCCGCGTTGTCGAGCCCCTCCATGGTCTCGGCCCGCCAGCCGAACTCACCGCGATCCTCGAAGCTCATCAAACGCCCGCGGACATTGTCGTAGACCACGGCGGCGACGCGGCCTTCTGTGACCGCCACCTGGTCGATCGACTGGCGTTCTGTCGGGACCAGAAGCGTGCAGGGGTCGCAGTTGTTGCTGATGACAACCACGTCCTTCGGGTCGGCGAGGTGCTTGCCGAGGGCCTTGTCCACCGTGATCGCGAGTAAGGTCCCGGCCGGGAAGACCCGCGGCTCCCGGTCGTTGGCGAAGCGCTGGAAGGCCCATGACTCCTCGAGCGTCACGATCAGGTCGCCGCCGACAAAGCCCTGGATGGTCGAGCGCTGCGGAAGCTGCGTCTTGACCACGCCCTGGTCGGTGAGGATCGCGTATTCGGTGTGGAAGAAGTCGACGCCCCGCTGGAGGACGACAACGCGCCGGCCCTGGCTGTCGCGGTAGACGGCCGGGGTGACGCTGACGTCCTTGACCCCGCCGCGATAGACCTCGACCGCCGCCGCCAGCGGCTGGCCGCGCTTCAGCGTCTTCACCACGAAGCCGTAGCCGGACTCCGTCGTCGTTCCGGGCCCCCAGTCGCGCGTCAGGATCAGGGTGTCGGCGTCCAGCCACTCCACCGTCTGCTTGCTTTCCGGCAGCCGGAACCCGCCCTCGACGAAGGTCCGGGTCTTCAGGTCGAACTCGCGGATCTCAACAGCGTCCTTGCCGCCGTTGCTGAGGCGCACCAGACACCGGTCGTGGGTGACCGGCCGGCAGTCGGCGCCCTTCCAGATCCAGTTGGCGTTCTCGGCCTTCGCCAGGGCGTCGACGTCGAGCACCGTCTCCCAGGCCGGAGCGTCCGTGCGATAGCTGTCGAGGGTCGTGCGCCGCCAGAGGCCGCGCACGTTGGTCGCGTCCTGCCAGAAGTTGAAGACGTCGGCGCCGTGGAAGGTCGGCATCGGGATACGATCCTTGGCCGACAGGATCTTCAGCGCCTCGGCTTCCAGCCCCGGGTACCGCGCGTCGCCGGTCAGGGTCGGCAGAACCTTCGCGTTCTCGGCCCGGACCCAGTCCATCGCCTTGTCGCCATCGACGGACTCCAGCCATTCGAAGGGGGCGGTCGCGGCCAGAACCGGGGTGGCGGCGAGCACGGCCATTGCGGCCAGGGCGGACAATTTCATGAGAACAGACCCGAAGAACGCGAATTATGGGTCGAGCATAGGCGGCGCGGCAGCCACAGCAAGGCCGGGGCGCCTATTCCTCGTTCGGGATGTTCAGGATCTTGCCGCACGCCTTGCAGTGGACCGCGTCTGGGTCGTGACGGGACAGTCCGCAATCCGGACAGGGAAAGTTGACCTTGTGGGGCCGCACCAGCAGCTGCATCAGCCGAATGAACAGCGATACCCCGACGAGCATCACGAAGATCGACAGCAGGCGTCCCCAGGCGCCGGGCAGGGTGATGTCGCCATAGCCGGTGGTCGTGAGGCTGGTCACCGTGAAGTAGAGGGCGTCGATCCAGCCCTCGATGCCCACGTCCCGGCCCATGAAGCTGGAATAGACAAAGCCTGTGATCACGAAGACGAAGGTCACCAGCCTGACGATCGCCTTGGTCAGTTCCTCGTAGCGGGTGTCGTCAAACCGCCGCCCGACCGTGCGCCAGAAGAACTCGCTCTCGACCAGGGTCCAAAGCCGCAACACGCGCAGGAACCCCAGATTCGCCAGCCAGGCGGGAAACAGCAGGGTCGCCAGGATGAACAGGTCGACCCAGGCTATCGGTCGCTTGAGGAAGGACTTCAGGCCGGGGGACGCCAGCGCCCGCGCGCTGAGATCGGCGATCATCAGCGCCGCGATCGCATAGTCGATGAGGTAGAAGATGTGCCCCTCATCCCTCATCAGCGGCGCGGCGATGAAGAAGGCGATGATGGCCAGGTCGACCACGATGACGCCGAGCCGGAAGCGGACGGCGGTTGGCGACGAGCCATGATAGAGACTGCGCAGCACGGCGCGCACTCGCCGCAGACCGGTCTTCGCCTCGCGTTCGCCGTCGCTGGTCATCAAGCGGTTCCCTGCCGCGGGCCTCTGACTTGAGCCGCAACATGTCCTATATGGCCTCTATGAGCCGTCCGTTCCTCAAGATGAACGGTCTCGGGAACGAATTTGTCGTTGTCGAGGCGCGTGACCAGCCCTTCGACCCGTCCCCGGACGAGGTGCGGGCTATCGCCGCGCGCTATCCGCATGACCAGCTCATTTCCATAGAACCCTCGCGGTCGGCGAACACGGCGGCCTATGTCCGGTTCTGGAATTCCACCGGCGAGGAGGTCGGGGCCTGCGGCAACGGCACGCGGGCGGTGGCCTGGCTGCTGATGGAGGCCGCCGGAACAGACGCGGTCACCTTCGACACCGACGGCGGCCCGCTCAGCGGCCAGCGCGCCGGCGATCACATCGTCACCGTCGACATGGGCGCGCCGCGCCTGGCCTGGGACCAGATCCCGCTTGCCGAGGCGATGGACACCCGGGGTATCGAACTGCAGGTCGGGCCCATCGACGCGCCCCACCTGCATACGCCCGGCGCGGTCAGCATGGGCAATCCGCACGTCGTGTTCTTCGTCGACCGCGAGCCCGACGACGCCCTGGTTCGCGGCTCCGGCAGCCTGATCGAGCATCACCCCCTGTTCCCCGAAGGCGTCAACGTCGGCTTCGCCTTCGTCAAGGCGCGCGACCGCATCCGCCTGCGGGTCTGGGAGCGCGGCGCTGGCCTGACCAGGGCCTGCGGCACCGGCGCCTGCGCCGCCTTGGTCGCCTGCGCCCGTCGGGGCCTGACCAACCGCAAGGCGACCCTGGAACTGGACGGCGGCGAGCTGACCATCGACTGGCGCGAGAGCGACGACCACGTGATCATGACCGGCCCGGTGGAGCTGGAGTTCGCCGGTCGGCTGTGACCGGGGATATGGTCCGTCTTCGGTGCGTGTCCCCTGCGCCCTAAAGCCGGTACTCGGCCTCCAGCACATACCGCGACCCTTCCGAGGTCTGGTGGCTGGAGTAGAGCCCGAAGCGGTCGACCGCGAAGCGCGGCGACTTCAGCAGGCTGTTGACCTCAAGCCAGGTCGCCACGGCGACGGGGTCGGGCCGGCTCAGATAGGCCATGGTGACATGGGGACGGTAGGCCTGCCCCTCGCTCTTCAGGCCCGCGCGTCGGGCGGCGGCCTCGCATTTGTCGGCCAGGCCGTTCAGCGGCTCGCTCTTGCCGACGCCCGCCCATACGGCGTGGATGTCCCGGCCTTCGCCGAAGGCGCCGACGCCGTCGAGCTCAAGCCCGAACGCCGGTTTGGCGATGGTCGACAGCTCGACGTCGAGGTCCTCGGCCACCCGTGGCCGCACGTCGCCGAAGAAGCGCAGCGTGATGTGCAGCGCCTCCCGCGGCCGCCACCGCGCGCCGTCCAGCCCGCGCATGCGGCTGGTCAGGGGCTGGCCGATGTCCTCGGGGACGGCGATGGCGGCGAAGAGGCGGATCATGGGGTCTTTGTAGCAAGTCTCCGTCGGCGCCGCCTCTCCAGTCGCTCTCCCCGTGGGAGAGCTGTCGCGGCGAAGCCGTGACTGAGTGGGAAGAACCGAGGCTAAGCGGTTATCCGCCGTGCTTCCCACTCCGACCTCGCTACGCTCGGCCACCTCTCCCACGGGGAGAGGGACAAAGCGGCGCCGCGGCGGACTACGGACAGGGATTGGGCCGCTGCACGTGGATGGCGTCGACCGCCTTTTCCAGCGCCTCGGTCCACTCAATGTCGAAGGCGTCGATGTTGGTCTTCAGCTGTTCCATCGAGGTGGCCCCGATGATGGTCGAGGCGACGAAGGGGCGGGTGTCGCAGAACTTCAGCGCCAGCTGCGCCGGGTCGATGCCGTGGTCGCGGGCCAGGGTGATGTAGGCGGTGAAGGCCTCCTCCGCCCCCGGCCCCTCATAGCGCTGCATACGGTTGTAGAGCGCCTTGCGCGAGCCCTCGGGCAGGGCGCCGCCGAGGTACTTGCCGGTCAGCCAGCCCTGGGCCAGCGGCGAATAGGCCAGCAGGCCGATGTCTTCGCGCATGCCCATCTCGGCCAGGCCGTACTCATAGACCCGGTTGGCCAGGTGGTAGGCGTTCTGGATCGAGGCGACGCGTGGCAGGCCGCGCTTTTCCGACTCCTGCAGGAACCGCATCACGCCCCACGGGAACTCGTTGGACAGGCCGATGGCGCGGATGCGGCCGGCCTTCACATGGACGTCCAGCGCCTCGAGGATCGATTCGAACGGCTCGTAGTCGTCGTCATAGTCGCGATAGGTCATGCCGCCGAAGGTGCGCACGGCGCGGTCGGGCCAGTGCAGCTGCTAGAGGTCGAGGTAGTCGGTGCGCAGTCGCTTCAGCGACTGTTCCACCGCCTCGTCGATCTGCACCTTCGTCTGGCGGGCGTTGGACTTGTCGGCGCGGATCCAGTCCAGACCGCCGAACACCGAACCCCGGCCCGCGACCTTGGAGGCCAGCACGATCCTGTCGCGCTTGCCGGACTTTTCCAGCCAGGTCCCGATGTACTGCTCGGTGAGGCCTTGAGTCTCCGGACGGGGCGGGCTGGCGTACATCTCGGCGGTGTCCCAGAAGGTCACGCCGCGCTCGAACGCGTAGTCCATCTGGGCGTGGGCCTCGGCCTCGGTGTTCTGCGAGCCCCAGGTCATGGTGCCCAGGCGGCAGCGGCTGATGTCGATGCCGGTGCGGCCCAGTTTTGAGTACTGCAAGTTCAGATCCCCCTCATTGCGTCTTCACCCGGATCCAGTCCGGGGTCGCTTGACGCTCGCTCCTCAGGATGACGAGGTGAGGGGCGATCCGTGGGGATCGCGTCCCTGACCACGCAAGGCCTCACCGGGTCGCGGCCAGCACCCGGGCCACCACCGGCGCCAGACGGGCGGCGATGATCGCCACGCCCTGGGCGTTGGGGTGGATGCCGTCTCGCTGGTTCAGCCGGCGGTCGCCGGCCACCCCGGCCAGCAGGTTCGGATACAGGGCCAATCCGTGCTTGCTCGCCAGGTCGGCGTACAGGGCCGCGACGTCGCGGGCGTAGGAGCGGCCCAGCGCGCTGGGCACGACGATTCCGGCCAGCACCACGGTGATTCCCCGCGCCTTCAGCTTCTGGATGATGCGGTCGAGGTTGGCGCGGGTCTGTTTCGGGTCCAGTCCCTGCAGCAGGTCGTTGCCGCCCAGGGCCACCACGCAGACGGCGGTGTCCTTCTGGACGCTGAAGTCGACGCGGGCCAGGCCGCCGGCCGTGGTGTCGCCGCTGACGCCGGCGCCGCGCACCCGCGCGCCGAGCACGGCCTTGGCCAGTTCCTTCTCGAGCCTGGCCGGCAGCGCCTCGCTGGCGGCCAGGCCGTAGCCGGCGGTGATCGAGTCCCCGAGCACTGTAACGATGCGCGGACGCGCCTGGGCGAGCGCCGGCGAGGCGGCCGCCGCGAGCAGCAGGCCGGCGAAAGCGCGGCGGGTAAACGGACGGTAAGATGTGCGATCCATGGCTACGTCCTACATAGGGTGTTCAGGCCCACCGGAAAACGCCCCGCGCACATGTTCGACTCCAAGACGACGACGCCGCTCTCCCTCGACGCGGTCACCCTGACGCTGCCCTCGGCCGCGGGACCGGTGGAAATCCTGCGTGGGGTCACCCTGGCGGTCGAGCCTGGCGAACGTGTGGCGGTCGTCGGGCCCTCCGGCTCGGGCAAGTCCTCGCTGATTGCGGTGGCCGCCGGGCTGGAGCAGCCGACGTCGGGAACCGTGCGCCTGTTCGGCCAGGAGCTGGGCCCGCTGGGCGAGGACGGCCGCGCCAAGCTGCGCCGGGGCAGGGTGTCACTGGTCTTCCAGTCCTTCCACCTGCTGCCGAACATGACCGCCGAGGAGAATGTCTCCGCGCCACTGGAAATCGCAGGCCGACCGGCCGCGGCGAAGACCGCCCGCGAGTGGCTGGCCCGCGTCGGGCTGTCCGAGCGCCTGCGCCACTATCCGCACCAGCTGAGCGGCGGCGAGCAGCAGCGAGTCGCCCTGGCCCGCGCTTTGGCCATCCACCCGCAGCTTCTGTTCGCCGACGAGCCGACCGGCAACCTGGATGCGGCCAACGCCTCGGGCGTGGCCGAGCTGATGTTCGAGCTGGTTGCCGAGACGGGTGCGGCCTTGGTGCTGGTCACCCATGATCCGGCGCTGGCGGCCCGCGCCGACCGCCAGATCGTCATGGGCGGCGGCCTGGTGGTGGATCCGGCGTGAGCGAGTTGCCCCTGTCCTTCCGCTTCGCCGGGCGCGAGCTGCGCTCCGGCGTGGCCGGCTTCCGCATCTTCCTGGCCTGCCTGGCGCTGGGCGTCGCGGCCATCGCCGCCGCCGGCTCCACGGCCGAGGCCTTCCGGCGCGGCCTGGCCTCGGAGGCCCGCGAGATCCTCGGCGGCGATCTGCGCGTCAGCGTCGAGGGCCGCCGCTTCAGCCCCGCCGACAGGGCCCGGTTCGAGGCCCTGGGCGCCACGGCCTATTCCGTCTCTTCGATGGCCATGGCCGAGACCGCTACCGGCGAGCGCCGCCTGGTCGAACTGCGCGGCGTATCGGGCAGCTATCCGCTGGCCGGAACGGTCGAGATCAAGGGCGCGGCCTCGCTGGCCGAAGCCTTCCGGCCCCAGGGTGACGCCGCCGGCGCGGCGGTTGAGCAGGCCCTGCTAGACCGCCTTAACCTGAAGCTCGGCGATCGCTTCCTGGTCGGCGAGGCGCCGTTCGTGGCCCGCGCGGTTCTGCTGTCGGAACCGGACCGGTTGGGCCGAAGCTTCGCGCTTGGCCCGCGCGTCCTGACCACGGTCGAGGCCGTCGAGAAGGGCGGCTTCCTGCAGGAGGGCCTGCCCGACACCGGCGAGACGGTCCGCATCGCGCTCAAGCCGCAGTTCGCCTCCAACGCCTCGATCGATCGGCTGGTCAAGGGGCTGGAGGCCCGGGACTTCTCCGTCCGCGGCCGCAATGACGCGGCGACCGGCGTCAAGCGGCTGATCGATCAGCTGGAGTATTTCCTCGGCTTCATCGGCCTGGCCTCGCTGGTCGCCGGAGGGCTTGGCGTGGCCGGCGCGGTCAGCGCCTATCTCGAGCAACGCAAGGCCTCGATCGCCATTCTCAAGGCCCTGGGGGCGGAGGGCGCGCTGATCCGCAATCTCTACCTGATCCAGATCGGGGCGTTGTCGCTGCTGGGCGTGGCCATCGGCCTTGCGATCGGCGCGGTGGCCCCGCTGGTGCTGGGGCAGCTGGCCGGCGACGAGCTGCCGGTGCCGGCGCTGTTCGCCGTCTATCCGATGCCGCTGCTCAAGGCGGGCGCCTTCGGCCTGCTGGCCGCCGCCGCCTTCAGCCTGGCGCCGCTCGCCAGGGCCCGGACCACGCCGCCGTCGTCGCTGTTCCGCCGCGACCTCGGCGGACGTCTGACCTTCGGCGTCGAGGTTATCGTGGCCATCCTCGCAGGGCTGGGCCTTGCGGGCCTCGCGGTGATCACCGCCCCGACGCCGGTGGCGGCCGGGATCATGATCGCGGGGGTGGCGGTATCGTTCGGCCTGCTCTGGGCGCTCGGACGCGGCGCGGCCTGGCTGGCCGGCAAGGCGCGCGGCCTGACCCGCGGGCCGGTGAAGATCGGCATCGCCAACCTGGCCGGACCGCGGTCGGCGGCCCGCACGGCGGCCCCGGCCATCGGTCTGGGCGTCGCCCTGCTGGCGGCGGTGGTGCTGATCCAGTCGGCCCTGCTCAACCAGATCAGCTCTGTGGCTCCCAGGACAGCCCCGGCCATGGTCTTCACCGAGATCCCGGGCGAGCGTACTCCCGAGTTCGACGCCGTGGTCCGCCAGGCGTTTGGCCGGCCGCTGACCGACGACAACTGGCTGCGCGCGCCCTACTTCACCGGCCGGATCGTGCGGGTGAAGGACGAGATCGTCGACCGCGAGCAGATCGCCGAGGGCGAACGCTGGGCCTATGACAACGACATCGGCATGTCGGCCATCGGCGCTGAGCCGAACGACGCGGGCATCGTCGCGGGCCGGTGGTGGGCGGCCGACCATGCCGGACCGCCGCTCGTGGCGCTGGAGGAGGACGCCGCGAAGGGCGGCGGCCTCAAGGTCGGCGACAGGGTCACCATCTCGGTGCTGGGCCGCGAGATCGATGCGACGGTGGCTGTGCTGCGCAAGGTCGAGTGGGGCGGCTTTGGTCCCGCCTTCGCGGTGATCCTGAGTCCGAACGCCCTGGAGGGCGCCAGCCTGCGGCAGGTGGCCATCGCCAAGGCCGACAAGGGCCAGGAGGACCGTGTCACCCGCGCGCTCGGCCAGTCGTTCCCGATGGTCAACGTCATCAGCGTGCGCGAGCAGCTGGAGGCGGCGACCGGGATGTTCGACCGCCTGGCGCTGGCCGTGCGCGGCGCGGCGGGCGTGGCGGCCCTGGCCGGGCTGCTGGTGCTGGCCGGGGCCATTGCGGCCGGCGCGCGGGCCCGGGCGCGAGAGGCGGCGACGCTGAAGGTGCTGGGCGGCTCGCGCGTTCAGATCCTCACCGCCTATGGCGTCGAGTACGGCGCGGTCGGGCTGATCGCCGGCGTGGCGGGGGTGGCCCTGGGCTATGCCGCCGCCTGGCCGGTGGTGGTGCTGGTCTTCGAGGCGGACTGGAGCGTCGACTGGGGCGGGGTCGCGGCCCTGCTCGGCGGCGCCTCGGGCCTGGCCTTCATCGGCGGCCTTCTGGCGGCCATGCAGGCGCTCTCGAAACGCCCCGCGCCGGTTCTGCGCACGGAATAATCGGGCGCCACTTGCTTCCTGCGCGCGCTCACCCAATATCTGTCGGGCGTCCGCCTTGGGCGCCTTGAAAGGGTTTTTCCGATGAGCGACTTCGAACGCGGCGCAACGCGCTCGATTCCGCATGCAGCCGACATGTCCGTGGACGCGGGTCTTCGCGCCTTCATGCTTGGCGTCTACAACAAGATGGCGCTGGGTCTGCTGCTGTCGGCAGCTGTCGCCTACGCCGTGGCCACGGTCCCGGCCATCCGCGACATCCTGTTCGTGGTCTCGGAGACGGGCGCTTTCCGCGGCTACACGCTGCCGGGCATGATCCTGGCCTTCGCCCCGTTGGCCCTGGTCCTGATCGCGGGCTTCGCGATGCGTAATCCCAGCCCTGCCGGATCGGCCGCGCTGTACTGGACCATCGTCAGCGTCATCGGTGCGTCCGGCGCCGTCTGGGTGCTGCGCTACACGGGCGGATCGATCGCCACGACCTTCCTGATCACCGCCACCGCCTTCGGCGCGCTCAGCCTTGTCGGTTACACGACCAAGCGGGATCTGACCGGCATGGGCAGCTTCCTGATCATGGGCGTCTGGGGTCTGCTCCTGGCGTCGGTCGTCAACATCTTCCTGCAACAGCCGGCGCTGTACTGGATCATCAACGCCCTCGGCGTCCTGATCTTCGCGGGCCTGACCGCCTACGACACCCAGCGTCTGAAGATGACCTACTACGAGATCGGTGGAGACCAGACGGCCCTCGGCGTGGCCACCAACTACGGCGCGCTGAGCCTGTACCTGGACTTCATCAACATGTTCCAGTTCCTGCTGGCCTTCCTGGGCGTCCGTCGCGAGTAGCAGCGTCGCCACGGCAAAGAAACGAGGCCCCGTCGAGCGATCGGCGGGGCCTTTTTCTGTTTGAGCGCCACCCAACCCCCTCATCCTCGCGCTAGTCGCGAGGACCCATGCGCGGTGCGCTGGATTGAAAGGGCGCTGAAGGCGCCGCGCCCCTGCTGTTGCTGACGGTGCCCATGGGTCCTCGCGACAAGCGCGAGGATGACGGCCGGGGGCACGGTTGGCCTGACTACTCCACCACCGTGAAGCGCCCCTTGTCGAAGACCTTCAGCACCTGCTCCAGCTCATGGCCGCGCTTCAGCACATGGCCGGTCTGGTTCATGATCGCCCAGGCGCCCTGCCGTCGGGCCAGCGCCGGGCGTTTCTCGATACGGTAGAGCGGGGCCTCGCCGGACCTTCGGAAGACGGTGAAGGTCGCTGCCTCGGCGCCGCCGGCGATGCCGTAGTCGCGCCACTCGGCGGCCGCGACCATGCGGCCGTACAGCCGCAGCAGTCGCTCCAGTTCGCGCCGCTCGAAGAAGACAGTGGCGGCGCGGGGCGCGGAGTATGTCGGGTCTAACGCCATGCGTTGGTCAGGCTACTGCTGAATCGCCGCCCTTGGCGAGGCCTGTCGCGATTCGGCCACGGTCGGCCCGTTTGTGCGAAAGCCGTCACACAAGGCCCAACAATGACCTTGTTTCCGACGCGCGCCCGCCGGATCGACCCGCCAGATTATGAGTGTCGGCCGGTCAGACATCCTGCGGTTCTGGATCCTGAACAGCCCCCCCAGCCCCCTCCCGGATCACGGGACCCCGGCCGGCCGACGACTATCCCCGAACGACCCTCTATGAGCCCGCGTTGCCTTCCCCTCCGGCAGCGCGGGTTTCATTGTGTCTGGACCACGGAACACACTGACAGGAACAAGCGGGGAGACGGCAATGGGCAGACTGACTGGACGGGCGGCTATCGTCACGGGCGCGGCGAGCGGGATCGGCCGCGCCAGCGCCGAACTCTTCGCCGCCGAGGGAGCGCGGGTGCTGGCCGTTGACCGGCCGGGCGCCGATCTGGCCTTCGAGCACGGCGGTATTCAGGGCCTGGGTGTCGACATCTCCGGCGACGGCGCGCCCGTGCAGATCATCGAGACGGCCATAGCCGCCTTCGGCAAGCTGGACATCGTCTACAGCAACGCCGGGGTCTCCGGCTCGACGCCGGTCGGCGAGACCAGCGATGAGGAGTTCGACCGCCAGTACGGGGTCAACCTGCGCGCCGGCTTCCGTATCGCGCGGGACGCCACGCCGCACCTGGTCAGGTCCGGCGTCGGGCGGCTGATCTTCACCGCCTCGATCATGGCCCGCCACACCGACAACGGCCTTGTCGCCTATTCGGCGTCGAAGGCGGGCGTGGTCGGGATGATGCGCACCTTCGCGCTGGAGCTGGGCCGCCACGGCGTGACGTCCAACGCCATCCTGCCCGGCGCCATCGCCACCGGCATGACGGCCGGCAGCTTCCAGCGCGAGGACATTGCCGCCCTGTGGGCGAAGAAGGCGGCGCTCAAGCGCCTGGGTCAGCCGATCGACATCGCCCGCGCGGCGCTGTTCCTGGCGTCGGACGACGGCGGGTTCGTGACGGGGCAGGCGCTGGGGGTAGACGGCGGGCTTATGCTGCGGGTGTAGATGGGGACATGCACTTCAGTGCGTGTCCCCCGCCACTTGAAGCTGCAGGGGACACGTACCGAAGACGGTACATGTCCCCGAAGCCCTACTTCGCCAGCACCGCGATGATCTTGCCGCCCTTGCTGGCCTGGACAAGGACCACCGTCTCCAGGCCCTCAGTCCCCGCGACCGGCATGCGGTAGGCCGTGGGCTTGCCGCGCCAGGCGCCGAGGCGCTCGATCTCGCGGACCATGTTGCGCTGGACCAGGGTCTGGCCGCGGGTGTCGCCGCGCCGGGGGGTGACTTCCTGCGGGCGGGGATCGTAGCGGACCAGCCAGACCTCGGCGCCGCCGCGCGGCACGGGGCCGGAGCCGACCGCGACGCGTTTGGCCCCCATGAACATCATGTCCGGCGGATTGCGCGCCTCGCGGGTGGCCTGGTCGACCAGCGGCTCGATCCTCTCGGGGCGCACGCCGGAGGCCTGGACCTCGCCGTCGATGACCACCTGCGGGGTGTAGACCTCGCGCAGGGCCAGCTTGCGGGCGTAGGCGCGCTGGCGCTCGGTGAAGGCCGGCTGGGCGAAGGTGTCCGGCCAGCCCATGTAGTCCCAGTAGTCGACGGCGAAGGTCAGGGCCAGGACGTCCGGCCGCTCCGACAGCTCCGACACAAGCTCATTGGCTTTGATGCAAGACGAGCAGCCCTGTGCCGTGAACAGCTCCACCACGACAGGCGGTCGCACCCGGGCCGGTGCGACCGACGGGATCAGGGCGAACAGCAGCAGGGTTAACAGGAGGCGACGCATTGCACCGCACTTAATCGAAGAAGGGTGACAGGCGCGTTTCACGAGCCCGTGAAGCGGGGACATGTACGCCCTCGCGGGCGAACATGTCCCCAGTACCTTACGCCTCGCCCTTGGCGAGGTTACGTAGCACGTAGGGCATCACGCCGCCGCTGGTGAAGTATTCCAGCTCGGTGGGTCCATCGATGCGGCAGCGGACCGGGAAGCGCGCGATGCGGCCGTCCGACGGGCGGTAGAGCTCGACGATCAGCTGCTTGCGCGGCGACAGGTCCTGCAGGCCGCGGATGGAGACGATCTCCTCGCCGGTGAGGCCGAGGCGCTGCCAGCCGTCCGACAGGAACTGCAGCGGCAGAACGCCCATCTGCACCAGGTTCGAGCGGTGGATGCGCTCGAACGTCTCGGCGATGACGGCGCGGACGCCGAGCAGCTTGGCGCCCTTGGCCGCCCAGTCGCGCGAGGAGCCGGTGCCGTATTCCTTGCCCGCGAACACGACGGCCGGACGGCCCTCGCCCTCGTAGCGCATGGCGGCGTCGTAGATCGACATCACCTCGCCCGACGGGAAGTGCCTGGTCACGCCGCCCTCGATCTCCGGGGTGATCTTGTTGCGGATGCGGATGTTGGCGAAGGTGCCGCGCATCATGACTTCGTGGTTGCCGCGGCGGCTGCCGTAGCCGTTGAAGTCCTCGAAGCGGACCTGATGCTGGAGCAGGTATTCACCGGCCGGCGAGGTCTTCTTGATCGAACCGGCCGGGCTGATGTGGTCGGTGGTGATGGAGTCGCCGAACACGCCCAGGATCCGCGCCTCGATGATATCCTTCACCGCGTCGGGGGTCATGGTCATGCCCTCGAAGTAGGGCGGGTTCTGGACGTAGGTGGAGCCTATGTCCCAGGCGTAGGTCTGGCCGCCTTCGACCTTGATGGCCTGCCAGTGCTTGTCGCCCTTGAAGACGTCGCCGTAGCGCTTGGCGAACATCTCGCTGGTCACCGACTTGCGCTGCAGGTCGGCGATGTCCTTCGACGTCGGCCAGATATCCTTCAGGAAGACGTCCTTGCCCTTCTTGTCCTGACCCAGCGGCTGGGTGGCCAGATCGATCCGCATCGAGCCGGCCAGGGCGTAGGCCACCACCAGCGGCGGCGAAGCCAGGTAGTTGGCGCGGACGTCCGGGTTCACCCGGCCTTCGAAGTTGCGGTTGCCCGACAGCACCGAGCAGGCGACCAGGTCGGCCTCGTTGACCGCGGCGCTGATCGCGTCGGGCAGCGGCCCGGAGTTGCCGATGCAGGTGGTGCAGCCGTAGCCGACCAGGTTGAAGCCCAGCGCGTCCAGGGACTTGGTCAGGCCGGCCTTGGCCAGATAGTCGGTGACCACCTGCGAGCCGGGGGCCAGCGAGGTCTTCACCCAGGGCTTCACCTTCAGGCCCTTGGCCACCGCGTTCTTGGCCAGCAGGCCGGCGGCGATCAGGACGCTGGGATTGGAGGTGTTGGTGCAGCTGGTGATGGCGGCGATGACCACGTCGCCGTGGCCGACGTCGAAGCTTTCGCCCTTCACCGGCTCGCGGCGGTCCATCTGCTCCTTCTTGCCGAACTCGTCGGCCAGGGCGACCTCGAAGGCCGCCGCGGCGTCGGTCAGCAGCACCCGGTCCTGCGGACGCTTTGGGCCGGCCAGCGAGGACTGGACCGAGCCCAGGTCGAGCTCGAGGACATCGGTGAACACCGGCTCGGCCGCTTCCGGATCGAACCACAGGCCCTGGGCCTTGGCGTAGGCCTCGACCAGGTTGACGCGCTGGGCGTCGCGGTTGGTGGCGCGCAGATAGTCGACCGTCGCCTGGCTGATCGGGAAGAAGCCGCAGGTGGCGCCGTACTCGGGGGCCATGTTGGCGATGGTGGCCTGGTCCTCGATGGTCAGATTGGCGATGCCGGCGCCGAAGAACTCGACGAACTTGCCGACCACGCCCTTCTTGCGCAGCATCTGGGTGACGGTGAGCACCAGGTCGGTGGCGGTCGCGCCTTCCGGCAGGGCGCCGGTCAGGCGGAAGCCGATGACTTCCGGGATCAGCATCGGGATGGCCTGGCCGAGCATGGCGGCTTCAGCCTCGATGCCGCCCACGCCCCAGCCCAGGACGGACAGGCCGTTGACCATGGTGGTGTGCGAATCGGTGCCGACCACGGTGTCGGGGTAGGCGACCTCGGCCTCGAGGCCTGCGTCGGTCGCGGTCCAGACGGTCTGGGCCAGGTACTCCAGGTTCACCTGGTGGCAGATGCCGGTGCCCGGGGGCACGACGCGGAAATTGTTGAACGCCGAGCTGCCCCACCGCAGGAAGCGGTAGCGCTCGATGTTGCGCTCATACTCGCGGTCGACGTTCTCGCCGTAGCTCTTGGCGGTGCCGAAGAAGTCCACCATCACCGAGTGGTCGATCACGAGATCGACCGGGATCAGCGGGTTGATCTTGGTCGGATCGGCGCCCAGCGCGGTCATGGCGTCGCGCATGGCGGCCAGGTCGACGACGGCGGGGACGCCGGTGAAGTCCTGCATGAGCACCCGGGCCGGGCGGAAGCTGATCTCGTGCTCGGTGGCGCCCTTGTTTTCAAGCCAGGCGGCCACGGCCTTCAGGTCGCGTTCGCTGGTGTCGCCGCCGTTCTCGTTACGCAGCAGATTCTCGAGAAGGACCTTCATCGAGGCCGGAAGCCTCGAAATTCCGGTCAGGCCGGCTTCTTCCGCCGCCGGAAGGCTGTAGTAGACGTAGGACGTCCCGCCGACCGCGAGGGTCCGGCGGGTTTGCAGGCTGTCGATAGACGCCATGTGAGGGGAGTCCTTTCCTGTTCACGGCCGCCCGAAAACCACTTCCGGGATCGCGCGCTCGGAAGGGACACACAGCGTCCCGCCCGGCGCGGCGTTACTCCGCGCGCGTTCGCGCGGGGCCGTTGTCGCGCTGCATACTCCGCGTCGCGCCAAACGTCCATGTCGGCGTCATGGCTTCTGCGAGCCGTTCGCAGGTGGCGGCATGATTTCGCGCATCCTTGTTGAAGACCTCGCCCTGCGGCGGGGTGAGCGACTGCTGTTCGAGCACCTGACCTTTACTGTCGCGCCGGGCGATGCCGTCGCCCTGACCGGCCGCAACGGCGCGGGCAAGACCAGCCTGCTGCGCGCGGTGGCCGGGCTGCTTCGGCCTGTCGCCGGCCGGGTCCTGTTCGAGGGGATCGAGCCGGAAGCGACGGCCGACGCCCTGCATCTGCTCGGCCACCTGGATGGCCTCAAGGGCGGGCGCACCGCCTGGGAGGAACTGCGATTCGCCGCTCTCTGGAGCGGCGGGTCCGAGGACGGCGCCCGCGCCGCCGCCACGACGCTGGAGCTGGACCGCCTGCTGACGCTGGAGGTCCGCAAGCTGTCGGCCGGGCAGCGCCGTCGCCTCGCCATGGCCCGCCTGCTGACCGCGCCGAGGCCCCTGTGGCTGCTGGACGAGCCGCTGGCGCCGCTCGACTCGGTCTGGCGCGCGCGCCTGGGCGAGCTGATGGCCGCCCATGTCGCCGGCGGCGGCATCATCCTGGCCGCCGTCCATGATCCCTTGCCCCTGCCGTCGCGCGGCGTGGAGGTGGGGGCGTGAGGCCGCTCGCCACCCTGCTCGGCCGCGAGCTGGCCCTGGCCTGGAGCCGGGGCGGCGGACCGCTGCCGGCGCTGGCCTTCTACGCCGGCATGGCCACCCTGCTGCCGTTCGCCGTCGGCCCCGAGCCGGAGCGACTGGCCGCCGTCGCCCCGGGCTTCGCCTGGCTGACGCTGGCCCTGGCCTCGCTGCTGTCGCTGGAGCGGCTGTTCGAGCGCGACTACGAGGACGGGACCCTGGACCTGCTGGCCCTGGGTTCCGCGCCGCTCGAGGCGGTGTGTGCGATCAAATGCCTGGCCCAGTGGCTGGCCGCAGGCCTGCCGCTGGCCGTCGCCGCGCCGCTGGCCGCCATAGCGCTGGGGGCGCCCGTCACCCTCGCGCCCCTGGTCTTCCTCTGCGCCCTGATCGGTGGTCTGGCCTTCGCCTTCGTTGGCGGACTTGGCGCGGCCCTGGCGCTGGGCAGCCGGCGCGGCGGGCTGCTGATCGCCATCATCGTGCTGCCGCTCTTCGCCCCGCCGGTCATCTTCGGCGGCGGCGCCCTGACCCAGCTGGCGGCCGGTCTGCCCTGGACCTCCGGGCTGGCGCTCCTGGCCGGCTGGACGGCCGCGGCCGTGGCGCTCAGCCCCCTGGCGATGGCGGCGGCATGCCGCAACGCTGTCGACTGATCCGGCGCTGATCGCGATCTGCAAGTCAGACCTGAAACAAAGCGACGGTCTCCGGACAAACGCCGGACACAGCCAGGGCGCAGGGAGATCCCCTCGACACGACAAGGGGAGAAACCCATGACTTCTGTGTTCTCGAAATCCTTCCTTCTGGCCGGAGCGATAGCGCTCGGGGCTGTATCAATCGCCGCCGCCGCCCCAGCCGGCGGGCCGGGCGTCCTGGCTGAAAAGCGCCTGCTCATCATGCGCGGCGGTGATGGCCCCGGCGAGATGATGGCGGGCGGCCCCGGCATGCGCCGCATGCACCATCCCGACCCGGCCAGGCACGCCCAGCATCTGCGCGATGTGCTGCAGCTGACGGCCGCGCAGGAGCCAGCGCTGCAGGCCTTCCTCGCCGCGACGAAGGCGCCGGAAAAGGCCGCTCATCCCGGCCACCCGGGTCCGGACGGCGACGAGCGCGAACACAAGCCGATGACCACGCCCGAGCGCCTGGACATGCAGGCGGCGAAGATGGCCAGACACCATGCGGCCTTCGAGGCGCGCGCCGCCGCCACCCGCGCCTTCTACGGTCAGCTCACGCCGTTGCAGAAGAAGGCCTTCGACGCCCTGCCGATGAGGCACGGTCCGCGGATGAAGCATGGCCCCGGCGGCATGGACGCCGGGTGAAGGTGATCCCCCGCGCTCCCCGCGCGGGTCCGCCGGCCTCTCTTGGCTCCGGCTTTCGCGACAGGGCGCCGGCGGCGATGGACTTGCGCCGTTGATCCCGCCGCCGTAAGCCGCGCAGGATGCTGTCGTTCCTCGCCAATCCCGACCGGTTCATGGCCTTCTCGCGCTGGGCCGCGCCGATGTTCGGCGTTCTGGCAGGCCTCCTGATCGCGGTCGGGCTGTGGCTGGGCTTCGCCGCCCCCGAGGACTACCAGCAGGGCGACACGGTGCGGATGATGTTCATCCATGTGCCGGCCTCCTGGCTTGCCCTGTTCGTCTACCTCTGCCTGGGCGTCGCCAGCTTCCTGAGCCTGGTGTTCCGTCACGCGCTCGCTGACGCCGCCGCCAAGGCCGCCGCGCCGCTGGGCGCGGTCTTCACCGCCCTGGCCCTGATCACCGGTTCGCTGTGGGGCAAGCCGATGTGGGGCACCTGGTGGGTCTGGGACGCGCGCCTGACCTCGGTGCTGGTGCTGTTGCTGTTCTACTTTGGCTACATCGCACTGCGTGCGGCCATGGATGACGAGACCAAGGGCGGCCGGGCCGCCGCCATTCTGGCGCTGGTAGGGCTGATCAACCTGCCGATCGTCAAGTTTTCGGTCGACTGGTGGAACAGCCTGCATCAGGGCGCCTCGGTGTTCCGCGCCGACGGCCCGGCCATGACCAACGACTATCTGATCCCGCTGCTGCTCATGGGTCTTGGCTACATGGCCGCGTTCGGCTCGCTGTGGCTGGTCCGCATCCGGGCAGAGGTGTGGCGGCGCAAGGCCATGGTCCTGGCCCTCAAGTCGGCGGAGGCCTGATGCCCGATCTCGACACCGGCAAATACGCCCTCTTCGTCTGGCCCGCCTTCGCGGTGACGGCGGCCGGCTTCCTCTGGATGATCGCCGACAGCCTGGCCCGCGCCCGCCGCTGGAAGGCCGAGGTCGAGCGGCTGTCGGACAGGTCCGGACGGTGAAGCGCTGGCTGGCCTTCCTGCCGCTGATCGCGCTGGCGCTGCTGGCGGTGCTCTTCATCGGCTACAGCCTCAAGCGCAACCCGCAGGTCCAGCCGAGCGCCATGGTCGGCAAGCCGATGCCGGCGCTCAGCCTGCCGGACCTGACCACCGGCCGGCCGGTGGCGATGGCCGAGGCGGCGCGGGGTCCCGTGCTGGTCAACTTCTTCGCCTCCTGGTGCGCGCCCTGCGAGATCGAACACCCCGAGCTGATGCGGCTGCAGGCCGGCGGCGTGCCCATCGTCGGCGTCGCCTACAAGGACGCGCCGGAGAACAGCGCGGCCTTCATCGGCCGGCTGGGTGATCCGTTCCGCGTCAAGCTGATCGATCGCGATGGCCGCGCCGGCCTGGAGTTCGGCGTCACCGGCGTGCCGGAGACCTATCTGATCGGCTCGGACGGGACGATCCTGGCCAAGCACAGCGGACCGTTGACCCGGGCTGACTCCGAAGCGCTGCTGGCGAAGGCGCGTTAACGCCCGCTTCATCGGCGGCGTCATAGTTTCCCGGCTGTTAACCATGTTTGGGAATCGCCTGTGACCGCCGTCCGACCGCCCGTCTGGCCGACCATTCCGCAGCCCGCCGCCGGCGGCGCTGGCGATGCGCGGCAGAGCGCGCGCGGAGCCTTCTTCGAACAGGCGCTCGGCAGGGCCGCCTCTGGCCAGGCGCCGGTCGAGGCGCCCGCGGTCCGCACCGGGACAACGCCGCAACCGCATGCGGAGCGTGTCCGCGCGACCTTCACCGCGCCGCAGGACCCGCCGCAGAAGATCCTGCGGCCCGGGTCCTTGCTGGACATCAAGGTCTAGGCTGAGGCCGGATCAGTCCCCGCCGCCGCCCGGGATCTCGGTCGGCTTGGCCTTCTTCTTCTTCTTCTTTTCGGCCTTCGGCGCCTTGGCCGGCTTGTCCGCCTTCGGAGCCTTGGCCTTCTTCTCGATGGCGACGCCCGTGGCCAGGGCGGCGAGCGCCTCGAGGATGACAGCGCGCTGGCTCTTGGTCAGCAGGTTGAGCAGTCGGGCGTCCGCCGCGGCCGCGCGCGGACCGGTCTCGGCCAGGGCGGTGCGGCCGGCGTCGGTCAGGCGCACGGCGTTGGCGCGGGCATCGATGCTGGACCGTTCACGAGCCAGCAGGCCCTTGTCGATCATCCGGGCGACCATGTCGGCCAGGGTCGAGCGGTCGACGCCGGTGGCGGCGACGAGGTCGGCCTGGGCGGCGCCCTCGCGGGCGGCGACGGCGGCGAGCACCGCGTGCTGGCGCTGGGTGACGGCGCCCGGACCGGCTTCCTCGGCGTAGAAATCAAGCGCCCGCTGGGCGGCGCGATGCAGCAGGTGGCCGACGGAAGCCTCGACGGCCGGCGCACGTTTCGCGGACTTTTCTTTCGCCATGACAGATCCCCCTCCGGCTATCCGGTGCGGAGCCTAGCGAGCCTACACGACGATTTGACGACGGACGATCCCTGTCCGGTCAGACACGCGGATCGGGCGGCGCGGGGGTCGACTCCCGGTCATCCGGCTGCTGAAGATGCTTCATCATGAAGGGCACCTGGGTCAGCGAGAAGACAATGGCCAGTGGCAGCACGGCGATGCGGAAGCCGACCCAGACCTCGTCGGTCTGCGTGCGCCAGACGATTTCGTTGGCGATGGCGATAGCCACGAAGTAGAGGCCGTAGCGAACCGTCAGCGTACGCCATGCGGCGTCGTCCATCTTCAGGCTTTCGCCAAGCAGCAGCTTCAGCGGGTTCTTGCCCAGCGCCACGCCGCCCAGCAGGGCGGCGGCGAAGGCGGCGTTCTGGAAGCTGAGCTTCATCTTCACGAACGACGGATCGTCGAAGATCAGGGTCAGTCCGCCGAACACGAGGGCGAATATGCCGGCGATCAGCGGCAGCGGCGCGATCCGCCGCTCGACGCTGTAGCCGACGACCAGCGCCAGCACCGAGGCCGCGACGAGCACGCCGGTCGCCAGCAGCATGTCGCGCCCGAAGCCGAAGTAGGTGACCGCGAAGGCGATGGGCGCCCCGTAGTCGACCGCGGTGCGCACCCAGCGCGTATTCGATCGGGCCATGGCCTTAAGTCTCCAGTCCGACGAGCGAGCGCGAGAAGGCCCGGGCGTCGAAGGGTTGCAGATCCTCGACGCCTTCACCGACGCCGATCAGTTTGATGGGGGAGTCCGAGGCCTGGGCCACCGGCACCAGCACCCCGCCGCGCGCGGTGCCGTCAAGCTTGGTCATCACGATGCCGGAGACGCCCACCTGGTTGCCGAAGATCTTCTCCTGGGCCAGGGCGTTGCGGCCCACTGTGGCGTCCAGCACCAGCAGGGTCTCGTGCGGCGCTTGCGGGTCGACCTTCTTGATTACCCGGATGACCTTCAGGAGCTCGTTCATGAGGTCCTGCTTGTTCTGAAGCCGGCCGGCGGTGTCGATCAGCACCACGTCATGGCCCTCCGCCCGCGCCTTCTCGACGGCGTCGAAGGCCAGTCCGGCGGAGTCGGCCCCCGTCTCGCGCGACAGGAAGTCGGCCCCGGCCCGCTCGGCCCAGACCTGCAGCTGGCCGACGGCGGCGGCGCGGAAGGTGTCGCCGGCGGCGATCAGAACCCTGGCCCCGCGGCCGGTCAGGTCCGAGGCGATCTTGCCCAGTGTGGTGGTCTTGCCCGAGCCGTTCACGCCGACGAACAGAACGACGTAGGGCCGGGGTCCCGACAGCGGGTCGAACACGCCCTGACGCGGAACCAGCTCGGCGGCGACAGCCTCGGCCAGGGCCTCCTTGACCTCGTCCTCGGTCGAAGACCTGCCGAAGCGCGCCTCGCCGAAGGCCCTGGCGATCCGGGCGGCGGCGTGCGGGCCGAGGTCGGCCTCGATCAGCATCTCTTCCAGCTGGTCGAGCTGGTCCTGGTCGAGCGGCTTCTTCACCAGCACGCTGGTGACCTGCTCGGTCATCTCACGGGTCGTCCTCGACAGCCCGGAGGTCAGCCGCTTGAACCAGCCTTGTTTCTGTTCAGCCATGAGGGGCTCTTAGCCTCTTGACGCGGCGGGCTCAATCAAACCCGGTGGCGGGCGCCCTGCGTCCTTCGACACGCGTCCTGCGGACGCTGCTCGGGATGACGTGGATCGAAGCGCTTCCCGATACGTCATCCTGAGCAGCCCGCGCAGCGGTCTTGTCGAAGGACGCACCGAACCGCGCTACAACCCCCGCCATGACCGCGCTCGAGACCGCCTTCGCCGTGTTCGACTACGCCGCCGTGGCCGTGTTCGCGGCGACGGGCGCGCTGGCGGCGGCGCGGCAGAGGCATGATATCGTCACTTTCGGCTTCTTCGCGGCCATCACCGGCGTGGGCGGCGGCACGCTGCGCGATCTTCTGATCGACGCGCCGGTGTTCTGGATCTCCAGCCCGGGCTACCTGATCGTCTGCCTGGCGGCCGCCGTGACGGTCTGGCTGGTCGGCGAGCGGACCTGGCGGATGGGCGCCCTGCTGTGGCTCGACGCCATCGGCATGGCCGCCTACGCCGTGGTCGGGGCGGCCAAGGCGTTGAGCCTGGGCCTGGGTCCCGTCCCCGCGACGGTGATGGGGGTTCTGACCGCCTGTTTCGGCGGGGTGATCCGAGACGTTCTGGCCGGTGAGCCGTCGGTGCTGCTGCGGCGGGAGATCTACGTCACCGCTTCCCTGCTGGCGGCGGCGGTGTTCGTCGGTCTGGCGAGCCTGGGCGTCGACCGGCTGGTCGCCGGCGGCGCGGGCTTCACCGCCGGCCTGGCGCTACGGGGCGGGGCCCTGCGCTGGGGCTGGAGCCTGCCGGCGTTCGGGAAGGGATAGGCGCTACGATCGTACGATCGGGGACACCTTAACCTGTCCCCTGGGCCTTCACGGGCCACACAGCTTCTTTCGCAGCGAAGGCCAGCATTGTCAGCCAGCCGACCGTCAGACCCAGGGTCAACAGGCCCGCGCGCATATCCGGATCTGTCGCCGCCGCGATCACGCCCGACAGCGGCAGCACCATCGCCGCGCCGACAATCCAGCGCCTCGGCGCCGCCCTGAAGCAGACCGCCGCGACAAGCAGCCCGTGGGCGCCGAGCGCGAAGAACTTGATCCAGGCCGCCGTCGAGGCGCGCACCGTCATGGCATCGGTCGCGGCGGCGAAGTCGGCGGTGATGGCCAGCAGGGTCGTGGTCTCGACATAGTCGGCGACCAGGGCGGTGATCGCCGCCAGGATGGCCAGAAGCGCCGGCCGGGGCCTGGCCCCTCGGGCCGCGAAGATCGCGCCAACCACCGCGAACAACGTGTAGGCCGGGATGTAGGCGGCCATGTCGAGCCGGTTGATGACGTCCATGGCGGTGAGGGTCATGGCCCGGCAGTCGCCTGTCCCGAACACCGCCGAGGCCTGTTGGGCGGTGCGGGCGAACTCGAAGGCGATCACCGGCGGCGCGCCATAGCACCCGGCGGCGCGCCCGGCGGCGACCTCCGGCAGGGCCTGGAACAGGAGGGTGACGGCCAGGGTGGCGAGGCCGGAGAGCGTGGTGAGGATCGCCCAGATCGTTGTGGTGCTGCTCATGACCCTCGCCCCGCCCGGCCACCGGACTTCAGCCTACTCCCTTCCTCCCTCCAGTGGAAAGGATCAGGTCAGTGGCGGCTACCCGACAGGTTCACGCGACCAGCTCGGCGACCACGCGCGCGCCTTCGACGCCGGTAATCCGCATCCGGACAATCTCACCGACGGGCGCCACGCCGGTGAACGCGATCTCGGTGAAGTCGTCGGCCCGCGCGAAGCCGTCGCGTTCGACCAGGCCATTCAGCACGCGGCCGAGCTGGCGCTGCAGATGGCGTTGCAGGGCGGCGTCGCCGGCCTCGCGCAGGCGGCGGGCGCGGTCCTTGATCACCGGGCCCTTCACCGGCGGCATCTTCGCGGCCGGAGTGCCCGGACGGGCGCTGTAGGGGAAGACGTGAAGGAAGCTGAGGCCCGCCTCCTCGACCAGCTTCAGGGTGTTCTCGAACGCCGCCTCGCTCTCGGTCGGAAAGCCGGCGATCAGGTCGGCGCCAAACGCCGTGTCGGGCCGTACGGCGCGGACGTCGGCGATCAGCTTCAGCGCGTCGGCGCGCAGGTGGTGGCGCTTCATCCGCTTGAGGATCAGGTCGTCGCCCGCCTGCAGGCTCAGATGCAGATAGGGCATCAGCCGGGGCTCTTCGGCGAGACACCGCATCAGGTCCGGGTCGATCTCGGCCGCGTCGATCGACGACAGCCGCAGGCGCGGCAGGCTCGGGACCAGCTTGAGGATCCGCGCCACCAGCTGGCCCAGCGTCGGCTGGCCCGGCAGGTCGGCGCCCCAGCTGGTGATGTCGACGCCGGTCAGCACCACCTCGCGGTAGCCCTCGGCTGTCAGCCGACGGACCTGTTCAACCACCTCGCCGGCCGCCGCCGACCGCGAGTTCCCGCGGCCGTAGGGGATGATGCAGAAGGTGCAGCGGTGATCGCAGCCGTTCTGGACCTCGACATAGGCCCGCGCGCGATCCTTCAGCCCGTCGACCAGATGGCCAGCCGTCTCGCGCACCGACATGATGTCGTTGACCCGCACCCGGGCCGACGTATCGCCCATCGCGCCGGGCGCCGCCTTCTCGGCGTTGCCCAGCACCAGGTCGACCTCGGGCATGGCGGCAAAGGCCTGCGGGTCGATCTGGGCCGCGCAGCCGGTGACGATGAGCCGGGCTCCCGGCCGCTCGCGCCGCGCCTTGCGGATCGCCTGCCGCGCCTGGCGCACCGCCTCGTTTGTCACCGCGCAGGTGTTGAACACCACCGCGTCCTGCAGCCCGTCCGCCGTCGCCCGCGCCCGGATGGCCTCGCTCTCGTAGGCGTTCAGCCGGCACCCGAAGGTGACGACCTGGACGTCCTCGAGCTCGGCGGGGATGGGGAGTATGGCGGACATGGCTCAAACGACGACGGGCGGCCAATGGGGCCGCCCTTTGGGTGGGGGTATAGCATGGGAGCTGAACGCTCCCAATCCGGTCTCCCTGGCGATGGCCGGGGCCCCTGCTTCAGGCGTCGGCGCGCGCCGAACCAGTCCCGGGCAAGGAAGGGCGGACCGTCAGGCCCCGCTTGGCCAACAGCCGAAACAGCCCCTCGACCAGCACCGACTTGCCGTCGTCGGACCCGAAGCCCTGGATCATCAACGCCGGCAAGTCTGCTGCTCCCTAGAACCGGGCCCGGACGCCGACGAAGGCGCCCCGTCCCGGCGTTCCATAGCCCCGCGCGGTCTCGTAGTCCTCGTCCGTCAGGTTCTCGACCCGGCCGTAGAGCTCGATAGTCTCGCTGACCTGCCAGGACGCCCGCAGGTCGACCAGGCTGTAGGCGTCCATGACGACGGTGTTGGCGTCGTTATTGAAAGCCTCGCCGACGTACCGCACCGCCGCCGTCGTTGTGACCGCGTCCGACCAGCGCCAGGTTGCCGAGGCGTTGGCCATGTGCTCGGGCCGCCGCGGCAGCTGATTGCCGTCATTGGGGCCAGAGGCGTTCTGCGCCTCCGTCCAGGTATAGTTGCCGCTCAGGGTCAGCGGCCCGGCCCCGGCGCGGCCCGACAGTTCCAGCCCCTGGGTCTGGGTCTTCTGGATGTTGTCGTAGTAGCCGAACCGGAAGACGCCGTTCGGGTTGCACAGCGGCTCGGGCGAGCCGAAGGCGCAGCTGTAGAAGCGGATCTCGTTGTCCGCCTCGCGCCGGAAGTACGTGGCCGAGACGACCGCATCCGCGCCCAGCCGCTGCTCGACGCCGAGGTCCCAGCTGTTGAACTCCTCCGGGCTGAGGGCCGTGTTGCCGTACTCGCTATAGAGCTCGTACAGGCCCGGCGCGCGGAAGCCCTGGCCGAAGCTGGCCCGCAGGACTGTGGCGCCGTCGTTGAGGATCCAGGCGCCGGCCAGCGACCCCAGGGTGTGGCCGCCGTATTCGTCATGTTCATCGCGGCGCAGGCCGGCGGTGATCGTCAGACCCGGAACGATCACGCCCTGGGCCTGGCCATAGACGCTGCCCACCCCCACCTTGCCGCTGGTGAACGGCGGATTGGGATCGAAGGTCCAGGGCGCGCGCTGGCGCATCTCGGCCTGCTCGCTCTCAAGGCCGAAGGTGGCGGTCCAGTCTTCGTTCACGGCCAGCACGCCCTGGTACTCCCAGCGGCGGATCTCGCCCACACCCTCGAAGCTTAGGGGCGCGACAGGGTCGGACGGGACGTAGGCCTCGCGGTCGGTCTCGGTGTAGCCGAACGCCAGCCGGTTCTTCAGCCGACCGTCCAGCAGGGCGAGGTTCAGGCCGGTGTAGACGACCAGCTCGCCGGTGGTCCCGTAGCTGTCGTCGTCGCCGGCGAAGCCGTCGGTGTCGGCCTCGCCGTCGGACCAGACCGCCCGCACCTCGGCCGAGAGATCATCGGTCAGGGTCAGCCGCAGGCGGCCGGACAGGCCGGTATTCTCGTAGCCGTCCGCCTCCGACCCTGCGGCGAAGGCGCTGACGCCGTCGGTGGTGTAGCGGCTTGCGGCGATCCGCCAGCTGAGCCGGTCGGTCGAGCCGCCCAGGCCCGCGCGCAGGTAGCCCGTGCCGCGCGCGCCACCCTCGGCGTCGATCGTGGCCTGGAAGCCCTGTGCCGGCTCGCGGGTGACGATGTTGACCACCCCGCCGATGGCCTGGCTGCCCCACAGCGTCGACTGGGCGCCGCGCAGGACCTCGATGCGGGCGACGTCGCCGACCAGCAGGTTGCCGAAGTTGGCCGCGCCCTGCGGGGCGGTGGGGTCGTTCATCTTCACCCCGTCGATAAGCAGCACGGTGTGGCTGCTCTCGGCGCCGCGGATGTTGACGCCGGAGACGGCGCCGACGCCGCCGTTGCGGGTGTAGTTGACGCCCGGGACGTCGTTGAGCAGCTCGATCACGTCCGGCGACTGGACCGCTTCGATGTCGGCGGAGGACAGCACGGTCACCGAGGCGCCGATGCGGTCTGCGGCCTGGGGCGAGCGGGTGGCGGTGACGATCAGCTCGGCGAGCGCCGTGGCGCCTTCGAGGCCGGCGACATCGGGCGTCGGGGCGGTGGGGGCCTCCGCTGCGAACGCCGGAGCGCCGGCGAGCAGGGTGGCGATGGAAACAGAGCACAGGAGCGCTCGGGGGATGGATCGGGTCATGGGTCTTCCTCATCATTGACGACCCGCGCCACGACCCGATCCGGGCGCGATGACGCCCGGGCCCGGCCGCGGACGCGGCTTGGCTTCAGCTGTCGTCTCTCGGGAAAACCCGTCCGTTCGGCGCACCCCGGCCGTACGAAGAACGACGGCGCCGGGCAGGTCTCCTGGCTCACGGGTCATAACCTTGGCGCGTCGCCTTCCCAGACCGGGGACCGGTCCAGTGGCATGTGACGCGCGGGCTCGCCGCTTACAGTTGCGGGGGCAGCCGGGGTTTTGAACCCCGTTCCCTTTTCACCTTCTCTCGCGAGAAGGAACCTGACGCTGGGTTCTGGGTATCGGCTGCGACCCGGCAGGTCAAATCAGGGCGCGAGGCGGCGCCTCAGCGCGCGGGCCTCCGGGCCATCCAGTCCTCGCGCGACTGGCCCCAGATGTCGATGGGAAGGTGCTGGAACGGCGCCGGCATCTGGCCGGGTCCCCGGTTGCGCGAGCCCAGCCGTTCGGCCACCCGCTGCGAAGGGGTGTTGTCCGGGTCGATACAGTGGATGACCTCGTTCCAGCCCAGCACGTCGAAGGCCCAGTCGATGGCCGCCGTGGCCCCCTCGACCGCATAGCCCTTGCCCATGGCGGTGGGGTGAAGGCCCCAGCCGACCTCGGTGCCGGGCCAGCCTTCCGGTTGCCACGGCCCCAGCCGCCCGACCCACCGGCCGCTCGACTTCTCGATCAGGGAGAACATGCCGAAGCCCTTGATCGCCCAGCTGCCGGCCATCGAGGCCATGCCCCGCCAGGCGGTCGGGCGCTCCTGCACCCCGCCGATGAACCGGCTGGCCTCGGGATCGGCCATCATCCCGGCCCAGCCGTCGAGGTCCTCCTCGGCTGTGGGGCGCAGGATCAGGCGGGCTGTTTCGAGCGTGGGACCGGGAGCGATCATGGGGCGTGACGGTACCTGACGGGTCGTGGGCGTCCAGCCTCGTCAGCGGACGCGCGAAGAGCCGGGGACATGCACTTCAGTGCGTGTCCCCATCGGCTTCAAGCGGCGGGGGACACGTACTGAAGTACATGTCCCCAACGAAAAGGGCGGCCCCGTTTCCGGAGCCGCCCCTTCAAGTCTTAGGCGTCGAAAGGCCTAGACCAGCGACGGGTCGATGGCCTTGCAGGCTTCCATCAGGCCCTGGACCGAGGCGACGGAGGCGGCGAACATCGCCTTCTCCTCGTCGTTGGTCTCGAACTCGATGACCCGCTCCGCGCCGCCGGCGCCGATGACCACCGGCACGCCGACGTAGAGGTCCTTCAGGCCATACTGGCCGGTCAGGAAGGTGGCGCAGGGCAGGACGCGTTTCTTGTCCTTCAGGTAGGAGACCGCCATGGCGATCGCCGACTCAGCCGGGGCGTAGTAGGCGCTGCCGGTCTTCAGAAGGGCGACGATCTCGCCGCCGCCGCCGCGGGTGCGCTTGACGATGCCGTCGAGCTCTTCCTGGGTCATCCAGCCCTGCTTGACCAGTTCCGGCAGCGGCAGGCCGCCGACCGTCGAGTGGCGCACCATCGGCACCATGTCGTCGCCGTGGCCGCCCAGCGTCCAGGCGTGGATGTCCTCGACCGACACGCCGGTCTTCTCGGCCAGGAAGTAGGCGAAGCGCGCGCTGTCGAGCACGCCGGCCATGCCGATGACCTTCTCCTTGGGCAGGCCCGAGAACTGCTGCAGGGCCCAGACCATGGCGTCGAGCGGGTTCGTGATGCAGATGACGAAGGCGTTCGGGGCGTGGGCCTTGATGCCCTCGCCGACGGCCTTCATGACCTTCAGGTTGATGCCCAGCAGGTCGTCGCGGCTCATGCCGGGCTTGCGCGGCACGCCGGCGGTGACGATGCAGACGTCGGCGCCGGCGATGTCGGCGTAGTCGTTGGCGCCCTTCAGGACGATGTCCTTGCCGAACACGGCGCTGGCTTCGGCGATATCGAGCGCCTTGCCCTGCGGCGTGCCCTCGGCGATGTCGAACAGGATGATGTCGCCCAGCTCTTCGCGCGCCGCGATGTGGGCCAGTGTGCCGCCGATCATGCCGGCGCCGATAAGGGCGATCTTCGCGCGAGCCATCTTTGGGCGTCTCCGTCTCGTGGAATAGGGGATGGTCGGCGGTCTAGCCCCCGCAAGGCCGCGCCTCAAGCCCTCTTTCGCGGATGCGAAGAGCGGGGCAATAGAGGCCCTGCGTCCTTCGACACGGCCGCTGGCGCGGCCTGCTCAGAATGACGTGTGTTTTTGACCCTGAAGATTCAGCCATCCTTAGCAGCGTCCGCAGGACGCGTGTCGAAGGACGCAACGAGGCCGACGCCATGTCCAAGACCAACCCCGGCAACTATTTCGAGGACTTCCGCCTGGGCCAGGTGCTCAGCCACGCGACGCCGCGCACGGTCACGGCCGGCGACGTGGCGCTGTACAATGCGCTCTACGGGCCGCGCTTCGCCCTCACATCCTCGGATGAGTTCGCGCGGTCATGCGGCCTGCCGGCCTCGCCGGTCGATCCGCTCGTCGCCTTCCACATGATCTTCGGCAAGACGGTGCCGGACATCAGCCTGAACGCCGTGGCCAACCTGGGCTACGCCGAGGGGCTGTTCCTCAAGGCGCTTTATCCCGGCGACACGGTGACCGCGACGTCCGAGGTCATCGGGCTGAAGGAGAATTCCAACCGCAAGACCGGCGTCGTCTACGTCCGCACCACGGGCGAGAACCAACACGGCGAGACGGTGCTCAGCTATGTGCGCTGGGTGATGGTTCGCAAGCGGAGCGAAGACGCGGAGGTCGGCGAGCAGGCGACGTCTAAGCTGGCGACCGCCGTGGCGGCGAGCGACCTGTTGCTGCCCGAGGGCCTGGACTTCTCGAAGTACGACTTCGCCCTGGCCGGCGCGCCGCATGCGTTCGAGGACTACGCGGTCGGCGAGAAGATCGACCATGTCGACGGTATGGCCATCGAGGAAGCCGAGCACCAGATGGCGACGCGCCTCTACCAGAACACCGCCAAGGTCCACTTCAACCAGTATGAGCGGGCCAAGGACCCGACCGGCCGGCGGCTGGTCTACGGCGGGGTGGTGATCTCCACGGCCAAGGCGCTGAGTTTCAACGGGCTGCAGAACGCCGGGCTGATTCTGGCCATCAACGGCGGGCGGCATGTGAACCCGTACTTCGCCGGGGCGACGGTCTTTGCGTGGTCGGAAGTGCTGGACAAGGCCGACCTCGGCGATGGCGTCGGCGCGCTGCGGCTGCGGCTGGTGGCGACCAAGGACCGTCCCTGCACGGACTTCCCGGACAAGGACGAAGCCGGTGCCTATCCGGCCGAGGTGATCCTGGACTTCGACTACTGGGCGGCGGTTCCGAAGCGTGGCTGAGTTCGCCGTCGATCCCGCCTTCGAGGCCGGCTCGATCGCGGTCGGCGTGCTGCCGCTCTGCCACGTCCGCCTGCAGACCGACGCCCGCTGGCCCTGCCTGATCCTGATCCCGCGCCTGCCCGGCCTGCGCGAGGTCGAGGACCTGTCGGCGGCGGACCGGGCGCGACTGATCGAGGAGACGGTGCTGGCGGGTCAGGCCGTGCGGGCGCTGGGCGCGGCGACGGGGTTCGCGGTCGAGAAGCTCAACATCGGCGCGCTGGGCAATGTCACGCCGCAGCTGCATGTACATGTGGTGGGGCGACGGGCCGGCGACGCGGCTTGGGCCGGGCCGGTGTGGGGTGTTGGCGTGGCCGAGGTGTACGGTCCTGACGCGTTGGAGGCGGCGGCGGCGGCCGTACGCGCGACCCTGAACCTCTAGATGTCATCCCGGGCGCCGAAGGCGACCCGGGACCCAGGCGATGCCGCGCGACCGCCTCTGGGTCCCGGCTCTGCGCGCTTCGCGCTCCGGCCGGGATGACAGGGAGAGAGGCTCTAGTTCCGCTTCATCGTCACGGCCCGCGTGCCCGACTCATCGCTGAGGTCGCCGACCCAGCCGCCGTTGCCGCCGGCTGAAAGCACCAGCACCGTCACCGGCCGGCCGTAGCCGCGATTAATCCGTACCGTGAGGATCGAGCCCTGGCGCTCCAGGCTCTCGATCAGGCCCACGCGGCCCGAGCCGCCCATGGCGCGCCAGGCGCCCTCCAGCGCGCCGCCCGATCCGCGGTCTACCAGCTGCAGGCCGTAGAGCGGTGCGCCGTCAGGGCCGCGCACCGTCCAGCCACCGTCCAGCGGGCCGAGCAGCCCCTGGGCGCTGGAGGCCGAGCCCCGGATCCGCGCCTCGTAACCGAGATCGAGCGGGGTGGGCGGACCATCCGGTGAACGGTCGGCCTCGTCGATCATCACCGGGCGGTCGAGCGTGGGTCGCGCCGGCGCCGCGCGTTGCGGGGTGGCAGTGATCACGGGCGCCGGCGCCGACGGCGGGATGGCCTGCGGCGTCTGCGGCAGCAGGACCGGGGCGGTCGGCTGGGCGCCCGGCGTGAAGGGCGCGGCCAGCAGGGCCTCTTGCTCCTCGCGCCGGGTCACCTCCGGCTCGGCCTCGGCGGAGTCGGTGGACTGGTCCGGCGGCATGGCGTCGAGCAGGTCGGCGATCGGGTCGTAGGGTGTGTCGGACGCTGGCGCGTCCGCCGCCGGCGCGGTCGCCTGAGGCTGGGCCTCGGTCACCGGCGTCACCGGCGCCTCGTAGAACACCTGCGCCCCGGCGGGGTTCGCCAGGGTCAGGGTCGCGAGCAGCAGCAGGAGAACGCCGTGACGGATCAAGCGGCCTCCGCCTCGCGGATGGCCTCGGCCACGGCCACCAGCCGCTTCGACTGCTCAAGGTGCAGCAGCTCTGCCATCTTGCCCTCGACGCGGATCGCACCCTTGCCCTGGTTTTCCGGCAGCGCGAAGGCGGCGATCACGGCGCGTGCGAACTCGACCTCGGCCGGGGCCGGCGAGAAGACCAGGTTGCAGATGTCGATCTGCTTGGGATGGATCAGGGTCTTGCCGTCGAAGCCGAAGTCGACGCCCTGGCGACAGATGGCCTCGAGCGAATTCGGATCCTCGATGTCGTTGTGCACGCCGTCCAGGATGGTCAGGCCGTGGATACGCGCGGCCATCACCGCCAGCGACAGGGCGGCGTGGAACGGCTCGCGGCCGGGCGTGATCCGCGCGCGGGTCTCCTTGGCCAGGTCGTTGGTGCCCATGACGAAGGTGGTCAGCCGGCTGGTCGCCGAGGCGGCGGCGATGCTCTCGACGTTGAAGATCGAGCGGCCGGTCTCGATCATTGCCCAGAGGTCGGTGTCCGCGTGCAGCGGCGCGGAATAGGCGGCGACGTCGGCGGCGCTGTTGACCTTGGGGACCAGGATGGCGTCCGGCCGCGCGGCGGCGGCGGCGCGCAGGTCAGCCTCGCCCCAGGGGGTGTCGGCGCCGTTGACGCGGATGACCAGCTCGCGCCGGCCAAAGCCGCCGTCCTTCACCGCCTGGACCGCCTGCTCGCGGGCCATGTCCTTGGCGTCGGGTGCGACGGCGTCCTCGAGGTCGAGGATGACCACGTCGCAGGGCAGGGACCGCGCCTTCTCGATCGCCTTGGCGTTGGAGGCGGGCATGTACAGGGCGCTGCGGCGAGGACGGTCGGTCATGGGTCTTCCGGGCTGGATGTCTGGGAGTGTCTTAGCCGGACTGTCGCGGCGATGGCTAGCCATCCCCCGAACCTCGCCCGGGCCGGAGCGGGCCGCCAGGATTCGACGGAACGGGCCCCAAGCCGCTACAAGCCCCGCCCATGCCGTTCACCGCCACCGTCCTGACCATGTTCCCCGAGGCCTTCCCCGGACCGCTCGGCGTGTCGCTGATCGGCACGGCCTGGCGCGAGCAGGACCTTTGGCGCCTTGAAACAGTGGACATTCGCGCCTTTTCCAAGGATAAGCGCGGCTTCCTCGACGACACCCCCGCGGGTGGCGGTCCTGGACAGGTGATGAAGGCGGACGTGATCGCGGCGGCGCTCGATAGCGTGGACGTTGCGGGACGGCCGCTTTTGTACATGAGCGCCCGGGGTCGGCCCCTGACCCAGGCGCGGGTGAAACAGTGGGCCGGGGCGCCGGGGATCATCGTCCTCTGCGGCCGGTTCGAGGGGGTGGACCAGCGGGTGCTCGACGCCCGGGGGTTCGAGGAGGTCTCCGTCGGAGACGCGGTCCTGGCCGGTGGCGAGGCGGCGGCGATGGTGGCGATCGAGGCGTGCGTCCGTCTGGTGCCGGGAGTGCTCGGGCAGCCGGAGTCACTGAGTGAAGAAAGCTTCGAGGACGGTCTCCTCGAGCATCCGCAGTACACGCGACCGCGGACGTTCGAAGGGCTCGACATTCCCGAGGTGCTGCTGAGCGGCGACCACAAGAAGGTCGCGGAATGGCGGCGACAGATGCGTGAGACGACGACCCGCGAGCAACGGCCCGACCTCTGGGACCGCCACCTCGCCAACCGACAACCAAAGGGCGCTTAAGCCCGACGACAACAGGAACGACACGATGGCCGCGAACATCATCAAGGAACTTGAGAAGGCCGAGACCGAGCGTCTCGCCGCCCTCCGCACCACCCCCGATTTCCAGCCGGGCGACACCGTCCGCGTCAATGTGAAGATCAAGGAAGGCGAGCGCGAACGCGTTCAGGCCTACGAGGGCGTCTGCATCGCCCGCTCGGGCTCGGGCCTCCACGAGAACTTCACCGTCCGCAAGATCAGCTTCGGCGAAGGCGTCGAGCGGGTCTTCCCGATCATGTCGCCGATGATCGAAAGCATCGAAGTGAAGCGTCGCGGCGTCGTCCGGCGCGCCAAGCTCTATTACCTGCGCGATCGTCGCGGCAAGTCGGCCCGGATCGCCGAACGCCAGATGAACCGCACCCCCAAGGAAGACGCCGCCGCCGGCGAGTGATCCTTCGGGTCAGAGACGTTGAAGAGCCCCGGATCGCAAGGTCCGGGGCTTTTTCTATTCTCTCTTCCTCCCCGCTTGCGGGGAGGGGGACCATGCGGAGTATGGTGGTGGGGTAGCGCCGGGGTTGGACGCCCAACCACCGTGCACTGCGCCCAATTCTGAAGGCCCTGCGCCGCCCCCTCCGACCTCGCTCCGCGAGGCCACCTCCCCCTCGCTGCGCTCCGGGGAGGACTGCCGTGATGACCCTCCAGGTAATTGCGGCGGCGTCCCCGAGGACGGACCTTGCGTTCACCCCAACGCCGGAGCGCGCCATGACCCCCGCCGAAACCGTCCGCCAGTTCCTCAAGGCCATGGAGGCGCTGGACTATGACGTCGGCCTCAAGCTGGTCTCCGCCGACTGCGCCTACACCAACCCGCCGCCGCTGGGCACGGTGCACGGCCCGGCCGGCATCCGCGCCGTGCTCGAGCCCTTCTTCGCCCCGACGCTCGAGAACGACTTCCAGATCCTGCGTGAGGCGTCGGACGGGGCGGTGGTGATCCTCGAGCGCCTCGACCGTCACCGCCTTGCTGACAAGTGGGTCGAGCTGCCGGTGACCGGCGTGTTCGAGGTGCAGGGCGGCCTGATCACCTACTGGCGCGATTACTTCGACGCCGCGACCATCCTGTCGGAATGGCCGGCGGGGTAGGGGGCTACCCCCTCACCGTCAGCACCCAGCGCAGCACCTGCGCCTCCAGCACGTCCAGCGGCAGGGCGCCGTCACGCAGGACCGCGTCGTGGAAGGCGCGGATGTCGAACGCCTCGCCCAGTTCCTTCCGCGCCTTGGCGCGAAGGGCCATGATCTTCAGCTCGCCGATCTTGTAGCTGGTCGCCTGGCCGGGCCAGCAGATATAGCGGTCGACCTCCTTGGCGATGTCGCGCTCGCTGAGCAGGGTGTTGTCGCGGAAGAACTGCCGGGCCTGTTCGCGGGTCCATTTCTTGGCGTGCAGGCCGGTGTCGACGACCAGCCGCACGGCGCGCCAGGCCTCGGTCGTCAGCCGGCCGAAGTTGGAATAGGGGTCCTGGTAGAAGCCCATCTCCCGGCCCAGCCGCTCGGAATAGAGCCCCCAGCCCTCGCTGTAGGCGCCGTAGCCGCCGAACTTGCGGAACTTCGGCAGGCCCTGCGTCTCCATGGCCAGCGCGATCTGGAAGTGATGGCCCGGCGCGCCCTCGTGATAGCTGATGCCCTCGATCTGCGGCTTCAGCACCTGGGTCATGTCCGACAGGTTGACGTAGTAGATGCCCGGGCGCGAACCGTCCGGAGCCGGACGGTTGTAGAAGGCGATGCCGGCGGTGGCCTCGCGCCAGGCCTCGACGGCCCGGACCTCCAGCTTGGCCTTCGGCAGGCGCAGGAACCATTTCGGCGCCACGGCCATCACCTGGTCGATAAAGGCGGTGGCGTCCTTGAGGTAGGCGGCTTTGCCCTCGGGCGTGTTGGGGTACTGGAACTTCGGATCGGTCCGCAGCAGCTTGAAGAAGTCCTGCAGCGAGCCCTTGAAGCCCACCTCGTTCATGATGGCCCTCATCTCGGCCTGGATACGCGTCAGCTCGTCGAGGCCGGTCTGGTGAACCTCCTCGGCGGTCATGTCCGTCGTGGTCGAGACCTTCAGCCGCCAGGCGTAGTAGGCCGCGCCGTCGGGCAGGGCCCAGACGCCATCGGCGCCTTTCGACAGCGGCCGGATCTTCGCCTGGGTGGCGATGAACTGCTCGTAGCCTTCGCGGAACGGCCCGGTCAGCGCCGCCTTGCCCTCGGTCAGCAGGGTTGCCTTGACGTCCTCGCCGGCGGTCAGGGCGGCGACCTTTTTCCTGAAGTCCGCCCACAGCGCGCAGTCGGGACCGTCGGTAAACGGCGCGCCGGTGATCACCTTGCGGGCGTCGGCTTCGACCGGCCCGAAGGTGAAGTCGGGGGCCACAACCCCGTCCCGGGCGCGGTCTTCCAGGTCGCTGGAGACCTGGCTCATGACCGTCTTCACGGCCACCAGACGCGAGACGTAGGCGCGGGCGTCCTCGACGCTGTCGACGCGGTGCTGGTTGATCATGAAGGTCGGGGTGGCGCCGGCGGGGCTGCCCATGCCGGTGGCGATGTAGCCGTGGTTGCGCCAGCGGAAGTCGCCGCGCTGGGTCAGGACCTGGTTCTCGAACAGCCGCCAGGACAGTCGCGAGGCCTGACTGAGTCTCGCCGGGTCGAAGTCGGCCTTCATCGTCGCCAGCTGACCCTCTGCCAGCACCAGGTCCATCTTGTCGCTGATGACGCTGTAGTCATCGAGCGCGCCGTACATCTCCTTGCGGCCCAGGCTGGTCAGGGTCTGGGGGCTGAGCGCGGCCCGCGCCTCGAAGGCCGCGTCGAGGAAGGCGTTGAAGCGGGCGTCCTCGGACTCCGCGGCCCGCGCCGTCGAGGCCAGGGGACCGGTCAGCGCCAGGCCGGCGAGGGCGTGGCGGCGGGTGAGGGTGAAGCTGGTCAAGACGCGACTCCGGCGGATTGGGACGCGACAGGAGTCCACAGTTCCGGCCGTCTGTCATCCGGGGACGGCGGGCGCCTCGCATCAGAGGCACATCCTTGCCCGGCGGCCCATGCCCCGCCGCCCGAGGCGCACAATCCTTGCGCCCCACTGGACGAGAGGGGTCCCTGCGTCCTACATCCCCGGCATGTCCGGCAAGACCCTCTACGACAAGATCTGGGACGCCCACGTCGTCGCCACCGACGGCGAGGAGGCGATCCTCTACATCGACCTGCACCTCATCCACGAGGTGACGACGCCCCAGGCCTTCGCCGGCCTGCGCGCGGCCGGTCGCAAGGTGCGTCGGCCCGACCGCACCCTCGCCGTGGCCGACCACAACACCCCGACCGAGAAGCAGGCGCTGGGCGTCGACGCGGTCGAGGACGAGGAGGCCCGGCTGCAGCTGCAGACCCTGGGCCGCAACGTCGCCGACGCCGGGATCGAGTATTTCCCGATGGGCGACATCCGCAACGGCATCGTCCATGTGGTCGGGCCCGAACAGGGCCGCACCCAGCCGGGCATGACGGTGGTCTGCGGCGATTCCCACACCTCGACCCACGGCGCCTTCGGCGCGCTGGCCCACGGCATCGGCACGTCCGAGGTCGAGCATGTTTTGGCCAGCCAGACCCTTCGCCAGCGCAAGTCGAAGAACATGCGCGTCAGCATCGAGGGCCAGGCCGGCCCGGGTGTCACCGCCAAGGACCTGGCCCTGGCCGTGATCGGCGAGATCGGCACCGCCGGCGGCACCGGCTATGTCATCGAGTTCGCCGGCGAGGCCATCCGGGACCTGTCGATGGAGGGCCGCATGACCCTCTGCAACCTGACCATCGAGGGCGGGGCCCGCGCGGGTCTGGTGGCGCCGGACCAGAAGACCTTCGACTACATCATGGGCCGTCCGGCGGCGCCCAAGGGCGCGGCCTGGGAGATGGCCCTGTCTTACTGGAAGACCTTTGTCACCGACGCCGACGCCGTCTTTGATCGTGAAGTCCGGCTGGACGCGGCGAGCATCGCGCCCACGGTGACCTGGGGGACCAGTCCCGAGGACGTCGTGCCGGTGACCGGCGTCGTGCCCGACCCCGCAACCTTCGCCACAGCCGACAAACGCGCCGCCGTCGAGCGGGCGCTGGACTACATGGGCCTGACCGCCGGTCAGCCGATCACCGACGCCCGCATCGACCGGGTGTTCATCGGCAGCTGCACCAACAGCCGCATCGAGGACCTGCGCGCCGCCGCCGCCGTGGTCCAGCGCGCCTTCCTGGAAGGCCGGATGGTCGCGCCGCATGTGCGGGCCATGGTCGTCCCGGGCTCGGGGCTGGTGAAGGAACAGGCCGAGGCCGAGGGTCTGGACGCCATGTTCCGGGCCGCCGGCTTCGACTGGCGCGAGCCGGGCTGCTCGATGTGCCTGGGCATGAACCCCGACAAGCTGGCCCCGGGCGAGCGCTGCGCCTCGACCAGCAACCGCAATTTCGAGGGCCGTCAGGGCCGCGGCGGCCGCACCCACCTGATGAGCCCGGCCATGGCCGCCGCCGCCGCCATCGCCGGCCACATCGTCGACGTGAGGGACTTCCTGTGATCAAGGCTCTCGACCACATCGCCTTTGTCGTGAACGATTTCGACGCCGCCATCGACGGCTACAGCCGGCTCTTCGGCCGGACGCCGAACTGGCGCGGGACGATGCACGGGGCCAGCCAGGTCTGGTTCCAGCTCGGCAACATGGCCCTGGACGTCATCGCCCCGACCGGCGAGGGGCCGGTGGGCGACACCATCCGCGCCCGACTGGCCAGCCACGGCGAAGGCATCTGGGGCGTCGGCTTCACGGTGCCCGACCTGGCCGAGGCAGGCCGCCGCTCGGAGCGGCTCGGCGTACCGGCCTATCCGCGCGAGGAGGTCTCGACCAACCCCGAGACCGGCGCGACCCGCACCTGGCAGCTGGCCAGCCTGCGTCCGAAATCCACGCACGGGATCAACCTGTTCCTGGTCGAGCAGGCGCCCGGCGCGACGCCCTGGCCGGTCGCGCCGGTCACGGCGGAGGAAGGATCGTCCGTGGCCGGACTTGACCACATCGTCATCCGCACGCCCAACCCCGACCGCGCCGCCGCCCTCTATGGCGCGCGGCTGGGGCTAGACATGCGGCTTGATCGAAGCAACCCCGACTGGGGCGCCCGGCTGATGTTCTTCCGGGTCGGCGACCTGGTGGTCGAGATCGCCCATGACCTGAAGGCCGGCGTGTCGGAGGGTCCGGACGAGGCCTGGGGTCTCACCTGGCGCGTCGCCGACGTCGAGGCGGCGCACCACCGCATGTCGGGCCAGAAGATCGAGGTCTCCGAGATCCGCACCGGCCGCAAGCCGGGCACCCGGGTCTTCACCGTCCGCAACGCCCCCGGCGGCGCGCCCACGCTCGTGATCGGGCCGGAGCAATGAAGGCCTTCACCCGCCTCGACGGCCTTGCCGCTCCGCTGGGCCTGGCCAACATCGACACCGACCAGATCATCCCCAAGCAGTTCCTCAAGACGGTCGACCGCGAGGGGCTGGCCAGGGGCCTGTTCTACGACTTCCGCTTCGACGAGCAGGGCGTGGAGAAGAGCGGCTTCGTGCTCAACGATCCGGCCTACAGGAGCGCCCAGATCCTGATCGCCGGGGACAATTTCGGCTGCGGATCCTCGCGCGAGCATGCGCCCTGGGCGCTGCAGGACTTCGGCATCAACTGCGTGATCGCCCCGTCCTTCGCCGACATCTTCCACGGCAACTGCTTCAACAACGGCCTGCTGCCGGTGGTGCTGAAGCCGGAAGAGGTCGAGGCGCTGATGGACGAGGCGCGCGGCGGCAACCACGTCTTCTCCGTCGACCTGGAGCAGCAGACGGTCACCGCGCCGTCGGGCGCCGTCTACCGGTTCGACATCGATGCGGGCCGCAAGGAGAAGATGCTCAAGGGCCTGGACGCCATCGGCGAGACCCTGCAGCACGCGGTCGATATCGACGTCTACGAGTCCAGGCGCGCCCTCAGCCAGCCCTGGCTGGAGGCCGGCGCGTGACGATCCTCGTCATCGGGACCGTCCGTCTGCCGCCGGAGAACATCGAACGCGCCAGGGCCGCCATGGAGACCATGGTCGCAGGCAGCCGGGCCGAGGACGGCTGTCTCGAATACGCCTATTCGCACGACCTGCTCGAGCCGGGCCTGGTGCGCGTGACCGAGACCTGGCGCGACCGCGAGGCGCTGGCCGCGCACTTCCAGACCCCGCATATGGCCGCCTGGCGCGGTGTCTTCCCGAGCCTTGGCATCACAGACCGCAACCTGGCCCTCTACGAGGCCGGGCAGCCCGAACCGATTTGAGATCATGACCCAGACCCTCCTCCTGCTCCCCGGCGACGGCATCGGCCCGGAGGTCATCGCCCAGGTCCGCCGCGTCGCCCAGGCCGTGACGCCCGACCTCGCCCTCGACGAGCGCGACTTCGGCGGGATCAGCTACGACCGGCACGGCGTTCCGATCACCGACGAGGCCATCGCCACGGCCCAGGCCTCCGACGCCGTCCTGATGGGCGCGGTAGGCGGTCCGCAGTGGGCCGGGGTCGAGCGGAGCAAGCGGCCGGAGATGGGGCTGCTGGGCCTGCGCAAGGCGATGGACGTGTTCGCCAACCTGCGCCCGGCGCTCTGCTTCGACGCCCTGGCCGACGCCTCGAGCCTCAAGCGCGAGCTGGTCGCGGGGCTGGACATCATGTTCGTCCGTGAGCTGACGGGTGGTGTCTACTTCGGCCAGCCGCGCTTCATCGAAACGCTGCCCGACGGCCAGCGCCGCGCCGTCGACACCCAGGTCTACACCACCAGCGAGATCGAGCGCGTCAGCCGCGTGGCCTTCGAACTGGCCCGGGGCCGGGGCAACAAGGTCCACTCGCTGGAGAAGTCGAACGTCATGGAGACCGGCCTGCTCTGGCGCGAGGTGGTCACCGACCTGCACAGGCGTGAGTACGCCGACGTGACGCTGGAGCACATGCTGGCCGACAACGCCGCCATGCAGCTGGTCCGCCAGCCGACCCAGTTCGACGTCATCCTGACCGACAATCTGTTCGGAGACGTCCTGTCTGACGAGGCGGCGCAGCTGACGGGCTCGCTGGGTATGCTGCCGTCGGCGGCGCTGGGCGCGGCGGGCAAGCCCGGCCTCTATGAGCCGATCCATGGCTCGGCGCCGGACATCGCCGGCCAGGGCGTGGCCAATCCGCTGGCGGCCATCCTGTCGTTCGAGATGGCCCTGCGCTGGTCTCTAGGCCGGAGCGAGATCGCCGACCGGGTCAAGGCCGCCGTCGAGGCCGCCCTCGCCGGCGGCGCCCGCACCCGTGACCTCGGCGGGTCGCTGTCCACCGAGCAAATGGGCGACGCGGTGCTGCAGGCGCTCTAGTCTGCGCCCATGACCACCAACCCGGACGACGCCTACGACGACAAGGCCCGCGCCGAGCTCGCCGCGTGGCGGGAGACGGTGCTGAAGCCGTCCTCGGCACTGCAGGCGGCGGCCAAGGGGCTGCAGACGCGGATCAACAATCTCATTCCGGAGAAGATCCACCAGGCGGTCAGCAAGGTCATCGAGCAGATGACCCGCGGCATCCTGGTCGGCTCGGACTTTGTGACCCCGCCGCCACGGACCGGCCTGACGCTGGTCGAGCGGGAGGCGCTGGTCCGCAAGGCCATCGACGGCTACCGCAACGTGGCGACGGTGGAGGGCGGTGTGGCCGGCGCCGGTGGCTTCCTGCTGGCGGCGGCCGACTTTCCGGCCCTGGTCGCCATCAAGATCAAGCTGCTGTTCGAGATCGCCGCCCTGTACGGCCACGACGGCGGCGCCTGGCGCGAGCGGCTCTACATCCTGTCGATCTTCCAGCTGGCCTTCTCCAGTCCCGACCACCGACGACGCGTGTACGAACAGATGATCGGCGACGACCAGCCGGCCACGGCGGCGGACTTCGACTGGCGGCGCTTCCAGCAGGAGTACCGGGACTACATCGACCTGGCGAAACTGGCCCAGCTGCTGCCGGTCGTCGGCGCGCCGGTCGGCGCCATCGTCAATTTTCGTCTGGTCGAACAGCTCGGGACGACGGCGATGAATGCCTACCGGCTGCGCTGGTTTGCTTGAACCCGTCCCGCGGGGGGGGGCGGGACAGGTTCTTGCCGCGGGCGGTCCGTTTACACGACCTCGCTGGCCACCACGAATTGCGGATTGTCCACCAGGCCCATGAACTCGCCCATGATCGCCTGGACCACGCCGCCGGGCATGTCCTGGGCCACGAAGCCGTCGAGGTCGGGGATGTCGAACACCTCGATATAGTCCATCGACGGCGCGCCCTCGCCCATCAGCAGCCGCTCGGCGCGGTGGTTCACATAGGACGACACGCGGCTAAGGCCACGCCTTGAAAGGGGGGCTGAAGCCGTTGCGACATTTCCTTGCCTTGCGCGGCGGGGGCGAGAGGCGTAACCGTCCCGTCCGCTAGTTACAGGAGAGATTTCGATGGGTTACCGGGTCGCCGTGGTCGGCGCCACGGGCAACGTGGGCCGTGAACTGTTCAATATCCTCGAGGAAGTGAACTTCCCCGTCGACAAGATTCACGCCATCGCCAGCCGTAAGTCCATCGGGGTCGAAGTCTCCTTCGGCGAGAAGATCCTCAAGTGCGAGGACATCGAGCAGTTCGACTTCTCGACCGTCGACATCGTGCTGATGAGCGCCGGGGGGACCGTGTCCAAGGCCTGGTCAGAGAAGATCGGCAAGGCCGGCGCCATCGTCATCGACAACAGCTCGACCTGGCGCATGGACCCCGACGTGCCGCTGATCATTCCGGAAGTGAACCCCGACGCGATCGAGGGCTTCCGTAAGAAGAACATCATCGCCAACCCCAACTGCACGACCATGGGCCTGCTGGTGGCGCTCAAGCCGTTGCACGACGCGGCGAAGATCAAGAGGGTGGTGGTCTCGACCTACCAGTCGGTGTCCGGCACCGGCAAGGCGGCCATGGACGAGCTGTGGGAACAGACCAAGGGCGTCTTCGTCCTCGGCGCCCCGCCGCCCAAGGTCTACCACAAGCAGATCGCCTTCAATGTGATCCCGCAATGCGACGTCTTCCTCGACGACGACAGCGGCGACACCAAGGAAGAGCGCAAGATGGCGGACGAGACCCACAAGATCCTCGATCCCAACATCCGCGTCTCGACCACCTCGGTGCGGGTGCCGGTCTTCGTCGGCCACGGCGAGAGCGTGAACATCGAGTTCGAGAGCGCCATCGACGACGACGAGGCCCGCGAGTTGCTGCGCGAAGCCCCCGGCGTGGTGGTGATCGACAAGCGCGAGGACGGCGGCTACGCCACGCCCAAGGACATCCAGGGCGAGTTCCCGGTGTTCGTCTCCCGTATCCGCGTCGACAAGACTCTCGAACATGGCCTCAGCCTGTGGGTCGTCTCCGACAACCTGCGCAAGGGCGCGGCCCTCAACGCCGTCCAGATCGCCCAGCTGCTTCACGAGCGCGGCCTGATCGGCAAGGTCTCGGCCTGACCTGATCCCCCGCAAGAAGCGGGTCGAACATCAGGGGTCCGGGACGCAGGTTCCGGGCCCCTTGCCATTGGAGTGATGTCCCGTGCCGGACCAGAAGGACGAAAGCCGCGCGGCGTTGCTGGCCGGTATTGGCTGCTACAGCATCTGGGGCCTGCTGCCGCTGTGGATGTACGCCCTGCGCGACGCTGGGGTCGGCGCGGTCGAGATCACCGCCCAGCGCGCCGTCTGGGCCGTGCTCTGGGCCGCCGCCCTGGTCGTGGTCGCCCGCAAGCTGCCGGAGCTGGGGCGGGTGGTCCGCGAGCCGCGCACCCTGGGCCTTCTGCTCCTGTCCGCCGGGCTGATCGGGGCCAACTGGCTGATCTACGTCATCGCCGTGAACAGCGGCCGCACCCTGGAGGCCAGCCTCGGCTACTACATCAATCCACTGATGAATATGGCCGCGGGGGCCATCTTCTTCCGTGAGCGGATCGATCGCTTCGGCTACGCCGCGATCGCGCTGGCGGCGGCGGGCGTCGTGGCCCAGACCATCGCCGTCGGCCACCCGCCCATCATGTCGCTGGCCCTGGCGGTGACCTTCTGCGCCTACGGCCTGATCCGCAAACAGGTGACGGCCGACGCCCAGACCGGGCTGCTTGTCGAGACGGCCATCCTCGCCGTGCCGGGCCTGACCTGGGTCGCGGTGCTGCAATCGAGCGGGGAGGGGCATCTGGGCGCCGGCGCCTGGCCCACCCTGCTGCTGCTGGCCGCCGGGCCGCTGACGGTCGCGCCGCTGGCCCTGTTCGCCTGGGCCGCCCGGCGGATGCCGTTGGTCTGGCTGGGCTTCGTGCAGTTCATCGCCCCGACCCTGGCCTTCTTCGTCGGCGTCTGGTCGGGCGAGGCCTTCACCCCGCTGCGCGCTCTGGCCTTCGGCTTCATCTGGGTCGGGGTGGCGGTGTTCGCGGTGGGGGTCTGGGTGAGGCATCGGCGGGTGGTCGCTCCGGCCTGAACCCCGAACTGTCCCCATCCGGCTGACCGACCCGCCCGCGCCTCAGAGGCAGCCGTAGGCCGCGTCGATCAACCTGCGGCTGCGCGGGTCGCCGATCAGGTGGACGTCCTGCTTGTTCATCACATAGGCGCCGGCCACGCGCCGCTCGGTGTCGGCGAAGGCGCAGCTGCCGCCCCAGCCGCTGTGGCCGATGGTGGTCGCCGTCGGGCCATAGAAGAAGTTGGGCTCGTTGCGCATGAAACCCGCGCCCCAGCTCATCTCGTAGGGCAGCACCAGGTCCTGGCCGCGGATACGCTCGCAGCCGGCCTCGATGACCATCTGCGGCGACAGCAGCTCGACATCGCCGATCCTGCCGTCGGTCGCCAGGGCGCCGAAGAAGCGGGCCAGGGCTTCGGCGGTCGCGTGACCGTTGGCGGACGGCACCTCGATCTCGCGCCACTCGCTGCCGCGCCGGCCGCTGGGGCCTGCCCAGGTCGACAGGAAGGCGGCGCGCTTGGGGTCGGTCGGCTCGCCGAATTGAGGCAGGGCGCTGGGCGGCTTGAGGTCGGTGACACGGCCGTGCTCCGCCTCCGGCAGGCCGATCCACAGGTCGAGGCCCGCCGGGGCTGTGATGTCCTCGCGCAGCGCGGTCCCCAGGCTGCGGCCGTCGGCGCGGCGGTAGATCTCGCCGACCAGATAGCCGACCGTCAGGGCGTGGTAGCCACTGGCCGAACCCGGCGTCCACATCGGCGCCCTGGCGGCCAGCATGGCGGCGATGACCGGCGGATCGTACCAGAGGGTCGGGTCGATCGGCTCGACGAAACCCGGCAGGCCGGCCTGGTGCGACAGCACCTGCTCGACCGTGATGCCGCCCTTGCCCTGCGCCGCGAACTCCGGCCACAGCTCGGCGACCGGCTGGTTGTAGCGCAGCTTTCCAGCCTGGACGAGGCGGGCGATCATGGTCGCGGCCACCGCCTTGGTGGTCGAGAACACCATGGTCAGGGTGTCGGCGTCGAAGGGGACTTCCGCCTTGCGGTCGGCGTGGCCGGCCCACAGGTCGACGATGATCTCGCCCTCGACGCTGAAGGCGAAGCGGGCGCCCAGCTCCAGCCCTTCGGCGAAATTGCCGGCGAAGGCGTCCCGGACGGCCTCGAAGCCCGCGTCGCAGCGGCCATGGATTTCCACGCTCATGCCAGGCGCTCCATGCGGACCGTGGGGCTGGCCTGTTTGATGCGGCTGCCCATGGCCACGATCGGCAGCTCGGCCGAGGCCCAGACTCCGGCCGAGGTGATGGTCTCGGCCAGGCCGCCGACCGCGCGCGCCAGGCCGTAGGAGGGCGTCTGGCCCTCCAGCAGCGAGGCGGCGAACAGAACCGTCAGAAGATCGCCCGTGCCGCTGGGGACGGGCGAGGTCGCCTTCTGGTGCGCGGCCAGCCAGGCCTCCTTCTTGTCGGCGTAGACCACGCCGATCTCGCCGCCGCGGACGACGGACGAGACCAGAACGGCCTTGCCGGTCAGGCGCGCGGCGCGGACGGCGCTGGCCGGGTCGCGGGCGTCGCTGCCGGTGATACGCTGCAGCTCCCAGCTGTTGGGCGCGATCAGGTCGGCGCGGGGCAGCAGCTCATCCTGGATGGCCTGGGCCACGTCCGGCGGAATGAACAGGCCCTTGCCGGCATCGCCCATCACCGGATCGACCACCACCATCGGCTTGCGGTTGAAGGCGCCCTCGCGCGGCGCGGCGCGGACGGCGTCGATGGCCCGGGCCGCGGCGCGCACCTGCTCGACGCTGGCGAAGTAACCGGTCAGCACCAGGTCGCAGAGGCCGAACAGGCCGTTGGCCTCGACCCCGTCGAGCATGCCCTCGAAGGCCTCGATCGGCACCTGGGCTCCGCCGGGGGCGCCCCAGCCGGGGTGGCGACCGTACAGGACCGTGGGAATCACCACGGGGTCGATCTTGAACTGGGTCAGGGCCAGCGCCTGCGCCGAGCCGCCGACCCGGCTGCCTGCGACGTGGCTCGACATGATGAGGGCCATGGGCATGGCGACGGGCTTAGCCGAGCCCGGGGGGGTTGGGTAGTCCTCTGTTGAGCGCTAGGCTCGCGGGATGCGGGGCGCGGCGATCATTCTTTCGGGACTGCTGCTGACGGCGGCCTGTGGGCCGGTCGATGTCGCGGCCGTGGCGGACGGTCCGGCGTCGCCGGCCGGCGGGACGCGCCGCGCCGGGCCTGAGGGGGTCTATCCCGTGCCGGCCGGGACCGCCTGCGCCATTCGCGGCGGCTGGTCGACCGACGGGGATCCGGCCGGGCTGAACGTCCGGGCTGCGCCGTCGGCCGGCGCGCCGGTGGTCGGCGTTCTTCCGCCGCCGGAGTATTCGCCGGAGTTCGACCGGGTGATGGCGGTGAGCTTCGACGTCATCGAGACGCGGGACGGCTGGTTCCGGATCGCCAACCCCTACCGGGCCGATGACAATGCCGGCGAGCCTTCGACCCTGCAGTCCGGCTGGATCAGCGGTCGCCATGTCGGCTTCGCGCTGCAGACCGACAAGGCCTTCGTCGAGCCCGATCCGGGGTCGGCCGTTGTCGCCGCCGCCTGGATGGACAGCGACGGGGCCCTGCGCCTGTTCGAGTATCGTCATCCGACGGAGTGTCGCGGCGAATGGGTCCGGCTGAAGGTCACGGGCCATGACCGCATCGAGCGCGAGGCCTGGGCGCGCGGCGTCTGCAACAGTCAGGAAACCACCTGCGACGGCGCGCGCGGCGACGATCTCGCGCCGGACGAGATCGAGACGCACTGAGCTGAAACGGAAGAGGGCGGCGTCCTTTCGAACGCCGCCCCTTCGATTCGCGCCGAAGCGTTGATCCTAGTACCGGTAGTGGTCCGGCTTGAACGGGCCGGCTTCCGGCACGCCGATGTAGTCGGCCTGGTCCTTGCGCAGCACGGTCAGGTTGGCGCCCAGCTTGGCGAGGTGGAGCATGGCCACCTTCTCATCCAGGTGCTTGGGCAGGGTGTAGACCTGGTTCTGGTAGGACTTGAGGTTGGTCCACAGCTCGATCTGGGCCAGCGTCTGGTTGGTGAAGCTGGCGCTCATCACGAAGCTCGGGTGGCCCGTGGCGTTGCCCAGGTTCACCAGGCGGCCTTCCGACAGCAGGATGATCTTTTTGCCGTCCGGGAACTCGATGTGGTGGACCTGCGGCTTGATCTCGTCCCACTTGAAGTTCTTCAGGCCCGCGACCTGAATTTCGCTGTCGAAGTGGCCGATGTTGCAGACGATAGCGTTGTTCCGCATAGCGCGCATGTGGTCGACGGTGATGACGTCCTTGTTGCCGGTGGCGGTGACGAAGATGTCGGCCTTGCCGGCGACGTCGTCCAGGGTCTGGACCTCATAGCCTTCCATCGCCGCCTGCAGGGCGCAGATCGGGTCGATCTCGGTGACGATCACCCGGGCGCCGCCCTGGCGCAGCGAGGCGGCCGAGCCCTTGCCCACATCGCCGTAGCCGCAGACCACGGCGACCTTGCCCGACAGCATGACGTCGGTGCCGCGGCGGATGGCGTCGACCAGGCTCTCACGGCAGCCGTAGAGGTTGTCGAACTTGGACTTGGTGACACTGTCGTTGACGTTGATGGCCGGGAACGGCAGCTCGCCCTTGGCGGCCAGCTGGTAGAGGCGGTGCACACCGGTGGTCGTTTCTTCCGAAACGCCGGTGACCGAGTCGCGGATCGCCGAATAGAAGCCCGGCTTGTCGCGCAGATAGGTCTTCATCACCGCATAGAGGGCTTCTTCCTCCTCGTTCTGCGGGTTGTCGAGCAGGGTCGGGTCCTGTTCGGCCTTCGGGCCCAGCACGCAGAGCAGGGTGGCGTCACCGCCGTCATCGAGGATCAGGTTCGGATAGCCGCCGTCCGACCATTCGAAGATCTTGTGGGTGTACTGCCAGTACTCATAGAGGGTCTCGCCCTTGACGGCGAAGACCGGCACGCCGGTCGCGGCGATGCCGGCGGCCGCGTGGTCCTGGGTCGAGAAGATGTTGCAGCTGGCCCAGCGCACATCGGCGCCCAGCGCCGTCAGCGTCTCGATCAGGACGGCCGTCTGGATGGTCATGTGCAGGGAGCCGGCGATCCGGGCGCCCTTCAGCGGCTGATCCTTGCCGAACTCCTCGCGGACGGCCATCAGGCCAGGCATTTCGGTCTCGGCGATGGCGATTTCCTTGCGGCCGAAGTCGGCCAGGGAAAGGTCGCGCACGATGCTGTCGGTCACGCGGAAGACTCCTTTGTCGGTGTGAGCGCTCTATAGACGCCCGGGAGCCGTTCTTCAACAGGGATATAAAGATATCCTTATGTCAGGTCGCCCGCACCGAGCAGGCGGAAGCCGCGCCCGGCCTTGGTGAGCCCGGTCGGCGTCAGATTGGCCACCGCCGACAGCCGCGCCGCCAGCGCCTCAAGGGCGGCGACATCGCCCGCCTTCAGCTCCAGTTCCAGCTCCAGGAAGGCGTCGACGCGATCCCCGGCCTCGACCCGCGCATCGTCGATGACCAGCTCGATCAGCGCGCCGTCCGCCTCGACCATGCGCAGCGTGCGACGGCTGATCACCGTGAACAGCGGAACCAGCAGCGCGCCGGCCGGCAGGGTGGCGGGCGTCGCGTCCAGAAGCGCCGGATCCGGCGCCTGCCCCGCCACCGGCCATTCCCACTCGTCCCGGCTGCCGTCCGCGCCGAGCGCCGACTTCAGCGTCTGGATCCGCTCGGCCCCGGTTTGACGCACGCGAAACCCGAAGCCGTTGCGGCGCAGCCAATGGTCGGCCGTGTCGAAGTAGGTCGCCGCCATGTCGAGCACTCTCGCCTCGCCCGGCGGCAACGCGGCCAGCACTGCTGCGGCGGCGGCGGCATCCAGCAGGAACTTCAGTTCGATCTCGCGGGTCGGGGTCGTCATCGCGCCGATGTCGCCCGCTTCGGCGGCTTCCCGCAAGCGCGCGGGGCCTCTAGGTTGATCCTCAGGTTCTACAGGGGAGTATTCCGATGATGCTGAGACGAGGCCTTCTGGCCGCCGCCGCCGTGGCCTGCGCCGGCCTTCTGGGCATGACCGCCTCGGCCCGTCAGACGCCGTCGGACGTAACCCTGGTCCATGCCGGGACCCTGCTCGACCGCCCCGGCCAGGCGCCGCGCCGCAACGCGACGCTGGTCATCCGCGGCGGGCGCATCGAGGCGGTGCGCGACGGCTTCGTCCCGGCGTCGGAATTCCCCGGCGCGAAGGTTATCGATCTGTCCGGCAGGTTCGTGTTGCCAGGCCTGATCGACAGCCACGTGCACCTGACCTCCGACCGCGCCGGCGTCGAGGGCCAGCTCGCCGGCGTCACGGATTCGAGCGCCGACTTCGCGTACGAGGCCGCCTGGAACGCCCGCAAGACGCTCGACGCCGGCTTCACCACCATCCGCAACCTCGGCGACCGGGGCGGCGTGACCCTGGCCCTGCGTGACGCCATCGCCATGGGGCGGGTGACCGGCCCGCGCATCGTCGACGCCGGCCGCTCGATCTCCACGACCTCCGGCCACATGGACGGCCGGCTGGGCTTCAACGACGTGCTGGCCGACGTCATCCCGCACGACAACGTCTGCGACGGCCCCGAGTCCTGCCGCCAGGCCGTGCGCCTGCAGATCGGCCGCGGCGCCGACGTCATCAAGATCGCCACCACCGGCGGCGTGAACAGCCGGATCGGCGCGGGTCTGGGCGCCCAGATGTTCGACGACGAGGCCAGGGCCCTGATCGAGACCGCCAAGCTCTACGGCAAGAAGGTCGCCGTGCACGCCCACGGCGCCGACGGCATCAAGCTGGCCCTCAAGTACGGCGCCGACTCCATCGAGCACGGCACCATCATGGACGAGGAAACCATCCAGCTCTTCCTCAAGACGAAGGCCTACTACGTCCCGACGCTGTCGACGGTGAACGGCTATCTGGAACGCATCGCCAGGGATCCCAACGCCTATCCGCCGGAAGTCCGGGCCAAGATTGACTGGCGGATCACCATCACCGGCGAGTCGCTGAAGAAGGCCTTCCCGCGCGGCGTGCGCATCGCCTTCGGGACCGACGCCGGCGTGTCCAAACACGGCCGCAACGCCGACGAGTTCGAGCTGCTGGTCAAGTACGGCCTGACCCCGATGGACGCGATCAAGGCCGCCACCGTCAACGCCGCCGACCTGCTCGGCCTGTCGGACATCATCGGCAGCCTGGAGCCCGGCAAACAGGCCGACCTGATCGCCGTCGACGGCGACCCGCTGGCCGATGTGACGGTGCTCAAGCGGGTCGGCTTCGTGATGAAGGGCGGGAAGGTCGTGAAGGGCTGACACCCATTCTGGGGACTGCTAGAGCGCACGGCGTCCGCAAGGAGAGACGCCCATGAACGCTCCCGTCCGCTTCGCCGATCCCGCCCAGCCGCGTCACGACTGGACGCGTGACGAGGTCGAGGCGCTGTTTGGCCTGCCGTTCATGGAGCTGGTTTTCCAGGCCGCGCAGGTTCACCGCCGCTGGTTCGACCCCAGCGAGATCCAGCTGAGTCAGCTGCTGTCGATCAAGACCGGCGGCTGCGCCGAGAACTGCGGCTACTGCAGCCAGTCAGCCTCGTTCAGGACGGGGCTCAAGGCCGAAAAGCTGATGGACCTCGACACCGTCGTGGTCGCCGCGAGGGCCGCCAAGGCCGAGGGCGCCCAGCGGTTCTGCATGGGCGCCGCCTGGCGCGACCTGAAGGACCGAGACCTGCCACGCGTCGCCGAGATGATCACCGAGGTGAAGGCCCTAGGCCTGGAAACCTGCGTGACGCTGGGCATGCTCAAGGCCGACCAGGCCGTGGTGCTGAAGGACGCGGGGCTCGACTACTATAACCACAACCTCGACACCTCGCCGGAGTACTACGACAAGGTCGTCACCACCCGCAGCTACAATGACCGGCTGGAGACGCTGCAGCACGTACGCGACGCCGGCATCTCGACCTGCTGCGGCGGCATCGTCGGCATGGGCGAGAGCCGCGAGGACCGCGCCAGCTTCATGCATCAGCTGGCCACCCTGCCGGTCCATCCCGACAGCCTGCCGGTCAACGCCCTGGTGCCGGTCGCCGGCACGCCGCTGGGCGACCGGATCAGGCGCGAGGGCGAGATCGACCCCATCGAGTTCGTCCGCACCGTCGCCGTCGCCCGCCTTGTATGTCCAAAGTCCATGGTCCGGCTGTCGGCCGGCCGCGACGACATGAGCCGCGAGACCCAGGCCCTCTGCTTCCTGGCCGGCGCCAACTCGATCTTCGTCGGCGGCAAGCTGCTGACCACCCCGCTGCCGGGCCAGGACGAAGACAGCCTGCTGATGAAGGACCTGGGGCTGCGGCCGTTCGGGGAAGGCGCGGGGGGAGCGCCCCTGTAGTCACCTCCCCCTGGTGAGGAGATTAGCCATCCTCGCCCGAGGCCGGAGGCGGCGACCAGCTTGTCCTGCCTTGGTCCGCGTGACAGGCCTGCCCTTTCCACAAGGGGGAGACGAAGAGCTACCGCTCCTCGTCGAACCGGCCCGCCACGAGCGCGCACAGCGCGTCCAGCGCCGCTTCGGCTTCCGCGCCCTCGGCGCTGATCTCGATGGTCGAGCCGATGCCGGCGGCCAGCATCATCAGGCCCATGATCGAGCGGGCGTCGACGGTCGAGCCGTCCCGGCTGACCTGAATCTCGGCGTCGAAGGTCGAGGCCAGCTTGACGAACTTGGCCGAGGCGCGGGCGTGCAGCCCCCGCTCATTCACGATCCCGACCGTGCGCCGCAGGCTCATTTCTCGCCGGCCAGCACGTAGGAGGCCACGGAGATGTACTTGCGACCCGCCTCTTGGGCGTGGTGCACGCACTCTTCCAGGCTCATGCGGGTCCGCAGGGACGCCAGCTTGATCAGCATCGGCAGATTCAGGCCGGCGATCACCTCGGCCCGGGTCTGTTCCATGACGCTGATCGCGAGGTTGCTGGGTGTGCCACCGAACATGTCGGTCAGCAGGATGACGCCTGCGCCGCCGTCCACGGCGGCGCACGCCTTCAGGATATCCTTGCGGCGCTTTTCCATGTCGTCGTCGGGACCGATGCAGATGGCGCGCACCGCGTCCTGCGGTCCGACCACATGCTCCATGGCGAAGATGAACTCTTCCGCCAGCCGACCGTGTGTAACGATCACGAGCCCAATCATCAGAGGGCCCAACGCCTTGTCATGATCAAACCGGGAATCCCTTGCCCGACAGCCTCGCGGCGGGAAGGAGGCCGCGAATGCGCCTAGATACGCTCGTTAATGCCCGTGTCCAAGATGCTCTATGAGGCGCCGCAACTTCGCGGGCGCCGCGCGGTCAAAAGGCCACAGGGAACGGATGGGGACCGGCCCGGCGGGGAGGCCCAGGGTCTCGCCCGTGGGCATCCGCTCGACCGCTTCGGGCGAGACCTCGCAACGCACCGCCAGCACGACCGGGCAGAAGGGCAGGGCCGCCAAGGGCAGCACACCGGCCCCCCGGGTCTCCATCAGGCCCTGGAGCGTGTCGGGCGCGCGCCCGAAGTTGCGGCCGCCCGAGGCCCATAACAGCACCCGGTCGTCGGCGACCATCCGGAAGCCGACGTCGAGCGCCCGCAGCGCCAGATCGCTCTTGCCCGCGCCCGACTGACCTTCGATCAGGACGCCGCGCCAGTCGCGGCCGATGCGCAACGCGATCAGTCCGGCGTGGCGGATCACGATCGCCGCTCGGGCAGGACGACGACGAATCGCGCGCCCTCGATGCCTTCCCGGGCTTTCGCGCGATTCTCCGCATGGATCTCGCCGCCGTGGGCCTGGACGATCTGACGGGCGATGGACAGGCCCAGACCCGAGTTGCCCCCGAACGCGGCGCCCTTGGGCCTTGATGTATAGAAGCGCTCGAAAACGGTCTCGAGGTTGTCCTGCGGGATGCCGGGACCGTCGTCCTCTACCAGCACGCGGGCCTGGCCGCGGTCGTGCGTCAGGGCCATGCGCACTTCGCCCCCGGCCGGACTGAAAGAGCGGGCGTTGTCGATCAGGTTGCGGAACACCTGGCCCAGCGGACCCTCGCGCCCGGAGACTGCGACCGTCTCGCCTGGGGGAACAGACAGCACGACACTGGCGTCTCCCGGGCGGATGGAGGCGTCATAGACCTGCACGATGTCGGCGAGAAGGTGGCCCAGATCGATGATCTTTGGCGCGTCCCGCGACAGCTCGGCATCCAGTCGGGAGGCGTTGGAGATGTCGGTAACGAGGCGGTCGAGCCGCCCGACGTCCTGCTTCAGGATGCCCATCAGCCGTTCACGGGCCTTGGCGTCCTTGACCAGATCGAGGGTTTCGATCGCCGAGCGGATCGAGGTCAGCGGGTTGCGGATCTCGTGCGCCACATCGGCGGCGAAGCGCTCGATGGCGTCCATCCGCTCCGACAGGGTGTCGGTCATGTCCTCCAGTGAACGGCTGAGGTCGCCGATCTCGTCGTCCCGGCGCGAAAGGTCGGGCAGGGAGATCGAGCGGGCGCGCGCCGCCTTCACACGGTCCGCCGCCCGAGCCAGCCGCAGCACGGGTCGGGCGACCAGCACGGTCAGCAATACCGACGACAGAAGGGTCACACCCACCGCGATCAGGATGAAGGGGACAAGGTTGGCCCGCTCGCGGGCGATGATCTCGTCAACGTCACCGGCCTCCAGGGTCAGGACCCCGACCACGGCGCGCACCCGCCGGATAGGCAGGGAAACGGAGATCACCTGTTCGCCATTCTCGGTGATGCGGCGACCCTTGACGACCTCTCCAGTGCGGGCCTGCGCCAGTTCCGCCTGCAACGCCCGCGCGGCCCGCTGCTCGACGGGACTGGGGGCTTTGTCCTCTTGCGACCGGTCGGATTTTCGCACGGGGGGCAGGGGCTGGGACTCGACCCTGTCGGCGACGACGTAGGAGTCGGTGATCTTGCGGCCGTCGCGGTCGAACAGCCGCACCCGGGCGTCACGCGGCAGGTGCAGGAGCTGCAACAGCTGGGCCGCCCGCTCCGGCTGCAATGCCGGCTCGGGCTCGCCCACCGTGGCGGCGTCGTCGATGATGCGCGCGATCCATTCGCCCTGGGCGATCAGGCTGTCGATGCGGGCGTTCACCAGCCCGCGCCGCATTTCGTTCAGCGTCAGGGCCCCGCCGATCAGGATCGCCAGGCTGAGCAGGTTGAGGGCGATGATCAGCCGACCGAGGCGCGAACCCCTGGGCCAGAGGCGCCGCTTCGCCGGCCCGCCGGGATCAGGACTCGCGATAGCGGTATCCGACGCCATACAGGGTCTCGATCGCGTCGAAGCTGGAATCCACCTGGCGGAACTTCTTGCGCATCCGCTTGATGTGACTGTCGATCGTGCGGTCGTCGACATAGACCTGATCGTCGTAGGCGGCGTCCATCAGGTTGTCGCGGCTCTTCACGAAGCCGGGCCGCTGGGCCAGGGACTGCAGGAGCAGGAACTCGGTGACCGTCAGGCGGACGGGCTTGCCGTCCCACAGGCTGTCATGGCGCTCCGGATCGAGGGTCAGCTTGCCGCGGCGCATGGCCTTGGCGCCCGGCTCGGTCGGGACCGCCGGCGCGCCGCTGTCGTCCGGCACGTCGGCTCGCCGCAGCACCGCCTTGACCCGCTCCAGCAGCAGCCGCTGGCTGAACGGCTTGTGCATGTAGTCGTCCGCCCCGAGGTTGAAGCCGAGGATCTCGTCGATCTCCTCATCCTTCGAGGTCAGCATGATCACCGGCATGTTCGACGTCTGTCGCAGACGCCGCAGCAACTCCATGCCGTCCATGCGGGGCATCTTCACGTCCAGTATCGCGAGGTCAGGCGGATTGGCCGTCAACGACTCGAGACCGGCCACGCCGTCATGGCAGGCGGTCACGACATGGCCATGGCTTTCAAGCGCCAGCGAAACCGAAGCGACGATGTTCTCGTCGTCGTCCACCAGGGTGATCTTCGCCATGGGTATCCTTCTGAATGACGGGCCGCGTCGCCGATCCATACCTGACGCATGCCTTCCTGTTGCAGGGAATTCCGCTGACAGCGTGGCGTCAATGGGGCGGAAGCATCGTAAACGGGGCCTTAGGGTGTTTCCGGCATAACGGCGTCATGCGGGGAAAGGTCCACTACGAGCTGTTCGTGCGCCGCCAGCCCGGGTCCGGATGGACCCTGGACATGGCGACCGAAGACCGTGCGCGCGCGCTGGAATCCGCCGAAGAGCAGCTGGCCGAGGGGCGCGTGGCCGCCGTAAGGGTGACCAAGGAGGTCCTCGACGAGGAAACACGCGAGTTCGCGTCGGTCACCATCCTGAACAAGGGCGCGCCGGGGCGAGCCAAGCAGAAGAAGGTGCGCGAGGACAACGCCCCGCTCTGCGTCAGCCCGTCGGACCTCTACACCTGTCACGCCCGCGAGCGGATCGGCCGCCTTCTGGACAACTGGCTGATCCGGCAGCGCGCGACGCCGTTCGAGCTGCTGCACCGTCCTGACCTTGTGTAGAAGCTTGAAGCCTCAGGCGTCGAACTGCAGCACGCCATCCAGAAGGTCGCCATTCCCGAGGCCCAGGCCCGCGGTATCGGCGTTCACGAGATCATCCGGTCGTTCCAGAAGCTCGCCGAGCGGGCCATCGAGCGCATCCTCAAGGACCAGAAGCGCGGCCAGCTGCCCAATTTGGACAAGGAAGGCTTCGCCGCCGCGGCGGAGCGCCTGGTGTCGGACCCGGAGCGGGCCTACCTGCTCGGCGCGGGCGTGGCTGCCGCGATCGCGCCGGCCAAGGGCTGGGCCGAGAAGGTCAGCCTGCTGCTCGACCTCGCCGACGCCGCTCCGGTCAGTCCGCAGGCCCGCGACCAGGCCCTGCAAGTGCTTGAACAACCTCTGACGGAGATCCTCGGATCGCGCGCCGGCCTGGCCGAACTTCTCGGCGCCGATCTCGACCTCGGCGGGCAGCTGGCCGCCATGACCCGCCTGGCCGGCGCGGACGCGGTCGAAGCGCTGATCTCCATCGAGCCGTCGGTCGCCCGCGTCATGCCTCCGCTCGAGGGACCGGCCGCCCGCCTCGCCAACTGGCTCGGCGGCCCTCATTTCGAGGCCTGCCGCGCCGCGATCGCCCAGCGGGTGTTGCGGGAGTTGACCGGCCCGCGCCGCCTCCGGCCGAATCTGGCCGTAGAGGAGATCGATCTTCTGCGCGGACTGGCCATGGCCCTGACCGCCGCCGGCGGCCGGGTGCTGTCGATCGAGGACATCCACAACGCCTTCACGGCCCGGTCCAAGGCCATGGTCACCGGAGATTTTGTCGACGCCCTTCTGGGCAAGGACAAGGGCGCACGCGAAGAGATCGAGCTTCTGATCCGCCTGGCCGAGAATGTCACCGGCGGCGCCAACAAGCGCCAGGCCGCGCGCTGGCTCAACGCCAATGTCTCGGCCCTGCGGTTCGAGAAGGAAATGCGCTTCGGACCCGATTCCCCTGCCCAGAAGCTGGCGACGCTGGCCGCCATCCAGCGGGCGGTCCAGCGGGCGGGCCTGGTCGCGGAAGAGGCCGGTCCGATCCTCTCGAAGGTCGGCGAAGTCGGCGGACTGATCGAGGCGGATTCGAAACTGGTTTCCACGGTCGCCCGCGCGCCCGCGCCGGCCGTGCATCGCCTGAACCTGCTACTGAAGCTGGCGGTCGGCGAGGCCGGACCGACCGGGCCGGTCAGCGAACGCGCCCGCGCCGAGGCCGCGAAACTCATGCGCGCGCTGGAAACGCGGGACGAGTTGGTCAAGTCGCCAGGCGCCCTGGAGAAGGTGCGGGGTCTGGCCCAGGCCTGTGGGCTGGCCGCCTAAACCCGCAGAACTTCGCGTAACGCGGTCACCACGCGCTCGACGTCACCGTCCTCCATGGCCGGAAACAGCGGCAGGCTGAGGCACCGCTCGTACCAGGCCTCCGCGCCCGGCAGCGCCAGCGGGCCGTTGCGTACCTGCCAGTAGGGCTGACTGTGAACCGGGATGTAATGAACCTGCGAACCGATCCCGCGCGTTGAAAGGCCCTCCATCACCTCCCGACGCGTCACGCCGGCAGCCTCGAAGTCGATCAACGCGCACATCAGGTGCAGCACCGGGTCGGACCATGGCATGGGCGGGGGCAGGGTGACCAAGGGCCCCAGCGGGGAGAGGGCTTCCCGGTACAGGGCCGCCAGTCGCCGCCGTCGGGCCGCGAAACGGGGCAGCTTGCCCATCTGCGAGATGCCCAACGCACAGGCGATGTCCGGCAGCCTGTAGTTGAAGCCCGGCTGGACCATCTCGTAGATCCAGGGATCGGCCCCGTCGGGCCGCGACATGCCATGGCTGCGGAAGCGGCGCAGGCGCTCGGCCAGCACGGCGTCGTTGGTGGTCAGCATGCCGCCTTCGCCGGTGGCGATGGTCTTCACCGGGTGAAACGAGAAGCTGGCCATGGCGCCGTAGCGGCCGTCGCCCACCGAGCCGGCCTCGTCATCGAACCTGTACCGCCCGCCCAGCGCATGAGGCGCATCCTCGACCAGCACCGCGCCGACGCCGTCCGCTAGCGCCTTCAACGCAGGCAGGTCGCAGATTTCGCCACGCAGATGGACCGGCAACACCGCCCGCACGCGCCGCCCCTTCGCGCGCTCCAGCGCGTCAGAGAGGGTTTCCGCCGTCATCAGCCCGGTGTCCGGGTCCACGTCCGAGAACACGACGTCCGCCCCGACATAGGCGGCGCAGCTGGCGGTCGCCAGGAAGGTGATCGACGGCGCGATACAGACATCGCCCGGCCCGATGTCGAGCGCCATCATGGCCAGGTGAAGGGTCGCGGTGCCGTTGCTGCAGGCCACGGAATATCCGGCTCCGACCGTGTCCGCGAACAGGTCCTCGAACGCCGCGACCGTGGGGCCGGTGGTCAGGTAGTCGGCACGCAGCGCCTGGGCCACGGCCTCGATGTCGTCGTCCTCGATGGTTTGCCGGCCGTAGGGCAGGAACCCTCCGGAGACCTTCCCGCTCAAACGCCGGTCTCCTCGAGCATCGCTATGAGCCGGTCTGCGTCCATCCAGTCGCTGTTGCTGTCGCTCGAGTAGGCGAAGTTCTCGTCGACGGGCGCGGCGCCGTCATCCGCGCCGAACGGCTTGCGCGTGTATTCGACGAAGGCCGGTTCGATCACATAGCGATCAGACAGCTCCACCGTCTGCCGGGCGTCGTCGGCGCCGACCATGATCTCGTGCAGTTTCTCGCCGGGACGGATGCCGACAATCTTCATGCCCGCGCCCGGCGACATCGCCTGGACGAGGTCCGGCATCGACATCGACGGGATCTTGGGCACGAAGATCTCGCCGCCGCGCATGATCTCCAGCGATGACAGCACGAACTCGACCCCCTCGTTCAGGGTGATCCAGAAGCGGGTCATCCGGGCGTCGGTGATCGGCAGCTCGGTCGCGCCCTGGGCCAGCAGCCGCCGGAACAGCGGCACGACGCTGCCCCGGGAGCCGACCACATTGCCGTAGCGCACGACCGAGAATTTGGTGCCGATGTCGCCCGACAGGTTGTTGGCCGCGACGAAGGTCTTGTCCGACGCCAGCTTGGTCGCGCCGTAGAGGTTGACCGGGTTGCAGGCCTTGTCGGTCGACAGGGCGACGACCTGCTGCACCCTGTTGGTCAGGCTGGCCCAGACGACGTTCTCGGCCCCGATGATGTTGGTCTGGATACACTCCGACGGATTGTACTCGGCGGCCGGCACCTGCTTGAGCGCGGCGGCGTGGATCACGATGTCGACCCCGCGCAGGGCCAGGGTCAGGCGGGCGCGGTCGCGGACGTCGCCCAGGAAGAAGCGCATGCGCGACATCTGCTCGGCGTCGAACTGCTCGCGCAGCTCCTGCTGCATTTCGCTCTGCTTCAGCTCGTCACGCGAATAGACGATCACCTTGCGAAGGGCGTAGCGGGTCAGCACGGTCTCGATGAAGCGGCGGCCGAACGAACCGGTGCCGCCGGTGATCAGGATCACCTTGCCGTCGAGGTCGAGGTTCCCGGGCGCGAAACGGCCCATGCGGACTCCTTGCGTTGTTCCTCCTGATTCTCTGTTGAGTCGGCCCGTCGGTCACGTATCGCCGCGTCGCAGGTCGATGTCGCGGTAAACGGAGCGTCAACCCGGTCAGGCGCATGTAGGGCGTATGGATCGCCGTCTCGCCCTCGCCGCCGTGCTCAGCCTCGTTCCCGCCGTCGCCTCGGCCGCGGGCGGCGAGAAAAAGAAGGGCGGCGGTGTCACCTTCGTCCAGATCAAGGCGGTCTCCGCCACGATCATTCGCCGCGACGGAAGCCGCGGCGTGATCACGATGGAATGCGGCGTGGACATCCCCGGCGAGGCGCTGCGGGCCCTCGCCAACGACGTTCAGCCCCGCCTGCGCGACGCCTACGCCAGCATGCTGCAGAGCTACGCCGGCGGCCTGCCCCGGGCGACGGTGCCGGATGCCGACTACCTGGCCCGCGAGATGCAGAAGGCGACGGACCGGGTGCTGGGCAAGACCGGGGGCCGGTTCCTGATCGGAACGATCCTGATCAACTAGCGGCTCAACCCGTCACATCGCGCTGATGCCGCCGTCCAGCTTCAGCTCGGCGCCGGTCATGAACTTGCTCTCGTCGCTCGCCAGGTAGAGCACGGCGTTGGCGATATCCAGGGTCTCGCCGATGTGGCCCAGCGGGATCTGGCGGCCCAGCTTGGCCTCGGCCTCGTCCTTGCCGAACATCTGCCGGATCGGGTCCAGGATCGGGGTGTCGATGAAGGTCGGGTGGATCGAGTTGCTGCGGATGTCCCACTTCTGCTTGGCGCAGTAGAGGGCGATGTTCTTGCTCAGCAGCCAGACGGCGGCCTTCGACGCGTTGTAGGCCGGGCCGCTGTGGTTGGCGATCAGGCCGGCGATCGAGCTGACGTTGATGATCGAGCCGGGCTGGTTGTGGCGCATGTACTTCAGGGCGTGCTTGCCGCCCAGGAAGACGGAATCGACGTTCACCGCCATCACCGTCCGGAAGTCTTCCAGGCTGCACTGGTCGAGGTTGCCGCCCTTGCTGATCCCGGCGTTGTTGACCAGCACCGAGATGCCGCCCATCGCCGCGTCGGCTTCCTCGAGGGCGAAGAGCCACTGGTCTTCCTTCGTCACGTCCAGCGGGAAGGCGAAGGCCGTCCCCTCGCCATGGGCGGCGTTGATCTCGGCCGCCACGGCTTTGGCGCCGTCGAGGTTGATGTCCGCCAGGCTGACCCTGGCGCCTTCCTCGGCCAGCCGCCGGGCCATGGCCGCGCCCAGCCCCTGGGCGGCGCCGGTGATGAAGGCCTTCTTGCCGGCCACCCGGCCCTTGCTGCTGGTCATGGTCCTTCTCCCTATTCGAAGATCAGATCGGTGGCGGCCGACAGCTCGGCCAGGGCCTGGTCGACGCCGCCGACCTTGATCGCCCGCATGCCCAGCATCGCCGCCGGCTTGCAGTTGATGCCCAGGTCGTCGAGGTAGACGCAGTCGGCCGGGTCGACGGCGAGCTGCTCGCATATCATCTGGTAGATGCGCGGGTCCGGCTTGCGGACGCCGGCCTTCGAGCTTTCGATCACCACCTCGAAAAGCGCCATGACCTCCGCGACCTGCCTGGCCTTGTCGCTGCTTCCCGCCATCCCGGCGCCGTGGCCGGTCTGGACGTTGTTGGTGATGCAGCCGACCTTGAAGTGCTGCTTGCAGAGCTCCAGGGCCGCCACCATCCGGGGCCGCACATCGCCGGAGAGCCGCGGCAGGATGTCGGCGCCTCGCACCGGGTGCCCCAGCGCCGTGGCTTCCGCCAGGAACTTCACGTCAAAGGTCGCGGCGTCGATCTCGTTGCGCTCGAACAGCGCCCAGGCGTTGTCGTGCGGGTTGGTCGCGTTGACGCCGCGGATGAAGTCGCGCGGCAGGCCGATCTCCGCCTCATAGCGGTTGAACGCCTCGAACGGCGAGGAGGTGATCACCCCGCCGAAATCCCAGATTACCGCCAATACAGCCACTGACCGCTCCCCCTGTTTTCGGCGCGGACGCTAGACAGCGCGAGGGGACGGTGCAACCCGTGACCGCATGATCCCGCGCCCGCTCCGTCTCGTCCTCTTCGTCGCCGCCTGCGCGACCATCGTCTGGCTGTCGCTCGCGCCCGCGACGTCGCTTCCCGGCGTCAACTTGTGGGACAAGCTCGAGCATGCCGTCGCCTACTGCGTCCTGGCGCTGCTGGGCGCCTGGTCCTTTCGGGCAGGGTCATGGCGTCTGGCTTTCGGCCTGCTGGCCCTTGGAGTCGGCGTGGAGATCGCGCAATCGGCCATGGGCTGGGGGCGGCAGGGCGACCTGCTCGACGCGATCGCCAACAGCCTCGGCATCGCGCTCGGCCTGGGCCTGGCGCGCCTGGTTGGGGAACGGTTCATGGATAAGTCTCCCGCCCGGGGTGAATGACCCGAGGGGGCGGGCCGGCCGGCGGTACTGTGAGGGTCTGTCCGGCGTCCTTCGAGGCTTCCATGCTGATCCGCCTGCTCCTGATCCTGTTCGTGGCGACGCTCGTGCTGGCCTGTTCGCCGCAGGAAAAGCCGGTGGCCGTGGCCGACAAGACGCCTGTCTCCGAAAAGGCCGCGATCTGCCGCGCCAAGTGCATGGCTGACGTCGAGACCCCCAGGCCGGTGGCGAAACCCGCGGCCAGGCCCGCCCGCTCGCGCGCTCACCGCGTCTCGGATCAGCCACGCGTGATCAGGGGGACCGGTCGCGTGGCCTATGTGACCGAGGGGCCCAGAGGCGGGGTCTATGGCGGAGCCTACGGCGGCCGCTATGCCGGCGCGGCTGTGTCGGTGACCGAAACCAGCACCTCTACCGCCAGCTATCGCTACAGCGAATCCGAGGAACGCCGGGGCTCGCGCGGCGGGAGCTATGCCTCGGGATCCGCCGCCGGCGGCTACACCACGGCCGGATCGGGCCGCGAAAGCCGCTATGGGCCGCCGCCCGCCATCACCGGAAGTCCGGCCCATCGTCCCGGCCCGCCGAGCGGCCAGCTGGCCGGCATCACCCGCGACGGCGCCCTGACCTGGCCGGGCAAGGTCGATTACTGACGCCCGACGCGTCCGTTATCGTTACCGGCTAGACCGCCGCCAGACGGCTGGCGCGCGCCTTGCCGACCCTTCTTCCCACTGCATCGAAACGGCACAATGGAGAAGGCCATGCGCTCGCCAAACGGTCCGCTGTTCAAGCGTTACGAGGTCCTCGCGATTATTGCGTTCGTGACCGCCGCCGGCTGTCTGGCCGCGCTGAAGGTGGCCTACTAGCGTCGACGGGTCGCCCCGCGCGACCTGGCGCCGACCTGACCCGTCACTCCGGGAGCAGCTCCGCCAGGGCGTCCCAGGCCGGATCCTCGAACGCGTCGAACTCGAGCGGATACTCCTGATGGCCCTCCAGCCCGACATTGAGGGCGTCCATGAAGGCGTCCGGACCGAGCGTGTAGAACCGCCATTCACGGACGCCGCCGCCGGTCAGGGAGGCGACCAGCACCCCGGCCCCGGAGTCCTGGACCGCGGCCGTCACGGCCTGTTCGAAGGCGTCCATCTGCCGATCCACGGCCTTGGGCGGCAGGCCCGAGTCGTCCGGGTCCTCGTAGGTCCAGCCGATCAGCACGAGATGCTGCCAGGCCTTGCGCGACTCCGGCGCCGGCAGGCGGGCCCGGCAGCGAACGATCAATCCGCTCTCGTCTTCGTCGTCCGTCTGGCCGACGATCCAGTCGTCGTCGGCATAGGGGCCGGCCATGGCAAGGTCTCCGCCTGCGGACGGGGTGTTCCGTCGCTGTTTCGTTAGAGCGCCATCGCTTCGGGGGCAACCGGGTGACGTGGGGCCCGAACGACTGTTCAAACGCGTCCCGCCGCTATATTAACAGCGTAAAGTTACAAGAACGACGGAGGGACGGGGACCATGGCCAGGGCGCAGCCGACAGAGCATTTCGACGTGGTGATCGTTGGCGCCGGCCTTTCCGGTATCGGCGCCGGCTACCACCTGCAGGACAAGAGCCCCGGCAAGTCCTACGTCATTCTTGAAGGGCGCGCCGCCATGGGCGGCACCTGGGACCTGTTCCGCTATCCGGGCATTCGTTCCGACTCCGACATGTACACCCTGGGCTACGTCTTCCGACCCTGGAAGGAAGCCAAGGCCATCGCCGATGGGCCGTCGATCCTTAACTATGTCCGGGAAACCGCGGCCGACCACGGCATTGATCGCCACATCCGCTACGGCCATTGGGTCAAGGCAGCGTCCTGGTCCACCGAGGACGCGACCTGGACCGTCGAGACCGTGCGGGACGGCGAGACCGTCCGCTTCACCTGCAACTTCCTGTTCCTCTGCGGCGGCTACTACAATTACGAGGCCGGCTACACGCCGCAGTGGGAAGGCACGCAGTCCTTCAAGGGCGCCATCGTCCATCCGCAGCACTGGCCTGAAACGCTCGACTACAGCGGCAAGAAGGTCGTGGTCATCGGCAGCGGCGCGACGGCCGTGACCCTGGTGCCGGAAATGGCCAGGGACGCCGCCCATGTGACCATGCTGCAGCGCTCGCCGACCTATGTGGTCTCCCGCCCGGCCGAGGACGCCGCCGCCAACTGGCTGCGCAGCAAGTTCAAGCCGATGACGGCCTACCGCATCACCCGGTGGAAGAACGTGCTGCTGGGCATGCTGTTCTACAACATGGCGCGCAAGAATCCGGACAAGGTCAAGGAGCGGATCATCGGCATGGTCCGCGAGAACCTGGGCCCCGACTACGACGTCGCGACCCACTTCACGCCCCGCTACAATCCCTGGGACCAGCGTCTGTGTCTGGTGCCGGACAACGACCTGTTCGACGCCATCAAGGCGGGAAGCGCGTCGGTCGTCACCGACCAGATCGAGACCTTCACCGAGACCGGCCTGAAGCTGAAGTCGGGCGCCACACTGGAGGCCGACATCATCGTCACCGCCACCGGCCTGAACATGCAGGTGTTCAATGGCATCGCCTTCACCGTCGACGGCGCGGCGATCGATCCCGCGAAGACCTTCAGCTACAAGGGCATGATGTACAGCGACATGCCGAACATGGCCTCGTCGTTCGGCTACACCAACGCGTCCTGGACGCTGAAGTGCGACCTGACCTGCGAGTATGTGACGCGTCTGCTGAACCACATGGACCGCACCGGCCTGCGCCAGTGCACGCCGCGCAACACTGATCCGGACCTGGGCGAGGAGCCGTGGCTGGACTTCTCCTCAGGCTATGTCCAGCGCGCCATCGACAGGTTCCCCAAGCAGGGAGCCAAGAAGCCCTGGAAGCAGCACCAGAACTACGCGATGGACCTGATGGCCCTGCGGTATGGCGGTATTGATGACGGGGTCATGCGGTTCACCAACCCGGCCCCGCCGGTCGCCAGGGCCGCCTGAAGCGGGTCGGCATGCGGTGAGGGGCTACGCCCTTTCCCGCACCTGCCGCGGCTCATAGATCGCCCAGTGCCGCCCCGACATCGCCAGACGGCCGCGGCTGGAGACGGTGAAGTCCAGCGTGACGATACGGTGGCCGTTCTTCTCGACGTTCTCGGCCACGACCGCCCGGGTCTCGAGCCACTCCCCGTCCCGGATCACGCCATGCAGCCGCGCGTCGCTTTCCAGGTGGATCCAGGGCCCCAGACGCACGCTCTGCGACAGCGCATAGTTGGCGCGTCGCAGCAGATAGGCCGGATTGGCGATGTCGCCGCCCTCGAAGGGCGCAGGGTCCTGGCGGGTGTTTTCCAGATGCGACCGGCCGACGTCGGCGAAATAGATTTCCTTCAGCGATCCCAGCACCCGGCCGACGGGCAGGCTGTCCGGCGAGGCCGGCGGTCGCGCGTCCGGCAAGGGCAGGTCCGCTTCGGGCTGGATCTCGGGGAGCGTTCCGCCCTCGTCGCGCCAGGCCGTTCCCGCGCCGCAGGTCTCGCCTCGCGCCTCCAGCATCAGGGACAGCAAGCCTGAGCCGGCGTCTTCAGCGGTGAGGGTAGCGCTGTCGCCGTCATAGACAGGGCGGTTGAAGCGCGCCCGGATCCGACCCTGGCTGAGCCAGTCCGCGCCCCAGAGCGCCAGCGGCGCGCGGGTCATGTAGGCGAAGACATCGACGCCCGGCACCAGGCCCCCCGTGAAGCCGAAGCGGCTGGCCACGTCATCGGCGTGGATGCGGTTTTCGCTCGCCGTGGCGGTGTTGAACGCGCTGACCGTGTGCCGAAAGGCCATGACCGGTTCCCCCTGCCGCTCCTCCTCGTCCCGTATCAGCCGACGACGGCCTCCCGGTGCTGGCGCAGCTTTTCCAGGCTCAGGATGAGCTGTTCTTCCCCACCCTTACCCAGATCAATGCCGCTGGCGAGCAGCTTGAGGGCGTCGATGTGGATGTCCACGGCCGGCCAGTCCCAGCGTCCTGCTTCCATCGCGTGGTCAAGGAGGTCGCAAAGGCTGCGGGCGGCGTCGGCCAGGGCCTTGGGCTCGATCGGCGCGCAGGCGTCAATGATCGAGGTGGAGAGCCGGTAGAGGTCGACCAACTCACGGGTCTCGCGTCCGGCGACCTGCGTTCCGAACTCGCCCTCCATCCGGGCAATGCTCTCGGCGACGGCTGCGAAGCAGGCCTCGGCCAGCGTGGCCAGACCGATCTCCGCGTCGGCGACCGCCTCATCGATACGCTTGCCGTCACCGGTGAACAGCGCCGCGCGGAGCCGATTGGGGATCTTGAACTTCCGGACGACGGTCATACCGACACCTTCTGCGGCTTCATCACGGAGTCGATCTCGTCCTGGGACATGTTGGGTTCCACGGCTGCGCCGATTTCGTCATTCAGGTCGCCTGATCGCCGGCCGGGCATGCCCGCGGGCGGCCCCTGTCGTCGGAAACGCCGGTCCGGGCCCACGTAGACGTCACATTCGATGCCCATCCGGTCTTCCCGCGCGATCCAGAGGATGCGGTCCATGATGGTCTTGGGAGTGATCGGCTTGGCGATGATGTAGTTGGCCCCACAGTCGCGCGCCTTGACCACGTCGCGTCGGGGCGTGTGACCTGTGACGACGATCACCGGGATAAAGCGGTTCTGTTCCGGCGCCTCGCGCCGGACCCAGCGGGTCAGATCGTAGCCGTCGATCGAAGGCATCATCGCGTCGGTGATGACCATGTCGATCTGGGTGTCGCCGATCACCTTGCGGGCCTCGTCCGCCGACAGACAGCGGCTGATCTTCTTGGCGCCAAAGCCGCTGATCACCTGGATCATGATGTCGAGCGCCTGCTGGTTGTCGTCGACAACGACGATCGACAGATCCTCGAAATTGACCTTTGCCCAGGGGGGCTTCGGTGAGCTGGAAGACATCCTTGCGTCCGGATCGTTGTTGTTCAAGGCGCGCTAGCGGACCTTGGCCCCAAGTCGTTCACGGATCGTCACCAGACGTGCGGTTAAGCGTCGCGGGCCGAGGTTCTCTTGCGCGGGACGCCGGGGTGTCTACAGGGGGTGGATGATCGAGACGTTCGACTACATCGTCGTCGGCGCCGGGTCGGCCGGCTGCGTACTGGCCAATCGCCTGTCGACCGACCCGGGGCGCCGGGTCCTGGTGCTAGAGGCGGGCGGCAGGGACGACTGGATCTGGTTTCACATCCCCGTCGGCTATCTGTTTTCGATCGGCAATCCGAGAGCCGACTGGATGTTCGAGACAGACGCCTCGCCCGGCCTCAACGGCCGCAGCCTCAAGTATCCGCGCGGGAAGGTCATCGGCGGCTCCTCGGCAATCAACGCCATGATCTATATGCGCGGCCAGGCCGGGGACTACGACGGCTGGCGGGCCGGGGGCCTGGCGGGCTGGGGCTGGGAAGACGTCCTGCCGCTCTTCATGGCCCAGGAGGATCACATCGCCCCGCCGGGCGAGCACCATCGCTCCGGCGGCGAGTGGCGGGTCGAGCATCCGAGGATGCGCTGGCGGGGGCTGGATGCCTTTGCCGAGGCGGCCGCGCTGGAAGGCATCCCCACGGTCCCTGACTTCAACGGCGGGGACAATCACGGCGCCGGGTATTTCCAGGTCAACCAGCGCGCCGGCCTTCGCTGGAGCGCGGCGCGGGGCTTCCTCAAGCCGGTGCTCGGCCGCCGCAACCTTCGCCTGGAGACCGGCGTCCATGTGACCCGCGTTCTGGTCGAGGACGGACGCGCGGTCGGGGTCGAATGGACGCGCGACGGCGAGACCCGTTCGGCCCGCGCATCGGGCGAGGTCGTGCTGGCCGCCGGCGCCGTGGGCACGCCGCAGCTCCTGGAGCTGTCCGGCATCGGCGACGGAGCCCGGCTGCAGGCGCTGGGGATCGATCCGGTTCGCCATCTCCCCGGCGTCGGGGAGAACCTGCAGGACCATCTGCAGATCCGGCCGATCTACAGGGTCAGCGGCGTGCCGACGATGAACGCGCTCTACGCTTCGCTCTGGCGCCGCCCCCTGATGGCGCTGGAGTACGCGGCGCTCCGGCGGGGACCGATGTCGATGGCGCCGTCACAGATGGGGGCTTTCGCCCGATCGTCGCCCGATCAGGCGACCGCCAATCTGCAGTTTCACGTCCAGCCGCTGTCGCTCGACCGCTTCGGCGAGCCGCTGCATCGGTTCCCGGCCATCACCATCAGCGTCTGCAACCTGCGTCCCGCCAGTCGCGGCTCGATCCACGCGTCCAGCCCCGACCCGCGCGCCGCGCCGCGCATCGCGCCCAACTACCTGTCCGAGACGGAGGATGAGCGGGTCGCCATAGACTCCCTGCGTCTGGTTCGCCGGATCGTGGGTCGGCCGCCGCTCGCCCGCTATCGGCCGGAGGAGATGAACCCGGGTCAGGCGGTCGACGACAACACCGGCCTGCTCGCCGCCGCGCGGGATCTGGGGACGACGATCTTCCATCCGGTGGGCACGGCGAGGATGGGCCTCGCCGCCGACCCCATGGCCGTCGTCGATGAACGCCTTCGCGTGTTCGGCGTCGAAGGCCTGCGCGTCGCCGACGCTTCCGTCATGCCGACGATCACCTCGGGCAACACCAATTCGCCGACGATGATGATCGCCGAGAAAGCGGCGCGGATGATCCTCGAGGACCGCCTTCAGCGGCGCTAGTCGACCAGCTTCAGGCTGTCGACGATCCTGTCCCAGGGCACGATCTTGAAATTCTGGGTCTGCGGCGGGCTGACGTTCCTGCCGTCCTGGACCACAAGGGCCCCCTTGGGGAAGGCAGGCCCCATCGGTGCGCTGGTCACGTCCAGCCCGTCGGTCTCGCTGGCGCCGTCGACGCCGGAAGCGCCATCGGCGATCACCGCGAAGGACCCGACATAGGCGTTGTCGCCTTCCCGGCGGAACAGGGCGTAGCTGTTGTTGCCCTGGCTCGACAGCACCAGATAACCGCGGCCGTTCGGCTGGCGGTAGATCGACACGCCCTCCAGGTCGTCCTTGAGCGCCGGGTTGGTCGCCACGGACGTAACGACCGTACGGGCGACGCCGCCGTTGGGCTCGGCGCTCATGCGGTACAGGGCGACATCCTCCTCGGCCACGTACAGGACGCCGGTGTCATCGTCGGCGACGCAGCCTTCGGTCTGGGAGGCGAATGAGAACTCGCGGACCAGGTCGGCGCGGACCTTGCCGCCAGGCGCCTCGACCAGCCGCCACTGGCGCATCTTGCCGTCGGTGTCGTTGATGAAGACGAAGGTCTTGCCGCCCTTGCGGCTGCGGTAGAGGCACAGGCCATAGGGATCGCCCAGGCCGGTCGGCTGGCCGCCGTCCGAGACCGGCGCCAGGGTGCGCGTCGCCGGGTCGAGGACGTAGAGGGCGATGGCGTTGTTGGTCCGGTCGCTGGCCGCGACCAGGGTCACCAGCTTGCCGCCCAGCTTGAACCCGTCCCGAAGGTCGACATTGTTCATCTTGCCGTCGGCGGCGAAATGGACCCGCTTCCCGGACAGGTCATAGACGCCCAGGCCCGACTGCTTGTCGGTGCCGATGATCAGGCTGTTGGCGGGATCGACCGGATCGATCCAGATGACCGGATCATCGGCGGCGTCGCCGCCCTGGTCCACCGGGTCGGTCTCCGCCACCGCCTGGACGGTCGCCATCGGGGAGGGCGGCAGGGCGCGCGGATCCTGCGGCGTCCCGACCGCCAGCTTCAGCGCCGCGGCGATGTCGGCGAAGCGGCTGATCTTGAAGTTCGTGCCGCCCGGATTGTCGTCGTCCTGGGACAGCAGCAGGCCGCCGGCCGCGCTGGTCGCGAACAGGCCGCCGGCGTTGTCGACCCCGGCCTGGCCGAAGCTGCCGATCCAGGCGTCGTCGGCCGACCGGTCATAGACATGGAAGGTGCTGGCCGAGGCGTTCGACGCGATCAGATAGCGGGCGCCCGGGCCTCCGTTGTAGAGCGCGACGCCGCCGACCTCCTCGGTCATGCGGCCCAGACGGACCGCGTCGATCAAAGTCGGGATGGTCTCGGCCTCGGGGTCGGCGTCAAACCGCCAGACGCCGATGGACTGCTCGCTGACATAGAGGGCGCCGCTGGCGTCATCGACCGTGCAGTAGCTGGCTTCGGAGGCGATATGCAGGCGGCGGACGAGCCGTCCGTCGAGCTTGCCGGCGCCGTTGTCGAAGATCGCCCACTGTTCGATCTCGCCGCCGCCGCCCAGGGCGAAGGCGTAGAGGGTGCGATCAAGCGGGCTGCGGAACAGGCAGAGGCTCTCGCCCGACAGCCCGGCGCTGATCGGGCCGGCGGTGATCTCCACGGCCTGCCCCGCCGAAGCGTCGAAGCTGAAGAAGCGCAGGCGCGCGCCGCGACTGTCCATGGCGCCGAGCACGGTGGTCGACCGGCCGCCGACATCGACGCCGTAGCGGACGTCGACGCCCGCGACGTCGCCGGCCTCGACCGCGCCGGTGCGGACGCCGTCCAGGCCGTAGATTTCCAGTCCGCCCAGCTCGCCGCTGCCGACGATCCGCCCGCCGCCGGCGCCGTCGAGCACGAGGACGGCGGTGTTGGCGCCCGAGCGAACAGTCGGCGTGGTCTGGGCCGTCGGCGCCACCACGGCCGGCGCTGGTGTCTGGGCATGGACGGTCGTCGCCAGACCCGCGGTCGCCATCAGGGCGATGCTCAGGGTCCGGGCGGTCGAAAGGGTCTGGGCGCGAGTCGGCATTTCAGAATCCTCTGGTTGCCCATTCAATGCGCCCGTCCCGTTGCAAATAAACGGCGTCGCGACAATCCCGCTTGCCGCCGCCGGGCTGTCATGTTCGCGGGCTAGGGTTCCGGCAATCCCGGAGTTTTCCATGACCCCCCGCCCCCTGCTCGCGGCCCTCCTAGTCTGCGTGATCGCTTCCCATGATGTCAGCGCCCAGCCTGTTCCGCAGTCTGGCGACAGCTACTTTGTCGACGCGACGTCCGATCTCGAAGCGCGTCTGCAGGTGCGGCCGAACACCGGCCGGGCCCGCAACGTTATCCTGTTCGTGGGTGACGGCATGGGGGTCAGCACCCTGACCGCCGCGCGGATCTATCAGGGGCAACGCGCCGGCCGGGACGGCGAGTCCACCTGGACGGCCATGGATCGGATGCCGTTCTCGGCCCTGGTGAAGACCTATGCTCACGATGCGCAGGTGTCGGATTCGGCGCCCACGGCGACGGCTCTGACCACCGGGGTCAAGACCCGGAACGGCGTCATCGGCATTGATCAGACCGTCGTGGAGGATGATTGCGCCGGCAGTCGTGGTCGCGAGGTCATGACCTTCTTCGAACAGGCCGAGGCCGCGGGTCTGCGGACCGGGATCGTTTCCACCGCCCGGATCACGCATGCCACGCCGGCCGCCACCTACGCCCATGTGGCCAATCGCGACTGGGAAAACGACAGCGATCTGTCTTCCGCCGCGCGGCGGGCCGGCTGCGTCGATATCGCGCGGCAACTGGTCGAATGGCCCTATGGCGATGGTCTCGACGTCGTCCTGGGCGGCGGGCGGGCGCAGTTCATGCCCAGGACGGCCACCGACCCGGAGGATGCAAAGGCGGTCGGGCTGCGGACCGACGGGCGAGACCTGACCCGCGAGTGGAGCCTGCGCCCGTCAGGCGGACGGTACATCTGGAGCCGGGCGCAGTTTGACGCCTTCGAAGGCGACGGTCCCCTGCTCGGGCTGTTCGAGCGTAGTCACATGAACTTCGAGACTGATCGCGCCCGGGACGCGGGTGGCGAGCCGTCCCTGACCGAGATGACGCTCAAGGCCATCGATATCCTGGAGCGTGGTGACCAAGGCTATGTTCTGATGGTCGAAGCCGGTCGCATTGACCATGCGCACCATCTGGGCATGGCCGGTCGGGCCCTGGACGAGACGGTTGAACTCGACCGGGCCATCGCGGCGGTCATGGTGCGGGTCAACCTCGATGACACCCTGATCATCGTCACGGCGGACCACAGCCACAATCTGACGATCACCGGCTACCCGCGGCGCGGCAATCCCATCCTCGGCCGGGTGGTCGGCGTGAATGGAAAGGAGTCGCTGGGCCGCGACGGAAAGCCCTACACGACCCTGTCCTACGCCAACGGCCCCGGCGCCGCCCTGGGTGCACGCCACAACCCGGCCGGCGAGGCGACCGATGACCTCGACTATGTTCAGCCTGCCCTTGTCGCGATGGATTCCGCCGCCCACGGCGGTGAGGACGTGATTGTCCGGGCCTCGGGTCCCTGGTCACATCTGTTCAGCGGGACCATTGAACAGAATCTGGTCTATCACGTGATCATCCATGCGCTGGGCCTGCGGTCCCGGCCTGCGGCTCCTCCGGCTCCGGCGGATCGGCGCTGATCGTCGGCGGGACCGGGTCGGTTGGCCCAGCGCGCACTGCCGCGCAGGCCCGGCGCCGCGCCGCGTGACGCCCTGGGACGTTGACGGCCCGGGGCGGGCCGGCTTTGATCGGATATCCGTCCAGGAATTCCGGACTGGCCAATGCCTGTGATCGCAGCCCATGCCTTCCTCCGCCTGACCGCCGCCAGCGCGGAGCTGCGCACCCTTGTGAACGCTCTGGGCGAAGACGCCCCGCTTGCCGAGCTGGTCACGCTCGGCGCCAGGGCCGGTTTCGACTTCGACGCGACCGACCTCAGGACGGCCTGGCGTCAGGACTGGATGCTGCGCTGGCTGGCGACGTCGGCGAACGGGTCGGCGACCGGGAACCGGGACGCCAGCACGCGGGCCAGTCCCGAATAGCTCTGGCCGCCCTGGAAGAAGGTCTGAAAGAACGCTTCGGGCCGGTCCAGGAAGATCGGCAGGATGAACCTGCGCAGACGGTCAAGCTCCAGTCCCAGCGCGGCGTGGACCCGGCGACTGTGCTCGAGGTCGTCCCCCGGCCCGCCGACCAGGGCTTCGCCGATCACTTGGGCGGCCAGCGCGCCGCTCGCCAGGGCGAACCGGATGCCCTCGCCAAGGATGGGGTCGACCAGCCCGGCGGCGTCTCCGACGAGACACACCCGCCGGGTGGAGATCCGGGCGGGACCTTCGTAGAGCGGGATGGGGTGCCCACGCCGCGTCTCGGACCGCACCGAGCCAGGCGCCAGAGCACGCGCCAGGTAGCTGTCGAGGGCGCCGGGCATGCCGTCGCGCCGTGTCCAGGAGCCGATGCCGCACGACAGGTACCCGCGCTTGGGAAAGATCCAGCCGTAGCCCCCGGGCACGCAGGCGAAGTTGAAGCTCATGCGCCCGCCTTCCAGGTCCCAGGCCTCCGGCGTCACCTCGATTTCGGAGTCGATCGCCACGCCGGGGCGGGTGCGTCGGCCGAGGCCCAGGCAGGCCGCGGTGCGCCCGGCCGCCCCGTCCGCCCCGACCAGGAAGCGCGCCCGGCAGCGCTCGCCAGACTTGCCGGTCACCGAGACGCCGTCGTCGTCCTCCTCGACGCTCGCGACAGGGAAGGCGTCCCGCAGCTCCACATCGCCGCGCCCCATCGCCCGCTCGAGGATGTGAAGGTCGAACGCGCGCCGGTTCACCATCCAGGCGCCGTAGTCGTTCTGCCGGTCGACGGCGTCGCCGAAATCCAGCTGCCAGCGGGAGTCGCCGACCTGCGCCTCGATCACGGCGCTGAAGTCCCAGTCCATGACGGCCTTGACCGGGCCGGGGGTCAGCGCTCCGCCGCAGGCCTTCTCACGTGGCAAGGCCTGTTTCTCCAGCACCAGAACCCGGGCCCCGGCTTCCGCCAGCCTCAGCGCCGCCATGGCCCCGCCCGGGCCGGTCCCGATGACGATTACGTCGTGCATGCGCGCCGCCGGACAGGGGCAAACCCCAGATAGGCCTTCGCGGGAAGGGTGCGCCCCCGGACGATGTTGATCTTCACGTGACTGACGAAGGCGTTGAAGTAGTCGATGCCGGTTCGCGCCGCACCGAGGTCACGGAGGATCAGGGCGTCCGGCCAGTCGGCGGTCGCGTCAAGGGGCGTTACCGCGCCGGGCTAGCCGTCCAGAGCGCGCACCCTGTCCCCGTCGGCCAGGTCGCGCTCCACAAGCCAGTTGAGCAAGGCGATCAACCGGAGACGTCCGCCCGCATCCCGCGGCTCGATAACCTCAATCCCGCAATCGCCCGCGAGGTCCGGCCCGAAACCCAGGACAAGCCGGGTGGCCTCGCCGGCCAGCGGCGGATGGGCGAGGAGGTCGACCAGCACATCGTGGTCTCCCGGCCAGCCCACGGCCGTCAGGAACTTTCGCGTCGCTGGCGGCCCAAGGCCCCGAACCATGCATCGCAGCTGACCGTCCCGCGACAGCATGGCCCCGACCATCCTGCCGGGAACGAGTCCATGCGACCGGGCGAATTCAACGGCCGAGATCAGCGCCCGCCATGCCTCCAGGCTTCCCGGCGCCACGGTCGCCATGAACTGTTCGCCGGCGGCGCGGTCGTCCAGGATGTCGCCCTGGAAGGCGGCGAAGACCGCCGGCGGCCGCGACCAGTCGCCGTCCGGCGCCTGGTCATGCTCCAGCCCGATCTCGACAATGCCGCCGGCCAGGACCGCATCCGAAGACCAGGCGTCCCCTAGCGCCGCGAGCCTTCGCCACGCGACCCCACCGCCGGCCTTCATGCTCCGCTCTGCCAGGCTTCGCAGGGCGACTGCGCCGCCATCGCCCGCGAACAGATGCTGGGACACGTCGATGGAATGGTCCGCCCCGGCCAGCCGGCATTCGAAGTAGAGCTGGACATCCGGCGCCAGATGTCCGGCGGCCTGGCGCAATCTGGCCGCTGCGCCCTCGGGCATCAGGCGCGCCGGAAGCCGGGCGATCGCCAGGTCCATCGTCTGCCTGGCCAGGTCGGTCATGCGAAGAGACGCTGCTTGAGCCCGCTCGCGGTCCCGGCGAGGCCGTCGAGATCGTCGGGCAAGGTCAGGGAGCGGATTGGCGTACCGGCCGCGACCCGGGCCAGCAGCGCCAGCTCGCTCTGCCGCAGCGCCCTGGCGGGGGCGATCATGCCATGAAGGTTGGCCGCCAGTTCCGCCAGCCGCTCGCCGTGGGGCAGATCCTCGATCACCGCGTCGCGAAGGCCGGCCCGCCGCCGCGACAGGCGATAGACCGCATGCAAGGGAAGCGGCCGCCGCGGCCCCCGCGCCGGGCCGTGCACACCGGTCTTGGCCAGTTCAGGTGTGGTCGGGAACAGCACGGTCGCCCGACCGTCGCCGACGCCCAGCCGCGTGACCGAGTCCGGCCACATCCGTAGGCAGGTTCTTCCCGGGTGCGTCATCGGCCCTTCCGCCTCGAGGGTGATGCCGACCATGTCGTCCGAGACCAGACCGCAGCCCTGCGCGATCAGGGCCCAGGCGAGGCTGGACTTGCCTGCGCCGGAGGGTCCCATCAGCGCGATGGCCCGACCATCGGCGGACAGCGCTGTAGCGTGCAGGCAGGGGCGTCCGGCGAGCCGCGTGGCGCGGGCCAGGATCGGCCCCTCGACAAGGTTGGCGACTTCCGCATCGGCCTCGCCGTCGCCGGCGCGGATGACGATCTCCCTTCCATCAGCGCGGATGCCGAAGTCGGCGGTATGGCCATGGTAGTCGTAGCTTACGCGATACCAGCCGCCATCGGTCGAGCGCTGGTACAGCACGCCGACCCAGTCCGGCGTCAGCTCGGCCCCCTCGGGGTGGTCCATCCACGACAGGTCGAGGCGGTCCAGGCAGCCCCGACGTACGGAAATCACAACCCCGCCGATGGCCTCGCCATCAGCCAGACCGGCCAGAACCAGTTCACTGACAACCTGAGCGCCGCCCAGCTGGTACCGGTGCATGCGCTTGGGAGGCGATCAGGAGACGTAGTTGCCGGGACCGCTGGCGTCGTTCGGGCCGGAGCCGGCGGGGTTTGTGTTCGTCATGCTGCGGATCGTGCCGTGCTCCGTCAGCTTCGGAGCGTGGTAGGGCGCCTTCCTGGGGGCCTGTTGCGTCATCACCTGATTCCCTTGCCTGCAAGCGTCCGCGGGGACCCCGAGCGCATTCAGGATAGTAAAGCGCGATTTCGCGAGAATGCAACCTTAACGAATCCATCGCCCAGACAAAATCGACGCGGCAGTAAGCTCGACTTCGACGCCCTCAGGCGGAAAGGACCGATCGGCGCCACAGACGGCTATAGGCTGTCCGCAGATCTGCGGCCTCGTTCACCGGCCATCCGTCGATCTCGATCCAGGCGTGCGCGTCGAACGCCCCGTCCGTCCGCGCGCCCAGGCACAGGTCGGCGCCGATCCGCCGCCGCCTCAGCAGAGCGGCCAGCAAAAGCGCCCTGGGCAGGCAGCGCGGTCGGAACGGCAGCCGGTCGGCGATCCGGGCGATGCTCCTGGCGCGGGCCTCGGCGAGGGCGCGGCCCATGAGGTCGGCGTGGCTTGGCGGGGGCAGGCGGTCCGCCAGCCACCAGATCGCCGCCGTCGAACGGCGAAAACGGATCACGGCGACTAGCGCCCGCACGATCATCAGGGCCGCCACGAAAGGGGCTGCGCTCGTCATGTCGGCGACAAGACGGGCGCTAGGCGCTGAGCCCCACAAGGCCGTTCTTCTGAAGATCGAGAACCAGCTGAGCGATATCGTTCTGAAGGGTCTCCAGAGGCGCATCGTAGACGGCGGTGAGCGCGGCGGCGGCGTCGCCGATCGAAGGGGCCTGCTCCATCGCCTGCCACATACGGGTGCCCACCTCATCCAGTCCGAAGTAGGTCTCGGTGTCGAGGTTCAGAAGCGCCGCATTGCCGGCGACCTCCTGAAACAGGATGTGGCCGGGCACGACCATGCTCGCGGCCAGCACTTCGGAATGGGTGTTGGACATTGCTCCCCTCACTCACGCGCCAGAATTGTTGTCGTTAGATACAATCCAAAGTAGTATGAATCATGCGCCGAAGGAACGAAGAAAACGGGCCTGGCGACGTCGATGTCTGCATCGTCGTTCCGCCGTTCGACCAGATCAAACTTCCCCTGCTCGGACCGGCGATCCTGGCCGCCGCCTGCCGCCAGCGCGGACTTCGCGTGCACACCGTGTTCGGGAGCATCATGCTGGCCGCGCGGGCGGGCTATGAGCCCTACAAGGCGATCTCCCGCTTCTACCTCGACTGCATTCTCGGCGAGCGGCTGTTTCGACCCTTCGCCTGGCCGCCGGAGATCGAGGCTGCGCTGCCGCCGCTGCCGGACCTGGCTGAAAGGGCCGCGGCGGCGCATGCGGCGCTGGCGCCCGTGATCGCTTCCTTCGTCGACGACTTCGTCGCCGAGGTGCTGGCGACCCGACCGCGAATCGTCGCCATTACATCGACCTTCGAACAGATCATGGCCGGCTCTGCCCTGGCCTGGCGGATCAAGCAGGCGGCCCCGGAGACCTGCATCGTGATGGGCGGCGCCAATGTCGCCGCACCGATGGGTCAGGCCCTCGCCACGGTATTCCCCTGGATCGACCACTTCTTCTCCGGCGAGGCCGACCTCGCCTTTCCGGCCTTCTGCGAAGGGCTTGTGCGCGAGGACGTGCGTCCGGTCGAGCGGGTCATCGACTGCAAGCCGCTGGCGACCATCAGCGACGCCCCCGCGCCCGATTTCTCGGACTTCATGGCCGCCCTCCGCGCCGAGCAGGCCCGCGGCGCCCTGCCGGCCGACCTGCCCGAAGGCCTGCCGCTGGAAAGCTCGCGCGGCTGCTGGTGGGGGATGAAGCACCACTGCGTGTTCTGCGGGCTGAACGGCGACGCCATGGACTTCCGGATCAAGCCGCCTGAGCGGATGATCGCGGAAATCCGGGACGTCATGGACCGCTGGGATCCGGAACGGATCTCGTTCACCGACAACATCATGCCGCTTGGATACCTGCAGACCCTGCTGCCGGAGCTGGCGACCTGGGAGCGGCGGCCCGGGCTGTTCTACGAGGTGAAGGCCAACCTGAAGTTCGAACATCTGGACCTGATGCGCCGCGCCGGGATGATCCAGATCCAGCCGGGCATTGAATCCCTGTCGACCAACGTCCTGACGCTGATGCGCAAGGGTGTGTCTGCCATGCAGAACCTGGCCCTGCTGCGGGACTGCGGCTCGCTCGGCATCTACGTCCTGTGGAACATTCTCTACGGCTTTCCCGGCGAGACGGTCGAGGATTATGCGCCGCTGCCGGACCTGTTCGCCTCGATCGAGCACCTTCGACCGCCGCAGTACTGCGTTCCGATCGTCATCGACCGCTTCAGTCCGCACCATCGCGATCCGCGGGCCTTCGGCATCGACTCCTACATCCCCTATCCGGGGTTCGCCGCGCTGTTCCCGCCCGGCGCGCCGGTCATGGATCTGGCCTACCATTTCATCGGCCAGCACTCGACGGCGTTCATGTCCGACGGCGACCTGCTCGGGCGCGTCCCTGACGCCTACGACACCTGGCACGCCCAGTGGCAGGGTGGGTCGCGAGCCCCGGTCCTGACGGCGCTGGATATCGGTCCGACGGCCCCTGTGGTGATCGCCGACACCCGCCGGATCGCCACCGCCCGGATGACTGGCATCTCCCGCGCCTGCGATGACGCCCTGCGCCATCTGGAAAAGCCGCGACGGGTCGACAGCCTTGATCCGCGGGTCGCCGAGGTCCTGCCCATGCTGCTCGCGCGCAGGTTCGTCATCGAGCACGAGGGGTTCCTGCTCAGCGTCGTGACGCGGCCGCGCCCGGCGTCGGACGTGGCTGACCAGGCGCCCCGAAGCCGGGCCTCTGTCCCGACCATCGCCTAGGGCCTGACCGCGGAGGGGCGATGTCCAACACCCAGACCACCTCTGCAGCCCTGTCCCGACCATGACCGGAATCGCGGGCCTCATCTGCCCTCACGGCGCCCGGGTCGATCCCGCCATCGCCGCGGCGATGGCCGCGCCATTGGCGCGGCTGGGTCCGGATCGACAGGATCATTGGCGTTCCGGACGCGCCTTTCTCGCCCATGCCCTGCTGGCGACGACGTTCGAGGACCAGCGCGACCGCCAGCCGCTGACGTTCGACGGCGAGACCTTCCTCGTCGCGGACGCCCGGATCGACGGACGCGCCGCGTTGGTCGACGACCTGCGCGCGGCCGGTCGGCCAGTCGCCGCCGACGCTCCGGACGCCGCCCTGATCCTCCATGCCTGGCATGCCTGGGGGGGGGCCGCGCCGGAGCATCTCATCGGCGACTTCGCCTTTGCGATCTGGGACAGCCGAACCGAGCGGCTGTTCGCGGCGCGGGACCCGTTCGGCGTTGTCCCCTTCTACTTCGCCCGGACCGCCGACGGCCTGGTGTTCGGAAACGCCGTGCCGGCGCTGCTCGCGCATCCAGGCCTTGACCGGTCGATCAACCCGCTCGCCGTCGCCGACTATCTGATGTTCGGATACAGCCTCGATCCGACAAAGGGTTTCCACCGCGACATCGATCGCCTGCCGCCCGCGCACGGCCTGATCTTCGAAGGCGGCGCGATACGCACCCGCCGGTACTGGACCCTTCCCGAGGCCGGCGATCGGGAAGCCACCGTCTGGTCCGCGGGCGAAATCGTCGAAGGCTTCGGCGCGCTGGTCGAGGAGGCCGTGCGCGACCGGACCCGCGCGGCCCGGGTGGCCACCACGCTGAGCGGCGGCATGGACTCCACGCTGATCACCGCCATGGCGATGCGCGAACCGGCGACCCGGATCGAAGCCTACTCGTTCGGCAGCGACTGGTTGACGCCGGACACCGAGCGGCACTGGGCCTCGCGCTGCGCCCACCATCTGGGCCTGCCGTTCCATTCCATTTCGATCGAGGGCGGCTATCTCGATCCTCCGGGCGGCCCCTGGCGCCTGCCGCCCGAGCCGCGCATGGAGTTGAAGTACTCCGCCTTCCACATAGTGGGGGACCGGCTGGCGGCCGCGGGAACACGGGTGCTTCTGACGGGCATGGGCGGCGATTCGGTCGTCGCTGGCGGCCCCCATCGCTGGGCCGGACTGATGCGCCGAGGGGCCTACGACCGACTGTTCGGAGAGGCGGTGACCTTCTGGCGCCTCCACCATCGACGACCGCCCCTGCGCACCGCCTGGCTCCGCAGCCGGCAGGCCGCGGTCAGCCCGATCACTGCGCCGCTCGACCCGGACTTCGTGCGCGAACATCGACTGGATGAGCGCTGGCAGGAGGGCCACTCGGCGTTCGCCCGGGATCCCCGCGAGAACATGGCGCTGCATCCGTTCTGGACCGAAATGTTCGTCGCCTCGCATCCTGAGTCCACGGGCCTCCCCGTGCGGGTGCGCCAGCCGTTCTTCGACGTCAGGCTGCTGGAGGCCTCCATGCGCCTGCCGCCTTCGCCATGGCAGTTCGGGAAGGCGATCCTGCGGACGATCGGCGAGGGGCTCCTGCCCGACGACATCGTCCGCCGGCCGAAGACGGTGTTCGGAGTAAACCCGGGCTGGGAGGCAGCCCGCCGCGGGCTTGAGCCGTGGCTGGCCGACCTGCCGAACGCCGTGGAGCTGGAGGGCTACGTCGACCGTAAGCGCCTGGCGACCATCGTCGGCGATATCGGCAGCCTGCCGCCGGAGGACTACTCGCGCGCCGTCGTGCTCCCCGCCGGCCTTGCCGCCTGGCTTCGCCGGCGACAGTAATTATAACGCGTTACAATTTCCGTTGAGCGCCGGTCGCGATCTCGCCTATGGGACTGGCGAGCGGACGGGATGGAGCATGAGCGCTCCCGGTCCCGGCGATTGATGGAGCTGCGCAATGAACGCCTTTCGCATGATCGACGCCGGCGGCGCCCGCATCCGGGCGGCGGTGAAGGGTTCGGGACCGCTCGTGCTGATGGTCCACGGCTTCCCGGAGAGCTGGTACAGCTGGCGACACCAGATCGATCCGATCGCCGAGGCCGGCTTTACGGCCTGCGCCATCGACGTGCGCGGTTACGGCGGCTCGCAGAGGTTCGACCGGGTCGAAGACTACGCCATGGAGAAGATGATCGCCGACATCCTCGGCGTGGCTGAGGCCCTCGCGCCCGGCCAGACGTTCATCCTCGTCGGGCACGACTGGGGTGCGCCGATGGTCTGGCAGACCAGCCTGCTGCACCCCGACAGGGTCGCCGCCGTCGCCGCCATGTCGGTGATCTATTCCGGCGTTCCGGAGCAGTCCTTCGACGACCTGATCAAGGTGATGTTCGACGACAACAATGTCTTCTTCTACCAGAGCTACTTCCGGCCGGTCGGCAAGGCCGAGGCGGTGTTCGACGCCGACCCGCGCGATTTCCTGCGCCGCTTCTACTACGTCGGTTCCGGCGACATCGACCTCTCCAAGCTGGCCGGCCTGACCAAGACCTCCGATGACACGCTGCTCGACGGGCTGCCCGATCCCGACCCTTTCCCGGCCTGGCTGACCGACGCGGACCTCGACTACTACGTCGCCGAGTTCGAGGGCTCGGGCTTCTTCGGACCCCTCAGCCGCTATCGCAACCACACCCGGGATTTCCACTTCCTGCAGCCGTTCAAGGACCGGAAGATCGAACAGCCGGCCTTCTTCATCGCCGGCGACAAGGACGGCGCCTTCAACGCCTTCGGCATGGCCCAGGACCCGATCGCCACGCTGCGCACGCAGGTCCCGAACCTGGAGGGCGCGCATGTCCTTCCGGGCATCGGCCACTGGACGCAGCAGGAGGCGCCGGAAGCGGTCAACGCCCTGCTGGTCCCCTGGCTTTCGTCGCTCAAGGGCCGGGTCGTCTGAATTCAGGTCTTCAGGCTTCCGCGGCGGCGCGGCGCACCGCCAGGAGTTCGGCCTGGAAGTCCAGCATGCGGGCCCTGATCTCCGGCCGGAAGCTGTCGCTTGCGCTGGCGCACAGGGTCGAGGCGTAGCCGAAGCAGGCAGCCGGTTCGAGCTCGCGGACCGAACTGCCGCCCATGACCCAGCCCAGCATGACCGCCGCGAACCGGCCGCTGAGGGCCTGTTGCAGCAGGTCCATGTCGATGTCCGCTGCGATGGCGCCCTCGCACCGGGCCTCCTCGAGCAGTCCGCGCCAGAACTGGGTGTTCTGCGGTGTAATGAGTTCCGCCCGCAGCTCGGCGTCGCCGCCGCGCGGATCGAGCAGCGAGGCCCAGAGGGTGCGGTAAAACTCCGGATCCTGGACGTGGTAGGCGAAGGTGATGCTGAGCGCGCTGAAGATCCGCTCCACCGCACTGAGGTTCCTCAGCGTCGCGAACTTCGCCTGGAACTCGCGGGCGTCCTCGAGCACGGCCATGACCACGCCGCGCTTGGATCCGAACAGGTTGTAGGGGGTGGCGAGGCTGACTTCGGCGCGGGCGGCGATGGCGCGCATCGACAGGCCGGTGTCGCCCGTCTCGCGGATCAGCGCGCGGGCGGCCTCGACGATGCGTCGGCGCCGCGCTTCCTTGCCTTCCTCGCGCTTGCTGCTGCTCATGCCACGTCCCGTGCCCGCCCCGACGGCGCTCAGGCTCCTTTGGCACAGGCCGTCCGGCGCGTCAGCCCGCGGACGGGATTGGTCGGCCGTCACAGCGGCGGCAGTGTGATCGGGTCGGGCGACTGTGACGCTGGCCAGGGGGTGTTGAACCGCCTCATGATATCGACGGTCTCGGCCTCCCACCGCGCCTTGCCGAAGGCCTTGTAGGTCTGGAACGGATTGCAGTACTCGCGCATCCGGAAGGCCTGCCCGTCGCGCGTCGTGATGATCGAGAAGTAGCGCTGGGTGTACTGTCCGCCGGTCACCGTCGGCCCGCCGCCATGGGACTCGATGATCATGGTCTCCGGATCGGAGGTCGGGTAGACGCCGACCACCCGGGTCGAGAACCGCGGCACGACGCTCAGCAGCAGTTCCATGAAGCGCGACGTGGCCTCCCGCCCGATGCACTGGATCGGGATCTCGAACATCGGGCCTTCCCAGATCGCGTCCTCGTGGAGGGCGTCGAGCCAGATCGCCCGTTGCTGCTCCAGGGTCGTGACTTCGCCGCCGAAGGCGTCGCCAAGGGTCTTCCGCGCCATGGCCGTTCTCCGGTCCGGTCCGGTCAGGCGGCCTGCATCGCCAGCGCGATGTCGGCCTGGGGGTCGAGGCCAAGGCCGCGCATCATGTCCTCGCGCTCCGGACCTGGTCTGCGCCCTTTGAAGTGGTCCATCCCTTATGTTGGTCTGAGGACCAGAATGGATGGAGCCGAACATGGCCAGGAAGCGTCACAAGCCCGAAGAGATCATCGCCAAGCTGCGTCAGGT
>Ga0247834_1000034_pt1 | contig 204222 bp, 154 predicted proteins | sample LaCruzMarch2015__8_FD_187118 | JGI IMG/M metagenome (GOLD analysis project Ga0247834, IMG submission 187118) | Freshwater microbial communities from meromictic Lake La Cruz, Castile-La Mancha, Spain - LaCruzMarch2015_12m | ecosystem: Environmental > Aquatic > Freshwater > Lake | place: Spain...
AATGTCACCCATTCTCCTGGCTCAAAAGTGCTTAGATAAGACCTTCGATCTTGCTCTCTCTTTTTTCCTCAATTTGTCAAAGAACTGGGCCACTTTTTTTTCCTAAAAAAGTGTACGCCTAGAAACTACAATGATACAGCGTAGTTCCATGGGTCAGTATTTATACAGTTTGTCGGAAATAACTTTCCTGTTCCGCGGTAATATGCAAAGCTTTTTGCACATTTTTCAAAAATATATCAAATAAATCGTTTATAAGATCGAGGTCACTTGCATTGTCCAGGGCCGCCTCAAGCTCCTGAACGTTTTTGGTCATGTATCCCAAGCCAATCATTTGAAAGCTTGGCTTTATTTTATGCGCCAATCCTTTGGCGATTGGCCAGTTTCCATCCGCCATTGCTTGTTTTAGCTCTCTGAAATCATCGGGCATGGTGCGGTTGAAGATCTCGAGGATCATCTGGAAATGTTCAACATCTCCTCCGAACATCAGTTCTATTTCTTCGCGATTGAGTTCTGGATGATAAAGAGAATCATTACTTGCAACTGGGTTAGCTTGCTCAAAGCGACTGTCAATGGCTACCGCGATTAGTTTTTCAATCTGATCTGGGGTGAATGGTTTGGTCAGGTGGTAATTCATCCCGGTTTTTAAAGCTTTCTCCTTTTCGTCGAGCAGCGCAGAGGCTGTAAGGGCCACAATGGGTATATTGCAATTGGGGTTGTGGTGCATATTTCGCAAGCGGATAGTCGTTTCGTATCCATCCATTTCAGGCATGCGTATATCCATCAAAATAAGGTCAAAGCGCTGTTCTTCCAAGAAATTAAGTGCCTCTTTGCCATGATTGGCGGTACAGAAGGTCAGGTTATTGCGCATCAAAACCCGCTCAATGTACTGCTGATTGAGTACGTTGTCTTCCACAATAAGGATATGCAAGGCATTGAGTTTTGAAACAACTTTTTGAGTGGATGCTTGATTCAATTGAGCAACAGGACGCTCCACCAATTCGAAGTTGATTTCATAGGTAAAGGTCGTGCCTGCTCCCAGAGTGGATTGTACGCTGATTTCGCCATCGTGCAATTCTACCAGCTGTTTGGCGATGCTTAGCCCCAATCCAGTTCCGCCGTATTTGTGTTTGGTTGCCTTCCCAGCCTGATTAAAGCGTTCGAAAATATAAGGTACTTTATCCGCAGGTATGCCGATGCCAGTATCGACTACTGAAATTTTGGCCTTAATTGATTTTGAAGTTTTTTCTATGCATTGGGCAGTAAGGAAGATGCTTCCCTTTTCGGTAAACTTTGCCGCATTGCCCAGCAGATTCAGCAAAATTTGATTCAGAAAAGTAGGATCCCCCATCACGGTTGCATTCAATTGAGGATCAATGGCCGTTTCAAAATTTAAACCTTTTTCGGTGATGCGGAACGCCATTGCTTGCGCATTGACGTTGATCAATTCACCCAGATCGAGTTCCCGGAAAGAGGGTTCCATTTTTCCTTGGGTGATCTTGGTAATGTCCAGAATGTCACTCACCAGAGCAAGTAATATGTCAGAGGTATGCTTGATGTTTTGCAGGTACTTCAATTGCTCGTCGGAAAGATCGGTGTCCATCAACAAATACGTCATGCCCACGATGGTATTGATGGGGTTGCGTATTTCGTGGCTCATGTTGGCTAAAAAGTCTTTTTCTGCGTCGCGGGCATTTTCCGCTTCCAGGCGCGCATCTTCCAGTTCGTATTGTAATTTTTTAAAGGCAGTAAGGTCGTAATGGATGCCGATGGAACCGATGATTTCGCCAAACTCGTCATAGAATGGAGCTCCACTGATTAAAACCCACTTGCGTTGACCATCCTTTTGGAGGATTTGCACTTCATAAACCCCGGGATGCCCCGTCACCCGCTCTTTATTTTGGTTGTTCATCAATTCCTGGAACTCCTTTGGGAGCAAAAGTTGAGTACCATCCTGGTTCAAAAGTTCATCAGCAGTATAGCCTGTCATTTGACAAAAACGTTCATAAGCAAGGATAATGATGCCATCCTTATTGACCTCGAGGAGCCCCAATTCCATGTTTTCCAGGATGCCTCGGTACTTCTCTTCGCTGCGGCGGATTTTGATCTCGCTTTTTTTCCGATCGGTGATGTCTTCAAAATACCATAGATTTCCCAGCTTTTTCCGCTCGTGGTGAATGGGGATAAAATTCATCAACAAAATGCGGCCATTGCTTAAGGTTAGTTCATGTTGTACCGCTTCAGTTAGTTTTTGATCGCAATTGATTTGATCTTTTAATGCCTCTTGATCCATAAACTGGATCTCGATGGATTTCATTAAACCAAGAGCGTCTTTGTTGGTCAACAAATTGGCATTGAGAGAAATGCTAAACAAGTCACAAAATTTCTGATTGGCCAGGATGACTTTTTTGTTTTCATCTTCCACCATAATGGCGGCTTGCATATTTTCCAGCAAGGCCTTGAAGCGCGTATTGAGCAGAAACAGTTTTTGCTCGGCATTGATTCGATGGGTAATGTTGCGTGCCAAGCCCGCCAATTCAATTAATTCGCCATCTTTATACACCAGCGTGATGCGTTGCCCCAACCAAATGATTTGTCCTGATCCACCAACCACCGGAAACTCGAGATAAGTGGCAGGAATCCCACGTTCGATTTGCCGTTGGTGCAACCGATTTACTTTGTCGCGGTAATCGGGATGGACAACATCGAGGTAATGTAGTCCAATCAATTCGTTTTCCTCTTTTTTTAAAATTCTAGATACGGTAGGGTTGACTTGGGTGAATAGACCTTTTGGAGAGATCCAAAAAATAATGTCTTCCGCATTTTCTACCAGGCTGCGGTATCTTTCTTGTTGGGTTTCAAAAACACTGGATTGTACTTTCAGTTTTTGCTCTAATTCAGAATTGGCTTCCCGCAATTTATCGTTGGCAAAATAAAGCTGCAACGCTTTTTCCTCCAAAAGTCGTTCCGCCTCTTTCCTTGCAAGCTTTTCACGTTCGAATTTGCGTTTCAATATAGTCAATTCATCCATTGTTCCTACTCTGGATTGAGCGTTATGGTGAACAAGACTTTAGACCCGTCTTCGGTGATTGGCTCAAGTTCGATATTGGCAGTCTCACCAAATTGCTTCAGACAACCCTCAATTAGCCCATAGGCCAAATCACTCATGCGCCGACTTGAGGTATACTCTAAAATCATTTTGTGTTCATCGCGATGATGTGTTGCAAAATGGGGCAACTCTGCATCAGGATACAATTTGCGTACCTCAACGTGGATGTAATCGTTGATTGAGTCCAAAAAAGCAAAAGTACTTTTTAAAACCTCAGGAGGGAAGAAGGAATAGCCAGAATACAATTGCTTGAATAAATAGTTGCCGTAATGACGGTATAACATCGGAGGAGGAAGCTTGCTTGCTTTGGAAAGGGAAGAAACCAAATTGACCATATCCTCAGCAGGATAGGTTCCAGCGGTGATGAAAACGCCGTTGGTAGAAGTCTTTGCGTCATCGATTAAAGTTTCTACCATTTCTTCACCGAATTCACTTTCAACCATTTCAAAAAAATGGGTAAAAACTATTCCTTTCATGGTGTACAGTATTTGTTACAGTATTTGGCTATAAAAATATAAAAAAAAATGAATATTTCCTAGGGGTGATAAAAAAATAAGTGATCATTTTGCCAGAGGATTAGATAAGAAAGCGTTTCATTTCAAGAGTCTTATCTAATCCTCTGGCTCAGGAAAAATGATCACTTATTTTTACCCCACTACTAATGCCATTTTTCAAAGCTGAAATTTTTTAAAAAAGTCTGTATCTTTCCAAGGCAATTCAACCATTTTTAAACCGATTTGGTTAAGCTTTTGACCGCCAATAACTAAGCAAAATGCCCGATTTTCTGCACCTCCACTGCCATACCCAGTTTTCATTGTTAGACGGCGCTTCCTCTATCACCACTATGATGGACAAAGCCGTACAGGATGGGCAAATTGCCGTTGCACTAACCGACCATGGCAACATGTTCGGGGCATTCAAATTTGTGGCTGAAGCCAAAAAACGCAACATTAAGCCAATCGTTGGTTGCGAATTTTACCTGGTCAAGGATCGGCATCAAAAAGCGTTCTCGCGGGCCAAAGGGGAATCTGATGACCGTTACCACCAATTGCTCTTGGCCAAAAATGCCAAAGGCTACGAAAACCTATCTAAACTTTGCTCTCTGGGCTTTATTGAAGGCTTGTACGGCAAATATCCGCGTATCGACAAGGAGTTGCTGGTGCAATACAGCGAGGGCCTGATTGCCAGCAGTTGTTGCATCGGTGCGGAGGTGCCGCAATTGATTTTGCGCGGCAAACTGGAAGAAGCGGAAAAACAATTGCGTTGGTGGATCGACTTGTTTGGTGATGATTACTACATCGAAATCCAGCGCCACCGCGGCCTCGAAAACATCGATGGCAGTGGCGTGAGTCAGGAAGACATCAACCAAACCCTGCTGGGCTTCGCCAAAAAATACAACCTAAAGGTCATCGCCACCAACGACTCGCACTATGTGAACGAAGACGATTGGTTGCCGCACGATATCCTGCTTTGTGTCAATACCGGCTCGTACCTCGAAGAAGAAGGGCGCTTTAAATTTCCCAGTTCCGACTTTTTCTTCAAAACCAAAGTGGAAATGGGGCAATTGTTTGCGGATGTCCCGCAGGCATTGGACAATACCATCGAAATTGCGGATAAAGTTGATTTCCTGGATTTGGCACGTGAGGTTTTGCTGCCAGCGTTCCCTTTGCCGCCAGGTTTTGAAACCCAGGATGCCTATCTGCGGCATTTGACGATGGAAGGAGCGTTGCGCCGCTACAAACACATTACGCCAGCCATCCAGGAGCGTTTGGACTTTGAGTTGCAGGTCATCAAGAATTCCGGCTATCCTGGCTACTTTCTCATTGTACAGGATTTTACCACTACTGCGCGCCAAATGGGCGTATCGGTTGGCCCTGGCCGTGGCTCTGCGGCAGGATCAGCGGTGGCCTACTGTATCGGCATCACCAATGTAGACCCCATCAAGTACGACTTGCTCTTTGAGCGCTTTCTCAACCCGGAGCGGGTGTCCATGCCCGATATCGACATCGACTTTGACGACGTAGGCCGTCAACAGGTCATTGATTACGTGATCGATAAATATGGCCGCAACCAGGTAGCACAAATCGTGACCTATGGCACCATGGCCGCCAAATCCTCCTTGCGTGACGTTGGCCGGGTGATGAACATTCACCTCTCTGAAGTAGACAAAGTAGCCAAAACTTTTCCGATTCACCTCAAAGCAACCCTGGGAAAGGTACTGGCCAAAGACGACATCGACCCCAAGCTCAAAGGCGAACTCAACTCGGAAGATGTAGAAAAAGCCTACCAATTCAGACAGTTGGCCGAAGGCAAAGACCAAATCGGTCAGATGATCCAAACTGCCCGTAAATTGGAGGGTTCGGTGCGCAATACCGGCATTCACGCTTGCGGAGTGGTGATCACTCCAGATGACATCACGAAGTATGTTCCGGTCAAGGTAGACAAGGATTCGGAGATGTACATCACCCAGTTTGACAACTCGGTAGCCGAGTCGGCGGGTTTGCTCAAAATGGATTTCCTGGGCCTCAAAACTCTCAGCATCATCAAGGATGCGGTGTCGATGATTGAAAAAAATCACGGAGTAAAGCTGGATGTGGATGAGGTGCCGCTAGAAGATGAAGAGACTTACCAGCTTTTCCAGCGCGGTGAAACGGTCGGTATCTTCCAATATGAAAGTACGGGCATGCAGAAGTACATGAAGGAATTGGTGCCGACTACTTTTGAAGACCTTATCGCCATGAACGCCCTGTACCGGCCGGGGCCATTGGAATACATCCCCAACTTCATTGCGCGCAAGCATGGCCGGGAGCCCATCACTTATGATGTGCCAGATTGCGAGGAATACCTCAAAGATACCTATGGCATCACCGTGTACCAAGAGCAGGTGATGTTGCTGTCGCAAAAACTGGCGGGTTTTACCAAAGGTCAGGCGGATAAGTTGCGCAAGGCGATGGGTAAAAAACTCAAAGCTGACCTGGATGTAATGTATCCCAAGTTTTTGGAGGGAGGAACCGCCCGCAACCATCCCAAAGACAAATTGGAAAAAATTTGGAAAGACTGGGAAGCTTTCGCTTCTTATGCTTTTAACAAATCACACTCGACGTGTTATGCATTTGTGGCTTTCCAAACGGCTTACCTCAAAGCACATTACCCTGCCGAGTTTATGGCATCTGTGCTGACCCACAATAAAAACGACATTGGTAAAATTACCTTCTTCCTGGAAGAATGCCGACGGGGAGGGATTCCAGTACTTGGCCCGGATGTGAATGAATCGGAAATGGATTTTTCGGTCAACAAGGAAGGCGCCATTCGCTTTGGTATGTCTGCGCTGAAAGGGGTAGGAGAGGGGCCAGTGGAAGAAATATTGGAAGAACGTAAGAATGGATCTTTTAAGAGCCTTTTTGAAATGCTGCGCCGGCTACAAATGAAGGCGGTCAACAAAAAAGCCCTGGAAAGTCTGGCGCATGGCGGCGCATTTGACTGTTTTGAAGGGACCCACCGGGCACAGTATTTTGCTCCATCTGATAAATATGAAACACTGCTTGAGCACGCCATCAAGTTTGCCAGCGCTGTACGTGCAACTCATTCCCAATCAGCCAATTCGCTTTTTGGTGACATGAGTGACTCGATCATGCTGCCGGAACCTCCCATCCCTCAAGTGGAACAATGGTCTTTGTTGGAAAAACTCAACAAGGAAAAAGACGTAACCGGGATCTTCATTTCTGGCCATCCTTTGGATGATTACCGGGTGGAGATTGAGCACTTCATGACCTGTACCATCGATTCGATCAACAATCACCAAAACAAACCAACCCTGCAAGTGGGAGGCATGGTGACCAAAACCATCCACCGAGTCAGTAAAAATGGCAACGGCTGGGGAATTTTCGAAATCAGTGACTATACTGGTGCTTACGAGATCAAGCTTTTTGGTGAAGACTACCAGAAGTTTCGGCATTTGCTCACCGATGGCATCGCCATTTTTGTGAAAGGCCGCTTCCAGAAGGGATGGAAAGACGATGGGGAAATGGATTTCAAAGTACTGGAAGTGCGCTTGTTGGAAGGCATCGCTTTGAGCATGACCGAGTCAATTACGCTTAAATTGCCGCTGGAGCGCATTACGGATACCATCATTACGGAATTGGAAGGACTTTGTCGGACACATACCGGGCCGCATAAGTTCAAAGTGGAAATCCTGGATCACAGCGCCAGGATGAAAGTCAATATGGTGTCGCTGGATCGGAAGGTGAATGCAGACAATGATTTTATCCGGGAGTTGGGTCGATTGGGGCTGGAGTATGTGCTGAATTGAGGGGGGCTCCTGCGAACCTCCCACGAATAAATTCGTAGGGTGTGTCTTGTGTGGCCTCCCACGACTGAAGTCGTGGGTTGGCGAGTGGGATGGATTGAAGATTTTTTCCGTTCTTAAAACCTGATCTGAACCACTAAATTTGGAGTAAGACCAGCTGCCCGGCGATTGATTTCACGCAAAGAGCCAATTTGAGGACGGTTGATAGGTGGCAGGTCGAGTACAAAATCCTTGTCCAGGATATTGACCCTATTCAGTAGATTGTAGATGGATAGCCCGATGCGTGCTTCCCAGCCGGGATGTCTCCATTTCCAATTGACCGCAAAATCCAGCCGGATGATTTCATTTAATCGTTTGGTATTCAAGTGCTGGTAACCCAATTTTTGGGTGTAGCCATTGACACAATCGTCGCATTCTACTTGAAAAATCGTGTCTGGAGCGGTATATGGCTGTCCAGAGCGGTAATTGAAATTCAGGGAAAAATCGAAGTTGTGTAGGGTATACATGTTTACCAATCGCAAGTTGTGGCGCACATCGCGTTGGGAGGGAAAAGCAGCGTTAAAATTCAGTCCTGGAAATCGTTGGGCTACTTTACTGAGGGAATAAGACATCCAAAAACTATAAGGATGCCAGGTTTTGCGCAGCAAAACGTCGATCCCGCGCGCTCGACTGGTGCCGTCAAAAGAATAAGGGTTTTCTTGCTCTGGTTTTAGCCGGAGGGTTTCAGAAGCTAGTCCATTGAGCCTTTTCAGATAAGCTTCTACCCGCAAGTATAACCCGGGTTTGTCGTATTGTACACCCAAGGCTCTTTGCCAAGTATGTTGTGCGGGTATGCCTTGTCCAGATGCCTGCCAGAAAGGAGCTCCTACGCCAACGCTGTTCCACTGCAAACTTTGAAATAAGAATTGATAATATTGACCAAAAGAAGCCTGAATTCGCCAAGAAGATTGAGGAATTGCCCATTGCAAAAGCAAGCGGGGTTCACTGTAGAAATGCTGGTGTGCTTGGTAATAATTCCCTCGTAAACCTACCTGTAAAAGCCAATTTTGCCTGAAATGTATCCGCGACTCCACAAAAAGAGTATGCAATCCGGAGGCTGTACTATCTCGATAACGGTTGCCACGTTGGGGATCGCCAAGTGCGATGTCCCGAAACCGGATTTGATGGGCATAGTGAGAAAATTGGTATCCAAAAGAAAGGTTTGCTTTTGCAGAAAATTCGAAACGATGGTTGAGTTTGACGGTTACATCTTCTAGTTTATTGAACTGGCGGTGGAAATATTCTTTGGGACGGGTTCGATCCCAGCCATAGGAATAACTGTAATAGTTTTGAAATCGACTGGTCGCCAGGGAATAATCCAGTTTGAGTTTTGTAGACCATTGGCCAGCATATTGAGTACTGAAGCCCAGGTTTTCAGTAGACAAACGGTCTTTGCTCGCGAAAAAATAATCTATATCGCTGTAACGGTAATAGTAATCAAGTTGATCTTTGCCTTGATACAAACTAGTTGAAAGCCGATGCTTACTGGAGATATCCCACAAACATTTGGCATTGATGTCAAAGTAAAAAAAATTGGGCTGCCATTTGACAGCACTATCTCTGGGGTTGTGGCTTTCTCTTTCTGAAACCACTCGCCCATTCTGAAATACCTGATTGAAAAGGTTCTGGTAAGTCTTGCTTTGCACTAAATCTGAATATGATCTTCGACAAGCAAACATCAGTTGCACTTTATTGCGGATTACGGGAGCCTCTAAACAACCGTAAGCATGCAGTAAATTGAATCCTGCCGTGCCATGCCATTTTCCATCGTTGAATTGGGGTTTGGCGGCGATATCAATTACACTGGCCGTGCGTCCACCGTAGTTGGCACTGTAGTTGCCGCCATAAAAATCTACTTTTTGGACAACATAGGGATTAATGGCATCGTAAAGGCCAAAAAAATGGCCAGTATGGTAAATCGGAATTTTATCCCACAAGATCAGGTTTTGGTCTGGAGTACCGCCTCGAACGCTCAGGTTTCCAACTCCTTCATCGGTGTTGTTTACTCCAGGTAAGAGCAACAACAACCTTGAAACGTCGGGTTCACCCCAGCCGGGCAAAATTGGAATCCGTTCTGGACGAAACGCCGCAGCGTTGCCCAAGGTATCGTAATTGAGCATATCGGTAGCAAAGTCTCGAACTTCTACTTCCTTCATCCACTGGATAGACGGGAAGAGGTATATATCCCTACACGGACTACTTCCAGCGCGCAATACGGGTATTTTTACACTTTGATACCCCAAATAACGGATAAAAAGAGTGTCATTGGGCACGAAGGTACTGCTGAAGTGGAACTTGCCTTCTTGGTTGGTGATCGTTCCATTCCATCCACTAGTCAATGCTACCACTGCACCTTGTAGGGGCTCGCCAGTATCTTCATTCAGGACTCTGCCACAAAAGGTTGTGGAAGGAATTGGCACCTCAGTAGGTGCTGCGGGCTTTCGCAATCTTTTGATCAGGATGTATTGCTGATCAACCAATTCATAATCCAATCCCTGTTCCGTAAGAATGGATTGCAAGACAAGTTTGAGCGGTTGTTTGACGAAATTGGCCTGAATAAAAATGCCTTGCACCAAATCATTGTCGTAGGAAAAAGTGAGGGGGTATTTTCCTTGAAGTTTTGAAAAAACCTTGGTAAGTGGTGTTTTTTTGAAATGAATAGTAACCTCAAGGGCTGGCTGTGCACTTGAAATGGAGGAAAGGCCAAGACATATACATAGAATGAAAATGAATCGCTGCATGGTATCTTGCTTTATAACACAAAAATGAAGAAAATACCCAGAGCAAGGCATTCATTTTCATTATTTTTTCCAGCGAAGCTTTTCTAAAGATTGGATAAAGGTATAAACAGTTTCTTTAATTTAACTTTCCAGCGATCCACCCGTTTTTTCCAGTCAAGGGAGGTCGTTTCCGCAGTTTCTGGCAAATTCCCTAAAAAAGAAGTGCCGATCTTAAGGTAATTGCTGAAAAACGTGTTGCTGCTCATGCCCCATTTGAGGATGAACATGCTTCGACCGTCATTGCGTTTTACCCGAGCCGTAGTCTTACTTCCAAAATGATATGCCCGGCTCTTGCTGATTCCTTTGTAATACCGAATTCCATAATGCCAGAGTTTGATCATAAAATCAGGATCACTGTACATTCCTGGAGTAAACTCGATACTCAATCCACCAACTACCCGATAAACTGCGGTTGGCAATACCATGGGATACCACTGACTTCCATTCCAGTCTGCTTTTTCGAATTGCGCATAATCGTTTAAAAAACGCGCTTCCTCAAACTCATCGGGGTGCAATCCGTATGGTTTGTTGGCAATTACACACGGATTTCCCTTGTCGAATGGCTCTATCATGGTGCTGCTGATGCACCATTTGTCGTCGGTTCTGGTTTTGATTTCCTCCCACAAAAACAGATCCCAATCCGGGCAGAGGTACATGTCGTCGTCGATAAAAACCAGATATGCTGATGTCGCCAGGTGGGAGGCAGCATTGAATCCATAACAAACGCCACAATTGCCACTACTTTTGCTGTAACTCAGGTCATTTTGGGATTTAACCCATTCTTCTGAGCCATCCAGCCCTTCGTTGATGTGTACGACGATTTGATGGCGAAGCGCACTGTTTTTCCGAATACTATCGACAGTACATTTCAGATAGGCCAGGTTGTTCCAGGATGGAATCAAAATCGAAAAAACGGGCTCAAAATCCAGCGCAACCTTGTTGTAAATAAAATTCATAAAATTGGGTTACCATCCTTTTTTTAATACCTCGGCAATGTATTCGACATTGGCTTCGGTTACTTTGGCGTGAAGCGGGAGTACAATGTAGCGTTCTTCGATCGCATCCATTTTGGGAAATTTGCCTTCTACCCGTCCCCCAAAGATGGAATACCGATCATTGCGGTAATGAACCTGGGCGGATTCAATCCCATGATTGCGTAGGTGCACGATCAAGCGCTCCCGATTGTCGACTTCTGCGGTGAGCAACCATGCAGCGTGCTCCCGATCCAGATAATTCCTACCAATGACCCTGATTCCGGGGGTGTTTTCAAGCAAATTGCAATACAACCTGTACAACTTTTGGCGGTGGTCCAAATGGTCGTCAAATTCGGCCAAACCAGCCAGACCAATGCTTGCGGCGATATCGTTCATCTGATATTTGTACCCCACTTCGGTAATGTCGTTTTCCCAGATGCCTTTTTGCTTGCTGCTGCGATCGATTCCAAACCAGCGAATGCGCTTGGATTTCTCAATCAAAGACCGGTCTTTGATGACCAGCATGCCTCCATCGCCAGTGGTGATGTGCTTGATGGCTTGAAAAGAGAAAATGGTAAAGTCACTTTGGCTACCGATGTATTGGTCCTGGTATTTTGCACCGATGGCATGAGCAGCGTCTTCGATAATGGCAATATTGTGTTCTTTGCCCAAAGCCCACAACGTACTCATGTCACAAGGCAAACCACCGTAATGAACGCATACGATGGCTTTGGTTTTGGGGGTAATCAGTGAAGCAACATGATTGACGTCAATGTTCAGGTTTTCGTCTACGTCAGCAAAAACGATCTTTACCCCCATGTACAAAAACGGGATATTGGTAGCCGTACAAGTAAAAACGGGTGCTATAACCTCATCTCCTTCTTCCAAACCTGCCAGAATATAAGCCAAATGAAGTGCATCTGTACCAGAACCTACTGCAATACAGGTACATGGATCTGTAAATTTTGCCTGAAACCTTTTTTCAAATTCATCTACTTTCGGCCCCTGACCAATCCACCGGGTACTTAATACTTCCGTAACTGCCTGACTTGCATTTTTAGGGATATTGGGATAAAACAGTACAATTCCTTCTTGAGTGTCCATTAATGGCAACTCGTTCATTGGTTTCTCTTGGATTTTCTTGATCATAGACTTGTTGTTTAACAAAATGCACGCCAAATAATTCCTTTGTACCCAATGTTTCCTTTAAGTAGAAGTTAAAATCAAAGATGAAACCAATGGGCGGAATACAACGGATCAGACGGCATAAACCCTACCATGAGGTGAGAAAAAGTGTAAATTTTTTTTAGTTTTTGTAAAGATTGCGAAAGGGGGAGTTTTTTCAAAATCAATTTTCAGAAATTAAAACACGCTTATCTTTTATCTCGTACGTCAATTCCATGGGAATACAAACCATCCTAATGGCCATTTCCAAATCCCCATTGCGAAAAACCCCGGTAAAACGGCGGGAGCGGAAATTTTCCTTGTTGGGTATGGTTACTTTAAACTGCGATTCGATTTTGGTGAAGACTTCGGTTAGAGAGGCGGCATAAAAGTTACTTTCTCCCTGCGTCAGGATGGGTAAGCTAGTTGCGGTAGAGCGAAGGGGTTTGTCTTTTGGAGTATGGATCTGGACAAAATCACCAGCTTCCAGTACAAATGCTTGAGTCTTGACTGGATGGGCAATAACGCGAACTTTGCCAGAAAAACATTGCACCGCCAGGGCACTATCCTGAGTTATTACATTGAAAGAGGTGCCTAAAACTTCTATTTTGCTTCCGAGAACCTGAATTGTAAACTTGCTACCTGCTCTGACCTTGAAAAATGCTTCTCCCTTTAAAGTTAGTTGACGATTTCTGCGCCAACGTTTTGGGGTATATTGAATCTCAGCGGATGGCTGCATTGTAGCCTGTGATCCATCCGGCAAAGTAATCTTTTTAATTTCAGTTGAATTGGTATGCAAATCAATGCCTTTACTGGGAAGCAAAAACCAAATGAAAAGGAACAGCATTCCTGCCGCGGCAGCAGCTAGCTTAGGTAAATAAGCTACAGGTCGCGAAGAAGTAGTCTTTTCTGCCAATGCTTTGCGCAAGTTTTGCAATGATTTCTCTTCATCAAATGCCGGCGGCTCAAGAGTATCTATGGTGTTTTTTAGACTAACATAGGCCTGGTAATCAGGATTTCCTTCGAATTCCTGTCGTTCTGAGTCTGAAAGATTTCCAGACAACCACCTTGCCAAAAATGTATCGTCTCTAAACATTTGAAATTAAAGTAAATTAACAAAACTAGAACGATTCAAAAAGGAATTACCCTCCTTAAATCTGCTAAAATGAATGCAAAATTTGTCGCAGGGCAATCAACACCTTATGCATTCTTTTTTCAACAGTTTTGACACTGATATCCAGGATTTCAGCTATTTCTGCATAAGTTATCCCATCAAATCGGTTCATTGAAAAAACGACCCTCTGGTGTTCTGGTAGGGCTTCGATGGCATTGAGTAGCATTTTTTGCAAATCAATTGCCTCGAACAATACTTCGGGGTTGTCGGTATTCTGGTTTTCTGTGTGCGGTTGCTGGGCAAAATTCCAAACTATTTTTTCATGACGAATATGGTCTAAGAAAAGATTATTTGCCACTGTGAATAAAAAAGAACGCGCCTTTTCAGGAGGAACTTTATCACACTCTTGCCACAATTTCAAAAAAGCTTCTTGTAACCAATCTTCTGCCAGTTGAATTGAACCACTTTTGTAATATAAATAATTGCGAACCGCCTGTCCATGCAGATGGAACAGGTATTCATAAGTCTTTTCTTCACATGTTGAGCTGAATGTTGGATTTGACACAAAAATGCGGTTCAAATTGAATGCTGGTGCAAAATAATTCAAAATTACATCGTAATAATCAAACTGGTGAATAAAAAAACTCAAATTCAAAAAAGCAATTTGATTTCCTATTTTTTACAATTGCATAGACTTCTTACATTGGAGTCGGAAAACGATAGTTTTACTTTTCCAAGTACAAAACGGAAAATTGGGTATGTCAAATCGAACATTAGATTTCAAAAGTGTACCCCATTCAAGGGTAAATGCACTTCAATTTATAGATCGGTACTTAAAAACTGAACCCGTAAAAGACAAAATTGTGATCGATGTCCCTGCGGGCTCTGGATTTGTCTCCTCTTTATGCCATCAGGCAGGAGCTTTGGTCGAACCTTATGATTTACACCCGGAAGTATTCCAGTACCCGGAATTAACTTGTACCAAAGCAGACCTCAATGAAATGCTTCCCATTCAGTCTGAATATGCCGATTATGTCTTGTTTATGGAAAATGTAGAAAGTATAGCTGATCAACTGCATCTGCTGCGCGAATTGGCACGAATCCTAAAGCCTGGTGGAAAGCTCATCATTACAATGCCCAATCAAAGCAATTTAAAAAACCGCCTGACTTATTTCTGGCTGGAATCGGAATCCAATAAGATCTTCTTGCCAAATGAATACAATGGAATTGTAGGGTACGATGACAAGCATGTTTATTTGGGGCGTTTTTTCTTATGCGGTGTGCAGCGATTGCGCAGCCTGGCTGGACTTGCAGGTTTAACAATTGAAAGGATTCATCCCAACATACGCAGTAATTCAGCGTTGTTGGTTTTTTTGTTTACCGCTCCCTTTCTGTATTTGCGTTCCTGGTTGACTTTACATAGAACTTTGCGAAAAACAGAAAGTGAAGCAGAAAAGCAAGTGTTGCGAAGCCAGTACAAATTGAACACCAATCCGATTGTTTTGCTCCACAAGCACCTCTGTATCACCTTCATAAAATAGGGATGAACACGAGCAATGGCGAATTCATCCCTATCTTATCAGCTTATAAAACCTTAGCGGATAACCCGAAGTGGCTTGGCCACCCTTGTTCCATCCACATCAAAAAGCAACCAGTAGGCTCCGGCAGGCAATTGGCTCATTGAAATTTGTTGAATCCCCGAGCTGCGTTCTCCCAAATTTTCTGAGCGAATGATTTGGCCTATTGAGTTAATCACACTGAGCCTAACGGTTCGGGTGCGATCCAGATTGAATTCGATGTTGACCAAATCCTGCGTGGGGTTGGGGAATATACCCAGCCGATAACTCAAATCATTTTGTTCTTGAGTTGAATTGACCAAACCTACCTGAATATTTTTTACCAGAACATCACTGCAACCTTCAGCATTTGTGGCACTTAGAGACACCTGGTAAGTACGTGGAATTGAATAAATGGTACTGGGGGTGCGTTCTGTGCTGCTTTGTCCGTTGCCGAAATCCCAACGGACTTCAGTGGCATTGGTTGATAAATCTTTGAAATTTAGTATTTTATTGATTTGAATGCTGCTGCTTGAAGTTGAAAATTGCGCTTGAGGGCTTGCTGTACTAGCGCTGACATCGATGAAAACGGGCGTACGGCCACAAGGGTAGCCATACTCAATCTCCCAATTGAAAAAATAGGGATAATCATCTAGTCCAGCTGTATTATTGGTGCCTTTTATGGCCAATACATCGGAGATGACAATTGGATAAGTAGAATTGGATTTCACAATGGACAATTCTCCGCCGCGGGTCAGTTCGAGAACATGGTTGGAACCTGGGCTTACCTTGAAATTCAGCGGCACCTTTTGTTCGCCAACTTTACTTACCCGGTAGCTGGTGGTTTGCAATTGTCCATTGCCGTTGCGCAAGGTGAAGAAACGCAGACCCGTTCGGTTGGGGAAAATGGTCACCGACTTGAGGATGAAATCATAGTACGAATCAAAAACAATTCCACCAACAGAATCATTGTACACCACCTCTCTTCCGGTCTGATCCAATAGTCCTGTAAATTTATTGTAGATTAATTCTGCAAACAAAACGGTATCTTTGGTAAGTACTCCGGTAGCATAAGTTTTACCTGTACCCAAAGCCGTTCCGCCCGTATTTTTGTCAAACCAACGCACCGTTCCCTCCCCTTCGTAATTGCTGCTCACCAAAGCTTCGTTTCCTGCACAAATATTGATGGCTGAAGCAGAGGCATCCGGGAGTTGGGGCAAAGGACTGACATTGATGTAAGTCTTCATTTGGTTGTTCAAAGAGCGCAAATCGGCAAATCCATTGGGATTGCGCAACTCTACTTCTACTACGTAACGGCCCAATGGTGCATTAAAAGGTGGTAAAAAGTAAGTGGTATTTTTTCCTGGAGCCAATTTTCCTGTCCAACGATTCTGGGATAAAACTGTGGTTTGACCCTCTCTGCGAATCACGATATCCAGGTTTCGCAAGGTATCTGCTCCACTGTTTTCAAAAGTGACCTCCAAATAAGCTTTGCCATCACAACCATAAATTCTGGGTTTGGCCTGGATTTGGATCACATCATTGCTGGCCTTTACGGGTGGGGTGGGTTGAAAACCCTGGGCAATGAGCCAGTTGTAAGCTGCCCCCACATCAATTAAGCCTTTGCCGTAGTCATTGTCTTCGCCAGTTGGTCCCAAGTCCCTGGCTGAATTGTAAAGCGAAAGTGCAATTTGACGGCCACTCAGTTTGGGGAAAGCTTCTTTGAGCAGCAAAATGGCGCCGGTGACATACGGCGCCGAAAAAGAAGTGCCATTCAATTGGGTATACGAGCCATTCAGGTTGGCTGCGCGTACGTTCTCGCCAGGAGCAACAACTTCTGGCTTGATCAAAAAACTACCATCCCGGCCACATACCGTTGGCCCGCGGGATGAAAAATCTGAGATGGGATAGTTCGCATTGTTGCCATTGATCGATCCGATCGATATGGGAACCACCAAATCGAGGTTCAAACCGCCCGGCAATTTCACCGTTGAAGCCCCCGGTCCAGAATTGCCTGCTGAAAATACAACGGCGATACCCGCAGCATCAAGAGATTGAACCACGGTGCGGAAACCACTCCGGCATTCTTCACTAGAACTGGTATTGCCCCAGGAATTGTTGACTACATCCGGCACATCACTGGAGGTACTGCTATTCCCATCTGGATTCAGTGCCCATTGCAGTACTTCCAGGTTATTGGTTTGAATGCCTTCCAGTGGGCAAAGCTTGCCGGTATTGGGGTCAAGAAAAGCAGAGGGCGCCCCAATCCACAACGCATTGAACGCTACCCCGATGGTATCTCTTGTCAAGCGATCCAGGCCTAAAACGACGGAGGCTACCGCAGTGCCGTGTTCGCCGCACAAGTCACCCACTATAGAACTGCGGTAAGTGGAAGCCAGCGATCCATAATTGTAGGCAAATTGGGTACGCAAAGCCGGGTGGGTGTATTCTTGACCAGAATCTACAATCATTGCCTTGCGGCCATATCCGGTGTACCCCAGCCGCCAAAGTGCGCGGGCATTGATGACATTCAAGCCGGGCTCAACGCCACCGGGTGCAACCGTGGTTGGAGCAGGTGCTGAACGGTAATTTTCGATGGTCATTTCAGGAAATATTTCGATCCAGTCGATTTCCGGGTATTGACTCAATTCCGCAATGAATGATGCGTTGGCTTTTAAAGAAATGAGGTTGGCAATCCAATAACCTTTAACAGAATTTTTCTCAACGCCGATTGATGATTGCATCCGATCCAGTATTCTTGGCTGAGTAGCTGCTGCTTTGCCCTTTAATGCTTCAATCAAAGTCTCAATTTGCTGATCGCGAGAAACCGCGCTGCGGAGCTCGTTTTGCCCCCAGGCGGATAGATCGACCTGGCTCTTGAGGGTCACCAAAATGTGGAAATAATGGTTTTGAGGGTGTTGGTTCAACGATAAGTAAAGCTCAGTTGAAAGGTTCGATGCCTTTATGTTTTGCGCGGCTATCCTTACTGAAAAAGAAAAGAAGGCCAATAGCGCACAAAAAAAGAATGCAAAATCAAATCGACGTAAATGAATTAAGGACATGCTTATCCGTTTTTAAGATTATGATGGGGTCTTGAAGTTTAAACGTTCAGATGTAAACAAAGGAATGAAGACAAAAAACGTTTAACGGAATAGGAATATTTGTCTGAGGATGTACAAAAGTAGCTATACGACCAAACTGATCAAAGTCCGATAGTCATCAAATGGGGCATCTTCGTTTTTTAACTCCAAAAAAGAGAGTAGATCCAATTGCTCATAATGCCTGTCCAGAATCGTCAGGGTAGGGGTACAGCGGATTTCGACCTCGCCGCGTTTAACCTGATCCAGTCGCCATTGCAAGGTTGCTTGAATTTTTTGGAGGATGCGTTGCCGCACCTCGATCGGATCTAAACCTGGACTAACAGGAATGATGTCTTTGAAAGCAGAACGATCCCGAGCCAACAAACGGCCATTCTCCATGATAAAGTACGCGGTATGAATTTTGGCCTCACCCTCACCCAGCAAATGCGCGTACAAAGCCAATTGCAAATCCTCTTCATTTTTGATCATCAACTCGCGGCGCAGTCCACCCCGCCACTTGAAGTCCAAAATGGCTTGTTCTGTTTCCCGTGCCAAAACCAAATCTGCTCGCGCATTCAATTTAATGTTTGCAAAATCCCCTTCAAGCACCAATTCGGTGGCTTGTACACTCCATTCATTGCCTTGTAGAAGATTGACCAGGCTCCAGGCAGCAAACTTCAGTCTTTTCAAAAAGCGTTTTCTTTCCGCTTCTTTCCCGTACATAAGCAAAACCGCTCCTTCTTTGTGCAACAACCGCTCTGATTCTCGATCAATCCAACGATCTACTTCTCCTTTGCTCCAGGTGCTTAACTCTGGAATCAACAAAAGGTTCTGGAAAAAACGGTGGGCAAGATTTCCTAACAAGGTCGTGTCCTTGACAATGCTCAAAATCGAAGATTTGCGCAAGCGGATATGATGCCTGAACAACCACTGGTAAGGGTAATACAACAAGCTTTCGAGACTGGTAAAGGTTTCTTCGGCACGTTCCACCAATTTCTCCGGATTCTTGAGTTGCAAGAAGGGAGAAGGTTTGCCCAATTGACGAAATGGAATCTTGACCTTTTGAGGGACTTCAAAATACCTGGATAGCTGTTGGTTTTCTTCAGTTGCGCTAATCTTGTCAAGGTTGCCAAAACACGCTTCAAGGTCACCCAGCAATGGATGAGGAAGCATCGTTTCACCTTCCGTTGTTTCCGGGATCACCAGAATCAAACGATGCTGGGTCATCCAGATTGGATGGCGCCGTTGAAAACCCAGTAGGGCATTTTGGGTAGCGGGGCTGCTGAGTTGAATGCCCAGGGTGTTCAGCCAATCTCGTTCATGATCGTACCAGCGCGAAAAAAAATAATCCGGCTCATTTTGGGTGAAATTCCACCAGATTAAATCGCGTACCGGGGCGGTCAAGGCATTGGATTGGTGAATGTATGGAAAACGACCTACTTCTTGCAGGCTCATTTGCATCGGTGCAGGTTCATACACCGTACGTACAATGCGCTCCAATTCAAGGCGGGTCAATTCTTTTTCCGGCAGGGTTTGCAACAAATCCACAACTTGCTTGGCTTGCTCCGCCAAAGTGAGCAACGAGGGGTTGTTGCTTTTTTGTTCCAGGGTTTTGGTTGCCCAAATGTAGAGGTACTGGAAAATATCTTCCACTTCTGCTTTGGGTACACTGCCTGAGATATCGAAACGCCGCCGCTCAAACCAGAATCGGTATTGTTGCCGGATCTCTCTCACGTCGATGCCAGATTCTTTCTCTGCCCTTTCGTCCAACTCGCTAAAATATTGGCCGAGCATCGCCTGCCAGGATTCACCCAAAATACCGGGAGTTTGAGCCATCTGCTGCGCAATGCGGTTGGCCAGTTCTGTCTCCAAAGGCTTGAGGGGCAAGGAGACAAATTCCATTATTTTGTAGGGATCTACTGGAGTCCACAGAAAATTGGGTATCAATTTGAGGGCCTGTAAGGTTGGCCTGGCCAAGGAAGCGGGTTGAATACCTAAACTGGGTAAACCTTCCTGCATAAAGGCTTCATCAAGGATTCTGGATTTGTCAGGAATCAAGAAGCAAGGTGCAAATGCAGGGTTTTTGCGCAGCAAAGCCGCCAAATAATTCCCCAGATCGGTATCCCGCTTTCCCCTCAACAGCAATAAAGTGCCATCATTGGTCAATTCCTGTGGGGAGGTATTCCCTTCCAGAAAAGATTGAAAACGCCCCAGATCAGTATCTGCAAAGGCTTGATGAGGCATTGGATGGACGCAATCAACGCCTTGCTGCTTGAGTTTTTCGAATAATCTTTTCCAGTGAAGCGGAATCAAGGTGATTGGCTCAACGAAACCGATTTGTTGAAGGGGCGAAGATCGAAGATTGATCTTTTGCTCCAGTGTCAAAAAACGATCTGCAAATCCCTCTGGCCATACCTGCTCAGAAGCAGTGAGTATTTGTTCGATGGCTGCAATACAACGCAAGCGCTCAGGTGCATGGGAAGCAGGGAGGAGATCCCAGCCAGCCAGCAACAATTCATCTCGACGTTCTAGCAAATTGGCGGCGGTAGCGAATTGATCAACGTGAAAAGATCGGGAAAAAAAAGCAGAAGGCGTGTGCTGTAAAAAAACTCGAATGGCCTGGCGGTATTGTTCTATGCGGAGGTACTCATTGTTGTTTTTGTGCCCGGCCAGCCCATAAAAAAACTCTAGCCATTGCAATAAGCCGTCAGGCCCAAGCCAAAGACACCCCCCATTTGAATGGTTGGGTAGCGGCCAGGAAGGATTGTCAAGCGCCAAGCCAAAAATAAGCTTCATCCGAATAATATTAGAACTTTTATACGGATCAACCGCCGCCAGAAGCGATTTGAAGTTCAGCCATCTGCTTATCCCAATATCTCTTTTGGTCTTTTAATTCATTTTCGTCACAAAAATCGTTGAGGATAAGAATGGTCTCACCAGTGATGGGGGCTTCGGTTATTCTGAATTCCAGCTTTTCATTGGCTTCGTGAAGTCCTTCCCAACGCAAGCTAAATACTTCGTCTTCCACGTCTTCCACTACGGTAGCTTCATCTGTTGAATCTCCCCAATAGAAAGTATACACTTCACCGTCGATCTCTACTTTGTCACAAAACCACCGGATGAGACAAGATGGAGTGGTCAGAAATTGATACAAAATCTGCGGTGAAGCTCGGAAAATGTATTCTAGTTTAAGTTGGGCTCTTTTCATACAAGCAATCGAAACTCTATGATTCCAGTACTGCAAATCAGCTAAACTAAGCTGATTTCACCAGATCGCACAATAAAAAGTAAAAAAACGGAAATTCCAAATCCTGAAAGTTTTTTCAAATGAAATAGATTTATGTAGAAACTTATGCCAACTTACTTGACAGTAACGAGGAATTCCAATATTTTTGTGGGCAATTGTAAAAAATGGGTGCGCCCATCTCCAGAAATGATTGCACGAAGCCCCGTTATACTTCAGTTTTTAGATCCCATATTGTATCCTTGCCCAAACCCATAATTCCTAGAACATCTTGTTGCTTGATGGTGTTTCTACGTCTAGCACCCTAGATTGCCATTGAAGTACCGATTTTTAACCACTTAGAGAAAAGAATTGTTCCTTAATACTAAATAAAGATTGTGCATGAGACAACTTAAGATCACGAAGTCGATCACGAACCGGGAAAGCCAGTCGTTGGAGAAGTACCTGCAGGAAATTGGAAAAGTGGATTTGTTGACGCCAGAGGAAGAAGTGGAGTTAGCCAAGAGGATCAAACAAGGCGATCAAGCAGCGCTGGAAAAGTTGACCAAAGCCAATCTTCGATTCGTTGTTTCTGTTGCCAAGCAATATCAAAACCAGGGCTTATCCCTGAGTGACCTCATTAACGAAGGAAATTTAGGCTTGATTAAAGCCGCTCAACGTTTTGATGAAACCCGAGGGTTTAAATTCATCTCCTATGCAGTGTGGTGGATTCGTCAATCTATTTTGCAAGCTTTGGCTGAGCAGTCTCGTATCGTACGCTTGCCCCTGAATAAAGTTGGATCCCTCAATAAGATCAATAAAGCTTTCTCAGAGTTGGAGCAAGAGTTTGAACGTGAACCTTCACCTGAGGAATTGGCAGAATTGTTGGAAATTCCAACCGAGGAGGTAGAAACAACTCTTGGGGTAGCAGCACGTCACGTTTCAATGGATGCTCCTTTCGTTGAAGGGGAAGACAACTCCTTGCTTGATGTACTCGAAAACAGCACCACTCCCAGTACTGATGCTGGCCTGGATTACAATGAATCCTTGCGCAGAGAGATCGAGCGTTCGTTAAGTACATTGACTGATCGCCAATGCGATGTAATCAAACTGTATTTTGGTATTGGGGTAGAGCATCCCATGTCCTTGGAAGATATCGGTGAGAAATTTGGCTTGACCCGCGAACGTGTACGCCAAATCAAAGACAAAGCCATCAATAAATTGCGCTCAGCCAACCGCAGCAAGTTGTTGAAAAACTACTTGGGAGGATAAAATGAGTTATGAGTTATGAGTTATGAGTTATGAGTTATTTTCGCAGTAGGCTCATAACTCATAACTCATAACTCATAACTTATAATTCGTCATTTATTGGTTCGTCCTCTTCTTCACTTAGACTCAGGATTTCGAGGGGACGATTGATGCTTTCTTGTAGGGAAATAAAGGTTTCAGTGCGTTGAATGCCTGGGATATTCTGGATCTTATCGTGCAGCACCTCCTTCAGGTGAGCAGTATCCTTACAAAAAACCCGTGCGAAAATATTGTACAGACCGGTTGTATAATGGGCCTCTACCACTTCCGGGATTTTTTCCAATTCCGCGGCAACTTCTTCGTATAAAGAACTCTTATCCAAATAAATACCGAGGTAGGCAGAAATGTCATATCCCAGCTTTCCGTAATCTACGGTTAGGCTATGTCCTTTTACAATTCCGACGTCTTCCAGTTTTTTCATGCGTACATGAATCGTACCGCCCGATACAAAAAGCTTTTTCGCAATTTCGGTGTAGGCTATTTTTGCATCGCGCATGAGAATGGATAGAATCTGCTTGTCTAACCGGTCAATTTCAATTCCTTTTTTCATGTAAGCACAAATGATTTCGAGTAATTCAACAAATGTCCATAATTTTTGAATATTTTCAAAAATTACGCCATTTATTTACGTAAAAATTCATAGTTTTTGAAAAAGGATTGAATCTGTCGCTTTTTTAAAAATACAACTCGCGGTAGATTTTTTGAAGCGGAATAGAAGATCCCTGGATTACAATCGAATCTTCGCCTTCGGTCAAAGTGGTTTCCGACCAGCGATTGGGCGATTCGCGCTCCATCGCGAAAATTTTTGGCCGCGATTGCTCGATGAAAAATATTTGTTGCAAAGACGCGATTTCTTTGTAGCAAGGCAACTTGGTACCCCAATCGTAGCTTTGGGTACTCTCAGAAAGGATCTCTATCAAAAGGATTGGATTGGTTTCAGCGGTCATGCCAGCCTGGTATTCGTAAGGTACAGTGGGCAAGGCAACGACCATCCCATCGGCATTAAAAACACCAGTTTTCAAAGATTTGCAGGCTGGACTGTAAATTGGGCGATTGCTGTTGTAGACGCGATAAAGCTTTGAATCTTCAAAAATGATTCCAAAAAACATGTTGAATCTGGCGGCAATCATGCTGTGAATATCTCCTTCATAACTCATACTGGCAATGATTTCATTGTTGTAAAAATCTGCACGGTACTCTGCTGTGGCGAGTATCTCCCAATATTCGCTCCAGGTAGCGGGTAACCGCACCAAATTGCCCTTTCCTATTTCTGCCAGTTCCTGATTGGTAAGTGGAAATTTTACATCGCTGGTCATGCTTCAACGTTTGAGGCTTCAATGTAACGAATTTGCATTTAAAATACAAGTTGTGTTGAGCTGAAATTTCAAAACAAAAAATAATCACCCCTGTTTCAACATAAAAGTGCGAATTTTGTCATTACTTTATTTGTGAATAAATTTCTCAATTGAACCATTTTTAAATCGACTATGCTGACACGCCCAAATAATTTCAGTAATAAAGTGCAGGTCTGGTTGCCGTTGCTTTTGGCATTGGCATTGGTGTTGGGTATGGTGATTGGTATGCGCATGTCCCAATCGGTGACCACTATCAGCGTCAGCAAAGCCAAAAACTACCGGGATTATCAATCTCGAGAAGGAAAAATCGAAGAATTGCTCCGCTACATTGAAGCCAAATATGTAGACAGAGTAGACCGGGACAAATTGGTGGATGAAGCCATCCACAAACTGATGGATCAATTGGATCCACATTCCTCCTACATCCCTGCATCGGAATTGCAGGAAGTAAACGAGCAATTAAACGGTAAATTCAATGGAATCGGGGTTGAATTCCTGATTGTAAAGGATACGGCTGTAGTGATCTCCCCCATGTCGGGAGGACCTTCTGAAACTGCGGGAATTTTACCCGGAGACAAAATCATCAAGGTGGGGGATTCAACCATCGTGGGAGATAAACTTTCCAATCACAGCATTGTGAGTTTGCTACGTGGAGAAAAAGGAAGCAAGGTTAACATATCGGTGCTGCGTACTGGCGAAAAAAAGCTACACCGCTACACCGTTGTGCGAGATGAGATTCCGGTTAAAAGTGTAGATGTTGCCTACATGATCAGCGATCGGGTGGGATACATTCGAGTGAATCGTTTTTCGGCGGATACGGACAAAGAATTTTTAGAGGCCATGCGCATTCTTTCCGAACAGGGGCACATGAAAGATTTGATTTTTGACCTGCGGGGCAATCCTGGCGGCTATATGCAAGTGGCTACCAATATGCTCAGTCAACTCTTTCCCAACAAAGGCAACTTGTTGGTGTACACCCAGGGGCGCGCTTCCCAACGCGCCGAGTTCAACTCCAATGGCCGGGTTTTTTATCCCATTGATAAAATCGTTGTGTTGATTGATGAGGGCAGTGCTTCCGCAAGTGAAATTGTAGCAGGCGCCATTCAGGACAACGATCGGGGCATCATTGTTGGTAGGCGTTCGTTTGGCAAAGGCCTGGTACAAGAGCAATACCAACTCTCGGATGGATCGGCTTTGCGCCTGACCATTGCACGCTACTTCACCCCTTCGGGTCGCTCCATTCAAAAGGCTTACGATCAAGGCTCGGAAGCTTACGATCGGGATGTGGAAGAACGCATAAAAACTGGAGAACTACTGTCCGCCAATAAGATTGCGATTAAAGATTCTACTAAGTTTTTTACCACTAAAGGACGAATTGTTTACGGTGGCGGTGGAATCATTCCTGATGTTTTTGTCCCTTTGGATACCATTCAACTCAGTAATTTCTTTCTCGATGCTCGCCAAATGATCCCTTCATTTGTTTTGAAATACCTGGATGAGTCGAAGCTAAAGCAACTTAAAAAATCGGGATTGAATGCCTTTCAGCAAACATTTAACCCCAACGAACAAACCTTCAAAGACTTTCAAGCCTATGCTGCGCAAAATGGCTTGCGCGGAACTCCTCAGTTTTGGGCAAAATCCAAAGGGGAAATCACTCGATTCATCAAAGCCCGCATTGCCAAACACCTGTTTGACGACAAAGGGTTCTTTACCGTACTCAACCAGGATGATCCTACGGTTCAAGCCGCGCTGAAATCGATAAAAGGAAAAGGTAAGGTGAAAAATGACGAATGAGGAAGTCGTTATTCTCGGATAAACTCCAATTCTTCCTGGTCTTCCAACAGTTTAACCATCACCGGTAGCTCGTCGATGCCTTTGTCGTTTTGCCGGTATTTGACCACATGGTCCACTCCCTGGATTATTTCTGAACTGATTGCTCCAAAATTGATGGGAGGGGTATTGTTTTCTATATGGGCAAAAGCACTAATCAGGGGTTCGTTGAGTTGTTCCAAAAGTGCAGAACAAAACGGATCTTGTACTACACGAATGTGGATGTGTCCATTGGAATTCAATACATTGGCGGAGAGATTGGACGGATTGTCAAAAACCATGGTCAAAGGACGGAGGTGATAGGCGAGAAGTGTTTCCAGTCTTGGATGCAAATGCGTGACATATCGTTTTAGCATCTCAATTGAATTGACCAGCAATTCAAAATTATCTGCTTGCTTTTGACGTTTGAGTTGAATGAGTCTATTGAGGGATGTGGAATGACTGGTCAGACAAACAACACTCCACAGGGTATCGGTAGGCAATAGCACGAGTCCTCCAGATGACAAAATTTTTTCTGTCCCCTCAAAATCATAATGCTGCGCCATGTGTTTTACATTGGTAAAGGTCATCTTCATCAATTCTTTCAAATTTTATTACCCCGTTTTTTCAAAATCAGACGCATACTTAAGATGAGTACTAATTTAGGCATAAGGGTAAAAAGGCTACTTTTAAAAACCTCATTAACGGTGGGGCGTGTTCGCTTATTGCTTACTATAAGTCTGATTTTGGGCTTATTGTCGTGCAGCCAATCATTGTGGGCCAGTCACATCATTGGGGGCGAAATTAATTACGAGTTTGTGGGCTTTAAAAATGGCCGGGTGGGAAGCGACACCTTGCGCTATCGAGTTGTGTTGTTGTTGGTTCGGGATTGCAATGGTGGCGCAAGTTTTGACCCTTCGGTACCCATCGCTATTTATCTGGGAAACAATACCAGACCGCTCCGCAATTTGCGCATCAGCCGGCCCAAAATCAACAAGGTTTTACCAGACCAGACCAATCCATGCCTGATTGTCCCACCTGGATTTTGCGAGGAAGAAGCCATTTACAGCGATACCATTGAATTGGTTCGATCGATTCAGCCGTATACCTTGACCTACCAAGTTTGTTGCCGAAATGCGACCATTTCCAACATTCCCAATAGCAGCGGTACTTTGGGCATTACCCTTACGGTAGAGATCAGCCCACAGGCGCAAAATTTGCTCAGCAGCAGTCCTCGATTTTCAGCAGCACCCAAAAGTGAGCTGTGCATAGGCAATGCATCAGCAATTCAACTTGCGGTAATGGACAAAGATGGCGATCGCCTCTCTTATCAGCTTTGTGCGCCTTTGCTGGGCGGCGGCCCTTTGGGTGGCGGTCAAAACGACATGAACCTGGCCAATACCGCCCAAGGCATCAAGCCCGATCCGGCTACTCCGGGGCCTTATGAGGATTTACCATTTTCTCCCACCTTTGCACCCAATAGCCCTATGGGCAATACCGGAACACTCAGTTTGGACAGCACTACCGGTATTTTGCGCATTTTTCCCCGGGTATTGGGGAAATTTACGCTGGGAATTTGTGTCAAGGAATACCGCAACGGGGTATTCATCGGTATGATTCGGCGCGATATACAGATCAAAGTGAGCAATTGCAATTTTGCCATCGATGCCATGGTCAAATCCGACAGCAGCAACGGCCAAGGCAACTTTTGGCTCAAATCCTGTAACCGACCGAATTTTGCTTTTCAAAATACCAGTACTGGCCTGGATAAAGTATTTGGATACCGCTGGGAATTCGACATCAATGGCAAAAAAGAAACCCGCGATACCAAAGATGCCAGCTTCGATTTCGGTATGCCGGGGGATTACTCGGGCTTGATGGTACTCAATCCTGGTACCATCTGCACGGACACTGCAAAGATCAATGTTAAAGTTTTCCCTTCGGTAAAAGCGCAATTTGATGCAACCCTGCCTGGCTGTAACATTGGTGCCGTGGCTTTCAAAAACACGTCTGTACTGAATCAGGGTGCAACTTTGCGAACCATCGAATGGGATTTTGGAGACAAAACCAAGGCTACAGATGGCTCACCACAGCATACTTTTGCATTGGCAGGAATGTATCCTGTAAGTTTGACCATTGCCACGAATACGGGATGCAGAGATACTGCAAAACAAACGATAAGCTATTACCCCGCGACCACAGCTGACGTCCGATTGATCGTTCTACCTTCCGAAGTGTGCAGTCAAACCGGAGTGGTCAAGCTTTCATTGAACGTTCCTGCGGTAATGAATCAGCCAGATTATAAAATCACCTGGAATTTTGGGGATAGCACCAGTGGCGTTGGCTATTCGGTGAACAAAACTTATGCCAATCCAGGCGCATATACCGTTGCTTATCAGCTTCTTGCCCCAGGAGGATGCGCTGTAGTCGGGAACAATGCACGTCAGCCAATTTTGGTCAAGCTCAAACCAAGCGTTGATTTTACTTTTAGCCCCACCGAGCCAAGCGTACGCAACCCATTGGTTACTTTTTCCGAAACGTCGGCCAATGCGGACAACTGGCGCTGGGATTTTGGCGGCAAAGGCAGTTCTCAGGAACGCAACCCCAGCTTTTCGTTTCCTTTTGAAGGTGTTTTTCCAGTGAAACTGGTTGTTGGCAATGGTCTTTTTTGTCGGGATTCCGTAATCAAAGAGGTCAAACTGAAATCGGAAGGAGCGATGTACATTCCCAACGTTTTTTCACCCAACGGAAACAGTGTAAACGACGTCTTTAAGCCATTGGGACTACTTCCTGGAATCAGCAATTACCAATTCAAGGTTTTTTCGCGCTGGGGGCAACTGGTTTTTCAGACCACCAACCCCGAAGAAGCTTGGAATGGGCGCATCAACAATGAAGGAGAACCTTGTGCACAGGAGACTTATTTTTACCAGGTCATTTTTCAGTCTGCTGTTGGCAAAAATACCAGTAAACAAGGTACAGTCATATTGTTGCGGTAGAAAATAAGAAAAAAAAACATGACTTTCGTAGCCTCAGACTTTCGACTTTTGAAGTCCAACATACGACCATGATATGAAGAAAACGTTGAGATCTAGCCTGATCATACTTTGTTTGTTTGTTTTGCTCCCTGGTGTATCTTTTGGGCGCCACATCATTGGCGGTTCCATGACCTACAAATGTTTGGGAAATGGGGATTACGAGTTTACCTTGAAAGTGTATCGAGATTGTTTTTGTACCCGATGTGCGGAGATTGACCCCGTTGCGTTCATTGGCATTTACCGTTGTGGGCCTACTGCCCCTTGTAATGGGCAGGGTAGTGCCCTGGCTAGATTGAACGTACCGCTTACCGACCGACGCAACATCGATCGACCTGATTATCCTTGCTTGGAGCCACCCGCAGTTTGCACCGAAGAAGGTACTTACATTTTTCGACTCAGCCGATACGGAATTCGCTTGCCTACCAGCCCCGACAATAGTTATTTCATCAGCTATCAGCGCTGTTGTCGCAACGAAACCATTACCAATATCGTCAATCCAGATAGTTGGGGCGCAACCTATATGGTGGAGATCACACCCGAAGCGCAGCGTTTGTGCAACAATAGCCCCGAGTTCAATACCTTTCCTCCAACCGTGGTGTGTGCCGATTTCAACTTACGCTACGACCATTCTGCCAAAGATGCCGACGGCGATCAGCTGGTTTATGAATTTTGTCCCCCCTTTGATGGTGGTGCCAATAATCTGGAGTCTTTTATTTACAATACCTGTGATGGCGCATACCCGAATCCAGGCTGCCCACCACCCTACAAATTTGTTCCATTCCGACCACCGCTTTATTCCGCTACTTCACCAATTGGGGGAGATCCACCACTTTCAATTAATTCTCAAACCGGCTTAATTACCGGAAAGCCCAATCCAATCGGGCAATACGTAGTAGGGGTCTGTGTATCCGAATACCGCAATGGCGTTTTGTTGAGCCGTATTTTTCGGGATTTTCAATTCAATGTGGCCAAATGCGACCCCAAGTTGTTGGCGGATATCAGAGAGGACATCAAAATCAATGACAAAGAATACCTGGTCAATTCATGTGGCCCTACTGCGGTGAAATTCATCAACGAAAGCACCCCGCGCTCTTTCATCCGTACTTTTGATTGGGAGTTTGACTTGAAAAATACAAAACTGACCTCAAAAGAGTGGGAGCCATCTATTCTGTTTCCAGGGGTAGGCACCTACAATGGCCGCCTGATTCTCAACAAGGGGACAGAATGCGGGGATACGGCCAAAATTTTTGTCAACATCTATCCTGCTTTGACTGCAGACTTTGACTATGAATATGATACCTGTGTATCTGGGCCAGTGAAATTTACCGATAAATCAGTCTCTGGAGGAAAGTTTTTGACGGGTTGGAAATGGGACTTTGGCGATAAGTTTACCAGCATCCTTCAGAATCCGGAGCACTTGTACCGCAACCCGGGCAAAATTCCGGTTTCCCTTACGGTACGCGATACCAACAAATGCGTTGAAAAGGTAACCAAAACGATCAACTACTTCCCTGTTCCAAATTTGATCGTGGTTTCTCCCAGTGCTTCACAAGGATGTGTACCCATGAAAGTTAAATTTACCAACCTTTCATTTCCCATTGATTCAACTTACAAAATTCTTTGGAATTTTGGAGATGGGGGTTCTGCTAAAGCCATTAGTCCAACCTATACCTACAATGATCCTGGGGTGTTTACTGTTTCACTGGACATAACCTCCCCCATTGGTTGCAAAACCGATACCACCTTTAAAGACCTCATCAAAGCTCGACCTTCGCCCAAAGCAGGGTTTACGATAGATCCACCTGAAGCCACCAATTTAACCGAACTGATCAACTTATTTGATGAGTCGCAAGGTGCCATTCGCTGGAATTGGCAGCTCAGCAATAGTCGAAATTTTACGGAACGAAGCCCTAGTTTTTCGCCTCCCGACACTGGCCGCATCAACGTGCGACAAATCGTTGTCAACTCAGTCAACTGCCTGGATACCCTGGACAAAATTCTGGATATCCGCCCTGAAGTGCGCTATTTTTTACCCAACGCCTTCACCCCCAATGGCGACTCGGTCAACGATGAATTCAAAGGAGTAGGAGTAATGGCCGGTGCCAAAGCCTTTAATTTTACCATCTGGAACCGTTGGGGGGAGTTGATTTATCAAACCGATTCTCCCAACAAAGGCTGGAATGGCCGAAAATTCAACGCAGGGGCAGAATCGCCACCGGGTGTGTACGTCGTTTTGGTCACTTACCGCGATCCCAGGGGCAATCCTTATGAACTCAAAGGCTTTGTAACCCTCATTCGATGAAGCTTGTTGAGTATGACGCAAAAAATCGGGAATTAATTTTTTCTGCGTTGCTAAGAAAGTATTTGCAACATGTGCAAAACTTTTTGCGAAAAACTCTTTTCATTTATAAAAATGCTTTACCTTTGCACGGCTAAAGAAAAAAGTAAAATTTTTGCACAATGGATGCGATTAAGTTTGTACATGAGAAGTTGACGCCAACTAGAGAAGTGCCCATTCCGGATTTCCGCGCTGGGGACAATGTAGTGGTGAACTATAAGATTATTGAGGGAGACAAAGAGCGTATTCAGTCTTTCCGTGGTGACGTGATTCAGGTCAAAGGTACTGGATCTACGAAAACCTTTACAGTAAGAAAAATTTCCAATGGTGTTGGTGTAGAGCGTATTTTCCCTTTCGCTTCACCAAATATCGTAGATGTTCAAGTTACCAAGCGCGGCAGAGTACGCCGTGCCAGACTGTTCTATCTGCGTGACCTAGTTGGTAAGAAAGCACGCATCAAAGAGCGTAAATTCCAAAAGAACATTTCACAGGTTCCACAGGGATAGTCGTTCTTTGCGACAGCATAAAAGAGGATTTTGGCATTGTGCTGGAATCCTCTTTTTGTTTTTGTACAATGTCTTACATTTCAGTGACTTATTTAGAGTTTTCGCAATACATATTACCAAGTTGCTTATTCCATTTCTCTCGTCTTCAGAATGCAATTAATTTTGTAGCATTCCTCTTGATCGCCCGGTCTAACTAGAATTTCGCACACTAACAAATACATTCAAGCCATGAAATTACTTAAACAATGTTTAGTCATTGTGCTGGGACTGCTTTGCATACACGTCAGCAAAGGCCAGAACGCCAACCTTTCAATTATTGACCCTCAAATAGGTTGGTTGAGCTACCGAGGTACAATCGAGGAAGCCACAGTTACCATTCGCCCGGTAGGTGTGTACACGGAGATCGGATTGTACCTGACTGTATCTGCCCAGGGTGCTGGTTTTCAATTGGGCCGACAATTGGAGGCAGTGATGAATTTTTCGCTACCCAAAAATGCCATCGTCAATGATTCTTGGCTTTGGATTGATTCTACGATTATCCGAGCAAAGATCCTTGATCGCTGGACTGCCTCTTCTATTTATGAAAGCATTGTGAGCCGTCGCCGAGACCCCTCAATTCTGACCAAAGAATACGGAGATCGTTACACCTTGCGCATTTATCCCTTGATTATGGGCCAAAGCCGCAAGATCAAATTGTCTTATCTAGTGCCTGGCGAATGGAGTGCGCAGAATGTAATCACCCAATTGCCGGCAGATCTTTTGCGCAGCACACAAGGTTCGACCCCTCCAATAGACATTCGGGTGTTTTTGGAAACCTTCTGGCAAGAGCCCAAATTGCCTTCCCATCCAGAAGTCATTTTTACCCTGAATGACGACCCCAAGCTGGGGAAATTCTACGCAGCGCGGATTCCCACAGGGGGCCTTAATGGTCGAAGTTTGTCCTTTGGCGTCAAAGCACCGCTCAAAAATGGCTTGTTTTTATCCCGGTATGGCGACAATCAGCAAGGCTATTACCAAATGGTTCTTTTCCCGGATCAATTGCTGGATTTTACCCAAAACATCAAGCCCAGGCGCATGATGGTGTTGGTGCATTACAATCCAACTGCTGTTTCGCCCGAGTTTACCCTCGATAAATTACTTGACCTCATCAAAGGTCAATTAAAGCGAACCCTCCGGTCTCAGGATTTTTTCAATGTCATTGTTGCGGGTATCAGCCCCAAGCCAATTTCTGAGAATTGGCTTCCAGCCAAGGCTTCGGAGATTGATCAGGTTTTTAACAGTCTGAAAACAACCAACATCAGCAGTTTCAATTTGCCTGGACTGCTTGGTAAAGGGATTGAAACCGTTAAAAAAAGTGGGTTGGATGCCAAAGTACTGCTCTTTTCCAATTCCGGAGCGGAAGGGGATTTGAACACTTCCAATCAATTGATCCGAGAGCTGAGTGCCATTAAAGGCGATGCGGTGATTCCCTTTTATGTAGTGGATTTCGCTACGCAGGGTGTACCCTATTACTATTTCAACAACCGAAATTTTTATGGAAATGAATATTTTTACCTCAACTGGTCGCGCCTTACCCAGGGGGAGTTTCAGCAAGTTCGTCAATGCTGCAATTTCATAGACCAGGTTGCCAGTACGGTTATTGACCTGGCTGCTGTTGAGAAAGCTACCCTGGATTTGCACACTGCCCTGCAAAACGGGTTTTGTTTCAACCGTTATAACCTGAATCAGACAGGAGAACTCAATGATTTGCGCCAGCCCATCATACAAGTTGGGCGTTATCAGGGCAAATGGCCTTTCGTGGTGGAGTTGTCTGGGAGCTACAACAATACCCTGTTTTTAGATGGGATCACTGTTCCTTTGACCGATGTCAGTACCATTGATAGCACAGGAGCCGATGCCTGGAGTGGAAACTACATTGCTGCTTTGGAAAAAAACAACTCCAATTCCAACACTGTAGAAATCATCAATACGAGTATCCGTGAGAGAATTTTGTCAATTTATACTGCTTTTCTTTGCCTGGAACCTGCACAAGGTGGCGAGCCTTGCGTGACTTGCAATGACCAAAGTAAGGGACAACCAACGGTCGGCACCCGCGACTTGCAAGATAGCCTCATCATCAGCAAAATTAGCCCCAACCCGTTTCGTGACCAGGTGATGATTCAATTGAAATTCAAAGAATTGATCGACCTATCGGCAGCCAAAGTGGTTGTTTACAATCACCTGGGACAAATTGTGCGCACTTTCAGCGATGTCCCTCAAGGCAAAGTGCAAGACCTCGAATTGCATTGGGATGGCCAAAGCGATGCTGGGGCAAGTGTACCGAATGGCGTTTATATTTTCCACCTGCAAACACCGAATGGTCAAATCAGTAGAAAACTGCTGAAAATGGACAATTAATATAAATGACTAGCCTATTTTCTCCCATTTAAAAAACAAAACCAATTCGCTTCTTTGTACTTCAGGATCAATTTACCTATTTTGTCCAATTATTTAATACATCAGATACCTTTTCCTCTTGCACAATAGCCCATGAATCCGTTTTCATGGGCTATTGCTTAGGGCGCAAGATTGATCCATCAATTGATTACTGCATGAAACTTAGCATCATCATGCCTTTAGCGCTGATATTATTGAGCACTGCTTGTCGACAATCGGCTTCTCAGGAAGCCAAAACTACAGTTGCTACCCCTGTAGAACCCCTTCTATACGATCCTGCACAGCGCTTGGGCCAGCTTTTTATTGAAGTACAAATGGGGAAAATTTTCCCAGATGGCAAAACCTTTGCCGATTGTACCCCTAACGGCAACATTGATGAGATCATGCAGAAATATGTACAACTGCGTAAAGAGCCGAATTTTGACCTCAAAAAATTTGTCACCGATCATTTCGAATTGCCTTACAAATACTCCAGCGGATTTAAATCGGATACCAGCCAATCGCCAGAAAAGCACATCCAGGCGCTATGGGACGTGTTGACCCGCAAACCCGATTCCCGTCATCGCGGCACTTTAATCCCTTTGCCAAACCCATATGTAGTCCCTGGCGGTCGCTTCGGTGAGGTGTATTATTGGGACAGCTACTTTACCATGTTGGGGCTCCAAAAGGATGGACGCGCGGATTTGATCAACAACATGATCGACAATTTTGCCTTCCTCATCGATACCATTGGTTTTATCCCGAATGGCAACCGGACTTATTTTCTGTCGCGTTCTCAGCCGCCTTTCTTTGCAGGTATGGTGACGATCCTGGCCGAAGAAAAAGGAGCAGAAATTTACGCCAAATACTTGCCTCAACTGGAGAAGGAATACCAGTTTTGGATGAAAGGTAAGGATCAAATCACCGCAGATAAATTGTCCAATCTCCACGTGGTACGCATGCCCGATGGTTCTTTTTTGAACCGCTATTACGACAACTCTGCTACCCCTCGTGCCGAGATGTATGCTGCGGACGTGGAATTGTCCAAAACTACCAAACGTACCCCTGCTGAATTGTACCGCGATCTGCGTTCTGCCTGTGAATCGGGTTGGGATTTCAGCAGCCGGTGGTTGGGCGATCCCACCAAATTGTACACCATCCGCACCACGGCCATCATTCCTGTAGACCTGAACTCCTTGCTGTACAACCTGGAAATGACCATCGCCAAAGCGTACCACATCAAAAACGACCAAGTAAATGCGCAACAATACGAGGCTTTTGCTTTAGCGCGCAGCAAAGCCATCCAAAAATATTGCTGGGATGCCGAGGCTGGCTATTTCGTGGATTACGATTGGGTTAAGGGCAAGCCAACCGGAGTGCTCTCACTGGCCGGGATGTTCCCCTTGTTTTACAAATTGGCTAGCCCGCTTCAAGCCGCCAGCTCGGCATTGGTGCTGACCAAGAATTTTTTGCGCCCAGGCGGCCTGGTCTGTACGGCCAACCTCAACGGACAGCAATGGGATGCCCCCAATGGTTGGGCACCCCTACAATGGATCAGCATCCAGGGCCTGCGCAATTACGACCAACACAAACTGGCCGACGAAATCAAAACCCGCTGGGTAAAACTGAATGTCAAGACCTACAAAGCCACCGGCAAAATGGTAGAGAAGTACAATGTAGAGGACATCTCCCTAACTGCAGGCGGCGGCGAATACCCGGTGCAAGATGGTTTTGGCTGGACAAATGGGGTGTTGCGTGGGTTGTTAGGCGAAAAGCCACTGAAAAATTGACGGGTGTACGAAACTCTAGCAGTATTGAGAAAAAGGATGCATTTTTGTAATTGTGGAGGATAAACCATAAACAACATGCTACAAAAACTGAGTATTCGCAACTTTCGCCTTTTTGAAGAACTGGATATTGAAGGTTTCAAACGGGTCAACCTGATTGTTGGAAAGAACAATACCGGGAAAACTACCCTTTTGGAGGCGATTCGGATTCTGGAAGCAAAAGGGCACAGTACAGTGGTGAATCATATTTTGAAATCTAGAGGGCAGTTTACACCTTCTTGGGATGAGTCGTATTATGCGTTGTTTTCCATCAATAATCAATCAACTCGAAATAGTTTATTGATTAATGAGCTAGGAATCAGCGATTTTAAATATGCAAATGAAGTTAAAGAACCTTCACCCAATTTAGGTTTCAAAGTTTTGTATTCAGGTTATGGGCATTTAAAAAGCCAGCTTAATTCAACTGACAGTCCTGATTTTCCGCATGACAATGTAGTTTATGTCCCAATTGCCAGAGATATAGACTTGTTGCAAAAAATGTGGGATAATGTTTCATTAACGGATCTTGAGGAAGAGGTCATCAACATTATTAGAAAAACGGTTGAGCCTCAATTGGATCGACTTGACGTCAGTGGGGGAGTTGCAAAAATAAAACTGACTAATCAGGTAAAACCTATCCCAATTAAAGCACACGGAGATGGAATTCAGCGCATGCTGTCAATTGCACTTGCCTTGGTTAATTCAAAAGGTAAATTATTGCTCATTGATGAATTTGAAAGTGGATTGCACTTTTCGGTGCAAGAAGTTCTATGGCAGATAATTTTTGATTATTCCCAGAAATGGGATATTCAAGTATTTGCCACTACGCAAAGTGATGATGCTTTGCGGACGTTTTTTTATGTAACTTCTGATGAAAAAAAACAGGATCAAGGTTTTCTGATCCGCTTGCAATACAGTCGAAAAGGCAAATTGGAAGCTGTCAAATATGACAGAGAGCGTTTAGAAAGTGCTTTAGAAATGAATTTTGAAATACGGTAGATTATGTCGCAGTTGCTTATTGTTGAAGGAAATGATGCTATTCCTATTGCGAATTTGTTAAGAAAAAGAAAATTACTTGCACCCATAGGTTATGAAGATGCTCAAAAATTCAAAGATGAATTTATCAAAAAGACCAATGGATATAACAACCTACCTAAAGCTATTGAAGAAGCTTTAAGCGAGAGTAATTTAACCAACATTGGTATCATTTTAGACGCAAACGATGTTGGCGCAAAAAAACGTTGGGAAAATTTGAAATCCCTTCTGATTGATAAAGTTGAAGACAGCGCATTAGAGACAATTCAAAATTACGGAACTGGAAAAGTAATCCTGGATGGAAACCTGACCATCGGCATCTGGATCATGCCGGATAACCAAAATGCAGGCTATCTTGAACATTTTCTGGCCAAGTTGATCCCTGCTAGTGATAAAACCTGGAATTTTGCACAAGAAACCATCGAAACTTTAAAACTGTCAGGTTTTCAAGCGTTTTCTGATGCCAAAACTCAAAAAGCACTACTCCACACTTGGCTTGCCTGGCAAAAAGAACCCGGTAGACCCTTCGGACAGGCCGCTGAGCTAGGCTATTTTGATATCGCTTCGCCAGTTTTGGATGATTTCGAAGCATGGTTCAAGGCTACTTTTCAATTGAGTGTTCCAGCGTAAGCACCCAGAAAAGTAGCAATTATTTAACCTTCCAAATTCCATTTGCTCTTCACATCCCCTGTATTTTCGGCAAAAAATACCATGCCCACTTTTTATATCCTGCTGTTTTTTTCATGGATGAGTTTTAGTGTAAAAAACGATCCCATCATCCCGCATGCCCGCCATGCTTATACGGTGATCTCGCACCGAGGCAATCACGTCAATGCCCCTGAAAACACCCTTTTGGCCTACGAAGAAGCCATTCGAGTAGGCGCTGATTACATCGAAGTGGACGTCCGCACCAGTAAGGATGGTCAATTGGTGGTCATGCACGACGGCAATGTAGAGCGGACCACCACCAGCAAAGGGAAAGTAGCTGACTTTACCGAAGTTGAGTTTACCAGTTTACAAATCCGCGATGAACGCTTTCCACTGCTACCAGCCTTGCATCCACCCACTTTTGAAGATGTGTTGCGCATGGCCAAAGGCCGCATCCACTTGTACATCGACGACAAAGACGCCGATCCAGCCAAGGTTGCGGTTTTGCTCCAAAAATACCAAATGGACACCTGCGCAGTGGTGTATACCTCGCTTAACAAGTGCAAATTGTGGAAAAAAGCACTGCCCAACATTGCCACCATGGTGAGTTTGCCCAAAAGCATCACTCAAGCCGAAGCGCTGGCTAAATTTTTGGAAGACAATCCAGTGGATATTCTGGACGGAGGAGTCACTGGCTACACGCCCGAACTGGTCAATGCTGCGCAAAAATTGGGAGCTTTGGTATGGCCAGATATCCAAAATCCTGGCGAAAACTCAGAGCAGTGGAACATTCCGATTAAGATGGGGATCAAAGCCCTGCAAACCGACCACCCCGAGGAGTTGATCAAGTATCTGCAAAGCCTGGGCATTCGTTAATAAATTTTTGGCCCCAAACCTTCCAGTAAGTAGCTTTTTACATAATCCTCAATGCCTTCTTCTAGTGAGTAAAATGGCTCGTCATAACCAATGCTGCGCAGTTTGGCCATATTGGCTTCCGTGAAATATTGGTAAGTATCCCGAATGTCTGCGGGTGTATCGACAAAAGAAATCTCCGGCTCCAGGCCCATCGATTTGAAGGTATTGCTGGCCAAATCCAAAAAGCTGCGTGCTTGTCCAGTCCCCAGATTGTACAAGCCGCTGTGGTTTTGGTGTTTGAACAAGAAGTACAGCACCTTCAAAACGTCCTTGACGTAAATGAAATCGCGGCTTTGCTCCCCATCCTTAAAGTCTGGGCGGTGTGAGCGAAACAATTTCATTTTGCCCGATTCCTTGATCTGGCGGTAGGTGTGCCAAATGACCGAGGCCATGCGTCCTTTGTGGTATTCATTGGGGCCATACACATTGAAAAATTTGAATCCTGCCCAAAAGGGTGGGGTACTTTCTTGCTGCAAGGCCCAAATGTCAAAATCGTTTTTGGAGCAGCCATATGGGTTCAATGGTTTCAACTGCGATACAATCTTGTGATTGTCATCGTACCCCAGTTCACCCAAGCCATAAGTGGCTGCACTGGAAGCATAAATCAAGGGAATCTGGTATTGTGTACATTGCGCCCACAGCTTTTGGGTATAGTGCAAATTGAGGCGATCAAACAGCTCTATATCTTGCTCGGTGGTATCCGTGCGGGCTCCGATGTGAAAGATAAAATCCACACTGGCGTGCATGCGCTCAATCCAGGCAAACAAGTCATCGCGGTGAACCTGCTGAATGTAGCTCTTGTTGAGCAGGTTGCGATTTTTATCTGTGCGGGTAAATTCGTCTACGATAATGAGATTCAAGTGCCCGGCATCGTTGAGGAACCGTACAAGTGCACTGCCAATAAAACCTGCTGCTCCAGTTACAATAATCATTTTGCTTGAAGTTTTTGATCCTAGGTTTTAGGTTGCACACAATTTCACCGATTCGGCAAAATTGTATGCAACTTAACAACCAAAAACTATTGTGCATACTCCTCAATCGGAGGACAAGTACAAATCAAATGCCGATCCCCGTACGCACTGTCGATCCGGCTCACCGAAGGCCAAAATTTGAAGCCCCGGCGCAAATAGGGCAGTGGGTATGCTGCTTTTTCGCGAGAGTAAGTGTATGGCCACTCGTTGGCAGTCACCAAATCAGCAGTGTGCGGTGCATTGCTCAGGACGTTCGATTTAGGATCGGCTTCGCCTGTAGCAATTTCGTCAATTTCCTTGCGGATTTGCAGCATGGCTTCGCAAAAACGATCCAGTTCGTCCAGGCTTTCGCTTTCGGTGGGTTCGATCATGATTGTGCCTGCAACCGGAAACGAAAGCGTAGGGGCGTGAAATCCGTAATCCATCAAGCGCTTGGCAACATCTTCGGCGCTGATCAGCGCTTTAAATGGCCGCAAATCGATAATCATTTCGTGGGCACTGCGGCCTTTTTCTCCCGCATACAACACTTCGTATTGGCCTTCCAAACGCGCTTTGATGTAATTGGCATTCAAAATAGCGTATTCCGTAGAGGCTTTTACCCCAACCTGTCCCAACATGCGCACATACCCATAGCTGATCAGCAGGATGCTGGCGCTGCCCCATGGCGCTGCCGATACTGCGTGGATGCCTTTTTCACCACCCGTTTCGACCATAGTGTGCTTGGGCAAAAATGGTTTCAAGCTGTTGTTGACACAAATCGGCCCCATGCCAGGGCCACCACCACCGTGTGGAATGGCAAAGGTTTTGTGCAAATTGAGGTGACAAACGTCGGCACCGATCTCAGCCGGACTGGTCAATCCTACCTGGGCATTCATGTTGGCGCCGTCCATGTATATTTTGCCGCCATGCTCATGGATCAGCGCGCAAATTTCCTTGATGCGGGTTTCGAATACCCCGTGGGTAGAAGGGTAGGTCACCATCAATGCCGCAAGATTTTCGCTGTGCTTTTCTGCTTTGGCGCGCAAGTCGTCTAAATCGATGTTGCCTTGCTCGTCGCATTTGACCACTACTACTTCCATACCTGCCATTACGGCGCTGGCGGGGTTGGTGCCGTGGGCAGATGACGGAATCAAAGCCACGTTGCGGTGGGTATTGCCCTGGGCTTCGTGATAAGCCCGGATGGTAAGCAACCCTGCATACTCGCCTTGTGCGCCCGAGTTGGGTTGCAAGGAACAAGCATCAAAGCCCGTACAAGCACAGAGGTATGCCTCCAATTCTTCAAATATTTGCAAGTATCCTTGTGCCTGATCGACTGGAATAAACGGGTGCAAATTGGCAAAAGCAGGCCAACTAACCGGCATCAATTCACTGGCCGCATTGAGCTTCATGGTACAAGACCCCAGCGGAATCATGGAATGCGTCAGGGAAAGATCGCGGTTTTCGAGGCGCTTGATGTAGCGCATCATTTTGCTTTCCGTATGGTAGCTGTTGAACACTGGGTGGGTCAAAAACTCCGTTTCTCGCAGCAAAGCCGCTGGAATCTGTGGAGCAACTGCTCCTTCCAGATCAACGGTTAAGTTTGAATTTTTCGCTTGCGCAAACACGCCAACAATCGCTTGCAAATCACTGGCCAAAACCGTCTCGTCCAGGGTAATTTGCACTGCTCCAGTTGGATAATGGAAGTTGATACCCGCAGCAAGGGCAGCCGTTTGAATGGCTTGCTGGGTAGCGGAATCTACTTCAACGAACAAAGTATCGAAGTAGTTTGCGTTCTTTTGGGTGTAGCCTAAGGTCTTCAGGTTTTTAGCCAAAAGCTGGGTTGCACCATGCACCCGTTGCGCGATGGCCTTGATGCCTTGTGGCCCATGATAAGCCGCGTACATGCCCGCCATGATGGCCAGCAATGCCTGGGCAGTACAAATATTGGAGGTCGCTTTTTCGCGTCGAATGTGTTGCTCGCGGGTTTGGAGCGCCATGCGCAAGGCCCGTTTGCCATGATGGTCAACCGAGACTCCAATGATGCGACCCGGAATCAAGCGCTTGTATTCGTCTTTGGTGGCAAAAAATGCCGCGTGCGGCCCACCGTATCCCATCGGAACACCAAAACGCTGAGTGTTGCCCACTACCGCATCTGCCCCCCATTCTCCGGGAGGAGTCAACAAGGCCAAGGCCAATAAGTCGGAGCATACGGTTACGGCAATATCTTTGGCATGTGCCTCTTCGGTCAGCGCTCGGTAATCCTCGATGCTGCCGTTGCCTGCTGGATATTGCAGCAGGATGCCAAAGGTGGTTTCATCCAGGACAAACTCGGAAACTGGTTTTACTACCACCGCAATGTTTAGCGGCTGAGCCCGCGTGATCAGCAAATCAATGGTTTGTGGATAAACCTGATCCGATACCAGGAACGTATTGGTAGCTGCACTTTTTTTGCCTTTGGTGCTGTGGAACATGGCCATTGCTTCCGCTGCTGCAGTGCCTTCATCCAGCAAAGACGCGTTGGCAATGGGCAAACCAGTCATATCGCTTACCATGGTTTGAAAATTGAGCAAAGCCTCCAAACGGCCTTGGGCAATTTCCGCCTGGTAGGGCGTATATTGGGTGTACCAACCTGGATTCTGGAAAATATTCCGCGAAACAACCGCTGGGGTGATCGTGCCATAATACCCAAGCCCAATGTAAGTACGGAAAACCTGGTTTTTGGCCGCGATTTTTTCCAGCTCGCGCAAGTACTCAAATTCCGAGAGGGCTGCGGGTAGGTTTAGATCTCCCTTTAGCCGGATGGCCGCAGGAACGGTTTCGTCAATGAGTTGATCTAAGGACGAAGCACCAATTGCGGCCAACATTTCCTGCAATTCTGCGGCGTTGGGGCCAATGTGCCGATGAATGAACTGATCGTGAAAAGTCATTGTGTTCATGTCGCTGAAACCCTGCTTGGTTTGGTTAGGAAAAAGAATGTGCAAAGGTAGGGATTTTGGGATATTTTTGGGTAGCAACTCTTTTACAATAAATGGAGCCAGGGTATTTAAAATGATTCTAAACAGCTTTTTATACCAAGGACATCCTGCACTTCGTTGAACAATTTTCACATTTACCAATACCTTTATTACGTTTTAAAAGACCAAAACCCAAATTTTATGAAAAACATTCAATTCCCGGTCCAATTCACCTTTAAAATTGGCACCCTTTCCAATGATTTTTTGGTTGAAGACGCCATGGGCAACGACATTGGCTACGTGCGCCAAAAAATGCTCAAACTCATTGATGAAGTGGTCGTGTACGACAATGCCCTCAAATCCAATGCCCTATTTACCATCAAAGCAAACAAGTGGATTGATTTTTCAGCTACTTATACTTTTACCAACCATTTTGGCCAGGAAATTGGCCGGATTGGGCGCAAAGGATGGGCCTCAATGTGGAAAGCGCGCTATGAAATTTTTGATGAAAAGGCGAATCAGGATTTACTGATTCAGGAAGAAAATGGCTGGGTTAAAGTAGCCGATGCCTTATTCAGTGAAATTCCCATTTTGGGCTTGTTCACTGGATACGTTTTTAATCCCTCCTACATCGTTACCCGACCAGACGGTACCGCAGTTATTCGCCTGAAAAAGCAACCTTCGCTGATTGGTCGTCGCTTTTCCTTGGAAAAGCTGAATAACTTCGAAGCTGGCGAAGAGGAAAGGGTAATCCTGGGTTTGATGATGATGATTTTGATGGAAAGACGACGGGGTTGATTAGGATACCTTGATAGTGGAAATCTTGAAACCTGGAGAAGAAAAGACGATTGAATATTTTTATGATTTTTTTATCGCCCCAAAAAGACAAAAAAGTGAAACAAATCGAGTCCTGGCTTGTTGGGTGCTTCAACAAATTGTCAGGAAATGAAAGCTACTTTTTTTTCGGGAAACGATATTTTGCAGATGGAAACGCGCATCAGGGCTGCTTTTATGAATTCGTTGAGTGGGTTCAAAAGTGCGTCTTTAATCGGCTCTATCGATAGCAAAGGAAATACAAACCTCGCTATTTTTAGTTCGGTTATCCATTTAGGTTCTAATCCAGCGCTTATTGGGTTCATCAATAGGCCAGATTCTACCAGCAGGCACACCTTGGAAAACATTTTGGAAACTAAATGCTTTACCATCAACCATGTCAATAAAGAAATTTATAAAAAAGCCCATCAAACCTCTGCTCGTTATGCAAAGGAGGTTTCTGAATTTGACGCCACCGGATTGACACCACAATTTCATACACTTCTGCAAGCACCCTATGTAAAAGAAAGCCACATTAAATATGGATTGGAATTTGCTGAAAAACACGAATTAAAGATCAACGGTACTATCCTAGTCATTGGGCAAGTGGTAGAAGTAATCATTCCTGACAATTGTTTGTTGCCGCACGGTGCAATAGATATTGAAAAAGCAGAAACCATTACGATATCCGGGTTAGACTGTTACCATACAACTGATCGGCTATCGCGATTAACCTACGCAAAACCAGGAATACTTCCAGAAGACATCGTCTAAGGGGCAATAAAAAAATAAGTGTTCATTTTGTCAGAGGATTAGATAAGTAAACGGTTCATTTCAAGTGTTCTATCTAATCCTCTGGCTCAAGAAAAATGAACATTTATTTTTGCCCCACTACTAAAACGCGGAATGGATAAGCAAGCCATCAATATTGTCTGGTTTAAACGCGACTTGCGGTTTATTGACCACGAACCACTTTACTTTGCCCAAAAATCAGAACTACCAATTTTGTTGATTTACATCTTTGAGCCTTCGGTCATGGCCTATCATGACAGCGATATCCGGCATTGGCGCTTTGTATACGAATCTTTGTGCGAAATGAATGGGAAATTAAAAAGTACCAATGCCCAAATTGCTATTTTTCAAAATGAGGCAAAAGTTATTTTTGAAGCCCTCATTCATCATTTTGCCATCAGTACTGTTTTTTCCTCCCAAGAAATCGGCAATGGACTGACTTATGAGCGTGACAAAGCCTTGAATCTTTGGTTCAAAAGTCACAACATTACCTGGAAGGAATACCAAACCAATGGAGTGGTTCGGAAATTAAAAACCCGCAAAAATTGGGAAAAACGTTGGGAAGCGCAAATGACGGCTCAACCAAAAAACGTGAACGAACAAAATTTGAATACGGTACACCTTGATGATAAAGTATATAACCAGATAAAAGGCGCAGATTTAAATGCTGAAATTACCACACGAAATAAAAATTTTCAGGAAGGTGGTGAATATTGGGCATGGCGGTACCTGGAAAACTTCATTAAAGAGCGCCATGTCAATTACAGCAAACACATCAGCAAACCTCTACTGAGCCGGAAAGGATGCAGTCGTTTATCGCCGTATTTAACTTACGGCAATATTAGTATGCGCATGGTTTACCAATTTACCAAGAAGCATTATCAAACTTCATTGAATAGAAGAGCATTGTCAAACTTTATTTCCAGACTGCATTGGCATTGCCATTTTATTCAAAAATTTGAAGATGAATGCCGTTATGAATTTGAAAATATAAATCGCGCTTACAACACTTTAATCAAACCTAAAAATGAAAGTTACATCATTGCCTGGCAATCTGGTCAAACGGGGGTTCCGATAGTAGATGCCTGTATAAGATGCCTGGTAGCTACTGGGTATATTAATTTCAGAATGAGGGCCTTAGTGGTTTCCTTTTTTGTGTTTAACCTTTGGCAAGACTGGCGCGAATTGCATTTTTTAGCCAGACAGTTTTTGGATTATGAACCCGGTATTCATTACCCTCAGTTGCAAATGCAAAGCGGTACTACGGGCATTAATACCATCAGAATTTATAACCCAATAAAAAATTCTATGGAACATGATCCTGAGGGGTTGTTCATCAAACAATGGGTTCCTGAACTCAAAAATGTTCCCACTAATTTGATTCATGAACCTTATAAGCTAACCTTAATTGAACAAATATTGTACCAGTGCGAAATTGGAAAGGATTATCCAGTACCTATAGTTGATATTGAAGAAACCAGAAAGATAGCCAGTGACATCATGTGGAGTTTTAGAAAAAATAAAAATGTCAAAACGGAAGGGAAACGGATTTTAAAAAAACATGTAAGCAATCCAAAGTAGCAACCATATTTACCAGATGGTCATCCACTTATGGCGGCATTCGTCATTCAACATTCGTCCCTCCTCCTTCTCATTTACACCCGCTCAATCACTATTGCCGAAGCACCACCGCCACCATTACAAATCGCCGCAAGGCCAATTTTTGCCTCGTTCTGCTGCAGTACATTGGTCAAAGTGGTCACGATTCTAGCTCCCGAAGCACCCAGGGGATGTCCCAACGCGCAAGCGCCGCCAAATACATTGACTTTGGCCTCGTCGATGCCCAATACCTGATTGAAGGCCATGGGGACTACTGCGAACGCCTCGTTCACTTCAAAAAAATCAACCTCGCTGGTACTGATGCCAGCGCGTTTCATCGCCAATGGGGCAGCAATGGTTGGAGTGGTGGTAAACCATTGCGGTTCCTGTTCGGCATCGGCAAAGCCCAGGATTTTGGCAATGGGTTTTAAGCCCAGCTTTTGTACCATTTCCTTGCTGGCCAGAATCAGCGCTGAAGCGCCATCGTTGATGGTACTGGCATTGGCCGCGGTGACGGTTCCGTCTTTGCTGAAGGCTGGACGCAGACTGGGAATTTTGCTGAAATCCACTTTTTTGTATTCCTCATCTTCCCCCAAAAGAATTGGATCACCTTTGCGTTGAGGGATACTCGCGGGAACAATCTCGTTGTTGAACCAGCCTTTTTGGGTAGTCTCTGCGGCGAGGGTATAAGAACGGATGGCAAATTCATCTTGCGCTTCCCGCGAGATGTTGTATTTGACTGCAGTAGCGTCTGCACAAGTACCCATGGCCTGATGGTCGTAGGCATCGGTGAGGCCATCTTTGGCGAGTCCGTCTACCAGTTCCATGTTGCCATATTTGCTGCCCCAACGCGCAGAAGGCACGTAATAGGGGATATTGCTCATGCTTTCCATGCCGCCCGCTACAACCAGGTCGTTGTAGCCCAACATGATGGACTGTGCGCCGTACATAATGGCTTTCATCCCTGAAGCACAAACTTTATTGATGGCAGTACAAGGTACATTGTCACTCACACCTGCTCCACGCGCGGCCTGGCGGGCTGGGGCCTGGCCCAAATTGGCCGAACATACATTGCCCATCAGCACTTCTTGCACTTGATCTGCGGCAACACCAGCTTTTTCCAGCGCACCTTTGATGGCAAAACTGCCCAATTGGGTGGCGGTAAAACCAGCCAAAACGCCCCCGAAACTCCCCATGGGAGTGCGTACGGCAGAAACGATGAATACTTCTTTCATAGATTTGAATTGGAAAGGACAGCGCAAAATTACACCTCATTTTGCAGATCTGTATTGAACAGGAATGGAATTCTTCAGGTTGACTTATCCGTGAATATTTTTTTTCGCGCATCAATTATTTGTAAATCAGGTTATTGAAAGTCTTTTTGCAGCCTGACCATCTTGAAATGGATATTATTTTAAAAAAAGAGTTGTTTGAGGAAATTATCCGTTCTATATTTGCAGTCCTAAACAGCGCGGCGTGGAGCAGTTGGTAGCTCGTCGGGCTCATAACCCGAAGGTCGTAGGTTCAAGTCCTGCCGCCGCTACAAGAAGGGAAGTCCTCACAGGCTTCCCTATTTTTTTGCCCACCACTGATGCATTGATTTAACACAAACTTCAATATTACTTAACACTCGCTTACCTTGTTTCTTCAAACGAGGGCATTTCCTTTGTTCAAAATTTCCAATGATTGCTGTTTCTCCACAAGATCCTCACTTACAATTTGCCTAAAATATGAATAAGCGCACAAACTCAATTAGCCAAGAGATTATGGCCATTTTTCGCAAGCATGGCCACATTGAATACGGTGAACGCTGCAGCATGTTGTCTCATTCTGTGCAAGCAGGTCTTCTGGCCAAAGCTAAAGACTACGATGTAGAATTGATTGTGGCCGCATTTTTGCACGACATAGGTCACCTTGCACCACTTGAATTGGCCGATTCTACTCCTGTCACGACCATGGGATCTTACGGTATCGATGCACATGATCATTGGGGGGAGGATTATTTGCAGGCAAAAGGGTTTTCGGAACGGATCATTGCAACGGTGCGCAATCACGTTGCGGCCAAGCGGTATTTGTGTTTTGCAGATGAAAGTTATCACCAGCAGCTTTCTACCGCCAGCCAGGAGACCCTCCGTTATCAAGGTGGTCCGATGTCGATTGAGGAAGCCCGAATTTTCGAAGCTGATCCATTTTTTGCAGATTCAATTTTGATCAGAAAAATTGATGACGAAGCCAAGGAGGTAAATTTCGAAGTCAGCGAAACTGCGATGGACTATCTGGAAACAATCTTGGACAAGATCCTGCCAAAAGGCTAACCTGAGCGATTGTTATCTTTTTCGGGATGCTTTTGTATTTTGTGCCGTTTTTTACGCTCAATCAGCACAAAATGATCATCAAAGAACTCGTTCTCTCCCTTCCCCAAATCGGAAAAGTAGAATGGATAGGCTTGCGGCCTGCCTCACGCACCATCCTTATGGAGGTAGATGCAGTAGAAGCTCAAACCGAAAATGGCCTCACCGGTGATCGCTATGCTGGGCAAAACGGCAAACGCCAAGTCACCTTGATTCAAGCCGAACATTTGGTGGCGGCAGGTACGATTTTGCAACGCGGCCCGATTGATCCTCAATTGACCCGCCGCAACATTGTTGTTTCAGGAATCAACCTGTTGGCGCTAAAAGACCAGAAATTCCGGATTGGAGAAGCCATTTTTGAAATGACCGGAAAATGCTTTCCTTGCCAGCGCATGGAGGAAAACCTGGGCCCGGGTGGCTACAATGCCATGCGGGGCCATGGTGGCATCACGGCCCGGGTAATCAAAAGTGGAAGCATTAAATTGGGCGACGAGGTTGCCTTATTTCTGGAATAGTTTGTATCGATTTTTTTTCTCAAACCCAAATGAAAGTACTATAGGATGGAAGACATGATCAAAATCCACTTGATCGACCGAGAAGGCGTCGAACACGAGCTGGATGGCCCTACAGACATGAACATGAACCTGATGGAGCTTTGCAAAGCCTACGAACTACCCGTAAAAGGCACTTGTGGGGGCATGGCCTTGTGCTCTACCTGTCAGGTATACATTTTAAGCGATCACGAATTGCCAGAGATGGGCGAAGCAGAAGAAATTATGCTAGATCAAGCTTTTTTCGTCAAAGACAATTCGCGTTTGGGTTGCCAACTCCACCTCAGTGAAGAAATGGACGGTTTGAAAGTGCAATTGGCTCCAGAGACAGAGAGCAATGCATAAAGTCTGTTGAATTGCGATTTATCGCCCCTAAACCACATCAGATGAATACGGATAAAGCAACAAAACAGGCCTGGGGCGCCCTTTGGATTCTGTTTGGCATCAATTTGATGAATTTTTACGACCGCCAGATCCTGGGGCCAGTAGCGGAAATGGTGCGCAAAGAATGGACGCTAAGTGATACCCAATTGGGTACGCTGAGTACTGCGTTTATCCTCATGTATGCAATCGTTGGTTTGCCCTTGGGTCGGTTGGCCGATACCTGGGTCTGCACCATGCGATGTACATCATACCGATATTGTGCGTGGTCTTGGCATTGGTATTATTTGCAGCTTCACGAACAGTATCCAGTGATATGGAAAAAGTGAAACAATAGAAAAAAGACTATGGAAATTAATCTTTATGAATTTCAAAATGCCACTATCGCTGAAATCGATGCAGCAGACATCATCATTCACAATGCCCAGGATGCTCTGGATATCCTGGCCAACTGCGCTTATCAAGGTGCCAGTAAAATCATCGTGCAAGAGAGTCACATTGTCCCTGATTTTTTTGACCTGAAAACTGGAGTTGCCGGAGAAATTCTGCAAAAATTTTCCACCTACCAAATGCAACTGGCTATTGTTGGCGACTTTTCCAAGTATACCAGCAAAAGTTTGCAGGATTTTATCTTCGAAAGCAACAAAGTTGGGCGCATCAATTTTGTCGCATCAATAGAAGAAGCAAGGGAAAAATTGGCAAAATCGTAGCGCATTCTGGGGTCAGTACACCGTAATTGTGGCAAAAAAGAAGAAGAAAGGCTACTTGGGAATCAGTATTTTTCCTTTGCATTTCAAAAGAAAGATACCGCTATGAACGACTCAAACATCCTCGACAAGCCCGTACTACACCCAGCAATTGAAGCCAAATCCAAAGAAATTGGCTTCTCCATGCCCTCTGATCTATACATCGGAACTTTGCTGAAAACTCTGATTACTTCTAAACCTCATGGAAATTTCCTGGAACTGGGTACCGGCATTGGCCTTTCTCTCTCCTGGATGATCGATGGCCTTGACGCAGCATCTACACTCACCAGCATCGACAATGACCCCGAACTTTGCTCCATTGCACAGGATTTTTTTTGTCAGGACCCAAGAATCAATATCGTATGTGCAGACGGCACTGAATGGATCAAAAATTACAAGGGAGATTCCTTCGATTTGGTCTTTGCGGATGCCTGGCCAGGCAAGTACAGCGAAATTGAGGAGATTTTAGCGCTGGTTAAAGTAGGTGGATTTTATGTCATCGACGACATGTCTGCACAGCCCAATTGGCCCACTGGGCACGAAGCCAAAGTGGAAGGCCTGATTGCTTACCTGGAGCAACGCAAAGACTTCAATTTGACCAAAATGAATTGGTCTACTGGCGTGATCATTGCAACCAGAAAGAAGTAAGTTTCCTACCTTGCCAGTAAATTGTGACAAAACAACCCAAATGAATCATTCCTATTTTGCCTTGCTGCTCTCCTTTTTGCTTTCTCTCCCCTTGACGGGGCAAATCAAGGAAGCCTGGATCGATTTGCCAGTAAATCAGTGGCCCAAAATCGCCTTGATCAATACCGTAGAATACAAAAACGGAGACCACTACATCGCCCCTTCTTTCTCCTATGCCGGAACGGGTTTTTTGATTGACAATGGTCGCGATACCCTGGCTGCCACGGCCAAACACGTCTTGTGGATTGCCAAAAACAAACAATCCAAGGCAGTAGAAATCAATGCGGAACTCAAGCAATGGATCATGCGACCCAAAGGGAATACCTCAGAGACTGCAATCATGGAGCGCTTATTGAATGAAGATGCGAATGAAACACTGGAAGGCCCTACCTCCAGTATTATTGAAAGAGACTGGATCGTTTTTGCTGTAAAAAAGCCCTCAGCGTCACTCTATCCTTTGAAGCCGCGCTACAGCTAATTGATCCCAGGTGAAAAGGTTTTCATCCTAAGTTGTGCCTACGATGACAGTACTGCCAAGGTGCACGAAGGAACAGTTCTCCGCAAGTTGGGAATGGATATCCTGATCGAGCGCAATATGTAAGAGCATAAGGGCGGGTCCAGCGGCTCGCCAGTGATTGATGCCAATGGCTTTCTGATTGGGATTGTCTCTTCAAGTTCTACGGACAACAAATCCGGAAAAGGAGTTACAGTTGCCGTTTCGACCGAGTACCTGGCCAATGTGTTGAGCAAAAAAACGAATTTGAACGCGCCCAAAATGGATTATGGCGCATTGTTGCTGAAAACGGTCGAAGAAAAGAAGGCCAAAGACGCGATATCGCAATACCTCCACCTGATCCAGGATCCCCAAAGCTTTTATACTTACAACTTGCGCAGTGCCAATCAGAATGGGTTACGTGAGGTTGGCGTTAAGCTCATGGAGAAAAAGCGCTATCAAGACGCAGTTGAGATTTTGCAATTCAATATCAAGGAAAACACAGGCTACTATTTGAATTTCAATCTCCTGGCTGAAGCACAGGTTTTACTTGGAGATAAAAAAGGAGCCATTCATAGTTATCAGATTTCAACCCAGAAATTTCCCAATCCCGAACAAAATGGAGCGTTTAAGGCATTGGAAACACTTTTGGAAAAATAAGCTACTTTTATGCTGATAATTGTAGCCTATGCAAACTCGTTTTTTACCCATTTTTTTGCTCATGTGTAGCATCTGGAGTTGTCAATCTCCAAATGCTCCTCAAACGACTGCCGAAGTGCCTCCCATTGCAACCAATGAGCATTGCTATACTGGAGCATCCCCTTACGGAACCCACGCGGACTTCCTTATTGCCGATTATTTGAAAGCAATCGACCAAATTAAACCTGACCCCAACGAAGCCAAAAATACCAGCGGAATGGTGGCGATCAGAGGTGGTCAATTTCAAATGGGTGGCGACAACGAACAGGCCAGACCAGATGAATTCCCCAAACATCCGGTTGAAGTGAAGGGTTTTTGGATGGATGCCACCGAAGTTACCAATGCTCAATTTCAGCGCTTTGTGGAAGCTACCGGCTATGTCACCGTAGCGGAACGAACCATTGACCTGGAGGAACTCAAAAAACAAGTGCCACCTGGGACTGAATTGCCTTCCGCAGAAGATTTGCAGCCTTTTTCTCTCGTCTTTAAATCTCCACCCAGTGGCAATATCCAAACCTTGACTCCTGCCGACTGGTGGCAAATCGTTAAAGGGGCCAATTGGCGGCATCCACAGGGGCCGGGTAGCAGCATCCAGGGCAAGGACAATCTCCCCGTGGTGCATGTGAGTTGGTACGATGCCATCGCCTACTGCAAATGGGCGGGCAAACGCTTGCCTACCGAAGCAGAATGGGAATACGCCGGACGCGGCGCTCAAGCAGAGGCCATTTATCCCTGGGGAAAGGAACCTGTTTCGGTACAAAAAGCCAATTTTTTTCAGGGCGAATTTCCGGTCAAGCAGCTAAATGAAGACGGATTTCAACGCCTCGCTCCGGTCAAATCCTTTGCTGCCAACCCGTTTGGTTTGTACGATATGGCCGGAAATGTGTGGGAATGGTGCGCAGATTGGTATCAGTCCGATTATTATGCCCATAAAAAAGCTGAAGTCAGGAACCCACAAGGCCCTCCGGATAGTTATGACCCGGATGAACCCAATACACCCAAAAAAGTGGTGCGGGGTGGTTCTTTTTTGTGCAACGACAGCTACTGCTCGGGTTATCGAGTGGCAGCCCGTATGAAAACCAGCCCGGATACAGGTTTGGAGCATACTGGGTTTCGCTGTGTGCGGGATAAGTAATTGACATGCTCTAAAGCTAAATTTTAACCCAAAACTTTTTCATCAATGATTGAAGTATCCAACCAACTCTTGGCCGTTTTGAACACCGCCGAACCCTTATTGCGACAAACCTACCGAATAAAATAATTCACGTAAAAGAAGATGATCAGGTATATCCATAGACCATCCAAAAAGTGCCAGTAAATGCTAAGCAAACGCAAGCTCAAACGCTTTTCGGGATCAGAAAAATACACCAGTACGCTTACGGGTTCCTTCATGCGGTAGCGCGCTTGATAAATGAAAATCCCCAAAAACGGCAGTCCCGCTATCACGTGGGCAAAGTGCAGACCTGAAATGACATACAGATACCCCGCCGAATTGTCGGAACTCATCAGAACCCCATCGCTGAACAAAGTATACCAAGCCACCGCTTGAGCCGCCATAAACAACAAGGACAAACCCAGCGTCAACCACAAGGCCTTTTGGTAATTGTCGGTATGGTCTTCGAGGTAAGATTTTTTTGCCCACACCATCGCCGCACTGCTGCCCAGAAGGATCAAGGTATTGAACAAGAACAGGATCGGCAAACGCAAAGGTGGCAAATGTTGATTCACCCGGTTGTACACATAGGCCAGTGACAAGGCCACAAAAATGGTACTCAACCCGATCAACAACAAGGTCAGGATGATGTTTTTGGGGTGAAACGCGAGGTAAGCGTATTCGTTGTAAGGTTGTTCTTGATTAGTCATGCCGTTTGGTGTTTAGGGGCGAAGATTTTGAACTGAGTTTACACTTTTTACTGCAGTATTTTACCTCTGTCCAAACTTTCTCCCATTTCTTGCGCCAAGTGAATGGGCGGTTACAGACCAGGCATATTTTCTGCGGAAGGTCTGCTTTTTTGGTTTTTTTGGCCAAAATTCTCACTTTTGTTGCAACAAAGTACAAAACAGCAGGCGGCCTGGATTGTTTTCATTGATTCATTTGTTTATTTTCGACGATTAAAATGCAGTGCACTACCCCAAATGCACTGTAGCTCAAACTTACTATGAAGAAGTGCATTCGCTGTCAGGTGGTTTTATCAGTAGACGCCCGGTTTTGTTCAAACTGTGGAGCGCCCCAACCCGATTTGGAAGCCACCCAACGCAGCTCTGTTCCCAGTATTGACCTGGATTTGGAAATAGAACCCCAGCTAACCGAAAAATTCTTTTTGGCGCTGAAAGAACGCATTGAGCGTGAGCATCGCCCAGAGCAATTCACCGCTTACTCTGAGCGCATGTACCCCTCAGGCTTTCGGGATGTGATTGCACGGCGTTTTGCCCAGTCGGCTGATCGACTGCGCAACATGGAGTCTTTGGGTATGCTGGAAACCTCGCAACTCAACTGGTTTGTGGAAGATTTGTTTGAAGAATTGCTAGATTTTTACATCATCCGCTACTGCAAAGACCTCAACGAAGTGGAGTTGCCAGAGGCGATTCTCAAGTACCAGAACATACCGTTGAGTGAAATCAATCTTTTTCAGGTGGTCAAAGACTTTCTGCAATTTGACCACGAGCCGGAAAAAATCTATACCGATTTGCTGCAAATGCCCCTGGCTAAATTGAAAAATGCCAGTCAGGCTTTTCTTTTTCCGCCACGCGACGAAAAAATCCTGCTGGTATCTGACCAGAGCCTATTGGGCAATGGCAAAGAGGGATTTGCCATCACTGCTCGGGGACTGTATTGGAAAGCACCCTTTCAAAAATCTCAAATTGCCCTCTTTACCAACCTCGTCGATATGCGGCGCAAAGAGGACTGGATCGAAATCAACGGACATTTTTTTAACGCGGGAATGTCCTTAAATGTTAAAATGTTGCGGTTGTTGGGACGCTTGAAGATGTGGCACCGTTAATTTTTTTAGCACAATCGTAAATCCAAGTTAAGGTGTTGCTAAAGTGGTGACTTCATAGATCGTTCGGGTCAAAATGAGTGTTCATACCTCATAAAACAACCACACTATGAAAACAAATTGGGCAATCACCACGACTTTGGCATGCTGCGGCATGTTTGCAGGAACCATTATGGCGCAACAAGGCCAGCGCGTAAGTACAACCCTGGATCAATGGGCCAACAAGTCCAAAACCGAAACTGCCAGTACCCCCACTTTCACAGCCAATCGCCGGATTGAGGATGTAACGGGATTAGAAAAAATGAGATCGAGAGGAACGAATACCGATGTAAGCACAACTACCCAAGCGAACGACCGGAGAAATCCCAACAACAACGACGGCTACAATGACAACCGGCGTCAGCCAGAATACAACGACCGCAACCCACGCAATGGGAATTATGGATCACGTGATGACGACAGAAGAAGATACGATGACCGTGACCGACGCGATGGCTGCTCAAAGGACAATCACCGCGGAGGCGAAAGCCACGGCTATGGTCGTGGATCTGCCAACCGCAGCAATAACCGGGGTCGGGATGATGATCGATATTGTGACCGGGATCGGGATGATGATCGATATTGTGACCGGGATCGGGATGATGACCGATATCGTGACCGAGATGGAAAATCAAGACGTACTTGCGATTCTAATGGAAAGAATAGAGGCAGAGGATACTAGCCCGGTGTAAAAACAAACACGGTACACATAGCTGCTATGTGTACCGTGTTTATTGAATAGGAAGAAAATAAGCTTAAACTTCTCCCAAAACGATTACTTTATCCCCTTCCGAAAAACGAATTTTTGCCGATTTTATCGGATTGAGCTTTACCCCATACATTTTTGAATCATCCTGAGAATCGCGCATGAGGCGGTAGCCAATAGCGGTATGGCCTTGCCGGGCTGCACTTTCCAATACGGTATAAAAATCAACATCAACATCGGTCTTAACGTAATGACCAACTTCCTTGAGGTAAATTTCTGACCCTTCTGCTTCAAATAGGATATCGTACACTTTTTTGAGTTCCTTGTTCTCGGAAATTTGGGTCAATACCAGGCTCAACAATTTGTCGCTCAGGATGAAATCGTCCGCTTTGGACACCTCGGCCAGTTCGCGGTTGCGAATATCCAGCATTTCTGATACGATAGAAAAATCTTTCCCGGCCATCTCTGCCAAATCGCGCAGGTGCAGCAAGCAAATCAAGGTTTTGGCATCAGATTCCTGGATTTCGATGTTTTCGTTGTAACTCAACAAAATGATGTGATCGTAGGTCTCAACCCGGAGTGATTCGAGGGTCAAGCGGTTGTTGATGTCCCCTTTGGTCAGTTCAACCTGAATATTCTTAAGTGCAGGGTCGAAACTGGCCACGTCTTCATCGATCTCATCGGTCTCGGCAAGAATGGTCACCTTTGAGCCGGGTAGCACGTAATTGTCCAATTCCTCGATGATGCGGATGCCTTTTTTGTTCCAGCCCAAAATGAGCGTGCTTTCCACCCCGGCGCTGGTGCCAGAGCCTTTTTTCAACAGCGATTCGTTGGCGGGAGCAAGGGTCTTGCCAGAAAGCTTGATGGTATCGTCATCTTTGGAAATGGCAATCAATCTATCCCCATTTTGCAACACGTAATCCATGCCAGGGTTGATCACCACCTTATCGCTCGCTGTAATCACCCCGATGATGGCCGATTCCTCATAAGCAAAAAGACAATCCCGGTAAGTTTTGCCCCACAACTGTTTTTCTTCGGCGAAGTAAATTTCATCCCCTTCAAATTGCAGCAATTCGGTGTATACGATACTGAGTCCCGATTGCCGACAAGTTTGAGCCGTCAAGCGAGAAATGAGATCGGAAGTAAGGATATAAACCGCCTCGTCGCCACCTACCAGCCTTGCTGCTTCCAGGTTGGCCGGATCTTTGATCTCGGCAACGATGTGGTACTTGCCTTGTTTGCGCCGCTTGCTGTTGGTTAAAGACAGCACAGCTTTAATCACATGCACATCCGGGTTGTCGATATCTTCTGGACTCAGGATGATGACTGATCTTGCTTCATGAGGATTCACCACTTGAATATCGGAAGCTTCCAGTGGGCTACCACTGCGAATGATAATTTTGGTGTTTTTGGTATCTGGAATTTTGGCGCGGATGTCGTCTTCCATTTCCACTTTGTCCTGGTTGGCCAAAATGACGATCCGGGGATTCTTCTGGTTTTCGTTGGCAATGCACAAGTCCGAAATGATTGAATATACCTTGGAAGAGTAACCTAAAATCAAGGTATGATTGGATTCTAAAACCATCGATTTGCCCTTGCGCAAGTCTTCAATGCTTTGATCGATGCCGCTCGAAATAGAACCGATCAGGGTAGAAAGAATGAAAATCCCCCCGATAGTCACCAACAACATGACACCCCGGAATACCCAACCAGAGTCGCCACCTACCGCGCCGGAGTCAAGTGCACGCATCAAGCTTTGCCAGGCAGCTTCGGCAAAACTCAGTTTTTCATCAGGAGCAGGTCCAATGCCCGTGAAATGCAGCACGATGGCAGCAATGACAACTATAACGAGTGAAACCAACGCCAGCCAGCCAATAATGGCAATGGGACCATGAGACAAGGAGTTCTCAAAACGGTACCGTAATCTTTCTTGTAATGTAGCTTTTGGCATAGTATGTTTGATTATAGGTGCTGAAAGTGGGGGATAATGTTAAAAAAAACCTTCATGTTTGATCTGGATTAACTAAAAAATTGTCCATTTAAATCATGTCCTTTTCATTTGATAGAAAATTAGAATCAACAATAAGCGTTAGATTTGCGGCACACAATGGAGTCAAATGACTTGGTCTCCAGGATCAGTGCCTTAAAACGAAAGATTGGAATGAAACTTACGCTACGTTTTTTACTCTTCCTTTTTGCAATAACCCTGATTGCCAATTGTACCAAATTGGAAGACATCCTCCTGGAAGGCCCCACCGAACTTTCGACTCAAGAACAACGCTTTTTTACCGAAAACGACTGTGATGGCGCGGTTCGCCTCTGCTACAATGCCATGGCTTTTGACGATTGGTGGCAAGTGCATTTCTGGAGATTGTGCAACGATGCAGCTACCGACGATGCCTGGGTGGGCGATACCATCAAGAATTACGACATCAATCCACCTCGTTTTTCAAGTGCAGCGGTTGATACCAGCAAAAACAAGCGCGATACCATCTCAGTGCCTTATTACAAACGCCGAATTGAAATCATGCAGGCTGGCCATTATACCCTCGATGCTCGGGGCGAGCGCCTGCGCGATTTTTACCAATTCAATTACAAGGGCATTTTTTTATGCAACAATGCCCTTGAAGGACTAGGCTCTGCCAAAATCGCTGACGATGTAAGAAATCGCCTGATCGCAGAAACCAAGTTCATTCGTGGATTTTTATATTTTGAGCTGGTCAAAAACTTTGGAAGTGTGCCACTCATAACTTCCAATGTTCCTGCTGGATACCTCGATACCATGAGCAGGGTATCTGTACAAACCGTTTATGCTCAAATCAAACGCGACTTTACAGACGCAGCAGCAATCTTGCCAACCCTGACAGAGCAAAAAGCCAAAGATCGTGGCCGAGCAACTCAAGGTGCGGCACTTGCTTTTTTGGCCAAAGCTGAATTGTACGATGGAAAATGGGATGCCGCATTTACTACCGCAGAGAAAGTAATCAACCAGCAGATTTACGCCCTCGAACCCAACTTTGGTGACCTTTGGAATCCCTCCAATGTCAATAGCCGTGAATTTATATTTAGTCTGGGAACGGGTGTTTGGCCATTCAATGCTTTCGGTGATCCCATTCCCGTTATGTGTGGCACCAGGGCAGAAAAAGGCTGGGGTTATTTGTGTCCTACCTCCAATCTTGAAAAGCATTACCTCGATGATCAGGACAGCATTCGCTTGAAATGGACCATCATCAAGCACCTGGCTCCTGTACCTGGCGATACCACCAAACGTTTCAATGCCCGGCCAAACGAGAGCAAATCAGCGCGGTTTTGCCGCAAATTATACGTTCCTTCCAATCAGCGCCTGGGTGGATCGGGCACTAAATTGCCCCACAACATCACCTTTATGCGCTATGCCGATTTGTTGCTGATTGCGGCTGAAGCTGCTGCACATCTCAATAAGGACGACAAGGCACGCACTTACCTTGAGCAAGTTCGGAAAAGAGTAAAGTTGAATACCAACCTTGGCCTAAGTGGCGCTACTTTGTTGGATGCCATCTATAAGGAACGGCGCTCAGAATTGGCTTTTGAGGGGCATCGCCTGTTTGATTTGCGGCGCATCAAAACCAGTTCCAATCAGCCCCTTATCCGCGAAGTAATGGGAAGCAACGGATCTTTTGTATCGTACAACAGCAACAGTACAGACCCCTATGAAAACAGCAATAAACGCGAACTACAAAATAAAGGTGTAAATTTTAAAACCTCCAAACACGAACTCTGGCCAATTCCACAAGATGAATTGAACCGTAGGGGAGGACTAAGGCAAAACCCGGGGTATTAACAGGGGTTACATCCACTGTTTGCGTTTGAACCAGATGTAAATGATGATGACAATCACCAGCATCGAAAGCAAGGTCAGTGGATAACCCCACTGGAACCTCAGCTCTGGCATGATGTCAAAGTTCATTCCGTAAATTCCCGCTACAAAAGTAAGGGGCATGAAAAAGACCGAGAAAATGGTCAATACCTTCATCACCTCGTTGGTCTTGTGTGCAGAAATAGAGATGTAGATATTGAGTAGGTTGGATACATCTTCGTGAATCTGCTCATAATTGCTGTGCAGCTTCAGGTTGAGGTCTCTCAAATCTTGGATAAACGGATTGGATTTGGTATCTCGGAACAAGTCATCCACCACTTTTTCAGTCAAAATCAACAGCTTTTTGTTTACGCTGACCATGCGGCGGAGGTGATATAATTTTTCTTCAAACTTGCCCCGCGAATGCCTTGCAAAAATGGCCGTTTCAATTTTGTCAACTTCATCGTCCAGAAATTGGGCAGGCCCCTGATAGCTGGCTACCGCGTACCAAATGATGCGGGTTACGACATCACAAGGATGCAAGTGATTGTCATCGGTTAAGTATTTTGCTACGATTTCCTCAAAAAATGGTTGAGGCAAACGGTGGATGGAGATCAGGCAGGTGTCGGTGTAAAACAACGCAATTTTACTGGTCAAATCCTGGATGGAATGTGGACTTTCCAATTCCTTGGGATTGTAGGCACGTACAATGATAAACCGCGCTTCGCCATCCAGCTCAAATTTGGGCAAGTGATCTGGCTCCAGGCAGTCTTGCACGGTGTAGGGATGCAGGTTAAAGCGCTTGGCAATATCCAACAGTTGTTCTTTCTTGGGCTGGGTTACATCCAGCCAGGTAAATTTGCCTTGATAGATGGTTTTTTCCACGGGCGGCGGTGTTTTTTGCGCAAGCTAAGGAAAAAAAATAAAGTAGATCAACTCAACCACATATACGCCAGCCAACTGCTCAAATACGCCAGTCCAGTCATAAACGCAAACTGAATCAGCGGCCATTTCCAGGATTTGGTTTCGCGGTAGACTACCGCCATGGTACTCATGCACTGCATTGCAAACACATAGAACAGCAGGAGGGATAGCGAAGTGGCCGGACTGTAAATCAACTTATGGGTAACCGGGTCGCGCTGATTGGCCATTTTTTCGTGAATGGAATACTCATCATCCTGGTGGCCGATGCTGTAGATTGTGGCCATCGTAGCTACAAAAACCTCCCGGGCTGCAAAAGAAGTAATCAGTGCAATGCCTATTTTCCAGTCAAAACCCAAGGGTCTGATGGCCGGCTCGATGAATTTGCCCAATTGCCCAGCAAAAGAAGCTTCCATCATTTTGGCATCCACCAAGTCTTGCGTATCGTCAGCGCTGAGATTTTTTGCCTTGGCACTGCGTTGCGCGGCCATTTCTGCATTTTTTACCGCTCCCGGCGGGCCAAATGAAGACAATACCCAAAGCACCACTGTAATGATCAAAATGATCCGACCCGCTTCTACGGTGAATGTTTTTACTTTTTCCCACACCGTAAGCCACACATTGCGCATCACAGGCAGGCGATAGGCGGGCAATTCCAACATCAGGTAACTGGTTTCGTGGGTGCGCAAAATCAACTTGAATACGAAAGCTGCCAGCAGCGCGGCAACAATCCCCAAGAGGTACAAACCCATAAAAGCCAATGCTTGCAAACTGACAAAACCAATTTTGGTAGGTGGCACCACAAAACCAATCAAAACGGTATACACCGGAATCCGCGCAGAACAACTGATAAAAGGGGTAACCAGGATCGTAATCAATCGCTCCTTCCAATTGCTGATGGTGCGGGTGCTCATGATGGCCGGAATGGCGCAAGCACCCCCGGAAATAAGGGCTACCACACTGCGGCCATTGAGCCCGAAAAATTGCATGATGCGGTCAAACATAAACGCTGCCCGGGCCATATAACCTACTTCTTCCAGCAAGGAGATCAGGAAAAACAAGATGGCGATCTGCGGCACAAACACGATGATTCCACTGAAGCCCGCCAATACTCCTTCGGTGAGCAAATTGGTCAACCAATGTTGCGGAAGATGGTTCTGCAAAAAAGTACTCAAGTTGCCAAAGCCCGTTTCAATAAAATTCATGGGCAATTCCGCCCAGGTAAAAAGGGCATGAAAGATCAAGAGCATTATACTGAAAAACACCACTGGGCCAAAAAAACGATTGGTCAACAGATCGTCCAACCGATCGGTAAAATTGATCTCATGCAAGCTGTCCTTCTCGCGGGATTGTTGTACGATGGGTGTAAACTGATCGTAGCGCTGCATGGTTTCCTCCACTTGCATCTGCAGGTCTTGAAAACCGCTATTGCTGATCGCCTGTTCGATGAGCGCTTTTTGATTGGGGTTTAAAAAAGGCAGCCATTTGACGTGGTGCGCCATCAAAACCAGTTGGTAAGGCGTATAGCCCGGAAATTCAGCTTGTATTTGATTGATGATCTTGGATTCTTCAGGCGCAAGGCGGTATTTGGTACTGTTGAGCGGAGCGACGGGGGCTTCATCCAATAGATCAACCAGCATGGATTTCAACTTACCCATGCCTTCTCCTGTACGTCCGCTGAGGAGTAGGGTAGGGGCCTCCAGTTTGCGGGAGAGCTTTTCAAGATCGTATTGAATGCCTTCTTGTTCGGCAACATCGGCCATATTGAGCGCCAACAGCACCGGAATGCCCAGGTCTTTCAATTGGCTAAACAGCAATAAATGCTTTTCGAGTTTGGTGACGTCGGCGATGTAGATGATGGCATCCGGGTAGTTTTCGTTGCCGGGTTGTACCAAACTTTGTACAACCATCTTTTCATCTTTGGACGTAGGGTAAAAACTGTATGCGCCGGGTAAGTCAATCAATTTGGCATGACGGCCATTGGAAAGTTCAAGTGTCCCCGTTTTTTTATCAACAGTAACCCCGGGGAAGTTGCCTACTTTTTGCTGTAGGCCAGTCAATTGGTTAAAAATGGAAGTTTTGCCACTGTTGGGATTTCCAATGAGGGCAATCTTTGGTTCAGGATCGGGCGACAGAGCTGGTTTCAAACCTTTGGAAAAACTAAATACAGGTGAAGGAATACCTTAACGTACAACAATGCAGCACGCTTCGGATTTGCGCAGCGCAATCAGCAAATTGTCTGCTTTAATGTAACAACCACCACCAAAAGGGGCACTGCGAATCATTTCAATTTGAGTGCCTGGCAGGATTCCCATTGATAACAGTTTGCAAGCCATGCAACAATCAGTGAAATGAGAAACGTGTCCTTTGCTGCCAATTTTCATTTTGGCCAATTGCTTTCCGGAATTACTCGTTGCGACCACAGTTGTGCTTATTTTGATTTAATCTAATTAACAACATGGCGCTAAAATAGATCGTTTTTTTTCTTTTTCAGCTAACAAAAATCATCATTCTACAAAAAATACCTAGGATGAGGGAGAGAGGCCAATACCTAACGTTAGGTATTCGTAGCCAAGAACTACCTAAAAGCAGATTTTTGTAAGACCTTGGGCAACTCAAGTCGCTAATATCTGTTTTCCAAAAAAAGTCATTCATGAATCGTCTGCAATTCGAAACCAGTCCATACCTGCTTCAACATGCCCACAATCCGGTAGACTGGTATGCCTGGAAACCAGAGGCTTTTGAGCGTGCAAAAAAAGAAAACAAACCCATTTTGGTCAGCATCGGTTATTCCACCTGCCATTGGTGCCATGTGATGGAACGTGAGTCCTTCGAAAACGCCGATATTGCTGCCATCATGAATGAAAACTTCATCAACATCAAGGTAGACCGCGAAGAAAGACCCGATGTAGACCATATTTACATGGAGGCATGTGTGATCATGACCGGTTCAGGAGGCTGGCCATTGAATTGTTTTTTGACGCCCGATGGCCGACCTTTTTTGGCAGGAACCTACTACCCACCAGCTCCAGCGTTCAACCGACCTTCCTGGCCGCAGTTGCTGCACCATGTGACCGAGGTTTTTAACAACCGCCGTCAGGACGTAGAAGATCAAGCCAATCGCCTGATTGGCAACATTGAGCAAACCAACGCCTATTTTTTATCCAAAAAAGAAACCGAAACCGTTGGCGTCAACCCATTTAATCCGGTAGTGCTGCACAACATATTTCATACCCTCCAAAAAAACTTCGATCTACAGGATGGCGGATTTGGTGGTGCCCCCAAGTTTCCGGGAAGTATGGCTTTGCAATTTTTGCTCGACTACCACCACTTCACCGGGGAAAAACAAGCCTTAGATCACGTAGTTTTTTCATTGGATCGCATGATTCGAGGAGGAATTTACGATCAACTCGGTGGTGGTTTTGCCCGTTATGCGACCGACAAAGCCTGGTTGGTGCCACATTTTGAAAAGATGTTGTACGACAACGCTCTTTTGGTTGGCTTACTTTCCGACACGTTCAAGGTAACCAAATTGCCCATTTTCAAACGGGCAATAGAGGAAACGCTGGCTTGGGTAGCCCGCGAAATGACCAATGCAGAAGGTGGATTTTATAGCGCACTCGACGCAGATTCGGAAGGAGAAGAAGGGAAATTTTACGTTTGGACTGCTGAAGAAGTGGCCGCGGTATGCCCATCTGCCGAAGACGCTGGTCTTTTTAGCGGCTATTACGGGGTCGAACCATTGGGAAATTGGGAAGGACACAACATCCTGTGGTGCCCTTTGCCCATGGAGGCTTTTGCTGTTGAAGTAGGCCAGACCCCCGACGAACTGGAGGCCCGCTTTGCCCCAATTCGTGCCAAACTCATGGCCGAGCGCGATTTACGGATTCGACCAGGTCTGGATGACAAAATTTTGCTTTCCTGGAATGCCCTGATGGCTTCCGCTTACGCCAAGGCTTACACCGCTTTGGGCGATGAAGCATACCGGGAATCAGCAGTTCGGAACATGGATTTTTTGTTGAAAAAATTCAAACGAGACGAATTCGGTGGAATGTACCATACCTACAAAAAAGTTGGCGACCGCGATGAAGCGCAGTACAGCGCCTTTTTAGATGATTACGCCTACCTCATTGCGGCCTTGATCGATGTGTACGAAATTTCTCTGGAAACCCGCTACTTACGTCAGGCAGCCGACTACACTGAATATACTTTGGCACATTTCCTTGATGGTACGCGCAATTTGTTCTATTTTACTTCCAATGAGCAGCAAGATGTTGTTTTGCGCAAGATTGAATTGTATGACAACGCACTTCCCTCTGGAAATGCCACCATGGTTCAAAACTTGCACCGATTGGGTTTGCTTTGGGGAAAAATGCCGTATATTGAGTTGGCTGCTGCCATGCTCAAAGAAATGCTGACTGGAGTGGAACGCTATCCATCTTCCTTTGCCCGCTGGGCAAATGCCTTGATCAACTGGGTGTATCCAATGCAAGAAATTGCCATAGTTGGACCAAAAGCAGCGGAATTGAACCTGGATTTGCAGCAAAACTACCTCCCCAATAAGGTCTTGATGGGGGCATTGGAAGCCGATGATGCATTTCCTTTGCTCGCTGGAAGATCAACCTTGGGTAAGACTCTGATTTTTGTTTGTCGCAATTATGCCTGCCAATTGCCGGTTTCAACAACAGGAGAGGCTTTGGCATTGTTGAAATAGAAAATCCAAACTATGCGTAAACTACTTACCCTGATTTTGGGTATTTTTTGGGGGCTGAGCCTCCAAGGCCAGCAATCGGCACAGTATACCTTGCACATGTTGAGTCCGTATTATTGGAACCCAGGTGCGGCGGCAATTGACCAGGATTTAAGCTTGACGGCCAGTGTTCGCCAGCAGTGGGGAGGATTGCCTGGAGCCCCCATGTCGCAATTTGGATTGTTGCAAATTCCAATGCCTCAATTTCGAGCAGCTTTTGGGGCAAAGTTTGAAAATGATCAGCTCGGAGCTCAACGAAACAGCAACCTGATGCTGAGTTACAGCTTTCAACTGGAAATGGGGGAAAACATCCTGGGATTGGGTGCTTCTGCTGGCTTCACCCAATTTGGCTTGGATGGATCCAAGTTGCGAACACCAGGGGGGGCTTACCAGGATATTTTAATCAACCACAATGATGCCATTCTTTCTGCTGGCGCGTTGAGTGGATTGGCACCTTCTTTTGATCTGGGGGCATATTTTCAAAGCGAAAAATGGAACTTTGGATTGGCTGTACGCAATTTTACAGCGGCTACGATAAAACTTAGCGAATTTGACCTAAATACTACACGGACTATTTTTTTTAACGCTCAAACCTCTTTCCCTTTGGCAACCAGCTTTTTGCTTCAACCATCGATTATAGTACGTACAGATTTAACACAAATACAAACCGATGCGGCTTTGATAATTCGATATAATGGCAATATCTTTGGCGGCGCTTCGTTTAGAGGGTATAATTCCAATAGCATTGATGCCCTTGGGTTAATCGCAGGAGCAAAGATTAATGAGAAATTGAGTGTGGCTTATGCTTATGACTTGATTCTCTCCCCTTTGCGCGAAGTTAGCAATGGATCGCACGAACTAAGAGTGTACTACCGCTTACAAGAGGGCTCAAGTAAAGGGCGCAAACCCAAAATTATCTATAACCCTCGTTTGTTATAATCGGTAGTAAATACGTCGCCAAACTTTTTTCGATTCCCTAAAATAATCAACCTTGGCTTCACGTTTGAGGTATCGGATTGTTAAGATGACGGCGAATCCCACAAATTAACTTTTATTAAATTTCTAAACGGTCTATATTTACGCAGCTTTTAACAAAAGCTGTTTAAAGTCTGAAGGAAAACTCGGGTATTAACATGAAAAACGTACTCAAGCTTGCACTAGTTGCGCTGGTATTTGTAGCGGTTGCTTGCGGAAAGCAAGAAAGCGGAGAATTAACCGGTGTATTCGACCGGCCTGTATGGAAGGGTATCAACCCATACGGTATGGTTTACATCCCCTCCGGCACTCTCTTGGTAGGTCCCAGCGATCAAGATGTCAGCAACACCTTTGTCCAACGTCCCAAACAAATCTCTATTCAGGGATTTTTTATGGATGACACGGAAATTACCAACAATGAATACCGCCAGTTCGTTTACTGGGTAAAGGATTCAATTGCCCACAACATCCTGGAGCACTTTCTCGAAAGTGATGCCGATGATGCAGATGAAGGCCGCATTGACTGGGACCAAGAAATTGATTGGGAAGATCCAGACGGTGCACTTGCTGAAATGTACTACCAAGGTGATGATCGATTTGCCGGCAAAAAGGAAATCGACGTTCGCAACCTCAAATACAAGTACACCTGGTACGATTGGAAAAAAGCTGCAGGTGACCGTGGCCGCTCTCCTCGTAATGAATTCATCAAGGAGAAAGAAGTGAACGTTTACCCCGATACTTTGGTATGGGTGCGTGACTTTGCCTACTCCTACAATGAACCTTACGCTCGTAACTATTTTTGGCACCCTGCCTTTGACGGTTATCCCGTAGTGGGTATCGATTGGCACACCGCCAATGCATTCTGCTACTGGCGTACCATGCTTTGGAACAAAGCAACCAGCGACAGTAAGGATGGTCAAAACACCGAAAACTACCGTTTGCCATTCGAGCATGAATGGGAATACGCTGCTCGCGGTGGAAAAGATCGGGCAATGTACCCTTGGGGCGGTCCTTATATCCGCAACGCCAAAGGTTGTCTGTTGGCCAACTTCAAACCCGGTCGTGGCAATTACCCCGAAGATGGTGGCTTCTATACCGTGCGCGCAGATGCCTATTTCCCTAACGATTATGGGCTCTATAACATGGCTGGTAACGTTTCAGAGTGGACCAATACGGCTTACTATGAAAACGCCTATTCCTTCCTGCATGATTTGAATCCCGATATTCGTTACGATGCTGCAGATGACGACACTCCAGAGAACAAACGCAAAGTTGTTCGTGGAGGATCCTGGAAGGACATCCATCACTTCCTTCAAACTGGTACACGGAGTTTTGAATACCAGGATACTACCAAGTCTTACGTAGGTTTCCGTTGTGTACTCACCTTCCTGGGACGTTCCATCAACGATTTCTAATCCAAATCTGGATCGATAAAACATAAGGATACTGTGCTAACTGCACAGTATCCTTACGTTTTGTTGTCTATAAGTGAAAAGGCCATTTTGAACCTGCAATAAGATGCTTTGTTCATTTTGATCAGTTTCTGAAATTATTTTTTCACAAACTGTAACCTTTTCTGTTTCTACCATTATTGAGATTGTACATGGGTAGAAAATCCCAACGAACAACGATATTCTTTGTCTAACCATCAAAAAAATCCTAAACAATGAGCTTCCTGAAATCGAAAGGATTCAAGTACCTCAAAAACCTTATCATCGGTGTTGGTGCATCTGTAGTATTGCTTGGTGCACTTTTCAAAATCATGTCTTGGACTGGTGCGGATGAAATGTTGATTCTCGGTATGGTCACTGAGGCCCTGCTTTTCCTCTTCTTGGGTGTAATCGGCCCGGATAAGGACTACTATTGGGAAAAATTGTATCCAGGTCTGGATAGCTATAATGCCCCTATTCAGCCCATTACAGCAGGTGTTTCTACCATTGCCAGCACGCCTAACTTGCCTGGTTTGAACGGCGAAGTAGTAGAACAGCAATTGGGTGGCATGTTGCAGGAGCTACAAGGCATGTCCAAAAGCCTGGGTTCATTGAAAGCACTGCAAGAAGTGGATTTCTCTGGTACCAAAGATCAACTCAAGGCCATGAACAACTTCTACACCAAGTTGAACGAAGCAATGGTTGACTTGATCGATTCTTCCGAAGAAACCAAAGTAGTAAAAGACGGCTTGACCGAGTTGAATAAAAACATCTCCAAGTTGAATACTACTTATTCTTCATTGAATAGCGTATACGGCTCTGTTATCACTGCCATGGCTGGTGTTCGCCAAGGGTAATCAGTTCCATTTTTCGGAAACAAATTTCTAACCCGGAAAAAAGAAAAGACATGTCAATTCCAAAGGAGCCGCGGCAGTTAATGATCAACATTATGTATCTGGTGTTGACCGCCATGTTGGCCCTCAACGTTTCAGCAAAGATCATCAATGCCTTTTTTGTGATCGATAAGGGCATCAAAACCTCTAACAGTCGTCTTGGCGTAGCCAACGATTCCACTGTTAAGGATATGGAGCGCAACGCGGAACAAAACAAAGAGCGGTATTCAAAAGTGGTTTCTACTGCCAAACAAGTGCAGGCCAAATCCAAAGAATTTATTGCTTACGTAGAAACCTTGCGTGATGCAATGGTGGAGCAAACCGGAGGGATGTACCCCGAGGAAGATATCCACCATGCTGGTCAGCCTAAAGGCTACAAAAACAAGGAAATTACCACTCGTTACCTGGTCAATCAGGGCAATGGTTCCAAACTGGAGCAACGTGTAAACGCAACCCGCGAAGAACTGATCCAAATGTTGCGTTCTTTGAAAAATCTCAAAGGGATTAAAATTACTGAAGAAGAGTTGCAGCAACTGGAAAACAGCATCGCTTTGCAAATCACTGCAAAAGATTGGATCAAAGAAAGAGGCGTAAGCAACTGGTCGGAATACACCTTTAAGCAATTGCCTTTGGCTGCTGCTTTCCCCTTGTTGACCAAGTTTCAGAACGACATGAAGAGTTCTGAAGCGGCCATCCTCAACTATTTGTCCAGCTTGATTGGTAAGTCAGAAGTAAAAGTGGATCAGTTTATCCCCATTTCTTCGCCAATCAAGAGTTACATCATTGCTGGCGAGCAGTTTGAGTCTACAATCTCTGTAGGTGCAACTTCCAAATCATTCAACGATAACGTAAGCATTCGTGTAAACGGCTCTGCACTTAGAGTTGAAAATGGTTCTGCAAAATACACCGCTGGATCTAGCGAGCCCGGTGTAAAAAATTACAAAGTAGACATCGCGGTGAAAAACCCGACTACGGGTGAAGTTTTCTCCAACAGCGAAACTTTCGAATACGAAGTAGGCCGACGTTCAGTTACGGTATCTGCCGATAAGATGAACGTGTTCTACATGGGCGTTGAAAACCCGGTATCGGTTGCTGCGGCTGGTGTATCTTCCAACGACCTCCGCGTGAACGTCACAGGCAACGTTACCAAAACGAGTGGTGGTGGCTCCAAGTTTACGGTGAGAGGTACCTCTCCAGGTAAAGCAACGGTTACGGTATCAGGTGGTGGTTTGAAATCAACTTCCTTTGAATTCCGTGTGAAGCCAATTCCTGATCCAGTGGCCAAAATCAACAACTCAACAGGTGGTGAAATCGGCAACGGGGTATTGAAAGCACAAGGTGGGGTAATTCCAGTTTTGGATGGCTTCGACTTCGATGCGCGTTGCGACATCTTAGGATTCAACGTGATTTATTTGCCTCGTCGCCAGGATCCAGTTCAAGTGACCAATCCAGGTGGAGTATTTAGTGGCCCTGCCCGCAACGTCATCAATCAGGCAAAACCTGGGGATCAATACTTCTTTGATAACATTCGTGCGAAGTGTCCTGGTGATGCTGCTGGTCGTAAGATCAACAACATTTCCTTTAAAGTACAATAAGCATGGCGCAAAAAATTACTTCCCGATTTTTTGGGAGGGTTTTGAATAGAAAGCTCACTTGAAATGAATCGTTCGACTTCCTATTCAAAACCCAAAATCGGGAAGTTAATTTTTCTGCGTTGCTAATGTAATTTTTTGATTGCATACTCATACTAGCGTACCCAATAAACTCGTTTATTGGGTACACTTTTTTGTCAAAGAAAAAAAGCAAACTATGAAAATGGCCGCCAAATTATTCGGTCTTCTTTTTATCCTGTGTATCGCCGCTGTTGCTCCTCTTTCAGCGCAGACGATCGATATGATACAAACGGAGTCTGGTCCAGCTGATGGTTTACCCAACCCGATCGATGATGTGGTTGAAAGCAGCATTACGGCCAAAAAACGGGTGCTTCCGTACGATCAACCCCGCGAGGCAGACATTTTTTGGAAAAAGCGCATTTGGCGGATCATTGACGTTCGGGAAAAAATGAACCTTCCGTTCGCTTACCCAAAACGTCCGTTCGTTCAGATTTTGCTGGAAGCCATCAACAGCAAGGAGAAGCCTTTGCGCATCTTCCAGGATGAAGAATTCAAAACGCGATTGGATACATCAGCCGTTAATGGCTTGTTGTACAAGATCGATACCGTAATGATCACTGATCCAGTTACGTACGAACAAAAGCAGCAAATCATCAAAAGTGAAGTAAACATCACTGAAGATGTGCAGCGGATTCGTGTAAAAGAAATCTGGTTCTTCGACAAAGAATCATCTACCATGCAGGTACGTATCCTGGGCATCGCTCCGGTACTTCCTGTAAAAACTTCTACTGGTGATAAAGTAGGGGAAAACGTACTTTTCTGGATTTACTATCCCGATGCACGCGAAACATTGGCCCGTGAAAAGATTTTCAACGAGGCAAACGATGGCGCGCCGATGACTTGGGAGGATGTATTCGAAATGCGTTATTTCTCCAGCTACATCTACAAAGCTTCTAACGTAAAAGATTTACGCTTGCAAGATCAGTACACTGGTCGCGATCTGCTCCTGGAAGCAGATAAAATCAAGCAGGAAATCTTTAACATGGAACACGACCTTTGGACTTACTAGTATTGATAAAGTCTACATAGAAAAAGGGGACAGCCTGCGAAAACGTGGCTTGTCCCTTTTTCTTTTTAACTCTTCATGTACTCCCAGGCGCTGCGGTACTCGCCATGTTTTTCGCAATAGTCCAAAAATTCACCGTAGAATTTGTTGTTGCCTATCGTAGCACTGTCTCCTACGATTATCAATTGCTTGCGCGCTCGGGTCATGGCTACGTTCATGCGGCGGTAATCGGTCAAAAAGCCAATTTCGCCTTTGGTATTCGATCGAACCAGAGAAATAAACACGAGATCTTTTTCTTGTCCCTGAAACCCATCGATGGTATTGATGGACAAATCCAGTTTACTCACATTCGGATCTTCTTTGAGTTCTTCTTCAATGTGCAGCGCTTGCTCGCGATAAGGAGAAATGATGGCAATCGAAGGTGGCTCTTTTTCCAAAAAAGCTTCTGCGATCAGGTACAAATGCTCGCGCAATACTTGAAACTCCTCGGGGTTGTACTTGCTTTGATAAGCGTGGTGTACTTTCTCATCAAAACCACAGCCAGCAGTATCGATAAATATAACCGGTGCGTTCATGTCAATATCCAGGCGATGCTCTTTTACACCTGGCGCAGCCATGAGTTCATTGTTGTAGAATTGCCGATTGCTGAAGCCCATAATGACTTCATTCATGCGGTATTGGATGTTGAGCAGATTGACTTGTTGAATGTGTTTCAGGCATTTTTCAATCATCGTAATGTTGAATCCTTTTTTCGCGGCCTCGTTGGATTTAACCGTAGGTGGCAATTGAAACGGATCGCCAGTCAACACGATTTTTGAGGCTTTGGTAATGGGAATCCAGGTAGCGGGTTCCAATGCCTGAGCGGCTTCATCCACAATAGCAGTGCGAAATTTACGCTGATCGAGTACAGGATGCGCTGCACCCACCAGGGTACACGCAATGACCTGAGCATCATCCAGGATCATATCAATCAGGCGCTGTTCCAATGAATTGGCCCAAGCCGAAAGTTCCGCTGCTTCCTGTTCCATGCGTTTGCGCTCTTCGTAGGCTTCATAGCCACGTTTACTGCGCAACCTGTTGGCTTGTCGGCGGCATTCTGCTGCTTGAACTTTGACCTTTTTTATGTTTTTACTCTCCGGATGCTGAGAGATTTGAAATTCCAGCGTATGGCGCAAAATACTTTCATCCACCCGAGAAATGTTGCCGATGCGAACCACCCTCAGGTCTTGTTCCGCCAATTTTTCGCTCAACAAATCGACCGCCGTATTGCTGGGAGCGGTGACCAATACCGTTTTTTCCCGCTCTGCCAACAATTTGATGGCTTGCACCAGGGTGGTGGTTTTGCCAGTACCTGGAGGACCGTGTATGACGGCTACATCTTGAGCGGCCAGAATCTGATTGACCGCCTGGTTTTGGGATGGATTGAGTTCTATGAGGTTGATGGGATGCTCGATAGGTAAAAACTGAGGTTGCTTTAGTCCCAGAAAGACTGCACGCAATTCCTGCAAACGGCCTTTGGGTGCGGAAATGACTCGTTGCATGGCTTTTTCCATCTCCAGATAGGTGCGTTCGTCAAAAAGGATGTCTACTGCAAGTTGGCCAAAGCCCATCCAATCGGGCAAATCCCGGGTATTCAGGATGATGCGCATTTTATCTTTGTCCACATAGTAAATGACTCCATTGCGCTCAGGATTGTGCACGCCTGCTTGCTGGGTATAAAAACGCACGGTTTTACCAGATCGAAATTGGTGTTCCTGGCCTTTGCCCTGGGTTCGTTCCACGACTACGAAGGCCCTTTCTCCAATGGTGTAGCCTTGTTGGACTACATTCAGCGGATACCAAGCCAGACCCTTTGCACGTCTTTGCTCAGGACTAAGGCTGTCCATCAGCTTGCGGTGTTGTTCGAAGTCTTCTTTTTTTTCGATTTTTAACAACTCCAATATGTCGGTTAACTCTTGCAACTCATTCTCCATAAGGATAAAGGTAAGGAAGGAGAGGGAAAAGGAAATAGATCAAGACTAAACTTTTATTGGCCTTCAGATGTAAATTTGTGGTATGAGTACGAAACCAACTAAAGTCAAGCTTACCGAGCAGTTTTCTGCGTTGAAAAATTTACCCTCGTTCTTTGCGCTGATTTGGCAAACCGAACCGCGCCTTGCAAGCATCAATATCGTTTTGCGCCTTTTGAAAGCGGGAGTTCCCTTGCTTACCCTTTATTTAGGCAAGCTAATTGTCGACGAGATCATTCGATTGATGAGCGCTCCCGAAAAAGACCTGCATCAACTTTGGCTTTTATTGGGAGCTGAATTTACCGCCGTGATCGTTTCCGACTTGCTGAATAGGGGCATTGGTTTAACCGAAAACTTGCTGGGCGATTTGGTTTCCAACCGAACTTCGGTAGACATCATGCAACACGCCTCCAAACTGGATTTATTTCAGTTTGAAAACCCGGAATTTTACGATAAACTGGAACGTGCCCGCCGTCAAACCACCAACCGCACCGTGTTGATGTCGCAGGTATTGACCCAATTTCAGGACATCATCACCATTGTTTTTTTAGGAGCAGGGCTGGTTGCGTTCAACCCCTGGTTGATCCTGATTCTGTTTGTAGCTGTGATTCCATCCTTTCTGGGAGAATCTTATTTCAACCAGCAGAGTTATTCGTTGTCGCTGAGTTGGACACCCGAACGGCGCGAACTGGATTACTTGCGCTACGTTGGTGCGAGTGACGAAACCGCCAAAGAAGTCAAGATCTTCAACCTGTCCGGTTTTTTAATAGAGCGATTTAAAAAACTATCCGATCAATATTTCCTGGCCAATCGAAAAATCATCATTCGACGTTCCATGTGGGGACTTCTGCTTGCTGCCTTGGGAACTATTGCCTACTACGGGGCATATGTCATGATTGCTCTACAGACCGTAGGTGGGTTGATCACAGTGGGCTCGCTTACTTTTCTAACCGGCTCGTTTCAACGTTTGCATGGTTTGTTGGAAGGGGTGATGTCAAGGTTTTCCAAAATTGCAGAAAGTGCCTTGTACCTCAAAGACTTGTTTGACTTTTTCAACATCAAACCGGAAATTGTCTCAAGGCCAGGTAGTGGTTCCTTTCCTGAAAAGTTGCAAACTGGTTTTGTGTTTGAAAACGTCAGTTTTCGTTACCCGGATCAAGAGCGGTGGGCGATTCGCAACCTTTCTTTCACGCTGCATGCTGGTGAGAAACTGGCTTTGGTGGGAGAGAATGGCGCAGGCAAAACGACATTGGTCAAATTACTCGCACGTCTTTACGAGCCCTCCGAAGGCCGAATTTTGATCGATGGCATAGACATCAAAGATTACAACCTCCAATCCTTGCGGCAAAACATCGGAATCATCTTTCAGGATTACATCCGTTTTCAGTTGACGGCTGCTGAAAACATCTCGGTGGGCAACATTTCCCAGAAAGACAAATTTGAAGATGTACTGTCTTCAGCTGAAAAGAGCCTGGCCAATACAGTAATTGATCAATTGCCGGACCAGTATGAACAAATGTTGGGGCGACGCTTCAAGAATGGGATAGAATTGTCTGGTGGCCAGTGGCAAAAAATTGCTTTGGGGCGTGCCTACATGCGCGATGCCCAATTGTTGATTTTGGATGAACCCACTTCCGCTCTGGATGCCCGGGCAGAGCATGAGGTTTTTCAACGTTTTGCGGAGCTGATCAGCGGAAAATCAGCAGTGTTGATTTCCCACCGTTTCTCCACGGTGCGGATGGCTGATCGCATTCTGGTATTGGAAAATGGGCAATTGATAGAAATCGGCAGCCACGAAGAATTGCTGGCTAAGGATGGCAAATACGCAGAACTGTTTACGTTGCAAGCCAAAGGATACCAGTAGAGCCACCCACGCGTGGGTGGCCCAGTATTTTATTTCGATTTCAAAGTCGGATCTGGTTCAAAATCCAACACAATGGAATTCATACAAAAACGCTTTCCGGTAGGTTCAGGTCCATCGTCAAAAATATGACCCAGGTGTCCTTCGCAACGTCCACAAAGCACTTCGGTTCTGACCATGCCGTAAGTGTTGTCACTTTCATACTTTACCGCATTAGGGCGCAGCGCTTCAAAGAAGCTAGGCCAGCCGCAAGAACTGGCAAATTTTGAATCAGAGCGAAACAATGCATTGCCACATGCCGCACAAAAGTACGTGCCAATCCCCTCGAAATCCCAGTATTTACCAGTGAAGGCGCGTTCGGTTGATTTTGTACGCGCAATCAGGTATACGCTTTCGGGCAGTACTTTCTTCCATTCTGCATTGGAAACATGCAATTTGGTGGTATCTGTTCGGGAATAATAAGGGTTTTGTCCTTTTGCCCCAACCAATTTTGCCTCCGCTTTGGGTGCAGCAGGTTGAGTTTGGCAACTGGCCACACCAATGCAGGCCAAAAACATCAAAAAGCTCAATCGTATCATTTTAGTTGTTTTCTAGAGTATACGTTTGAACCGGGGCAATTGGTTTGTGGCATAGGCATTAGTTGCCCTTTATTTGGGCAATACGTTCCGATGGCGACAGATCAGCCCCGGATTGTACTAGTTGATCAACACCTCATCCACAAACAACCAGCCAGGCTCTCCTTTGCCTCGATGCCATTTCGGAAGCTTGGGAATGGGTTTTGATACCACTTTTAGGTAGGCATATTTTCCAGGTTTGACCTTGCAATCGAAGTAGCGCATTCCATATTGAGGTCCATCTGGAATTGGGTAAGTTTGACTGCCAATTTTCTCCCATTTTCCAGGGGTATTGGTTCCCCAAACCTCCAGATTGCTTGGTGGTACCAGAAATGAGTTGTCTACCAGGAGGGCGCCAATGCTCACTTTTTGGATTTCGGGTGGACTTTTAAAATAGCACTCCACATCAAGATGTTCATTGCGTTCAAATCCCAGCCAACCGTCGTTGGTGCTGTAGTTGGGTGCCCCTTTGGTTAAATTGAAAAGAATGGAATCGCCTCCTCCCCGAAAGCGAGAATTAGCTGGAATCTTCAATTCAAATCGATCAGGTATGAAATTGTTCTTTTTGAATTCGAGAGAGTCAATTACACTTGCATACCAGCCGTTTAACTCTGCACGGTATTTGACTTTCTGATCCTGTTTGACCACAATGGGCTTAGTATAAAGCTTACCAACTCCCGCTTTTCCATCCGGATTTTTGCTATCAGTGGTGTACAGGATTTTAACTCCCCGCATCGGATGGCTCAGGATGAGTTGAGTACTGTTTTGAAAATAAGCAACCGGTTTTTCAGCGAGTGGTTTATTGAGTTGTAGCGTCGTGGTGTCAGGCGATGTACCCAAGTCGAGATGCATTTTGCCCGCTTTTTTGCGCAAGCTTTTCAAATCTTTTTCGCTGAAATCATTGCCCCAGAGGTAAAGGGACTGTAAGCCTGGAAATTTCAAGAGGGGCTCAACGTCTTTGCTTTTCAATTGATTGCCATGAAGTTTGAGTATGCGCAAGTGTTTAAGGTCGAGCAATTCTGGTAGGTTTTTACCCGTAATTTTTGTTTTGCCCAAACCCAACTCCCGCAAATTTTCCAAACCTGCAATGGATTTGATTTCCTTATCGGTAACGGGAGTACCCGAGGCTTCCAATCGATAAATATTCTTCCCGATTTTTGCCAATTTTTTAAATACATCCGCCTGGTAGGCTTGATGATTAAGAATCACTACTTCTAAATATGGGCTGCCTTGAGCCAGGGGGCGGATATTACAAAAATCATTTTTTAAACGCTCGATGGATTTTTTAGAAGCAGCCGAGATATTGGGTAAAACCTCTGCTGGCATTGAATTGGTTTTTGCCCAACTGGCCAAAGTATCGTTGGGCAAGTATGCGCTAATTTTTGCGCCAAAATCGGCACCTTTCTTGATCCAAAAGTGAATCACTTTGAGTTCTTCGGGAGTCAACTGTGGTTTGCCTTGGGGAGGCATGTGCAGGTCATCCGTTTCGGGCAGCAATGCCATTTGTACCATTTGACTGGAATCTGGATTGAATGGGACAAAAATAGCCCCGTTTTTTCCTCCTTTTTTGAAGCCTTCCAAGGTAGTCATCAAAAGATCTCCCTTGGTTTTATTGGGATTGTGGCATGCGAAGCATTTTTTCTCCAAAATTGGACGTACTGCATCTTGAAATACTTTGGCCTTTTTTAAGTCAGCTACCACAGGCGTTGCGGCAGCAGTAGGTCGAATGGGTTCCAGCAAAAAATTGCTGCCATGCGTCAATACACCACCCTGATGGCCACAAATAAAAGTGAGCAAAAGAGTAGCTGCACCAAATACCCATTGTGGCAAGTGCAATTGGCCACGGCCAAAGCGCCAGGCCAAGTATCCCGCACAAAGGGTAATCGCCAGTGCCGAATATTTGTGCCAATTTAAAGTGGCGGCATCATACCCACCCTCGCGAGACAAAAACAGCCCAAAGAGGGCAGTCAATGCAGTAATGGACGCCGTAATTGACCAGAACTCCTGCTTGCGGGCCCAACTACCCAATTGACTTTTGGCCGGAATCAACAGCCCCAGGCCGCCTACGGTGGCCAAGGTAACCGGAAAATGCAACACAAGCGGATGCAAACGTCCCAAAACCGCCAAAAGGGAGGGCAGGTGCAAGTAACGTTCAAAAACCAATAAAAAAACCAATAGAATGCTCAGGAAAAGACGGAGGTTTTCCAGTATAGCGCTAAAGCGATTGTTCATCCGAATTTACATTAAAATCCCAGGAACCACTTTGCCACTCACATCGGTGAGGCGATAGCGACGACCCTGGTGTTTGAAAATCAGTTTTTCGTGATCGATGCCCATCAAATGCATAATTGTGGCTTGGAAATCGTGAACAGGGACAGAGTCGCGCACCACATTGTAGCTGAAATCATCGGTTTCGCCATAAGTGATGCCTGGTTTGATGCCACCACCTGCCATCCAGATACTGAAACAGCGCGGGTGGTGATCACGGCCATAATTGTCTGCTTTGAAATCGCCCTGGCAAAATACGGTCCGGCCAAATTCTCCACCCCAAATCACCAGTGTATCTTCCAGCATACCCCGTTGCTTGAGGTCGGTGATCAATGCCGCAGAAGCTTGATCTACGTCTTTGGCCTGTCCACCCATTTCGTTGGGCAGGTTGCCATGCTGATCCCAACCTTGATGGTATAACTGGACAAACCGCACCCCACGTTCGGCCAAACGCCGTGCCAATAGGCAGTTGGATGCATATGTACCGGGAACCAAACAATCTGGACCATATAGTTTTACGGTACTGTCGTTTTCGTCTTTCAAATCCATCAACTCGGGTACTGAAGTTTGCATCCGGTAAGCCATTTCGTATTGCTGGATTCGAGCCATTGTTTCCGGGTCACCGATCTTGTCGTAGCTGTTTTGGTTCAACTCCGCAATTTGATCCAGCATTTGCCGTCTTTCGGATTGGCTCATGCCTTCTGGATCTTTGAGGTATAGCACGGGATTTTTGCCCCCGCGCAGCATCACGCCCTGGTGTACAGAATCCAGAAATCCGCTGCCCCACAGGTGGGCATATAAACCCTGGCTGTTTCCTTTGCCGCGACTGGTCAAAACCATAAAAGCGGGCAGGTTTTCATTCTCACTGCCCAGGCCATAGCTCATCCAGGCGCCCATACTGGGGCGACCAGATTGTTGGTTTCCGGTTTGGAAGAAAGTAATGGCCGGGTCATGGTTGATGGCCTCGGTATTCATGGTGCGGATGACGCAGATGTCGTCGGCAATTTTTCCGATGTGTGGAAAAAAATCGCTTACCCAGGTGCCGTTTTGCCCGTATTGCTTGAAGTTGATGTAAGAAGGCGCAATGGGGAAAGAGGTTTGTCCGCTGGTCATGCCCGTCAAACGCTGCCCTTGCCGAATTGAGCCCGGCAATTCTTTCCCAAACATCTCGCGAAGCTTGGGTTTGTAGTCAAAGGTCTCAAGCTGAGAAGGTGCTCCAGATTGAAAAAGATAAATGATCCGCTTGGCTTTGGGCGCAAATTGCGACAATCCCGGGATGAGGGTTGCCGCATCTTCTTCTCCTCCCTTGAACAATTCCGGGATCAACAATGAGCCCAGTGCGAGGGAACCAATGCCCACACTCATTTTGGAAAAGAAAGCCCGACGGTTGATGTTGAGTTTTGACTCGAGTATTTCCTTTTGCATGATCTTTTATGGTTGCAGCGATTGTAATCGCCGTTGCATTATTTGGTGATGGTTTCGTCCATGTTGTAAATGATTTGCACTACTTCGCTAAGCGCTGCACAATCGATGGGGTTTACCCCTTTGGCTTGTGCGACTTCGCCAACCTGGAGCATCTTTTCTGCTCGATTGGAATCCTCCTGGAGGGTTTTGCGGCGCTTTTGGAAATAGGCAAACAATTGCTTGAGCTCTTTGCTTTCGGGCTCACGAGTTAGAATGCGTTCAAAGGCACTTTGTACAGCAGCTTCTCCGCCTCCTGTTTTTTTGAGCAAACGCGCCGCTAGCCAACGCGCCGCTTCCAACATTTGGGGGTCGTTCAGCATATTGAGTGCTTGCAAAGGCGTATTGGTTCGTGTACGTTTGGGTACACAGTAGTCGCGCATTGGTGCATCAAACGTGAGCATGAACGGTGGTGGAGCGGTACGTTTCCAAAACGTGTACAAGCTCCGGCGGTAAAGCTTTTCCTTCTTGTCTTGTTTGTAAGACATCAATGGCCCACGTCCCGGATTGGTGTCTTCCCACAAGCCTTCCGGTTGATAGGGTTTTACACTTGGCCCACCTACTTCGGGGTTGAGTAGACCAGAGGTAGCCAACCAGTTGTCGCGAATCATCTCGGCGCTCATGCGGATGCGTGGGCCACGGGAGAGGTAACGGTTTTCTGGATCAACTTCCTGCTTGTGTTTGCTGATGGCATCTGCTTGCTGATAACTTGAAGACAATACAATTTCACGGATCAAGCGTTTGACGTCCCAATGGTGTTCCTGGAAATCAACTGCCAACCAATCCAACAATTCCGGATGGGTAGGCAATTCGCCTTGATTGCCAAAGTCTTCAGAAGATTTTACGATACCTGTTCCAAAAAACTCCATCCACATCCGGTTGACGAAAACGCGGGCAGTGAGCGGATGCTTGGGACTGAAAAGCCATTCAGCCAATCCCGCGCGGTTGTTGGAGAATTTTTTGTCGAAAGCCAGCACGGAGCGCGGGGTTCCGCGCTGTACCTCTTCCGATGGCGCGTCGTATTGTCCACGTTTGAGTACAAAAGTGGGGCGAGCTTGTGGCATGTCTTGCATGATCATGACCACTGCTGTATCCGTCGGTTTTTTGTTGATGAAAGGCAAGGTGTCTCGTACCGTGGCATTGGAGATGCGCATATTTGGCGGATCGGCAAGTGATACAAGCGAAATGTCTCCATATAGCCCTTTTTCGGGTACACTGTTGAAGAACGAAAAGAGCTGGTAGTACTCCTTTTGGGTAATGGGATCGTACTTATGGTCGTGGCATTTGGAGCATTCCATGGTCAGTCCCATAAAGGCTTTGCTGAAGGTATTGGTTCGGTCGGTTACGTATTCAATGCGGTATTCTTCATCGATTACGCCACCTTCCTGGGTAATTTTGTGGTTGCGGTTGAAACCAGTGGCCAAGAGCATTTCTTTGGTAGGATTGGGCAACATATCCCCTGCGATTTGCCAGCTTACAAAACGATCAAAAGACATGTTCGTATTGAAGGCATGAATCACCCAGTCGCGCCAAGGCCACATGGTGCGGGGCCCATCGTCCTGATAACCATGCGAATCGGCATAACGCGATACATCCAGCCAGTGAGCAGCCATTCTTTCTCCAAAAGTGGGTTGCTTCATCAGGTAATCCACCAAACGGCGATAGCTGGCAGGTGAATCATCGTTTTTGAATTTTTGCATGACGGCCTCGGTAGGGGGTAAGCCGGTCAAATCCAGACATACCCGGCGGATGAGGCGTGCCCATTCTTCTCGATCATTTGGTTCGAGATTAAGGTCTTTCATTTTGGTCAATACCCAACGATCGATCGGGCTATCGTTCCAATCCTTACGGTTGACTTTGGGTAGAGGTGATTTTTGGGGCACGATGAAAGCCCAGTGCTTTTGGTACTTGCCACCCTGGGCAATCCAACGGCGTATAATGGTTTTCTCCGTTTCATTCAAACTCAGGTTGCTGTTGGGCGGAGGCATCAGTTGATCAGGGTCTTCGTGGATCAAACGCCGCCACATTTCACTGCTTTCAGGTTGACCCGGCACGACAACAAACTGATCTTTGTGTTTCTCCAATGCCTTGAACAGCCCTTCTTTGGTATCCAGGCGCAAACCTGCCTCCCGCTTTTGTGCATCGGGGCCATGGCACTTGAAGCAGCGATCAGAAAGGATGGGTTTGACATGAAAATTAAAGTCAACAACATCAGGAATCGTATTGCCCAGTGCATCTGGGCCTTTGGCGCATTCAGAGAGCAACAGCAAGCTGCCAATTGCGCCTATGCTGGCCAACCAAAGCCAACGTATTTTCAGGTATTTGCCTCTCATGTTCGTTTTATGGTTTTAACAACTTCCACATTGGCGAAAATATAAAATTATTTCCGTTCAAAGCTCCAAATAATAAAGTGCAAAAAGATTGATTTCACCAACTATTTATCCAAAGGTATCGTTTTGGTAAAAATTATTCAGGAGGAGCAGAAATTTTCCCAGACTTAACGCAGATAACAAATGATTTTTGCTAATCTAGCGTCTCCGAAAGGAGAATTATAAACAAACGTCTTGAACTAAAAAATTGAAGCAATGAACAGATTCTTTTCAACACTAGTGTGCTTTTTGGGGCTGAGCGCAATTGCGATTGCCCAAGATATCATCAAGCCAGAGGTAACGGAAATATGGGAGCCCGAGCCACGGGTGGTTACCCCGGTGGTGATGGGTAAAGCGCCTTCTGATGCAATCGTATTGTTTGATGGAAAAAATGCCGATGAATGGGTGGCCGCCAAAGACGGCAAAGCTGTTGGCTGGAAAGTTGAAGGCAACGCCATTACTGCGGTAAAAGGTGCCGGAAATATCCGTACCAAGCGCGAGTTTGGCGATATTCAGCTGCACATCGAGTTTCGTACGCCCGCAGTTGTTGATGGATCGGGCCAAGGTCGGGGCAACAGCGGTATTTTTTTACAGTCCATTTATGAACTACAAGTTTTGGACAGTTACAACAACCGCACCTACTCCAATGGTCAGGCTGGATCCATTTACAAACAAACCATGCCACTGGTGAATGCTTGTTTGCCTCCAGGAGAATGGCAGGTATACGACATCATTTATACTGCTCCTCATTTCAATAAGGATGGCATCAAAATCATTCCTGCGTACATTACCGTATTGCAAAATGGCGTATTGATCCAAAGCCATACAGAAATCAGGGGAACTACTCCGTATATTGGTTTGCCCAAGAATCCTGCCCACGGCAAAGCACCAATTGAATTGCAAGACCACAGCAATCCAACCAGTTACCGGAATATTTGGGTACGCGAATTGTAGAAACAACCTTGAGTGCTTGTCCATATGTTTTGGGGCAAAAAAAGTAGGGGCAGCCACAAAGGGCTGCCCCTACTGCGTTTACAACACATTGAAATTGTAATTGCATCCAAAAAATTAAAATTTTCCATTCTTTTAAAAAAAAATCACTTCTCCGCGGAACGTTTCTCCCAACTCCCCACACCTATACTTGAACGTTCAAATGCAATACCATGAAAACTTGGTTAATCAGCATCTTATTCCTGGCTCAATGCCATACTGACCCTGACATGATCCCTGAACAACACACTATCCGCGCCAAAGCTGGCGAAAAGTTTGAGATTAAGTTACCCGGCAACATTGCGACCGGCTATAGTTGGGCGCTGGCCAGTCCAGCCGACACCCAATACGTACAATTGGACAAACAGGCATACGAAGCGTCTGATGATAAAATAGATGGCAAACCCGGCATGGATGTATTTGTGTTCAAAGCCCTGAAACAAGGCAAGACCACGCTGGAGTTCGTTTACCGTCGGCCATTTGACAAGCAGATTCCGAAAGATGCCAAACGTGAAAACTACACCGTAACGATCGATTAAGCTTGTCAGGAAGTGTTGATTTTTTTTCATTCCAATCAACACTTCCTAAATCCTGAAGATCCCAAAATTCTATAACAACCTTTAAGCTCATCAACATGAATACGCAAATTTTCTCTGGCTTCAACGCACTGAAGTCCCTGGCATTTTTTGCCCTGTTTTTAAGCGCTTGTGGCATGCAAGCTCAAGTTCAAGTGCCTCAGTTTTACATCAATCGTGAAATCCAGGCACCTCAAAACATCAGAGTTGAGCTGGAACAACAGCGCCAATTCATCCTCACTCAAAAACTTCCCTTTGCAGTAGGCTTTACCGGGGTATCAGGCCGCTCGATTGCCATGATCACTGGTGAAAAAGAATTGTCTCCGCTGCAACTTCAAAATGTAAACAACTACTTGCGACTCAAGACTTTCACCATCGATCCGGGCGTATTGTCTTGCAATGCAGGTTTCGCATCGTATGATGCTCGCTCTAAAGGTTTGGTTACTCCTATCCGTGATCAAGGGGGATGTGGCAGCTGCTGGGCCTTCGGTACAACTGCTGCATATGAAACCAACTACTTGAAAGTCAATGGCGGTACTGCCAATGCGTTGAACCTCTCCGAACAACAAATTCTATCCTGTTCTGGTGGTGGTGATTGCGGTGGAGGTATGTCAAACCTGGTTTACCAATGGTGGGTAGATGGAAACAACAGTGTTTCTACCGAGGCTGCTTACCCCTATACTTCTTCCGCTACTGTTTGTCAACCTAAGCCTGCTACCGCTTACAAAGCTGAGGCATGGGGTTTGGCTGATCCTGCGGCAACTTACGTAGGCATTGCTTCAGTTGCCAAAATTAAAGAAGCCATTTGCAAATATGGATCAGTTGCTTCAAGTGTAATGGTAGATGGTTTGTTCCAAAACTATGTATCTGGAGTGTTCTTTGGTTTTGCCAGCAACTACAACAGTCCTTCTTCCAACCACGTTGTGCAGATTGTAGGTTGGGATGACGCCAAAGGCGCCTGGTTGATCAAAAACTCATGGGGTACCAATTGGGGAGTTGACGGCTTTATGTGGATCAAATACAACGCCAACAACATCGGTCGCCGCGCCATCTGGGTAAAAGCGAAGGCCAGTCTGGTGATCAATCCAAATATTGCAATCAATCCGGGTATCAGTGTGAATCCTGGTGTTTACACCTCCTTTCAAGACAATTGGTTGAATGCAGATGCCAATACCAGCAGCTTAACCAAAATCAACTTTGTAGATGCAGGTGCAAATATGGCCACTTGGGGCAAGTGCACTCCACAAGATTGCGATTGGGGCAAAGCAAAAGTTGATCCCCTGGTTGGCAATCCAAACTTTACCCACTGTGCCATTTACAATCAAGGGTTTGTGTTGCGCACGGTTTTCTTTAAGAAGCAAGGCACAACCATGAATGTTCTTCTGGTTAGCAAATTCAATGATTCCCGAGGCACCCAAACTTCGGCGATGACTTTTAAAAAGCAGTAGTTTTAGGATTGTCGGTCGCTGAACGAAGCCGAAACTGGTGGCTGAGCGAAGCTGGTCGCTGAGCGTAGCCGAAGCGCTTCGGCTTCGCTCAGCGACCAGCTTCGGCTTCGCTCAGTCACCGGCTTCGCTCAGCGACCGACAATCCTAAACTAGTTTTTCTCCGGTTGTTTAAAAAAGAAGGCAAAGCCCAACAAAATAACTACTGCCAGCCCTGCTGGAACCATCCAGACTGAAGCCCAGTTGTGGGTGTTTCCGGTCTTGAACATTTCTACTACTAACCCGCTGATGATAGATCCTATGTACATCCCAAGGCCGTAAGTAGCCAAAGTAATCAAACCTTGTGCCGAACTTTTGAAACGTTCTCCAGCTTGTTGGTCTGTATAAATTTGGCCCGTTACAAAAAAGAAATCGTAACAAACCCCGTGAAGAATAATCCCCATAATCAGCATCCAGTAATTGGCACCAGCATCGCCGTAGGCAAAACAAATGTACCGCAATGCCCAGGCCAACATGCCTACCAATAAAATCTTTTTGATGCCATAGCGAAGCAAAGCGATGGGCAAAACCAGCATAAACCCAATTTCACTGATCTGCCCCCAACTCATTTTACCAGCGGCGCCAACCATCCCCACTTCATTCAAGAAAGGATTGGCAAAGCTGTAATAGAATGCCAGCGGGATACATACCAGTATTGAACCAATGAAAAAGATCAGGTAGGAAGGATTATTAAACAAACTCAGGGCTTCAAGCCCTAAAATATCCCGTACGGTTACTTTTTCATCCTTGCTCTTTGGCGGTGGCGTATTGGGCAGGAAGAAGCTGTAAACACCCAGAATGGCGGATGCGATGGCGCCCATTAAGAAAGTTTGATCCAAAGACTGGGTTTTTTCCAATGCCATGAAAGCGATAGCGTTGCCAATGATGATCCAGCCAATGGTACCCAAAACCCGTATAGGTGGAAACTCAGTTGCCGTATTGCTCATCTGCTTGAAAGCTACGGCATTGACCAAGGCCAGTGTCGGCATGTAAAGCATCATGTATATCAGGATCAAAGGGTAAAAGCCAGCAAAGGTGGTTTGTTGCCCCAAGAGGTACAAGACCACCGCGCCCAACAGGTGCAAAACACCTAAAATGCGCTGTGCTGGAAAAAAGCGATCGGCGATCAAACCAATAAAAAACGGGGCTACAATTGCTCCGATACTTACGGTTTGGTAGGCAAACCCAATCTGAACCCCGGTAGCTTTCAGGTTTACTCCAAGGTAAGTTCCCATGGTCACATACCAGGAACCCCAAATCATGAACTCGAGGAACATCATCAACATTAATTGCAAACGTGTACTTGTACTCATGTTATTGGAAGGGTTTTTGATGCTGAATGAAATTATACTTGGGTAAAAGTAAAAAAGCCAGAATAAATTTCGGGGAAATCCCAACTTAATTTTTGTATGTAGAAATAAAATCCCAGAATGAAGTAAATATTCCTAAATTTCGGTCATCATCCACAACCAAATTTTACAGTCTATGAAGCTCACACCTTTTGCCAAAATTTTAATTCTGGCCCTGGTTGCAGTAGGTATCTTTTTTGCCGTGCGCAAATTTTTGCCACAAAGCAATGCCAACGTAAGCACCAACACCGAAGTCACAACGCCAACCCAACCTAAAGCAGAAGAAAAAGAAACACCAAAAGAAAAAAAGGCCAAAAACACCACGACCAATCGGCCTTCATTCAGCTACTTGCCCGCAGCCCCTGTAAACGGGAAGTTGAAAGGGGTAGTTGAATTGGGTGCTTCTGGTTTCAACTCTTTCATTGTAAGCATCGACGCCAAGAAGACCTGGAAATTGGAGAAAGCCGAATTTGGCTCCAGCCTGGTTTACGAAAACATGGCTACTGACGACGACGTACGCGCAGGGTTGAAAAACTATATTTCCAATATGCTTAATTATGGGGTAGCGGGAAAGGATATCCACTTTGTAGTCAGCTCTGGAGCCATCAAAACTCCGGAGACTCAAAAAATCGCCAAGGGACTCAAAACCCTGGGGTATTATGTAAATCCTGTCACTGCTGAACAGGAAGGGGCTTATGCCCTCAAGTGTGTCCTGCCTGCAATATATGAAGGCGAGGCTTTTGTACTCGATATTGGATCTGGAAATACCAAAATATCCTGGAAAGAGGGTGGCGAAATCAAAAGTGCAGAGACTTATGGCTCAAAGTACTTCCAAAACAACGTGAGCGATCAAGCCGTATATGATGAAGCATCGTCTATTGCTGCGCAAATTCCTGCTTCCAAGCGCAAGGTTTGTTTCATCATTGGTGGTGTCCCCTTCGAATTTGCCAAACAGGTAAGGAATGGCAAAGAACGGTATACCGTACTCAGCAGTCCAGCTGATTATAAGGCTGATGGCGGCAAACAAAAAGCAGGATTGAACATCTACAAGGCTTTTGCGGATGGCACAAAAAGCAAAACTTTTGTATTTGATTGGGACGCCAATTTTACCATTGGCTTCTTGTTGGACTTGAAGTAAGTTGAAAAGATGAAGGGTTGAAAAGTTTTTACACTTTTCAACCCTTCATCTTTTCAACTTCGTCGCTCCATTTCGGAATCAACACTCGAATTTTCGCCATAGAAATTGGCTTTACGACATAGTCATTCATACCCGCAGCAAAGCACGCTTCCTGATCTTCAGGCGCCGCCGCTGCCGTCATTGCTACAATATAGGGCTGTTTGATCGAAGGAATTTGTCGTAGCACCAAAGTCGCTTCAATACCATCCATCATGGGCATTTGTACATCCATAAATATGAGGTCGTAAGGTTTCGACGAGATTATTTTCACCGCTTCCTGCCCATTTTCAACAATATCCAATTGGTAACCAAAATGCTCCATAATCCTGGAAATGAGCTTTTGGTTGAGCACATTGTCTTCGGCTACTAAAATTGACAAAGGGTACACATCGGAAAGCTTTCCCTCTAGTCCTTCAACTGTATCGGGTACTTGTACGGGAGGAAGCCCAACTTCAAAAAACGTATAAAAATGGAAGGTTGAGCCAGCATTTAAAGTGCTGCTCACGCCAATTTCTCCCCCCATCAACTGAACGATGGTTTTGGTAATGGCCAAGCCCAATCCTGCTCCGCGAAATGGATGTTGGGAGTCGGTTCTGACCTCTGAAAATGGCCGGAATAATTTGGCGATGTTGGCTTCAGAGATGCCTACTCCTGGATCTTTTACTTTAAAATCAATGCCTATTTTACCCGGTACAGCAGGGCTTTTTTCGGACACTACAATAGAAATTGTCCCTTCATTTGAAAATTTGATGGCATTGCTGAGCAAATTTACCATAACCTGCCGCAAACGGTAGCTGTCTCCCCTCAAATATTCTGGAGTTCCCGCTGCGATTTCCAAGGTCAAAGCAAGCTTTTTGCTGCTGATTTTTGGCTCATTACTGAACAATTTCAGGGTACTCTCAAGAACAGATGACAACTGAAAATCCTGATTTTCCAGAAAAAGCCGCCCTTGATCTATTCTGGACATGTCCAAGACATCACTCACCAAATTGAGCAAGTGTCGGCTGCTGATGCTGATGGTTTCAATGTATTCTTGCTGGCGAGGGGATAATTCGGTTTCATTCAATAAATCGGCAGTTCCTATAATGGAGTTAAGTGGGGTACGAATCTCGTGACTCATATTGGCCAAAAATTCGGTTTTTGCTTTTTCGGCTTTTTCGGCTTTTTCTTTTTCTGTTAAAATTTCCTGCTGGGATCTTTCCAAACTTTCCGTCGTTTCTAACAATACCTCCCGATCTTGTTCGTAGCTGCTTTTGAAAAAAGAGATGGTCAGTGCAAGGAAAACTATTCCAAAAATGAAAGTATTGAATAGATCCAATTGCCACTGAAAATCATCAGCATAATGGCGCAAAAGATGGGGATAATACAGCTCAATAAACAACAATACCGTAGACAAAAGCGCCAATCCAATGAAAAAGAATAGATTTAGTTCCTTTTTGACCAGTAGTGCCCCCAGGACTGCAAACAAAGCCATGAGTACCAGGGTGGGACCCCGAACTCCATAATTGACAAACCAGGAAATAGTCAGGAAAACACAAAGCGAGCTTAAAAAATAGGGCCTGATTTCCCGGTATAAATTCTTGAATCTGGAAAAATAAAAGCAAAATGCACTGACCAACATTGTTGCTGCCAACATGGAGTTGACCAGCCAATGTATACCAATGACTATATTTTGAATGAGACCGATGCCAACGCTAACGAAAGTTCCGAAGGTAACAATATCTGACAGTTTGTTCTCTAGAGGTACCGTGGTGTCGTTCAAGCGAAGGAAACGAATCAAGACGTTTTTCATAAATGGACATTAATCATTTCCTATGCAACACGAAAATAAGCAATTGTTTTCATATAAAAAACTACACTTGATTTATTCCTGAATAAGTCTACTGCATAGATTATTCCGTTTTGCCACTCATAATTATTATGTTTGTGGGTAGAATGAATGGAATCCATGCAATTCTCTTAAAATGTTGGTTTTAGTTCGACTAATGCAGACATCTTGTAGCGCTTTTGCGTTGATTAAGTTATTGACTAACAATATTTTGCTCCATATGAAAGTGTTGATCTTCGGATTGGGTAACTTTGGGTCTTCTTTGGCATTTCAACTGACAGAAATGGGTCACGAAGTAACTGCCATCGACAAAAATCCCGATAAAGTAGAGTTAATCAAAGATAAAGTCACCCACTCTGTGTCGATTGATGGGACCAATCTGGTGGCTCTGCGCAATTTACCTTTGAAAGACACTGACGTTGCAGTGGTTGCCATTGGTGAAAATGAAGGTGCTTCCCTTATGACCACCGCCAACCTAAAAACTTTGGGTGTAAAGCGGGTCATCAGCCGTTCTTTGTCCAATACTCACGAAACCGTTTTGGAAGCAATGGGCATTCAGGAAATTTTGCACCCGGAATTGCAAGCTGCCGAGCGATTGGCCAAAAAGCTCAACCTTAAAACGGCCATCGAGTCTTTCGATCTGGATCAAAACCACTCAGTGGTCGAGTTGCATTTGCCTCCTTCCTTTGTTGGAAAAACCGTTCAGGAAGTTGATTTGCGTAAAAACTTCAACCTTAACATTGTGACCATTGTGCGCAAACGCACCAAGAAAAACCTCTTGGGAATCAATAAGGTTATTTACGTTTCAGAAGGAGTAGTAAAACCAGATACCATTTTTGAAGAAGGCGATATTCTCGTTGTTTTTGGAACGAACCCGGAAATTAAGAAATTAGCAGATGCACACGAAGTAGGCCGCGAAGGAGGGTATTAATCTTTGAATTTTTTCCAACCCCAAGGAGATTTTTACCGTCTTGCTATAAAAAACTCCTTGGGATATGGTACGTAAATTGTATTTCCTGTCTTTTGCTTTGGCAATGCTCTTGGGTTGGAGTTGTGAGCAAAATGAATTGCTTCCAAAGGAAGATCAATGTAGGCCAATTCTCCAAGACAAAGCCTTGTACAATAGCAGCAGCAAAGAACCAGATGCGGTAATCAAACAGGCTTATCAAATTGAAAATTGTTTGGTATTAGAAGTGACCTACGGCGGAGGCTGCACGGAGCAAGTACCCAGTTTGGTTTGGGATGGCAGCCTGGGAAAAAGTCTACCCCCTTTGGCCCCTCTGAAGCTCAACTTCCCCAAAGATGATCCTTGTGAAGCCCTGATCACCAAGACCTACTATTTCGATCTGTTGGCGTTTTTTACCGAGACAGGATACGATGAGATTCGTCTTGCACTACCAGGACTGAAGCAAGAACTTATCGTGAAAAAGCAATAACATAGGGCTTGGTTGGACCTTGCCTTCCTTGGCAAGGTCCAACCAACTGCTTTATTTTTGAGCTTCCAGTATCGAACGTCCTATCCCTAGCTCCAATCCTCTCAATTCGGCCAATCCGCGCAACCTTCCTATCCCAGAATACCCAGGATTCGTTTTTTTATGCAAATCATCCAGCATCTGATGTCCATGATCAGGCCGAAAAGGAAGTGCTTCGCTGCGGCCTTGCTGAAGCTCAACCAGCGCCTTCATGACACCGTACATGTCTACATCGCCCTCAAGGTGGTTGGCCTCATAAAAGTTGCCAGATGCGTCGCGTTGCGTGCTGCGCAGGTGTACAAAGTGGATGTGTTCCCCCAGGCGTTGTACCATGCCCGGCAAGTCGTTGTCGGGGCGTACCCCAAAAGACCCCGTGCAAAAACACAAACCATTGCTGGGCGAAGGTACTCCCTCTACAATGCGGCGGGCATCGGCTTCGGTGCTTACCACTCTGGGGAGCCCCAAAATAGGGTAGGGGGGATCATCAGGGTGAATGGTCAACTTGACACCGGCCTCTTCGGCAGCAGGCACTACATTGGTCAGGAATTCCTGTAGATTGGCAGCAAGAGCAGGTGCATCAATGTTGTGATAGGAATCCAGCACCGTTTGAAACTCTTCCAGCGTATACCCTTCTTCCGCTCCTGGCAATCCCGCAATGATGTTGCGTTGCAAGAGTGCTTTATCTTCCTCACTCATGTTTTGAAAAAACACTCCGGCATGCACAATTTCTTCATCGCTGTAATCCCATTCCGCCCCTGGTCGTTTCAGCATGCACAATTCAAAAGCGGCGAAGGCTATCTTTTCAAAACGCAAGGCTTTGGATCCATCTGGCAGGGTGTAAGCCAAATTTGTACGCGTCCAATCTAGCACAGGCATGAAGTTGTAACACACTGTTTGAATGCCACAAGCCCCCAGGTTGCGTAAGGTTTGGGCGTAATTGGCGTAATACTGGAGGTAATTGCCGCTGCGTTTTTTGATGTCTTCGTGTACCGGTACACTTTCCACAACGCTCCAGCGCAGCCCAGCTGCTTCGATGACGGCTTTGCGTTTTTCAATTTCTTCTATCGACCAAACCATACCATTGGGCAGGTGGTGCAATGCACTTACGATGCCAGTAGCCCCGGCTTGACAAATATCGCTTAGCGAAACGGGATCATTGGGGCCGAACCAGCGCCAGGTTTGTTCTAAAAACCTCATTTGTTGAGTTTGAATTTGAGTTGTTCAAAGGCATTGTTTTCATCAAAATGGGAAGAGCGACTGGTAGGGTCTTGTTCGAAAACCAATATTTCCAGTAACATTTGTGGGTCGTAGTCTATTGACCGACAGTGGAGTTCGAAAGCACTGCGCTCTTTTGCAGTTAGGGTTCCAGCGGCATGGGCTTTGAGTCTTTCCATGTCAACCTCCTCCATATTTTTCTGATTGCGGTGGTAATATAGGAAAGACGAATTAAAATACAAGATGCCCTGATTGCCGTTTTTGAGTTTTACGCTTTTTAGATATAGGGCGATAAAAAAATAAGTGATTATTTTGCCAGAGGATTAGATAAGTAAACGTTTCATTTCAAGTGTCTTATCTAATCATCTGGCTCAGAAAAAATGATCACTTATTTTTGCCCCACTACTATGCTCTAAGACTTCTACCCTTAGCTGTTTGAGCGCCCTGGTTATTTGCGTCTCCACCGTTTTGATGGAAATGCCGAGTTGATTGGCTATTTCCTGGTATTTGAGCCCTTCCTGGCGGCTGAGTTGAAATACGATGCGGCATTGTTTGGGGAGGTGCAGAATGGCGGAATCAATTTTTTGCTGGGTTTCGATACCGATCAGTGTTTCGGACGCAGTTGGGCCCGGATAAGCTTGAATGGACAAACAGTCATCCGAAACATGCAAATGGCTTTTGCTTTGCCGACGAATATCGATGGCCATGTTGCGTACACTGGCGTAGAGGTAATACTTTGCCGAAGTTTTGATGTTGATTTGTGCGCGGTTTTTCCAAATCTTGTAAAAGACCTCTGATACTGCTTCTTCTGCCGCTTCCGAACTGTCTAAATAGCGTTTGGCAAAATTGCACATCAAGGCGTACTGACTTTTGAACAATGCTTCAAAACTGAGCGAATCTCCATTTTCGAGGATACGCTTGAACAGCGATTCTATTTGAAGGTCTTGTGCAGCAGCCATGATCAGGACGTTTTTTGTATTCCGAAGTTTATTTGGAAAATTCTTCAGTAGCATAAAGAATACTCGAAATTAGATCAATCTGTGGTATTTGTTTTGGTAAATGGCCTGGAAATGCATTGAAAAACTATGTAAACGTTTACGGAACTTCTAAGTACTCCATATAAAACCGCATTGGATTTTCTGAATTTGAGTAATATTGTAAGCTTATAAACTCCAAGCCATGCCGCAAGTCAGTATCAAAGACATCGCCCGGATGCTCAATATCTCGGTTGCCACGGTATCGCGGGCTTTGCACGATCGCTATGATGTCAAACCAGAAACCAAGCGGAAAGTAATTGAACTGGCTGAAAAACTGAATTACCGGCCCAATTCACACGCTATAGGACTGCTCACCAAACGTACCCACACCATCGGATTGGTGGTTCCTGAAATCGATAATCAATTTTTTTCAGAAATCATCAATGGATTGGAAAGTGTAGCCTATCAACAAGGCTACAACGTGATGATTTTTCAATCCCAAAACATCTACGAGCGAGAAGTGAAAATCATTGACCAACTCATCAGTGCGCGGGTAGATGGGATAGCCATCTCACTTGGAAGTACAACCCAGGATTTTCGACACCTCAATATGCTCAAAGAGCTGGATATTCCTCTGGTCATGTTTGATCGGGTTCACGACTCGGTTTTTGGCCACAAAATCATCAATGACAATTTTGATGGGGGGTACAAAGCGGGAGAATTTTTGATCAAAAGCGGGCGTCAGCGCCTGGCACATATTGCCGGCCCAGATACGCTCAAACTATCGCGGCTGCGTTTACAGGGGTTCAAGGCAGCCCTACGCGATGCCCAGGTGGAGCTTAAACCAGAATATTTGGTAGACACCACTTTCAGGTTGGAAGACAGTTACCAAACTGCCCTCGATTTGCTGCGTTTGCCGGAACCCCCTGATGCCATTTTCGCGGTGAGTGATTACGTGGCGCTGGGGGTCTTGAAGGCAGCACGGGAATTGAATTTGCAGATTCCTCGCGATTTGGCTCTGATTGGTTTTTCCAACCTTTCCGTTGGGCCCTTGCTGGAGCCTCCCTTAACGACCATCAGCCAACATTCCTTCGAAATGGGGCAAGTAACTGCCCGGATTCTACTTGAAAACATCGAATCTCCGGTCAAAGACTACAAGCCGCAAACCCGGATTTTTAAACCGGAATTGGTAGTGAGGAATTCGGTGTGAGTGGGGGAATTACATGGCTATTATGACAAGGTCCAATCTTCTATTTTTAGCTGGCTAATTCTTGATAAATGCTTGGTATTATTTGTGACTAAAGTCATACCCATTGAGACAGCAGTTGCTCCAATTAACAGATCAAAATCTGGAATAATTTCACCAGCAGACTTGAGTCGAGCTTTTTCTTGTGCATAGTAATCAATGGCAACTGAAAAAGATACAACCTGTAGACGAGATAACAGATTGTTAATTCTAGATCGCTTTTCTTGCAGGAATTCCGGGGGAGAGCATTCTACGCCAAACTTCAATTCAGCCACAGTTACATCTGAAACATAACAATTAGTTAGCCCCACGTCAACTATTTTTTCAGAAATTTTAAATCGACCTTTTAACCAAAAAATAATGATGTTGGTATCCAGTAAATAATTCATAACATTTCAATTGGCCTTCCAAGGGTTCTGTTCTCTCCAATTTGGGCGTTCAACTCTTCGGCAGTTTCGGGGAAATCATTCCAACTGCCATTCATGGTGTTGATCCATTCATCGTCAGAAACAGCATCAGTTGATTCTGTTTGATAAGAATAAATTAGGCCTAGTTTTTGAGCAAAAGCTTCCAAAAGTTTAGCATCAGTGCTTCTTTCGATTTGAATAATGATCTTTGTCATGTTATTGCTTTGTACAAATATAGACCTAATAATTTTTGAATCAAACAACCAATTGGGATTGATTTTTCTTGACAGTTTAGGGTGCCCATGAAGATAGAGCCGATTGTTTGTTGTCATTTCATTTTTACTCAATAAGCTCTCCACTTTTTTTCTTACCTTCGCCCCCGCAAAAAAATACCTTCTCTACCATGCTAACAGTTAGCGATGTTTCCTTGCAGTACGGCAAGCGCGTTTTATTCAATGAAGTAAACATCAAATTCACCCGTGGCAACTGTTATGGGGTAATTGGTGCCAATGGCGCGGGGAAATCTACGTTTTTGAAAATTCTCTCTGGGGAGATCAACCCCAATCGTGGTTCTATTTCCCTGGAGCCCAACAACCGCATGGCGGTTCTCAAGCAGAACCACTTTGAATTCGAGGAAGTAAGTGTGCTCGATACCGTCATGATGGGCCACAAGCAGATGTTTGCCATCATGGAAGAAAAAAACGCCATCTACATGGATCCTGACGCAACAGAAGCCGATGGACTCCGTGCAGCAGACCTGGAAAACCTGTATGGAGAAATGGGCGGCTGGACTGCCGAAAGCGATGCTGCCACCCTGCTGAGCAACCTGGGCGTAAAAGAAGATTTGCACTACCGCCTGATGAAAGACATCAGCGGTTCCGAAAAAGTAAAGGTACTTTTGGCGCAAGCCTTGTTTGGTGAGCCAGATATCCTGCTGCTCGACGAACCTACCAACGACCTGGATGCGGAAACCATTACCTGGTTGGCAGACTTTCTGGCGGACTTTAAAAACACCGTAATTGTCGTTTCCCACGACCGTTACTTCCTCGATATGGTGTGTACGCACATCGCCGACATCGACTTTCAAAAGATCAACACCTTTACAGGTAACTACTCGTTCTGGTACGAATCTAGCCAGTTGATGCTCCAGCAAGCGGCCAACAAGAACAAGAAAATCGAGCAGAAGCGCCAGGAAATGATGGAGTTTATCCAGCGATTCAGCGCCAACGCCTCCAAATCTCGTCAGGCCACTTCCCGCAAAAAAGCCCTGGAAAAACTCAACTTGGAGGAACTCAAACCTTCCAGCCGCAAATACCCCTACATCCACTTCCAAATGGAACGCGAGCCTGGGGATCAGCTATTGGCAGTGCGCGATCTGAAAGCGACCGCTTCAGACGGCACACTGTTGTTTTCCAATGTATCGTTTACGGTAAACCAGGGTGAAAAAATCACCATCCTGAGCCGTGACGCTACCGCGATCACTGCTTTTTACCAAATCCTGGGAGGCAAACAAAAGCCTGATGCGGGGACCATCGAATTTGGTCAAACCATCACCGTGGGGTACATGCCCAACGAAAACCAGGAGTTTTTCAAAGCGGGCAACGATACCGATTTGATCAACTGGCTGCGCCAATATTCTGAAAACAAAGACGAGCAGTTCATCCGCAGTTTCCTTGGTCGGATGTTGTTTTCAGGTGAAGAGGTGCACAAGCACTCCAGCGTTTTGTCAGGAGGAGAAAAAGTGCGTTGTATGCTGGCCAAAGCCATGTTGGGCCATCCCAACTTTGTGCTGATGGACGAACCCACCAACCACCTGGATCTGGAATCCATCACCGCGCTCAACACCGCCATGCAAAACTTCAAGGGCAACCTGATCTTTAGCTCACATGACCACGCATTGACTGCCTCCGTAGCCAATCGCATCATCGAAATCACCCCACGCGGCGTAATCGATAGTTTGATGGACTTTGATGAGTACCTAGTATCAGAAAAAATAAAGGGGGATCGGGAGAAGTTGTACAAGTAAGTAAGGTAATGCTTAAGAATCAGGATTTTTTGTAAAATCTTGGGCTATATCATTTTGGATAAGTTTGATGAATTTACAAGAACGGCCTGTCATTAAGCAATTTATGTAAGATTGGGATAATTCTCTTCGATAATCTTCTTTAGATTTATTAAGCCAGTGGTTCTGTTTATCCTTTTCTTTTTCCTTTCTAGCTTTATGGAGGGTCTCAATTCTCACCAGATTGTTAAAAAGAGGCACAATTATAGTGTCAAAAGCGCAATGTCCTTGGATGAAAAAAAGCGTCTCATTAAGTTCAACTATTGGGGTCTCCGAATATTCGTTGTATTGAATTTTCAAAAAGCTAAATTCTTCGGGGATAGACTCCCAAGCTGTTTTCAAAGCAAGCAAAATAGTATTATTCAATTCGGATAAAATTAGCAAAATATCATCCAAGGAGTCTTTCCGTTGCATTTCTTGGAAAGTTTTTGCAGCTACATTTTCCAGTTTTTTCCACGAAAAAGAACGTTTTAAATCTGGGATTTCTTTTTCAAGCCATGCTCTACTTCTATCGTTGAAAAACAACCAAGTTAAAAGCCAAGGGTGCAATGCTTCTGATAAATCGTTGAAAATTTTCTTAAAGTCAAAAGCTTCATAAGTAATGCCCTCATATTCCAATGCTAGATTATCGGGATAGATAAAGTGATTTTCTCTACTATGGGTATGGGTGTGAAATAAGTGCTTCGGTCGTTGTTTAATAAATGAACTGAAGTTTGTCTCATGCAAATGATCATTGTCACTATCAACACAAATCACAAGTTTATCAGATAAATGAGCACAATAGTCTTGTAATAATGGTGCTTTACCAGTTGCTTTACTAGGAAACTCTGGAAAAACTGGTTTAAGTTCAAGAGATTCGAAAATTAGCCTCCAGAATTTTATATCTTCTTTATCTTCTATTAAAACATTAAATTTATCTTCTTCCGAAACAAGCAAAAGATCGCCAATAAACTGATCTATTTTGCTTTTTATGCTATCATGCATTGATTTGGCCATATAGATAACTTTAAGCTTTTACTCTTAACTTATTTGCGTAAATTTCATTGGTACTTATGCCGTAGAGTGCACGGAGATCTTCCACCATTTGAACTTGTTCAGGTGTGTTTACCTTTCCCAGTAAAGTGCTAAAATGTTGAATTGCGGGTTCTATTTTGTCATTTCGCATTTGATCAAAAATATTGATGGCATCTTGAAGGTTTGATGCTTTTTTCATTAAATTCAAATAAGTCACCCCATTTGGTAAAATTTGCCTTTCTTTCATCATTTGATAAAGTTTAAACGCATCTTGAAGGTTTTTGGCTTTTGAGATTAAAATAGTAAAAGTATAGTGGTCTGGGTTTAATGTTAATTCTTTTGTTATATAATTCAGAATTTTCTGGGAATAATCTAGTGTAATGGAAAAAAAACTTTGCTGAATCATATTATTGACCTCTGAAAGGGAGATTTTACTTAATTTTTTCAGAGATTTAAAAAAATCACTCATGTCATATTCTGCATAATGAGGATCGATTTTTTTTAAGAGGGCATTTTGTGCTTCTTTTTGAATATCTTTAATTCGTTGCATTTTATCAGACCAACCAGCATAAAATATATTAGAAGAGTGTGTGACGATAATTACTTGGCATTTTTCATTCAGCTGGCGAATAAAGTTGATCAACTCCCTTTGCCATTCAATATGCAAGGATACTTCAGGTTCGTCCATTAATAGAATCGATGGTTTGCCATCTTGGACTAGAACTTTAAGTAGAATATAAAAAATTTGCTTTTCGCCCGATGACAACTCCTTATGAGTTAATTCAAGTTTTTGCTTTTCAAGCTTAAAGGAAAAATTATCTTCAGAGAAAGATTTACCTGTTTCCGCAAAGAGTTGATTAATTATTTTAATAAATAGTTTTCTTCGGTCAATTGATTTTAGAATTTCTTCATCATCTCGAGGAACTTGCTTCTGCGTCAGATATATTTCTTCAAGTTTTTTTCGGGTATGATTCATATAAATCTCAAAAGCCAGTCTTTCTTCTGAAATTAATTCATCTAAAGAATTTTGAATATCAAATGTTCTGATTTTTAATATATTAAGCTTTGATTCTTGGATTTTTGACGAAAATCTTTCATTAGATGAGTCAACGAATATAAATTTTTCATCACTAAGTTCAATTACAACATCACCCACTAAGCTAAAATATTTTTCACGCGCCTCCTCACTAATCTTTGGCTGAAGCACTTCGTAAATAAGGTTTAACATTGTAGATTTTCCCGACCCATTAGCTCCTACCAGCACATTCACGTCCTCGTCCAATCTCCACAACATATCCCCACGCCGCCAAAAATTTTTGACTAAGACTTCCTTGATGTACATTACTTCTCAGTTTAGATGCCAAATTTCAATCATTTTTTGAAAATACGCAAGAAATACCAGAATTAGTTCCCTATATTTTAAAAGCTACGAAAAGGTAGATGTTTATTAGTTTTGGCCAAAACAAACAAAACTTAAAGCATGCTTTCCTACGTACTACATCGCCTAGTGACTCGCTCAGTTCTGCTGGTCATCGCAATCTTTTTTAACCTCCATACTTCCCTCACCGCCCAATCCATCCCCCTCCCGGAGCACCCCCGCCCCGACTTCGAGCGCCCGGACTGGGTCAATCTCAATGGAACCTGGGCTTTCGAGTTTGATAAAAACGACCAGGGTCTTGCTCAAAAATGGATGAATGGGGCGCGCAAGTTCAGCAAAGCCATTCAAGTCCCTTTCCCTTGGGGTGCACCCCTGTCGGGCGTGGCGGATGAAGCCGATATTGCCTGGTACCAGCACGAGATCAAAGTGCCTGCTGCCTGGAAAGGCAAACGCACTTTCCTGACCATCGGAGCCAGCGACTGGGAAACGACCGTTTACCTCGATGGCAAAGAACTGGGCAAGCACCAGGGCGGATACACACCTTTTTCGTTTGACCTCAGCCCTTTGTTGAAATACGATACCCCCCAACGCCTCAGCATCCGGGTAGACGACAAGCGCCGCGAGTTTACCCTCTACGGCAAGCAAGGGTATGGCAACGCCCGAGGCATTTGGCAAACCATCTATTTGGAAGCCCGGGGCCAAAATTACCTCGATGCCTTGCATTTTTCTCCCGATATCGATAACCAGAAAGTCAGCGTAACGGCTTACTTGCCTGCTCCAGCCACCCAGGAATTGCAATTGGAGGTCAAAATAGCGGGCAAAACCAGCACTCAGAAAATTGCCGCTGGCAGCAGCAGCCTTACTTTTGATGTGGCTATTCAAAACCAGCACCTGTGGACTTTGGATGATCCTTACCTCTACGAAGTGGAAGCCCGACTCAGCGATGGTAAAAATGCGCCAGATGTATTGAAATCCTACTTTGGCATGCGCAAAATCTCGGTAGTGGACTTGCCAGGCACTGCTTATCCCTATATCGCGCTCAACAATGAGCCGATTTACCTGCAACTCACCCTGGATCAGTCGTACCATCCAGAAGGCTTTTACACTTTCCCCAGCGATGAATTCATGAAGGAAGAAATTCTGCTGGCGCGGGGCATTGGCCTGAATGGCATTCGCACCCACATCAAGGTGGACATCCCTCGTAAACTGTACTGGGCCGACAAATTGGGTGTTTTGGTCATGTCCGATTTGCCCAACTTTTGGGGTGAACCCGATGCATCTGCCCGCAAGGAATCTGATTATACCCTGCGGGAAATGATCAAGCGGGATTACAACCATCCGGCCATTTTTTCCTGGATCACCTTCAACGAAACCTGGGGCTTGACCACCAAAGTGGAAGAAAATGGCAAGAAACAAAACAAGTACCTCCCCGAAACCCAGCAATGGGTAGTATCGATGTATAAATTGGCCAAACAGCTAGATCCTACGCGCCTGGTGGAAGACAACTCCATCTGTTGTGGTCGCGGCCATACCGAAACCGACATCAATTCCTGGCACGAATACCTGCCCGGCTGGGCCTGGGAAGAGCACCTCAAAAACATCGACGCCAATACCTTTCCCGGCAGCAAAAACCACATGGAAGCCGGCTATACCCAGGGTCGCCAACCCAACATCAACTCTGAATGTGGCAACGTGTGGGGTTACGACGGCAGCACCGGAGATGTGGATTGGAGTTGGGATTACCACCGCATGATGAACACTTTTCGCAAGTACCCCAAAGTGGCGGGCTGGCTGTACACGGAGCACCACGACGTAATCAACGAGTGGAATGGCTACTGGAAATTTGACCGTACCAACAAGTTTACCGGGCTGGAGGAAATGGCCGATGGCATGTCAATCAAAGACTTACACTCCATGATTTACATCTCGACTGGCAACGAAATCAGCAAAACGGTGCAGCCTGGAGAAAGCGTAAAAATTCCGCTTTATGCCTCGTTTTATACCAATCGAACCGATTTGGGCAAAACCTTAACCCTGCAAATCAAACTCTCTGGCTACGACGCCCTCGGGCAAAAGAAAACCTGGATGACCACCCAACGCAGTGTGCCTTACACTCCCTGGATGCAAAAACAGCTCGATTCCTTGAGACTGCAATTGCCCAATGAAAAATGTGTGGCCAATTTGTCGTTGACCCTCCAGGATGCCCTGGGCAATGATTTGCACCACAACGTGATCAGTTTTGTAGTCGAAACCCCGGCTCCTGCCAGCATGACCTTGTCCAATGGCAAATTGGCTCAGGTATTGACGGTAGCCCCCAAAGATTTCAGCGCAGCCAAATGGTCGAAAAAACAATGGAATGTGCTGGATGGCCTTAAAGTCAACGGGGCAGGGAGTGGTTTTTTTGAGTACACCTTCAAAATGGCCAACAAGCCTACTGGCACTGAGTCGGCTACCTTTATTGCCGAATTGGGCGCCAAGCAATTGTTTGTCAAAGACTACGATAAAGCAACCAACGTCAATGTAGACTACATGCTGGGTGGCCGCGTAGATCCCAGCTCGAATCCGAATGCTTACCCCATGACCGACGAATACCTCGCTCCCAGTACGGTCAATGTAACGGTCAACGGCATTTTCGCCGGAAGGGTAGACCTGGCCGACGATCCCGCCGATCACCGAGGCGTATTGTCTTGGCATTACCAACCCAAAGTGCGCAAATTGCAAGAGGCTGGTTCTTATGGCTACCGCGTGGCAGTAAACATTCCTCCCCAGGCGCTGAACATCGCCAAAGTAAGTGGAGAATTGATTGTGCGCCTGGAAGTGCCAGAATCCATGCCTGGTGGATTGGCGGTCTATGGCGATAAATTTGGACGGTATCCACTGAATCCTACTGTGGTGTTGGTGAAGGAATAAAGATGCTAAATATAGGTCGCTGATTGGTAAAATAGCCAGTCAGCGATCTTGTATTAAAACTCCACCCTCCGATAAATATCTCCTAAACTCAGTTCAATTCCCAATGATTTTAATGGAACATTACCCTCCAATCCAATAAACTCCTCTTCTTGCCACATGTTGCTGTTAACCTTGTAGAAAGTAAGTACCTCTGGTGCATCCTGTCTTACCAGCACATATTCTTTGAAAGAAGGTAAACTACGGTACTCCAAAAACTTCTGCTTTCGGTCGTATTGTTCTGTCGTTTTGGACAAAATTTCAACAATTAGTATAGGGTTGGTGATGGCCTGAGCTTCTTCTTTGGCCACTAAGGGAGTTTCAGCGACCACCAAGGCGTCCGCATACACGTAGAAGTTGAATTTGGGAAGATAAATTTTTTGATCACTGCCAAATACCTGAAATTGAGGCATATCCTCCAGCGCGTTGTCCAGATATTTACTCAAATTTTGGGCAATACGATTGTGGTTGATGCTGCCTCCGGCCATCATTAAAAGGTTTCCGTTTCTGAATTCATACCTTTCTCCCTGTTGTTGCTCAAAGATCAAATATTCGGCAATCGTCCAGGTCTTTTTTGCTTCGGCAAATGCAGGCATATGCGTAATTTATGCTGTAAGATAGCCGATTTTAGGATTTGTGGCAAGCCACAATTGGGCATATCCTCAAAATCTAGCAAAAATCCTTTCATTTCTCCTTATTTTACACGCCAAAACCAAATCAGACCATGACTTACGAAAATCTCCTCCTCTCCGAAGAAAACAACATCCTCATTGTGACCTTCAACCGCGAAAAGGCGCTGAATGCACTGAATCGGCGCACCATGTTGGAGCTCAATCACCTATTTTCGGAGGATGCCCCCGCTCGTACCCACTTGAAAGGCATCGTCCTGACTGGAGCTGGTGATCGCGCTTTTGTAGCAGGAGCCGACATCAAGGAGTTTCTGGAGATGGAAGGTGAAAAAGGCCAAAACATGGCACAATATGGACAGGATACCTTCTTTTTGATCGAACGTTTCTCAAAACCCGTAGTAGCCGCCGTGAATGGTTTTGCGCTTGGAGGAGGTTGTGAGTTGGCGATGGCTTGTCATCTGCGCGTGGCTGGAGAGCAAGCCCGCTTTGGTCAACCCGAAGTCAACCTGGGCATTATCCCTGGGTATGGAGGCACGCAGCGCTTGACGCAGTTGGTCGGCAAGGCAAAGTCACTCGAACTATGCATGACTGGTGACATGATTGATGCTACCGAAGCACACCGCCTGGGTCTGGCCAATTATGTGGTTGCTGCTGGCGAAGAAGTGAATATGGCCATCAATTTGATTGAAAAAACCGCCACCAAAGGCCCCATCGCGATAGCCAAGGTAATCGAATCGGTCAATGCCTTTTTTGAAGATGGTGTAGATGGGTTTGCCTATGAAATCAAAGCTTTTGGAGAAACAACCAACACCACCGATTTTCGGGAAGGTGCTACTGCATTTACGGAAAAAAGAACGCCGAAGTTTGAAGGAAAATAGGTTTAGTAACGCAGAAAAATTAACTTCCCAATTTTGGGTTTTGAATAGGAAGTCAAACGGTTCATTTCAAGTGAGCTTCCTATTCAAAACCCTCTAAAAAAATTGGGAAGTAATTTTTTGCGTCATTGTGTAAGTTGCACCCGATCTGGTATGCAATAACAGATCGGGTGCAACCCAAAAACTAAAGCTTTTCCTTGTGCTTCAGAATTTGTTTTTTAACTTTCTCCGCGGCACTAGCAATGGCTTGCTCAAAGGTCTCTTCAGTAGCTTCAGCGAATAAAGTAACCCCTGGTACATCTAGCTGTATTTCTGCCACTCGACTGGGTTTGTGTCGCAATGGATTCACATCATCTTTCAAATACACCTTCGCGCCAAGAATCTGATCATAAAAAGTACTCATCTTGTTTACCTTTTCTTCGATCAATGTCTGAATGTGTTCGAAAACTGGAAATGGAGCTTGGATATCGATTTTCATTTTTAGGGAAATTTATGTAAAAAATTCGGTTATTCACGTTATAGATTTGCTAAACAACGCAGAAAAATTACTTCCCGATTTTGGGTTTTGAATAGGAAGTTGAACGGTTCATTTCAAGTGAGATTCCTATTCAAAACCCTATCAAAAAATCGGGAAGTAATTTTTTGCGTCATACTAAACATGAACACGTGTCAAAAGTAAGTGCTGACTTACAACACAGCTTTGACATTTGTTGCAATATTCAATGATCTTCATCATCCTCAGTTTTTGGTACCTATGAGAAAGAACATTACGCTTCTATTGTTTCTATGTGGATTTGGGCTACAGGCTCAGGATTTAAGCGGTTTTTGGGTGGGAACGGTCATGCAAAATGGTCGACCCAATGTGTATTCCTATCAACTGGATTTACAACAAGAAGGAAATACCCTCACCGGGAAAGCGGTTTCCGTAACCGAAGATGGCTCAGCCAAATCTGAATTTACGGTTACCGGAATCTGGCAGGGTGGACGATTGATTTTGCAGGAATTGAGTCAGGTTACAACCCCCCAATCGAGTGGTTGGTGCCTCAAGTATGTTACCTTGCTCTTGGGTACTACCGGAGAGGGAATCTGGACGCTAAAAGGCGACTGGATTGCTGACAATTGCTCTCCTGGTACCATGCGTCTGGTCAAGGAATCAGAGGCTACTCAACTTGATGCTGGCGACGATGTTTTTGTTCCAGAAGGAATCTGGACGGGGCACCTTTCGCAAACCGATCGGGCGTACGAATTTTATTACGAACTAAATCTGCAGCCTGAGGGCAAGGGATTCGCGCGCATCATGTCGGAAGAGAATGGAGGCAGCGCCAAGCATTCCTTAGAATGGAAACTGAATGACGCCAGAGATTCATTGATCGTTCAGGAAATTAAAATTCTGGAAAAAACCGACCCGAATTGGCGTTGGTGCATCAAAGCTTTGCGGTTTGGATTGGATCAAAACGAAAATCGATTCGGGTTCAACGGCACCTGGGCGGGCAGAATTGAAGCCACCGAAACCCAACGGGCAGGAGCCTGCGCCCCAGGGCAAGTATACGTGGAAAAACCGATCTTGAACAAAGATGAAAAGTCGAAAATCCGCAATCTCCAAACCCAAACCGGAATAGGAGAGCACGCCCGGAAACTGAAATTGCAGCGCACCATTCAAGTCAATGCCACGGATTTGATCATTAGTGTGTGGGACAATGGTACCGAGGATGGAGACATCGTTACGGTATTTTTCAATGGCCATCGCTTGGCCAATCAGCAACGCATCTCCAAAAATAAATTGACCTACAAAGTAAAACTAAATGGTATCGACAATTTTTTGATGGTGCAAGCCGATGATCTGGGCAGCATCAAGCCCAATACCGTAGCAGTCTCCATCCACGATGGCGAAACGGAACAAACCCTGGTCATCAGTTCGGATCTGGAAGAAAACGGCGCAGTACTGATTCGAAAAATTGAGTATTAGTGAGCCATCAGCTATCAGCTATCAGCCATCAGCTATCAGCAAAATGTGCAAATGGCTGATAGCTGACTGCTGAAGGCTGAAGGCTGATGGCTGATAGCTGATCGCTGATTAATGTCCCGCCTTCAACGCAACATCCCGGTCAAAATCCAGTCCCTGATTCTTCAGGATGGTTTGTACTCGAGCGCCGAAGAAGAAAAGGTAAGCAAAACATGCCAATGGCACGATATAAGACAATTTGATGCCGATCGAAGGAATATCAGATAAACTACCCTGGATAACTGGGATTACCGCTCCGCCCAGAATCATCATAATCAAATAAGCAGAACCTTGATTGGTGTATTTGCCCAAGCCAGCTGTAGCCAAAGAGAAAATACAAGGCCACAATACGGAGCAGAAAAGACCGCCACTGATGAACGCAAACAAGGCAACTTTTCCGGTAGTGAAGATGCCAATCAACATTGCCGCGCCGCCCAAAAGGGAATACAGCAACATGGTGCGAATGGGCTTTTCCTGAGACGCAAAGTAGGCTGCAATCATCACCATTACACAAAGTGCATAGGTAAACAAAGGCGATACATCTGAACCGCGCAATGCGTTTACAAACAACACCACCCCAAAGGCGAGGAAAGGCGTAACGATGGTCAACAGAATTTTAATGCCAGGTTTGAACTTGAAGTTGGCCAATGCAGCTGTCCAGCGGCCCATCATCATACTGCCCCAGAACAAGGAGATGTATTCAGATATCTGAGAAGAGTCCAGGTTTTGGGTGATTTTCAGGTACTCGCCCAGGTTGCTACCGATGGTTACTTCCGCACCTACGTAGCAAAAAATAGCAATCATACCCAAGACCAATTGAGGATATTTCAGTACCCCGGTTCCAATCTCGACCTCTTCATCATTGGTGATGGTAGGCAATTTGGAAAAACGGAAGAAAACCGCAAACAATAAGAAGATCACGCCGATGACCAAAAACGGAATTTTTACCGCTTCAATCCCGACACCTTTGGCTGCCGCTTCACCTACTGATCCAAAAATCACGTAGCTGATCAATACCGGACCAATGGTTGTACCCAAGTTGTTGACTGCGCCACCCAGGTTGATGCGTTGTGCGCCAGTAGCCGGATCACCCAGGGCAATCATAAAAGGTTGGGTAGAAGTTTGCTGCAACGAAAATCCCAAACCCACTACAAACAATCCCGCCAGCAGCAAAGGAAAGGATTGCAGAGAAGCCGCAGGTATAAACAGCAACGTACCTATAGCAGAGATGATAAATCCATACATGATCCCCTGACGGTAACCAATGCGGTTAAGGATATCTCCTTTTAAGGCCGCAGAGACCAGGAAATAAAGGATAGAACCTACAAAATAGGCTGCATAAAATGCAAAGTCTACCAATTGTGACTGCCATTGCAACAGGTGAAATGTTTCCTTAAACATCGGAATCAAAATCCCATTGGAGGCAGCGATGAAACCCCAGAAAAACCAAACGGTCATTAGGGTGTACAACGCAGTACGGTTGTTCATTGTGCTATTATTTTTTTGACCAATAATCCAATACCAAAACTTTGTCTAAGTGGGGCTTGAGTACTTCTACAAAAGCTTGGTGGGCAGGGTGTGGCAAGTAAACCTCCCGATCTTTCTCGGAAGCAAAACTTACAAAAAACAGGTGCGTAAAACCTTGATTGAGGTTTTCGGGACTGTTGTTGGTTCCCCACTCAAAGCTTTTGATTTCTTTGATCTGTTGGGGCAGCGCCCGAAAGGCATCCTCTACCTGTTTCACCTCAGCTGGACTACTGGAATCCTTGAATTTGAACAACACGGCATGACGTAGGAGCATTTTTTTTCCCGAATTAGGTGTTTGGGCCTGCACGGCAACAGTGAAGCCACAAAGTAACAAGGCGATCGTAAGAAGTGTAGGTTTCATGCAATAAATTTTACTCAAAGCAACAATTATTTGGTTGCTGTGCTGAAAAAAGGTGATTTGTATCGTCATTTAAAGCATCGACATCGGACTGGGTATCACCCGATAGTCTTCGTTAAAGGTAGCCATAAATGCCATATCTGCTTCCGAAATGACAAAATCAAAGACATTGAAATTTTCCTTTAAGCGTATTGGGTTGGCGGACTTGGGGATGGTAGAAACCCCCAATTGCAATGCCCAGCGCAGCATGATTTGTGCCGGAGACTTACCGTACTTTTGAGCCAATCCGAGGAGTTTGGGATCCTGGAATTTTTCTCCGCGTACCAGCGGGGTATAAGCCTGAAGCACGATTCCTTCAACTTGGCAGCGGTGCAGCAAATCCTTTAAAAATAGGTAAGGACTAAATTCAACCTGGTTGACTACGGGTACAAAATTTGCATTGGGCATCAACTCATCCAAAAATGGAATGAGGTAATTGGCTACCCCAATGGCGCGTACCTGTTTTTCGCGGTACAAGCGCTCCAATGCTTTCCATGTCTCCTGGCGCTTGTTTTTGATGGGCCAATGTACCAGATAAAGATCGATGTAATCACAGTTGAGTTTCTTTTGACTGATTTCAAAAGCCCGCAGCGTAGCATCATAGCCCTGGTCAAGATCATTGACCTTGGTGGTCAAAAACAGCTCATTGCGCGGTATTCCAGCTTGTCGAATGGCATTGCCTACTTCAACTTCGTTGTGGTACATTGCAGCAGTATCAATCAGGCGGTAGCCGATTTCAATGGCCTGGTGAATGGCCGCTTCAGCTTCCCCGTTGTACATATCATAAACGCCCAAACCCAACAACGGCATGCGAAGGCCGTTGTTGAGCTCAGCGTAAAAATCACCATACTTTTGTGGGTGCATAGGGAAAAAGATTTAAAGCAAAATTACCATTTCTCCAAACCCAGTAATTTTTTTCCAAGGGTACTCAACTCAGCAGTGGAATAACGGGTTTGTTCCCATTTGCGCGGATCTCCAGGAAACGCATAACCTTCAGGAGCAACCCGATCGCGCCAGGAGGTAATGCGCCAATCCAATAGTGGCTGATCTTCCTCTTGAGCAGGCATCATGGAGATGTATTGGGCAATACGCACTTTGTTTTGACTCAGATTTGGACGAATACCATGTGCCAGACTAGAGTTAAAAATTAACAAATCACCTGCTTCCATTTTTACTTTTACCAGTTCAAAACCCGTAATGTCCGGTTTGAAATGATCGCGGTCTTCGGGTTGGGTGAGTTTCCAGGTATCGTAGGTGCGGAAGAGCTCCGGTACACACTGGAAGCCGCCCATGTTTTCGTCGGTTTGATCTACCAGTGCCAAAACGCCCTGTACATTTTGCGGCTTGGTTTCAGGATCATAATCCCAGTGGATAAAGCCTTTGAACGGATGATCCGGGCGAGAGGGGAAATTCAAATTGGCGCGGTCGATGGTCACCCAAAGTTTTTCGCTGCCCCAAATGTCTACAAATGCATTGTACAAGCGCTCTGATTGGCGGTTTTCCCAGAGGTATTGGTGGTTGTAAATTTCCACCATGCCGCTATTGGTCAGTTCTTTCATGCGTATTTCTGCGCGTGGCGGGGCATACCAGGTTTCAGGGTCTTGAGGGTCTTTTTCTTCAAACTCCCACAGCAAGGCAGCTGTTTTGTCACAGTTTTCTTTGGAGACCGCCCCCTTGATTACGATGTAGCCATTGTGCGTCCAAAACTGCCAGTCTTCTTCAGAAAGTACCCGCAATGGCTGGCCATTGGAGCGGTCACTCAACTTGGCTTGGCTGCTTTTGGCCGTAGAGGGGTTGCCAGGAATATCATTGTGGTTGTGGTCAAACTTTGGAACCATAGTTGGTGCCATAGTGGGTGTCATGGTGGGCGTTTCAGGTTGCATCGCTTTTGATTTAGAGGTGAAAAAGAATGAATCGGAATGGATACAAAACTAAGATCGATTTTTTCTTCCAGCTACACCTCTATTTGCATTTTTTTGTTCTCCATTTGCACCAATGACCCCAAATATTGATGTTCAACAACAACAATGGACAAAATTACTGAATTTTGGAACTGGCGATTGTATCAGAGGTCATGGTATTCATAAATGTGATCCAATTTTGAACCAAGAGCCAGATCTATAATGGGCTTAAGAATACCGTTGTTCAGGCCATAAACCCATCCATGCAGGTGCGGTGCTTGACGATCCTTCCATGCTTTTTGGACAATAGAAGTTTTCGCCAGGTTGTACACTTGCTCTTCTACGTTCAATTCGACCAAACGATTGACCTGCTCTTCTTCATTTTCAATGGCACTCAGTTCTTCTTCATGGATGCGGTAAACATCCTTGATGTTGCGAACCCACTTGTTGATGATGCCCAGATTGGTATGGCTGATGGCTGCTTTGACTCCGCCACACCCGTAATGTCCGCACACAATGATGTGTTTTACCTTCAAGTGTACAACCGCGTATTCCAAAACACTCAGCAAATTGAGGTCGGTATGCACGACCATGTTTGCGATATTGCGCTGAACAAAAATTTCACCGGGTTCTGTCCCGGTAATTTCATTGGCGGGCACCCGACTATCGCTGCATCCAATCCACAGAAAATCGGGAGTCTGGATTTGCGCTAAATGTTTGAAATAATTTGGGTCATCTTTGATCTTTTCGCGCGCCCAAGCTTTGTTTTCCAACAACAATTTTTCAAAAGCCTTCATAGTTATTGCATTACCCGTTTAACCGGATCGTTAAAAATTTCTTTGGTTTCGCCTGCTTTGCGTTTGATGTAGATGCGCACATTGCGCAATTCGGCATTGATGATAAAATCGTTGATCAAATCAACAATGTCTTGATCAATAAAATTAGACTTGGAAGCATCGATCAATACCGCCTGATTGTTTGGGATTTTTTCCAAGGTGGTTTTAAGGTAGCCTTTGTTCAAAAAAGACACATCCTTGCCAAAACGGATCAAATACCGTTGTTCATCTTTAATAATCAGGATTGAGGAGTGGAAGTTGCTTCGCAATATGAAGTATAAGCCTACCGTGATGCCAACGCAAATGCCGATCAACAAATCGGTAAACAAGATCGCAAGAACCGTGATGATAAAAGGTAGAAACTGATTTAGGCCTTTTTTCCAGTACGTTGTAAAAATGGAAATTTTGGCCAATTTATAACCCGTAAAAATCAAAATTCCCGCCAATGCAGCCTTGGGGATAAGATTGAGAATCCCAGGAATGAACAATACCGATAGCAAGATCAGGAATCCATGCAAAATGGTTGAAAGTTTACTTTTGCCACCAGAACTTACATTGGCGCTACTGCGCACAATAACCGAGGTAACCGGCAGCCCTCCCAATAAACCCGATACCAGGTTGCCTACTCCCTGGGCTTTCAATTCGCGGTTGGTTGGCGACAGGCGTTTTTCAGGATCTAGCTTATCGATGGCTTCCAGACTCAGCAAGGTCTCCAGACTGGCTACAATGGCCAGAGTGAGTCCCGTAATCCATACTTGGGTATTCCCTATTCCGCTCCAGTCTGGGCGATGGAGTTGGGAAAAAAAATCTAGCGGATTTTTGGTGATGGGAAGGGTAACGAGATGGTCACCATCTAGGAATAAGCGAGAGTCAATGCTTTGAAAATAGGTGTTGATTATCGATCCAACCAATACCACGATGAGTGGGCCTGGGATCAACTTTAAAATTTTATTCTGCTTAAAAAACTTCAATTCAAAAAGCACCAGAATCAACAAAGAGACAAACCCGATGATGATCGCTACCGGGGCAAGATGGTTCAATGAGGTGAAAATCTCGGAGAAGGTATTTCCACCATCAATCTGGAAAAAAGACTCGTCACCTTCTGGATCGGCGTCAAACCCCACCAGGTGTGGTAGCTGTTTGAGGATCAAAATTAAACCAATAGCAGCCAACATTCCTTTGATAACTGCATTGGGTATGAAGTCTCCAATTAATCCAGCTTTGAGGTAGCCCAATATAATCTGGAAAACACCTGCGATAATGACACTGAGGAGAAAGATTTCAAAAGTCGGAAGCTCCGTCAGCGCGCTGGCTACAATGGCGGTCAAACCAGCTGCAGGGCCGCTCACGCTCAATTGTGAGCCACTGAGTAAGCCTATCACAATGCCACCCACTATTCCAGATACAATGCCACTGATCAAAGGGGCTCCCGAGGCGAGGGCTACGCCAAGACACAAGGGAAGGGCTACCAAAAATACGACAATTGATGCAGGTACGTCACTTCCTGCATTGGAGAGAATCCGGTTCATTCATTCATACTTTTTACTTGCACAAAAATGAAGCAAGTACTTATTTGCGTGTAAAATCCAACTGTTTCAGGATTACCCTAAAAGCAAATTTGATTCACAAAACTAAAGACAAGTATAGCCAATTTCATTAAACAGTAAAACTATTTTTTTTGAAAAAATCAGTCCACCATCTTGCTGTTTCTGAAAACCAGAAAACAAAACAGCGCTTGAATCACCGCAGCAATGAGCAATCCCAGCGAAAAAATCCCAATTCCCCAGGATTTGGCCAGATAACCCATCACATAATTCGTCAGCAGATTGCCAACCAGGGAAATGACCAAAATTATTCCAATGGCCGTGCCACTGTTTTTGCTGTACAAAGAACTGCTCAGTCCAAACATGACCGGAAAGCCCAACGCCAATCCAAAACCGATTAATACCAACCCAAAGATGACCCAATTCAATCCGGGCATCCAACCCAGTACAATTGCCCCCACAATCAAAAATCCCATCCCAAAGCCGAGCATCCGCGAGGCAGCGATTTTGCTGAACACACTTCCGGTCAGCAAACGCATCACACTCATACCTGCAACATAGGAAGACAAGGCATACAATGTCCAGCGGCCATTGACTTGCAAGGTTTCGAGCAAAAAAGTAGTCGTCCAATTGTTGATCAAAGCTTCACAAGCGCTTTGCCAAAAAAGAAAAAAGCCAATCAGCAGGAGCAATGGATCTTTGAGCATTTGAACCAATTGAGCCACCGAAATACCCTCGTTGTGCTTGGCAGCCGGAAATTGCAACCCGAAATAAACCAGAGAAAGTAAAAGAGTAAGCCCCCCAATGGCTATCACAATGCTTTCAAAAGCCACCAAATCCCTCAGCAATCCCAGTACAAAGGGCATCGTCAGAGCCCCCAATCCAAAAAATACGCTGAACAGGGCCAGGCTGGCTCCTTTGTTCTCTGTGCTGATGTCGGCTACCAGGGCACTGGTTGCGCCGTTGATCGCTCCACCGCCAATGCCAATCAGCAAAATGCAGATTTGAATCAACCAAATGGAATGGGCCAACCCAATACCTGCAAAACCCAAGCCCAGCAGGACACTACAAATGGCCAACAACAACTTGTAACCAAACCGATCGGTAATGGGCCCAAAACCCAACGAACCGAATAAAATGCCGACTGGAAAAAGTGAAAACAGCCCGCCAATTTGGAACTCATCCAGGTTGAATTTGGATCTTAAATCGGGGGCAATGGAGCCTAAAGTGATGGCACCTACTCCAAAAAGGAAAAGCCCTGCGCAGGCAGAAGCAAAGACCAACTTGCGATTGTACATTATTGCTTTGATTTCGGTTCGTTAATGGTGATGCAGTGAATGCCCCCACCGCCGAAATTTACAGCCAAGGCGTCAATTGGTATAATTTTTTTCTGGGGAAAAACCGAACGGAGAATGGCTTGAGCCTGTGCATCCCGTTTTTTTACCTCCAGATCGCCACCTTTTTTATAATAACTGGGCATCAAGACACAATCATTGGCAATCAAAAAATTGAGGTAACTGGCTGCCGCAATGCCCAAAACCGGCTTGCCGATGGGGAATTTTGACCCATCTTCGTACTTCATGGTACTGATGAGGTCATAGGTTCCATCTCCCGGGCGCAGGGTATCTACAATCAATTTGGGCAAAGGCATCGGAATGATGCGAAAAGGTTGTCCATCCTGATCACGGGCGCGGCGCAAAATGCGCAGATTCTCGCTCATCCGGCGGTGGTTTTCGCGCCCGATTGGCTCTGTCCGATCCATTGAATCCACCTGTGCCAACAAGATGGTATGGGCATCCACAAAGCGCGCCATCTCGTCCACGTGGCCATTGGTGGTGAGCAGGTTGTACAGTTTTTCACCATGGGCGCCCTGAAGCGTGCCCCGATGGGTATGGTCGTCTTCATGCAAGCCTTCTTTCAGCCAGATTACTTTTTTGATGCCCAGTACCCGCTGGTATTCTTTTTCGATTTGGGCCAAACTCAGTTTGGGGTTGCGTCCTCGTTCCACCGTTTCGGTAAGCATCAGTACCCCTTTCCCGTTTACTTCATGGTTGCCACCTTCGGTGATCAAGGGGGTAGAAACGATCGGTAGTTTCATCAATTTGGCCACTCTTTCGTCCAGGGTTTCGTCTATTTTTACTACTGAATCTTGTAGGCTGCCCGTGCCCCAGGCATTGAAATTGAAATCGGCCATAGCGAGTTGCCCGGATTGGTTCAGCACAAAAGACGGCCCCATGTCTCTTGCCCAGAATTCCTGGTAAGGCAATTTGAAAATGCTGACTTGCTGTTTTTCCAATAAATCGGGTCGAATTTTCCGTCGGGCATATTGATACACCGAATCATTGGCCACCACCAACTTGACTTTCACGTGCAGTACCAGGGCATTGATGATGTCCAGCGTAGCCTGTTCATTGGGCAGGTCTGCCCGGTGGTTGTAGGTGGACCACAATAGCCAGATGGCTTCGCTGGGTTCAAACTCTGCGGCTTGATGGTAGTGTGAAGCCTGCTCAGACGGCTTGGCCTGCTGGCAAGCCTCAAAGGCAAGGAGTGCAAGAAGAAAGATGAACTTTTGCATGGCGAATTTTGCGAAAAATACAATTTTTTGAGGATGAGTAATCAGATGCGAATGACGAACAGTTTGCCCATCATTCGCATCATTGGGTACTCAATTCACATACCCTGGATTTTGTTTCAAAGTAGTATTGACGGTCAGTTCGCGGTTCGGAATGGGCATGATCCCGTGGAAATCGTCTATGCCTAGTACCGCATTGATTTGTTGGGTTCGAGCTAGGTCGAAATAGCGGTGGCCTTCAAAATTGAATTCAGCCCGCCGTTCATCCATTATGGCTTGGAGGTAAGCCGCATCGTTGGGCAATTCCGCCGGACTTATCGCGGCCAAGCCTCTTTGGGTACGGAGGGTATTCAGGTCTGCCAGGCCATTGCTGAGGCCAAGTGCCTCCGCCCGGATCAGGTACATTTCAGCCAGGCGCAATATATACGCAGGATTGTCGCGAGATTCTTCCCCTCGGTATTTTTGGGTACGCCCATTGGGTATGATGGTGGGGTCATTTTCGCTTGGGTCAAAATTCAGCAAGCTGCTGCGCACATCACCCGGACGGGCAGCAAAAAAATCTTGCAAGTCTTTGGCTGCCAGGTAACTCAATTCTGACCGAATGGCATCGTCGCGGCTGTAGGTCGCCCCATTGTACCCACTGCGGTTTTGATTGTCGAAGGCCAGCTCAAAAATGGATTCCGCACTGAGTCGGGTTTGAAATACCTCTGCGTAAGCATCCGCACCCAGCAGCGCAAAATCCCCGGAATCGATCACCTTGCTTGCAAAAGTTGCGGCCTTGCTCAAGTCTTTTCGGTACAGGTACACCCTGGCGAGCAGGGCGTTGACTGTATTGAGGTTCACAAACTGGATGTCTTTTTCACTGGCATCCAGTTGGGTGGCTGCTTTGGTCAATTCATCGATGATGAACTGATAGGTGGCGGCAACCGTTGCGCGATTGGGACGGTCGGCAATGCCTTGTACCGTTTGAATGAGGGGTATGCCGAAGGCGGAATTGTTGTTCCAATGCTCGCCAAAGTAGCGCAACAAATCAAAATGCGCCATTGCCCGAATGGCTCGTGCCTGTCCTTCCAACTGATTTTTTTGCGCGGGTGTCAAGTCTGTAACTTGATTTAAACCCTCCAGGAGGTAATTGGAATTGGCAATAACCCGGAAGATGGCAGTCCAGATGTCGCCAGTAATGACGTTTGCTCCGGTTACTGCCCGGTCGCCCAATTGCGTTAGCGACAAACTTTGATAGCCACCCGTTACCCCGTTGTCGGTATGCCCCTCACTGGCCAGGAGGTACGATTCGCCGTAATAGCCAGGCTGCTGCATGGCGCTATAGAGGCCCAATACCGCAGCTTCAGCACTTGCAGCATCGGTGATGGCTTCATCGGCGGCAATGTTGTTGGGCGAACTTTCATCCAGAAATTGACAAGAGCTTGCCAACATCAATAAAGATATAAAAAAGAGTATGCTGATTTTTTTCATGGTTTGCGTTTTTTGCCTGATCAAAACTTCAAATTGGCGCCCAGTAAAATGCTACGGGCGGATGGATAGGCACCATAGTCGACTCCTGCGGTGCGATCGGCCAGGCCTCCATTGGAGGAAACTTCGGGATCAAAACCTTTGTATTTGGTGAAAATCAGCAGGTTTTGGCCTTCTGCATACACCCGTAGGCCTTTGAATTTGCCAACTTTAGGAAAAGTGTAGCCCAAATTCACGTTTTGGACCTTGACAAAAGCACCATCTTCTACCATTTGTGAAGAATTCAGGGCCAGATTCAGGTTGATGAAAGAGGCACGTCCGTATTCGGCTTGATCTCCAGGTTTGCGCCAACGGTTGCGCACATTGGTGGTATTGTTGGCGTAAATGGAACTCAGGCCTCCGTCGTTGCTCCAACCCAGGTTCTCGGTTGTACCCCGAATGAGGTTGTACACCTTGTTGCCCACCGAAAAGCGCGTAAAAATACTCAGATCGAAACGACCAAAGTTGAAGGTATTGGTCAGACCTCCGAATAAATCGGGCATGGCTTTACCGATGATTTGAGCATCGTCGTAGTCGATGATGCCATCGCCATTGGTATCTTCAAACTGCACATCTCCGGTTTGTGGGTCTACGCCAGTATAGCGCAAACCGATGAAAGACCCCAAGGGTTGACCAACTTGCAGGATATGGGTAGCTTCGAGATCGTCGTAAGCATTGAGGTATACGCCATCGCTGGTCAGGCTTTTGATCTCGTTGTGAATCCAGGTGGTATTGAAATTGATGTTCCAGCGCAGTTTTTCTGAACGCAGCACTGCCGCGTTGAGGTTGAACTCCAGTCCCAGGTTTTGTACTTCGCCGCCGTTGCGGGTAACGGTAGAGAAACCCGTGGTAGCTGGAATGATGTCCTGACTCAAAAGGCGAGATTTAACGGAATTGAAAAACTCAACCGATCCATTGAAACGCCCACCATTGATTTCGTAATCCAGGCCAAGGTTGAACATGCGGTTGGTTTGCCAGCTCAATTTCGGGTCGGCCAAATTGCGCAATTGAATGCCTGCTCGCCCGGCGTACCGAGATGCGGTATAGAAGGTAACGTTTTCAAAATCGCCAATTTCCTGGTCCCCAGTCAGCCCGTAGCTTACCCGTACTTTTAAATCACTGAATACTTGTTTAAGTCCGTTGAAAAACTTTTCGCTGGTCATGCGCCAGGCCACTGCACCCGATGGAAAAAAGCCAAACCGGTTGTCTTGGGAAAAGCGAGAAGAACCATCGGCTCGGGCAGTAAGGGTAAACAAGAAACGGTTTTTATAGTCGTAATTGATTCGACTCAAAAACGATAGAATCGAAAAGGAAGTCCCTTCGGAAGTTGCCCGGATGATGTTGGCGGCACTCGACAAGCGCTCCAGTTTTCCAGGAGGAAAGCCTTGGCCTGTAGCACCCGCCCGCTCAATCAGGGTGCGTTGCAGGGTAACGCCACCCAGTACGCTGAAGGTACTCTTCCCAGTAGCATGGGTGTAATTGAGGGTGTTTTCATTCAGCCAGGTCGTGTTGCGAAAATTGCCTTCAAACGCCTCTCCTCCAAACGCTTCGGCATCGGCGGTAAGTGGGGATTTGAATTGATTGTCGAACATAAAACTGACATCTCCCGACCAGGCACTGCGCAGGCTCAGTTTGCTGCTGAGTTTGTAATCTCCATAAATGGTACCGAGGGCACGAAATCCATTCGTGAAGGCACGGATTTCTTTGGCGGATTTTACCGGATTGTCGGACAGCCAGTTGGCCTGATAATCTTCAAAACTCGCATACGAACCGTCGTCTTCGTATGCAGGCATCAGTGGGGAGGCACCCAGTGCATTGGTGATGATGCCAGTATAGGTGTTGTCGTTGAAACTGCGACGGTTGCGGGTCACCGAGGTATTGAGGGTGACGCCCACATTGAACCGACTGTTGATGGTCTGGTCCAGGTTGAGGCGAAAATTGAAGCGCTTGTAAAAGTTTTCAATGATCACCCCTTGCTGGTCAAAATAGCCCAAACTGGTGAAATAGCGGGTTTTGTCATTGCCTGCCCGGAAAGACAGTTCGTAATTGCGGATGGGTGCAGTGCGCGAAACCTCATCAAGCCAGTTGGTGTTTTGCCCCGTTGAGAGGTCGTAGTTTTCCAGCGGATCGGTCAGGACCGAGGGGTCAAAGTCGGCACCAAAGGCATTGGGATCTTGCTCATAAACAGCCAGATCGTTTTTGCGGGCTTCTTCGATCAAATCGACCATTTCGCCAGAATTCATGAATTCAATCGGTCGGGCTATGCTTTGCAGCCCGCTGTAGACATTGAAATTGGCCTCCTGAGCGCCTTTTTTGCCGCGCTTAGTAGTCACCAGAATGACCCCATTGGCCGCTCTGGCACCATAAATCGACGCTGCAGAAGCATCTTTCAGGACTTCAATGGACTCGATGTCATTGGGGTTGATGTCGGAAATGGAACTGAGTGACTGCCCAGAGCCCACGTTTTGTCCTTGCAGGTTGAAGGAGGTAGACAGTGCCGAGTTGCTTTCGCTGAGCAAGGGAATGCCGTCCACGACGTACAGAGGAGCATTGTTGCCCCGCACGTTGACCAAAAGCCCTGCTCCAGGCGTTCCGGAGGTACTCATCACATTGAGTCCGGCCACACGCCCTTGCATGCTGTTGGCCAAATTGGATACGGGCTGATCCTTGATCTCGCTGGCATTGATGGATGAAATGGCTCCAGTGATCTGACTTTTGCGCTGAGAGCCATAGCCAACCACTACCACTTCGTCAAGGCGTTGATTTTCTGATTCCAGGATGATGTCCAGTTGGGTTTGATTTCCAAGCACTACCTCTAGTAGCTTAAATCCCGTATAAGATACCTCAAGGATGGTATTGGGAGATGCTTGCAGGGAAAAATCACCACTAAAGTCGGTTACTGTTCCCTTAGTGGTTCCTTTGATCAAAATGGTAGCGCCAATCAGTGGTTCTTGGTTGGTGTCGCTTACTTTCCCTTTGATGGTGGTTTGGGCGCTCAACAAACCAAAAGGAATGAAGGCCCAAATCCAGAAGAGTACATTTTTAAGTCGCTGTTTGTGCATATTTGTGGTATTTCAGTATTAATTCTTCAATTGCTGGACGACTTGTTGCGCTGCAACCCGGCCCGAATACGCGCCACCATTCATGTATCCCTGAAAAATGACACTGCAATGCTCACCAGCAAAGTAGATGCTGCCCTCGGGTTCTTTCTCCACGCCCCCAAACGCAGACCATTGCCCCGTTTTATAAGCCGTATATGATCCCAGATTGAACAGGTAGGTTTCCCAGGAGAATTTGTGCAGTTTGCCATTGGTCGCTGCTTTGAAGCCGGGCCAGAGTGTTTCAAGGCCGGGTAAGTATTTTTCCCGGATTTCCTCCATGCTCAACTGTGCCGCGTCATGCCCGATATTGCCGCCGCCGAATACAGTGAGGCTGGCCAAATCTCCCGCTTGCAGGCGGCTGCTGTCCCATCCACTGTACGCTGGGAAATCGGTATTGAAACCACCGTGTGAGCCGTGTTTGTGCCAGATCCGTTCGTTGAGGCCAAACAGGATCTTGCCGCCATTGCCGTAGCCCAATTCCTTTATGCACTGGCCTTTGGCTGGCGACCAGCTGAATCCAGTGGTTTTTACTTCCCGCAATTTGGTGAAGGGCAAGGCCATGATCAGGTGATCAGCATGAACGGTTTTGAATTTCCCCAGGTGTTCAAATACTGCGGAATACTTGCCATTTGGGTGTTTGATGATTTCGGTTAAGGCGTAACCCAGGCGGATTTGAGCTTCCATTGCTTTGCCCATGGCATCGGTCAGTGCCTGACTGCCCCCCTGGATTTTGAAAATTTCGGTCAAATCCTCCTGCTCTTCTGGTTCCTCCTCTGGATCTGGCAAGCCTAGTAACAAAAAGAGATTGATGGCCGACTGCTCCGATGCATCCATGGTGTAGTACCCGGACATGTTGCTGTGGTAAAATTTATTCAACCAGCCCTGCATGCCAATGCTGTCGAGGTATTCGGGGATAGACAATTGATCAATGTCTTTCCAGCTAGCGCAATCCCGGTAGGAAAGCTGCTCCAGATCCTGGGGCAATTGCTCCAGACTGGCTCGAAATTTGGGAATAAAGGGGCGAATGGCCTCGCTCAATTCTTCGTCGCTGCGGTTGTAGCCATCAAAGTAGAGCGATTCCTGCAATTCAGGATCGTCTTTGCGAAGGTCATATATGTCCAGATGGTAAGCTTTGGCCAAATCCAACATGTCGGTATGATTGGCATCGATGAATTCACCGCCCAATTCAGTGGTCAGGCCGGGGCCAAAATAATTGCGCAAGGTCATCATGCGGCCACCGTAGCGGTTGGATGCTTCGTAAATGGGGGCAACGATTCCTGCTTTTTTCAAATGATGTGCCGCACTCAGCCCCGCAATACCAGCGCCTACAATGATGGTTTTGGATTTGGAAAGGGGAGCTGGTAGTAGAGATTGGCCCATTAGCAAACCAGAAGACAAACCAGTAAACTGACGCACAAACGCCCTCCGGCTGCGGTAGAATTCAGGATCATACTGACGCAAAGCCTGCTTAAAGCTGCGTTGGAGCAATTTGGCAAAGTATGGTTTCATGTGTGGTAGTTTGCAGTGATGAGCATTCCATTAATTAAATGTAAAAAAAAAGGGTTGCAAAAGTGAATTTCACCTTTGCAACCCTGCAAAATAATTTTTCAACAAATATCAAATTCCTTATGGCATGATCTTTTGTCCATCAAAACTAAAGCCTGAGGCGATGAGCTTGACTTGGGTTACTTTACCCTGGTTGTCTCGTACAAACTGGATGGTTGCCTGTCCAGCCGCATCAAACTTGTCCGGTTCTGGCAAAGCGGTAATTTCTCCGGTTTGATCGCCAGCGGTAATCTGTAGTTTGCCTTCTTTTACACTGATTTCGATGTTTTCGAAAGGCAAGCCCGTCATTTTGTATTTGCCAGCATACTGATCCAGCGCATTGCCAGCAGCAGGTGCTACTTTGGGTTTTGTTTCAGCAGCAGGAGTGAATTCCGCATTGTAACTTAATCCTAACAGCACGAAAAGGGATTTTCCAGCTTCTGCTTGCGGATTTTTGGCTACGAAGTACAAGTCGTGAACGCCATTAGTCGGCGCAATCTTCACGGCCAATGGGGGAGGCGGAGCAAATCCGGAGGTAGATACTTCAGCGGTTCCGATGGTTGGTGAAGCTCCCAGCAAAGCTCCTGTGGGGCTATCGAGGTGGATTTCGATGATCCCTCCAGCAGCATTCATTTGCGCAGGAGCGGAGGCGCGCACGCTAATTTCGACGATTCCCGTCAGGTCAACCTGCTTATAGCCGACATAAGCACCGCTTTCCTGAACGATGGCCAGGCTGTTTCCTCCAAATTTCATTTTCATGATGCCCTTCATGTCGTCGATTTCGGACATGTCTATATTCGGGTTGCGCAACACGTAGTTTTGTTCAGAGCTCAAACTTGGCAAACCTTTTACACCATGGTCTTTGTAGGCAGCGCGCAAGATGTATACCCCAACTCCTTTGTCTCCACGAGAAGGAACCGTAGTCGTAAAGGTACCTTCTGCAGGCAAACTTAATGGTACCGCAGCAGCGTCTTCGTGGCGCAGGATGTAGCGTACAATCACTTCTGCATCGTCTTTGCTAAGTGCAGGGTGGGCCGCCATGGCGGTTTGACCCCAAATTCCGCTGCTGCCATTGATAACGCGGGTAGCCAATACCGTGGTAGCATCTGCCTGACCGCGGTAACGCAGGGCAATATCGCGGAAACTTGGGCCGATAGATTTTTCGGCACTTTTGTGGCAAGCTTTGCAATCGGTACCGTCAATCAACTTAATGGCACGGGCAAAACGGCTGTTTTGATCGGCGCTGCGGTGGCCTTGTGCAATGGCTACTTTATCATAGCCTTCGGGCAGGTAATCGATGCTTACTGCCACTTCTATCGGGTCGATCTTGCCATTGGCAATGCTTCCGTCTTCTTTGTCAGTTACGTCTACTTTGTATGCGATGTCCTTATTGGGGAAAAAGAAGGTCTTGTTCCCTTTGGTCAACGTGAAATCGAGTTTTGGCGGTTCGTTGCCCACCACCAAATCCAGGGAGCGGGTAGCGCTTTCGCCTTTGCCGTCTTTTACCGTCAAGGTTGCAGCGTATACCCCTGCTGTTTTGAGGGTAAGCTTAGGATTGGCTTCTTTGAACAGCAGCGGAGTGCCGCCACCTGCTTTGAGGGCCACTTTCCATTCGTAGGTAAGTTGATCGCTGTCGTAATCTTTGGTGCCTGCGGAAGAAAGCTGCACGGTCAATGGTTTTGCACCAGAAGGTTTGTCGGCTGCTACTTCGACGACAGGTTTGCGGTTACCGCCATTGTATTCGATGCGGATCAGGCGTGCATCATCGTTGCCCTGAAACCAGCCTGTACCGTATTCCAGCATGTACAAATCACCATCGGAATTGAATTCCATGTCGATCGGGTTGCTGAATTTATGGCTGGGCATAAAACGTTCCATCGACACGAAATTGCCTTCTTTGTCCATCGTAACGGCCATGATCCAACCGCGCATCCATTCGTATTCCAGGAATTTACCATCGTAATAATCCGGGAATGCCCGCTTGGCATTTTTGAAATCACTGGCGTAATACACGGGCCCGGCCATGGCATTGCGGCCACCGGTTCCTACCAATGGGAAGTCTTTGGATTCGGCGTAAGGGTACCACACAAAAGCTTTTTGAGCAGGTGGCAATTGAGTCAAACCGGTATTGTTGGGCGATTTGTTGATGGGCGCATTTACATCGTAAAGTGGCCCTGATTTTTTCGCCTCAAAATCGTAGTAGTAGTAAGGCTTGTTGTCGCCAATGAAGTACGGCCAACCAAAGTTGCCTGCTTTGCGCGCTTGGCCAACCTCGTCAAAACCCTCTGGGCCACGGTTTTCCAAAGGCTTGTTTCCGTCAGGACCAACATCACCCCAGTACACGAAGCCAGTCTTTTGGTCAACAGAAATACGGTAAGGGTTGCGGTGACCCATGGTATAGATTTCCGGGCGCGTTTTGGGTGTTCCGGGCGCAAAAAGGTTGCCTTCTGGAATGGTATAAGTACCATCGGGCTGTGGCTTGATGCGGATGATTTTGCCCCGGAGGTCATTGGTGTTGCCAGAAGATTTTTGAGCATCCCAAGGGCCACGTCCTGGACGTTCGTCGATAGGGTTCATCCCGTCTGAGCCGTGCGGATTGGTATTGTCACCAGTAGAAAGAAAGAGGTTGCCTTTGGCATCAAAAGCAATAGAGCCCCCCGTGTGGCAGCATTGTTCGCGTTGAACGGGAATTTCAAGCAGTACTTTTTTTGAATCCATCACCAATTCTTCGCCGCGCAATTCGTAGCGGGTCAGGATGTTTTTGGGTTCATTTCCGGCAGGGGAGTAGTACAAGTAAATCCAGTGGTTTTGAGCAAAATTGGGATCCTTGGCCATACCCAAAAGGCCATCTTCTGCCTCTGCCTGATTGCCTTTGGCATCGGGCAGGTATTTGGTGCTCACCGGAATGGTGGCAATGGTTTTGGACTTGCCTACTTTAGGATCATATAATTTTACCGCGCCTCTACGCTGAATGTACAACACCCGATTGTTGTCGAGCATGGTCAGTTCAACGGGCTCTTCCAGTTTTTCTTCCAGTACCACCTTGGTAAAGCGGTTTTCTTCTGGCATCATCTTGGTGTGTACCTTGGAATAGTCTAGTGGTTTGGTGCCTATAGCGTATTTCAGACCTTCGCTCAGGTGACGCAGGAACAGGTCTTCTGAGAAACTCTCATTGGTGTGACCCATCGCGGTGTAAAAAGCACGACCACCATCATAATCGTGGTACCAGCTCATGGGGTGCTTGGGTGAGCCCATTTTGGCGCCAGAGTAAGACTTCTCGTCGATGCTGACCAATACTTTAGCTTCCGGGTTGATGTCGCGGAAATCGTAAAATTCGTCGGTGCGCTCCCATGGATCGGGAAGGAATGAGGTTGAAGCATGGGTTTTGTCTTCAACGTGGAAAATTCCTTTTTGGACGTTGCTGGGTGTGCTGGGGTGACTGGTGAAATACCCGCCCGCCAATTTGCCGTACCAGGGCCAATCGTACTCAGTATCGGTAGCCGAGTGGATGCCTACGTAGCCGCCACCTGCCTGGATGTAGCGTTCAAAAGCGTTTTGCTGGGTGGCATCCAGTACATCGCCAGTGGTACAAAGAAAGACCACCGCAGCATACTTTTTCAGGTTTGCTTCGTTGAACTTGGCGCTATTTTCGGTAGTATCCACCGCAAAACCTTTGCTTTGCCCCATTTTGATGAGGGCAATTTTGCCAGGATCGATGGAAGAGTGGCGGAAAACGGTTGTTTTGCTAAACACCAAAATACGTGGTGTTTGTGCTAAAATAAACCCTCCGATAAGCAACAGCATCAAAAGTGCCATTGTCCGTTGGAAGAAGGACAAGATAGTTGGGTGCATGATGTAGGTTTAAGAGCTAAAACTTCATTGTGTGAAAATTACACAATGATAGGGCGTGGCGGTGATTTTTACAAATTTCTGACAATTAATTTTTTTTATGACTAATTGGGAGAAGTAAAAAAGTCATATTGGTATCTTCATCGACAAAGTCTTATATTTGTAAAGCGAAAAAATGATATGGCAAGAGATAAGTTTCACAGCAATGCCCGAGAAGCGTTGATAAAGGATGGTTGGAACATTACTGATGACCCCCTGAGAATACCAATAGATGGGAGTTATCTTGAAATTGATCTGGCAGGAGAAAAAGTTTTTGCTGCAGAGCGGGCAGGGCAAAAAATTGCAGTTGAAGTAAAAAGCTTTTTGAATAAATCATTTATGGCCGATTTTCATGAAGCTATGGGACAATACCTTGATTATCGAAGCGCTTTGGAAGACGTAGAGCCAGACAGGGAGGTTTATCTAGCAATACCAGAAAGTGCTTATGAACACTATATGTTTCAAGGGCGTTTTATTCAGAAACGAATGAAGGAGGAAACCGTGTGTTTGATTGTATTCAATGCAATTCAAAAAACAATAGTAAGATGGATAAAATACTAAAATATAGACAAATTTTGCAGGAAGTCCTTACTGCTTATGCGTCAAATAATGGCTCAAGAAGGATTGAGTCCCCAGATGAAGTACAAGTTAGGGTACTCATCGATACACAAAATGATCATTATCAGGTTTTGAATGCAGGTTGGCAGAATGGAAAACAGATTTTTTCCGTCATTTTTCATTTTGATCTGATTGATGGAAAAATCTGGTTGCAGCGTAATATATCTGATTATGACATTGTAGAAGATTTAGAAGCAAAAGGGGTACCCAAGAAAGATATTGTATTGGCGTTTCACTCACCTGAAATGAGGCCATACACAGATTATGCTGCGGCATAATATATGTCTACTATAAAACAACCACTTGTTGGATATGAGTTAAATACGTTAAATTTTTTCCCGCTGACGACTGTTTCGCCAGCGGGAAATTTGATGACCTCGACTAAAAACTCACCAACTCAATATCAAAAATAATCACGGTATTGGCTGGGACGCCACCCTGACTCCCTGTGCTGCCATAGCCCAATTTTGAAGGCAGTAAAAAGATGCCCTTGCCTCCCTTTTTCAGGAGTGGAATTGCAATTTTCCAGCCCTCAATCAAATTGGATAAAGGAAACTGTCTGGTTTCATCCACTTTGGTTTGGTCAAACACCTTTTTGTCGGTAAAGTAACCCTTGTATTTTACGGTAACGGTGGAGCTGGAACTTGGGTTGTCGCCAGTTCCTGGTTCAACGATCACAAAGTACATGCCAGAGGAATGCTTTTCCGCAATCAAGTTGTTGTCTTTCAGGTATTTTTGAATCGCTGTGTCGTCGTATTCAGCCTGGGTACCGAAATCTACCAATTCAATATCGAAAACGAGAATGGAATTGGCCGGAATCCCGCTTTGAGCAGTATTGCCGTACGCCAAAGAAGAAGGAATGATAATGGTGGCTTTCCCTCCTTTTTTCATTTTGGCAATCCCAATCTGAAATCCAGGAATCAAGTTAAGCAAAGAAGCTGTAATGGGTTTACCAACTTCAGACTTATCAAATTCTGTACCGTCCAAAAAGTATCCTCTGTAGTTGAAGGTCACCAGTCTGGTAGAATCGAAATTAATAGACCTTCCTGTACCCTCGACCGTACTGATGTAAAATAGACCGGATGCATCCTTTTGTGCAGTTAGCCCCTTGTCGCTTACGTACTTCTCAATGGTTGCAATTTGGTCTTCCAGTCGGTCCTCCTCCTTGGAATTCAGATTGATGCATGCACTGGGCAAGATCAAACTCAGGAGTAGAAAAAAGCTTAAAATTTTTTGTCTCATCGCGCTTTGTTTTAGTCAAAAACCCAATTCCGGGCTTCTTGTACTCAACATTTAATCATTTGGGGCGAAAAATAAGGCAATTATTCCTTTAATTTGGTCGTACATCTGTTAAACGCTTAAATTAGCTTTTATGAAAAACACAATTATCTGTCTTTTTTTAATGTTGGCCACCCTGGCCTGTAAGCCCAAAGAAACAACCTCAAAAGAACAATTGCCTGATGCCAAAGCCTTTGGTTACCTGCATTTGGTGGGCAAACTTGGTGATGCACCCTTACACATGAACTTGATTCAGGATCAAGATTATGATGGAAAGCCTTGGTACAATGGTAGTTATACGATAGATGAGACCCAGGAACCGATTAGTGTTTACACGGTAAGTGATACCACTGGCCAAGACCTGTTGATCCTGGATGAAATGGGAACACCTGATGATAAGGTTGGAGAGTTTAAGGGCAAATTAGCCGATGGTTCTTTTACTGGAACCTTTACGAGCAAGGAGGGAAAAGAAATGCCCTTTGTGCTGGATTTCATTTACCCGGAAGGCAGCTTGAAGTTTACCACGGTGCGGGTGGAAGTTTCCAAAAAAGCAGACGAGAAGTTGAAAGACTCTCCCAAAGCAACTTTCCGCTACGAATTCGTGAAACCTAAGCAGGATTGGTTGCGATTCGCGCTCTTGAGTGAAGTAGTTGGCGATTCGCTGGCTAAAGTCTACAAAACCATTGAAACCGCATATATTCAGGAGCAAAAGCCGTTTTTTGAGTCTTATATGGAAGAAGCGAGCGCTCAAATGGGCGAAGATTCGGATTTCAACTCTACTTTTTTGAATTATGAATCCGAAAAGAGCATGGACGTCCTGTTCAATCAAGACAACCTGCTGAGCATTGCGGTAGTGGAGTACAGCTACAGTGGTGGCGCACATGGCAATTACGGCTCCTCTTGTGCTTCTTTTGATTTGACCAAACAAAAGAAAATCACGCTTGAGGATCTCTTTAAGCCGGGTTACGAGAAGACGCTGACCAATGCACTCAATGCAGCTGCCAAGAAAAAATACGGCGTAAAAAAGTTGGATGAAGTACTGTTTGTGGACAAGATCGAGCCCAACGGAAATTTCTTTGTTACAAGCAAAGGCATCTGCTTCAATTATGTGCCTTATGAGATTGCGTCTTATGCACAAGGTGAGCAAAGGATTTATGTGCCTTTTGCAGAGCTGAAAGGGGTTTTGAAGTAGGTGTTGGGGTACACTTCTGGACATTTTCATTTCGCGCAGATGCTACGCAGATTTAATCGCAGATTTCACACAGATTTTTCTGCGTTAAATCTGCGATTGAATCTGCGTCAAATCTGTGTGATATGATGTTGAGGGTAAGGTTCACACAATTTTCAAAATAGAAGCAAAATTGTGTGAACCCTAAAACTATTAATACCCCGAATTCTGCTTAACATTCCCCCCACTCAAGTCGATCTCCGTTTGTGGGATCGGGAACAATTCGTGCCGCCCTTTGATGAATTTTTTGCCCAGGGCTTTCATTTTTGCTTCCGCTTGCCCCGTGCGCAGTAAATCAAACCAACGCTGTTGTTCCATGGCCAATTCTACGCGGCGTTCTTGCCAGATGCGTTGGCGCAAGGCGTCTTTGTCGGTTACGGTTACGTCGGGCAGGATGTTGCGGCGGGTTCCTCTGGCCCGGGCGCGTACGGCGTTCAGGTAGGGGAGGGCTTGTTGCACCTTGCCATTTTCATTCAAAGCCTCGGCAGCGATGAGCAACACGTCGGCATAGCGCAGCATGCGGATATTGCTGGGGCCGTTGTCTTGTAGCAAAGCATGCGAAGGCGTCCAAGCTTTTTGGTTGTAGCGTTCATTGTCGATCTGTAGATTGTCTTCTATTACAGCAGAACCGTCGGGAAGAGCCTCTCCAACCAACAAAACCGTGGCATCGCGGCGAGGATCACCAAATTCAAACGCTTTAACCAGGTCGTCCGAGGGTAGATTGAAACCCCAGCCAAGGTTGGGTGTTCCACGTACTCCTTGTACCATGTTCCAGGGCGTAGCGCCTGCATAAGATGCTTCCAACGCAGTAGCTTGTACTTCAAAAACCGACTCGCTGGAGTTTTCGCCTTCTGGCAAAAAGATTTTGCTGAAATCAGCCAGGAGTGCATATTCCTTGGAATTGATGACCTCCAAGGCGAATTTTTCGGCATTGGGGTAATCTTTCACCGTCAAATAAACTTTTGCCAAAAGGCCACGGGCAGAACCCTTGGTTGCTCGGCCTAAATCTTCAGGGGCATAAGCGGATTTCTCGGGCAAATTGGCGATGGCCTCAGTCAGGTCGCTCGCGATGAGTTTGTAAATTTCGCCACTGGAAGCCCGCGTTTGGGTGTAAAACTCAGCTTGGGTAAGTGGTCGTGTAATCAGTGGCAGGTCTCCAAACCAGCGCACCAGGTTGAAGTAGAAATAAGCCCGCAGGAATTTGGCCTCTCCAATCAAACGCTTGCGCAAGGTTTCGTCCATAGACGGAATTTTTGGAATGCCGTCAATCGCCACATTGGCGCGGAAAATGCCCTGGTAATGACCCCGCCAGGAGCCACGAATGTCTTCGGGAAATCCGGGATCCCAGGTGAAATCATCAAATGCCGTCAAACGTTGGGCATCGGCGGGAAAACTGCCTTTGACCGCATCGTCGCTCACAATATCAGTCATGGCCAGCCAGGGGAAGGAGGTGAGGTTCCAATCCCGGAGGGAGTTATAGACCGCATTTACGGCCCAAACGCCGTGATCTTTGGTTTGAAAATAGTTGTTGGCGTTGATGACACCCTGGGGTTTTACATCCAGAAAATTCCCATTTTGGCAGGAATTGCTGAGCACAAAAACCAGCACCACGCTTGCCGTTATCCGAAATAGGTATTGATTGCGCATGATTCGAGTTTGTTTAGAAGGTGATGTTTAGTCCAGCCAGCCAGGTACGTGACAGTGGATAAACGCCACCATCGATGCCTACTTGCAACACGTTTTCACTGGAAATTTCAGGGGTAAATCCGCTGTATTTTGTCCAGGTGAAAATGTTGTTGCCGCTGGCGTAAACCCTCAAGCTGTTCAATTTGATGTGTTCCAAAAGTTTTTTGGGAAGACTAAAGCCCAACACTGCACTCCGCAGGCGGAAATAGGAGCCATTTTCCAAAAAACGATCGGATATCTGGTAATTATAACCGCCATTGGTGATTCTTGGTTCAGTATTAGAAGTACCTGCCCCAGTCCAGCGGTTCAAAAAAGACGCTTCGTAGTTGGGAATACCGAATCCCCGAGCAGCGCGTTTGCCATTGTAAATTTTGTTGCCACTCACGCCGTTGAAATCTATGGAGAAATCGAACCCGTATGCATCGAACCCTAGATTAAAGCCATACACCAAATTGGGGATCGGGCTACCCAACCAGGTACGATCCTGTGAGTCGATGATGCCATCGCCATTCACATCTTCAAAGCGCAAATCGCCAGGTACAACCGCTTCACGGGCAGGATGCTGGGCAATTTCTTCGGCATTTTGGTAGACGCCGACCACCTTGTATCCATAGAATGAACCGATGGGGCGGCCAACCGTGGTACGGGTAGCGTTAGCAAACAAGGCTTCGTTTCCGGTACCCAGGGAGCGCACTTCGTTTTTGAGGGTAGAACCCAAAACACCTACATGGTAATTGAATTTTCCTACTGAACTGCGGTAATTCAAGGTAGCATCTATACCCGAGTTGCGCACGTTGGCTGCGTTTACATAAGGATTTGAGGCAGAACCTACATAGTCTGGAATGGGTACTGGTACGAGAATCTTGTTGGTATTGCGGGAATAATACTCCACTTCCAGGGTCAAACGATTGTCGATAAAACCCAATTCTGCGCCTAAATCGGTGCTGGAGGTTTGTTCCCATTGTAAAAATGGGTTGGCCAAGGAAATGAGTGAAGCACCAAAATTCAGGGACTCAGTACCGCCGAACACTGCACTCAAGTTGTTGGTCACGGTAGGAATAGCTGCGTCGGAAGGGAATTTGTCATTGCCCAAACGGCCCCAACTGGCGCGCAACTTGAGGTTGTCGATGAATTCTACTTGTTTCAAAAAAGGTTCTTCTTTCACCCGCCAGGCCACGGCAAAGGCTGGGAAATTCCCATACCGTCTTTCTGATCCGAATTTAGAAGACCCATCTCGGCGGAAAGTGGCGGTAAAAAGGTAACGCTCTTTGAAGTTGTAATTGGCGCGAAACAGGTACGATTGGTAGCGTTCCGGGTTGTTGCCGATGTTGTAATTGGTTGCGGTTTCTACATCTCCGGCATCGAGGTAAAAAAACTCTTCGGTATCGCCAATCAGACGCTGACGAGAACCGCCAATGCGCTCGCCTCCGCGTGCTTGTTGGGTATAACCGGCCAAAATGCTGAAACGATGTACGCCAAGTTGGCGAGAGTAGTTGAGGGTGTTTTCCCATTGCCAGTCGTTGTAGCGCGAAAATTCAGCGTTGATGCGGCTTTGGGGGTTGCGTTGTTTGTCGTCTACTTCAAACTGAGGCTCGTAGCTTTTGCCTCGGCTGTTGATGCTGTTGAAACCAAAGCTGCTGCGGGCGGTCAAGTTTTTGATGGGGTAGATCTCTACGTATGCATTGCCGTTGATTTGCTGGCCGTAACCCCGATTGTAACTGTTGTAGCGCAATTGGGCTGCAGGATTACTCACGTTGGAATTGGTGGAAGTACTGCCAAATTTTCCATTTTCATCAATGGCAATTACCGTAGGATCGGCAGCGTAGGAGTTGAATACAATCCCGCCGGGTTCGCGGTTGTTGTTGCTGGAGATAAAGGATAGGTTGTGTCCCAGTTTCACCCCTTTGATGAGGTTGTATTCGTTGTTTACCCTCAAGGAATAACGGTTGAAGTAAGAGGATTTGATGATCCCGTCTTGCAAAAAGGCATCGCCACTGATGCTGTAGGTCATGGCTTCGGAGCCACCACTTACGTTGAGGTTGTAGTTTTGGATGCTCGCATCGCGAAATATTTCATTCTGCCAATCGGTACCGGTGCCAAAAGCGTCGGGATTGGCGTAGGGAGGCTTGCCCCCAGCATTGGTGTAAAATTCATTGACCAACCGCGCATATTCCGCACCAGTGGATAATCGATTTTTTTGGCAACCTGTTGGATGCCATTGTATGCATTGAAACTAAAGCGGGCCTTTTGGCCGCGAATGCCTTTGCGGGTGGTGATCAACACGACGCCATTGGCGCCCCGAGTACCATAAATTGCGGCAGAGGAAGCATCTTTGAGGACTTCAATGTTCTCGATGTCGCTGGAGTTGAGAAAGTCAATGTTGTCGAGAATGAGGCCGTCAACAACGTAGATGGGGTTGGCATTGTTCAAAGTGCCTGTGCCCCGGATGCGGATGACCGGACCTTCGCCAGGGCGACCCGAGGCAGAACTTACATTTACCCCCGCAATTTTACCTTGCAGTGCCTGGGTTACGTTGGAAGCGGCTACTTTTTGGAGTTCCGTGGATTTGATGGAACCCACAGAGCCAGTCAAATCGCTTTTGCGTTGGGTACCATAACCCACCACTACGACTTCGTTGATCATCAAAGTGGCGTCGCTCATGACTACGTCTACGATAGAACGGCCTTTGACGGAAATTTCTTGGGTTTGAAAACCAGTGTAGGAAAAAACCAGGATTGCTTCTGCATCAGGGATTTCCAACGTGTAATTGCCTTCCAAATCGGTAATCCCCCCCTGAGTGGAGTTCTTTATTAGAATGTTGACGCCGATTAGCGCCTCTTTTTTTTCATCGGTCACTTTTCCGGTGATTGTAACCTGGGCGGATAGTGAAGTAAAGCAAGCCGCGCTCAACAGGAGCAGAGTGGATAGGAAACGCATATCGATTATTTTAAAGTTTTAGGGTTTGGGTTTTAAGTTCACACAAAAGCAACCTTGTGGTCAAAATGGTGTGAACCCAAAACCCAAAATCCTAAGACTTAAAACTTTGAAAATCAAAAAATTAATGTTTTACAAACTTAGTTTTGGCTTTCATCAAGCCGTTCTTATCGTAACCAGCCAGGATGTACATGCCTGGTCCAAAGTTGGCAGTATTCAAATTTACAAAATTTTGACCACTGGTACGGATCGTGTACACTTTTTGCCCTACGGTGTTGAATACATCAAAACCGTACAGCTCATCGCCATTTTCAATGATCAATTCAGTCGTTACTGGGTTTGGATACACCTTGAGGTTGGCCAAAGCCAGATCGCGTACACCTACCGAAGTGGCACTACAAGATTTGTCGCCAATGGAAAGGTCGTCGAAGTAGTAGCGCTTTTCAACGGTTGGAACAGCATCAAAATCCATGATCATGGACAAGGTGCTGTAAAGAGCTCCATCTGGAATGTTCAAGGTAGTGAAATCCCAGGTCAGCTCTTGCCACTCGTTGGGAGTCGTGTACTTCACCTTGGTATCGCCGGTATTGGGTGCTCCATTGGGGCTGCGCTCCAACTTGAATACCACGTTGGCTTCGTGATCCATCAGCACTTTCATGCTGACTTTTTTGTTTTTACCCAATGAAACCTGAGCAGGAATAGCATCGTTGAAGTACCCAGCGAAAACCTCACCACCTGGACGTTCGATGAATTCGGCTACCTTGTTGCTGGTATTGATGCCGCTCTTCTTAGGGTTGTCGATGACGATGCCAGATTTTTTGCCATCCAAACTTCCGTTGGCAAAATACTGCCAGCCACCCAGGTCGTCCAATGCCGTTTCAAAGTTGGTGATGCAAGCGGTATAAGGTGCTCTACGGAATTCAATGTCATCGAAGTAGTAGACATCATTGTCGGTAGGCAGCTTGCCTGCATTAAAGAAAATAACCAATTTGGTATGGCCTTTTCCGGCTGCTGCACTAAAGTCGATGCTGTATTGTACCCACTTGCGGGTATTGCCAGCAGTAACCTCAGTGAATATTTCAGGTGCTTGACCCGTTCCGCCTTCCAATTTGAACAAAATCGGAACAGCTTTAGGTGACCAGATTTTCACTTGCAATTGGTTCAAAACCGACAAGTCAATTGGTTTGCCGAACTCGTAAACGATGGCAGACCATTCATCCTTAGGATCGCTGTATTCTCCTACTTTGTCGCTTGCTGAAGAATTGATGCCACTTGGATCAGGGTTGTTGATCACCTTGAGAAAGTCACCACCTGTAGTAGATACCTTGGTATAGTTGCGCTGGCATTCAAAATCATCTACCTGACCAGTAACGGCTACTACGCCTTCGCAAACGTTGACTGTAGAAACGGTTTGGGTCAGATTGTCGTAATACCAGGTTGCAGTAGAAGCCAGATCGGCATCAAATACAATTTCTACGCGTTCAAAATCGGTCACGGTTTTGAAGTTGCTGAAGTTGAAATTCAAGTCTTGCCATTTGCCTGTTTCCGCAATGGGGCGAGTGATTTCTTTCAAACCAGCAGTAGTAGAAACCAAACGCAAGGTGAGATTCTTAGCTCCAGCGGGAGCCCATACTTGCAAATTGACCTGAGGGAAAGCAGCAAGCGTAAAGCCTTGTGGTAAAAGCGCTTTCAAACCACCTAGTTTGGAACTGCCTTTGGTATAAGAACCAATGGTTGCAGAAGGGTTGCCTACCTTATCCGGGTTGGCAATTTCACCATTGTATTTGCCAAATACGCCTACGGCACCTAGAGACTCCCAGCCCAATTTGGCGCCACCTTCGAAATCTTCCAGAGCGCTGCTCTTTTCAGGAGCAACCAGGCTGATGTCGTCTACGTAGTAAATGTCATTTGCGCCTGGCAATTTGCCTGCGTTGAAGAAAATGACAATTTTGGTATGGTTGGCGTTTTCCTGGCTCTTGAAATCGGCAGTATATTCCACCCACTTGTTCAATTGTGAAACGGCTACGGGGATTTCAATGCCACCTGAAGTTCCGCCTTCCAATTTGAGCAACAAATTGCCAGCAACTGGCGCCCATACTTTCAATTTCAATTGGTTGCGGTCTTTGAGTGGAATGCTTCCGCCCCAATCGATCACCAAGGCGTGGAATTCCCCACCTGTGTCTTTGTAACGACCTACTTTGGCGCTGAGGTTGGCACCGAATTTATCGGGGTTGTCTACCGCAGTGATGTCGTCAAAACCTGGCTGGCCATAAGCTGCGTTGCGCTGGCATTCAAAATCGTCCAGAATTTTGGGATCTTTTTCTACTGCTAAACAAGCGCCTGCTGGCACTGCAATCAGGTTGTCGAACAAATAGGTGTCTGAGCTGGCATCGACTCCGGGGTCGAAAAACAGGATGATTTTGTTCAAGCCTTTCAATGCCGCAGACTTGCTGAAGTTGAAAGTATATTCCACCCATTGATCTTTGACGGCAATGTTTTTAAGTTCTTCAACAGCACCATTTGGGCCTTCCAGTTTCAGGATAAAGGCAGTGGGAGTCGCAGTTTTAACCTGAATTTTGAATACGTTGTAAATGGAAAGATCAATAGGGTTCGCCAATTCAGCAAGGAAGAGGCTATATCCAGCCCCTGCTTTTTTGGTATAAGCACCTACCTGAGTACTGCTATTGATTTTCAGCGTATCTCCACCAGGAGGGTTGGGCACTACCACAAATGACCCGTCGAGGGGCTTCCAAGTCAATTTGGCACCCCCTTGAAAATCTTCATAAACGAAAGAAGTAGGAGCAGGATCAAGGGCAATGTCGTCAACGTAGTAGATGTCATTGGCACCCGGTAAAACGCCAGCGTTGAAGAAGAAAACCAGCTTGGTATGGTTTGCGGTAGCCTCGCTGGTCATATTGACCGTATACTCCACCCACTTATTCAATTCAGTGACGTCGAGGAAGACCTCTTTTTGTGGGGAGGTACCTGCTTCCAGTTTCACCAACAGTCGACCCGCTTTAGGTGCCCAGAGCTTGAATTTAACAATGTTGCGGTCTTTAAGGGGTAATGCACCACCCCAATCAATGACCATCGCGTGCCATTCGCTACCAGTATCTTTATAGCGGCCTACCTTTCCACTGGTGTTGATGCCCGTTTTGTCGGGATTGTCCACGGAAGTGATGTCGGCAAAACCTGGGCTGCCGTAAGCGATGTTGCGGGCGCACTCAAAGTTGTCCAAAATGTTGGCACTAGGTGCAGCACCACCACAAGCTGGACTTACGGTCAAGTTGTCAAATAAGTAAGTATCTGCACTGGCATCAACCCCTGGATCGAAGAATAGGATGATCTTCTTTAGGTTGGGCGTAGCGGCAGCTTTACTGAAATCAAATGAATACTCAATCCATTCGCCAGCAACTGCGATGTTTTTGTTTGATTCGATGGCGCCACTTGCACCCTCAATTTTGAGAATAAAAGAAGAAGCGACCGCAGCTTTTACCTGAATCTTGAACTGGTTGTTGGTGCTGAGATCCAGTGCAGTCGGCAATTCAGCAAGGAAAAGGCTGTAAGCAGATCCTGCTTTTTTGGTATAGGATCCTACCTTGGTACTGCTGTTGAGGCCTAAGGTGTTGCCTCCCGAGGCATTGTCAACAACAGAATACTGTCCTTCGACGGCATTCCAGGGAAGTTTTGCACCCCCTTCGAAGTCTTCAAGTACAGTTTGTGTCATACCCAAGAGAGGTAGCAATAGCATTGTGAAAAAGAGCAGAAGTTTTTTCATGTTTTTAGATTTTGGGTTCATGTGTAGAACCTATTGCGAAATGATCAGTGGATAAGCAGTCTTATACGTTGGCGAACTGATTTGCAGAAAGTAAGTACCCCCTGGGAGCACAGGTAGCGAAAACTGTTTGTTTTGTTGCCCAGGACTCAGACGGGTAGGTCTCAATAATCGATGTACGACCCGGCCAGCCGAGTCTGATAAATCAATCGTTACGGTTTCGGAAGCAGGTTGGATAAAATCCAGATTTATGCTGTTTTTTACCGGATTAGGGTGAATGTTTATTTTTAATGCCGTTGGATTTACTGTACGGACACTGCTCACATCCCGCGAAAAACCCATTTTACTCAAGGCTTTTAGGATTTCTGGGTTGTACATGAAATGCTGCCACAACAGGCCACTACGTTGGTTTTCAATCATGTTGATAATGGGGCCTTGGTCGATGGCAAGGTAGCTGTCGGCATACCAATTGAGTTGAGGGTTGAAGGCATCGTAAAAGCCCATTGGTCCCCATAATTTTGCCCCGTATTCGCGGTAAAAATGCTTCAATGCAGCTAATGATTCAGTTGGAGTATAGGGAAATGAGCCCAGTGCTGCGGTAGGAGCAATCGTGCCATTGTCTTGCGGCCCAGAGTTGGGTTCGTGCGCCAAATAGCCTTGCAGGGGATCGTCACTGGCGGTCAGTCCCCAACAGTTTTCTCCGTATCCTTTGAATCCCTTGGGGTTGGCAATGCAATACGCCCGGTTGATCAGGGTATGGTTGCGGTTTTGGTTAAAATAATTGGTGTACCTATCAATGATGTTACGAGGATCGAAACCCATAAATGAATAATGGGCAAAAAACAGGGGTCCACCCAATGGTGGCCCCAGCGGTAATAGAACACTGTAATACTGATTCTTATTGACGAAATTGCTGTTGCCAGCCCATCCTTTTTCATAAAGCCCCTCAGGAACACCATGGGTAGGGGAGGCGATGCCTAGTAAATACACCATCATCCCTTCATTCCAGCCCCTTACCGGGAAATTCATGGCAAACTGGTAATTGGGGGACCAGTGCCAGTACAGGAAATTTTGGTAATACTGGCGGTACCAATCCCATTCGATGGCTTCCCAAAGTCCGGTTATTTTGTCGCGCAATTCTTTCTCTTCAATGGTTCCTCTACCAGAAAAATATTCGCGAGCAGTAAGCAAGCCTTCAAATAAAAAGGAGGTTTCCACCAAATCTCCACCATCATCACGGGTGCTGAAGGGAATGGTCTTTCCAGTAACACCGTTCATCCAATGCGGAAAGGCTCCTTTGAATCGATCTGCTTTCTCTAAAAAAGTAAGCATTTTTAATAAACGTTCTCGGCCTTGGTCTCTGGTGATGAAACCACGCTTGATTCCTACCAAAAGAGCCATCACCCCAAATCCAGTGCCACCGATGGTCACGATGTCGCCTGAGGTGTTTCGCTCTCGGATCAAACCCGAATTGGGATGGGCAAAATCCCAAAAATAGCGAAACGTATAGGCCTGTACCATGTCGAGCAATTGGTCATCACTCATTGGGAAACTAGCGGCGCTCGCTATTTGCGAGGGTTGACTTTCCTGGCCACCACTGCTAGCTGAAGTGATGCGGTAACTCGCTTTTACATTGAGCCCCAGTGGCCGCACAAAATCGAGGTAAATGCTATCACTCTTACCCGCCTGGCCAATCAGACTAAAGGTTTTGCCTTCATCAAGCGAACGGTAAATCCGAAATGTAGTGCCACCATAATTGCCCAGGTTTTTCCAATTTAACTCGATGTGGCTATCGTACCCTTTTGCCCTAAACTGCTCTGGTGCAAGCAAGTTGGTTGTACCAGAAGCTTTGAAGGTGCGTACCTCATCGATCAAAAGCGTATGCTCTTGTGCATCTGCTCCATTTTGACCAAAAATTATGGCTTTGATCTGTTTAAAATTAATGGCCGTTTGGTTTGGATCATTAAATAAAACGCTGAGCGGCATCTTGATTTGTGTCCAAACTTTGGGCTCTAATCCTGAAGCGAAAGTAGCCAGGTTGTATTTTCTGGATTTGGTGGCTCCAGGAGCACCCTCCAAAAACAGGTTTGGCCAATCACTTTTGATTAATCCATTGGGTGCATAAGCCCAAAACGCGAGGGTATCCGTATTGCTGATGTCCAAAAATGGGAAACCAGGTGCAATTACCAAAGCAGACCAATCTCCACCACTTCGCGAATTCCAGCGCAAACGCAAACTATTGCGGCCTTGAAATGCAGTGGCATCGGTGGGGATTTTGTCGCCACTACTTCCTGTCTGTTCAAGAAAACTGTTGCCTGACTTGAATGCCAACCCCGTGTCGTAATAACCAGGGTTATTGCTGTCGTTGAAAAAGTAAACCTCTTGGCATTGTAGGGGGGAAAAGGCCAAGAATAATAAAAAGGTAAATGCTAGAAATAGGAGGTAATGTTGCTTCATGCTTGCGATCTAAAATAATGCAATGCAATCTAACCTTATTTTTAGGACAAAGTCTAGCTTTGACACCTCACCATTACTACTCCATGGGGTAAAATCACCACCTGAATATCCTTTTTGTGATTAAAAATCAAATGGTTAAACGAAAACAATGAAATGCCAGGATTATACAATTGACGACTTGCTTCAAAAAGGTGATCCTGTTTTTGAGCCATCGGATTACAGCCCCATCAAGAATTCTACCAGGTTGTCATCGCCATCTAATTCCAATTTTCGCCGCAGGCGGTATCTTTTGTTTTCGATCCCTCGGACGGAGAGGTGGAGTAGGGGAGCTATTTCTTTTGAGCTAAGGTTCATGCGCAGGTAAGCGGCCAGTCTCAAATCACCGGGGGTAATGGTAGGAAACATTGATTTGAGTTTTTTAAAAAACTCATCGTGTACTTGATTAAAATTGTCTTCAAAAACTTGCCAATCTTGCTCGCTTCCCAGATGTTCATCTACCAAACGCAACATTTTTTGATAGTGTTTTGCTGCTGGACGATCGGCATTTTCCGCTTTAAATCGAATCAATTCTTCTTTAATTTGCAAAAGTGCTTCATTTTTACGGATCAAGTGAAAGGTAGAGCTGGCCAGTTCTTTGGATTTATTGAGCACATCGTGTTGGAGTTGAATATTGCGGGTTTGAATGCGCTGTTGGTGCAACTCCCGTTCTTTTTCGAGTAAGAGCTTGCGTCTTTGGGTTTCAAGCCTTTTTTGGTGAATGGTGTTTAACAATCCAAAAATGCCAAAAAAGACCAATGCATAAACGATATTCATCCAGAAACTTTGGTACCAATGTGGAGCGATGTAAAACGAACAGGCAACAATTTTGTCTCCTTCATCACTTTGCAACTCCAGCTTGTATGCTCCTGGTGCTAAATTGCTGAATTCGTGTTCAGCAATTCTGCTCCATGTTGACCATTGATTTTGGATGCCATTGAGGCGGTATCGGAACTGTTTAGAGCGGGTAAATGAGGTCAAAGCAAAGAAAAAACGCAGGTGATTGCTGCCTGGGGGAAAATAGAGGGTTGCGTTTTTTTGATAAATTTTATTTCTGTTTTTGAAATTGAGACATTCAATCCATTTCACCATCAATTTGGGTTCTCGGTCTTTTTTGAGGGTTTTCAGGTCATTTAATAGGGCATATCCATTTTCAAGACAAAGCAGGTAAGTATCTTTTTGCAATGCGATGATGGGCTCAAAACGATCTGCCAAAGAAATTTTAACCAGTGGCTTTAGTTGATTTAACCGATGAAAGCGAATCTGCTGGGGCTTAATTTCCAATTCATCCCCATAAGAGGTGACTAAAAATTTTGGATGTACATCTCCTTCCAATTTCAAAGGTAAGCAGCGTTTTTTGTCGGGGTGATAGACGAATTGTTTGCCACTTGACCAAATTCTGACTTGTTTGTTTTTGATGAAAATATCCAGGTTGAAGTTACTGAGCAGCCCGTCTGCTTCATTTATGGTATCAATGGAAACAACATTTTGCAGAGCGGAATCCAGTTCAAAGCAGTAGATGTTCTCGTAAGGATTTACAGCCCAAAGTCGATTTTTCGATTCGAAAACAAATTTTTGAATGGGTTCTTTGAAACCTTCAATCGAGTGACTAAATTTCCATTTGCCATCCGAGGATCGTTTAAAAACGACAAATCCTGTGTAGGTTCCCTCCAGTAAGTAATCGGGATTTTGGGGGAACTTCTTAAAGTACCAGCCGCCTGTGATCTTGGAAATCTGCTGAAACTGGCTGCCTTTAATCAAAAATGTACCTTCATTGTGGCCACAAATCAATTGATTGTCAAAAACAGCCAATTGCCAAACTTGTCCCTGCGAGCCCGGCAACAATTGGAAAGCTTCATCTTTTTTAAGCGGCCAGGAACGGAAAAAGACGCCTTGATTGGTTCCAATAAACAAGCGCCTGTCGTGAACAGCAGCTGCAAAAACTGCACCAATCACCCCTTCTCTATCGGTGTAGTACAGCATTGGATCGTGAAGTGCAACCAGGTCAATCCCGTTGTCAAGACCCATCCACAAGTTTTGATCTTTGTCTTCAAAAAGAGAAAGTGTGGTATTGTTTTGTAAACCGTTGTTCTTGCTGAGGTGGTACAAGGTTTTTGAACCCTTAGTGATTAAAACCCCACTTAAAATAGTGCCCAATGCCAGGCGGCCATCTTTCAAACGGATGGCTTTGTTGAGTTGAAATCGTTTCAAATCGGCGTTGGCGGGGTGTTCCCAGGGTACAAACTGATCCCCTTTTTGCCTGAACATTCCTTGATTACTCGTACCGACCAGCATACCTTTGGAGTCTGGGAGGATGGCCGTTATGGTGTAACCTTCAAAAAATTCACTGCCTTTGAGTACTGAAATTTTGTTGTGCTTGTCGATCTCATAGATGGCCCCCTGAATGGAAGGAAGCAGTAATCGACCATTGATTTCTTTTAAAAACATCATTGGAAAGTAGGAAGGAACTCGGTTTACCGCTTTTCCATCGAAATGAAACATCATTCCAAAAGATTGGAAATACACGCCCTGTTTGCTGACCAAGATGTGCCAAAATTCTTCTTTGCCGATTGTGTTTTTTGCAATTTGCTTGCTGAGCGAAGTGTAATACAATTTGCCGAGCAGGTCGCGTTGCCAATACCCAAATTCGCCATAACTGCCACAATAGATCCGACCTTTTTGATCAACCGCTACGGAGCGGGCAACCTGGCCATTTGGCAAAGGATGCAATGCCCAATTGCTGCCGTCGTACTCCAAAAGCCCATCTTTGTTGCCTGCATAGATGATGCCTTGTTGATCTTGAGTAATAGACCAAATTTGATTGGAGGCCTGATAGATTTTTGCTGGGAAATTAAGGATCAAAGGGACATCGGCGGCGAAAGAATACACGCTGCAAAGGATCAAAAAAATACAGTAAATGGTGTTTTTCATGTGAGATTGGTCACGGAGCCTGGTGCTTAAAGTTAGCTTGTTATTAAACCAAAATGATTGACAAAGGACAAGAAATTACGATCCCTAGGTAAGAGTGTGAAGTCATTTATCTAGACGCATTTATTCTAAATCTCCTTTCCGCATCAATTTTTCCCTGAAGTTTCGGATCATTAGTTGTTGCTGAATTTGGATAAATACCTTCAATGCTTCTTCAACGATGGCTTCTGGGGTTTTTAGACCATTCGACTAATGGCTTAGTTCATTAAGGCCAATAACAATGGTTATTTTCGTTTATAAGCCTTAATTTTTGACAAAAATACACATCACACTTTTCTAAAGCAATAGTTTAAGGTAGTGTCGGTGAATTTACAATTGCGATTTAGGAGAAAATCGTCCATTAGATTCTCCCTTTTATCCATTAGTTCAAGCAGTCAATTCCTTGACCTTTATTAAGGTTATTTACTTTACCTTAAATCAACAAATTGCATGAAAACAAATTTCCTATTGAGCTTGCAATGTCTCTTCGTAGCAATGACATTTACAAGTTGCGAAGAAAATGCAACCGGAGTCAGCCCCTCACAGTTTAGGGATAAGGTTTCGATTTTTCAATTTGCTTAGGGGACAGAAAAAAAATAAAAATGCCCAGTTGACTTGGTTGTCAACTGGGCAGAAAGAGGAATGTATGAAACGGCTAATTAGAAATTGTAACGCAGACCCAGCTGCAAACGCCAAGGTGTGCCTCCTACAGGATCTACGCCTGTGTTGGAGTTGAGGGTATATTTGTATTGTTTCAAGGTTTTGTCAAAACCAGAGATGTTCAACAAACGGGATTCACGGCCCAGGTTGGTATTGCGGCCCTTGTTTTTGTCCAGTAAGTTCACAAAGTTGAACAAATCCGCACTGAATTCCAGTGATTGTTTGCCAAAGGTGTTGAATTTTTTGCTCAAACGCAGATCGATGGTAGAGAAAAACGGGTTGCTGCCACCGTTGCGCGGAGCAATTTTGCCCACATTTTCGCGGTAGTATTCTTTGGCTGCATCGGCCACCAGAGGATTGTCCAACCAAGCTTTAATGGAAGCGGCCAATGCTGGGTCAGTTTTTGGATCATTGGGATCAAACAAAAAGGCCAGGTCATTTTGCTCATTGAAGTCGCCGTTCAAACTGGTGCCAGCCCGATAGGCATGAAAAGCAAAAGGATAGCCACCTTGGCAATTGAATGTTGCACCCAATTGGAATCCAGCAATTTCAGGAGTGGCACCACTCACCAATACTTTGTGGCGGAACTGTGCATCAGAATATCCATAATTCAGCGCCCGAGGATCGTCTTTAACTGGCAAGAAGGTAGAAGTATTGGCTACACAACAGTTGTAAGAAGAGTTGTCTTTGGTGTTGTTGTTGGTATAACTGGCAGCTACATAGCCACCTTTGTTGCCCAGGCGCAATTCAGCGTCAACAATCAGCGCAGTTTGGTCCAAAATGCCATCAGGATTCAATTCCAATACCCGACCCAGGTTGGGATCTTTGCGGCTATCCTGCCATTTTAGAATGCCGTTGGTGCCAATTTTGTCGGCGGGTACAAATACGCCCCGATTGTCTTCGTTGGCCAGCCGGAAGTAAGGCTCATCTACCAGGTTGGTTTCTTGGTAAACGTAGTTGTCGGTAGTGTGTGAAGCAATCAAATTGATGCCTACCCGCAGCTTATCGTCCAGCAACAAACGATTGTAACTCAGGTTGGCTTTCCAGGTAAACGGGATTTCAAAACTTGGCCCGATCGCATTGATTGTCGACACATAAGGCTGACCTGGTGTTACGCCTGGAGCTGTGCTTGGGTCTTCACGGTAAGCTTTAAAATCGGGGAAAGGTACATTGGTCGACACGTCGATAGAAGCCACCTTGTTGCCATCAAAAAGCATGTTGTTGGCCAGGTTGTAGTACATGGCCATGTTGGAAAAGCCACCAGCACCAAACTTCAGGATGTTTTTGTTTTTGCCCCCAACGTTCCAGGTCAATTGTACCCGGGGCTGGAAGTTGTCAAAATCAACAGGAGCGGTATTGGTATAGACCTTCAAGCTTTCTGCTAAAGCGGCATTGGGCGTAGGCGTAGTCAAGAAAGCAGTGCCATCCCAGCGCAAACCTACCACAGCGCTCAGGTGTTTTGCCAGTTCAAAGTCCAATTGTGCAAAAGCAGATACATCCAGTACATTGTAACGTACCCAGGGTTCACCTTCGCCGAGGTATACCTCACGTACGTAACGAGAAGGTTTTTGCAACTCAAAATCTTGCAGCGAGTTGAAGAAGAAACGGCCATTCAACTCAGAGGTGAATACATCTTCGAGGAAGGTCATGAAGTTATCGGTACCGAGGGTAAGGTTGTATTTGCCCTTGGTGATGTACGCAGTATTGACCAAATGAATTTGGTTGTAAATGGTCTTTTCAGGTGTAAAGCGTTGCCCACCAATTTGTACTGTACGCGTGGATACCGCATTGGGGTTGCTGGAGGTTGGAATGGGTGAACGTACGTTTACAATGGCACGAGGAATGTTCAGGGCTGGTAGTTCATCGCTGGGTACTTGGGCGGTGTACTCAGACTGGAACTGCACCTTCAATTCGTTCAAAAAGCTTGGGCTAAAATTAGAGCGCAAGGATACCAACCCGGTATAGGAACGGGCTTCTTGTTTGTTCCACACTTCGCGTAGGTTGATGTTGGAGTTGTCGTTGGAATTCAAAGGGTTGTTCCAGGTCGTGATGTTGTTGCGGAAAGTCAGCTTGTGCTTGTCATTGAGGGTATAATCAAAACGAGCAAAAATCACATTGGAAGTGGTTTTTCGTTCGAAGACACCCACTTGTGGGCCTGAACCGACTCCGTATACGCGGCGGGCGATGTCGATGAACTTGTTCAATGTATCTTTCCGGATGCCCAAACGGAGCTCATCATCAGCGGATTGGATGTCGGCATTGTTCACGGGTTCTTTTTGATCCTGGCGGTCAAATGCGACAAAAAAATGCAGTTTGTCTTTGATGATCGGGCCACCCAAACTCAAGCCCCATTGGTTGGTCGTAAAATCGATGTTTCGTTTTACACCACGAATGTCGTATTGGCTAGAAAATTCATCGGCACGATTGTAAAAGAAGAGGGTTCCTTTCAGCTCGTTGGTACCGTTTTTGGTCACCGCATTAACTGAGCCACCACCTTGACGGCCTTGAGAAACATCGTAATCGTTGGTAGATACCTGAAATTCCCGGATGGCTTCCTGTGAAATCTGTTGTGGGCCACCACCGCTTGAACCCGCCCAAAGAGGACTACGGAAGTTACCGCCGTCGATGGTGATGTTGGTTGAACCGGAGCGATGTCCACCCAGGTTGGCCGCGCCATTTCCTTGTAGTGGAGAAAGCGCCACCAATCCATTAAAGTTGCGGCCTTCCAAAGGCAAAGCTTTGATTTGGTTGGAAGAAACTGCTGTACCTGCACCAAAACTATTGACGTCGTCAATCAGTTTATTGGCCGTAATTTCTACTGTACTTAATTCAGTAGTTTGTTCCTGCATTTTTACATTTACTTGTACAACATCGCCCTGATTGAGGGTATAACCTTTGAGCTTTTGGTCTGCATAACCAGTGTAAGAAATGCTGATGGTGTATGGACCGCCCAGTGGCAGTTGCAACAGTTGGTATCGACCATCCAATTGGGTAGTAGTACCCGTGTAAAAGCCAGTGGATTCGTTGCGAATTTGGATGGTGGCTCCGATCAAAACTTCCCCCTTGGCATCGGAAATTAATCCTTTAAAGGAGGCATTGGTTGCCTGGCTCCAGATGAGGCATGGCAAAGCCAGGAGCAGTGCGAGCACTGCCCCAAGACAGGTGTAGTAACGATTCATGTTTGGGTATTGAGTGAATGTAATAATTCTATGGACGAAATTAGAGGTGCTAGATTAAGTGTGATTTAGGTTGTGTTTAAGGAAATAACAACAAATGGAAAGGGATATTAAATTTCTTGTCAGAATAAAAATGACCTGTAGTTCGACGAATTTTTTTTGTAAAGGAAACAAGATTGGATAAAGGGGCTTCGAGAAATTGATCAAAGGAAGTTTTTAAGCGTTGTGTATACATGGCTGAAATGATGTTTCACCCTGATGCTAAAAATTAACCCCAATAGGCAATAAATTGCAGGGGCAAAAACAACCACCAACGCCCACAACATGTTACAATTATTGGAAGCCTTAATCGCTGGTTCAACCCTACTTTTATCCTTTCTCATTTTTACCAACCCAAAGGGGGTGAACAAACAAGCCAATTTTTGGCTAGGCATTTTTATGTTTAGTTTGGCCTTGGTCAATTTGGATACGTTGTTGATTACGCATAAAATTTACCATACTTTTCCTCATCTGATCGGCATCTCCGACCTTTTGTTCTTTTTAGTTCCCCCCTCTATTTATTTTGCCGCCCTGTATTTTGTTGCGCCACAAAGGAAATATAGGTGGACAGATCCCTTCCATTTCTTTTTTTTTATCACTTACTGCATATTGAACCTCCCCGCTTTGTTGGTGCAGGATGGATCGAGCAAGTTAAAAATGTTATTGGAGGAGGAGCCGATGCAAGCGGACGACTACATTGCCTCAGGCATCATTCTGGTGTATACGCTGACGTACTGTATTTTGTCCTTGCTCAAGATCAATCGCCACCAAAAAAATGTAGCACAAATCCACTCCTCCAGCGAAGGAATTGATTTGAGTTGGTTCAAATATTTCCTGATCTGTGTATTGATCTTAGCTGGGGTGTGGGCCACCTATGTCTTGGTGCAAAGTGATTTGCTGAATTATGTAGTCACTACCACTTATTTCGTGTTGGTCTTTTTTCTCGCCTATTACGCCTTGCACCAAAGGGAGGTGTATAATTTTAATGCTAATGAAAAAGAAGCCATCCAACAACTGACTGAAGGAAAGCAGGAATTGCCTAAAAAACTACAACTTGAGCCAGCGCAATTACAGGGGTTGAAGCAACAATTGGATGCATTGATGCAGTCAGAAAAGCCTTTCCTGGACAATGAATTGAATTTGCTGAAATTAGCAGCGCGCATGCAAATCACCATTCACACCCTCTCTTACGTCATCAATGAGGGCTATGGAGAAAATTTCGCCCAGTATGTGAACCGATACCGGGTGGAAGAGGCAAAAAAATTATTGGATGATCCTCAAGTTGCCCATTTAAGCATCCTAGGCATTGCATTTGATGCAGGATTCAACTCAAAAACGGTGTTTAACACTACCTTCAAGAAAATCACGGGTTTATCGCCAAGTGAATACAAAAGCCGCAGTTCTGTTTTATAATATTGAACTCCTTCTGTACAGGTTTTTGGTTTGGTTTTATAAGATAGAACTGGAGCGCCGTTTTGCAGGCATAGTTTTGAGAAAAAATGACTGTTATGCAAAACATCAAATTGAGTACGAGGTTGATCTGCCTCACGGGGTTTCTAATCTGGATCTGTTCCTGTACCAAAGAAGAGCCGCTGGATGCCTCTTTGGTAAAGCCTCTTTTCATCAAGTCTGCCTATACAGGGACAACTTATCCTGTGTACGTCGTGCTCCCCGCAGACTACAAGCCGGGAATCAAGTACGCGACCATTTACGTGTTGGATGGCGACGACGAAACAGGGGGCAGCAAGGTGTACGACTTTGTTGGAAAAAAGAGCCAGGAAATCAGCGCTAAGTACCAAAAGCAAAATGCAATTATCGTAGCCATTGGCTCTACCGAAGACCGCATCCGGGATTATGCCCCAACGCCCTTAAAGCAATTTGGAAACCAGGGTGGCGGTACGGTGAATTACGCAAAATTCCTGGAGCAAGAGTTAATCCCTCGGATTGAAGAAGAATTTTCGGTAGACACCAATGCTTCAAAACGTACCATTTCGGGCCACTCCTTAGGAGGTAGTGTAGCCGGGTTTATGTTTGCCAAACACCATGATGTATTCGGCAATTACCTGATGTTGAGTCCAGCGTATTGGTGGGATGATGGCATTGCGCTTAAGTATGAATTGGAAAACAGACCAAGCAATGCTTTGAAAAAATGCCTGGTCTATGTCGGATGCGGCGAATTTGAAGAAGGGATAGCCATTCTAGCCGAAGAATGGTACCTGCGCATGAAAAAATACTACCCCAATTGCACGAATGCCTTTTACAAAATACCCAATACTGGACACGTATCTTCTGCTTCAGAAGACCTGGAGAGAGCCCTTGATTTTTATTACCAACACCAATAACCCATTTTCACATGATTAAGCACAGCTCATTGCTCATCCTGGTTTTGGCGATTGCCACTCAGGCCAGTGCACAAAACCCAACTCAAAGTTACATTGACAAAGGATTCAGCAGCCTTGAAGTAAAAGTCGGAAAAAACGGCCTGCTGCAAGTACCGGTTACGCCCAACGTGAATGTTTTGTACCAAAAGAATATCGCAGATCATATAGCTTTGGTATCCTATACTGAAGTTGCCAAGTCAATCTTCGATACTGATCCCGCTCAACAATACCTGGTGATAAACAATTTTTGGTGGCGGGAAATGGTAGGCATCGGCGGCACCTTCGGTCGAAAAAGCCTCAACAACAACCTTTATCTACTGGCAGGGGGGAATTTTTATCGTTCGCATACCTATGTTGATGAAGCACTCAAACCCAAAATGATCACCAGCAAGCTTCGTCCTGAATTGGGGCTGTTGTACAATTTGAAATGGGGAAAAAAGCGCGTCTATTTTTCATTCCAACACTACATTCCTCTTTATCCCTTGAATTTGTTTTTTGCCAGAGAATTGACCAAAACCACAAGCCTGGGAATTGGATTTAAGTTGAACCAGAAATGAGGTTGTTTGGATAAAAATAGCCGAGTCAGCTTTGTGACTTGATTTAATTCCCGTCCCTAATCCATTTCAAACAGATTAGCACCTGAAAATGCAGCGATCTCTCTGATTGCTGCATTTTTGTTTTCTACCCCATCTTCGCTACCTTCGCTCCCAGCAAATTTTCAATTAACCAATGGCCAACCCAAACTGGATCAACAGAAACTGGTTCAACTCATCTTGGCAACGCGTTTCTAAGGTGTTTTCTCGAAAAAACAACTCTGGAACATTAGCTCCGGCGCAAGCGTTGCAGCTAGCAAGCTATACTTTTGCAGAAAAAGACCACCAAACCCTGAAACTGGATGTCTATCAATTGGCCAATGAAGTCGATCTTAAAGGTCGGGCTGCGGTATTGTACTTCCATGGCGGCGGTTTTTCAGAAGGCAGCCGCAATGAAGTACGCTACGTACAGTTTGCCGAAAAACTGGCGCGTTTGGGGCTGGTAGCCATACCTTGTGCTTATCGGCTCACCATGCGGGGCCGCTCCATGAGTTGCGATCAGGCCCAATCGGTAAAAATTGCAGCTTTTCGCAGTGCTGCCGAAGACGTATGGTCGGCTACCCAGTATGTTCTCGATCACGCAGATGAGTTAGGTATTTCTCCCTCCCGCATTATTCTGGCCGGAAGCAGTGCTGGTGCAGAAGCGGTAATCAATGCAGCCTACTGGAAAGAAGGGGATTTGGGTTTGGTAAAACGCGACCTTCCTCCCATGTTTCGATACGCTGGTGTGTTGCTGATGGCAGGAGCAATACTCGACATCAATTGGATAACTTCCGAGAATGCCCTGCCGACAATGATGTTTCATGGCGAAAATGATCCATTGGTGCCTTATGCCGCAGCCTCCCACCACCATTGTACCCCTGATAAACCAGGTTATTTACCGTTGTATGGGGCAGGCGCTATAGCGCAACGGCTCAAAATTCTCAATAAACCATACATTCTCATCACAGGTACGGTTGGTGGGCACGGTTGGGCCGACAAACCCATGTTTGATCACCTGGATCGCATTGCTGATTTTATCGAAAATGAGGAAAAGCTTCAGGCATTTCGTCAGGTTGAGGAACGTTGGAGATGGGTTTGAAAATAATTAAACCTGCACTTTGGAACGATGAAGACAAACTTTTCTAAATTTAGTGCTCGAACCGAGTCAATGTCGATATCGATGAAGTTTTCATGCCTTTCAGTTGTGCTGTTGTCTGTGTTGTGTTGTGCCTGTAAGCCAGCCGGCAAATCTCCCCATGCAGAAGCGCTAATTGATGGGCGCCAAAAAGCGGGTGGTGATTTTCTGCTGGTGCCTGGAGAAAGGATTGGGCCGCTTTATGCCCAACATAGCCTGGAGAATGATTTGGTGCAGACTTTCGGCGCTCAAAATGTAAAACGCCAGGACATCTATCTAGGAGAGGGAAATGCTGCACCGGGCTTTGTGATATTCGGGGATACCCGCAATGCGGTAGAAGTGTATTACGACACCAGTATTGTAAAAGACCGCCCGGCACTTTTGCGCATTAGTGAAGAAGGTACGGACTGGAAATCAACCCATGGAATTACAGTTGGCACCACCCTGGAAGAATTGGTCAAAATCAATGGGAAACCAATCACTTTTTGGGGCTTTGGTTGGGATTATGGGGGCGCGGTTAGCAATTGGAATGGGGGCAAAATTGATGCGGGATTGATGATTGTACTTGAAGATACCCGTAGGAATACGCCAGAATCGTTGTTGGGAGAACGGGAAATTTCATCTTTGGCATCAGGAATAGATGCGAAAAAGATTGTTGTGAAGGTGATTAATGTGCGACTTTAGAATATAGTTTATTGTTGTCCGGTATTCTGTCAAATTGTTTTGTGCTGTCTCGCGAGTGATTTTCCGCAGATGTGCATTTCATTCTTGTGCCCATAAGCCATTGAAAAATGAAAATAAGATGTTTAATTGTTGATGATGAACCTTTAGCGCTGGATGTACTCAATGCCTACATCAACCGTATAGAAGGCCTGGAACTGGTTGGACGTTGCGAAAATGCATTGCAAGCTTTTTCCTTAATGCAAGAACAGAGCATAGATCTGCTCTTTTTAGACATTCAAATGCCCAAACTGGATGGCATTGAATTTCTGAAAACCCTTCAACAAAGGCCAAAAATTATTTTTACCACGGCTTACCGCGACTATGCCATCGAAGCATTCGAGATGGATGCGGTGGATTATTTGTTAAAACCCATTCCATTTAGCCGATTCCTAAAAGCATTGAGCAAGGCCTATTCTCAATTTCAGCAAACATCGAATGTGGCGATTGAATCCACTCCAAATGGATTGGGAACTTCGATTATTATTGCCAACGGGATTGCCAACCTTCCTACCCTTACAGAAGAACCGCTTCCTCTTCAAACGGCAGACAGCATCATTGTTAGAGCAGATAAAAAAATGATCAAGGTGCCTTTAGATGACATTCAATACATTGAAAGTCTGAAGGATTATGTAATCATTCATGTAGGAGGCCGAAGAATAGTGACCAAACAAAAGATCAGTTATCTGGAACAAAAATTACCCGACGGGAAATTCCTACGCATTCATCGTTCGTTTTTAGTGGCGTTAAACAAAATTCACGCCTTTTCACCCAATCATATCGAAATCAATAGTCAGGAATTGCCCATTGGACGCAGCTACAAAAGTGAAGTAGCCAAAGTTTTAGGATTTGTATAGGATCACCCAATTTTATTTCTGTCCCAAAAAAAGAAGACCCACAAGAGCATTCCATTTCTTGCGGGTCTTCTTTATCGGAGGTATTTCTCCAACGATTTCTTATTTTACGATGGTGATGTCCCCTTTAAGGATGACACCATTGGGGATGTCCAAGCGCAAAATGTAGTAGTAAGTTCCAGTTGGTAGATCTTGTCCGGTTGCATTGGTTCCTTTCCAATTGTTGAGGTAAGGTTTAGCGCGGTACACGATATCTCCCCAACGGTTGAAAATGATCATTTCATTGTCTTTGTATTGCTCTGGTTGAACTTCCAGAATTTCAAAGCGCATTTCATCGTTTGCTCCATCTCCATTGGGTGTAATTCCCGTAGGTACGGCAAACTGGTAAGAATTGTCGGATTTAACCTGAATTTTCACGGTAGCGGTATCACAAAGGTCTACACAGACTTTATTGCAAACCTTGTACTTGAATTCATCTACGCCAACCCGTCCAGGTAATCCACGGTAAACTACATTGCCTCCGTTGATTCCATCAATCAAGCCCAAGGTGGGATCTTTGGCGATGCTCACGACAAAACCTGCGGTTTTACTGAGTTTTTCGTCATTAGAAACGACATTAATGGTGGCCGTAGGTTTGCCCGAACTGGCTGTAAAATTATCCAGCTTGTCATTGTTGGCTACCGGAGCAGACTCCCGAACAATTTTCAATGTATCCCTACTGTAATTTGCGCAATCAGTAGTTGAAAGCGACCAAATAAAGCGGTTGTCTCCATCTTTTAAACCCATCGCCATGGTGTTTGCCAGGTTAGCCATTTCAATGGTAATGCCAGCAGCACTTGTCCACTGTCCGGTAGTGCCTTTAGGAAGATTTCCGATCAGTGGTGCTTCATCATTGCAAGTAGATGTATCTTTTCCTGCGGAAGCGCGAGCCAATGAGTTATCCAGCGAAACGGTTACAGAAGCTTCATTTGCACAACCGTTTTCGGTATTGGTTACCACCAACTTGTATGTTCCAGGCGCATTTACCTGAGGAGTAAGGGTATTGTCGGAGGTAATGGCACCATTGCCGGTACCTACTGTCCACTTGTAAGTGATTCCAGCTCCAGTAGCAGTGCCAGCTCCATTAAGCGAAACTTTTACTCCAGCGCAAGCAATTGGCACCGGAGTAACAGCGCTTACGGTTGGCTTTTGAGAATCGTCTGCAATAGTGGTGTTCGCCTTGATAGAACAGCTATTGGTTGTATTCAAAATGGTCAATTCATAGCTCCCGCTCTTGGTTGCGTTAATCTGCAAAGGATTTGTACCAGGAGTCAACGAACCATCTGGGCCTTTCCAACTGATTTGGAAGTTTGCTCCTTGAGAACCCGTAGCGGTTATCTGAACGGAAGGTGTTTTACAAGTGAGGGCGGGAGCTTGAGCGATTGACGCCGTAGGAGCGGCTTTATCCGCTTTGATGCTTGCACTATCTGCCCGGAAACATCCATTGGATGTATCTCTTACCGTTAAAACGTACACTCCTGCCTGGGTGATTTTTGCATTGATGGCATTTGCAGGAGATGGAGTTTTTCCACCGCCTTTAGCAGTCCATTGGTAGGTGATTTTTGAACCCGTGCCAGATCCAGTACCATTTAAGGTCAATGTATCGGCTTTACAGGTCAAGGTTTGATCGGGCCCCGCTTGAGCAATGGGTTTAATGGTATCTGCCACAATTTGCGCCAAACCTTCGCCTACACAACCCGTAGTAGGATTGGTAACCTTTAAGGAATAAGAACCCGCCTTATTCACTTTAGAACTAATTGCGGCGTTGTTGCCCACAATATTTCCTCCAGTGGTTGTCCAGGCAAATATGTAGCTATTGCTTGCAGGTGTAACCGTTCCAGTTAGGGTTAGATCTGGTGCCTTACAACTGATCTTTGCGGTATTGTTGATGATGACCAGAGGTAAGTTGGCATCCTGCAAAATCACAGCAGAATCAACAGCTGAACATCCGCTAAGGGTATCCAATGCCACCAAACGATAAGTACCTGCAGTAGTGATTCGAAGTTTGGTAGAATCCTTGGCCACTACCTGACCCGCTCTTGACCAGGTCCGCAATAGGTTTTGACTTCCTCCGGATGTACTGGTTAAAGACAGGCTAGGCGCTTTACAGGTCAATGTTCCACCCGCACTTACATCTACAGTAGGAGTCGTTTTATTGATTTTTACAACCACGGTATCTCTGGACACACAACTACTCACCGTATTGGTCACAGCAAGAACAAAGGTACCTGGCGCTGTTACCACAGCATTCAGGATGGTATCTGTTCCAGCCTGGAATTGCCCGCCAGTTGTAGTCCATTTGGCTTTAAATTTGGCTGCATTGTTTACACTGGTGGTGAGAATTGGTTTGTCTGTTTTACAGGAGATGTCTATATCTTTGGATCCTTTGATGGTTGGATAATCCAAACTTGGTTTCACCAGTACCGTATCTAAATCCAAACAGCCATTTGCTTCATCAACGATGCGCAAAACATAAGTTCCCAATACCGTTACGTCAAATTTCTGTGCCCGGCTAATGATGGTATTCTTTGAATCCAACCACTCGTAAATCACAGCAGGAGAATTGTTCTGAGACTTGGTTGCATCAAGCGTGACCGGATCACCTTTACAACCCAGCAGCAGGTCTGTACCTGCATCTGCGTTCGGACGGGTTTGTGCGCTTTTTACTTCAACTGTGTCTGTAGAGGTACATCGGGTTATGGTGTCTTTTACCTCCAACGTATAAAAGCCTGCAGCAGTTATTTTTGGGTTGATAGAATTGATTTCGCTCGGATCGATTGTTGTTCCTACTGGGCCACTCCATTTGTATTTGAGCGTGGTACCTTGTGAAGATTTACTGCCATCCAAACGAATCGTTTCTCCTTTGCAATCCAACAATAAGTCGTTGCCGGCATCGGAGATAGGAACTGGTGCGTTCCGTACTTCAATGGTATCCTTTTTTGAACAGCCCGTTTTTTTGTCAAGGACGGTAAACACGTAAGCTCCCGGTTCATCAACTATGGTGAAAATTCGATCTGTAGTACCAGAAATCGAACCTGACAATGCCGACCAGTTGTAAACAATATCAGTTCCCGTGCTTCCTTTGGCGTTGAGGCGCAAAGCCCCTACACAACCGCGAATGGTATCTCGACCCGCATTTGCTTGCGGAACCACTTTATTCTCCGCAATGGTGAAGGTGTCAATCCGTTCAATAGCAGTAGGCTTGCGAGAATCAAAAACCCGAAGTTGAATCCGACCAGCCGGAAGATTGATGGCTTTGGGTTGGAATTGCAAAGGCACTGTTCCCGCATTTTGATCAAGAGCCGTCCATAGATAGAAAACCTGGCCAGTTCCTCCTTGCGTTTTTACTTCGATGGTACCATTGCGCTGACCTGGGCAAGTCGCATTGGTCAGCAGCGTATCTATCAGTAAAATTGTATCTTGAATGCAAACCTCTCCAGCTTTAGGGAATACACTTCCCACCCCATCCAGGGTAGTTACAGAGGGGTTTGGCGTGTTGTTGATGTCAATTTTATGGCATTCGTTTACGGCACCAATCAATTCGAAACAAACCGTAAACATGACCGCAGAATCTGCCAGGGTCTTTCCTGCTGCATCATTGAAATCCGCATTTAACAAACCAACGTTGGCCGAACGGGTATCCAAAACAAGTCCGTTAAGGCCAGGAGAAGGGGTTGCGGATACAAACTTCAAGTCTGTTGGCCAGTTGACTTTAAATTGAGTTGAAGTAACCTTTTTGAAGTTTTCAACTTTGAAATCAACGCATACGGTATCTTTCAAATACCCTTTGGTTTGACCCATCAACAAGAAGAATCCGGTTGGGTTTAAAATACACACATTGGTCGGAGGCCCGGTAATGCCCACGTTTTTACCATTGGAAGTACTCAAAATGGCTTGACGCTCAAGGGGTAGATCAACAATTTCAATGTTGTTGTCACAATTGTCTTGCGTACCTAATTCGCCTGGAGACTTGCCAGTAATTTTGTAGCAAACCTGGAATATCACGATACCGTCATTCACCGTAAGCGGATTTGCAGAAGTATAATCAAAAGACAATGCACCACCACTTGCTCCAACGGTATTGAAGTGCGTACCCAACGAAAGGCCAGGCAATGCAGTGGTGTTTAAGCTTTTGATGGTAGTAAAGTCGATATTTGCAGGTTCCCAACTGAGCGAAAACTGCAAATCGATCACGTTTTTGAAGTTGCCAACGGTTACATCAGTACAAATTTCATCGCCTGGTTTGCCACTTTTGGGACTCAAAACGATGCGTACACCAGGAGGCTGAATGATTTGCACTTCGCAGTTGCGTGGAGCCAATCCAATATTGATTCCATCTCTTTTGGAAATAACTGCAGTAGTACGGTTCAATTGGATCGGTGCTTCCAACAAACTGTCCGGAGCACTCAGGGTTCCACTTAAACCAACGGCTTTGAAACAAACTTCAAAAAGCGTTTCGCCAGCACTCAAGGTGGCAGATGTGGTTGCAGTAGGAGCCGTCCAGTTTACACCCAAAACCCCATTTGACACGTTGTCTGTGTTGAAAAAGGATGCCCCAAATCCAGGTATTTTGGTATTGATGTTGTTCAGCTTGCTGAATTGTAAAGTGTTGGCGTTCCATTCGGTAAGGAAACTCAAGGTGCTAATGCTGGTCATTCCCTCTACCGTAGTGATCTTGGTACAGACTTCCTGGTTGATTTGGACAGGTTTGCCACAATCAAGAGCCAATTTGAGACCTGGAGGATCACATGGAGCGATATTCACATAAGTAGAAACACCAATGATTGGGATAATTTCCCCTTCTTTGACCGTATTGATGGCTTCCTTTTTAGTAGGTTTATCTGAAAAAGTTATTTCAGCTGCATCAGACCCGCATTTGCCAATAATTTTGAAAAACACCTGGAAAATAGCGGTACTGTCTTTGAGGCTTATTCCTTTGCCGGTTGGATCGATGTATGACCAGGATACGGTTAAATTGCCTTTGTCTATGTTGCCAGCTACATCGTTGGGACGTCCAAAGCTGCTTGAAGACAGGTTGGTTAACGTTTCCAACGGGAGTACGTTATTGAACTCAAGCAAAGTTGTATCGTAATTCATTGAGAACTGAAAACTGGTCAATTGGTCAAATCCAGTCACTTTTACGTTGATGAATATAATTTCACCAGAACCACCAGATGCCTCCGTTGCAAAAATACGGATAGGTCGTACGCCAACCGAAACATCCCCGATGATTGATTCTGAATTGTAACCAATGGAAACGCAATTGCCACTGCCGTTGAAACGACCAATGATGATCGGGTCAATATCGACGATAAAATCTCGATCTTCACTTAAGCCTATCTGGGAGGCCTGGCCGTATTTCCCAATTACTTTGAAGCAAACTTCAAAAATAATCTCGCCATCATCAAGTGTAATGGAATTACTGACATTACAAGGTCCAGGTGACCAATTTAAAAACAAAAGCCCAGACTTAATGCGTTTGGTATCGAAATTGCCAACAACCAGCCCTTTTAATGCAGCGGTTGTTCTTACTTCTTTAAACTCAAGAATGGTACTGTCCCATCTAATCGGGAACTTTAAAGAAGTGATGTCTGTAAAGTCTTTAACAGTGACTTTGATACATACCTCTTCTCCAGAATTTTTTACTGCTGAAGAAAAGTTGAATGAAGGCCCTTGAGCCCAGGCCATCATCTGAACAGCCAGGACAAAACCCAGCAGAGCAAGAATCTTTTTCATGGAAGATGAATTTGGGACATGATGTCCATTTTCCAGTGATATCAATTCAAAATAATGAACTGAGGATCAATTTTGGAATGACAAGGTCAGGTTGATTTCGTGGGTGCCTCCGGTGGATGGACCGAATGTACTAAAGTTGTAATCGAAACCGTACCCAAAACGAAAGGTATTGGACAATCCCGCGTTTTCACCCAGTACAAATCCGGTTTCAAGGTGTGCGGCTCCAGCTGATGAACCTCCAGCGCCAATCCACAGTGCGGATGGCAACTGATAACGCAAGTTGAGGTCTACGTTGACAGGAGCACCAGGAACATATTTTAACCACATTGATGGTTCTAAAAAGCCATCATTGCGGAAAAACTTGTAATAGCCCACCTGGCCATAAAAGTGTTGGGTTCGTTTGGTGAAAAACTCACCTTGTTCGTTGGTGAAGGTTAGATCCAGGCCAAAAGCCTGAGGAACAGACAACCCTGCGTAGAATATGTCGTCTGAAGTACGCCCCCCTACCGCTTGGTAATAAAAGATTCCCACTCCGACATCTGGAAACATTTGACCTTGGTCAACCCCGGACAGGGCATCGTTTTCATCACGCAATACGATTTCTGAAGATTTAACCCGGTATTGAACCATACCGGCGCTAAGACCAATGGACAAACCTCCGTATTCTGGATCGCTGGTCAGGATACCAGCAAAACGACCGTAGATACCAGTAAAGCCAGTTGGTCCGGTTTGATCATTGATCAATTGACCGCCTAGCATCATGGTGACTCCACTTCCCCCGGCATTCAGCCACGAACCACGGACAGTCTGCGTCTTTGGAGCTGATCCGCCAAATCCAGACCACTGGCTTCGGTAAGATGCGCCTACGGTGATGTTGTTCCGATAGGCGAGAAAATCTGACTCAACCGCCGCTGGGTTGATTATGGTCTGATTTTCTCGATATTGGGTAAACAGGGAGAGCTGTTGAGCGTAAGAAACAGCGGTCGTCAATAAAAAAATGACAAGTAAACATACTCTGGTCATGGGACGAGTTTTTGAGATGGCCAAAAATACCAAAATTCCCTTTGCTTGGTTGTTAAATAATTTTCAGCCTCAAAAATATCTTTTTTTTACGTATTTGAATTATTTCAACGCAATTTTACTGGCGTTGAAATAGATAAAGGAAAACCATACACGTAATCAACTGATACAGGGCTGAAAATATACCAAACAAAACCAACTTCGCCAAATGCAGCCCAGTGGACTAATCAGACCAAATCAAGCTGGTTTAAATCGAAGTACTATATGAATGCAGATTTCTTAAAATTATTTTAAAATGAGGCAGGAAAATACGATTTTGGATTTGCTGGTGACCAACTTCTGGAAACCAACATGACTTTTAGCCGAAGTAGTGGGGTGAAATGAACACTTATTTTTATTGCCCCTAAAACCCTTTCCACCTTGCCTTCAATTCCTTTTTGAATCCTTTGGCGGCTTTTCCGGTGATGGTGAAAAATTTTTGGGCTTCTTTTAGACCCGAACCTGGATTAGACTCATGGAAACGGTCAGCCATTTGGTACACCATCGCCCGGAAACTTTCAGCAGCCAGTCCTGAAGTTCCATAGTTCGCATTGAGGATATCGCTAATCAATGGAATCTGATCCGTGAACAGGCAATTGCGGTCGATGTAGTACTGTTCGAATGCAAAATGCTTGGGATCACGCAGGTATTGTTCCAAAGCTTGGTGCTTGAATCCGAAATCAACCAAGTGGTTGGTTTCAAAATCACGTTCCATTTTGCGGTATTGGCGTTCAAATGCTTCCCAGCTTTTACTGTTTTCCATGCGTTGAAATTCAACCTGCGCAAGTTCAAAATCGCGGGGCGCCTCAAATTTGCGCAGGGCTTCATTGATCGAGTAAATGTCCAAATCGCAATAGGCAGCGGCCTGGCATGCTTCGTAGGTTTTTTGATAGGCCGCATAACCCAGGGCAAACTTGCGTTGAGCGATCAATTGCTCAGCTTCTTTTTTCCCGGTTTCATAAGCCTCTCGTTCTTCAAAACAGGATTCTTTGGCAATGGTCTTGAAACGGGTTTGCAACGCAGTTGGAACGGGCAATTGGTATTGGTTCATGTACTGACGAAAGACTTTTAGCGCTTCGTATTTGGCCTGCTGGTCATAAATACGTTCTACTTCCTGAAGTTTTTTGGTCAGCAGATCGGCGTAAACCTGGTCGCGTAAACGTGTAGCGTCATCGCGTAAGGTCAAGCCATTCACATTGTTGGCTTGTACCAAAGGATGCAAAATGTCCAGTGCTTTTTGTGCTTCTCCGCGGGCAAGGAGGGTTTGCCCACGAGTTAGCTGCAGCTTAAACTCGGTATCTTTAAACGGATCATCTTGATTCGGATCAACTTTAAGGCTGCGGGCCAGGGTTTTGTTTTCATTGCGGTACCGACTGAGTACCACCGCTGCGTCATCCAGGGTTCCCGCAGTGATCATTCCTTCCAATTGGCGGCGTTGTGCTTCGATTTTCAGGTTGTAAAATGGCTTTCCCTTGCGCTCATAAGCTTGCGTCAGGCTGTCTCCTGATTGGGTACTGGTTATAAAACCACTTAAATCCTGAAAAAGCATGATTCCAGGTTCTACTTCACTGGCGCGCAAATATTGATCGAGGTAACCCAAACTGCGCAAACTGAAACTTTTGCGCATGCTTGCCGTCTGCGCAATTTGTTGATCTGCCAAATAAGGGCGGTACAGGTTGCGCACTGAATCAAGGGAGTTGAAACGTTTGATGGCCATTTCGGCAGTGCCAGGATTGTACATCCAGCGCTCAGCTTCTTTGGCGAGGAAGCTGTAATGATCCTGACTCAAACGACGACGTTCTTCGCGGCTGTTGTTTTGAGGCAGATTCCCTTGCATTTGTTGTTCAAGCGCTTCTACCTTTTCCAATGCCCGAAACCCTTCCTGAAAACGACGCTGATCGCGTAAGTTGCCAATTTTCCGCAGGTACTCCTGGTGCAAATCAACCAGCATGTCATTGGTATTCAGGAATTGAAAACCCGAAGTGCGCTGCATGTTTCTCAGTTGATTGAGTTCAGTTTCAGCCTGACTGAGGTTGTCATTGCGCAGGTTATCCACAAAACGGCGTTGGGCATTGTCGGCATACCGTTTCAAAGCATCTTGCTTCTCCGTGCGAAGGGACGCGGCGGCAAAATTGTTGAAGTACCGGGGATTGACCTCTGCAAAGGTGATGGCCTGGTTGTAATAATTGTGAATCAGCGACCAATCTGTACCTTGCGCTGCTTGCCGGGCACGCTGTTGCAACAACCCCATTTCATCCTGGTAGGCTTTCTGGATAATCGATTCCAATTCAAGAAAACAGGATTGCTGGTCGCGGTCATTGCCCAGGAGTTTGCAATACTCGCCAGCAAAGGTTCGAAGGTGGGCTTCTTTGTCTCTAAGTAAAGGTTGCCTACCCGCTTCCAGAATCGCATCGTCTCGTTCTTTGTAAATGACGCTGTAGATGTCGCGGCTGAGTTGTTCTCCTGCATAATCGCGATTCAGGCGGATGGCATAGCGCAATTGCGCAAACCTTTGCCGGTAATCAAACTGTCTACGACGGAAGAGTACGCTTTGAATTTCGGTGCGCGCGGCTTCCCGGATTTTAAAATCAAAATCATTGAGTGCCTTATCGTTAAGGTTGTATTTCTTTACAAAATCGAGGGCATCCAGATAGGCTGTTTCTTTGTCTTGAAAAGCGCTTGATTGATCCAGGCGGGTGCGCAAACGGGAAAGTTCTTCTTCCTGTAAGCGGTATTTTCGGTCACTGATTTCAGTTTTTTTGTTGCCAAGGTAAGCTGGGTTTTCGTTGACCAAGGTTTCAATGTCCCGCATGGTTGCCCATTTTTCTTCAAAATTGCGTCGCGTTGACACACTATTGAGCAACTCTTGATAGCGATTGGTATGGAGTTTTTGAAGCAAATCTTCAGCGGTTGATTGGCAATTCCAGTTCAACACGACCAGGCTGTTCTTTTCGCAAAAAGCTTTTGCTTCAATCAGTTTGCTGCGTTTTTGCTCAAAACTACCTGCACTTTGACCCGCATCGATCAATGCTTGAAAGCGCAACTGGGCGTCTTTTTCCCGGATTCGTTCACTGCAATTGTCTACGCTGTACATGTCGCAAAGCGCTTTGGCATCTTTGAGCTTGTCTTGATTGTTGAGTTCTAGCAAACGTTTGATTTCGCGACCAAAGGCGAGCTTGAGTTGGCCATCACACCCTTCAAGTTTGGAAACCGTACACAGTTCAACCGCTTGACGGAGTAAATTCACAACCTCCGGGCTATTTTCTGCTTTTTTGAGCAAATCTTGAAATTTGCTCAAATCGGTAGTAACCGGAACTTTTATGCTGTCCTCCTTGGTGGCTTTAACTTCAATGTGTGCCTTTGGTTTGAGTGTCCCTCTTTTGAGTAAAAGGGTGTCCAAATTTTGCGCGGAGAGGCCAATGCCAAACAACAGAAAGAAGGCACAAAAGTGTGTTGCTAAGATTAATAGTGGTGTGGATGTCTTTTTCATACAGCTGTAGATTTGGTCATTTGAGGAGCAACAAGCTTGAAATACAAATTAAGGACGCAAAATAATGCCCCAAAGTTAAGCATTTCAGAACTTTGCAATTTTCTTAACCATCTACGCTGTAAATGTTATCGTTTTTAATGAAAAAAGTGCAGCAGGACAAGATCGATTTTGTGACCTAGCGAACTTTTTTTCCCATCATCGCGATTAGGTTTAGGCGTTGTACATTATAAAAACGCCGAAATTTGATGCGCAAAAAACGAAAATAAAGCCAAAAGTAATGCGGGACAATATGGTAAAGGAAATATCGAATCTCTTCAATGCGGTAAATCAGGTAAGCAAAAAAGAGGATGAAACTTACTGCGCCAATCGCAGTTGCCCAGGGGGTAAAAGTATGGTGCCCCAGCGATCGAATGCCGATACCAAACCAGGTTCCGTAAAGAAGAACGTAGTGAACACTGTAAATGACCAGGGTTTCTCCACCAATTTTCATGATCAATGGTGGGATATTTTTAAAGATCTTGGTAATCCAGATAAAAAGGGCAAAAACAATCAATACATGCCCCAATCGCCAAAAACTGGCGTTGTTGTAGGTCGCCTGTTTGAACTCCGCAATGCCAGTGAGGTGAAAACAGCCTAGCAAAATATCATTGACGTTGTAATGAATCCACAAGCCAATGCTTATAAACAACAAAGGAGCCCAGTGCGTGTGGTAAAAATTAGGGCGTTTGTACATGTGCCATCCTACCACAGCACCAAAAAGGGAATACCCAATCCAGGGGAAAAGAATGAATGTTGAGCCATTGTCTCTGGTCAGGTAGTTTTGCAAAAACACGGGTATACTTGACCAATCGGCGGTTTTGACCATCGGTGCAATTAAAAAGGCGGTCATTGCCAGTGCGAAGTACATTAAAGGCAAAGGGATTTTGGTGTTTTGATAAATGATGAACACCGAAATTACCGTAAAGACGGCCAAGCCGATGATGTGAAATACATCAACCAGGAACATTGAAGGATAAAAATTCAACGAGAAAAGGTGGTAAAGATTCCATTTCAATAAATAGCCCAGAAAAAGCAACAACAATACTCGCTTCAATCCTTTTTGAATGCGCAGGTTTTGGTACCATGGGCGGGAATCCCTCAACATCAAAAAAACAAAAATTGCCCCACTGACAAAAAAGAAGATTGCTGCAGTCATCCCACGCATAAAATTCCAAGTCCAAAAGATAGGATGGGTTACATCGCGGTATTGATCGCCGAGCATCGTATCTACAAAATGCCCTTGAAGCATCATCATGATGGCGTAAGCACGCAAAACATCCAAAAATACGATGCGCTTTTTAGGTAGTGAGCTAGGTATCGAAACGGCTGGCGAAGAGGTATCCAATGCAGTGGTTTTATTATTGTCAAAGGGTTCGGTAATCAAACGGTATTTTTTTAATATGACTAGGTAAGACCCGAAAACTAGCGCAAAATTAGATAAAAAAAAGTCTGTTGTGCAAGCGAATTGTAAGGCAGGGTTATAACTTTAACTTTTCATTTAGAAATGATAAAACTATGGTAGGCATCATTATGGGCTCAGATTCGGATTTGCCGATCATGCGCCAGGCAGCAGATTTATTGAAAACCTTCGACATTCCATGCGAGGTAACCATCGTTTCCGCGCACCGTACCCCGGAACGTATGTTTCAATATGCGCAAAATGCCCATGGACGGGGCATCAAGGTCATCATTGCTGGAGCTGGTGGTGCGGCACATTTGCCCGGGATGGTGGCTTCTTTGTCTCCTTTGCCAGTAATTGGAGTACCCATCAAGTCTTCCAATTCTATCGATGGCTGGGACTCTATTTTGTCCATTTTGCAAATGCCGAATGGAGTGCCTGTTGCCACGGTAGCGCTGAATGCTGCCAAGAATGCAGGAATCCTAGCTGCGCAGATCATGGGAAGTTTTGACCCTTCCATACAAACCAAAGTGCTGACCTATAAAATGCAATTGGCAGAAGAAGTGGCCTTAAAGTACCAGAAATTGGAGACGGAGGGATATGAAGGGTATAAGTAATTTTTTGCATCATGCGGGTAAAGAAAAATTTCGCATTGCACTAATTTCATTTGCGAAAATTCGCTATTTTTATCCCTGAACCAAAATTCCTTTCCTTCATCCGAAAATTCCTCTGCAATATGTTGCGTAGATTTACCTTACTAATACTTCTTCTGGCCACTGCCTTTTCATGTGGAAAAGATGGCCTGAACCTCGATGACACCAGCACTAAAGCTTACGTGGGGCTAAAACCCCAAACCCGCCAAGAGATCAACCGACAAGTCTTAAACTTGCTGGATGAACACCAAAAATTTGAATGGAGCATGGTGGATGCGCAAACGGTATGGAGTGCCAATCTGCTCGGAGATTCCATCATGTGTATCGGTTACCAGCCTGCCAATGAGAAAAATGTCAATCAGCGCATGCACCAAATTGACATTCAACGCAAAGAATGGAAGCAAGTACGCGAAGAACTGATTGATTACATTGTTACAGAAACCAACCGTCAAAACCCGGGTAAGCAAGTAAGCGCCAAAGACCTGATGCCTTTTGGTCAAGAAGAAGTACTCCCGGTGATTGACATCAAAATTTCCAGTCTAGGTCTCATCGAAAAGCTGCGCGGCTTGCCCGAAGTACGATACATTGAGCCAATGGGGTATAGCTACGCAGAAGAGCGCTTGCGCAGCGATTCTGGTTGTGGAGTGAGTGGCAACACCAGTATCCCCGCGGCAGATTTTACCAACATCACGCCAGGAGCCAAGCAATCCTGGCACCACGGTGTGCCTCGTATTGGCACGGCTTGGGGCGTCAATTCTGGAAAAGGGATCACGGTAGCCTTATTGGATACCGGTACGCCCAATCCAGGTAGCCAACCCAAAATGGGCAGCCAGTTCAATTCCGGCTTATCTACTGGCCGTACCCTGACCAGAATGGGAACTTACGTCAGTTGCTGGTTTTGTGGCACTCCTGATGGGCCCGATGACCAATGTGGCCACGGCACCCAAATGTCTGGCTTGATCGCCGCTCCACGTGGTTACGACGGCACTCCAGCAGGGGTAGCCTACAATTGCAATTTGTTGGGCATACGCGTAACCAGTGATGTCATCATCAACGGATCGAGTGAAAAGAAAGGGGTAGCAGATGGTTTGGTGATCGCAGGAAACAACACCAGTGTAAAAATCATCAGCATGTCGATCGGAGATGTTTTCTCCAGCGGACAAGTAGAAGATGGTGTGCGTTATGCTTACGGAAAGGGCAAAATGTTGTTGGCTGCAGCAGGTACTTCTACCAGTTTTACCAATTGGTATGGGGTTATATTTCCAGCCTGGATGGCGGAGTGCGTCGCCATTACCGGAGTGAAAGATGGAGGTTTACCGCTCGAACGTTGCAGTACTTGCCACAGTGGCAGTGATGTAGAATTCGTAGCCGTGATGCAACGCAAAGTGGACAACAACCGTACTGCCCTTACACTGGCTCCTACCGGTAATGTTCCCGCCAATGTAGGTGGATCTTCAGCGGCAACGGCTACCACAGCGGGCATCGCAGCTTTGATTTGGGCCACCAATCCTGCCCAGACTAGAGCACAGGTATATGCCCGCATGAAAGCAAGCGCTACCTGGCCAACTACCCGCGATGGCCAATATGGATTTGGAATTATTGATGCGGGGAAAGCCGTGACCGGACTTTAATATGTAGATTTTAGGTTCACACAATTCTTCAAAATTGTGTGAACCTAAAACTTACTCCGGAACGGAGAAATAAAATTCACTTCCAACATTAGGGGTGCTTTCTACCCAAATCTTACCGCCATTTTTTTCGATAAACTCTTTAGAAAGCAGCAAACCCAGGCCTGTACCCATTTCTCCAGCAGTTCCTTTGGATGAAGTACTTTGTTGACCAAATAAGGTGGCCATAATTTCGGGTTCCATTCCTGTTCCGTTGTCAGAAACACAGATCTGCGAGTACCCTTTTTGTCGAGAGCTGCTCAATTCAATCGTTCCCCCTGAATGGGAAAATTTGATGGCATTGGAGATAAGATTGCGCAAAACCAGCTCGATCATGTTTTTATCAGCCTGGATTTGCAGATCTTCTTCGATGTTGTTGACGAAAGTTATGCCTTTGAGTTGGGCAGGTTTTTCAAAGGTGTGGATTTTTTCCTGGATTAATTCTCTAATGTGAAAAGCTTCCCGTGCAACTGGTATTCCTTTCATCTGAATGCGGGCCCAGGTCAATAGGTTGTCTAACAAACTCTGGATGCTATTGACGTTGTTGGACAAATCCGGGAGCATTTTGCGGAACTCTTCTTCGGATAAAATGCCTTCATTTACAAGTTCCAAACTCCCCACCAATCCAACAACTGGACTGCGCAAATCGTGAGATATGATTGAAAATAAACGATCTTTAAATCGATTGTTTTCGGCAAGTTGAACGCTTTGCTCCTGGATTTCCTGGTTTTGTCTGCTGATTTCTTCGTTTTTTTGGGTTAACTCGCGATTGAGAATTCTGTCCTGTATTCTCCTTTGGTAAATAAAATAAGCAATTATCCCTACAAATAACAATGCTGCGATGAGGAGAGAACTCAAAAAACGCTCCTGATCCAATTTTCGGCTGCTTTCGAGTTCTCTGCGTTTTTGTTTTTCGATCAGCGCACTTGCTTTCAAATCATACTGATATTTGGCTTCCAGACGAGCCGTGTTTTTATTGATGTCCTCATTAAATAAACTGTCTTTCAAAGCATAATGCTCAGTTTGATACCGCAGTGCAGCGGCATAGTTCTTTTTTGCCTGATAAATTTTAGCGATTACCAAGGCGCATTTCATGCGTTGCAGGGGATTGCGAAATTGAGTCGTAATCTGGTAACTCCAGGTTGCGTAACGCTCTGCACGATCCAGGTCCTGAATTTTGAGGAACAATTCTGCGAGATACAATGCATGATCGGCAATTACAGTGGGCTTGTTGGTTTCTTGGGCAATTTGAAAGGATTTTTGCAAGACTCTTTCCGCTTCAGCAAAATTTTTCAATCCGATTTCAGCAACAGCTACATCGCGCAGCGCATTGCTGATTTGTTCTTTGGTACTGCCATTGTTCTGGCGAATCAATAGTGCTTGATTGGCAAATTTCAAAGCTTCATCAAACCGTTTTTTTTCTACCATTACCCAAGACAAGTGGGTATAGGAATAGCTAAGCCCTTCCTGATGGTTTGCTTTTTCGAAGAAAGCTTTGCCTTGCTTGAAAAATGTGAGCGCACCATCAAACTGTTTTTGATTAAATCGGGTAACCCCCAGGTTGTCGTAGCAAAAACCTATTCCAACCTGATCATTGATCTGGGTGGAAAGCTTCAATGCCTTATAATACCAATCCAGCGATTCTTCAAAGAAAAAATAATGTCGATAGGCCAATCCCATGAAGCGACTGATTTCTGCTTCTCCTTTTTTGAACTTCAGCTTTTTTGCTAAATCAATCCCTTTTTGGCCGTAGCCAATTGAGGATGCCATGTCCTGATTGCGGTATTGCCAGCACAATTCTTTGTAGATAAAAACCTTGTTGGTGTCTGGAGCCACTTTAGGCAAAAGTGCCAGTAAACTATCGATAATAGGAGTGATGGAATGGTGCGGGCTAACAGGTTTGTCTCCCGCGCATAGAAAGATGTGCAGACAGCAAAATACGCCAACAAGTAGTGTTCTGATGGCCAAAGTTAAAGGAATAAGAGATGAACAATGAGCAAATGCAGCTGAGTCCTTTATAAGGGTTCAACTGCATTTGATCTAGAGGTGAAGGCGCTCCTTGCGCAAAAGCAGAATTTCTTCAGTTTCTACGTGCTCCGGATCTGGCACGCAACAATCCACTGGGCAAACTGCTGCACATTGAGGTTCCTCGTGGAAGCCTACACACTCTGTACATTTATCGGGGACAATATAATACAAATCATCCGAAACTGGTTTCAGTTTGTCATTGGCATCTACAACGCGATCGCCCTTCAGTTCATAAGAGCCAGAAATATTGGTACCATCAGAGATGGCCCACTCAACTCCTCCTTCATAAATTGCATTGTTTGGGCATTCTGGTTCGCAGGCGCCACAGTTGATGCAATCGTCGGTTATCATTATTGCCATGGGTCAGAGAATTTTCATTGTAAACGACCAAGTGCTTGTCCTGGTTCAGAATAATAAAATTTAGCCGCAAAAATAAAAGGAGTTCTCATTATTTTTCAGCCTAATTTCACAAAATCTGTTCCTGCGATTTTATTTGTGCTGTTTATCTTTGCGTTCTTTGCACAATTACCCCCAAACTTCCGCCGCTATGTCTGAAAAAGTGACTCCATTGATGGAGCAATACAACAAAGTGAAAAAAAAGTACCCCGATGCAATCTTATTGTTCAGGGTAGGGGACTTTTATGAAACTTTTGGTGCAGATGCGGTTACCGCCTCCAAAGTATTGGGCATTGTATTGACCAGCCGCAACAATGGAGGCAATGATGTCGAATTAGCAGGTTTTCCTTTTCATTCCCTGGATTTGTACTTGCCACGGTTGGTGCGGGCTGGTTATCGGGTAGCGATTTGTGAGCAACTGGAAAAGCCTTCTCCACTCAAAAAAATTGTTCGCCGAGGGGTTACAGAGGTCATTACTCCGGGGTTGGCAGTAGATGACAAACTATTGGATCACCAATCCAACAACTTTTTGGCGGCCTTGTACTTTGGCCGCAAGGATGATTATGGAATCGCTTTTTTGGACATTTCCACCGGAGAATTTATGGTCAGCGAAGGCGATTGGACTTACATCGATAAATTGCTGCAAGGCTTCAATCCATCGGAAATTATTTTTTCAAAAGACCGCCGTAAAGAGTTTGAAAGTCGTTTTGGAGAAAAATTTTACCTCTACACCCTCGACGAGTGGGTCTTTACTGCTGATTATGCCCGGGAAAAACTGATCAAGCATTTTGAAGTACAAAATTTGAAGGGCTTTGGGATTGAGGACCTGGAATTGGCCCAAATTGCGGCAGGAGCAGCCCTGCATTACCTGGAAAGTACCGAAAAAAGAAACCTTAAACATATTTCCTCCATCACCCGCATCCACCCGGATCGATATGTGTGGCTGGATCGATTTACCATACGAAACCTGGAATTGCTCTCCAGCCCCCATGAAACAGGGGTATCCTTGCTCAAAATTCTGGATCAAACTGTGTCGCCGATGGGCGCTCGATTGCTCAAGAAATGGATCGTTCTTCCACTGAAGTCCAAACTGGCCATTGACGCCCGTTTGGAAATGGTGGCCTACTTTTTGGAATCCGAAGAAGAAGCCCGCGAAGTAGAGCAATACCTCCGGAAAATGGGCGATTTGGAGAGACTCATCTCCAAAATTCCTCTTGGCAAAGTAAACCCACGGGAACTGGTACAACTCAAGAGGGCACTTATGGCAGTAGCCCCATTGAAGGCTATGCTGACCAGTACGACACATCCCGAATTGGTTAAAATTGCGGACGGACTCAACCCTTGTCCCGGATTGGTAGAGCGAATTGGCAAGCAAATTGTGGAGGAACCTCCGGTGAATCTGGCCAAAGGAGGTGTGATTGCGGATGGTTTTTCGGCAGAATTGGACGAATTGCGTCACGTGATTGCCCACGCCAAAGAGCTTTTGTTGGGCATTCAGGAAAAAGAAATCGAACGCAGCGGTATTCCAAGTCTGAAGATTGGCTTCAATAGTGTTTTTGGTTATTACCTCGAAGTAACCAATAAGTACAAGAACCAAACGCCCGGAGAATGGATTCGCAAACAAACGCTGGCCAATGCTGAACGCTTCATCACCGAAGACCTCAAAACCCTGGAGGCAAAAATTCTGGGTGCGGAAGAGCGAATCTTGGATCTGGAGGATCGTCTATTTCAGGAATTGGTGTTGGATTTGGCCGATTACATTCAACCAGTGCAACACAACGCAACCTTGTTGGCTCGCCTGGATTGCATACTCGCTTTTGCTAAAGTAGCTGCCCGACAACAATATTGCCGACCTCAACTGAGTGAAGGACTGGAAATTGACATCAAAGATGGCCGTCACCCGGTTATCGAGCAACAATTGCCACTTGGGGAGACCTATGTACCCAACGACGTCTTTCTGGATCATGAACAGCAGCAGATTTTAATGATCACCGGGCCAAACATGGCGGGTAAGTCTGCGCTATTGCGCCAAACTGCACTCATCTGCTTGATGGCCCAGATGGGATCTTATGTTCCAGCTCGAACCGCAAATTTGGGCGTTTTGGACAAAGTATTTACCCGGGTAGGTGCGTCTGACAACATTTCTTCAGGAGAGTCTACCTTCATGGTGGAAATGAATGAAACGGCCAGCATCATGAACAACATCTCTGACCGGAGTTTGATCCTCCTGGATGAAATCGGTCGGGGTACCAGTACTTATGATGGAATTTCGATTGCCTGGTCGATTGCCGAGTATTTGCACAACAATCCAATTGCTCGACCCAAAACTCTATTTGCCACCCACTACCACGAACTGAATGAATTGGCAGAGAAATTTGTGCGGATCAAAAACTACCATGTTGCGACCAAAGAGGTGGGGCAAAAAGTGATTTTTTTGCGCAAACTAACCGCAGGTGGCAGTCAACATAGTTTTGGAATTCACGTGGCCAAAATGGCGGGTATGCCCAAGCCGATCGTAGATCGTGCCAACCACATTCTGGAGCAATTGGAGCAAAAATCAATCGCTCAAGAAGGGATTGATTCGGCAGGACCAAAAATTGAAAAAGCACAGACCAAGGCCATTAGTACAGAGGCCATTCAACTCAGCATTTTTGAAACGGTAGACCCCATTGCAGGTCAGTTGAAGTCCATGATCAATGAGGTTGACCTCAATACCATGACTCCAATTGATTGCATGCTGAAATTGCGGGAATTGAAAAATTTGATCCCATGACCTACAATAAAAAAGGGCAATCACGAAGATTGCCCCCACAGAAGTTTGGTTTTTTGGGATAAAATCCCCCTTTTGACGGCAAATCAATTCAAAGTCACCAACTAGAAAATACTTTTCATGAAAATTGCATTGATCGGTTATGGTAAAATGGGCAAAGCCATAGAGCAAATCGCCCTGCAACAAGGACACGAAGTGGTACTCCGCCTCGATGTCAACAACCCTGAAGAATTTACTGCGGCGAATTTGCAGAAAGCCGATGTCGCCATTGAATTTACACGACCAGAAACGGCCTTTGAAAACCTGCAAAAATGCCTGGAAGCTGGCGTCCCTGTTGTAGTTGGCACCACAGGATGGTTACACAGGCTCGAAGATGCCAAGGCAATTTGCACCCAACATCAGGGTGCCTTGTTCCATTCTTCCAACTACAGTGTTGGTGTCAATATCTTTTTTGCAGTCAACCGATTTTTAGCACAAATGATGAATGGACACCCCCAATACGAGGTACGTATGGCCGAAACCCACCATACCCAAAAACTGGATGCTCCAAGTGGTACCGCGATTACCTTGGCAGAAGGAATCCTGGAAAACCTGAAAAGAAAGACCAACTGGGTCAATCAACCTACTGATCAAGCAGAAGAAATGTCCATCCTGTCCTATCGGGTCGATCCCGCTCCAGGAACGCACGAAGTGTACTACGAATCAGCTATTGATACCATTGAAATTCGACATACCGCGCATTCGCGGGAAGGTTTTGCCAGTGGGGCATTACAAGCTGCACTATGGTTGGTCGGGAAGAAAGGTGTATTTGGAATGTCGGATTTACTGGGCTTTTAATATAACCTGGGAAAAATAACCTTATGAAAAAGCTGCGTTTGCTTTTGTTGTTGCCTCTGTTGTTTGTGCTCTACATAGTTGGGGTGATTGGATACGGTACGTTTACCGATTATCAGCCAATAGGTGCATCTCCGGCAGAAGTTGGATCCCATGCTAGCGAGAAGATCGTCCAAGACAGCGTATTGTCTTTGCTGAGTTGGAATCTGGGTTATGCTGGGCTGGGCGCCGAAGCCGATTTTTTTTACCAGGGAAGTGGCTTTTTTACCTCACGAGGCCGGATGGTGCGCCCAACCAAAGCATTGGTCGATCAATATTTTGAAGGCACGACCAACGCCATTCAAAACTACAAGGCTGATTTTTATCTTTTTCAGGAAGTTGACTATGCGTCGAAGCGGAGTTATTTTCGGAACCAGTTCAAGGCCATTCAGCAAAAAGCACCGGGTTACTTTTCAGGGTACTTTCCCAATTACCGGGCCAAAAGGGTGCCATTGCCTTTGTTGGAGCCCTGGAATGCCTATGGAGCTGTGAACAGTGGATTGGGTACTTATTCCAAGGTTGAGCCCACCGAGGCCAAACGCTTGCAAATGCCTGGTAAATTTGGTTGGCCCAAACGTTTGTTTATGCTGGATCGTTGTTTGGGCTTTACGCGGTACAAAACAAGCTTTGGCAAAGACTTGGTCGTGATCAACATCCACAACGAAGCTTTTGACAAAGGCGGCATCAAGCAGCAGCAAGAGCGCTTTTTGCGTGATTTGGCTTTGCAGGAATACGCCAAAGGCAATTATGTGATTGCTGGTGGCGACTGGAATACCTGCCCACCTTTTTTTGCACCGGATAAATTTATGCCAGGGAAAGCTCCAGCAGGGGAGGAGGGACAAAACATGAATCCTGATTTGTTTCCAGCCGATTGGAACTGGATTTACGACCCCACCGTACCTACCAATCGCAACAACGACCGTCCTTACCGGCAGTTCAAAACTTTTGTCACCTTGATCGATTACTACCTGGTATCACCCAATGTAAAGGTGCGCAAGGTGAAAGGCATCAAGCAGGAGTTCCGATTTTCGGATCACCAGGCGGTCTGGATGGAAGTGGAGCTTATTGTTCCCTGATTTGCTCGTGGGAAAGTCCGGTTAAGGCCGCTATTTCCTCATTTGGAGTTCCACTTGACTTGAGTTTTTTGGCTAAAGCAATGATGAGTTCGTTCTTTTTGTCCAGTTCTTCTTTGGTATTTCCGAGTTCTTCTTTGGCATTTCCGAGTTCTTCCCGGGTTTGTCCGAGTTCTTCTCGGGTCTGATCTAGCTGGCCTTTGAAAAACGCAATTTCGTTTTCGCGCTCCAGAAGTAGCTTGAGAATTTCATCTTCGGCTAGCATGGATTCCTCCAAATCGGGATTGTCCTTGTCGGCAGCTTGCAAACGGGCTACTATTCTTTCCAGGAAGCCAGGTAGCAACTTTCGCATTACCCTCAAGCGATGTTCGTTGTTTTTGAAGCGTTCTTGCTGGTCAAAGAGCTTGAGCAAGGCATATAGTTTACGTTTGTAATCGTCTTGCAGGTATTCTTCCTCATGGATGTTGCGCAGATTGGGCAATTGTACCACCAGCATGTCATAACTCAAGTTGTCGATAAAATCGTTGTGCTTTTGGAGAAACTCGTTTTTAAAGACGCCTAATTTGGAACGATTCACTTTGATCAATAAGTCGTTGAGTTCGTTTTCGATCCGAAAATTGAGAATGAAAATAGGAATCAAACGAATCGGGCGCTCGACCACTGTGATGGCTTGTGATTTATGGTGCGTTACTTCCTCTAGGCGTTTGTGTTGGAAATTTTTGCTGATGTAGCGTTTGAAACGAAAAATATCGGTGGGTTCGGCTGCTTTTTGCAACTCGATCATGATCAACTCTTCCGATCCATCTTCCAATTGAATAGTAGCCGTAAAATCGAGATGAAACAAGCTTACATCGTCATCTGTGCGCGGGTCTTTTACCGTACCTGCTTTTTTGATGGTATGAGTAAGGGGCTCCAGGTGCAATTTGAGAATTTTTTCATTGATCAGCGTGGAAAGCACAATGACCGCACTTTCGTAATCTGCCATCAAATACCGAAAGACCACATCGTAGATGGGGTTGGGAATGATGATGTAGTCATTGTCTTGGTAATTGATTGATTCCATTCTTTTATTGCTACATTAAGGCATTGTACTTCAAGTACAAAAATACAAACAATCTTCTTTTTGTCAAGGAGGAGTGTAAACAAAAGTTTGAAAATTCAACTGTTTTAAAAATTTGCAAGAAAAAATTTCACTTTTTCTTGCAAATGTTTTACCCCCCCCTAAATTGCAACATTATTTAACCCAATAAATCTACTATTGTGCTGTTAATGAATCTGATTCTAAACCTGCTTATCGGCACAACTGCAGAAGCAAAAGGAGGAAAAAAAGGGGTAGTTATTGACGCTATTGAAGGCTTCTAAATCACCCTAATTTGGAGCGGTATTCACAAAAGTGTATACCGCTCTTGTTATTCCAGTTCCGTGATTTTTTCGAGCAACCAGTCGCGGGAGGCTATGTTTTTGGTGGATTCAACTTCTTGCTTAAGTTGGAGCAATTTTTTTGAATCCGAAGGAGGGAGACTAATTAGTTTTTTTGTGAATTTGATTAGGTTTTTGTAGTTAGTTTTTCGGGCGCTTGGGATTTCTTTATTGCGATTTAAGTATACACGAAAACTTTCAAGTAAAGAAAATAAAGGATCTATATCGCCTACCTCATAATAAGTCATTACTAGAGTTGTTTTCGCAATGATGTTGGTTCCATAGTCATTATATTCTACTTCTTGGAGAAACTTAATTACTAGTTCGTATTTCTTTTGGTAAAAATATAACTGCGAAAGGTTAAAGGAATAAATATTGTCTCGGAGATCGACGGGCAAATTTTCTATATATTTATTGATGAAATTTTCAGTCCAAACATACTCACCATTTCTTAGACCAACAACTACGATGTTTCTAAACATTGATGATTCAAGGCTTCCTTCTACATCAAAAAAACCTTTATCGATTAAATTTTTATATACGCCAAACAGTTCTTTAAGGAAATTGCTATTTCCTTGATTAATTTGATTCACACAATAATTCTGAGCAAAATCATAAAAGGTTTTTTCTTCACTTCGAGGAAAAAGATGAGAAGATTCCGACAAAAACTGATGAAATTTATAGTAATGATTTAAATCATTCGGTTCTTTATACATTTTATATACCTGAAAATATATGGCAATAAAAGGAACATTTTTATATTCTGTCGATTCAGCAAATTGTATCACCTCTTCCATTAAGCAGAGATCATACTCATGTTGCGAAAGTTTTTTTCTAGATAAAACTTCACAATAAATTTTTAATTTTTCCCCAATATAGAACGAATCCAACATGGTTGAAATGGTTTCCAGGTTTGTCTTGTCCGTCTTTTTTTCTTCAAAATCTGCAATTAATTGATCATATGAAGATTCTACCAAAAATTGCCCCAAAAAATAATTGCTATCACGATAAGGTACCTTTTCTGGAATCTCTTTTACGGTTTTTAAGGTAGAATTGTGTAATCTTTTAAGCTTCTTTTTTTTGATAGATCGCAATAAATAAGCTTGAGATGCAAACGCATCTGACTCAAATTCATTTTGAATTAGGTAATGTTCAATTAATTTTAAAAGATCTGACTGATACTTTCTCAGCCTTGTATCGTCAAAAGAAAGATTTGGAACCAACTGCTCCCAAATTTTTTCCTTGCTCCAGTCAATTTTAGTTGGGGCATTGATTTCATTTACCAATAACTCAAAAAGAGTGCACACAACTTTGTCTTTGTTGAAATATGGAGAGCTGATAAACTTGCGAATGCGATTTTGTTCCAGCTTGTCAAATTGGGAAAGGATGTGAAAAAGCTTAAAGTTTTGCATCGCTTAACATTGAAATTACATGAATATGAACAACTTTATTTTGAATGTTTTACAAAAAATGGAACAGTTTTTGGACTGTTCAAAAGAGGAAAAAAGTAAGAAAAAAGTCAAAAATAACAACTTAGTAGATGACTTCGTTATTATGGAAACTTTTCTTTTTTTTCCTTTTACATTTTTTAGACAATTCAGGCAGAGAGTTGTATCTTAGCCCCAAAGTATTGTGTCGCGTTTTTTAGCAATGATGTAAATCCATGAAACCATGAATGTATTTCTACCAAAAACTGCATTGTATACCCTGTTTAGGGTGTATTTATTCTTGTTAGTACCCCTGCTCTTACCCGCTCAGACCAAGCAAATCGATTCTTTGGTAACCCTGAAAGATACCCCGTCTAAAGTCATTTATGAAGGGGTGATTAGTTCTGGGGTGATTGCATTTCCAAAGCATGGCCGGGCTTTTCTGGATCCTTCCATGACCATTGACGGTTCTAATGGCTCCAAAATTTTTACTCTGGTTTATGAACCACAAGCTGGTTACATTGGATTGGATACATTTACCTATGCCGTAAGAACCTGTGTGGCAGGGAACAGCTGTTACCGGGAAGTAACGGTAGCCGTGACCATCAAACTATCCAAAGTTGAAGCTTATCCAGATCTTTATTATGTTCCTTCTGCCGCGACACCGGTAAAATTGAATGTGCTGACCAATGACATTTCTAATCTAGGTGGTCTGGAAATTGTAAGTGTATCCACCATCAACAACGGAACTGCTAAAATCACCAAAGGTGATCCCAATATCGAATTTCAGGCTAAACCGGGCTTTTCAGGTACGGCCAAATTGATTTATACGGTTTGTGACAAGGTTGGGTCTTGTGACCAAACCTCGGTGAGCATATTTGTTGACCGCAACGACCGCTCAAAACCGGATACCATAAAGATTTTTACCATTAAAAACGAGCGTGTTCCAGTGTTGATCCCTGCTGTTTATGGCTTGTCTCAACAACCACAAAGTGGCTTTTTCAACGGTGAGCTGGATGTGCCTGTGTACACGCCTAATCCTGGATTCAAAGGATTGGATTATTTGGCTTTTGAAGATGGCAACGCCAAAATTGTGGCCAAAATTGAAGTGTTGGATCAAGTACGCAACAAATTTGCTGTAGATGATCGGGGAGATGTACTTCCGGGCAAAAACGTGGAAATTGATGTTCTGAAAAACGACGCCTATGCTTATGGCGCAGGTTGCATTGAATACGGACAACCCAAATATGGACAAGTGATTTATGATACCCGCAACAAGGGAATCTTTACGTATAAAGCCCCCATCGGATTTATTGGGGTAGATCAATTTACCTACAAAAGTTTTCCTCCTGGATGTGGCGGTGTGGCTGAAGAAGCAACTGTCTATGTATACGTAAGCAATTACGAGCCAGCCTACGCCAAGTTTTTGATGAGTACTGCAAAGTCAACTCCATTGGTGATTGCCTACAGTGTGCCCATCGACAACTATCAGTTCAGTATTTTGGCGCAGGCCAAGCAAGGTAAAGTAATCTTCTTGCCAGGTAGTGTTGATCAAGTGATCAACGGTCGCCGAATTCAAGGCAACAACTTGCTTCTATACATACCCAACACAGGTTATGTAGGAAAAGACGCTTTTGAAGTTGGTTTTTGCCCGATAGAAAGCAAAGACTGCAAGACCCGCAAAAGTATAAAAGTTGAAGTAGATGTTCTGAATGTGGGCAATCCGGTTATCCCATCTTGTGTAGCAGATTGCGTTTGGGCTGGTGATACCAACGAGGACGGCATCGTAAACATGGATGATTTGTTGCCTTTGGGCTTGCACATGGGTGAAGTAGGTCGGCCAAGAGGAGAAGCTACCCTCGAAAACTGGTATGGTCAATACAGCAACGATTGGCAAAATCCATACGTTACGGATTTTGAGCTCAAGCACCTGGATACCGATGGCGACAGCTTGATTATGGATCGGGATACCCTGGCTATCAGCAAGTTTTATGGCAAAACCCACTCTTTTGTTCCTGCTCCCATTCCATTCTACAATTACGAAATCAAAATTGTCGCAGATCAAGATCTCGAACCGGGCAAACCATTCGAGTTTGATTTGGTGATTGGAGACCAAAAGCACCCAGTAGTGGATTTATATGGGTTTACATTCACCCTCCCTTATAACCCCAAGCTGTTTAAGCAAAACTCGTTTAGTGTATCTTTTAGCGAGGACAGCTGGTTGGGCTACAACTCGCCGGTACTGAGCATGACCCGCGACAACAACAATGGACTACTGGAAATAGGCTTTACCCGCACCAATAAAGTAATGGTGAGTGGCTATGGTCGGATTGGTAAAGGCAAGGGGGTTGTGATTGACATTATTGATGGACTTAGCATCCCTGATTCAGACGAACCTATCATCATCCAATTTCCAGGTGGAACGGGCACTGGCATTTCCAGCATGGGTCAATCCTTTGGAATCCGGGTGGCTCCATTCGAGTTGAAATTCAAAAAGAACAATACCAAACCTTCAACGCCAAACCTTGGCCGAGAATTGATTAAAAAATTGCCTTCTGTACGCATGTTCCCCAATCCAGCTTCAAATCTGATTCGTTTGGATCTGGGCAACAATGAAGCCAGAATTCAACGTTTGCAGGTGTACAATACACTGGGGCAAATAGTATACAATACTTTGGGTGATGGCAATCCTTATGCAGAGATAGGGGTACGCCAATGGGCCGAAGGTGTTTACGTAGCAAAAGTCTTTACCGACAAGGGAGTATTCAGCGAGAAATTTGAAGTTTTTAAATAAATGATTCTCGCATGCGTAATATTCTCAGAATTTGTTACGTTTGTTGATCTATGCTTATTATTCGTGGAATTATAATCATTGCTAGTGAGAGCCGCGCAAACTGATGCGTGGCTTTTTTATTTTTGTAATAATTTTGTCATGCAAATTTGCTTTCTCCAAAAGAAAGTTAAATATTTGTATATCGTTAAATTGATTGGAGGAAAGAGAGTAGTGGCGCATGGAAACGCGCAAAAACGAGGCTTTTGTCCTTGTACCCTCAATTGGATATGTTCATGGGATTATAATTATCGTACGGCCATGTCAATTGCGACATGGCCATTTAGATTTTACACTTCTCTTATAGCTACAACTTGTTCTTTTCAATCATATCATTCAACTCATCCCGATAGTTCTTACCAATTGGCAGGTGTTTGGGAAGGTTTTTCTCCATCACTTCTACCATGTTTCCAACAATCGCATTGATCTTGTCGATATTGATAATGTAGGAACGGTGAATGCGCTTGAATCGGTTGCTTGGCAATTTGTCTTCCAGGCTTTTCATGGTTTGCAGCGTAATCACCCGTTGGTTCTCCATGCGAATGATCACGTAATCTTTTAAGCCTTCGATGTAGATGATGTCGTGGTAATTGACTTTTACCAGCTTTTTATCTGCCTTGACAAAAATATAATCAGGATGTTGTTCTCCTTCGCTAGCTACAGCGGCAATACCTGGTTCATTGCGGTGCAGTTTTACCTGTTCAACCGCTTTGTTTACTGCCTTGATAAAACGTTCCAATGATATAGGCTTGAGCAGATAATCCAAGGCATTCAACTCGAAGCCTTCCAATGCGTAGTTAGGGTACGCAGTGGTAAAGATAACCAAGGGCGGACGGGAGAGTGTTTTTAAAAAATCAATTCCCGTCAATTGAGGCATCTGTATGTCCAGAAACATCAAATCGACATCTTGATTTTTTAAGACTTCATTGGCCTCCAAGGCATTGTTGCATTTGCTCACTAAACTCAACTCTGGAAACTTTTCAATGTAAGTCTCCAACACATCTTGAGCCAGTGGTTCGTCATCTACGATGATTACTTTGATCATGACCTTATTTGGTTGTTTGGCTTGTTGCAACAAGCTCATTCATCTAATTCAATCGTTAAATCGACAATGTACGTTTTCGGATTGTTGTCAATTTTTAACTCGTAATTGTTTGAATACATGAGGTTTAACCTCCTGTGTACGTTCACCAAGCCAATTCCTCCACTGCGTCTATTGGGATCCGCAATGGGGACTTTTTCTGGTTTGCTGTTTTCAATCGAAAAATGCACGGTTTGCAAATCGACTTGTAGCAGCAGATTGACAAATCCTCCGTTGGTAATATAGCTATTTAATCCATGTTTGAAGCTATTTTCCAGAAAAGGAATGAAAAGCAGTGGTGCAATCTTTTGCTCACTGATTAGTCCTTCTACCGTAAAATTGATGCTCACGCTGTTTCCCTGGCGCAATCGTTCGAGATCCAGGTAATTTTGTAAATAAGCTACTTCCTTACTCAAAAGTACACGCTTTTCGTTGCAATCATAGAGCATGTAGCGCATCATTTCCGAAAGTTTTATGACTATTTCCGGAGCCAGGTCAGATTTCTTGAGCGTGAGGGCGTATAAATTGTTGAGAGTGTTGAACAAAAAATGCGGGTTGATTTGCGATTTTAGAAAGCGCAATTCCGATTGCATGGTTTCGGTTTCCAAGACCTGCTTTTCCCGGAGGTAGTTAAACCAATCGGTTACAATTTTGAAAATGGTTGACCCCGTCGCGAACAGGAAATTAAAAAGAAAAAAGGCCAACTGATTTTGTTGAATTTCAAGTTGTTCAGAAGGAAACTGAGCAAATTTGAAATAAATGATCAAGGTTTTGATCGGCGTTAAAATGATGACCAACAAAATCAAAAACAATGCATAAGTGAGGAAACGGTTTTGCGTCAGGTAATTGGGAATGAGGTACAACAGGTTGATGTATACAATCAACGCGTAAAAAAAAATGGTGATCAACTCATTCGTAAGGGTAAAAAAGAAGCCATGCTGTGTACCCTCCACTATGGTGAGTATCAACAAGACGATTGCCCAAAAGAGCATGTGGTAAGCCCCTCTGGCAGAAAAAATAAGATCGGAGATCTTTTCGCCTGATTTTAAAGGATTTCTAAGAACCGTTTCCATACACTTGATCTCTCTCAATGGTTGTACACTCCAAGCGCGCACAAATTGAATGATAAACTAATGAACAAAATAGTACTTTTGTACCGAAAAAAGTAGTACAGAATGAAAGCTTACATTTTTCCTGGACAAGGTTCCCAGTTTGTGGGAATGGGGAAGGACTTATACGAAACCGACCTGAGCGCAAAACATCTTTTTGACCAAGCCAATGAAATCCTGGGTTTTTCCCTCACGGATGTCATGTTTGCAGGTACTGAGGAAGACTTGAAGCAAACCAAAATTACCCAACCGGCAATTTTTTTGCACTCCATTGTAAAAGCACAACTGGCAGGTGCAGATTTTCAGCCCGACGCGGTAGCTGGCCATTCATTGGGGGAGTTTTCGGCACTGGTGGCCGCCAAATCCTTATCGTTTGAGTCGGCACTGACTTTGGTGTTCAAGCGCGCACTTGCGATGCAGAAAGCTTGTGAATTACAGCCAAGTACCATGGCCGCAGTGCTGGGCTTGGCCGATGATAAGGTAGAAGAAATATGTGCTTCCATTACCGATGATCTGGTCGTACCTGCCAATTACAACTGTCCAGGACAACTGGTGATTTCAGGCACCATAACCGGGGTTGAAAAGGCAGTAGCCTTGTGCAAGGAAGCGGGTGCGCTAAAAGCTGTCCTGTTGCAAGTAGGCGGAGCTTTTCATTCACCATTGATGCAGCCTGCACAGGAAGAATTGGCGGCAGCTATAAATGCAACGCATTTTGAGACCCCGGTATGCCCGATCTATCAAAATGTGAATGCACTGGCTGAAACAGATCCTGAGCAAATAAAGGCGAAATTGATTCAACAGCTTACATCTCCGGTACGTTGGACTCAGACCATGCAAAATATGATTGCAGGGGGAGTGACTGAATTCATTGAAGTGGGTGGGACTGGTAAGGTGTTACAGGGATTGGTGAAGAAGATTGATCGTGCTTTTCCGACTAGTGCTTTGTAAACCCGGGCTAATTTCAAGAAAAATATGAAGGCACTAAAAATCGGTGCAATTCTGCTGGCCGAACCCTTTATGCTTGATCCTAATTTTAAACGTGCTGCGGTTTTTATGTGTGATCACGGCAAAGATGGCAGTATTGGTTTTGTCATCAATCGTCCACTTAACCACCGCATTAACGCCATTTTAGAGGACTTTCCAGATTTTGAAGCAGAAGTGTTTTTTGGCGGTCCTGTTGAATCCGAAACAACCCTCCATTATTTGCACAATGTTGGCGACCTTTTGGAAGGCAGTATTAAAGTATCGAATGGGGTATATTGGGGAGGTGATTTTGAAAAACTGAAGTTTTTGATTTCTTCTGAATTGATCAATCCCAATAACATTCGGTTCTTTTTGGGCTACACTGGATGGGGAGAAGGACAACTTGAAGAAGAGATGACTACTGGTTCCTGGGTCATTGCAGATGCAGACGCCAATTATTTGTTCAAAATGGAACCTACTCAGCTTTGGCAAGAAATAATGGAGAAAAAGGGCAGTACCTATACCGTTATTGCGCAGATGCCAGATTCTGCAAACTGGAATTAAAAAAAATGGTCATCGAGATTTCCCTCGATGACCATTTTTTTATGGCGCTACTTGATCGATTTTTATCTCGTTCAACATCTCCATAAACTTGTCTCTGATGACGGCAAATTTTTCCATTTCTGATTTGGGAAGTGGTTCTGGTGGTGGCAATTTCAGCATGTTGTGGTTTACTTGACGGCCATTCACCCAAAAACGAAAACATACGTGGGGGCCAGTTGCCAAACCCGTAGAACCTACATAACCAATTATTTGACCTTGTGAAACCCTCGCTCCAGATCTGATTCCTCTGGCAAAAGCCTGCATGTGCAAATATTGGGTTTGTACTTGTCCAGTATGTTTGATCTTGACAAAATTACCGTTTCCACCACGGTGAGTAGCTTCCAATACAGTTCCATCTCCAACTGCCAAAATGGGGGTGCCATATGGAGCAGCGTAATCGGTACCGAAATGGGGGCGCACCGTTCCTAAGATAGGATGCAAGCGCCGCAAATTGTATCCAGATGAAATGCGCACATACTTTACAGGTGCACGCAAAAAGCCTTTCTTCATCGGGCGACCATCCTGATCGTAATACCCGGTATAATGTGGGCTTTCGTAGTAGAAAGCGTAATTGTCTTTTTTCTCGGTTTTGTACAATGCCGCATGTACCCGACCTGGATCTACAGGTGTTCCTTCCACAAAATTTTGGTCGTAAACGGCCTTGAACTGTTCCCCACGGTTGAGGTGGTGAAAGTCAACACTCCATTTGAGGGCTTCTTCCAGCGACTTGATCAACGCTGGATCAGCACCACTGCGCTCCATTGATTCCCACAAGGAAGATTCCACCACTACTCCCGATGATTTGATGGCGGTGGTAATGGGGCGCTCCACTTTTTCAATGTGCAGGGAGTCTTTAAGGTGGAAGACGTAGTATTTGTATAAGTTGGGCTCGTAGATCATGTAATCCGGCCCTTGAGTAGAATCTTTGGATAAAATCAAATAAGGCTTTCCAGCTGTCAAATCGCGCACATCAAATACAGCTCTGCTGTTGCGTACCAAATTGTCGATGTCCGCATATTCCATTTTGTGCTCCATCAGGATGTCTCCCAGGTTTTCACTGCTGTGAAATTCAGATTCATAAACCTGGAACGTATCCAAGGCAAAACCATATCTGATTGTAGGAACAACTACTGGAAAAGAACCAATCGTGGCGTTGCGGTCTTTGCCCAATAAGGAGGCTTTGAGGTGGCGAGAAGTACTTGGTGAAACAGCGAGCGTTAAAATTAAACCTAAGCCCAATGTTCCAATGATTATCCACGTCCAGTTGAGCCGGGCGAAATTATCGCCCAGTTTAAAAGGAATTTTTGTGTTCAACACTGTTTGCAGTTTATAGGCTGAATGCTCATTTCCAAATATTGTGTGAAGGGGGGATAATTGAGCACTCCCTATTGTTACGAATTATGCCATTGCTCACAAATATAGAACAGAGAATGGAAGGATAAAAGGAATATTGTGATTTTTACACGATCCTGGTGATTCTTTTTGCTTTGGAGACCTTCTGTAGGCACAAGTCTTGTATATTTGCTGCAATTTTTTTTCCCAGCACACTCTAAATTAATAGTGAAGGATGGAGCAATATCGATATGATCAGCGTGGTGTATCAGCGAGCAAGGATGAAGTGCATGCCGCGATCAAGAATTTGGATAAAGGACTGTACCCCAATGCTTTTTGTAAAATTATTCCCGATATTGCAGGCATGGACCCCGATTTTTGTAATTTAATGCACGCCGACACCGCTGGTACCAAAACCAGTCTTGCCTATTTGTACTGGAAAGAAACGGGAGATTTGAGCGTATGGAAAGGCATTGCCCAGGATGCCATCGTGATGAACCTCGATGACATGGGTTGCGTAGGCTGTGTAGACAATATTTTGCTCTCTTCCACCATTGGCCGAAACAAGAACCTTATTTCCGGGGAAGTCATCAGTACCCTTATCTCTGCTACCACAGAACTGGTTGAACAACTTCAAAGCCTGGGCATCAATGTCTTTCTTACGGGAGGGGAAACGGCTGATGTAGGCGATATTGTGCGTACAATTGATGTAGGTTATACTGCTTTCGCGCGGATGCCCCGGGCCAATGTCATCACCAACAACATTCAAGCCGGTGATGTAATCGTTGGATTGGCTTCATCCGGGCAAACTACCTACGAAACAGAATACAACGGCGGAATGGGTAGCAATGGCCTGACTTCTGCCCGGCACGATGTACTGGACAAGTCATATGCTGCACTTTATCCCGAAACTTTCGATTCAGCTACCCCCGAAGCATTGGTGTATTCTGGCAAACGCAAACTTACCGAAACCCTCCATATCAATGGTCAAGACATTCCGATTGGAAAACTGATCTTGTCGCCAACCCGTACTTTTTTGCCTTTCATCAAGCCGCTTTTGGAACAACTTCGGCCCCAAATCCATGGCATGATCCATTGTACTGGTGGAGGACAAACGAAAGTGCTAAAATTCATCGACGGAAAAAGAGTGATCAAAAATGATCTCTTGCCTACTCCGCCTTTGTTCAATTTGATCCAGGCTGAATCGGGGGCATCCTGGAAAGAAATGTATCAGGTATTCAACATGGGACAACGCTTGGAAGTGTACCTGCCTGAAGCGCATGCCCAACAAGTGATTGATCTGGCTCATTCCTTTCACATTGATGCTAAGGTAGTTGGTCATGTTGAAGACAATCCGATCAATCAGGTCAGCATCCAAAGTCAATATGGAACCTTCGAATACCAATAAGCCAAAACGGGCTCCTGGAATACGACAAAAAGCAACTGCTATTCTTCAAATCCTGGAGGAACTGTATCCTGAAACGCCAATTCCATTGGCCCATAGCGACCCTTACACGCTGTTGATTGCGGTATTGCTCTCTGCTCAGTGTACAGATGAGCGGGTGAACAAGGTGACCCCACATCTTTTCGCCTTGGCAGACAATCCTGCTGGGATGCACGCTGAAAGTGTGCAGGCTATTCAAGACATCGTTCGACCTTGTGGATTAGCTCCGCGCAAAGCGCAAGCCATTTGGGAGCTCTCCGGAATTTTACTCGAAAAATACCGGGGAGAAGTACCGCAGTCTTTTGAAGAATTGGAAGCTTTGCCAGGCGTTGGACACAAAACCGCTTCAGTCGTGATGAGCCAGGCCTTCGGAGTGCCCGCTTTCCCGGTGGATACCCACATTCATCGCCTGGCAGAGCGCTGGGGCTTGAGCGATGGCAAAAATGTGGAAAAAACCGAAGCGGATTTGAAGAAGCTTTTCCCAAAAGACAAATGGAACAAATTGCACCTGCAAATCATCTTCTTTGGCCGAGAATATTGCCCAGCCCGTGGCCACAAAAGAGAGGAATGCCCGATTTGTAAATTGTATGGTCGCAAAGGGGTATAAGTGGTTAAAACGGCAGCCCGAGTCCCAAATTCAAATTCATGCGTTTGAACCAAAGTTTGGGATCATTCCAAAAATCCTGCCCATCATATCGGTATGGATATCTGAGCTTTATCCCAAAATCGAGGCGCAATAGAAAATAGCGCACGTCTACCCGCAAACCAAAACCGGTGCCAATAGCGATCTGTTTGTAAAAAGCATCGTATTGCCCTTTAATCGGATTCTCAGAAACGCGGTTGGGGTTGTTAAAAAAGAAGGGCGCACCAGGTGTTTCCGGGTCATTGTTAAAGGTCCAAACGTTGCCTGCATCCAGAAAAAATGCGCCATTGAGCAACCAGTAAATATTGAAACGGTACTCCATGTTTCCTTCCAACCACAAATCTCCTGTATTGACAAAATTGAGGTTGTTTCCCCTTTTGCCCAAGCGAACCAGGCTGTCGATAAAACCACCCGGACCCAATCCTCGGGCTGCCCAAGCGCGAATGCTGTTGGGCCCTCCAACACTGAATTGCTTTAGGTACGGCACCACTTCTGAATTTCCAAATGGGCGGGCAATACCAAACCCCAAACGGCTAGCAAAGGAGGTTTTTGGGGTGAATTGTCGATTGTAGCGTAAGGTAGTTTCTAGCAAGGCAAACTGGGCAAAGGTAATTTTATTAATGGAAAAAGCATCTTTATTGTCTTTAATCACATTGTAAAGCTTGTTCAGTGCATACAATTCACTGCCCGCAGTTTCAAATTTGAATCCTGCCTGGATGTATTCTCCACGGATATTGGATTTTCCGATAAAATTATAATTGATTTCTCGGAAAAGCAGACTCACCAGGAATCGGGGTTCTAGCCGTTTGAGTAAAAATAAATTCCCGGCAGTATTAATAAAATTCTCGGTCAACAGAGGTCTGAAATATTCGGCAACAAGGTTGTTGATGACATAATTTCTTTGTTTGCCTTGATTGAATTCAAAACCAAAGCTCGTATTGAAAACCCCCATTTCATAAAAATCTATGAATTTGGTAAAGTTAAAACCAGCCGAAATTTTACTTACTGCGTTGTTTTTTAAGATGTTGTAAAGGTTATTGCCAGGCTTGACTTTTTTACGGTTGTAAGAAATGTTGTCTACCAATTTCCAGATCCCCAAATAATCTTTGAATTTTGGAAAATAGAGATCGCTTTGAAAACCAACATCTACAGTATTGAAAAAACGAGATTTATTGGCAATCGGATTGAACTCGATTCCTGCTCGAATACTGGTAATCAGGGTTTCTGCGCCATTGAAAATGTTGCGATTTTTGATTGATGGGCGCAAGGATAACCCAATTAAATTGAGGTTTCCGGCTGCTATGGCACGGTTGGTGAAACTCATTTCAAAATCGGCACCCATTTCCAATTTCAAATTGGGGGTCAAAAATATCAAAATGTCCAGCAGGTCAGGATCTGTTTTACTGGGGATCTGTTTGATGCGTACAAATTTAAAAACTCCACTTGCCGCCAATTCCTGTTGGGTTAACTCCAGATCCATTTGCCTAAAGGGCTTGCCTGGATGAATTTTGATGGCCTCCAATAAAATATCACTTCGGAAATAAAGCATGGTATCTGGCTCATCCCGAAATACCAAATCATTGATCAGGGTATCTTTAGTGAGGTGCGCCGGGGATTCTTGCTCGGGCGTATAATGAGGGAATACCACGATTTTGCCAATTTTCAAAGCATGGTGAATGCTGTCTTCCAAAGGAACCAAAACCTCCAGATTGACCAAGGCTCGGTACCGACTGATGCTGGTATCTGCTGTCAATTGGGCTATGTAATTGGGAAAAAAGTTGGCATATCCCAAATTGCGCATTTGGGATACGATGCGTTCTTTTTCAAGGTCGTATAGTCTGCTGTCCAGGGGTTCTCCTTTTTTTAAAAGACTTTCACTTTTAATCACCTGTAAAATGGAGTCGATGGTTTTATCCACAGAGTGATAGATGATCGTATCGATATAGGTGCGCTTTTTGGGAAAAACATAATATTTGACCCAAGCTTTTTTTCGCCGCAAAGTTTCTTCGTAAATGGTTTCGCAATTGAAATATCCTTTGTTGTTGAGGTAACTGGTGATGGCATCGGTGGTTTTGTTGCATAGCCCCTCATCAAAAATGGCAGGTGGCTCGCTGAGTACCCGCCGTTGCCAATTGTCAAATCCTGAGGTATCACCAGGCTCGCTGGTTTTGTACCAAAACCATTCTCTTGGGAAAAATAGAAACAGATTCGTATTTGGTTTTTGCTTGTACAGGGTCTCCATTTCATAGGTAAGCAATCCTTTGTTGGGTATGTTTTCCTCTGCTTTGATGATCAATTGGTTTTTTTTGAGTAGAAATTGATCTACATCCAAAAACTTTGTAGTATTACAGCTACACAGCAGCAGGCCAAGGGCCAGACTGATCCAAAGTTGGTTGGTATACGATTTTGACATTGACAATTATGCTTTCTAAAAACAAAATTAAATACATTACGGCACTGCAAAAGAAGAAGTTTCGCAGCGAATTGCAATGCTTTTTAGCCGAAGGTGATAAAATTGTACGCGAATTAGCGGCTTTTCCTCAATGGGAGCTGGAGTGTATCTGTGCTTTGCCGGAATGGATTGAACGCCATCAGCATTTGTACGCTGGACGCAAACTGGAAATAATCGCCATAAACCCGGACGAATTACAAAAAATATCTACCCTACAAACGCCTAACCAGGTATTGGCTATTGTGAAAACACCTACAGAATTTTCCTGGAAGATCGATTTTTCTGCTGATTTGAGTTTGTACCTCGATGGAATCCAGGATCCCGGCAATTTGGGTACCATTTTGCGCATCGCCGATTGGTTTGGTGTTTTGCAAGTCTTTTTGTCCCCGGATTGTGTAGAGGTGTACAACCCCAAAGTAATTCAGGCCACCATGGGTTCTTTTCTCAGGGTTAAAACTGCGGTTGTTGAATTGCCAGAACTCAAGGCTCAAATCCCTGAGCTTCAAACCTACGGTGCACTTTTGGACGGCGAGAATGTTTTTTCCATTCAGCCCAAAGCTCCCGCACTACTGATCATCGGCAATGAAGGCAAGGGCATTCGAGAAGAATACATTTCGTTGATCGATCAGGCAATCTCCATTCCAAGGCACACCGAGGGGGGCGCTGAATCCTTGAATGCCGCGGTGGCAACGGGGATTATTTGTGCGGCAATGCGTTCGTAAAGGTCAACCCCACAAACGCACTGCCGCGCAACAACATCATTTCAAGCCTTTCAAATAGGCAATACTCTTGGGCACATTGACCATTTCCATGTTGCTTTCATCCTCGATGAAACAATGGGTAACTCCTGCTTTTTTGGCAATTTTCAGGATTCCCCTAAAATCAGCCTGACCAGTACCCAACACGACATCGTTTTCGGCTGGAGTGTGACCGCTTAAATCACCAACCACTCCTTTTTTCAAGTCTTTGAGGTGCATCAATTTCCAGCGGCCTTTGTATTTTTTGAGCAAAGACACCGGATCGGCGCCGCCATGCAAAGTCCAGAGTACGTCCATTTCAAAAGACACATATGCTGGATTGGTGTTTTTGATCAGGTAATCAAACAAGGTGCCATCTTCATAGGGCTGAAACTCGAAACCGTGATCGTGGTAGCAAAACGTGATTCCGTTTTCTTTCAGGATCTTGCCCGCACTGTTGAACACCTCAACCGCTTTTTTAGCATCCTCCAGTGTAAAGGTATTCCCTTTGTGAGGAATCCAGGCGCACATTACATAGGTAGCCCCCAGAATCTTGGCTGTTTTGACAATTTCCATCGGATCTTTGACCAATTGTGCATAGTCTGCTCCAGTTGAAGGAATGCTGATGCCCCGATCGGCACAAAGTTTCCGAAATTGTTCCGGGCTCATGCCTTTCGGCGCTCCGCCTTCAATCTCGGTAATGCCCATCATCTGGATGGAATCCAAAGTGGCAATGGCATTGATGGGAAAGCTGCGGCGAAAAGTGTACGCCTGTGCGCCAATTGGATATTTGTACAGCGATTTTTGGCTTTGCAAGTCGCTCAAACACAGCAAACCAAGCAGTAAAAACAAGTATTTTTTCATGTTGAAAGTATTTTCTATGTGAATAAAAATAGGTTACAATTCTCGCTTTTTTAGGGCAGATACTGCATAATTGGCCGCCCGCGCAGTGATGGCCATATAAGTCAAAGACGGATTTTGAGTGCCAGTAGAAGTCATGCACGCGCCATCGCTCACAAAAACGTTTTTGCAGGAATGCAATTGATTCCATTCGTTGAGCAGCGATGTTTTTGGATCCTTGCCCATACGCACGCCTCCCATTTCGTGGATGTCTGAACCGGGATTCGAATGAGAATCATTTGCATTGATGTTTTTGAAACCAGCTTTGGTAAACATTTCTTCCACCTGCTCCTGGAAGTCTTTGACCATTTTGTCGTCGTTTTCCGTCCAGGCTACCGAAGTAATCAACTGGGGGATGCCGTATTTATCTTTGAGTTCGGTATGCAACCTCAGGTGGTTGGACTCAATGGGAACTGTTTCTCCTTGCATCCAGGCACTAATGCCCCAATTGCCAAGCGGTGGGTGAAGGAGTTGATTTTTCAGGTCTTCCCCAATTCCTTCACGATTGCTGCCTGACCAACGTCCAGCTCCAACCCCGATTGAATAGCCACGCAGAAAGTCCATTTCCTGCTTTTGCACATTGCGGAAACGCGGGATGTACCCGTTGCTGGGATTTTTACCCGAAGTGGTTTTATCCTGAAAGCCTTCTACCTGGGCACTTGCTTTGCCCCGATAGTTGTGGCAGGCGAAATATTTTCCAAGCAATCCACTGTCATTGCCCAATCCGGTGGGGTAGCGAGTTGAAATAGAGTTGAGCAAAATCAAATTGCTGTTTACCGCTCCTGCATTTACAAAGATAATTTTGGCGAAATACTCAATCATTTCTCCCGTATTGGCATCTACAATTCGCACGCCGCTGGCTTTGTCTTTTTTTGCATCGAAAATGATGGAATGAACCACCGAATGAGGCCGCAAGGTCATTTTTCCGGTTTTTGCCGCCGCAGGTAGGGTAGAGGCATTGGCACTAAAATAACCACCCAAAGGGCAGCCTCGGTTGCAGAGGTTGCGGTGTTGGCATTTTCCTCTGCCTTGTTGCAAATGCACAGCTTGTGGACTGGTAAGGTGCGCGCAACGCCCCTGGATCAGTTGCCGATCGGTATAGTTTTGGGCCAGTACCCCTTGCAGGTGCTGTTCTACACAGTTCAATTCAATGGGGGGTAAAAACTCTCCATCGGGCAGGTGAGGCAAACCATCTTTATTGCCCGAAATGCCAGCAAATTTTTCGACATGGCTGTACCAGGGCGCAATATCTGCGTAGCGGATCGGCCAATCCACGGCATATCCATCGCGGGCAGGCCCTTCAAAATCGAAATCGCTCCAACGTTGGGTTTGACGGGCCCAGAGCAGCGACTTCCCCCCAACATGATAACCTCGCGTCCAGGAAAAGGGTTTTTCTTGTACAAAAGGTTGTTCGTCTGGTTTGATGGCCCAGTGCAGGGTTTCTTCCCGCATAAAACTGCGGATGGAGCCGTATGCTTCGCGTACCGCCAGGGGAACCTGGCCACGGTGTTCAAATTCCCAAGGGTGTTTGTTGGCCGTAGGGTAATCTTCGATGTGCTTGACATCCCGGCCCCGTTCGAGTACCAGGGTTTTGAGGCCATTTTCACAGAGTTCTTTGGCTGCCCAGCCCCCACTGATGCCCGAGCCAATCACGATGGCATCGTAGGTGTTTTTTTTGATTGCGTCGATGGAGATATTTGCCATTTCAGTTGAAAAGTTGAAGCGTTGAAAGGTTGAAATACGAAGTTATTGAGCATTCAATGCTCAAATTGACACACAGCCATAATAATGCCCTGGCGCCATCTCGTACTTCAGAAAAGTGGTTTGTACATACTCCGAACTGGTATACCCCTGAATCGTCAGGTTTTTGATCAGGCTGTAAAAATCTTTCAGGTTGGAGTCCGTCTCCTTTTCAAGGCTCAACAGTAACTGCTCTTTTTGCGGTGTAGTGAGGTTGGCAAAACTTTGCTGGTAACGTTGGGTAGCCAGTTTTTCCACCACTGCCAGGCCTTTTTCCACATTCTCTACTACTTTTCGCTCGTAACAATCGGCCAGCATGGTATTGACAAATGCGGGTACCCCCAGCGATTTAGCGCCTTTGGTATCCGATTCAGGGATGATGGTTTCAATGATCTGCGCCAGGGTATTTTCAGCTGCTGGATTCAGTGGCTTGCCCACCATGGGTAAACTGTCCAGCGACCAGGCTTTCGCCCAATTCGGCAATGCGAGAAGCCCTCCGGCCAGGAGCGCGATATTTTGAATGGATTTGCGTCTGTGCATGGTATAGATTTTTTAAAAACCTTAAATCATTTTTCCTTTTAAAACAGGCCTGAGGTCTTTGTTGGCGGCATTGAGCCTCACGCGGCTATTGGCAAAAGTGACCTGAATACCAGCGTCGGAAAACTGGCAGGTTACTACATCGTGATGTGGACTTTCGATGTAGCGCCAGGTCATTTCAAAGGAGTTCTCGTCTTTCCAGATTCCGCAGGCTACCGTTTTTTTGAGTCGAACCCCACTGGATCGAGAGACGGGTTTGGGCAGCAAATCGTTGCCAGGGAAAGTGGTTTCGCCAGCTTTCCATGTGCCAACCCCGCAGGGAATTTGGTAGTTTTCTTTTTCTCCTTCCCAATCCACCAGACACATGCCTTTGGAAAAACTCAGGCGCAAGGTTTTGATTTTCATTTCATTGCTCTCCAATTGATAGATGCGCTTGGATGCTTTTTTTGCCCAACTGGATTGGATGCTGCTTTTTGGAAGAGGCAACGCCAAACTTGCGGTTTTGGATTTTAACACCCCAACAGCATTGCTTTGCGCATTCGGCGGGTCAAATGCGGGCAAGATGTATTCCCAGACCAAATCCAGTTGGTCTTGCATGTTGGGACTTTCGCTGGTGATGGCCAATACGGCATCTTGCTCGGGCATGACGATCGTATACTGGCCAAAAGCCCCGTCACCGCGGTAAGCGTTGTGCTGGCAGCGCCAAAATTGGTAGCAATAACCTTGTAGCCAATCGTTTTGGGCATTGGGTCTAGCTGGTTTTTCAGGAGCAGGTTGCTGTATTTTGAAACTGGTGGCTTCTTCTACCCAGGCCTGAGGTACGACTTGCTTACCCTGCCATTGGCCTTTTTGGAGGTACAATTGACCAAATTTGGCCAAATCTTCGGTTTTTACCCGCAATCCCCAACCGCCTACATTAATGCCCTTGGGGCAGGTTTCCCAATCCATTCCTTCAATCTGAAGCGGATCAAATAGGCGTGGCTTGAGGTAGTCCACTATTTTTTGACCGGTGACTTTTTGCACAATGGCACTGCACATATAGGTTGCCCCACTATTGTACAAAAACTGAGTTCCAGGTTGGTATTTAAAAGGGAACGTCAAAAACGCTTTCACCCAATCTTCTTCGGCCCGCATGGCTTGGGAGGTGTCGGTTTCATGCCCAACCGACATGGTGAGCAAGTCCTTGATGGTTAGTTTGCTCAACTCTGGGCTAATTGTAGGAGGCAAATCACCCGGGAAAAATTTGATCACCGGATCGCTGACTTTCAATTTGCCTTCTGCTGCCGCAAAACCAACCGCAGTGGAAGTGAAACTCTTGCTCATCGAATACATCGTGTGGCGCAAATTGGGCGCATATGGCCCCCACCAGCCTTCGGCGATGACCTGGCCATGGCGCAGCAACATGAAACTGTGAAACTCATGCTTGCTTTGCTGAATGGCCTCGATGAAGGCAATGATTTTAGAAGCATCCACGCCTTGCGCAGCTGGTGTACTGCGGGGCAGGGCAAATGGAGTAGGGATGAAAAAATCCTTTGCTAAGCCCGACCCCAATCCAAAATACAAGCTGGTCAATCCGACCTGTGCTATAAAGTCTCTGCGCGTAGAGCTCATTTTTTTGTCGTGTTTATAGTTTAAGTAACGCAGAAAAATTTACTTCCCGATTTTGGGTTTTGAATAGGAAGTCGAACGGTTCATTTTAAGTGAGCTTTCTATTCAAAAGCCTCTCAAAAATCGGGAAGTAATTTTTTGCGTCATACTAAGCGAGTTAAATCTACTGATGGAATCCTGTATTTCCAAACATTCATCGGCAATCGAAAAATTAGAGAAGATAAAGTACCTTCGTCGACATGTTGTACACCAATCCACAAGATTATTTGAGTCAAATCTGGCCGGATTTACCGACTGAGGTTTTAGCAGACTTAGGCGCCGTTTTTCATAAACATACGGCCAAACGCAAAACCCTACTTACCACCGAAGGTGAAGTAGAGAAGTACTTGTATCTGGTGTTGGAAGGCGTCCAACGGGCTTATGCAATTGGGGCAGATGGGAAGGAAGCGACGCTGGTGTTTACCTATGCACCTTCTTTTTCTGGCGTTGCCGACTCTTTTTTGCTGCAAAGGCCATCTCGGTACTGGTTTGAAACGCTGACCCCCAGTGTTTTTTTTCGAACCAGTTTTGCAGACTTTGACTCGGTTTTGCAAAAACATCCACTGTTGGAACGGAAGTTGCGCATCGCCCTGAGTGAAACTTTGGAAGGGGTATTGGTGCGCCAGATTGAGTTGCAGTCTTTTACTGCCGAACAGCGTTTCCGTGTGCTGATGGCACGTAGCCCGCATCTGCTGCAACTGGTGCCACATAAATACATCGCCAATTACCTCGGCATGGATGCCACCAATTTTAGCAAGTTGTTGGGGCAAATTCGAATATGATCGGAGCGCTACATAATCTTGGTTTTTACCAAGGTTTTTCCTGCGATAGCCCCGTAGTTTTGCAGAAAAAAAGCATGGAAGCGAATCTGCTACTGGATCAATACTACCAACAAACCGAAGCCATCCTGGATAAAGCGGTAAAGGAATGGCAAAATCTAGCGCCTGAAAAACTGCTCGTTACCCCTCAACCAGGTGCCTGGAATGCTGCACAGTGCATGGCACACTTGAACTCCTACGGCAATTATTACCTGCCAGCCATCGAAAAAGCCATTGAGGAGGCTCAAGCAAGAGGGAGTAAAGCTGACAAAGATTTTCGCAGTGGGTGGCTGGGGGCGTATTTCACCAAACTGATGCTGCCTGATTCAAAAACCAAAATGAAATCTCCTGCCAATGCAATTCCTCCAGCTGTAGTAGAACCTGTAGAAACTCTTGCTCAATTCATTGACCAGCAGGAGCGCATGCTAAAACTGATCGAAAAAGCACGCAGCGTTAACCTGAACAAGGTACGCATTCCCATCTCTATTCTCCCCTGGCTTCGCCTCAAACTCGGCGATACCTTTGGGTTTTATACTGCACATCACCGGAGGCATGTGTTGCAGGCAGAGCGAGCTATGGGAAGGGCTTAAGTAATTTTACACAATTAGGTAACTCACCTTACCCTTCAAACGCAATATTGAAATCGTTTCAACGACAAATATTTACTGAAAGGCTGAGTAGTTAAACCGCTATTGAATTTTTGTCACTTTTTGCCTTGATGCAAAAAGTAACCAAAAAAATCAAGGCTGTATTGAAATCCTACGATTTTGCGAAAGCTCCGGCGGCGCGAAAAAAACTCGCCCCTCCTACGTCGGGACTCAAACAGTTTTTCGCTTAACCCGCCTCCACTTCCGCAAAATCGGGATTTCAATAAGGCCTTTTCCGCATTGCTATAGCTATTTCAGATTAGCAGACGTTTAAGTACTGCGTAATGTGAGCAAGGTCAGATTACGCAGCAACACTACCTCCCCGAAGGCTTCGGAATGGCTTTATTCGGATCAATGGTCGTGGTGAGACTGCTTACTGCCGAAACCGCAAAGAAACCCAACACCTTCTTCTTGCTCTTATCATTCAGGTTTTGAATATTGGTTGGAATATTGCTGGGCGCTGTTGCGAAAATCCCTCCGGTTTGAGAGGTAGCGACTACCAACTGCAAAAAGTAAAATGCTTCCACGGGAATTGAGAAGATTTCTACCTTGACCTTATCGGTTGCCTTGTACAAGGATGGTGTAACTGCCGCACGAATCGGCAAAATAAACAAGAAACCATCCGCTGATCCACCCGCGCTGAAACTGGCATCGTAAACCGTGATGAGTTGGTCGGGTTTGTTGAACAAGGTATCATTGCGGTAGGCTTTTACCCAATAACAATCGCCGTCGCCTTTATAATCACGGGCATAAAAGTCCACCTGGTAGCCTTCCTGACGCTCGCCATCTGAAGGCGCCACGGGTAATTTTTCCTTGAAATAATTGATCGAATCTACCGGAGGTACACGGTTGGCCTTGCTGATGGAAAAGTATTCTTCCCCTTCATACTTGACGTACAAGGCATATTGCTTGCCAACTTGCAGGATTTTTTGACCAGCTATCGTGGGTTGCCACACGTAATTGCCGTCGTTTTTGAGGTCTACGAAAGGGTAGGGGATGCTGTCTTCTGAAAAGACAATCACCGTAGCGCCTTTGGCGGGCTTTATTGTGCTTTGGTCAAAATAAGGTTGAGTCAAGGTCAACTTGATGGTTTGTGGTTTTGACTCGTCGGTCACCCAGGCATCGATCACCAATTGGGTTTCGGCAGAAATGGTTTCTACATCAATTACATCTTCACACGCGGTGAAAATCGCCAGGATGAAGAAAAAATACAACCAGTTTATATGTTTCATTGGAATTGTCCTTTTAGAATTTAAAATTGTACGTCACTGCTGGAATAATTGATCCGAACACCGCAAAGCGCACTGCTTCGGTTTGTTCTGGATTATCGGCATTCTGGCGTACGTATACGGAATAAGCGTTGCGGCGATTGTACACATTGTAAATGGAGAATACCCATTCGCCTTCACCCTTGCCGAAGATTTTCTTCTTTTGTTGGAGGGTGGTGGCCAAATCTACCCGGTGGTAACTCGGAATGCGGAACCCGTTGCGCTCGTCAAAGTAGTTGTGCGGCAGGGCAAACCCCTGCCATACAAACTTGCTGGTGGGATAAGTAGCTGGTGTGCCTGTACCATAAGTGAAGTTCATGGAAAAACTCAGGCGCTTGGTGGCGTCATATATGGCCACCAGGTTGATGACGTGGGTTTTGTCAAATCGGCTTGGAAACCACTTGTCGTTGTTGATGCCCTTGATCTGGCGTTCGGTACGCGAAAGGGTATAGCTGATCCAGCCATTGAGTTTGCCTTTGGCTTTTTTGAGGAAAAACTCCGCGCCATAAGCCCGGCCACCGCCGTACAACAAATCACCTTCCAATTGTGGATTGAGCAACAAGTCAGAATTGGGAATGTAATCGATCTGGTTTTGCAAATCTTTGTAGTACACTTCCACCGAGGTCTCAAACAGGTTTTCTTTGAAGTTTTGAAAGAAACCCAAGGCGACTTGATCCGAAAGTTGTGGCTTGATGTTGTTGCTGGTAGGCGTCCACACATCCAAAGGCGAAGCCGCCGCCGTATTAGACAAAAGGTGCAAGTACTGCGCCATACGGTTGTAGCTCAACTTGATCGAACTGGATTTGCCCAAACCCAGGTTGGCCGAAAAACGCGGTTCCCAGTTGCCATAACTGGCAATTTTATCGCCGTCCTGATAAGTCGTAGTGGTCAGTGGTTCTCTGCGTGCTCCGGTTTGAGCGCCGTAAGTATACCCTTTGCCTGGGCCGAGATAAGTGTAAAAAGAGTAGCGCAAGCCGTATTGCAGGGTGAGTTGTTTGCCCACTTTTTGCTCGTTGCCAAAATAAACCGCGTTTTCAATGGCGTATTTGCTGTCCTGGCCAATGATGCGGGTTTCACCACCAGAAATGGCTTCTGCCTTTCCAGGTTGGAAAGTATAATAGATCACCTGACCACCAAAAGAAATCTTGTTGCGGGAATTGAGGAAGTAGGTGAAGTCTGGTTTGAAACTGTAATTTTTGATGTTCGAATTCCAACGGAATGCATCCCGAGGATTGGGTTCCAAGAAATCAGATTGCAAGCGGTAATCGTAGTTGCTGAAAAAAGCAGTAGCGTTGAGAAAGAGCTTGTCGTTGAAAATGTGGTTCCAACGCGCCGAAGCAGTGGTATTTCCCCAATCGAAACCAAACTGGGCGCCAAACACATCGCGGCCAAAATAACCAGAAAGGAAAACCGTGTTTTTGTCGTCAATCCGGTAATTGGCTTTGGCGGTCAGGTCGTAGAAGTAGAAACGACTGTCTTTCAAATCTCCTTTCAAAAACGGCTTGGCCAGTACATCAATGTAAGAGCGGCGAGCCGCCACAATAATCGAACCCTTGTCTTTGATGATGGGTGCTTCGATCGACAAGCGGCTGAAAATCGTTCCCAATCCACCCGCAACTGAAAGTTTCTTGGAGTTGCCTTCTTTCATGCGCACGTCCAGAATCGATGAAATTCGGCCACCGTACTCGGCAGGAATGCCCCCTTTGATGAGCTTGACGTCTTTGACCGCATCGGGGTTGAACACCGAAAAGAAACCAAACAAGTGCGAGGAGTTGAATACTGGCGCTTCATCCAGCAAGACCAGGTTTTGGTCTACGTTGCCACCCCGTACGTTGAATCCCGTTGCGCCTTCGCCCACGGTAGTTACGCCCGGCAGCAACTGAATGCTACGGATCACATCCACTTCGCCCAAGAGGGCAGGCATTTTCTGGATGGTGCGCATCTCTACCTTGTTGACCGACATTTCGATGCTGCGTACGTTCTCATCCACGCGGTCTGAACTGATCACCACCGTTTCCAGTTCAGTGGCTTCTTCTTTCATTTCCAGGTTGAGCTTGACGTTGGTGTTGTCCAACACCACGTTGCGGGTCTCTTTTTGGAAACTGATGTAAGAGAAGCTGATTTCGTAAGTGCCGCGCGGCAAGGTAATGGAGTAAAATCCATAATCGTTGGTGGTCACACCTTCTCCCAGACTGGAGACAAATACTGTGGCTCCAAGGAGCGCTTCACCATTTTTAGCATCCTTCACATAACCACTGATGGTGAGCTTGTCCTGAGCGAAAACGGTAGCAAAACTCAGGAAAGACACCAACAGCACAAGTAGCATTTTGTACATATTGTTGGGTTTTTTAAATGCCTAGTAGTGGGGCAAAATGAACATTTATTTTTTTATCGGCCCCTCCTATCGGGTGCAGGCAAGGTAATAACAGTCGTTTGAAGGGATAAGTTTACTCGACAAAAGGTTGTAGACCAAAGAAGGAGGAAGTGGTGGAGTGTCAAATTTTTTACCTTTCGGCTCAATTGCCCGACCGAACATACAAACTCAATCGATACTCCGCCCGAATGGAAGCATAGGAATGCCCAAGTTGGGAGAACCCCAGATCTTTCAAGATCTTAATCATGGCAAAGTTGTCAATCCTGGATGTGGCAAAGAGATTGACCGCATTTTCTTCGCAAACTATTGCGGATAATTTCTTTCCGATGCCCTGCCCACGGTAGGCTGGCAAACTGACGATCCAGCCCAATTCGAAAGGGTACAGGATGGCTTGATCCAACTCGCCTGCCTGCTGGAAAATTCGCTGCTTGTAGTCTGGATGCGGTGTTTTCAGCGCGGCAATGCCCTGAATGTCTTCACTATTGGGATAAAAATACAACAGCGGATTTTGGGCAATCGTAGCATCGTAACTTTGAGGAGGTACAGCTCCTCCTTCCAAAACGATGGTTCTGAATTTGTCCAGTTGGCAGGGCGTGGCCGCATTGGCCAGGATTTTGTGGTAGGAGAGTGTCATTGGTATAATTAGAGCTGCGTAAAGATAAGTAGGTGTTGGCAAGAATCAAATTTCCTTTTCTAGGTTGGTTGCTGCTACTTCGTTCTCCCCTCAACAATCTTGTCATACTCCAAGTCATTGGGTTCCCACAACTCAATCTTGTTCCCTTCTCCATCCAGGATGTGGACGAATTTTCCGTATTCAAATGCCTCGATTTCATCCAGGACGGTTACGCCTTCCTGTTTCAAAACCGCTACCAATGCCTCGATGTCTTCGACCCGGTAATTGATCATGAATTCCTTTTGAGAAGGCGCGAAATATTCCGTTGTTTCGGTAAAAGGACTCCACTGGGTGAAGCCTTTTTGGGTTGGATCTGCCCCTTGGCGCCATTCGAAATTGGTACCCCATTGATCGGTATCAAAGCCCAGGTGGGTTTTGTACCATTCTTTTAGTTGCTGGGGGTCTTTACTTTTGAAAAAGATCCCGCCGATGCCTGTGACACGTTTCATAGATGAGTTTTGACAATAAAAATCTCCAATAGCAAAACAAAAACCTCCCCCTCAATTCCGCCCCATATTCTGCAACAAATACGCTTTCATCGCTTTGGCAATGAACTCATTGGTATTGATGTACACCCCTACCTCTGCGTTGGGCGTTTTGGTTTCGTCTACTTTTGTAAAACCCTGGTCATCTACACTTACGTTGACTTTTTTGGATTTAAACAAATCGGGATACAGCAACATCCCGATGGCAACGGGGTCGAAGAGGGTAGGGGTTTCGTTGCCCCACAGCACATACAAAGCAGAAATCGCATTGGTCAATGGGGATTGGCGCATCAACAGGGTCTCTCGTTTGGCTTTGTCGAGTTTGACAAAAGCGGTAATGTCCAGTCCAGCGTAGGCAATATTTGCGCCAGAGTTGACAAACTTTTTAGCCGCTTCGATGTCGCACCTGACGTTCCATTCCGCTTCCGGGGTGGGGTATCCCGCATAACTCACGTAGAATGAACCGAACATGGCGTAGATTTTTTTGGCCATCTTCAGGGCATTGGGGTCTTTTTGGAGTACATCGGCCAGGTTGGTCACTGGACCTACCGAGATGATCACCACCTCATTCGGATATTTCTTCAGGTTTTCGAGGATGAAATCTGCGGCAGGTTGCTTGCTGGGCTGGAGTTTTTCAAAACCCTTGGCCCAATAAAACTGCTCGGCGTACCAGTTGGCCCGTTCGCTACTGGCGGAGGTGTTGCGGCCCAGGCACACGGGGATCTTGTCTTGTCCGGTTTCATGCAGCATTTTCAGGGTAACCCTGGCGCGGTCGTCGGTACGGCCATAGCAGGTGGTGATGCCCAGGATCTCGAGTTTGTCCTGATTGGTGAGCAGCAACGCCAGGGCAAAAGCATCGTCGATGTCGTCACCGAGGTCGCAATCAAAAATGACTTTTTGGCGGGCAGTGTTTTGGGCTTGAGTGCTTAGTGTAAAGAACAAGAATGCCAGAAAAAGGAAGTGTTTCATTGGATTTGATCTTGGAAAATTGAAAAAAGTGAGCCAATTTTTATTTCACGCGGATTCGGTTACAAATTGCCCTTTTTTAACTCTTCCACTGCATTGTTCGCCGCCCTGGCCGTAATGGCCATGAAGGTCAAGGAAGGATTTTGGGTAGAGTTGGAGGTCATGCAAGCGCCGTCGGTGACGAAAACGTTTTTGCAGGCATGGAGCTGATTCCACTTGTTGAGCAAGGAAGTTTTGGGGTCTTTGCCCATGCGTACTCCTCCCATTTCGTGGATGTCCAGGCCGGGTGCTTTATCAGGTACATCGTGGGTTTTAATGTTGGTAAAACCTGCTTTGCTGTACATTTCCGTCATTTGCTCATGAAAATCAACGATCATTTTTTCGTCGTTGTCGTCGTACCCAACGGATACTTTGAGCAGGGGAATTCCCCAGGCATCTTTTTGGGTGGCGTCCAGGGTAACATAATTGCTTTCTTTGGGAATGGTTTCGCCCATCATCCAGGATCCCACCTGCCAGTTGCCGTACTTTTCCTGAGCCAAGCTGTTTTTTAGATTTTCCCCAATGCCCGAAGTGTCGTGGTAGGTCAGGCGGCTGGTGCTGAATCCAGCGGCGTACCCGCGCAAAAAATCGGTTTCCTGCTTGAATACATTGCGAAAACGGGGCATGTAACTGCTATTGGGGCGAATTCCGGCGGTGGTTTTGTCCATGAAGCCTTCATACTCTCCGGTAATGGTGGTACGGAAATTGTGAAAAGCCACGTATTTGCCCAGCAAGCCATTGTCATTGCCCAAGCCGTTGGGGAAGCGATTGGATGTTGAATTCAACAAAATCAGGTTGGTATTCAGCGTAGCAGCATTGACGAAGATGATTTTGGCGAAGTATTCCGTCATCTCTTTGGTATGGGCATTTACCACGCGCACCCCTGTTGCCCGGTTTTTTCGTTCGTCAAAAATGATAGAATGCACTACTGAGTCCGGTTGTAAGGTCAGTTTTCCAGTTTGTTTGGCCCAGGGAATGGTAGCAGAGTTGCTGCTGAAGTATCCCCCAAAAGGGCAACCACGCTGGCACAAATCGCGCTGCTGACATTTGCCCCGGCCTTGTTGGAGGTGAATGGGCTGTGGCTGAGTCAGGTGCGCGCAACGTCCAATGATGATGGGACGCGTGTTGTTGTAGTGTTTGGCCATTTGCTCGGTAAAGTGTTTCTCTACGCAGGACTGTTCATGCGGGGGCAAAAACTCACCATCGGGCAATTGTGGCAAACCATCCTTATTGCCGGAAATCCCGGCAAATATTTCCACATAGCTGTACCAAGGGGCCAATTCGGCATAACTGATGGGCCATTCTACGGCAAAACCATCGCGTGCAGGGCCATCAAAATCGTATTGCGACCAACGTTGGGTGCCTCTGGCCCACATCAAGGATTTGCCGCCTACCTGGTATCCTCTGATCCAATCAAAAGGTTTTTCCTGAATGTAAGGATGTTCGGCATCCTTGACAAAAAAATGGGCGGCATCTTCGTTGAAGGCATAACAGCGACTGGCAATGGGATTGGCATCTCTCAGCGCTTTGGTGATGTCGCCACCGTGCTCGAATTCCCAGGGATGCATGTTGGTGGTGGGGTAATCTTTGATGTGTTCCACGTTGGGTCCGCGCTCCAGTAAGAGGGTTTTTAAACCTTTGCCGGTGAGTTCCTTTGCCGACCATCCACCGCTGATGCCTGAGCCGATCACAATGGCATCGAAACTGCGCTTTTTGATGGAATCTATGTTGATATTTGACATGGTTTGCGTCTGATTTGAGTGATATAAGCGCTGGATCCTAATTGGGTACAGGCACACAGCCGTGGTAAAATCCGGGTGCGATGTTGTACTTGGCAATGTTGACCAGGTAATACTCAGAATTGATGTACCCGCGGATGCACAGGTTTTTGATTAACTCCGCTGTGGCCTTGCTTTCTGTGGCCTTGCCCATTTCCAGGAGTATTTGAGTACGTTGCAAAGCATCACAATTTACAAAGGATTTGCTGTGGTATTTTTGCGCCAGCGCCTCTGTTTTTGCCAGTCCTTGGTTGAAGCTTGCCTGGGTTGGCGCATCGTAGCAATCCACAATCATGCGTTGGACAAACAGGTTAACTTTGAGGGATTTTGCGCCTGGGGTACTGGTCTCGGGGATCAAGGTTTCGACAATTTCAGCCAAAAGTGCTTCATCCGCAGCGGAAACAAAATTATCCATCCGAATGGAATCGGGGGTCCAACCCACCGCCCAGGCTGGCAATGCTACCAAAGTGCCCAAAGCCAATCCTAGGCTTTTTACCGCAGTACGTCTTTTCATGGTGTTGTATTTAGACTTGCTTTAAAACGAGTAATCAGGATCGAAAACAAAGCAAGTAATTGAAAAAGAACTAAATGTGGGGCAATCCATCTAATTCTTTGGGTAATTTACAAAAAGTGCCTTTAATTTGTAAAAAATACCTAAAACCATGCAATCATTCTTTGGCACCTCACCATTTTACCTCGACAAGACATTGGCCATTTTGCGCATTACCTTTGGGTTATTGCTGATTTACCACGGTCGGGAAGTATTGTATCCTGAAATGATGAAAGGCTATTTTGATTGGGAGCCCTTCAAAGGCCCGAACGGTGCATTTTTGGCCTACCTTGGGAAAGGAGCTGAATTGGTGTCGGGTGTCCTGCTGACATTGGGCTTGTTGACGCGCGTTGGCGCATTGATATGCATCGGTACGCTGGCCTATGTCACTTTTTTCATCGGACATGGCAAGTTTTGGTACGAAGACCAGCACCCCTTTATGTTTGTGTTGTTTGGGGTGTTGTTTTTGTTCAGTGGTCCCGGCGCCTGGAGTCTGGATGGATTGTGGTTTAAAAAATCCAGATAGTTTCCACCTAAATTCAACTGCTTATGAATCGGGTAGATCGGTTGATGGGGATTGTCACTGCGCTGCAATCCAAAAAACACCTTAGCGCTGAAGCGATTGCTCAACGCTTCGAAATCAGTGTGCGTACCGTTTACCGCGATATTCGGGCATTGGACGAAATCGGAATTCCGGTAGGTTTTGAGCCAGGGCGTGGCTATTTTGTGATGCAGGGTTATTTTTTGCCGCCAGTCATATTCAGCAACGAAGAAGCCAACGCCTTGAGCCTGATGGAGCCTTTGGTGATGCGCTTTGCGGATCAGGGCATCCGCCGCCACTACGCCTCGGCTTTGAACAAGGTCAAGGCGGTGCTCAAAACCGCGGAAAAGGACAAAATGGAGCAAATGCACGAGAGTGTGCAAGCGCTGCGGCCCAGTTGTTTGCAAAACGATTACGATTTTTTGGCGGAAATTCAGACCGCGATAGTCAACAAAACCATCCTGAAAGTCCACTACGAAAACGCTGCCCAAGAAATCAGTTGCCGCGATGTGGAAGCCATTGGCCTGATCTTTTACTCCCTCAACTGGCACCTGATTGGTTGGTGCTGGAAGCGAGAGGAATACCGGGATTTTCGGGTATCGCGCATCCAAAAGCTGCATGCTACCACTGAGCCTTTCCGAAAGCAGGATCACATCCCGCTCAGCGAGTATCAGGTGGAGGTGTACAAGTGGTAAGTGCCTATTCCAGGCAAGAGATAAATTTCTTTTGTGTAATGATTTTTTCACTGACATAGGGTTGTCAGTGGAGGGGTGTTTCTTTGTGTCAAGAAAAAAATCATCCAGATGAAACATCCTTTTGTGCTTAAAACCAGTATGGAAATCTCTGCGCCAATCGAAAAAGTATGCGCAGCATTGACCGAACCCGAATCCGTGAAAGCCTTATTTTGGGGCTCTGAATTGGTCACCACCTGGCAAGTGGGGCAGCCCATTGCTTACCGTGGAGAGTGGGAAGGCGTAGAATTTGAAGACCATGGCACGGTACTGCAATTCGACCCACCGCATGTCGTCAAGTACAATTATTGGAGCAGCTTTTCCAAAGCCGAAGTAGAAGACCTTCCCGAAAATTACCAAACCATCACTTACACTTTTGAACCTACCGACAATGGTACTTTGGTGACCATCGAGCAAGACAATGTGCGTTCTGCCGAGGTATTGGAGCACAGTGAACAGAATTGGCAGCATTTGCTCGGTGCCATGAAAACGATGTTGGAAGTGCCTGTGCTTTAACCTGAGTAACTCACATTACGCAGGCAGCTTCGCTGCTTTGATTTTCCACCACTTAAGGCACTTCAGATCTGTCAATTTCCCACAAAACCGCAAATCAGATTTGTATTTGAAATTCAGGCATTATAACCCATAAAGACTGGGACAATTGGTTCTGAAAAAGCTGAAAACCAAAATCAAATAGACTGAACAAATTTTTAGCTTCCGAAAATCTAATCGCGTAGCGATGGTGCAATTGTAGCGGCGGGTGTAAGCCCGCCGTCATTGGTGCAACCTGGTGGTTGGAGTGCCGTAGGTACGACCCATTTTGGGCAAAGCATGTCGTACCTACGGCACTCCAATTTTGATATTGCGCTATAAACGGCGGGCTTACACCCGCCGCTACAACTGTGTCATCGCTACGCGATTGGTCGTTGCAGGTTGACATTGGT